>ENA-UEPL01000001-UEPL01000001.1-human-gut-metagenome-genome-assembly--contig:-NODE-1-length-382360-cov-11.850040_pt1 | contig 382360 bp, 316 predicted proteins | sample MGYA00242896_ERZ507908 | MGnify/ENA primary metagenome ERZ507908 (study PRJEB26167, sample SAMN06115518) | human gut metagenome | host: Homo sapiens | place: China:Chongqing | collected 2015-08-20...
TACCGGGGCTACGGATTCGCACCCGCCCTGCACGACCTGTAGCCCGGACAAGGTGCGCAGCACCGCCTCCGGGGAAACATCCGGCCCGACCGCCTGGTTCGTTAACATCAGTAATACCTATCACATTAATAGGTTATCCTGCAATTGTCCTTACTAATAATATGGATTATCTTCCCTGCGTGATGAATCAACGCATCATCTCTCCCGAGGGAGAAAAATAGAAAGCAACTCGCTTATTTCTCATCCTGTTAACTGGTTATAAAGTCAATGAAAAAACCGCTAATTGGGATTCTGGCTTTCGCTTATGGACTAAGCTTACCTCTGTTTGCTGCTGATACCGCCACATTAACGCTCTCCGGGCGGGTGGTTTCAGAAACCTGCAGTACCGATATCGTCAATAAACAACCTCAGCAGCGTTGCGGAAAGAATACCTATCTTATTGCTTCGCAAAATAGCGTGACGAATGCTCGCGGCGTGATCACGCGGACGGTGAATTTACCGGATGATGCAAGTCGGAAAATAATTATTAGTAGTTACGATTAATATTATCTCTCTATTTCAGCGCCAGTTTATTGTGCCTCGGTAAAATAATGGCGCTGCCTCTTCCTCCCGCAAAATAACGCACTTACGATTCAGAAAAAATATTTCCGTGACTGAATACTTCGCTCCCGGATGTATTGTGGCAAACGGTATGCTTCTTCCCTGTTTTTGTCTTAATGAGCTACATCATTAACACTTTGTTAACTTGATCTGGTTTATATGGCGGAAAATTTGTTATACAAAGAGGGATGATTGCCTGTATGGATGCTGCCCGAAATACCTTGCGAGACATATGCAGGTTATCGGCTGGCAATATGAGAATAGAAATGAAAATCCTGCTTAACTGGTCGCCACTGCGCCAGCTCTTCACTTACATTCAGGAGCGCTTTACCTTTCTGGTGCTGCTCTGCTGGCCAGCGATTATCTGGCTGTTCTGCCGGGTCGGGGTGTGGCTCACCGATAACGTGTACGAGCTGTTGGGGAAATCACCCGCCCAGTCCTTCACCGTCTACCTGCAGCCGTTTATGACCCCCGGCACGCTGCTGCGTATCTCCATCAGCTGGATTGTCTTATTGTTTATCCTGTTTAGTATGGCGATGGCCTTCACCTGGGGTTTACGTCGCTTTATGAACCGCCACAAATAAATCCCTGGGCCGCCGTAAGTCGACGGCCCTTCTTAAGCCCTTACGCCATCTCGCCAATAGTCTTACGAAAACGCAGCAACGCGATAGTAAAGAACACCCCGCCGATAGCCAGCAAGGTTAAGAACTGCGGCCAGACGATGGCAAAGCTGGCGCCACGGTACAGTATCGCCTGCGCCAGACTGACGAAGTGGGTGGTCGGCATGGTCAACATAATATCCTGTACCAGCTGCGGCATACTTTCCCGCGGCGTGGATCCGCCGGAAAGCATCTGTAGCGGCAGCAGCACCAGAATCATCAGCAGCCCCAGCTGCGGCATCGAGCGGGCGAGGGTGCCCATAAAAATGCCGATTGAGGTCGTGGCGAACAGGCTGAGCGCCACCCCCAGCATAAACAGGGGAATCGACCCCTCAATGGGCACCTGCAAAATCCCCTGCACCATCAGTATCAGCGACAACCCGGAGACCACCAGCACCACCAGGCCCATCGACCAGATCTTGGCCATCATGATTTCAAACGGCGTTACTGGCATCACCAACAAGTGCTCTATGGTGCCATGTTCCCGCTCGCGGATCAGCGCCGAACCGGTGAGGACGATCGCCAGCATGGTGATGTTATTGATGATCGCCATCACCGCGCCAAAGCGCTCCTGCTCAAGGTTAGGGTTAAAACGCATCCTTACCGCCAGCTCTACCGGCAGTACGCTGTTATCCCGATAGCGGGCGACAAAACTGTTGACTTCGCCACTGATAATATTCTGGATATAGCCGTTGCCGGTAAAGGCCTGGCTCATGCGCGTGGCGTCGACATTGACCTGGATTTCCGGCTGCCGACCGGCCAGCACATCGCGCTGGAAGTTAGGCGGGATGTTGATGGCGAAAGTGTAGCGCCCGGCATCCAGCCCGGCGTCCATCTCATCAGCGGTGATCAGCTCCGGCTCAAGAAACCAGGGACGGTAGAAAGCGTTAATGATGCGTGAAGAGAGCTGGGATTTATCCATATCAGCAACCGCGATCGGCGCCAGGTGCAGCGAACCAGGCATCACCGTGGCCGAGGAGTACACCGACACGGTAAAAGCAAACACGATCAGCGCCAGCATGGCTTTATCGCCGAGCAGGCTGCGCAGCTCTTTGACGCCAAGATTATAAATATTGCGTAATCCGCGCATCATTCCTCCTGTTTCTTCAGCAGCAGCACGCTCAGCCCGAGCACCAGCGGCACCGCAATCAATAGCGGAATGAACGAGCCCCACAAATCGCTGAGATTCAGCGCTTTGGAGAAGGTGCCGCGAGCGATAGTCAGGAAGTGGCTGGTCGGATAAATTTGCCCGATCCAGCGCCCGGGCCCTTCCAGCGACGCCACCGGATCGATCATCCCGGAGAACTGGGTTGCCGGGATCAGCGTAATGATCGCGGTACCGAAGATGGCGGCGATTTGGCTCTTCATAAAGGTTGAGATCAGCAGCCCCAGACCGGTGGCGATGGTGACATACAGCAGCGCCGCCAGGGTCAGCGTCAGGAAGCTGCCCTTATGCGCGACGCCAAAGACAAAGACCGACAGCGCGCACAGCAGGAAGAAGTTAAACATCCCCAGTACGATGTAAGGCAGCTGCTTGCCGAGCAGGAATTCGCTGCGGGTGGTTGGCGTCACGTACAAGTTGATAATCGATCCGAGCTCTTTCTCACGGACTACGCTCAGGGCGCTGAGCATCGCCGGGATCATCATCAGCAGCAGCGGGATCACCGCCGGGACGATGGCCGGCAGGCTCTTCACGTCCGGATTATAGCGATAGCGGGTCTCGATGGAGATGAGCGAGGTATCGCGCTGTGGGCTGCTCTGCCGGGCGGCCATCTCCTGCAGCCAGGCGAGATGCATCGCCTGCACGTAGCCGCGCACGGTTTCCGCGCGGTTGGGCATCGCGCCGTCCACCCAGACGCCGATTTGCACCGGTGTGCCGCGGGCGATATCGCGACCAAAGTTCGGCGGGATCTCTATTGCCACCGCCAGTTCGCCGTCACGCATCCGGCGGTCCAGTTCGTCATAGCTGTGCAGCGGCGCCTGCTCGATAAAGTAGCGTGAACCGGCTATATTCTGCGACCAGCCCTGGCTGCTGAGGGTTTGATCGCGGTCGAGGACGGCAAAGCGCAGATCCTCAACGTCCATGCTGATCCCATAACCCATGATAAACATCAGGATCACCGTCCCCAGCAGCGCCAGCGTCGATCGCACCGGATCGCGGCGCAGCTCCAGCGCCTCGCGGCGGCTGTAGCTAAACAGGCGGCGTAGACTGAAGGCCTGCCGTGGGGCCGCGTGTTCCGAATGCAATGCGACAGCAGACGTGGGTTCATCTGGTACTGGAGAGGACGGTTGGGCCTCTTTAAGCCAGGCGATAAACGCCTCTTCGAGGCTGGCGGCTCCGCGCTGCTCGACCAGCGCCTGTGGCGTATCGCTGGCCAGCACCTTGCCAGCATGCATCAGGGAGATGCGATCGCAGCGTTCCGCCTCATTCATAAAGTGGGTGGAGATAAATATAGTAACGCGATCCTGGCGCGCGAGGTCAACCATTAGCTGCCAGAACATATCGCGCGCTACCGGGTCGGCGCCGGAGGTCGGCTCATCGAGGATCAGCATCTCCGGGCGGTGGATGACCGCCACCGCTAACGACAGGCGCTGACGGATCCCCAGCGGCAGATCGGCGGGAAGCGCGTCTTTAACCTCGGTCAGCATAAAGCGCTCGCTCATCTCAGCGACCCGGTGGGCTATTTCGTCGTCCGGGATATGAAACAGGCGGGCGTGCAGCTCGAGGTTTTGCCGAACGCTCAGTTCGCTATAGAGCGAAAAGGCCTGTGACATGTAACCGACCCGCTGGCGGGTGGCGATATCCTTCGGGTCGACCGGCTGGCCGAACAGCCAGGCTTCACCTTCGCTGGCGGGCAGCAGGCCGGTGAGCATCTTCATGGTGGTAGATTTGCCGCAGCCGTTAGATCCAAGGAAGCCAAAGATTTCGCCGCGGGCGATGCGAAAGTTAACGTGGTCGACGGCAACAAAGTTGCCGAAGCGCATGGTCAGGCCGCGCGCTTCGATGGCGATCTCTTCCTCGCGGCTGTCGCGCGGCGGGATAACTACCGTCTTATGCGCTTGACGTTGTGCTTCAGGTAGCAGGGCGATAAACGCCTGCTCCAGGGTCTGGCTGCCGGTCTGGGCTTTGAGCTCCGCGGCGCTGCCAGTCGCCAGCACCTCGCCGGCATTCATCGCCACCAGCCAGTCAAAGCGCTCGGCCTCTTCCATGTAGGCGGTAGCGACCAGAACGCTCATCTCCGGCTGGCGCTGGCGAATACTGTCGATAAGCTCCCAGAACTGCGCCCGGGAAAGCGGGTCGACGCCGGTGGTCGGTTCATCAAGGATCAGCAACTGCGGGTCGTGGATCAGCGCGCAGCACAGGCCGAGCTTTTGCTTCATCCCACCGGAGAGTTTACCGGCGGGGCGATCGCGAAACGGCGCCAGCCCGGTGCTCTGCAGCAGCTCGTTGATGCGCAGTTCGCGCTCGGCTTTATCGTGACCAAACAGGCGGGCGAAGAAGTCGACGTTTTCATACACCGAGAGGGTGTGATAGAGGTTTTTCCCCAGCCCCTGTGGCATCCACGCGATTTTCGGGCACACGTCGCGGCGGTGATGCACATCACGCATATCGCCGCCAAGCACCATCACGTTACCCTGTTCAATGGCCCGCGCCCCGGCGATCAGCGAGAGCAGGCTCGATTTGCCGACGCCGTCCGGGCCAATCAGACCAACCATACGCCGTGCCGGGATCGCCAGGCTGATATCCCGCAGCGCGATGGTGGCGCCATACTGCTGGCCAACGTTTTCCAGCAGGGCGATGGGGGGCGAGGTATCCTGCGGCGTCAGTTTCATTGCGGCAACCTCACCGTTAGCGCCTCAGGCCAGGGTTGTTGTTTATCCACCCGCACGTAAGCCATGCCGGGCAGGCCGGTTTTGACATATTCCAGATGCTGCGCCAGCAGCTCCGGCGGGATGCGCGCTTTGACGCGGAACATCAGCTTAAGGCGCTCGTCGCTGGTTTCTACCGTTTTCGGCGTGAACTGGGCGACGCTGGCGACAAAGCTGATGTTGGCCGGGATCACCAGATCCGGCGCGGCATCAAGGATCAAGCGCGCTTCGCTGCCGAGCGCCAGCAGGCCTGCCTGTTCGGTTGGCAGAAAGAAGGTCATATAGACATCAGCGAGATCGACCATGTTCAGCACCCGGCCACCGGCGGCCAGGACTTCGCCTGGCTCAGCGACGCGATACTGAATGCGACCATCACGGGGTGCTTTCAGCTCGCTATCGTCAATATCGGCAAGGATCCGCCGTTCGGTCGCCTGGGCGGCTTCGACGCGGGTTTGCGCCTGAATAATGCTGGTGCGGGCAGCTTCGATGGCGGCGCGGGCGGCAGAGACCTGGGCTTTTGCCGATTCCAGCGCCGCGCGGGCACTCTCTGCTGCCGCTCGGTCGTCATCCAGCTGCTGGGCGGAGACGGCGCCGCGCTGCGACAGGGCATTCGAGCGGACATGGCGTTTCGCCGAGGAATCCAGCTCCGCCTGGCGCTGCTTCACGACTGCTTCGCTGGCGCGCATTTCACTCTGCCGCTGATCGAGCAAGGCTCTGGCGGCGAGCACCGCGCTTTCCGCCTCCTTGATTTGTGCGGCGGCTTCAAGACGCTGCTCGTTCAGTACGCGGGTATCCATCCTCGCGAGGACTTCTCCCTGACGCACAAACTGGCCCTCTTTGACCAAAATCGTGTCGATACGCCCGGCGATTTTACTGGCAATATCGACTTCGGTGGCTTCGATTCGGCCGTTGCTACTGGCAAAACCGTCCGGGAGACCTGGCGGGCGCAGCAGCCACCATGCGGCGGCGGCGAGCACCACCAGTAAGCCGACAAGATACCCTGCCCAACGTTTCTTTATTTTGTCCATACGCGACTCGCTTGATTCCCTTTGCTGAGTGGTGCGCGTGTTTCCTCCGCCGAGCGGAGCGTCCTCCTTGCGAGGGACGAAAAGGTGGGGGTAAAGGCCGCTGACGCCGCGCTCTGCCGCGTCGATGCGCAGCCGATCGCTGTGCTACTTATGTGGTCATCATCAGCGATCCAGGCCTTAATGAAACACGCATAGTGAGAGCTACCGTCATCGCGATAGTAACATTCGTGGCGATGTTGTCCATACGAAGTGCATGGTCTTGTCGGTGCGTTAACAGAAATACCAACCGTCAGGATAAAACCGCGAAAACAGGGCGCCTGTTTTGTTATCTGGTTGCCCCCCGGTAACTACGATATGATTCCGCTCCTGGCATTGAGAAACATCCGACGAGTGCTTTAATTTCATGAATGAAGAAAGCCAAAAATATATCGCCGTGATTTTTAAGGAATGGCTACCGCTGTATGACAGCCTGACGCCGGACGTCCGTGCATTACTTAAAAAAATGGCCGATGAGCGATCGTCGATGTTAGCGACCCGCTTTTACGATTTTATTTTTCAGGATCCGGATATCGCCAGGCACCTCTCTTATGAGCTGGTTGAGGAACGTCTGAGCCGCTCTCTGGCGGGATGGGTACAGCAGATCCTGACCTGTGAAAAAGAGGATCTTCAGGCTCTTGCGGAGCGCCAGTATCAGATCGGCAGCATTCATTCGCGGATTGGCATCCCGGCAGAGGCGGTGCTGCGCGGCGCGCGGCAGATAAAATCCGGGCTGGTGGAGGCGATTCGTGACAGCCAGGTCGCGCGGGACACCGGGATAGCGGCTATCCATTACGCGATCATGGCGATGAATATGGCGGTGGAGATGATGTGTCACGCCTATACGCTGTCGCATTATCGGGCTACCAAAAATGAAGAAGCTTTTCGTCTGTACAGCCTGATGGATAACGTCCCGATGGAGTATGGCAAGCAGCAGGCATCGCTTTCGGGTTGGGAAAATAGTGCAATTTTTAATATCGTCAGCGAGAACAGGACGGACCTTAACGCAACGTTATTATCTGAATCCGAATTTGGTTTGTGGTTTCGCCATAAATGCGTTCGCTATTTTAACCACAATCCGCAGATGGGGGAGATTACTGAGTTGATCGGTCAGGTGGATGCGCTGATTACCGAATGGCGTACCGCGGAACAGGATGCTGGTTATAAAAATACTCAGAGCCTGCTGCAAAAGATCCATATCCATTGCCAGCACATCAGCAGCCAGCTGGGAGTGTTATTCAGTAGTCTGTCGCAGATGCAAAATGGCAAAGACGCGCTAACCAGCCTGCTTAACCGTCGCTATCTGCCTGTGGTGCTCAAGCATGAAGTCACCCTGGCGATTGAGTATGACCTGCCGCTGACGGTAGCGATTATCGATATTGATTTCTTTAAAGAGATCAATGACAAATGGGGCCATATGGTCGGCGACCGCGCCATTAAGCACGTAGCCGATCTGCTCAGCGATAATATTCGCTCCAGCGACTATCTCTTCCGCTACGGCGGCGAGGAGTTTCTGCTGGTGCTGGTGGAGACCCGCGCGGCAGAGGCTTTCCCTCTCCTTGAACGTCTGCGCAAAAAGATTGGCCAGCTGGCGTTTAACGTTGGCGGCGACACGCAGATCCCGATCACCGCCAGCATTGGCTTTGCCGCCCACACCGGTCACCCCGATTACAACCTGCTGCTGCGCGACGCCGATAACGCGCTGTATGCCGCCAAGCGCGAGGGGCGCAACTGCGTGAAGATGCACAAAGGCGGGGGATAAAACCGCAGCCCCGGTAAGCGTAGCGCGACCTGGGAAGGGCTCTGAAACTCAGAACAGCACCGGCAGCCCCAGCCCGCGCTTCACCTCATGCAGCGTCTGCTGCGTGAGCTGGTGGGCACGTTCGCTGCCCTGGCGCAGCAGCTCAAGCAGCATCCCTTTATCCTGAATATAGGTAGCCCGGCGTTCGCGGATCGGCGCCAGTAGTTCCTGCAAGCAGGTTTCCAGTTCATTCTTACACTGGCGATCGCCCAGCCCGCCGCGCTGATAGTGGGCTTTCATCTCTGCCACCAGCGCCTTATCGCTATGGAAAGCGTCGAGATAGGTGAACACCACGTTGCCGTCGACATGTCCCGGATCGCTGACTCTCAGGTGCGTCGGGTCGGTATACATCGCGCTGACCGCGCGGTGGATCTCCTCTTCACTGGCCGATAACGTCAGCGTATTGCCCAGCGATTTCGACATTTTGGCATTACCGTCGACGCCCGGCAGGCGGCTCACTTCGCTGAGTAGCGCCTTGCAGTGGCGCAGCACCGGCTCGCCGGTGAGGCTATTCATCTTGTGGACGATCTCGTTGGTCTGCTCAATCATCGGTAGCTGATCGTCACCCACCGGCACCAGCTCGGCCTTGAAGGCGGTGATATCGGCCGCCTGGCTAATCGGATAGGCAAGAAAGCCCACTGGCAGCGAACGGGCGAATCCCTTTTGGGCAATCTCATTTTTGACCGTCGGATTACGTTCCACGCGGGCGACGGTGACGATATTCATATACAGCGCGCTGAGCTCCGCCAGCGCGGGCAGAGCGGACTGCAGGCAAATAGTGGTGAGCCTGGGGTCGATGTCGACGGCCAGATAATCGGCCATGACTTCGAGGATATGGTGGCTGATTTTTTGCGGGTTGCTGCCGTTATCGGTGAGCCCTTGTAGGTCGGCGATCAGGATAAACTGCTGGTGGTCGTGCTGCAGCGCGACGCGCTGGCGCAGCGAGCCGACGTAGTGGCCAAGATGCAGCTGGCCGGTCGGCCGGTCGCCAGTGAGGATGGTTTGCGAATGGTTCATCAGGGACTCCTTATCAGACTGTTCAGCCGAAAGACGTCCTGAAAACACCAAAGCCGCCTTCCGGCGGCTTTGAAAATGGAAACGTGTATCGTGCCGCCTGTTATGCAGGCAGCCACCAACGACGGGGATAGGTAACGATAACGTTTCTGTTCATCTTTTTATCCTGCCACGAAATCACGGCGGGGTAAACCCGCCTCGTATTACATGGTCGAGAAGACGTTCATGATCACGCCGCCGGAGATAATCAGCGCCATGGCGATAATGGCCGCCAGGTCCGGTTTCTGCTTATAGAGGATCATGGAGCAGATCGTCACGCCGACGATACCGAAGCCGCACCACAGCGAGTAGGCTACGCCCACCGGAATGGTGCTCATCGCGCGGGTGAGGGCGAAGTAACACAGGCCGTAGGCGCAGACCACCAGCACCGAAGGCGCCAGTTTGCTGAAGCCGTTGGTTTTTTTGATCATCGAGGTGCCGGTGATTTCGGAGCCGATAGACAGCGCCAGCCATAAAAATCCGAGATTAAACATAGGGTATTCCTTTCCTGTTAGTTAGCGATGTTCTTATCCATGGAGGCGACTGGCGCGGCGGGTGCGGGCTCTTCACTCTCTTCCGAACCCATCTTCGAGAACAGGTTCATGATAACGATGCCGCTGGCGATCACCGCCATGCCGATGATGGCGGCGGTATCCGGGTGCTGGCCGTAAAACGCCATTCCCAGCGTCGAGACCACCAGGATACCGGTGCCGGACCAGGTGGCGTATGCGAGACCGACCGGAATATCTTTCACCGCCCTTGAGAGCGAGTAATAGCAGGTGCAATAGAGCGCAATCAGCAATACGAGCAGCAGCATTTTTGTGCTGCCTTCGCTGCTACCGAACATTTTTAACGTCGAGGTTGCCGAGGTTTCGGAGAGGATAACCAGCAGCATCCATAACCAGCATTTTGTTTTCGAAGACATCGTTAAGCTCCAGGTTCATAGTTGGGTAAGGTCATATCTTTCTGTTTTTTAAATAATCAATGGCCGCATCGGTCAGTTGCGCGTGCGGGGCCGCCGCCAGCGCCGGATTATTCACTATGTCTGTGACGGTGAGATAACGGCGCGGTTCGCTGCTGGCGGCAGGCGCGGTGGGCGCGTCCAGCGTCGTCAGCAGCTCATTCATGGTGCCGAGGAAGACGCCGCAGGCTTCCAGGCGAGTCAGCGTGGCCTGCAGATGTCCGGCGTAGGCGCTGTCGGCCTGCGCCCCGCGCAACTGGTTGAGTTCGCTGAGCGGATCGCAGTGGTAGCGCAGCGCCAGCACCGGGATCCCCGTCAGCAGCGCCTCGTGCGCGCAGCGGGCGAGCGGGCTGCGCAGCGTGCCGTTCAGCAGGTCTGAAGCCAGCGGGTAATCGAGAAACGGCAGCAGTACCGCCCGCCACGGCGCTGACGGCAGGGCATCCTGCCAGGCCGATGACGGGATAATCTCGCCCACCTCCTGCCACGCGGCGGCGTCGGCGAGACCCTCCTCTAGCGCGAGGCGCAGCGGGTAGCCGCAGCTTGCCAGGCGCTGGCGGATTGCCGTGCGGTAGCCGTCAGCGGCGGTCACCATCACCAGTACCGGCGGGCGCAGGCGCTGTAAAATTCGCGCGACTAAACCTTCAATCTGTTTGTCGGTCATGGCGAGCCTCCGTTAGCCGATGAGCGTCACCTGCGCGCCGTTTTTCAACCCTGCGGCATTGGCTTCTTCGGTATCGATGTGAAACTCCAGCGCGAAGTCATCGCGCACCCGCACCACCACTTCATCGAAAGTCAGCTGACGCTTGCCGTTGCTGCGCACGCTGACCTTCTGGCCATTGCTAACGTTGAGCTGGCGCGCGTCCTGCGGCGACATATGAATATGCCGCCAGGCGCAGATCACCTGCGAATGGAGTTCAACGTGGCCTGCGGGCCCAATCAGCAGCGCGCTACCGGCATTATCCAGCTGGCCGGACTCACGAACCGGCGCCTTAATCCCGAGCGTGAAACAGTCGGCGCGCGATACTTCCAGCTGCGATACCGGGCGGGTCGGCCCGAGGACGCGGACGTTGGTCAGCGAGCCTTTCGGCCCGACAACGGTCACGCACTCCTGGGCGGCGAACTGCCCCGGCTGGCGCAGCGGTTTGAACGGCGTCAGGCTGTAGCCTTTGCCGAATAGCGCCTCGACGTCCTGTTGCGCGAGATGGACGTGGCGGTTGGAGATCCCCACCGGGATCGCCGGCGCCGTTGCGCTCAGGCGGGCGGCGATTTTTTCGCGAACCAGGGTGTCGATCATGACTTCTTCCCTTTCTTCAGCGCCGGATGTTTATCTTCCGTTTCGTTCGGGGCGGCAGGGGGGACGATGGGTTCCGGGGCGGCGATAACCACCGGTTCGGCCGCTTTTTTCGCAGGCGGCGGGTTGCCTTTGAGGTTGCTTAACGCTTCAACCACACAGCGCTCCGGGCGGGCAATCACCAGCGACTTCACGGTGTGCTCGGCGCCGGCCACCGCCACGCCGCGTTCAATGGCGGTGTGGATGGCGCTGATCTCCCCTTCAAAGCAGACGCTCACCAGCCCGGAACCTGGTTTGCGATAGCCAATGCAGGTCACTCCCGCAGCTTTACAGGCGGCGTCGACGGCCTGAATGGCGGCGACCCATCCTCGCGTTTCAATTACGCCTAAACTTTTCATGGTCGGCTCCTGTTAATGGCGGACTAAGCGAATATCAAAATCAAATTGCCGGAAGAAGGTTTCCAGCCGGTCCAGTTCGTCCGGTGAATAAGACGGGTCCTGGGTAATCGGGTAGGGCATATCCAGGCGTTCGTACTTTTTGCGTCCCAACTGGTGGTACGGCAGCATGTCGATGCGGCGGATATTCCCGCGCTTCGCCAGCTTCTGTACGTAATCAATGGCGCCGGTAATGGCGTCGAATGAGTCGTTGTAGCCGCGAATGAGCGGCATACGCACAATGACGTTGGCGCCGGAATCCACCAGCCATTCGAGATTGCGGCGGATCCCTTCGTTGCCGATGCCGAGCATCGCCCTGTGGTGATCGCTGTTAATCTGCTTTATGTCGAATAAGAAGGTGTCGGTGACCGGCGCCAGCTTCTGGTAGTTGGCAAGCGGGGTGGTGCCCTGGGTTTCGACGGCGGTGTTAATCATCATCTTTTTGCATTCGCTGAATAAGGCGACGGCAAAATCGGTCTGCAGGCTCATCTCGCCGCCGCCGATGGTGACGCCGCCGCCGGAGGAGATGTAGAAGTCGTAGTCCTGCATGATGATCTCCATCAGCTCGCTGACGGTGACGTCCTTGCCCATAATGTCCAACGCGTTCTGGGTGCAAATCTCTTCGCATTTGCGACAGCCAATGCAGTCTTTATTGCGGTCGACGAAGTGCTTCATTTCGCCGTTTTCTTCCGCCCGATAATGAATACCCGCCGGACAGACGCTGACGCAGTCGCCGCAGTTAATGCATTTGTCGTGCGAGAACATCACCTGGAACTGGCTGTTCAGCCCTTCCGGGTTGGCGCACCACGGGCAGCGAATGTTGCAGCCCTTAAAAAACACCAGCGTGCGAATGCCATCGCCGTCATAGATCGAATATTTCTGGATATTGAAAATTCGGCCCGTTAATTCTTGTTTTGCGATCACGCTTGCCTCCCGCTCCGTCCCGTTACGGGACGGAGAACTTCCGGTTATTTCTCAAATACAGCTCATTTAATTCTCTTTAAGAGAACTAGAACTTCTCAATCACCGTACGGCTGATGATCTCGTCCTGGACCTCTTTGCACAGCTCGACGAAGTAAGCGCTGTAGCCGGCGACGCGGACGATCAGGTCGCGGTATTTCTCCGGCTCCTGCTGCGCCTTCTTCAGCACTTCGTTATCGACATAGCTGAACTGCATCTGGCCGTTGCCGAGAATCGAGGCGGTACGCAGCAGGGTAATCAAGCCGTGGCGACCTTCCGGGGTATCCAGCAGTCCTTTGAGGAACTTGAAGTTGTGCACCATGCCGATGTTCATGGTTTCCACATTCATCTTGCTGACCGACTTGATAATCGCCGTCGGGCCTTGTTTATCCGCGCCCTGGGTTGGGCTGATGCCGTCGGAGAGCGGCATCCACGCCAGGCGGCCGTTCGGCGTGGCGTTGGTCAGCTCGCCGATTGGCGTGTTGTTGGAGATAGACAGGGTGCCGTGGCTGAGGGTCGAGTAGAGCATTTTGTACTTACGGCACTCTTTCTCGGTCCATTCGGTAATATCCAGCGCGTACTGGTCGACGTAGTTATCGTCGTTACCGTATTTCGGCGCGTTCAGGCAGTCGCGGCGCAGCGCTTCGTAACCTTCAAAGTTGGCCAGCAGCGCATCGCGGATCTGCTCAAGGGTGTATTTCTTCTCTTCGAACACCAGCTTGCGGATCGCCGCCATCGAGTCGACGTAGGTCGCCAGACCGGAGAAAATCAGCCCCGGACCGTGGTTGACCATCGCGCCGCCGGCGGCGACATCTTTGCCGCTCTCCATACAGCCTTCAACCAGCAACGACATCAGCGGCTTCGGCGCCACATCGCGGTGGACGCGCTGGCTGATGACGGTGCCGATGGCCGACAGGCGCACGATATGGGCGATCTGCTGTTTCACCGCCGCATCGAATTCGTCGAAGGTGCGCAGGTCGCGCAGGTCGCCGGTATCCAGCCCCTGATAGCTATCGAACAGCACCATCCGCCCGCGGTTGAGCACGAATTCGATAGCGATAGGCCACTGGGTGTAGCCGGTGGAGGTCCACTGGTAGATGCGCCCGGATTTCTGCGGCTCAACGCAGCCCATCAGGCAGTAATCGCGGGCGTCTTCAAAATCGAAGCCTTTGCGCAGCATCATCTTGATGTGGGAGTCATCGAAGTGGCAGGCCGGGAAGCCCATTCCCGCTTTCACCACGTCGACGATTTTTTCCATGTATTTCTGCGGCGACTGGTTGTGAATACGGCAGGCCAGCGACGGCTGGTAAACCTTCACAAAGCGCACGGCGTCCATAATCAGATAGGTCAGATCGTTACAGGCATCGCCCCCGCTACGTTTCTGGCCGCCAACGGTGAGGTTGATAAACGGCTGATAACCCGCGAAATATTTCGCGCCCAGCTCGCTCGACATCCACATCAGTTCGGCACATTTGATGATGAACGCTTGCAGCAGTTCCAGCGCGCTGTCGTGGGTCAGGCGGCCTTCGCGGATATCGGCTTCGAACATAGGGTAGCAGTACTGGTCGACGCGCCCCAGCGACAGCCCGGTCTGGTTCTCTTCGATTTCAAACAGTGATTCGACGGTCCAGATACTCTGCAGCGCTTCCTGCAGGGTCTTCGGCGGATTGGCCGGCACGTTTTCGTTGACGTCGGCGATGGTCAGCAACTCGGCGCGGCGCTGGGCGTTTTGCTCTTTAGCCGCCAGTTCGCGGGCGTGGGCGGCGATGCGGCGGGCGTAGTTGACCACCCCTTCACAGGTTTCAATCGCCGCTTTGTAGTAGTAGATACGGTCGATATCTTCCGGGTTTTCCATGCTCAGGCTGGCCAGATGCGCTTCGGCATCGGCTTTAATGCCGTTCATCCCTTTGGTGAACAGCAGCACGTCGTAGCCCGGACAGGTATCGCCGCCGCCGTTAATCTGGTGATAGGAGAGGTCGCTAACGAAGGTCTCGCCGCTGAAGGCCCAGACGCCGGCTTCACGGTATTGCGCTTCGCAAATCTCATCCAGCGAACGGCCTTCCCAGAATGGGACGATCTCTTCGCGAATGGTTTTTTTATCTGCTTCGCTGATCTCAAACGGATCCTGCGGGCGGGTGCTCATGGTGTCGAGCTCGTCGCGCACCCAGCGCCAGGCGATATCCGGCGAGAAGGCGCCCGCGCGCGGCTTGCCGCACGGATGGCCGACGATCAGCTCATCGTCCTGAATCAGAATCGGCGCGGTTTCGCAGGCGTGGCGAAAAGCTTTCGCCCGCAGCAGAATGGTCGGCATGCCCGGGTTGGCTTTGACCACTTCGGTAAAGGCCAGCGCGCGATAGATAGAGACGCTCGGGCGTACCGTCAGGTAGTGGTTACGCAGGCGCTGCATGCGCGGGGTTAAGCCTTCCATCACCGGCGTGTCGGCGCAGGCGGCGAACGGCGCGTGGCTGACCGGCTGTACGCCGCTAAACAGACGTACCGGCAGATTCAGCGCGCTGAGGTTGCGCTGGGCGCTGATAAACATCGCCGAGAGTTCGTTCACTTCAGCATGGTCAAAAGCGGCGCCGTGCAGCATGGCGTCGAGCATCGGATAGCCGTCAATGGCGCAGGCGGCGCGGACTTCGCTCAGTTCCGCCAGCTTGAACCACAGGCACTCCACGATTTCATAGGCCTGCTGGGTATTGAGCGCGCCGCTGTTGATATCGCGTTGGAAGTAAGGCAGTAGCGCGATATCCGCCCCTTGCGGGTTAACCGCATAGCTGCCGTTATCCAGCTGTAGCGCCAGCTGGAACAGAAAGAACGCCTGGCAGGCTTCTTTGAAATTACGCGCCGGATGGGCCGGAACGTGGTGCAGAATGGCCGCGCTATCGAGCAGCTCGGCTTTGCGATAAGCATTGGTTTCCGCGGCCGCCAGCTGTTCGGCGCTGTTGGCCAGATTTTGCGCCAGCGCCAGCAGGGCGTCGCAGGCGTAGATGGCGGCGCGGCAGCCATTGACTTCATCCATACCGCTGCGGCTAACGGCGCTACCGAGGGCGCGAGTTTTCTCTTCTAACTGGTGTTTAATCGCCAGCACGCCTTTTTCGACCACCAGTTTGTAGTCCGGTGAATCCAGATCGCTGTTGAGGTTGAGGAACTGGAACGCGGATGGGCGATGCGCGGCGCTTTCATCATGGAAAATCGCCCCGTGCGGTTTACGGGTCTGGTTACCGACGATCAGCTCGTCGGCGCTGATGGTCAGCGGCAGCTGGCGCATCAGTTCATAGAAGCGGCGCGCCGGTTTAACGGCGGCGGGAACGCCCGCGATGTCGCCATCAAGAGCGTTCAGCGTGGTGGCATGTTCGGTGCACAGCGTGCTTTTCTGGGCGAGTAAACGGTCTGCCAGCACTTTGACGCGCGGCGTTAAGTTGTAGTGTGCCATGAAGTATTCTCCAGATGTTCTTTTTCCGCGGCTGATGACAACCCGGTTGTGGATACAGTGTCCGTTTCTGCCGGGTGGCGGCTGACGCCTTACCCGGCCTGCAAATAACCCAGCGATCACCCGGTTATCTGTTACCCGTAGGCCCGCGCAAGCGGAGCGCCGCCGGGCGATGTCTGTTGTCCATGCCACGCCTGGCGATAAAGTTCGGTTAACGCGTTAGCGTCTGGCGCGCGTGGGTTGGTCGGAGTACAGCTGTCGCGCAGCGCCTGGCCGACCATCTCCGGCAGGCGGCGGTCGAATTCAGGCGCGTCAATGCCGGTGTCGCTAATGCCGGAGGGCATGTTCATCTCTTCTTTTAAAGCCTGAATGGCGACCAGCAGGCTGGCGACGCCCTGGCGTGGCGAGGCGGCAGGTAGATCCAGCAGATGCGCCAGACGGGCATATTTATGCGCCGCGAGGGTGTCGCACTGGCCGTCGACATCGGCGTTCCAGGCGACGACGTGCGCCATCAGCAGGGCGTTGGCGCGGCCATGGGGCACGCGGAAGACGCCGCCGAGGGCGTGTGCCAGGCTGTGGGTTATCCCCAGCGACGCGTTGGTGAAGGCCATGCCCGCCATGCAGGAGGCGTTGTGCATCTTTTCGCGCGCCAGCAGGTTGTCGCCGCTGCGCCAGCAGGTCGGCAGATAGCGAAATACCTGCTGCACCACTTTCTCCGCCAGCGCGTCGGAAAAGTCGCTGGCGGCGCGGGAGACGTAGGCCTCAAGGGCGTGACACAGCACGTCCATGCCGGTGTCGGCGGTAATTGCCGGCGGTACCGAAGCCACCAGCGCCGGGTCAAGAATGGCGATATCCGGCAGCAGCGACGCATCCACCAACACCAGCTTCTCCGCGTTGGCTTTCACCACCGAAAAGGCGGTGACTTCCGAACCAGTGCCGCTGGTGGTGGGGATGGCGACAAAGCATGGACGCGGCCGGTTAGCCTGCGGACGGGTTTGCGCCAGGGAGAAAATAACCGCTTTGGCGGCATCGATTACCGAACCGCCGCCGAGCGCGATAACCAGATCCGGATAGTGGTTATCCATCAGCTTCATGCCGCGCACCACGGTGGCGATATCCGGATCGGCCACCACGTCGTCCCACACCTGCCAGGCGATCCCGCGCTGGCGCAGCAGGGCGGTGACGCGCTCGGCGAGGCCAAACTTCACCATCGCTTGATCGGTTACCAGCAGCACGCTGCGGGCGGAGAGTTCGTTCAGCACCGAGAGGGCGTCCTGACCGAAGCAAATCCGCGGTTTCAGTAAAAATTCACTCATTGGGCTATTCACTCCTGTTAGGCGTCCCGAAACACGTTCTCGACAATGGCGACCACCGACATCGCTTTGTAGCGCTCTTTATTGAGCGCGAAGTACTCTTCCGCCAGCACGATGTCGTGCATGCCGGCGCCGACGTTATCGACGGCGACCCAGGTCTGGTCCTTCATCGGCTGCTGATTGTCATCCAGTCGGGTGACCAACAGCAGGTTGCTGCCGCGTAGCTCATCGCATTTCTGCGTGGCGACGACATGGCCGGTTACCTTTGCGAGAATCATCGTTTATCGCCTTATATCAGTGCGTTACTTAGCAAGGCGCTCCAGCACCTGGCGGATAACGCGTTCCACGTTTTGCTCGTTGATTTCGCCTTCCATGCTGGCGGCGCCTGCGCTGGCGAAACGGTCATCGCTGCCTGCGGATCGCGCTGGCGCGGCGTTGGCCGGGGCGTTGAAACGCAGGTCATCAAGAATGCTGCGCTGCGGATCGCTCGCCGGAGAGACGATGGTCGGCTGTGGTTCAGGGCGGCTGCCCGGGGCGCGAAGCTCGTCGATCGACCGCACGCCGTAGCCGACTTTGCGGATATTGAGCAGGTTCATCGGGCCGACGTTGTCGGAGCTGGAACCGCCGCCGACCGCGCCGCAGCCGAGGGTCAGCGCCGGGGAGATGTTGGTAGTCGCGCCGATACCGCCGAGCGCCGCCGGAGTATTAATCAGAATGCGATTGACCGGTTTTTCGAGGCTGAACTGGCGGATGACGTCCTGATTACGGGTGTGGATCACCAGCGTATGGCCGAGTCCTTCGTTGGTCAGCAGCTCCACCACGCGGTGGCAGGCGGCTTTCCAGTCTTCTGCCACGTACAGGCCGAGCACCGGGCACAGTTTTTCGCGCGAGTAGGGGTTTTTCGGCGATACGGTGGTCTGTTCGGCGATCAGTACTTTAGTGCTGGCCGGGACACAGAAGCCCGCCATCTGGCTGAGGTACAGCGCGGTTTTGCCGACCACTTTCGGGTTGATGGTGCCGTTCGGGCGCAGCAGCAGCGCCGCCATTTTCGCCGCTTCATCTTCATTCATAAAGTAGGCACCCTGCGCTTCCAGCTCGCGGTGAACCTCATCGTAAATGCAGCCTTCGACGATGATCGACTGCTCGGAGGCGCAGATCACCCCATTATCGAAGGTTTTGCTGGTGATGATATCTTTCACCGCGTGGTGGATATCGGCGCTGCGTTCGATAAACGCCGGGCCGTTGCCCGGGCCGCCGCTGATGGTTGGGGTGCCGGACGCATAGGCCGCACGCACCATGCCTTCGCCGCCGGTGGCGAGGATCAGCGACACGTCTTTGCTGTGCATCAGCTCAGAGGTGGCTTCGAGCGTCAGCTGGGTGATGCCGTCGACGCAGCCCTCCGGCGCACCGGCCGCTTCCGCCGCGCGTTTGACGATTTCAATCGCCTTCCAGCTGCACTGACGCGCGCCCGGATGCGGGGAGAAGATAATGGCGTTGCCGGCCTTGAGGGCGATCAGCGCTTTGTAGATAACCGTAGAGGTTGGGTTCGTTGAGGGGACCAGCGCGCAAATCACGCCGAGCGGCACGCCCACGTCCATCACTTTTTTTACCGGGTCGTCATGAATGATGCCAACGGTCTTCATATCTTTGATGGCGTCGTAGACGCGCAGCGAGGCGAAGCGGTTTTTCAGCACTTTGTCCTGCCAGTTGCCAAAACCAGTCTCTTCCGCGGCCATTTTCGCCAGCGCTTCGGCGTGGTGCGCTGCTTCCTGGGCCACGTTTTTCACGATGGCGTCGATTTGCTGCTGCGAAAAGGTGGCCAGCATCGCCTGCGCCTTTTTGGCGTTGCGCACCAGTTCCCGGGCGTTCTGCCGGGACTGCAAATCGTTATCCAGTTCAATCATGAGTCTATCCTTCATCAGACGAAAAGAGTGGGGACGGGGCGCGCCCTGTCAGGTCATGCTTTGTGCTGCGCCGCGATTTTTTCGATGTCGTTATGTGGACGCGCAATGACGCGAGAGCTGACGACTTCGCCGATGCGTTTCGCCGCTTCCACGCCGGAGTCGACCGCTGCGTTGACCGCGCCGACGTCGCCTTTCACCATCGCGGTGACCAGGCCGGAGCCGACGTTTTCATAGCCAATCAATTCGACGTTGGCGGCTTTGCACATCGCATCCGCGGCTTCAATACAGGCCACCAGACCTTTGGTTTCGATAAGACCAAGCGCTTCTTTCATCAGGTTTCTCCGTTAGTCCGCAATCTTGTAATGCGAGACGATTTTGTTGATGTCGTTATGCGGACGGGCGATAACCAGCGAGGTCACCACTTCGCCGATGCGTTGTGCGGATTCCACGCCGGAATCGACTGCCGCTTTTACCGCGCCGACGTCGCCTTTCACCATCACGGTGACCAGGCCGGAGCCGACGTTTTCATAGCCGATCAGTTCGACGTTGGCGGCTTTACACATCGCGTCCGCTGCTTCAATACAGGCCACCAGACCTTTGGTTTCGATAAGCCCCAATGCATCACCCATCGTGATCTCCTCCAGAACAGGTTTTGTTATTCGGGAAAACCGTCCGCGTAACGGCATCAACACGCGGAAGCGGCGTTCGGGGTTCACTATAGGGAATGGGGAAGGAAGTGAAATTTAAATCCGTGTAGATGAATATTTTAGGTTTTTACTCTGTGATTTAGCCTTATCCAGGCTTCTATTTATCTTTTCGTTCTGTTTTATGCGTATTGATTTTTATATGATATGGCGCTTTTTTAGGCTATTTATCGGCGGGAGATGAATGTTAATAAGATGTTAATTACTTGCCAGCGGTTAGTAATATAGCCGCGTGATAATTGTGGGTATGCTCATGTTTTGGCGTCGAAGCTAAATGCAAAACGTGCGCTTTTAGCATCGTGGAAAGAGGGGGCAATAATGGAGCGTGAGCGAGGGCGCATTTTCCTCGCGGCGGTTCAGGGGGGACGGGTTAGTTAAGCGTGCTGCCGGACTTCAGCGTGCAGATGTAGAGCGGCGAGTTGATAGAGCTCAGCAGGATAGCTTTGTCGTTAAGCTTTTGTGCGTTGAGGAACAGGCCGTCATGGCTGTCGGACATTTCGCGCATGAAGTAGTCGAAGATGACATTCGGCGATTCGTCGATGGATGAGGCGCTGGATTCCCACTTTTTGATGCGGTAGTGGCGTTCGGTTGCCGAGATGCGTTGGCTGGTGTAGCTGAATTTGACGTAGCGCTGCAGGTAGAGCCAGCCGGCGGCAGAATCGGTATAGCCTTCCACCACCATCGAACCGTTGCCGTTAGCGGCAAAGTTAAAATGGATATTGCCGTTCACATTCTCTTTTTCCATGTTTTCAAAACGCATGATCGCTTTGGTGGAGCAGCTCATCACGCCATCGTTGGCATCTGGCAGCAGGCGCCAGACGCTAAAACCGGCGGCGGCGACAAACGTCAGAGCGGAAAGGGCGAAAAAGGTGCGGGGCGCGAGTTTCATTGCGGCTTCCAGGAGTAGTAAAAGTAGTTATCGCAATAGCTAAACGGGTTGTCCTCGTGCATCGCGCAGTGGGCGAGAAATACCCGGCCCAGGCCGTTAGTCTCCAGCCGGTCGCCGTAGAAGAAAACGAAACGCTCCCCCGGCTTGCAGCCGAGCTTCAGCCGCTGACGCACCTCATCGAAATTCTTAGCGTAGGCCGTGGCGGAAACCGAACGCAGCATTTCATCGCTGGCCAGCAGTTCGCACTGGCTGTGGTTCATCAGCGTCAGATTGATCGGTCGGGCGACGTGGGTACCGGCAAAAGTGAATGCCACCAGCAGCAGGGCGATGATCAGCAGACAGCCGCCGGCCAGATACCAGCACATTCCGCGCGCATGTGGCGAATCGGTGGGCGGCGTTGTCGCCGCCGGAGGGACGGTTTCAACAGCTCTCTGGGGTGGATTAGCACCCTCGGTAAGCGCCGGCCCGGCATCGAGCAGTTCAATGCTCAGATCCTGATTCAGCTGCAGCATGCCGCGCGATACAGTGACGATAATGTTATCGATATCGTAGTGGCGGAAGGTTTTACGCAGCATGCTCAGGTATTGATTGAGGTTGCTGTTGGAAGAGGTTAAACCATTATCATCCCAGACTTTTTTCAACACTTCATCGCGACTGACGACGCCAGTATGGCGGAGAAAAAAATAGAGTAGCGCGCTGGCGGTGATGGATAGCTGGCTATCCGGTTCATCGCTGCCGGGCAGGGTAAGCGTGCCGTCCGTTGCATCATAAATGAGACGGGCATTGATGTTGTAGCGCATCGCGGCCTCACTCTATTCGCTTCACGCGGGAAGCGTCATTTTGGTCAGATCGTTCACCAGCGACTGGCGGTGTTCACTGCTCATGGTGCGCCCTTCGGTCAGTTCCGATAACCAGATGCCGTCGGCCGCGTAGCGTACCAGCGTGCCGGTCGGGCCGTTATCCAGCGCATCGCCCTGCGCCAGGTGACCCAGCATCCAGTCGCGCCAGCATTTTCGCAGCACCGGCTCGTCCGGCATCGCCAGCGACAGCACCATCAACTGGCGGCTTTCGTGAGTGTCCGTCAGCTCCGGGTTGGACAGATAGCGCAAATAGGCGCGGGTAAAGCGCCCGTAAGCGATGTTATCGGCGGCCATCAGTTCGCTAATCGCCTTTTCCATGATCGCCAGCAGCCGGGCGAACAGGGCGAAAATCAGCGCCTGCTTATTGGGAAAGTGATGCAGGAGGCCACCTTTGCTCACGCCAGCCTCGCGGGCGACGGCGTTCAGCGACAGGGCGGCGATACCATCCCGGCCGGCAATCATCGCTGCCGATTCAAGCAACTGACGGTGGAGACGGACGGGATCTTTTTTACGATGCTGGGCTTCCATATTCATGGCCGGAATCATACCGACCAGACGGTATGATTATTCTTGATCGCTATCAATATGAGAGGTGGCTTCGTGCGACGGGATACCGTTAATGCGTGGAGGCTCACAAATTGTCATATTAATGAACGCGATAACCCGGATGGGCTATCGCGTTGAGGTTTATTTCGTTGCCAGATGCACTGCCAGGCCGCTTTGCCCCGGCGCCAGCTCCGGGCGCAGCGTCAGCGACGGGATCAGATAATCGCCATGATTTTGCCGGCGGAATGGAATGGGCTCGGTTTGCCACAGCGTGTCCAGCCGCTCGGCCAGCGTGGCGCACTGGTCGGCGAATTGCCCGGCATCGGTTTTATCCGTGCGGTAGAACACCAGCGGCGGAAGCACCTCAAAGCCGGGATAGAACAGCATACCGTGCTGAATGGGGAACAGGATGTCGTCGATGGGGCCATTGATCCCGCGCGGTGAATAGTGTTCCGCCCAGCCGCCGGCGGTGACGATCAGCATCGCCCGTTTGCCGACGAAGGTGCCTTCCCCATAGCGATCGCCCCAGTGGCGGTCGCTGTGCTCGCCGACGCCATAGGCAAAGCCCCAGGCGTACACCCGGTCGATCCAGCCCTTCATGATGGCGGGCATTGAGAACCACCACAGCGGGAACTGGAAAATCACCGTATCGGCCCACAGCAGCTTTTCCTGCTCGGCTGCGATATCCGCACTTTGGGTGCCCTGGGCAAAGGCCTGTTTGGAATCGAGGGTCGGCCGCCAGAACTCGCCGACCGGCGGGGCGCCGCTGTCATCGGCGTCATACCCGGCCTTCCAGCGCATGGCGTAGAGATCGGAGACTTGCACTTCATGCCCGGCCTGCTGCAGATGGCGGACGGCAAAATTTTTCAGCGCGCCATTAAGCGAGCGCGGTTCCGGATGGGCGTAAATCAGCAGTACTTTCATAACATCACCTCTGGCGTATGGAGAGCTGCAGAGTAGGAAAGCTGACGTTATAGTAGAAATTAATTACTTAAATTCCAGGTATAGCCGTGATTAATTTACATCGTCTGGATCTTAATCTGCTGCGCACGCTTGATGTGCTGCTCAGTGAAAATAATGTCACCCGGGCGGCGCAGCGGCTGAATCTGTCGCAGCCCTCGGTGAGCATTCAGCTCGCCAGGCTGCGGGAGATTTTCGCCGACCCGCTGCTGATGCCGGGTCCGCGCGGCATGCAGCCCACCGCCCGCGCCGATGAACTTCGCCAGCCGCTGCGCGCAGCGCTAGCCGCACTGGAGCAGGCGGTGGCGCCGGTGGCGCCTTTTGATCCGGCGACGGCGGCGGAGACCTGGCGGGTGGCAGCGACGGACTATATGGCCTCGGCGATCCTCCTGCCGATGCTGGGCAGGCTACGGCTGGCCTCTCCCGGCAGTCGGCTGGCGGTGTTCGAGCTACAGCCAGCGCGGCTGGAGCAACAGGCGGCCAGCGATACAGTAGATCTCTTCTTTCATACCCGCGAGGGCGCGCCGCCGGGGCTACATCAGCGCCTGCTGTTTCGCGAACGCTATGTGCTGGCAGGCCGGGCGGAGCATCCGGCGCTGCGGCCTGGGCTTAGCCTGGAAACGTTCTGTCAGCTGGAGCACGTGATCGTCTCCCCGGACGGGGGCGGCTTCAGCGCGGCGACCGATACCGCGCTGGCGAATCTTGGCCTGGCGCGGCGGGTTGTCCTTTCCGTGCCACATTTCCTGTTTATGCTGGAGACCCTGCGCAATAGCGATCTGGTGGCGGTGCTGCCGGAGCGGCTGGTGCGCGGGCAGAGCGGGCTGGAAGTCGTCGAGCCGCCGCTGGCGGTCGCCGGCTTTGAGATGCTGATGCTGTGGCACGAGCGCTGGCACCGCGACCCGGCGCATCAATGGCTGCGCCAGTTCATCGTGAATTCACTGGAGGAACAGACATGCTGAGTGGACTGAATCACCTGACCCTGGCAGTCAGCCAGCTGGCGCCGAGCGTGGCGTTTTATCAGCAGCTGCTGGGCATGACGCTGCACGCCCGCTGGGACAGTGGCGCCTATCTCTCCTGCGGCGATCTGTGGCTGTGCCTGTCGCTGGATCCGCAGCGGCGCATCACCCCGCCGGAAGAGAGCGACTACACCCATTATGCGTTTAGCATTAGCGAGGCGGATTTCGCCAGCTTCGCCGCCCGCCTGGAGGTTGCCGGCGTGGCGGTCTGGAAGCTAAACCGCAGCGAAGGCGCCTCGCACTATTTCCTCGATCCCGATGGCCACAAGCTGGAGCTGCACGTCGGCAGTCTCGACCAGCGGCTGGCCGCCTGCCGTGAGCAGCCGTATAAGGGAATGGTGTTTTTTGACCAGTGAAGCTGATTTGCGGACGCGGGGTAACCCGTAGCCCCGGTAAGCGCAGCGCCACCGGGGAGAACAGGTTAAACTTCACTCCATCGCCACCTTCACCGCTTCTCCCAGCTTCACCATCACCGCTTTATGTTTCTCGGTCGGCGGCAGGGCGCAGTTGATCCTGACGCAGTTGCGATACTTGCCCGCTGCCGAAAACAGCGAGCCCGGCGCGACCTGGATCTTCAACCGGCACAGCTGTTTGGCGACGCAGACCATATCCACCTGCTCCGGGAGCTCCACCCACAGCATAAAACCACCTTTTGGCCGGGTGACGCAGATCCCGCAGGGGAAAAATTCCCGCAGCCAGCAGGTGTAGATCTCCATATTACGCTGATAGATCTGCCGCATCCGCCGCACGTGACGGTGGTAGTGGCCTTCGCGAATAAAATTGCAGGCCGCCAGTTGGGTTGAAGGGACGTTAGTGCCGCTGGCGGCATACTTCATCTGTAGCAGCTTGTCGTAGTAGCGCCCGGGCGCTATCCAACCGATGCGCAGGCCGGGGGCGATGGTTTTGGTAAAAGAGCTGCAGAGCATCACCCGGCCGTCGATATCCCAGGAGTGAATGGTGCGCGGGCGCGGGTACTCGGTGGCCAGCTCGCCGTAAATATCATCCTCGAAAATCACGATATCGTGGCGCTGGGCCAGGTTCAGCACCGCGCGCTTGCGAGCGTCCGGCATGATAAAGCCCAGCGGGTTATTGCAGTTTGGCACGAGGATCACCCCTTTGATCGGCCACTGATCCAGCGCCAGCTCCAGGGCCTCAATGCTGATCCCGGTTTCCGGATCGGTAGGGATCTCAATGGTCTTTAATCCCAGTCCGCGCAGCATCTGCATTGTGCCGTAGTAGCAGGGAGATTCCACCGCCACGATATCGCCAGGCTGGCATACCGACAGCAAGGCCAGAGACAGCGCGCTATGGCAGCCGCTGGTGAGCACCAGATCGTCAGCCGTCACTATCGAGCCGCCGTCAAGCATCAGACGGGCGATCTGCTCCCTCAGCTCGCGGCGCCCGGCCAGCTCGTCATAGTTCAGCACTTCGCTGAGGTTATGCTGGATCGCCCGGCTCAGTTCGCGCCAGATAGGCTTCAGGCTTGGCTGTGTGACATCCGGCGAGCCGCCGCCGAAGGGGATAATCGATTTATCGTAGCGGGCGTCGAGCATGGTCAGCACCTGATCCCACTGGGTGATCTCCACAGGGCGCTGTACCGGACGCGACATCGGCGGCACCGGCGGCTGGGCCTTGCGCGGGGCAACGAAATAGCCCGATCGCGGCTGCGGCACAATCATCTGTTGCTGCTCAAGCAACTGATAGGCCTGCTGGACGGTGCTGATGCTGACGCCATGTTCCTGGCTCAGGCTGCGCACCGACGGCAGTTTTTCGCCGTGGCGATACAGGCCCTGTTCGATGCGTTCGGCCAGCAGCGTAGCGAGATGTTGGTAGCGGGTCATGCTGTATCCTTAATTTCCGCCATACAGATGGAATAACCAGTACAGATTGGCGTAAAAATTGGGCTCTGGTGTACGTTTTAGCTAATCTGTATGTTAAAGAAAAGCGTTTTGTGAATCTGTATTCCTTGGCCCCAAATCCGTGAAGATAAAGCCTCTGGCAAGGTGAGGAGGTAGAGGATGGAATTTCACGAGAACAGGGCAAGACAGCCATTTATCGGTTTCGTACTGCTGGTGCGGTTTATCAAAAAATGGTGGCTTCAGGAGCAAACGCGCAGAGCTTTGCAGCGAATGAGCGACGAACAGCTGAAAGACATCGGCCTGCGTCGGGATCAGATCAATTAAAAAGTGCGGTTTTTTTCAGGCATCATTCCTTCTTTGCCCCGGTAAGCGCTGGCGACGCCGGGGAATACATTCACGAAATTTATCAATTGATGCGGCGCGTTCGTCCGTTTCTTGATACTTACCCTGATAAGTATTATTTTCTTCTCAACAATGAGAGGAAAACCTGTGACCGAAGACGACCTGTTTGCCCGTCGCCCGTTGGGGATGAGAATGGCCATGGTGGTGCGCCAGTGGCGCGCTATTATTGACTCCGCTATCACCGATACCGGACTCACCCAGTCCAGCTGGACGGTGTTGATGCAACTGCATCAGCTGGGAGACAACGTCTCGGTCAGCGAACTGGCGGAGGTGCAGGGGATTGAACTGCCGCCGCTGATGCGCACCCTCTCGTTACTGGAAAAGCAGGGCTATCTGGTGCGTTCTACATCGCCATATGACAAACGCATTCGCCTGCTGACGCTGACCGCCGAGGGGCGGGCGATTCTGGAAAAACTGAGCTGCGTGATCGAGACCTATCAGGAACGCGTGACTCAGACCATCCCGGAGGCCGACCTCGCCACCTTCAGCGCCACATTAAATCAAATCGCCTGCCGTTTGCGGAATATCCGCGAAGAAGATAACAAGATCTAACACACTATGATGACGCCTGAACAAAAATTTGCCCGCTGGGTACGGGTGAGTATTGCCGCTTTTCTGGGAATATTCGCCTGGTTTATCGTTGCCGATATCTGGATCCCGCTGACGCCGGACTCCACCGTCATGCGCGTGGTGACCCCGGTTTCGTCGCGGGTCTCCGGCTATGTCTCGCACGTTTACGTGCACAACAACAGCCAGGTGAAAAAGGGCGACCTGCTGTATGAGCTCGACCCAACGCCATTCATTAATAAAGTTGAAGCGGCGCAGATCGCCCTCGAGCAGGCGAAACTGAGCAACCAGCAACTGGATGCACAAATCGCCGCCGCCCGCGCCAACCTGCGCACCGCACAGTACACCGCCCGTAACGATAAGGTCACGCTCGATCGCTACCAGCGCCTGAGTACGATGCAGAACGTCTCGCAGTCCGACCTCGATAAGGTGCGGACCACCTGGCAGACCAGCGAGCAGTCGGTCTCGGCGCTGAACGCGCAGATCCAGAACCTGCTGATCCAGCGCGGCGAGCGCGACGATAAGCGCAACGTCACTCTGCAGAAATACCGTAATGCGCTGGAGGAGGCGCAGCTGAACCTGGCCTGGACCCAGGTGCGTGCCGAAACTGATGGTATGGTCAGCAACCTGCAGCTTAACCCGGGGATCTACGCCACCGCGGCGACGGCTGTGCTGGCGCTGGTCAACAACAACACTGACATCGTCGCCGACTTCCGTGAAAAGAGCCTGCGCCACACGGCGGTGAATACCGATGCAGCGGTGGTCTTTGATGCCCTGCCGGGGCAAGTCTTCCCGGCGCACGTCACCAGCAGCGATGCCGGGATTCTGGCGGGGCAGGAGGCGGTGAACGGCCAGCTGTCGCAGCCGGAGCAGTCCACCCGCTGGGTGCGCGACGCACAGCGCATGCGCATTCACGTCGCGCTGGATCAGCCGCTGGCGAAACCGCTGCCGACCGGCGCCCGCGCCACGGTGCAGCTGTACAATAGCGAGGGACCTTTCGCCCGCACCTTCGCCGGCCTGCAGATCCACCTGGTGAGCTGGTTGCACTATGTCTATTAATACCCTGGCGCACGTCTTTACGCCGCACGGCAATATCGTCTACACGGCGAATGATTTTCGCCAGACGGTGCGTATCGCCGTGGCCGGGACGATTGCTCTCAGCATCTCCACCTTCTACGACGTGCAGTACGGTGTGTTTTTCGTGGTGTATCCGCTGATGCTGATGTCGCTGGTGCCGGTGTTCAACCGCCATGTCGCCCGCCAGTTTGTGTTCAGCGCGGCGGTGAACTGCGTCGAAATGGTACTGATCGTCGGTTATCTGTCGCAGTGGCCGGTGATTATGACCCTGGTGGTGTTCGCCCTGTACGTGATGCGTTTTCGCTTTATGAGCCAGGGGCCGCTGTTTCTGCTGGGGTCTATGGGCGTGGTGTGCCAGAGCACGATGCTCAACTTTATGAGCTATCCCACCAGCAACTGGCACACCCTGATGTTCTCCAATATGGAAGCCTGCGTGCTGGCGGTGGCGCTGAGCGCGCTGCTGCATTACCTGATCCCGGACGTCGAACCGCGCAAGCCGCCGCCGCGCATTGAAAAAGACGCCGCCCGCATTCGCCACGAGTCGCTGCTCTCCGGTACGGTCGCGACGATCATCTTTGTGGTGTTCCAGATCTGCGATCTCAGTGACTCGCTGTCGGCGCTGATGGCCGGGATCCTGATCCTGTTCCCGATGCACTATCGCGGGGCGGTGATCAGCTCGATCTGGCGCGTCGTCGGGGTGGTGCTGGCCTGTCTCTATATTCTGGTGGTGCAACTGATCATCTATGATTTCAGCAACCACATGATCCTGATGATGCCGCTGATTGGTCTCGGGCTGGCCTTCAGCGCCCGCCTGCACGTGATGGAGAAAGTGGGCGCCGGGGTGGGCTTCGCCAGCATCACCACCATCGGCATTATGTTCGGCCAGAATCTGCATCCCTATCAGGATCTGGTATTCAGCGACCTGTACCGCATCACCTCGGTGACGGTCTCGCTGGTGGTGACGCTGACTCTGGTCTTTCTCATGCACCGTCTTCTGAACTGCTTTGCGGCGACGCGCTTTGTGGTGAGCGAATAGGGTCACACCGTCATCGCCCGCTGCGCATCGCGAAAGGCGTTATGGAGTAAGCGCCACATATGGTGCGCGGCGGGGGGAAAGCGGCGGTTCGAGTTGCGTAATAAGTGGCATTGGGCGCTGCTGGCGATCGGATGGTCGATGGGGACCGCCTTTAGTATGCCGTGAGCGATTGCTTCCCGGGCGGCGAATTCGGTCATGAAAGAGATCCCCAGACCGGCCTGGCTCAGGCTCATGGCGGTGGAAAAGAGGTTGCAGCGATAGGCCGGATGAAACTGCCGCCCGGCGGTTTTAAACATGGCGTTCATATGGCGCTGTAGGCCAAAGCTTTCTGTCAGGGCGATCAGGCGATATTGCGTCAGCTCATCGATGGTCACCATCGACTGTCGCGCGATGGGATGCTGCGGAGAGACCACCGCGCAGATGGGCCCCCACTGGAAGCTGTGGCGTTTAAGCTCCGGATTGCCGATGGGGCCGAAGGCGACCGCCATATCCGCTTCACCGCTGGCGATATCGTTGAGCATCTCCTGCATATTGCCGACGCTAATATCAACGAATACGTTCGGCCACGACTGCGAAAACGTGCTCATCACCGACTCGATAAAGGTCGTCACCAACCCCCCGCCAATTCTCACAGAGATGGTGCCGCCACGCATATGGCGTAAATCCTTTAGATGACTCTCCAGCTTTTCCCGCCGCTGGCGGCTTTCGTGGTAATCCTCGGCCAGCAAACGTCCGGCTTCAGTGAGCGCCACATTGCGCCCCTGTCGCTCCAGCAGAGGGAGTTCCAGCGTTCGCTCCAGCTGCGCTATCTGGCGGCTGATAACCGACGGATTAATCCCCAGAATATCAGCGGCCCGCCGAATACCCCCCTGGATCCCGACTTCGTACAGATAGCTCATGGGTCGTTCATGCAACATCCTGTCTCCCTCCTTTGTTGACTTCAGGTCAACAATAACATCCTTTACCAGACATTTATCATCCCGGCTAGTTATAGATAATCGTGATTCAGGTACATAACAGACAAGGGGAGTCACGGAACGGATTAACTGCCATGGCAATAAACCAGTACCACCGGTGGTTGCCAATAATAAGATATCGATATGCCAGTAAAAAGATAAATAAGTGAGGTATATGCCTGTTGCCGGCTTTTCGGGAAAAGAGAGGCACCTTATTTATTGATGGGTGTTTTACTTCAAAATAATCAATGCCAAAACCAATACATTGAAAAGCGTCCAAATGGCAAAAGACCAATAAGATATTTCATGATGTGAGGACAGGGTATGAGTGAAAATAAAACGTTGGAACGTTCCTCCGACGACGCGACAAATGAGTGGCGGGTAGGACCTGGGGCATGGATCTCGCTGGTGGTGGTGTTATTAGTCTTCTCCGGGCTGCTGTTTAAAGTGGAAGGGATGGCCTGGCTGGGGGCTTTCGACTTTACCACCCTCGGCGGCGCATTTGGCACGATGAAGACCCCGGAAACTAACACTTTTATCGGCAGCGGCGGCATCAGCGCCAAGGCCGGTTTCTTGTTTGCGCTGTCGCTGGTCCCTACGGTGATGCTGGCGCTCGGGTTGCTGGAAATCTTTACCCATTATGGCGCGATACGTGCAGCGCATAAGCTGCTGACGCCGTTGTTACGCCCGTTACTGGGGATCCCGGGTTATACCGGTCTGGCGTTAATTACCGACCTCCAAAGCACCGATGCCGGGGCCGCGTTGACCAAAGAGCTGTATGACAGCAAAAAAATTAGTCGGAAAGATGTGGTGATTATGGGGGCATGGCAATATTCCGGTGCCGGTCTGATCAATAACTATTTCTCCATTGGCTCAGCGCTTTTCGCGTCCTTAACCATCCCTATTATTATTCCGCTGCTGTTAATGTTTGTGCTGAAATTCGTTGGCGCGGCAATCACCCGTCTGGTTTTGAATACGGCCTATAAAGGGGATTTTGATAATGAGTAATTCGGCAAAAGTGGCCAGTAATCCGTTTGATATTTTTGTTATCGGTGCACGTAAAGGATTTAATATCGCCATCAACAATCTGATGCCGAATGTATTAATGGCATATGTGATCGCCGAAATGCTTAATTTGCTCGGGGTGATGCAGTTGATAGGCCAGGTCTGCGCGCCGCTGATGGGCCTGTTTGGCTTACCGGGCGAAGCGATTACCGTGCTGCTCACCTCCTGGCTTTCCGCCTCGGCGGGGACGGGAGTGGCGGTGAGCCTGTTGAGTAAAGGCACCCTCAACGTGGCGGACGTCACCATCCTGATCCCGGCCATCTTCCTGATGGGTTCGCAACTACAGTATATGGGGCGGCTGCTTGGGGTGGCGGATGTACCGAAAAAATACTGGCCGCTGCTGATGGCGGTGAGCATTATCAACGCCGTCATCGCCATGCTGGTCATGCGCGTGATGGCATAATGAAAGGCAAGGAGTCAGTCGTGTCGCGAACGTTAGAGCATTTCAATTATCTGCACCAAATACCTGAGCTGGGCTTTGAAGAGTACAAAACCTCGGCTTACATCGGCGACGCCCTGGCGGCGGCAGGGTTCCGGGTTCACCGCAACGTTGGCGGGACTACCGGGATTGTCGCCGAAATCGATAGCGGGGAACCGGGGCCAGTGGTGGCGCTACGGGCAGATATGGATGCGCTGGGCCATATTATCGATGGCCGCTTAGAGGCCCGTCATACCTGCGGTCATGATGGCCACTCTTCGGTGGTATTAACCGCCGCCGAAGAGATCCTCGCCGAGGGGCTGGTAAAGCGTGGGAAGTTAAAAGTGCTTTTTCAGCCTGCTGAAGAGCTGGGGACGGGCGCGATCGCTTTAACGGAGGCCGGGGTACTGGATGACGTAGAGATGCTGTTCGGCTTCCATCTCCGGCCGCTGGAAGAGTGTCCGATGGGCCAGGCGGTACCGGCAATGTACTATTCCGCTTCGGCGACGGTGATGGTGGATTTTCACGGCAAAGCCGCTCACGCCGCTCGTCCGCATCTGGGCATTAACGCGCTGGATGCCGCCTCGCATGCAGTACAGGCGGTGAACGGTATCCATCTGGCGCCGTCGCTTACCTGGAGCGCGAAAGCGACGCGCTTTCTTTGCGATGCGGGCGTCACCAATTCGGTGCCGGCGAAAGCGCACGTTTGTTGGGATCTGCGCTGCGAGGAAAATGACGGCATGGCGACACTCAAAGAACGCGTGGTCAGGGCTATCGAGAGTAGCGCAGCAGCATATGGCGCCAGCGTCGACATCCGGGTAGTCAAAGAGATGCCGGCGGCGATTATCGACGCAGAAGCCACGGCTATCATAAGCCAGGCAATATGCGAAACCTTTGGCGAGGCGGGCTTAACGGCCGCGAAGAGTACGCCGGGCAGCGAAGATTTTTTCCACTATTTGCGTCTGCGCCCGGCGGTGAAAGGTGGCTTCTGGGGACTGGGCTGCAACCTGCTGCCGGGCCTGCATCATCCGGAAATGCATTTCGATCGCACCGCGCTGGCGGATGGCGTGCGGGTATTCAAATCCTGCGTTCGCCAGCTGTTGGGCTGAAGCTAAGCTGCCAGCCCCCGGGTAGCGGCTTACGCCTTACCCGGGCTACGGTTGGGCATTTTGTCGGTAGCCCCGGTAAGCGTAAGCGCTACCGGGGAAGCGTCCCGGATGTCGGCTAACGCCTCATCCGGGCTACCGCGGTGCGCATAGGTCGCCAACAGGTGATAGTCATTTCCGGCGACGCGAAACAGGGCTGCCGTTTCGCCGGGTATAACCCATCGTTGCTCATCGCCTGGCATGCAGCTCAGGTAAATGCACAATCCGCAGCCGCTGCGCAGCTGGCGCGGAATATCCTTCACCTCGAAGGTCATTCCCGCCGCCTGCAGGGCTTTGCGCATCCGCACCACCCCCACCGTGGAATGAAATAAAAACAGGAAGGTTGTCATCCGCGCCTCCGCTGGCGCTGGCCGATCAGCGCCGCGCCGATCGCCCCGGCAAACTGGGCGTCGGGATGGGTTGTCACCGCCATGCCAACATGGCTTTCCAGCATGCGGGCAAAGGTGGCGCAGTGGCTGACGCCGCCGGTAAACAGCAGCGGTCCCTGCGCCGATAAACGGCCAATAAAGTTCGCGCTGCGCCGGGCCATGGCGTTAATCACCCCCGCCAGAATCGCCTCCGGCGCGACGCCGGCCGACCGCAGGCTAATGACCTCCGATTCGGCAAACACCGTGCACATGCTGGTAATCGCATGCGGCTCGACGTCTGCGGTGATGCTGTCGAGTTGTTCGACGCTGGTGCCAAGCGTCCGCGAAATGACGTCCAGAAAGCGGCCGGTGCCGGCGGCGCATTTATCATTCATCAGGAAGTCGCTGAGATTGCCCTCAGTGTCCAGCTGGATAACTTTGCTGTCCTGGCCGCCGATGTCAATCACCGTGCGGGTGTCCGGCGCCAGCAGGCGAGCGCCGAGGCCGTGACAAGAGATCTCCGTCACCTGCTTATCGGCAAAATCCACCAGCTGGCGACCATAGCCGGTGAGGGTTAAAAAAGGCGTCTCCGTGAGGCCAGCGCGTAGCGTTTCCCAGGCCTTATGGATGGCGTCGGCGGGGCGAAAGGGAGTGGGGCAGAGGAAGCGGCGTACAATGACGCCGTCCGCCAGCAGGATGCCTTTTGTGGCGGTGGAGCCGGAATCAATGCCAACCGTATAGTTCACGCCAGCTCCTTACAGCATTTCGATAAAGGCGGCGACGCGGGTGCTGAGCTGGCCGAGGTCCGCCGTCGAATAGTCGGTTTCTATCGCCATATAAGGAAGGTCGTGCTGCTGGCGCAGATGGCGTTTAATCGCCAGCGATTCCACGGCATAGGTATGGCAGGCCTGCAGAATGACGTCGATCACTCCGTCGGCCTGATACTCCTCCACCATCTGGCTCAGCAGCTGCAGACGCTGGTCGTTGGGGGAGATACAGGAGCAGCCGATGGCGAGATATTTATCGGTTAAGGCGTCGTAGACGTCGCCCTCTTCCGCCACGCAGCGCTCGGTGGCTTTCGCGCCGGTGCAGTTTTCATAGCCGACCACCCAGCCGCCGTTTTCCTCGATGGCGTGGACCACTTTTTCCGCCGCGCCGCCGATCGGGCAGCCGGTGATCAGGATCCGCGGACGAGGTTCCAGCCGTTTACCCTGCCGCCACTCCTGATGGATGCGGTCCGCCATGGCATGCAGTTCATCAATCAGGGCGGTTTTGTCGAAACGGAAGGTGGCGCCATATACCACTTTCAGGATGTCGCCGCCGCTGAGCGCCGGCGGATTGAGTTGCCCGAGACGATAAAAGTGGGCCAGCGCCCGGCGCTCGCGATTTTTCAACACGATGGCTTCGCGCAGCGCCGCCTCGCTAATCGGCGTGCCAAACCGGGCCTCAATCACCTGCTGCAGGCGCAGGATCTCCGCTTTCCACAGCGCGCGGGAAGCCGCGTCGCTGGCGCTGTTCGGCAACTGCATGACGTGGACCGCCTTGAACTCGGCCATGTACTCGTACATCTTCTTTTTACCGTCGCAGGTGGTTTCCCCGACCACCAGGTCAGAGAAATAGAAGTAGGGGCATTTATCGGTTTTGCCGAAGCCATAGCTGCTTTTGATCAGCGGGCAGAGGTTGCGCGGCAGATCTTTTTCCGCTTCCTCGATGGTTTCATCGGAGGTGGAGCACAGTGAAACGACAATGGCGCCCGCCGCCATGGCGATCTCCTGGGGCATAAAGGTGCAGTAGGTGCCCACCAGCGGCACGTTCTGCTCTTTAAGATCCATGACGGTGAGAAAGCCCTTCTGGCGAGCTTCTGAGAACTGGTCAAAAATAGCGGGTAGATCGGTGATAAGCGACATGATTTTCCTTCCCCGTACACGGGAGATGCTGAAAGAGTCGCCATTATAGCCCTGTTGTTTGTGAGCTTTTATTGATCTCCTGCGTCTGCGCGCGGCGTTAATAGACCTTCTTCAAATCCATCTCTTCCTGGATCCGCTCGCTCCACGCCAGATGGGTGCGGATAGCCTCTTCGATACCGGCGTTGTAAAACAGCGGCCCCAGCTCTTTGGCGATAAAGTCGACAAAAAACTCGGCGTCAAACTGCTCCAGCTCGAGGTTGAAGGTCTCTTCGCAGTACTTGCTGAGCTTGTCGCGCAGCAGGTCGCGCTGTGCCGGGCTGAGTTCAATGTCGTTCATGATGGAGCTTTCTCCGTAAAAGGGCTCACGACTGCCGGGCTTCGATCACCGCTTGCCCACACTGGCGCTGATGGCGTAACAGTCCGGCCAGGCAGCAGGCGGCGACGATCCCGGCGGCCACCGCCAACAGGTGGAAGGGGAGTCTGCCGCCATGGAACCACAGCCAGCGCGCGCCTTCAATCGATAACGCGCTGACGCTGAGGATCACGATATTCAGCGAGGCGGAGACCGTGCCTTTCGGCAGGTCGTTGGAAAAGAGGGTAAAGCGAAACAGCGTCGGGAAAATCAGCCCGATGCCGAAGGCGTAGAAGCAGGTGCCGAGCACTGACCACAGCCAGACGTGCGGCCATATCAGATTCCCAACGATCAGGATGGCCAGGCCGAGTATCTGTATCGGGACCGCGCTGAGCACAAAGCGCGGGCGGGTGGGATCTTTTACCCAGCGCGCCACCGACAGATTAGCGATGATGACGGCGCTAAAGACTGGTACCTGGCTCCAGGCGAACTCGCTGGTGGTCAGCCCGCCGGCGTCCATTAAAATCACTGGCGATACCGCCACCCAGCTCATCAGCGGAATATAGCTCAGAGACAGCGTGGCGGCGCCGAGTAAAAAGATGCGGTTACGAAAGACGGCGCGGAAATCGCGCAGCACGCCGGGCAGGCTGAATGGCACATCGCCGCGGCGCACCGTCTCCGGCATGGTCAACAGCAGGCCGAGCCAGGCCACCAGCCCCATGGCGGCGATGATGCCGAACAGCGCTTTCCAGTGGATGAAATGCATCAGCGCCGCGCCGGAGAGCGGGCCGACGATCGGCGCCACCAGCACGACGGAGGTGATCACCGCCATCAGCCTGATCGATCTTTTTTCCTCAAAGGCCTCCTGCACGGTGACGTAGCCGACGGTGGCGATAAAGCAGATGCTGGTGCCCTGCACGAAGCGGGCAATCAGGAACTGGGTCATGGAGGTGGTGAACAACGTCGCCAGGCACGCGAGGGTGAAAATCAGCGCGCCGGTGAGCAGTACCGGACGCCGTCCGATCCGGTCAGAGAGCGGCCCCAACAGCCATTGCAGCGCCATGCCGCCGGCCATATACAGGCTCACCGAGGCAGGAGCCAGCGCCACATCGGCATTGAAATCCCGCACCACGTGGAGGATCCCCGGCTGGATCAGGTCGGTAGTAAGATAGGCTGAAAAATCATACAGAATGAGCGCCGCCGGGAAGAACAGCGCGGCGGCGTGGCGGGTCAGCCAGTGGGAAATCCGGTGCATCATTTCTCCCTCCCTGTGGAATATTTATCAGCGCTATTGTTCGGATAGTATCATTGCTAACCAATATGCAGATGCAGCAGCGAGGGGATCTGCGAGAACAGCCACAACATCAGGCCGATGGTCCCCCCCACCAGGGTGCCGTTGATGCGGATAAACTGCAGATCTTTACCGATATTGAGCTCGATCTGCCGCGACATATCGCGGGCGTCCCAGCTCTTCACCGTGTCGCTGATATGGCGGGTGAGGAAGGCGGCGAACTCCGGCGCCACCCGGTGCGCCGCCTGTTCCAGGTGTTCGTTAAGCGATTCGCGCAGGGCGTCGTCGCGGAGTAAGGTTTCACCGAACCACTGGCCAGCCTCGGCGATGCGCTGCTTAATACGTGAGTCATCGCTGCTGATATCGTTTTTTACCCAGCTGCGCAGGTCGCCCCACACTTCACCGAGATAGCGGTTAAAGGTCTCATCATTTTTCAGATATGCTTTGATGTTCTCGGCCTTCTGCGCCATGAGCGGGTCGGATTTCAGGTTGTCGATAAGCTTCTGCACCGCGTGGTCGAAGGCCTGGCGGATCTGGTGGGTACGGTCATGGCTCACCTCGTCCAGCAGGGTATTCACCGCATCGGTGACCATCTCGGCGCTGTGCTCGCCGAGCCACTCGGTGGGTAACAGTTTGGCCTTCAGCGGGTGCTCGGTCTCCAGCCAGCGCACGATGCCGCGGGCGATAAAGGCGCGGGAGTTGTCCCGCTGCAGCAGGGCGATAAGCTGGCTTATCAGCGAATCCAGCAGCTTCTGGTGGCGATTGTCGCGGGTCATTCCCTCCAGCATCATGGCGCTGGTCTGCGTCAGGTCGACTTTATCGATCGCCTTATGTACCGCGCGGCGCAGCAGGCGCTGAATGCGCGCGTCGTCGGTCAGTTCAAGAAAACCGCTCATCACCTGCAGCAGATGCTGGCCGACCCGCCGGGCATTCTCCGGCTGGCTGAACCAGTTGCCGAGCATCAGGGCTGGCTCATAGCGGCGGATCAACGCGACCAGCGACGGGGTATCGAGGAACTTCTCCTCGACAAAGCGGCCAAGATTATCGGCGATGCGGTCTTTGTTACGAGGGATAATCGCCGTATGTCGGGCGACAAAGGGCAGCGGAATACGACGAAACAACGCGACCACCGCAAACCAGTCGGCCAGCGCCCCGACCATCGCCGCTTCGGAAATGGCCTTTAGCGCGCTGACCCACGGCGTCGGCGGCAGCAGCAGGGTGGTGATAAATAGCGCGGCGGCGATCAGCAGCAGCGACAGCGCCAGCAGTTTGGCGCGTTTGAGTTCAGCGAGTTTTTCCATAAACTTAAGCATATAACCTGACGGCGAGGTCGTGCAAAAATCGCCAGATAATCCACAGACCGAAGATCATCAGGACCGCCCCTGCCGCCCGCTCGACTCGCCAGACGATGGCGCCCAGGCGGCGCTGTACCTGCGGCAGCGCAATCGCACTCACCAGCAGTAAATCCCAGAAGAACACCACGCTGACCATCCACAACCCGCTCACCGTTTGCTGCAGCAGGGTGACCGCCGGCCCGAGCAGGGAAGTCATCAGCGCCAGATAAAACAGAGCGTTTTTGGGGTTGAGCAGCGATGACCCCAGCCCGAGCAGCAGCTGCCTGCCGAACCCCGGACGCGATGCGCGAATGCTCTCCACCGCCAGCGTCGCGGGACGGCTGCGTATCAGCAGGCTGCCAACCCACAGTAAATAGCCCGCCCCCAACAGCTCAATGAGCAAAAACAGCAGCGGCGCCTGGCGCAGAAGCCCCCAGCCGACGATGGCGAGAACAATATACAGCGCATTGCCGGCGGCGATTCCGAGACACAATCCGATGCTGCCGCGGATCCGGTAGCGCACGGCGTAGCCGACCAGCAGAAAAAAATCAGGGCCCGGGCTGAGCAGAGCGACAAAGTGAGACAGGGCTAGCGCCGGGAAGGCGGCGGGAAAGAGCGTCGATAAGGTATGCATAGTGGCCTCGATAATGGTACTGAGGCCACCCTAAGCGAAGTGCCGTATTACTTATTGTCGGATATTGATCTGCTGTGCGCATATTGCCGCGGCGTGGCGGCGGTATAGCTGACAAAGGTTTTATGGAAATGGCTCTGATCGGCAAAGCCAGCCTGATAGCCGACATCGGCAATAGGGTCCCCGGCGCGTAAGCGCGTTTTCGCATATTCGATGCGCGCCATGTTGATCAAACTGGCGGGTGTCAGGCCGGTATCCTGTTTCACGGCGCGGATAACGGTCTCTTTACGAAGCGCGCTGTCGTGGGCCAGCTTATCCAGCGACGGCGGCGCTGGCAGATCTGTCGCCAGGCGCTGAAACAGCAGGGCGCTGGCGTGATGTGGCGCCTGCGGCGCGGCGGCGCACAGCGGCAGCGCGTGCAGGAGTTGCGCCAGCCGGGCGGGCAGTTGTTCAAGGCTCCCGCGGCTCATCAGGGCGACAACCTGCTGGAAACAGGCAAAGAGAGGGCTGTCGCGCAACAGTGGCTGCGGCGAGGCGATACTGGCGCCAGGGGGAATATCCGGGCGCTGCGCGTGGCACCATGCCGCCTCCAGGTACAGCATATGATAGCTGCGCGGCCTGTCATGCAGCGGATTACAGCTATGCGGCGCGTGCGGGGGGATCACGATCAGATCCCCGGGCTGCAGGAGATATTCCTCACCATTGCACAGGCAGCGCGTTTCCCCCTCGATAATCGCCCCCACCGAGAGCTGCGGGTGGCTGTGGCGTTTGTAGGCCTGGCGGCTGCGCCAGGTGCTGCGCAGCTCCAGCCACGGTAGACGATCGTCTCGCCAGAAGGTTTGGGGGATATCTCGGGTATGGTTCACCGCATCGACCTTTGCTGAGGAGGGAGAGGTCGTTTATAGCATGCTGCGCGGAGGCTGTCGCCCGCCTGGATTTGCGTACCGCCTCGAAAAAGGATGTCGCGCTTGCAGTCCGGGGAAATCTATTTTCGTGGCGGTGCGTAAAGGTTGTATTGCCCGGGTGTCAGAAACATTCCGAGCGCGTAGAGTCCCTGCAGGATAAGCAGGCAGGGATGAGCCGATGGCAAAGGGTACCACCTCGACGCCGCATGATGCGGTGTTTAAACAGTTTCTCACTCAGGCCGACACCGCGCGTGATTTCCTGGCGATCCATTTACCGCCTGCGCTGCGTCAGCGCTGCGACCTCGATACCTTACAGCTGGAATCGGCAAGCTTTATCGAGGAGAGCCTGCGGGCCTGGTACTCCGATGTGCTGTGGTCACTCAAAACCGCGTCTGGCGAGGGCTACATTTATGTGGTTATCGAACATCAGAGCTCGCCGGACGCGCAGATGGCTTTTCGCCTGATGCGCTATGCCATCGCCGCGATGCAGCGCCATCTTGATAGTGGTCATACCAGACTGCCGCTGGTGGTGCCGATGCTGTTCTACCACGGGGCGACCACGCCATACCCGTGGTCGCTCAACTGGCTGGACTGTTTTGCCGATCCGCAGCTGGCGAGGGCGCTTTATATCTCGCCCTTTCCGCTGGTGGAAGTCACGGTGATCCCCGACGATGAGATCGTTCGCCACCGGCGCGTGGCATTACTCGAGCTGATACAGAAGCATATTCGCCAGCGCGATTTAATGAACATCGTTGGGCAACTGACGACGATTTTACTTAGCGGGGACGCTAATGACAGACAGCTAAAAACGCTGTTTAATTATCTGCTGCAGACTGGCAACGCGCGCCGCTTTGGCCGGTTTATCCACGAAGTGGCGCAACGGGTTCCTCAGCACAGGGAGAGATTGATGACCATCGCCGAAAGATTACAGGAAGTGGGCCGCAGAAAAGGCAAACGGGAAGGCCGGCAAGAAGGACAGCATGCCGAGGCGCTGCGCATTGCACAGAGGATGCTGGACGACGGTATTGCCCGCGAGACGGTGGTGAAAATCACTGGCCTGGCCGCCGACGAGATCGCCACGCTGGCGCATTGATAACGCCGGGGCGGCCTGAAGGTAGCCCCGGTTAGCCTCTTTATGGAATATTCCGGATATACCTAACTTTACCCGCATCGCCAGCCATCTCGACTACCCTTAATATCCTTAACGGCATTTTTGACTGCCTTAATAGCGATAACAAGGAGACATGCGATATGGCCTATCAGACGGTGAATCCTGCGAACAATCAGCTTATTAAAACGTACCCGGCGCACAGCGACGCGGACGTGGAGGCGGCGCTGCAGCAGGCGGATGCGCTCTACCATTCAGCCTGGGCAAAAGGCGATATTGAACCGCGGCTGGCGGTACTGCATAAGCTGGCTGATCTGATCGACAGCCGGGCGGAGGAACTGGCAAAAATCGCCAGCCAGGAGATGGGGAAACTCATTAAGCAGAGCCGCGGCGAAGTGAAACTTTGCGCGCAGATCGCCCGCTATTATGCCGATAACGCCAAATCGTTGCTGGCGCCGGTGAAATATCCCTCCGAACTCGGCGACGCCTGGGTTGAGCATCATCCCATCGGCGTCTTAATGGCGGTGGAGCCGTGGAACTTCCCCTATTACCAGCTGATGCGCGTCCTGGCGCCAAACCTGGCGGCCGGCAACCCGGTTATCGCCAAACACGCCAGCATTGTGCCGCACTGCGCGGAGACCTTTGCCCATCTGGTGCGTGAGGCCGGCGCACCGGAAGGGGCGTGGACCAACCTGTTTATCTCCCAGGAGCAGGTGGCGAAGATTATCGCCGACGATCGCGTGCAGGGCGCGGCGCTCACCGGGTCGGAGAAAGCCGGCAGCGTGGTGGCGGCGCAGGCGGCGAAGCATATTAAGAAATCGACGCTGGAACTGGGCGGTAACGATGTATTTGTGGTACTGGACGATGCCGACCTGGAACGCGCGGTGAAAATCGGCGTCCAGGCGCGGCTGAATAACGCCGGCCAGGTGTGTACCGCTGCCAAGCGTTTTATCCTGCACGAAAATATCGCTGAGTCGTTTCTGGCGAAATTTAGCGAGGCGTTTCGCCAGGTGAAAATCGGCGATCCGCTGGATGAAAGCACCACGCTGGGGCCACTCTCTTCCAAAGATGCGCTGGACACCCTAAGCAAACAGGTGGACGAGGCGGTGAAAAATGGCGCTACGCTGCATCTGGGCGGCAAAGCGGTGGCACGAGAAGGCAATTTCTTTGAACCCACCATTTTGACCGGTATCACCCGTGACAACCCGGCGTACTTTGAAGAGTTCTTTGGCCCGGTGGCGCAGATCTACGTGGTGAAAAATGACGAGGAGGCAATCCAGCTGGCCAATGATTCCCACTATGGTCTGGGCGGCGCGGTCTTCAGTCAGGATATCGAACGCGCCAAACGGATGGCCTCCGCCATTGAAACCGGGATGGTTTATATCAACTGGCTTACCGATACCGCGCCGGAGCTGCCGTTTGGCGGCGTGAAGCGTTCCGGTTACGGACGGGAGCTCTCCGATCTCGGCATCAAAGAGTTTGTGAACCAGAAGCTGGTGGTGGTGCGCCACTAAGCCCGGCCATAAAAAAACCTGCCATTCGGCAGGTTTTTTTATAATAGATTCATTGCACTTCGACTTTATCCCAGCCGCTTTTGAACATACAGCTGTCGACTAAGGTCTCCCGCTGATATTCATTCGCGTCTTCTACCGTATAGCTTGTTTCAACATCCTGTTTCTTATGTTTTTTGTCCGTTTTTTCTGAACTGGACCCGGTCACCACGTTATCCGGAGGGAGATCGACCAGGGCCTGCGCTTCACATTCGGTGAGCTTTTTATGCATTTCGGCATCGCTTAAACCCGGCTTCACCCAGGTATACTGAGTGCAGCCGGTCAGCAGCAACGCCAGGCTCAGCGCAGAGAGCGCGGCGAGACGTGGTTTCATCAGAAGGTGACTCCGCCGCCCACGTAGGCGCCATCAATCAGGGTGTGGTTTGGGCGACCCTCTTTGCCGTCAACGCTCACGTGACGGTAACCCACTTTCAACGTCACTGGACCAATCGGGGACCAGCTTACGCCGCCGTTCGCTTCGACATAGTTTTTTACGCTGTTGTTCAGGCCGTCCGGCGCGACATACCCTTCGCCAAACACGTGGATGCTGTCGGTCAGGGCCACGTTCACCCCGCCGCCGACCGGAAACGCGACGCCGTTATCGCCTTTTTTCGGCCCGAGGTAGATAGCTTTCGCGCCAGCGTTGAGCATAACCGGACCTACTTCCAGATTGTAACCCGCGCCAACGCCGCCGGTCTGGCTACCATCATCGGTATTCTTCAGCCAGTGGCTTTCGGCGTACAGGCCAGAAGAGGATTTACCCATTTCCATATTCAGATTGGTGAAGTTTTTACCTTGTTCAACGGTAAATCCCATCGCCATGGCGGAACCAGAGACCGCGGTCAGGGCAGCAACAATCAGGATGTTAAGCTTTTTCATGGTTTGCTCCTCGTCATTAAATTTGTCTGAGCGCACCTTAACAATCGATGTTTATCTCTGCAAATGTGACTTACGTCAATTTTTTATGCTGGGTTTGTCAGGGAGGTGTTTTGAAAATGTTGTAATGACGTTGGGTTACGGCGAGGTCAATCATCAAATTTGGTCTGTTTAGCCGCGGTTTAATGGGTGGGCTAAACAGAAACTGAACAGGGCGGGCATTAATTATTAAGGATCCTATTCATTTAGTTTCTTATTATTTCCAAAAGTGTTTCTGCTGTTACTTATTAAAACGTTGCTTTACATTTTTCGACGCGCTGCCGACGTTTGGTCCCTGTTTTTGATGAGGTGTCAGAGAGAGGATGGTGCCTGCGCCTTGGGGCGCAGGCGGGCAGGTTAGCGTCGTAACCCGGCAAATGCGGCGCGAATTTCCTCTTCCGGCAGCTGAATGCCGATAAATACCAGCGTGCTGTGCGGCGTTTCATCGCCCCACGGGCGATCCCAGTCGGCGCTGTAGAGGCGCTGCACGCCCTGAAACAGCAGGCGATTTGGCTCGCCGTCGATCCACAGCATGCCTTTATAGCGCATCAGTTGCTCGGCGAAGGAGAGCAACAGGTTTTCCATTACCCGTGAAACTTCACTGATATCCACCGGATAGTCGAGCTCGACCACAATCGACGAGACGTCGTTCTGCTTTTCTGCAACAAAATGAAAACGCGGTGTGGCGCTGACAACCTTTTCTTCCAGCATAAAGCCGCTGGTGTTAAACAGCTGGTTTAGATCGATATCGCCGTGAATGACGGTATAAACCGGCGCCCGCGCATTGATGCGCGCCAGCCGTTCGCGCAGCTTCTCGGTGTCGCCGGCAACATCGGTTTTGGTTAGCAAAATGCGGTCCGCATAGCCGACCTGCGACTGGGCGATGGTGAACTGATCCATCTGCTGGTCGGCATGGACGGCATCCACCAGGGCGATCACGCCGTCCAGCAGATAGCGCTCGCAGAGCACCTCATGGGAGAAAAAGGTCTGGATAATCGGCCCCGGGTCGGCCATGCCGGTGCACTCAATCACCAGCCGGTCAAACTCGATTTCGCCGCGATCGCGACTGTCGAGGAGATCGAGCAGGGCATCTTCCAGTTCGTTGGAGCGCGTGCAGCAAATACAGCCGTTGGTCAGGGTTTTAATCTGCGTGGCGCGGTCGCCGATCAATTGATCGTCAACGGAAACTTCGCCAAATTCATTTTCAATCACGGCGATTTTGAAACCGTGCTGCTCATTCAGGATATGGCGCAGGAGGGTGGTTTTTCCTGCGCCGAGAAAACCGGTGAGTAGGGTGACTGCAATCGGTGCCATTATTGCCTCCATTAACAGCAGCGTACGCCGCCTTTGCCGTCTCCGCCGTAGCGGGCCTGCTGGCGTTCGCGGAAGAATTCTTCATAAGTCATGTAGGGCTGATCCGGATGGTTGGTTTGCATATGCGTGACGTAGTTGTCGTAATCCGGAATGCCAATCAGCATTTTTGCCGCCTGACCGAGATATTTTTTTGCCTGACCTAAGTTACCAAACATTGTAAGTTCCAGATAACGAATAAAGCCGGATGGCGGCTAGCGCCTTATCCGGCCTACGTTGATGCACTTTTCTGTAGGCCGGATACGCGTAGCACTATCCGGCATCAGGGTTAATGATGTGACGAGGTCTTCACGCCGCCTTCCGGTACCGGCACGTACGGGGTCTCTTTGTCGGTACGCACCTTATTGTTGCGCACGTTGAGCCAGGTTTTGATGCCGTAGAAGATGATGCTGTACACCACCACCAGGAACAGGATACTCAGCCCGGCGTTGGTGTAGTTGTTGACCACGATATGATTCATGTTGGCAATCTGCTGCGCGGTCAGCTCGCCGCCGGCGGCAATCTTCTCTTTATACTGCTGAGCCATAAAGAAGAAGCCTTCCATCTGCGGATTGCTGCTGAACAGCTTCAGACCCAGCGCCCAGGTGGTGCACAGCAGCAGCCACGCTGCCGGGATAACGGTGACCCAGATATATTTGGTGCGCTGCATTTTGACCAGCACCACGGTGCCAAGCACCAGCGCCACGGCGGCCAGCATCTGGTTAGAGATACCGAACAGCGGCCACAGGCTCTTCACACCGCCCAGCGGGTCGACCACGCCCTGATACAGCAGGTAGCCCCACAGCCCGACGCAGCCCGCGGTACCGATAATCCCGGCGACCAGCGAGTCGGTTTTTTTCAGGAACGGCACGAAGTTACCCAACAGATCCTGCAGCATAAAGCGGCCTGCGCGGGTACCGGCATCCAGCGCGGTGAGGATAAACAGCGCTTCAAACAGGATACCAAAGTGGTACCAGAAGCCCATATCCGCCATCGGGATGATTTTATGGAACACATGGGCGATACCGACGGCCAGCGTCGGCGCGCCGCCGGCGCGGTTCAGTACCGAAGGTTCGCCGATATCTTTCGCCGTCTGCAGGATCTGCTCAGGGGAGATCACGAAGCCCCAGGAGCTGACGGTCGCCGCCGCATGGACGGTCACTTCTTTCAGCTGCGCGGCGATCATCGCCGCGTTTTCACCGCCCATTTCATGCAGGTTCGGCATGACGATGCCAAGGCCCGCTGGCGGGGTGTTCATCGCGAAGTAGAGACCCGGTTCGATAATCGAGGCGGCGACCAGCGCCATGATGGCGACGAACGACTCCATCAGCATCGCACCGTAGCCGATAAAGCGGGCATCGGTTTCGTTGGCCAGCAGCTTCGGCGTGGTGCCGGAGGCGATCAGCGCGTGGAAGCCGGAGACCGCGCCGCAGGCGATGGTGATAAACAGGAACGGGAACAGCGCGCCTTTCCACAGCGGGCCGGTACCATCAATGTACTGGGTCACCGCCGGCATTTTCAGGTCCGGGTTGAGGATAACGATCCCCAGCGCCAGGCCGACGATCACGCCGATTTTCAGGAAGGTGGCCAGATAGTCACGCGGCGCCAGAATCAGCCATACCGGCAGCAGCGCGGAGATAAACGCGTAGCCAATCAGGGTAAAGGTGATGGTGGTGTCTTTAAAGGTCAGCGCCGGGCCCCAGTACGGGTCGTGGGCAATGATGCCGCCAAACCAGATGGACGCCACCAGCAGCACGATACCGATAACCGACACTTCACCCACGCGGCCTGGGCGCAGGAAGCGCATGTAGATCCCCATAAACAGGGCAATAGGTACCGTCGAGCAGACGGTAAAGACGCCCCACGGGCTTTCCGCCAGCGCTTTCACCACGATGAGCGCCAGCACCGCGAGGATGATGATCATAATCAGGAAGCAGCCGAACAGCGCGATAGAGCCCGGAACCGGCCCCATTTCCTGCTTGATCATCTCGCCCAGCGAGGCGCCGTTACGCCGTGAGGAGATAAACAGCACCATGAAGTCCTGTACCGCGCCCGCCAGCACTACGCCGGCCAGCAGCCACAGGGTGCCCGGCAGATAGCCCATCTGCGCGGCCAGCACCGGGCCAACCAGCGGGCCGGCGCCGGCAATGGCGGCAAAGTGGTGGCCAAACAGCACGTAGCGGTTGGTCGGCACATAGTTCAGGCCATCGTTATTAATGACCGCCGGCGTCGAGCGCGTTGGGTCAAGCTTCATCACCTTCTGCGCGATGTACAGGCTGTAATAACGGTAGGCGACGAGGTACACAGAAACCGAGGCGACGACGATCCACAGGGCACTGACGTGCTCACCGCGGCGCAACGCGACGACTGATAGGCAAAATGCCCCGATGATTCCGAGAATCACCCAGGGTATGTGCTTGAATAGTTTTTTGGTATCCATAGTAAAACCTGGCGTTAATTAGATGAATAATTGGCCGAAGCCGTCTGGTTTTAAGTAAGGGTTAATGGAGGTATTGATTAGCTAGGCTGCCTCCGATCTTGCCAGAACAGCGCGTGCGTAAAGTTGGGTAAATCGGTGAGTGGTTGTATGGAAGGTTAAGCGGTCGCTAGCTGAAATAAGCGGTTGGCCATCAAGTGAACAAGAGATAATTATGTGATTGAGATCACGGCATATTTCAGCCCAGTGCGATGGGGGAGCGGCAGAACGTAAAAAGAGGTCGCGCTAATGCTCTCAGTGTGAATCGATATTAATTCATAATCTCATATTCTTATTTCATGATGATTTCATATTGTCTTCGGCAGAACTTAACGGTGATTCATCCATATCATGAAACTGGGGTAATCAACGCGTTTATAATTTTAAGTAATATTTTTTGAAGTGGCTTGAATAATATATGTTGATATTAACATGGGTTTGGTTGTATTAAATGCCACGCTTTGCTTTTTATTACTCAACATGGAACGTTGTGACTTAATTATAATGAATAAATGGAATTTCATTCATAAAGTTTTAATTATCTGTATATTGCCTGCCTGGGCATGGGCTGCGCCTGAGGATACCGTACGTGAGCAGCAGTTCATCAACCAGCAGCAGCGCCAGCAGGCGCTGGAAAACCAGCTCGCGCCGCCGTCACCGGATATTCATTTATCAGCGGAAGAAATAAATACCGATGATGGTTTATTTCCCGTGGAAGAACCTTGCTTTGCTATTTCACAGATTATTTTACAGGGTGCCGATGCCTTACCGCATTGGCTTCCGCTCCAGCGTCAGGCAAATAAAGCGATTGGGCGTTGTCTGGGAGGGAAGGGCATTAACCTACTGATGGCCAAGTTGCAGAATATATTAATCGATCGCGGTTATATCACCAGCCGGATCCTTGCCCCGCAGCAGGATTTAAAAAGCGGTGTTTTGCGCCTGGTGGTGATGCCGGGTTATATCCGTGAAGCCAGGCTTACGGAGGACAGCGATAATTATCTATGGCTGGCGAGCGCGTTTCCGGCGACTGACGGGAAACTACTGGACCTGCGCGATATTGAGCAGGGGCTGGAAAACTTGCAGCGCCTGCCGACGGTACAGGCCAGCATGGAAATTATTCCGGGCGATACGCCGGGGCAAAGCGATATTGTCATTAACCGCCAACAGGAACGCTTCTGGCGCGTTGACGCCTCGCTCGATGATTCCGGCTCTAATGCCACCGGCCGCTATCAGGGTAACCTGACGCTATCCCTGGATAACCCGTTAGCCTTAAGCGACCTTTTTTACCTTTCCGGCTCACATAACCTCGATGGCAATGGCGGTAAATCCTCAAAGAACCTGACCGGCCACTATTCGATTCCGCTGGGTTACTGGCAGCTCGGATTAACCGCCAGCCAGTATGATTACATGCAAACCGTGGCGGGGGCCAACGGCGATTACCAGTACAGCGGTAAAAGCAAGAACGTTGATTTCCAGATGAGCCGCGTACTGCACCGGAGCGGTAGTCAGAAGACCACTCTTAGCGCCGATGTGTTAGCCCGCGAGCAGCGCAACTTCATTAACGACACCGAGATTGCCGTTCAGCGGCGGCAGACGGCGGCCTGGAAGCTTGGTCTGCAGCATCGCCATTACCTGGGCAACGCCACTCTCGATGCCGGAGTGAGCTATCAGCGCGGTACCCGCTGGTTTGGCGCTCAGCCCGCGCCGGAAGAGCAATGGGGGGAAGCAACCGCCCTCAGCAAAATCCTGCAATTCAATGCTCAGCTCAATTTGCCTTTTGCCCTGGGCGGGCAAAATTTTCGCTTTACCAGTCGCTATCAGCGGCAGATGAGCAGCACGCCGCTGACTTCGCCGGATATGTTTTCCATCGGCAACCGTTGGACGGTTCGCGGCTTTGACGGCGAGCGCACCCTGACCGCCAGTCACGGCTGGTACATACGTAACGATATCGCCTGGTCGACCCCGTTACCGGGGCAAGAGTTTTATCTGGGGGCGGATTACGGCGAAGTCGGCGGCGCGGGCAGTGAAACGCTGGTGGGCAAACACCTCGCCGGGGGCGTGGCAGGGCTGCGCGGCCAGTACCACCGCGCCAGCTACGACCTGTTCGCCGGTATCCCTTTAGCCAAACCCGATGGCTTTAAAACCGATCCGGCAACTTTTGGTTTCAGCGTTAGCTGGAGCTACTGATTTTCACTCATGCGCCGTTTGGCGGCGCGTGCTGCGCACAGGGATGATTTTCCGGGCCGCGGTGGACAATGGATGACGAGTAACGGCAATGAATAAACGCTTTTATCGAATCGTATTTAATAAGACTCGCGGGATGCTGATGGTGGTGGCGGAAACGACCCGCTCTCATTGGGCGGGCGTGTCGCCGCAATCCGGCGCCGACGCGCGAACCGGGTCGATGCTGACCTCCACCCTGGCGCCGCTGGCCTTTAGCTTTCTGCTCGCTTTTTCCTGTCTTACCCCGGCTCAGGCGGCGATTGTCGCCGATAACCATGCGCCAGGCGGCCAGCAACCGCAGATCGCCAATAGCGCCAATGGCACGCCGCAGGTCAATATTCAGACACCGAGCGGCGCAGGCGTTTCACGCAACGTCTACAGCCAGTTTGACGTCGATGGGCGCGGCGTGGTGCTGAATAACAGCCGTGCCAACACTTCAACCCAACTGGCCGGGATGGTCGCCGGTAATCCGAATCTGGCGAAAGGGGAAGCCAGAGTGATCCTCAATGAGGTGAATACCCGCGATCCGAGTCGGCTGAATGGCTATATCGAGGTTGCCGGACAAAAAGCGCAGGTGGTTATCGCTAACCCTGCCGGAATTAGCTGCGATGGCTGCGGGTTCATCAATGCTAACCGCGCGACGCTGACGACAGGCCAGGTGCAGTACGGTAACGGGCAGATTAGCGGTTATGATGTTAATCGCGGCGAAATTCTCGTACAGGGCGGCGGCCTTGATGCGAGCTCGGTAGACAGCACCGACCTGCTCGCCCGCGCGGTGAAAATCAACGCCGGGGTTTGGGCGCAGGAGCTAAAGGTCACCGCAGGGCGTAATCAGATCGATGCGGCGCACAGCCGGACGACGGCAAAATCAGCCGACGGCAGTGCGCTGCCTGCGGTGGCGATAGACGTCAGCGCGCTGGGCGGGATGTACGCCCATAAAATTCGTCTTGTCGGTACCGAGCGCGGCGTAGGCGTTCACAATGCCGGCAATATCGGCGCGGCGGCGGGGGACGTAGCAATCAGCGCTGATGGCGCGCTCAGCAACCGCGGCGTGATTCAGTCCGCGCAGAATCTGCAACTGTCCGTTAAGGGCGATCTTCACAACCAGGGCCAGCTGTACGCCGGAAAAGATAGCGTGGTGACGGCCAGCGCGACGCTAACCAATGACGGCATGATCGCCGCGCAAGGCGATACGCGGATTGCCGCCAACGCTTTGCGTAGCGCGCAAAACAGTACGCTCGCCGCCGGATTAAATAGCGATGGCTCTACCGCCAGCAGCGGCGCGCTGACGCTGAATAGCCAGAGCGCGCTGGCGCTGAATGGCCGCAATATGGCGGCAGGAACGCTGACGGCGCAGGGCAGGACGGTGGATCTTGATAACAGTAGAACCTCGGGGGCGCGGATCGTGGTCAGCGCCGCGTCCGGCGATATCACCACCCGAGATGCGGTGGTGGTGGCCAGCGAAAAACTGCAGTTGGCCGCCAGCGGCAAACTCAACAACCACAGTGGCCTGTTGACGGCCAGCCAGCTTGAGCTGAAAGCAATGGCGCTGGATAACCAACAGGGCGTAATCCAGCAGACGGGCGAGGACGATCTACGCCTTGATTTTCGCGCGGGGTTGGATAACCGCGGCGGTGAGATCGCCAGCAACAGCCATGCTTTGACGCTCAGAACCAGCCAGTTGTTCAATCAAAACGGAACGCTGCTGCATACCGGCAGCGGCGGCATGTCTATTACCAGCGAAGGCGCGCTGGACAACGGCGAAGGCACTATTGCCGCTAACGGCAATATCGTTTTGTACTCCGATAACATTAATAATCGCAGCGGTAAAATCAGCACGACGCAGGGCAATGCTCAGCTCACTACGCGGCATGAGCTGGAAAATTCGCAAGGGAATATCGTTGCTGGCGGCAGCCTTTCTCTACAAGTGGCCAGCCTTCGGAACCAGCAGGGGCAAGTGATTGCGGCGCAGGGCGACCTGGCCATGAGCGCTGAAGGAGGGCTGGATAACCGCGAAGGCGTTCTTGCCGCAAATGGCAATATCAAGCTTGACGCCGACAATCTGACCAACCATGGCGGAAAAATCAGCGCGGCGCAGGGCGACATTCAGCTCACTGCGCGCCATGGGGTGGATAACTCGCAGGGGAATATCATCGCCAGCGGCGACATCCAACTACAGGCTGAAAATCTTAATAATCGTCACGGGCAGATAGGCACGGCGCAGCGGGGCAGCGTCAACCTGACGACGAGCGGTTTACTGGATAACCAGCAGGGCACAATCACCGCTTTTGATGCCCTGGGTATTCAGAGCGCCACCGTTGATAACCGGCAGGGAGAACTGCAGTCCGGCGGTAATCTCAACATCACCATTCACAACCGGGGGCTGGATAACCGACAGGGGCAGATCGTCTCCGCCACCGCTCTGGAAATAGCAGGCGTCAACCTGGCGTTGGCTAATACGGGCGGAACGTTACTTGCCGCGAGCAAACTTAGCCTCGATGCCGATTCCCTCAGCGGCGATGGCGAGGTGCTCTCTCAGGGCGATATGTCGCTCACGTTGCGTCAGGCATTTCATAACGCCGGGAGGGTCATCGCCAACGGCAACCTGCAGTGGAATCTCTCCGGCCTGGGGCTGATTAACCAGGGGGTTATCAGCGCCGGCCAGGCGCTCAATCTCTATGCGGCAAAGCTGGATAACCGTCAGGAAGGTGAAATCAGCGCTGGCGAGAACCATTTGACGGTCAGCGGCGAGTTGGTCAATCGGGGGCTGATTGACGGTGGTTTAACCCATATTGTCGCCACGACGTTAACCAATATCGGCAGCGGGCGCCTGTACGGCGACGCCGTCGCGCTGCAGGCGGCAACGCTGACTAACGCCGCAGAGAACGGCGTGGCGGCGACGATTGCCGCACGGGCATCGCTGGCAATGGGCGTCGGCACGCTCAATAACCAGGATCACGCGCTGATCTACAGCGACGGTACGCTCGCCATTGGCGGCCAGCTTGCCGAAGACGGTTCGCTCAGCGGCCGGGCGGGAGTGTTTAATAACCACAGCGCAACGCTTGAGTCCGCCGGTGATATGGCGCTCGATATCCAACAAATCAATAACTACAACGACCATCTGGTGACGAAAGATGTGATGGTCGAGCAGTCATGGCGCCATGAAGCGGCGCTGAAAGGATCGGTACAGCGCTTCGACTGGTCGCTGGTCGATACCAGCTATAAAAACAAATACGGCGTTCACGACGCCATCATGCCGGACGGAAGCCGCGGCGATGAGTTCTATGAATACCAGTACCAGCGTACCGTTGTGGAAACGCAGGTGGTGGAAAGCGCTCCTGGCAAAATCCTCTCCGGCGGCCAGCTCATCATCAACAGCGATAAGCTGAATAACTACGATAGCCAGATTATCGCCGGAGGAGCGCTCGGTGGCGTGATTGGCGAACTAAACAACGTCGCCACGACCGGTAAACGGGTGACCACCGACGTCGGCACCCAGACCCGTTGGTATGAGAAAAAGACCAGCCGCCCGTTTGGCGGCACCAAAACCAGCCAGGGGAAAAAAAGCAGCGAATATGAACCGACGCCGACGGTTCAGACCATCGATTTGCAAACCATGAAGTGGCAGGGCAATACCCAAATTGATGGCCATAGCGGTGTGATTAATCCGCGCGATCGCGCCGATGAAACAGGCGAAATACCCGCCGGACGACTGGCGGAAGTGACGCCGGTTAACGCTGACGGAACGGTTATTCGCGTCGTCACGCCGGATACCCGGCTTCCTGTCAGCAGTCTGTATCAGATCGACCCGCAGGCTAAAGCAGGCTATCTGGTGGAAACCGATCCGCGTTTTACCAACGGTAAAGCGTGGCTCGCCAGCGACTACATGCAAAATCAGCTGGGCGTTGATCAGGCGATGAAGCGGCTTGGCGACGGCTATTACGAACAGCGGCTGGTGCGTGAGCAGATCGTTAAGCTGAGCGGCGGGCGCTACCTGCAGGGCTACAGTAACGATGAAGAGCAGTACCGGGCGCTGATGGACGCGGGCGTCGCCTTCGCCAAACAGTACAACCTGACGGTCGGGGTGGCGCTGCTGACCAGCGATATGGTCTGGCTGGTCGCCAGAGAGGTCACGCTAACGGATGGCTCCGTGCAGCAGGTGCTGGTGCCGCAGGTTTACGCGCGGATTAAAGCGGGCGATCTCGATGGCAGCGGCGCGTTGCTCGGCGGTGAAAACGTGGCGTTCAGCGTGAGCCGTGATGTGACCAACAGCGGGCACATCCAAAGCCGCGGCGTGACGCAGCTAACCGCGGAAAACATTCATAACAGCGGCTATATCGGCGGCAACCAGCTCACGCTAAACGCGCGTACTGATATCAACAATATTGGCGGAACGCTGCAGGGCGGCGATAGCCTGATCGCGCAAGCCGGGCGTGATATCAACAGCGCCAGCACCCTCGGCGGCGGCCCGGGTAACATCAGCCTCGATCGGCCCGCGGGGATTTATGTCCAGAATGAAAACGGCCAGTTGGGGCTGCTGGCGTTACATAACATTAATCTGACGGCAAGCATGGTGAGTAACAGCGCGGCGGGCAGCCAGACGCAGATTATCGCCGGCAACGATCTCAACCTGCAGACGCTCGCCACCACCCATAGCGAAAGCGGAAACTGGGGGAAAGGCAACGATCGTTCCTTGACCCAGCGTAGCGATATCGGCACGCAAATTAACGGCGGCGCGGTGGCGCTGTCCGCCGGCCACGATATGAATGCCCGCGCCGCCAGCGTGACGGCGACCAGCAGCCTGACGGTTGCCGCCGGCAATGATATTAACCTCAGCAGCGGCGAGTCCTCATGGCACCTGACGGAAAACAGTCATCAAAGCAGCAGCGGCCTGCTGGCTCGCCGTTCGCTCACCACTCACGATGAAGTGTGGGCGCAGAACGCCATCGGCAGCAATTTTAGCGGTGACAGTATTGTGATGCAGGCCGGGCGCGACCTGCTGGTGTCCGGCAGCAGTGTTGCCGGCACCCAGGACGTCAACCTTGCGGCGGGGCGTAACCTGACCATCACCACCGCCGAGGAGCGTCGCCAGGAAAACCATCTACGTAAAGAGAAACATAGCGGCTTTTCCGGCACCGGCGGTGTCGGCTTCAGCGTCGGCAGTTCGTCGCTGAAAGCCACCGATGTAACGACGGCGCTGAGTAGCGCCGCCAGTACCGTCGGAAGCTCACAGGGCAACCTGAGCCTGAGCGCCGGTAATGTATTGACGGTTCAGGGATCTGACCTGGTGGCCGGCAACAATATGGCGTTGACCGGTAAAACCGTGAATATTCTGGCAGCGGAAAACCAGAGCACCCAGACCCATACCGTGGAGCAGAAAACCAGCGGCCTGACGCTGGCGTTATCCGGGATGGTGGGCAGCGCCATTAACACCGCGGTTTCCAGCGCCAACCAGGCCAGCACCGAGAGCAATGGCCGTCTCGCCGCGCTGAGCGGGCTGCAGTCGGCATTATCGGGCGTACAGGCGTATCAGGCATCGCAGATGCAGACTGCGGATTCCAGTCCGGAGAGCATGATAGGGGTCAACCTCTCCTGGGGTAGCCAGTCCTCGAAATCCACTCAGCGACAAACGCAGAACACCAGCCGCGGCAGCAGCCTGATGGCCGGCAACAATCTCAGCATTATCGCCACGGAGACGGATATCAACGTTGAGGGCAGCCAGCTGCAGGCCGGCGGCAGCGCGTTGCTCAATGCCGCGCGCGATGTGAATTTATTCTCTGCGGAGAACGCCAGCACCCTGAGCGGTAAAAACGAGAGCCATGGGAGTTCGTTTGGCGTCGGTATTAACTTCGGTCAGGGCGCGAACGGGCTGACGGTCAGCGCCAGCGCCAACGCCGGGAAGGGCCACGAGAAGGGTAACAGCCTGACGCATAACGAAACGACCCTCAGCGCCGGTGAGCGGGTGACTATCGTCAGCGGTCGCGATACGACGCTGACCGGGGCGCAGGTGAGCGGCCATCAGGTGACAATGGACGTCGGGCGTAACCTGACGCTGACCAGCGAGCAGGACAGCGATAACTACGATTCGAAGCAGCGTAGCGGCAGTGCGGGGGCGAGCGGCAGCATGGGCGGCGGTTCGGGTTCTCTTAACCTGAGCCAGAGCAAAATGCACAGCACCTGGGCGTCGGTGGAGGCGCAGACGGGGATTTTTGCCGGCGAGGGCGGTTTTGATGTGAAGGTGGGCGGGCATACGCAGCTGAACGGCAGCGTGCTGGCGAGCACGGCGGCGGCGGAGCTGAACCGGCTGGATACCGGGACGCTGGGTTTCCGGGATATTAAAAACTATGCCGAGTACAGCGTGGAGCAGCAGAGCGAGGGAGTGAGCACGAGCGGTAGCGTGGCGGGGCAGTTCCTCGGGAATGCGGCCAGTGGACTGCTGATGGGGGCGAACGGCAGCGGCAGCGACAGTTCGCTGACGCGGGCGGCGGTGAGCGAGGGCAGTATCGTTATCCGCGACAGCGCGAATCAGCAGCAGGACGTGACGGGGTTAAGCCGGGATGCGGCGCATGCGAACCAGACGCTGAGCCCGATATTTGATAAGGAGAAAGAGCAGAACCGGCTGGCGACGGCGCAGAAGATAGGTGAAATCGGGCGCCAGGTGAGTGATGTGCTGGTGACGCAGGGCAAGCTGAACGCGCAGGCGGCGCAGAGCGACCCGGCGGCGCGGGCAGCGGCGCGGGCGAAGCTGGTAGCGGGAGGGAATGGCAGTCCGAGCGAGGAGCAAATCAACGCGCAGGTGAGCCGAACGGCGACGGCGGACTACGATACGGGCGGAAAGTACCAGAAGGTGGCGCAGGCGGTAACGGCGGCGATGCAGGGTCTGGCGGGGGGCGACCTGGCGCAGGCGGCGAGTGGCGCAGTGAGCCCGTATGTGGCGGAAATCATTCACAGCCAGACGACGGACAGCGCGACGGGCAAGGTGAATGTGGAAGCCAATGCGATGGCGCACGCGGTGTGGGGAGCGATAGCGGCGGCATCGGGAAATAACAGCGCGCTGGCGGGAGCGGCAGGCGCAGTGAGTGGCGAGCTGCTGGGGCGCTGGATAGCGGCGGAATATTATCCGGGTGTTAAGACAGAAGAGCTGTCGGATGAGCAGAAGTCGACGATAAGCGCGCTGAGTACGCTGGCGGCGGGACTGATGGGGGGGCTTAGCGGAGGCAGCAGCGCGGATGCGGTGACGGGTGCACAGGCCGGGAAGAATGCGGTGGAGAATAACTTACTGAGCGGCAGTGAAGATGCGCAGGCGGCATGGTTGCGCCAGCACGGCATCGATATGGCGAGTTGTTCCGATAACCCAGGCGGGTCGGCATGTCAGAAAGCGATAAATGAGCGTAATGCGGTAGGACTTGCGCTGGCATCGGGTAGTGTGGCCCTGTTACCAGGTGGTGCTCAGGCAATGTGGGGACTGGGAGCAAGTGCAAATGCCGGTATCAGTTATCTGGCAGATGGCACGATAGATCCGGCAAATGCGACTATTGCTGGCTGGGTAAACGTGCTCAGTATGGGGAATGGTCTGGCAGGTACGGTAGGCTGGAATGCCGCAGGTGGTGCGCTGGGCAACTGGATAGATGACAAAGATCCACTGTCTGGTGCGCTTATCAATGGTGCCGGTTCGGGTATTGGCTATGGCATTGGTAAAGGACTCTCATGGGGTGTTAATGCCGGGGCAAACTGGTGGAAAGGAGGCTGGGATCCGAAGTTTAACGCTGAATTGAGGCAGTTTACTGAAATTAAGGGGGATTTTGGTATTTCGAAGGAAATGACTCCGAGCCGCGTTCCTGGGGCTTTTGGTGATTTTGGTGGTTCATTCTTCTCGGAAATAACAGGTAAAGGTATAGAGAAGCGCGCGGATTCTATGGGGGAGAGAAAAAATGATTAATGTTCTCTTTTTTATCTTCTCTGTGGTGGCGGGGATTCTCATGGCCGAACTGGCTTATGTGTCCTTACTTATTGTTGATTATGTCATACAGGGTAGCTTCAGTTTTTCTTCCTCTGAAGCTCTGCATAATCTGAAAGTAGGTTTTGGTGGTGGCTGCATTATTGGTGCAGGGATCGTTTTATGTCGTCTTTTTAAGATTAAAGGATTTTAGTGGAGAATAATGCGCTGAGTCTGCAACCGTTTCTGGTCTTTCCAATTATGCTACGAGTGATAAAAATGGGGAGGAAGAGAAATGATGAAAGTACCAACATGGCAATTAGTATTGTTATTTTTTTATTCCTGTACAGCTGTTCCCGCCACTATGTTCATGCTGAGTCTGGTATTTCAGTGGATCCTTGTACCTGGATTTGATGTTGATTTCTTTGGCTATGAACAAGTGTATGTTGCTCTCAAAATGGCAGTTATAGGTTTTTTTGTCGGGATATGTCTATGGCTTTCCTATTACTTGTCTTATAGAAAGCGAATGTTAAATAAGTAAGCTGTTGTTGAGAATAACCTGATGGGTGGGAACGAATGGGGCCAGGGTGAGAAAGCCAGAGAGCATGGCGCAGATGTTCTCTCATGCGCAGATAACCCGTCTGGTGAAGCCTGCCAGCGAGGAATTGCTGAGAATAAAGCTTATGCAGGTGCGTTGGCTTCAGCGGGGCTAATCTATCTGCCGGGAGGAATGCAGATTACTGGCGCGATAGGCGGAACGGCAAATGCAGGTATTCAGTATGCGATTAATGGAACGGTTAATCCAACTGATGTATTAATCGCGACTTATGTTGGAGCATTTACTGCAAATACGGGAGTCTGGGGAACTGTGGGCTGGAATGCGGCAGGTGGTGCAATATCCAGCTATCTGAAAGGGGATAATCCTTTTACAGGTGGCTTAAGTAATGGTTTGGCCTCTGGAGTGGGTTATGGTGCAGGAAAACTCATTGAGCTGCCTATGGATAAAATTTACAACCCGATGAAGCCATGGAAAGACTGGATCTGGACAGATGTCGGGATGGGAATATCCAAACCGCTGCCGATTAATCCAGTACCTGGTATTGCTGGTAATGCCTCGGGTAGTGCGGTGACAGAGATCCTCAATGATCAAGCGGGTAAAACAGGTGTGAAATTCCAAAAAGGGAACCAAAAATGAATAGAAAATCTTGGTTCTTTATTTTTTTCTATCTATTTTTTGCTTGCAATGTAGCAATGATCGTATTGTTTTTAATTATATACGTGCTCATTAGAGGTTACCTCTTATTGGTTTACCACATCCCATTTGAGCTGATTTGGAGTGATACATGGAAGTATACAAAAGCTGCATGTTTCACAGGGGCGTTGATAGCTACTGGTTGTTGGTGGATTTATTACCAGGGCTACAAGAAAAATCGTAATAGGTAGCGGGAGGGAATCCCCATCCGAGCGAGGAGCAAATCAGCGCGCAGGTGAGCCGGACGGCGACGACGGACTACGATACGGGCGGAAAGTACCAGAAGGCGGCGCTGACACAGTTTGCCCAGCAGGAACGCTAACGCGAATCTATGTAGCCCCTCCCCGTTATCCGGGGAGAGGCAGGCGAGGCCATTACACCGCCACTTCCATTTCCATCATCACCGGGTGGAAACGGCGTTTAAAGTAAATCAGGCCGTGCCCTTGCGGGCTCAGGGTAATATTGCGGATCTCCACCAGATACACCAGGTGGGTGCCGATGGTTTGCACCTGGCTAATTTCGCCTTCGAGGCTGGCCAGCGAGCCCTTCAGCACCGGCTGCCCGAGCGCGCCCTGCTGCCAGCCGCTGAGGGCAAACCGCTCTTCCATCGTCACCCCGGTCATCCCGGCGAAATGACGGGCCATGATTTCCTGTTCGTGGTTCAGCACGTTGATGCACAACTTGCCGTTACCCTGAAACACCGGGTTCATCGCGCTGTTGGCGTTGATACAAACCATCACCGATGGCGGCGTATCCGTCACCGAGCAAACCGCCGTGGCGGTAATGCCGCAGCGACCGGCTTCGCCTTCGGTGGTGACAACGTTAACCGCCGCCGACAGGCTGGCCATGGCATCGCGAAAACGCAGGCGTTGTTCATCTAATTGCATTATGACCTCCCGCTGTGAATTACTTCAGCAGCTTATCCAACATGTTGATATCAGCGTTATTGTGCAGATGCGGCACCGTCCAGCCGTTCTGGTCGTACTCGGACAGGCAGCGGTCGACCATCGCCATCATTTTGTCCATATTGCCGGAGCTCTGCGCCTGGCGCAGACACTGCAGGCGAATTTCATCCTGGCTACCGGAGTAGTTGATCTCATACAGTTCATGACGGCCGCCGAATTCGCTGCCGATCGCGTCCCACATCAGTTTGAGGATCTTGATACGTTCAACGTGATCCATACCGTTGGAGCCGCGCACGTACTTCGCCAGATACTGGTCGATCTGCGGGTTGTTCAGATCGCGGGCGCTGGATGGCAGATAAATCAGGCCGCTGGTGACGTTGCGCTCGATGATGTTCTTGATCTTGGCGTAGGCCATCGGCGCCATCACGCGATAGGTCTGCAGCGCGGCGTGATCCGGCAGCCATGCGCCGTTGACCCACGGCGTCGCTTCCGAGCACATGGAATCGCTAAGCGCCCAGAACATGTTGCGCCAAGCGACTACTTCGCCGAGGTCGGCCTGTACGCCGCGGAACTCGAGGGTGCCGGTACATTCCAGAGAGCGTTTCAGCAGGGCAGTGATAAAGTCCAGTTTTACCGCCAGGCGTACGCAGGCCTGCAGGGGATACATGCGGGCGAAACCGCCCTCCATGGTCCAGCGACGGCAGCGGTCAAAGTCGCGGTAAATCAGCACGTTCTCCCAGGGGATCAGCACTTTATCCATTACCAGAATCGCGTCGTTCTCGTCGAAACGACTGGAAAGCGGATAGTCGTACGGGGAGCCGGTCGCACCGGCGACCATCTCATAGGAGGCGCGGGAGATAAGCTTGACGCCTTCGGCATCCATCGGCGCGACGAACATCAGCGCGAAGTCCGGGTTCTCGCCCATCACCTGTGCGGAGCCGAAGCCGATCATGTTGTAGTGGGTCAGCGCTGAGTTGGTGGCGACCACTTTCGCGCCGCTGACGATGATCCCGGCATCGGTCTCTTTTTCCAGCTTGATGTAGACATCCTTCACTTCATCAGCCGGCTTGTGGCGGTCGATCGGCGGGTTGACGATCGCGTGGTTAAAGTACAGGCCGGTTTCCTGAATGCGGGTGTACCAGTTGCGGGCGTTCTGCTCGAACTGGCCGTAAAACGCCGGGTTGGCGCCCAGCGCGCAGCCGAAGGCGGCTTTGTAGTCCGGGGTGCGGCCCATCCAGCCGTAGCTTAAGCGCGACCATTCGGCGATGGCGTCGCGCTGCTGGCGCAGATCGTCGGCGCTTTTCGCCACGCGGAAGAATTTATGGGTGTAGCCGCCGCTGCCGGTATCGGTGCCCCAGCACAAGGAATCCTGCATCTCCGGTTTGTGCAGCGCATCGTACAGCTGAGCGACAGAAGCCGCGGCGTTACGGAAGGCCGGGTGGGTGGTGACATCCTTCACGCGCTCGCCGTAGATATAAATTTCGCGGCCATCCTGCAGGCTTTTTAAATACTCTTCGCCAGTTAACGGGCGTTTCGCGTCGGCGCGGAAATCTTCAGGTTTCATAGGGGCCTCTTCAGTATTTATCGGAAAAATAATGTTAAATATATGTTTTGTTTTTGTTGTTTAATTGAAGCGGTTATTGCGCTTGCCGTGAAGGGACGTTTGCGACAACGGCGGGTACTTTTCAGGCGGGATTAAATTTTGTGATCTCGGCAGCTTTTGGCGGGTGGCGCGGCGCTGACCCGCCCTGTGGTCTGTAGCCCAGGCAAGCGCAGCGCCGCCGGGGTATTACGACACAGGTACTTTTTGCGCCCGGTAGCTGCTGGGCGAGCAGCCGACCTGGCGGCTAAAAAAGCGCGCAAAATAGGCAGGGTCTTTAAACCCCAGCTGCCAGGCAATCTCATTGACCGCGCTATCGGAAAACAGCAGCAGCCGCTTCGCCTCGCGCAGCTGGCGGTCGAATATCAGCCGCTTCGGCGAACGGTTGGCGAAGCGGCGGCAGATATCGGTCAGCCGCGATTCGGTCAGATGCAGCTCCCTGGCGTAATCCGGTACCGTCCAGTGCTGATGGTAGTGGCTGTCGATCATCTGGTTAAAGCGCTGGAATAGCTTCAGCTCGCCGCGCATCCCGCTGGCGGCATGATCGTCGAGCCTGGCGTTGCGCAGCAGCAGGGTAAATACCGCCTGCGCCAGCAGCGCCAGGGTGTGTTCCCGCCCGGGCAACTGGGCGGTAGATTCCCGACGAATCAGCTGCCAGTAGTGGGCCAGCGCCGCCAGCTCGTCGGGTTTATCTGCCAGCGACAGACAGATCCCCGGCAGGCCGAAGGTCTCCCGCGTGCCGGGATAAAGCACCTCCAGCAGCGGCCAGATGAGTTCTTCGTGCACTGTCAACACGTGACCATCGCTATCGGACTCGGTAATAAACGCGTGCGGCACCGAGGGCGGCGTTAACACAAACAGCGGCGCCTGCACCGAATAGCGATGGTCATCAAGCTGCAGCTCAATCTGCCCGGTATCAAGGTAGTGCATCTGGAAATAACGGTCGTGACGATGCGCCTGCATGTCGCGGCCAAAAAAGGCCGCCATGCGGGAAAACGACTGGTAGTGCACCTCTTCGGTGCCCAGGCTCTCGTCGTACTCTTTATTGATATCGATGTTGGCGATTGGGCTTTGGCACATAGCGGCTCCTTACGGTGTCGCGCGAGGGCGCGAGCCCTTCATCGGAATCGCCCAGATGATCACCGCGCCAATCACCAGCAGTGCGGCGACGAACCACAGCCCGCTGCTGAAGCTGCCGGTAATATCCTTCAGCCAGCCGATCATAAAGGGACTGAGCGCCGATCCGATATTGCCGGTGGCGTTGATCACCGCAATGCCGATTGCGCGGGCACGCAGACTGATGGACTGATCCGGCGTGGTCCAGAAGATGGCCATAGCGCTAAACGATCCGGTGGAGGCCATCACGATCCCGAGCAGCTGGATCAGGTTATGATCGGTGGCTGACGCCAGCAGCCAGCCCGCAGCGGCGAACAGGAACGGCAGGGCAGTGTGATGCTTCCGCTCCTGGTATTTATCGGAGTGGCGGCTCCAGTAGATCATCCCGAGAATGGTACAAATTTGCGGGATCGCCGCCAGCAGACCGATGGTGATATTGCTGCTGCTTTCGTTAAAGCTTTTGAGGATCTGCGGCGTCCAGATGCTGATCGCGCTGAGCGTATTGGTCAGGCAGAAGTAGGCGAGGGTATACATCAACACGATCGGGGTGAACACTTCCCGCCACAGGCTGCGCTGCTGCATGGCGTGATGGCTGATGGCCCCTTCCGGCTGCACCAGAGTCAGGCGATCGTTATCCATCATCTCCTGCAGACATTTTTTGTCCTCCGCCGTCAGCCACCTGGCCTTCGACGGAGAATCATCCAGCCAGAACCAGACCATAATGCCGAGCAGCACCGACGGGAAGCCTTCCAGCAGGAACAGCCACTGCCAGCCGTGCAGGTTCAGCAGACCGTCGAGGGACAAGATATAGCCGGAGACGATCGACCCCAGCGCGGTGGTCACCGGCATCGCAATCATAAACAACGCGTTAGCGCGGGCGCGGAAAAATGCCGGGAACCAGTAGGTCAGGTACAGCAGGATACCCGGCAGGAAACCGGCCTCGGTGATCCCCACCAGCATGCGCAGAACATAGAGACTTTTTGGTCCGGTGGCGAACATGGTGGCGGTAGAGGCGATGCCCCACAGCACCATGATGGTAGCGATCCAGCGTCGTGCGCCGACGATGCTGAGCATCACGTTGCTGGGAATGCCAAAAATGACGTAAGTGGCGTAAAACAGGGTGGTGGCCAGGCCAAACATGGTGGCGTTGAGGCCCAGATCCTGCCCCATGGTTAATCCAGCAAAGCCGATATTGATCCGGTCTAAAAACGAAAAGATAAACAGGACGAATAAAAACACGATCAGACGGCGGAAGAGCTTGTTGATAACCGACTGCTGCTGCGCCGTCAGCTGTTTGTGCTGATTCGCCGGATCGAACTTTTCCGGGATGGCAGGTGATGTATCGCTCATTATTATTTTCCTCTAATGGGAATTTTGTAGGGTACTGCGGGTTGCCCGGTAGTGCTGCGCTTACCGGACCTGCGATTCGCTGCTGCTCCGGGCCGGATGAGCGTAGCGCCACCCGGCGTTAGTAGACGCCTGACGAACCCAGGTCGGTTTTTTCCGCGCCAAACCGCGCCGCCAGCGCTTCTGCGCCGCGGGCCAGCAGGGTGGTATCGACGCCGACGGCGACGAACAGCGCGCCCAGTTCGAGATAGCGTTTCGCCAGCTGTTCATTGGCCATCAGGATCCCCGGCGCCTTGCCGGCCTGACGGATTTGCTGGATGGCATCTTCAATGGCGGCCTGCACTTCCGGGTGCTGTGGATTGCCGCCGTGGCCCATATCGGCGCTGAGATCCGCCGGGCCGATAAACACGCCGTCCACCCCGTCGACATCGAGGATCTGCGGCAAATTTTTCAGCGCTTCGCGGGTCTCAATCTGTACCAGTACGCACATGGCGTCATTGGCCCGGTGGATATAATCCGGAATGCGATTCCAGCGTGAGGCGCGGGCCAGCGCGCTGCCGACTCCGCGGATGCCGGCAGGCGGGTAGCGGGTGGCGCTTACCGCCAGCCGCGCTTCTTCGGCATTCTGCACCATCGGCACCAGCAGAGTTTGCGCGCCGACGTCCAGCAGCTGTTTGATCTGCACCGGATCGTTCCACGACGGACGCACTACCGGCTGGCTGGGGTAGGGCGCAATGGCCTGCAACTGGGTCAGCACCGTTTGTACGTTGTTGGGCGCGTGTTCGCCGTCGATCAGCAGCCAGTCGAAGCCCGCGCCGGCCAGCAGTTCGGCGCTGTAGCTGCTGCACAGCCCAAGCCACAGGCCGATTTGCGGACGGCCGGCCTTGAGCGCCTCTTTAAATGCGTTGTTCATGTTGCTCTCCTCAAACAAAGCGGCAGCTGATGGCGCCCATGTTGCCGTAGTCGACGTGGAAGGTATCGCCCTTGCGCGCCGGGACCGGGCGGGTGAAGGAGCCGCCGAGGATAATTTGCCCGGCTTCGAGCTGGACATCGTACGGCGCCAGTTTGTTGGCCAGCCAGGCCACGCCGTTGGCCGGATGATTGAGTACGCCCGCGGCGACGCCGGTCTCTTCAATCACGCCGTTGCGATACAGCAGGGCGGAGATCCAGCGCAGGTCGAGCTCATCCGGTTTAATCGGCCGGCCGCCGAGGATCACCCCGGCGTTGGCGGCGTTATCGGAGATGGTGTCGAACACTTTGCGCGGACGCTGGGTTTCCGGGTCGATGTTGTGGCAGCGCGCATCGATGAGCTCCAGCGCCGGGATAACGTAGTCGGTGGCGTTGTAGACATCAAACAGCGTGCAGTTCGGGCCGCGCAGCGGTTTGGCCAGCACGAAGGCCAGCTCGACTTCAATACGCGGAACGATAAAGCGGTCGGTGGGAATATCGCTGCCGTCGTGGAAGAACATATCGTCGAGCAGCGCGCCGTAGTCCGGCTCGCTGATCTGCGAACTGGCCTGCATCGCTTTAGAGGTCAGGCCGATCTTGTGGCCTTTGAGCGCGCGGCCTTCGGCGATCTTCATTTCGACCCACTCGCGCTGGACGGCGTAGGCGTCCTCAATGGTGATCGACGGATAATCCAGCGAGATCGCGCGGATCTGTTCACGCTGTTTTTCGGCCTGGTTCAGCCGCTGGGCAATCAGGGTGCGGGTCTGTTTATCGAGCATAGTGATTCCTGTGGCATTGCATTGCCGGATGGCGCTTTGATTATCCGGCCTACAAATTCATGGCCCTTGTAGGCCCGGTAAGCGCAGCGCCACCGGGCAATTTGCACGTTATTTAAATAACGCGTGCACGTTGTTCTGTTTGTAGTTCAGCGTCGGGTCGAGTTCTTCCATGGCGAACGACAGCGCCAGATAGCGGCTCTCCATTAGCGCGGCAAAATGGGCTTTGATCAGTGCGAACAGCATATCTCCCACGTCCTGACGGCTCTCCAGACTGCGCCCGGCGCCGATCTTCAGGGTCATATGCACGAAGGCGTAATCCTGCTTGCCGTCGGCCATCTGCCAGGTATCGAGCCAGTGGGCGCGGCTGCGGATCCCGCCGATCGGAAAGATGCCGGTGGCGGCCAGCGCCTCGTTGACTTTGGCGAACAGGCCCGGTAAATCGGCCTGTTCACGGATATTGTCGGTACACTCGGCGATAAAATGCGGCATGGGGCCTCCTTACGCCTGCGCCGGCAGTGGGAACACGGCGTTGACCTGGCCGGTGCCGGAGCTGGCGAATAGCTCGGTGATAAACTCCACCTTGCCGTCGTATTTATCCCAACCCAGCAGACCGAGCAGCATCACCGTGTCGTGCATATTGCCTTCGCCGTAGCAGTAGTCGGCGTACTCCGGCAGCATGGTGCAGAACTCTTTGAATTTGCCCTCCCGCCACAGCTTCACCACCCGCTCATCCATTTGATGGTCAAATTCGCGGGTATAGCTGTTCATCCCCTCTTCGGCGCGCTGGTCGTCGATAAAGCGATGCGACAGCGAACCGCTGGCCAGCACCGCCACGGTGCCGTCATATTTGTCGATGGCCTTGAGGATGGCCTCGCCCAGCTTGCGGCTGTCGGCAAAATCGTGAACGGTACAGAAGGCGGAAATGGACACCACTTTGAAATGCTTATCGCTATTCATGTAGCGCATCGGCACCAGGGTGCCGTACTCCAGCTTCAGGCTCGGAATATTGTGCGCTTTGGCGCGTACGCCAAGCTTGACGGCCTCGTCGGCAATCAGGTGGCCCAGCTCCGGGTTGCCGTCGTAGTCGTAGGTCATGTCGCGAATAAAATGCGGCAATTCGTTACTGGTGTAGACGCCCTGAAAATGGTCGGCACAGTTGATGTGGTAGGCGCTGTTGACCAGCCAGTGGGTATCAAACACGATAATGGTATCGACGCCCATTTCACGGCAGCGCTTGCCGATTTCTTTATGCCCGTCGATCGCGCCCTGGCGGCAGCCGTGGTTTTTCCCCGGCAGCTCAGACAGATACATCGACGGCACGTGAGTGATTTTTGCTGCTAACGCTAACTTACCCATATCAGACTCCCCATTTCGGGATCGGATGGTCGCCCATCGAGATGCAGACGTTTTTCATTTCGGCGAACACTTCAAAGCTGTATTCGCCGCCTTCGCGGCCGGTGCCGGAGGCCTTCACGCCGCCGAACGGCTGGCGCAGGTCGCGCACGTTCTGGGTGTTGACGAACACCATCCCGGCTTCAATACCGCGTGCCAGACGCAGCACTTTGCTGACGTCCTGGGTCCAGATGTACGACGCCAGGCCGTATTCCACATCGTTCGCCAGACGCAGCCCTTCCGCTTCGTCTTTGAACGGCAGCAGGCAGGCGACCGGGCCAAAAATCTCTTCCTGAGCGACGCGCATGCGGTTGTCGACATCCGCCAGTACCGTCGGGCGCAGGAAGTTGCCGGCTTTCAGATGCTCCGGCAGGTCGGACGGTTTATCCGCGCCGCCGGCCAGCAGGGTGGCGCCCTCTTCGATGCCGAGGCGAATGTAGCCGGACACTTTCTCCCAGTGCTGCTTGCTAATCAGCGCGCCGACCTGGGTATTCGGATCGGTCGGATCGCCCACGCGCAGGCGGTTGGCGCGCTCGGCGAAGCGCTTGACGAACTCCGGATAAATACTCTGCTGAATGAAAATGCGCGAACCGGCGGTGCAGCGTTCGCCGTTGATCGAGAAAATGGTGAACAGCGCGGCGTCGAGTGCGCGCTCAATATCGGCGTCTTCAAAAATCAGCACCGGCGATTTTCCGCCGAGCTCCATAGAGTACTTTTTCAGACCGGCGTTCTTCATGATGTTGCGGCCGGTGGCGGTGCCGCCGGTGAAGGAGACGGCGCGCACATCATGATGGCGCACCAGCGCGTCGCCGGCGGTGGCGCCATAGCCCTGCACCACGTTGAGCACGCCAGCCGGGATCCCGGCTTCCAGCGCCAGCTCGCCCAGACGATCGGCGGTCAGCGGCGACAGCTCGGACATTTTCAGCACCGCGGTATTCCCCAGCGCCAGGCACGGCGCCACCTTCCAGGTGGCGGTCATAAACGGCACGTTCCACGGCGACACCAGCGCGCAGACGCCAACCGGCTGCACGAGGGTATAGTTAAGCATCTTGTCATCGACCGGATAGGTCTTGCCGTTCATCTGCTGGCACACTTCGGCGAAAAATTCGAAGTTATGCGACGCCCGCGGGATCAGCACGTTTTTGGTCTGGTGGATAGGCAGGCCGGTATCGGCGGTTTCCATCGCCGCGATCTCCGGGACGTTCTGATCGATCAGATCCCCCAGGCGGCGCATCAGGCGCGCGCGCTCTTTCATCGGCAGGTTAGCCCACTTCGGAAAGGCCTCTTTCGCCGCCGCTACCGCCTGGTGAACCTCGGCTTCGCCGCCAGAGGCGACTTCAGCCAGTACCTCGCCGGTGGCCGGGTTGGTGGTATGAAAATAGTCTGCGCCGGCAACGTTTTTACCGTTGATCCAATGGTTAATCTTTTTCATGACAGTGTCTCCTCATACGCTTGCTGGCTGATGATATGGTTGACCAGGCGGCCCACGCCCTCGACTTCAACGATCACCTCGTCGCCCGGCACCACATCGGATAGCCCTTTCGGCGTGCCGGTGGCGATCATGTCGCCCGGTTGCAGGGTCATAAATTCGCTTAAATAAGCGATGAGGAACGGGATGCTGAAGATCAGATCGGCGGTGGTGCCCTGCTGGCGCAGTTCGCCGTTGACCCAGGTACGCAGGGCCAGATTATGCGGATCCGGGATCGCCTCTTTGGCGACGATCCACGGGCCGATCGGCGTCAGGGTGTCGCGGCTTTTCACCCGCAGGTTCGGGCGGTAGTAGTTTTCCAGATAGTCGCGGATCGCGTAGTCGTTGCACACGGTATAGCCAGCGACATAGTCCATGGCCTCGGCTTCGCTGACGCGGCGCGCGGTTTTCCCGATCACCACCACCAGTTCGGCTTCGTAGTGCATGTATTCGACGTTATCCGGGCGTACCGACTGCTGCTGGTGGCCAATAAAGGTGTTCGGCGCTTTGATGAACACCAAAGGCTCGGTTGGCGGCTTAAATTCCAGCTCGCTGGCGTGGTCGGCGTAGTTCAGCCCCAGCGCGAACAGCGTGCCGTCGGCGGGCGGCAACCAGCGGAATTCGCCTTCTTTCAATACCGTGCCATCGTTCAGGCGCACCTGGTCGCGTTCATCGACCAGCACGTCGCGTACCTGTCCCTGCCATTCAATGCGTGCCTGTTTCATGCCAGCTCTCCTTCTGCGACAACTGGGTTTTCCAGCGCCGGGAATCCGTCGGCGAGAATACGTACGCGGTCGCCGGGGCGCAGCGTGACGCGAGAGTGGGGCGTGCCGATAAGGATCGCGTCGCCGGGATTGAGGGTGGCGAACTCGCTTAAGGCGCTCAGCAGCTGCGCGGCGTTACGCTGCAGATCGCCGGTATGCCAGCTATCCGCCTCGCGGCCGTTGATTTCGGTGATGATGGTCAGGTTATCGACGTTACGCACCGCCGACAGCGCGCCGACGGGGCAGAAGCCATCGCGGCATTTCGCCTTGATCGCCGGGCGATAAAAACTCTCTTCCGGCAGACTCACATCGTTAGCCAGCGCGTAGCCGGCGATATAGTTCGCTGCCTCTGCCGCCGCCACTTTACGCGCGGTTTTGCCGACAATCAGCGCCACCGTCGCGCCGCTTTGTACGGTCTCGCCCTGCGGATAGGGGATCGCCTCGCCGTCGCCAATCACGGTATTGCGCGGCTTGATAAACCAGACCGCGGTTTTCGGCGGCGTCTTGTAGGGGGCCTGTTGAAACGCTTCGCGCCAGGCGTCGAGCTGGCTGCGATGATTGAGCGCAACGGCGAAGATGGTACCTTTCATTCACCACTCCTCTGGTACTGATTTCGGATTTAAATGCATTTCATTAATATGTTAATGATCATCTTTTATGCTTTGCGGCCAGGTTTAGCAACTGGAAGTGAATGTTTTGTGATCGGATTAACACAATATTTACACATCAATAACTTATTGGTTTTTAATCAATGAGTTGACTGTTTTTCAGGAAGAGGCTGGTACTTTTCAGGTGCAGAAACCGGTTGTACATGGCAGGATTAAAGCTAATTATTAAGTTGTTAATAAGTTTTGGATGAGGCTGTAGAGGGGATACTATGCATGATTCATTAACCATTGCCTTGTTGCAGGCGCGTGAGGCGGCGATGGCCTACTTTCGGCCGATCGTCAAACGGCACAATCTCACCGAACAGCAGTGGCGGATCGTGCGAATTCTCGCCGAACGTCCGTCGATGGATTTTCACGATCTGGCCTTTCGCGCCTGCATCCTGCGCCCCAGCCTGACCGGGATTTTGACGCGCATGGAGCGGGATGGGCTGGTGCTGCGCTTAAAGCCGGTTAACGATCAGCGCAAGCTGTACGTCTCGCTGACGCCTGCCGGAACCGCGCTGTATGAAAGCGCTCAGGCCGAGGTGGAAGAAACCTATCGTCTGCTGGAGGCCCAGTTCACCACGGAAAAGCTGCAGCAACTGACCTCGCTGCTGGAGGAGTTTATTGCGCTTGGCGTCCCTGCCGGGCGCGGTGATGAAGAAGAGTAGCGGTTACGGCTCGGCGCTCGGCCGGGCGAGGGTAATAAGCGTTTCCGCGCGGGCGGGGGCCAGCGGTTCTCTTGGCTGCGGCAGCGGCCAGCCGTACAACCAGCGGGCGCTGGCGGCGCAGGTACGCCCCTGACAGGCGCCCATTCCGCAGCGCTGGGTCAGTTTGGCCTGCAGCCAGCCTCCGGCGGCCGCCACATCGCCGCAGCGTACATCCTCGCAGCGGCACAGCAGGCTCTCCGGCGTTGCGGCGTCTTTCAAGGATTCCGTCAGCCGGAAGGTACGGTTGATTGCTTCGGCGAAACGCTGCCAGCGGGCGCGGCGGGTAAATAACGCCTGCGCTTGCTGGCTGGCCCCGGCGGCGGCATACCCGGCGATTTCGCCCTCCGCCAGCGCCAGCTCGCTACCGCCGAAACCGGTACACTCGCCGGCGGCATAGATATCCGTGACGCTGGTCTGCTGCCAGCGGTTAACCTGGATCGCCTCCTGTGCCGTGGCGCAGCCAAACAGCAGCCCCGTCTCGATATTGGGTATCAGCCCGTAGCCGATAGCCAGCCGATCGCAGGCGATAGTTCGCTCGACGCCGCGCTGGCGAAGCGTAACGGCTTCCAGCCGCGTTGCGCCGTGAGCGCGGATCGCCTGCGCGCCGCTCAGATAGCCTTTCGGGGCCAGCGTCGCTAACTGGCGCAGCTTCTGCGGCCAGCGCCACAGCCCGCTGGCGAAGCGCAGCAGCGCCGGGAGCGGCGCTTGTTCAATGATATTCGTCACGTCGCCTCCAGCCTTGTTCACCGTATCCGCCACCGCCAGCAGTAGCGGACCGCTGCCGGCAATCACCACCTTTTCTCCTTTCAGCGACAGGCCCTGTTTGATTTGCGCCTGCAGGCCGCCCGCGCCGGTCACGCCGGGTAAGGTCCAGCCGGGAAAGGGCAGCGACAGCTCGCGCGCGCCGCAGCAGAGGATCAGTTTCTGCCAGCAAACCACGCCGCCGCCGTCGGCGGTTTCAAACAGCACGCTGTGCGCGGAGGGGCGGGCAATCAGCCGCGCGCCGTTCACTACCCGGATGGCGGCAGACGCGGCGATGGCGTCGCGGTAGCGCCGGGCCAGGGCGGGCTGCGTCGCCTGCGGACCCGCGCGCCAGATTTGTCCGCCAGGGGCGGGGTTATCGTCGAGAATAATCACCTGTTTATCGCAGGCGGCGGCGGAGAGCGCGGCCGCCATGCCGGCGGGGCCGGCGCCGAGGATTAAAATGTCACAGCGCAGCGTGTTCATCGTGGCTCCTTTCTATTTGCATACCGGCCCGGCACAGGGTCTGGCAGGCCAGCACCCGAAGGCCATCGACGGTGACCCGGCACTCCTGGCAGACGCCCATGCCGCAAAACGGCGCGCGGAGCTCGCCGTTAACCGCCTGGCGGGTGGTGGGGTCGCCGGTCAACGCCAGCGCCGCCGCCACGCTAATGCCTTCCGGCACCGTCAGCGCTTCGCCATCAATGGTGATAGTGAGCGTGGCCTTCATGCAATCGCCTCCTGTTGACACAAACGGGCCGGGAGCCAGGCGTCGGGCGCCAATGGGCAGCGTTCATCGAGGATCTGCGCCGCCAGCAGTTCAGCTGTGGCCGGAGCGGTGGTGACGCCCAGCCCTTCATGGCCCAGCGCCAGCCATACGCCACGGCGCGTGGGATGCGGGCCGATCAGCGGGTTGCCATCCTGCGAGGCGGCGCGCAGGCCGCTCCAGCAGCGGATGATATTCAACGTCGCCAGCGCCGGCACGAAATGGCGGGCGCGATCGAGCATCTGCGCCAGCAAGGGCAGATCCAACTCGCGCTCACGGTTATCAAACTGACGCGAAGAGCCAATCAGCAGCTGGCCGGTTGGCCGCGGCTGAAGGTTAAACGCCACCGAGGTGCCGCCGCCATGGGCGCTGGCGCCGTAACCCAGCTCAACCAGCTGGTGATGCACCCGCGGCCGGTAGCGATCGGTAATCGCCAGTTGGCCTTTTTTCGGTCGCAGCCAGTTTTCCGCTAACAGCGCGTTGGCTTCAAGTCCGCAGGCCACCACGATGGCCCGCGCCTGTAGCCGTTTGCCGCTGGCGAGCAGCACCTGCGGTTCGGTAATCGCCTGCGCGCTGTCGTGCAGGCAGGTAAGATGGTCTCCGGCATCGGCCATCAGCCAGCGGGCGACGTTTGGCGCGTAAAGGATGCCATCGCCTGGCACCCACAGGCCGCCCGCCAGCCCGCCGCGCAGCAGCGGCTCGCGTCCGGCGATCTGCTGCGGGGTCTGGCGTTCGCTGGGCACCTGATAGCTGGCCAGCCGCCGCTGTTTGTCGCCAGCCACGGCCATCTCTTCTTCGCTTTCCGCCAGCCACAGCGTGCCGCAGCCGCGCCAGGCGCAATGGTCGGGCATCCGTGGCGTGATAGCGCGCCAGCGTTCCAGCGACCATGCCGACAAGGCAAGCTCGGCGGGGTCGTCATCCATGCACACCAGATGGCCCATACCGGCCGCCGTCGCGCCGGGCTGACCGTCATCGATAAGCGTCACGCTCTGCCCCCGCTTCGCCAGCTGCCACGCGCAGGCGGCGCCGATGATCCCGGCGCCGATCACGATGACGTCGCACTGCTTCACGGCGCGATCCCCCAGCAGAAGGGATCGTCAGGGTTGAGGATCAACTGGTTGTCTCCACACACCCAGGCTTCGCCGCGGATCGTTGGGATGATGCCTTCCGCGGTGCGCTGGTAGCTGGCGGTAAACTGGCTGCCGATGATGCTGGCCTGACGCCAGATTTCCCCCGGCTGCAGCTTGCCATCCTGCGCCAGGCAGGCCAGCTTGGCGCTGGTGCCGGTACCGCACGGCGAGCGATCCCAGGCCCTTCCCGGACAGAGTACGAAGTTGCGGCTGTCGGCGGTATCGTCATCGGCGAAGAGTTCGATATGGTCGATAACGCCGCCGTCGTCGCCGCGGATCCCCGCGGCTTCCAGCCCCTCGCGCACTGCCCAGGCGTAGGCGGTGAGCTGTGGAATATGTTCGGGGGTAATGGCGAACGGGTGGTCGTTAATCAGGAAAAACCAGTTGCCGCCCCAGGCAATATCGCCGATGACGGGACCATGCGCGGTCTCAACGCGGATCTGTTTTTTCCAGCGGCGGGCCGGGACGTTTTGCACCGATACGCTGCCATCGTCGTGCAACGTAGCGCTTACGTCGCCGACCGGTGTTTCAATCAGATGTACGCCGGGCTGGATACGCCCAAGCCAGGCCAGCGAGGCGATAAGCCCGATTGTGCCGTGGCCGCACATATTCAGAAAACCGGCATTGTTGAAGAAAATCACGCCAGCGGTAGCCGCCGCCGAGACCGGTTTGCACAGCAGCGCGCCGACCAGTACGTCATTACCGCGCGGTTCGAGAATGGCCGCCTGACGCCAATGGTCGAAGTCGCGGGCGAAGCGGTCGCGGCGCTTCGCCATGCTGCCATCGCCGAGGTCGGGGAATCCGTCAACGATCAGGCGGGTCGGTTCGCCGCCGGTGTGTGAATCAATAGCTCTCAGCGTAACAGGGGGGCGTGGCGCGGTCATCAGGCTCTCCGGAAGTTAACAACATGTTTCATCATGCTGGCGCAACCTTTCCCGGCCTGCTTGAGCGCTTTCGTCAGAGAAAATGACGAAATCTGCACAGTCATGAGCGCGGTATATTTCTATTTCACATAGTTATTTCTTATTAATCATTTGCTTAATGCTGTGGTAAACCGAAAGTGACCATTGCGCCAGTGGCTAAATCAGGGGAAGGCGTAAAGCGGATCCAGGATCGCAAAACCGAGGGATGCTGCTTGAGGTGTTAACGGAAAGTGAATAAATATCCTTCGGTCACTTACCATGAGGAGGCCTTATGATCGGTGTTTCTGATGCGGCGCCGCCGCGCGCGGTTAACCAACCTGAGCTGGCCGTCGATGAGCTGAGCCAGATCTGCGAAGGGCTGGCGCGCCAGCGGCCGGAAAATATGCCAGCGCTGCTGAATGCGCTGGCGCTGATTGCGCCCCTGCTCAATGCCATTCCTAATGTGGTCTTTTTTATCAAAGATCGTCAGGCGCGCTATCTGCTGGCGAACCTGACGCTGGCCCGCCGCTGTGGTTTCAAAAGCGTCTCCTCGCTGCTGGGCAAAACCTCCGCCGATGTCTTTCCTTCCGCGCTGGGTCAGGGTTATACCGAACAGGATCTGCGGGTGTTGCGCGAAGGTGTGACCCTGCGCGATCAGCTGGAAATGCATCTCTACAATGGCCGCGAGCGCGGCTGGTGCCTGACGCAGAAACTGGCGCTGCGCGATGTCCGCGGGCAGGTGATCGGCATGGCCGGGATCTCGCACGATCTGCAGGAGGCTCATGCCCGCCATCCGGCGTGGCAGCGGCTGGCGATCGTCGACGATCATATCCGCCGCCATTATCACCGGCCGATCGCCATGGAAGAGTTAACCGCCTTAAGCGGGATGTCGATTGCGCAGATCGAACGCTACTGCAAACGGATCTTTCATCTCACTCCGCGGCAGATGATCCACAAAGTGCGGCTGGAAAAAGCGACCGAACTGCTGGCTGGCGATACGCCGATTACCGATATCGCCCTGCAGTGCGGGTATACCGATCACAGCGCCTTTAGCCGCCAGTTCAAGGCGATGACCGGCTCGACGCCGCGCGATTTTCGCCTCACGCTGCTCGGATAAACGCTGGCTCACACTTTTGCCGACTGTGCTAATTTCGTCATCGTATTGAGGGAAAACCGACAAGCCGCCGGTTCCGCGACACGTCAATCTGTCAGTGAATATTCACCATTCATTCACTTCGACTTAACAAAATGACGACAAGGAACCGAGCATGAGCAAAAAAGCGATTCACTGGAGCGGCGTATTCCCGGCGGTCAGCACGCAGTTTCGTAGCGATTACTCCCTCGATTTAGACGCCACTCACGCGGTGATGAAAAACCTGGTGAAAGATGGCGTTTCCGGGCTGGTGGTGTGCGGCAGCGTAGGGGAGAACACCTCGCTGAGCACCGATGAAAAACTGCAGATTATCGAGGTGGCGAAGGATGCCGCCGGCGGCAAAATTCCGGTCATCGCCGGGGTGGCCGAGTTCACCACCGCCTTCGCCCAGAAAATGGCGAAAGAGGCGGAGCGCGTCGGCGTCGACGGGATCATGGTGATGCCGGCGCTGGTCTACTCCTCAAAACCGCATGAAACCGCGGCCCACTTCCGCAGCGTGGCGAGCGCTACCGACCTGCCGATTATGGTCTATAACAACCCGCCGATTTACAAAAACGACGTGACGCCGGACATTCTCGCCACCCTGACCGACTGCGACAACATCGTCTGCTTTAAAGACTCCTCCGGCGATACCCGCCGCTTTATCGACCTGCGTAACACCGTTGGCGACCGCTTCGTGCTGTTTGCCGGGCTGGATGACGTGGTGGTGGAAAGCATCGCCGTCGGCGCGGAAGGCTGGATCTCCGGAATGTCCAACGCCTTCCCGCGCGAAGGGGAAACGTTATTCCGTCTCGCCCGCCAGCAGCGTTACGAAGAGGCGATGGCGCTGTACCGCTGGTTCATGCCGCTGCTGCATCTCGATGCGCGTCCGGATCTGGTGCAGTGCATCAAGCTGTGTGAAGAGTTGCTGGGCCGCGGTAGCGCCATTACCCGTCCGCCGCGTCTGGCGCTGGAAGGCGAAACGCGCCAGCAGGTGGTGGCGATCGTTGAACAGGCGCTGGCCACTCGTCCGACGCTGCCGGATGTCGGCCTCTGAGCACAGGAGTCACTATGAATGCATCTCAGACCATGGCGGGACGGCAGTTTATCGCCGGACGCCGTATTGCCAGCGGCGAGGCGACGCTATTGAGCCTGCGGGCGGTGGACGGCGAAGCCACCGGCCACCGCTTTTATCCGGCTTCCCGTGAGGAAGCCGCACTGGCCGCAGAAGCCGCGCAGCAGGCCTTTGCCGTCTATTCACAAACCACGCCGCAGCAGCGGGCGCACTTTCTCTGCGCGATTGCCGATGAACTGGACGCGCTGGGCGAGCCGTTTTTTGCTATCGCCGGGCAGGAGACCGCGCTGCCGCTGGCGCGGCTACAGGGAGAGCGGGCGCGCACCAGCGGCCAGTTGCGGATGTTTGCTGGCGTGATCCTGCGCGGTGATACCTTCGCCGCCCGTATTGATACCGCCTTAGCCGACCGTCAGCCGCTGCCGCGCCCGGACCTGCGCCAGTATCAGCAGGCGTTAGGGCCGGTGGCGGTGTTTGGCGCCAGCAACTTTCCGTTGGCCTTTTCTACCGCTGGCGGCGATACCGCCTCGGCGCTGGCGGCTGGCTGCCCGGTGGTGGTGAAGGCCCATCCGGGCCATATGGCCACCGCCGAGCTGACCGCCGAGGCGATCGTCAGGGCGGTGGTACGGTGCGGTTTACCCGGCGGCGTATTCAATATGATTTTCGGGACCGATATCGGCGCCGAATTGGTCCGTCATCCGGCGATTCAGGCCGTTGGCTTTACCGGTTCGTTGGCCGGCGGTAAGGCGCTGTATCAGCTGGCGCAGCAGCGACCGCAGCCAATTCCGCTGTTTGCTGAAATGTCGGCGATTAACCCATTGATTATTCTGCCGCAGGCGCTGCAGACGCGGGCCGAGGCGCTGGCAAACGAGCTGGTGGCGTCATTCACCCTCGGCGGCGGCCAGTTCTGTACCCGTCCGGGGCTGATTCTGGCGCTGCGCGGCGCCGGGCTGGAACGCTTTAAGTCGGCGCTGTGCGCGGCGGTAGCGGACTCCACGCCGCAGGTGTTGCTCAATGCGCCGACCCTTCAGCACTACCGTCAGGGAGTGGCGGCACTGGCGGCGCACCCGCGTATTGAGAGGCTGGCGAGCGGCCTCGTCGCCGGCGTCGGGCAGGCGCAGACCCAGTTGTGGCAGGCTCAGGTCGAGGATCTGCTGGCGCAGGATACGCTGCTGCAGAGCGAAGTTTTCGGCCCGCTGTCGCTGCTGGTGGAAGTGGACGATGAGGCCCAGCTGCAGGCGGTGGTGAAAGCGCTGCAGGGGCAGCTCACCGCGACGGTGCATGCTGAGGCGGATGATGGCCCGCTGGCGGCGAGCCTGCTACCGCTGCTGTGTGAGAAGGCCGGACGGGTGCTGTTTAACGGGTATCCCACCGGCGTGGAAGTGTGCGATGCGATGGTCCACGGCGGCCCGTGGCCGGCGACCACCGACGCACGCGGGACCTCGGTCGGCAGCCGGGCGATTGAGCGTTTTCTGCGCCCGGTCTGTCTGCAGAACGCGCCGGCTGCCCTGTTACCGCCGGCGCTGCAGGATGCGAACCCTTTGAACCTGCTGCGCCTGGTCAACGGCCAGTGGACCCGGGAAGCGATTTCCTCCTCTCATTGACGCAAGGGCATCACCATGACCATTCACACTACGCATAACAGTCAAACCCGCGTTGCTGAGTCGGGTAAGTTTAAAAAACAGCTGACCCTGACCGATCTCACCTTTATCGGCCTGGGGGCGATATTCGGCTCCGGATGGTTATTCGCCGCCAGCCACGTGGCCTCCATCGCCGGTCCGGCCGGGATCGCCTCGTGGGTGATCGGCGGCTTTGCAGTATTGCTGCTGGGGATTGTCTACTGCGAACTGGGGGCGGCGCTGCCGCGCGCCGGCGGCATTATTCGCTACCCGGTCTTTTCCCACGGTGAGCTGATGGGCTATCTGCTGGGGTTCATCACCTTGATCGCTTTCTCCAGCCTGATCTCAATTGAAATCGTCGCCGCCCGGCAATATGCCGCGGCCTGGTTTCCGGCGCTGACCCAGCCGGGCTCCAGCTCGCCGACGCTGCTGGGGTGGGTGGTGCAGTTCCTGCTGCTCTGTTTCTTCTTCGCGCTTAACTACTACAGCGTTAAGACCTTCGCCCGATCGAACAACTTCATCAGCGTGCTCAAGTTTTTGGTGCCGTTGCTGGTGGTGGTGACGCTGTTCGCCTTCTTTAAACCGGAGAACCTGCACGCGCAGGGGATTGCGCCATTCGGCATGTCCGGGGTGGAAGCGGCGATCAGCGCGGGCGGAATTATCTTCGCTTATCTGGGACTGACGCCGATTATCTCGGTGGCCAGCGAAGTACAAAAGCCGCAGCGGACTATCCCTATTGCGTTGATTTTATCAGTGGTGCTGTCGACGATTATCTACGTGCTGCTGCAACTGGCGTTCCTTGGCAGTATCCCCACCGAAATGCTGAACGGCGGTTGGGCCGAGGTGAGCAAACAGTTCTCGCTGCCGTATCGCGATATTGCCATTACCCTCGGCATGGGCTGGCTGGCCTTTATGGTGATAAGCGATGCGATCATCTCCCCGAGCGGCACCGGCAATATCTATATGAACGCGACGCCGCGGGTGATCTACGGCTGGGCGAAGGCGGGTACTTTCTTTAAAGCCTTTACCCATATCGATAAAGCGTCCGGGATTCCGCGTCCGGCGCTGTGGCTGACCTTCGGGCTTTCAATCTTCTGGACGCTGCCGTTCCCCTCCTGGGAACAGCTGATTAGCGTGGTGTCGGCGGCCCTGGTGCTGAGCTACGCCATCGCTCCGGTGACCGCTGCCGGGCTGCGCCGCAACGCGCCGGATCTGCCGCGGCCGTTCCGCGTGCGCGCCTTCGGCATCATCGGCCCGGTATCGTTTATGATCTCGGCGCTGATTGTCTACTGGTCAGGCTGGAATACGCTCTCGTGGCTGCTGGGGCTGCAAATCGTGATGTTTGTCGTCTACGTGATGTGCAAAGGTAAGGTGCCGGAACATACCGTGAGCCTGGCGCAGCAGGTGAAGTCTTCGCTGTGGCTGATCGTGTTTTATGCGTTGATTATCCTCTTTTCCTGGCTGGGCAGCTTCGGCGGGCTTAATGTTATCGGTCACCCCTGGGATACGGTGCTGGTGGCGGCGATGTCGTTGGGGATTTACTACTGGGGCGCGCGCAGCTGCCTGCCGCAGGCTAACTTTAGCGGAGACGAAGAAGAGTAAAGGAGAACAGTATGGAGTCGGTAACTCTATCGTTACCTGAAGCTTATGACCTGGCGCTGGAGGTACTCAGCGCCAATGGATTTAGCGCCGACCACGCGGCGGCGATTGCCCGCAATGTGACCGCCGGGGAACGCGATGGCTGCGCTTCCCACGGCCTGTGGCGGCTGTTGGGCATTGTCGATACCCTGCGCAAAGGTAAGGTATCGCCCGATGCCGAGCCGCAGATCCATGACCAGGCGCCGGCGATTGCGCGGGCGGACGCCGGGGGCGCTTTTTCACTGCTGGCCTACGAGCGCGCGCTGCCGCTGCTGCTGGAGAAGGCGCGGCAAAACGGCATTGCGGCGCTGGCGATTAACCGCTGCGTCCATTTTTCCGCGCTGTTTGCCGATATTGAGCCGTTGACCGAGGCAGGGCTGGTGGGGCTGGCCTGCACGCCAAGCCACGCCTGGGTCGCCCCGGCGGGCGGCACGCGTCCGCTGTTCGGCACCAACCCTATCGCCTTTGGCTGGCCGCGGCGGGATAAGCCGCCGTTTATTGTTGATATGGCGACCAGCGCCGCGGCGCGCGGTGAGATCCAGCTGTATCAGCGTGCTGGCAAAGCGCTACCGGAAGGCTGGGGAATCGACAGTCAGGGACAGCCAACGACCGATGCCGCGGAGGTGCTGAACGGCGCGATGTTAACCTTTGGCGGGCATAAGGGCTCGGCGCTGGCGGCAATGGTTGAGCTGCTGGCCGGGCCACTTATCGGCGATATGACCAGCGCCGAATCGCTGGCGTGGGATAACGGCGCGGGTGGGCTCCCCTACGGCGGCGAGCTTATCCTGGCGCTGGATCCGCAGCGCTTTCTCGGCGCGCAGGCACAAGAGCAGCTGGCGCGCGCCGAAACGCTGTTCAATGCGATGCAGGATCAGGGCGCGCGGCTGCCGGGCGAGCGGCGTTTCGCCTGCCGTCAGCAGAGTGAGCAGCAGGGGGTTACCATCAGCCGTTCATTGCATGATGAGATTTGCGCCTTGCGGCCATAGTAAAGCGCGGAGCGCGGCGGGCCGACCATCAGAGCGACAGGCGCATGGCGCAGCGCGACTCGGGCGGTAGGCCGTGCCGGGTCTCCTGTTCCCTTTTTGCCGCCAGTCCGGCAGGCAGGGTCAGCTCATCGAGCATGGTGAATCCCAGACGGGTATAAAACGGCGCATTCCACGGCACCTCGCGGAAGGTGGTGAGGGTTACCGCCGGGTAGCCCATCTGCTGTGCGCCCTCAATAACCTGCTTCAGCAGCATCCGGCCGATGCCCTGATGCTGCCAGTCCTGATGGACGGCGACTTCGACGATAAATAACGCATCGTCGAGCGGTTCGGTCAGAATAAAGCCAATCGGCTGCCCGGCGGCTTCCGCCAGCAGGCTATGCTCTGTTTCCAGATAATCATGATGACGCGCAACGCTAATCACCTCGCTGTCCGCCAGCCAGGCGAGAGAGGGGATCTGGCGAAATGCCTGGGCGGCAGAACGTTCAATGGCGGGCAGAAGGGCGATATCGCTCTCCTGAGTCAGGCGTAATACGGCATCGGCAGTTATAGTGTTAGTTTTCATCACCTCAGCATAGCAGCCTTCGGGAGAAAAGTATGGAGCTGACCGCCGTTCCCGCCACGCAGTTCAGCAGCGTGCAGTTAACGGATATTCTCAACGCCTGTTTTGAAGCCTATCTGGTGCCTGTTACCCAGTCGGTGGCGGGATTTGTACAGCGTTTCAGCGCCGAGGGGATGAGCCTGATCGATTCCCGCGTCTGGCTGGCCGGAGATGAACCGGCGGCGATCGCGATTGTCGCCCGCCGGGGAAGTGCCGCTCGCCTGGCGGCCTTTGCCCTGCGCCCGGCCTGGCGCGGCAAAGGCCTGGGCCGGGAACTGATGCAAGATCTGCTAATGCTCCTGCAACAACAGGGGGTTGAGACGGTATCTCTGGAGGTGATCCGCGATAACCATGCGGCCGTCGCGCTATATCAGACGCTGGGCTTTACGCGGCGCTATGGGCTCTGCGGCTACCTGAGCACAGCGCCTCTGGCTGCGACATCGAAGGTGTTACAGCTTTATCCCACCCTGGCCCTGCTACGGCGCGTCATTGACGAGAGTAACAGTCAGCTCCCCTGGCTGCTGGATCCGCTCACCTTCGCCACCCTGCCATGTCAGGTCGTGACGCTGGAACAGCGCGCCTTCGCGGTTCTAACGACGGCGGGCTCACGGCCTGTACTGCAATTTTTGTGGGTGGAGCCCGCCGCCCGCCGTCAGGGGCTGGCGCGTGAGCTGCTGGTGACGCTGGCGCAGCAGTTCCCGGGTGTGGGGACTTCGGTGACGGTCCCGGAAACGTTTACACCGCTGTTTGCCGCGGCGGGATATGCGCCGCTATCGCTGCAGCAGTATGAAATGAGCGCAACGATGAATGCCCTGCGGTCAGCAGGGCGTTAAGATTCAGTCGTTACGCGGGTCACTAATCGGCTGGCGAACCAGGAAAATGTAGGCCAGTGCGCCGAGAGCGGTCACACAGCCGCATATAACCAGTGCCAGCTGGAAGGAATGGGTGGTATCGACAATAAATCCGGTCACCACCGGTGCGAATGAAGCGCAGATAAAGCTGGCGAAATTCTGAATACTGCCGACGGAAGCCGTCATTCTTGATGCTACGGCGACGTGGATCAATCCCCAGCAGGACGTTCCGGCAAAATGAATACAGAACAACGCCATACCGATTAATAGCACCGCCGCGATTGAGGTGGTGGCATGCGGCACGATCAGCGTAAACGCCGCGGAGCAGAACATCCCGGCAATAATGCAGATCTTGCGGCTTTTGATCGGGGCCATGCCGCCTTTGACCAGCCAGTCGGTGACGTAGCCATTGATCAGCATACCGGCGGCACCAAACAGGAAAGGAATGGCGGCCATAAACCCGGTACTTTTCAGATCGAGGTTATACGCCGTTTGCAGGTAACCCGGCAGCCATGCCAGATATAGCCACGCGGTATAGTTGATGCCGCTGAAGCCGAACATCATTCCCCACATGGTTTTGTTTTTAAACAGACTGCGCCATTCGGCAAAGCTCAGCGGGTCGCGGCGCACGTTGACGCTTCCGGCATTAAGGTAGGCCTGCTCATCGGCGGTGAGGGGGATATCCTCCCGGTTGCGATAAAGCATATACCAGCCGATAGCGACAAAGATCCCCAGTACGCCGATGGTAATAAACATCCAGCGCCAGCCCATCATCAGCATCATCGCGGCAAGGATCGGCGGGCTGATCGCCACGCCAATCGTCGAGGCGGCGTTAAAGAAGCCCATTGGGCGACCGCGCTCTTTAATATTAAACCAGTCGTTGATCACCTTGACGCCGCACGGGTTCATCGGCGCTTCGCCGATCCCCATGCCGATACGCACCAGGACAAACTGCGTAAAGCTGTGCACCATCCCGGAGACCGCCTGAAATAGCGACCAGAAAAACATCCCCAGCCCCAGCATGATGCGTGGACCTTTGCGATCCAGCAACGGCCCGCAGGGCAGTTGCGCAATGCCATAGGCCAGAGAGAAAACCGATAACAGCGCCCCGATTTCAGTGGCGGTAAGCCCTAACTCCTCGCGAATCGTTAAGTTCGCAACGGACAATGAACTTCGGTCGAGGTAGTTAATCACCGCCGCCAGAAATAACAGAATCATTGCCGTTGTTTGAATCTTTTTAATACGAGAACTACGTTGTAGTGTATTTTCTAAGGGAACTGAAAGGGTTTCCGCTTCCCCCTTTTTAAAGTCGGTCTGCGGGTCTATGGTTATATTTTGTGATTCCACGCCTGACTCCTGATTATTATGTTTGAATACCAAGTGACAACGAAGGGGGTAAACATCACCCACCTGTTTCACAGTAAAGTAAGTCGACTTGTTTTCAGCATAAATAACCTTTTTGAGGGCGCCGGATTACGTTTTTGGATTTGTGCTGTTGCTAATCATTTTCTGTTTTTAATCGGTACTTAATGTGCCAGCGATTCACTTTGCTTGAGAGAGTTAATCATGGATTGCTTCGCAGAGTTCAGGTGGTTACGTAGCGCCAGGTTGGCATCCAGATCGCTGCGACAGATGAGTGCGCTCAGGATCGTCATATGTTCATCAATGGCGATGATATTGCGCTGTTTAAGATCACTTTCATCCCACTGATAGTGGAAGTGAAAGATCACGGATATAATCTCAAGTGATTGATTAAAAAATATATTATCTGCAGCGGAAAGCAGCAGCGAATGAAAATCACGATCGAGCTGGGAGAACATACGAAAGCTGTTGCCGATGCTGTCCCGCAGGGTGCGGTGGCGCTCAAGCAGGGTTTTGGCCTGCAGCCAGCGGGCATCGCTGTCCGGCAGATTAAGAAAGTGTTGAAGTGCGTGGGTTTCCAGCATCTCCCGCAATTCGAACAGTTGCTCGGCCCAGGATTGCTCAAATTTTTTCATGTTCCACTGGCCGCGCTTTTCGCTTTCAATCAGGTTGTAGCGGCTGAATTTCAGTAAAAATTCTCTGACCACGACCGGGCTGACGCCCGCGGCACGCGCCAGTTGCAGTTCGGAGAACCGCTCCCCGGCGCGTAGCTGACGCTGGTTAATCATGGTAAAAAACGCTTGTTCAAAGAGACGGTTTTGTTCGGTCAGCGAGGCGCTGGAACCATCGAAGCCGTCCTGTACTTCCGGCTGACGAAGGATCTGGTAGTCGTGATTGACCTGGCTCAAGACGCCGCGCTCGCATAAGTGGCAAAGGATATGGCGCACCGTGGTGCGGCTAATGTTATACATCTCCGCCAGTGCGCTTTGCGAGGGTAGCGGCGAGGGGATAAAGCCGCGCGCCATATCGTTGATGACCTGGTTAATAACATTGTGACGTAGGTTTTGTGAGCGACTCATAACGTTTTCCTTTTTTATCCATTAAAGCCGGATTTAAAACAGTTTTGTGCGCGACATTTCACAGATTTTGCAATGACTTTCACTCTGCTTCTATTTTTTCATTGATATCTAAGCCAACAAATACGGAGGCAATTATTATGACGTCGATGAATACTTTAGTGTGTCAGGAACCTAAAAAACTACACTGGGAAAAACGCCAAATTCCCATTCCCGGCGATGATGAAGTGCTCATTAAAATAAAGGCAGTGGGGATTTGTGGGACAGACATTCATGCATGGGGCGGCAATCAGCCTTTTTTTAGTTATCCGCGTGTTCTTGGACATGAAATATGCGGTGAGATAATTGGGCTGGGTAAAAATATTCTTAATTTGAAGAGCGGCCAACAGGTTGCTGTGATTCCCTATGTCGCCTGCCGCCAGTGTCCGGCCTGCCTGAACGGCCGGACAAACTGCTGCGAGAAGATTTCGGTGATCGGCGTGCATCGGGACGGCGGGTTTAGCGAGTATCTCTGCGTGCCGGTAAACAATCTGCTGGTGGTGGATGACGTCGATCCTGAAGCCGTGGCGTTGATTGAGCCATTCGCCATTAGCGCCCACGCGGTGCGCCGCGCCGCTATCCGGGCAGGGGAGCAGGTGCTGGTGGTCGGCGCGGGCCCGATTGGGCTCGGGGCGGCGGCGATCGCTAAGGCTGACGGTGCGCAGGTAGTAGTGGCGGATACCAGCCCGGCGCGGCGCGATCATGTGGCACAGCATCTCGGCCTGACTACCCTCGATCCCTCCGATCCGCTGTTTATCGAGCAACTGTCTGCCACGTTTGGCGGTTCTCTGGCGCAGAAAGTGATTGACGCGACGGGAAATCAGCAGGCGATGAATAACACCGTTAATTTAATCCGTCACGGCGGCAGCATCATTTTTGTTGGTCTGTTTAAGGGGGAACTGCAGTTCTCTGATCCGGAATTTCATAAGAAAGAGACGACGATGATGGGCAGTCGTAATGCGACGGAAGAGGATTTTGCCAAGGTCGGGCGGCTGATGGCCGAGGGGAAAATCACCGCCAGGATGATGCTGACCCACCGTTACGATTTCAGGTCGCTGGCGGACATTTACGAAAGCGACGTGATTAACAATCGTCAGCTGATCAAAGGCGTTATTCATTTTTAGCAGGTAAGCTTATGAAATCGTTAAACCGACAAGATTTTCCCGGGCCGCAGTACCCGACGCGCGCGATTCAGTTTGGCGAGGGCAACTTCCTGCGGGCATTTATTGACTGGCAGCTGGATCTGCTGAATGAGCAAACCGATCTGGCGGCGGGCGTGACCATTATTCGCCCGATCAACACCGCGTTTCCGCCGTCGTTAAATACCCAGGACGGACTCTATACCACGATCATTCGTGGGTTGAATGAACGCGGCGAGGCGGTGAGCGAATCGCGGATTATTCGCTCCGTTAATAACGAGCTCAATCCCTGGCAGGATTTTGCCAGCTATCTGGCGCTGGCTCGTAATCCGGCGATCGCGTTCGTATTTTCAAATACTACCGAAGCGGGTATTAGCTATCATGCCGGAGACCGGCTTGACGATAAGCCGCCGGTTAGCTTCCCGGCGAAGCTGACCCAACTGCTGCTCGAACGTTTCCGCCATTTCAATGGCGCTGCGGATAAGGGGTGGACGATTATCCCCTGCGAGCTGATCGACTACAACGGCGAAGCGCTGAAGGCGCTGGTGCTACGCTACGCCAAAGAGTGGCAATTGCCCGCGGCTTTTCGCGACTGGGTTGAGACCGCCAATACGTTTTGTTCAACGCTGGTTGACCGCATCGTCACCGGCTACCCGCGTGATGAAGCAGAAAAGCTGGAAGCGGAGCTGGGCTACCATGATGCTTTCCTTGATACCGCCGAATACTTTTGGTTATTCGTCATTCAGGGTCCGCAGGCGCTGGCGGAAACGCTGCGGCTGGATCGCTACCCGCTTAATATCCGCATCGTAGAGGATATCCGGCCCTATAAAGCGCGCAAGGTTGCCATTCTTAACGGTGCGCATACCGCGCTGGTGCCGGTAGCATGGCTGTGCGGGGTGGATACCGTTGGCGAAGCGATGCAGGACGAAGCCATTCGCCATTATGTACAGCAGACGATTGATGAAGAGATTATCCCGGCGCTCGATTTACCGGCCGAGGAGCTTCGTCAGTTTGCCGATGCGGTCACCGGGCGCTTTCTGAATCCCTATATTCGCCATCAATTGCTCGCCATCGCCCTGAACGGCATGACTAAGTTCCGCACCCGGATCCTGCCGCAGCTGCTGACGACAATCCGCCAGCACGGCGCGATCCCGCCGCGGCTAACGTTTGCCCTGGCGGCGCTTATCGCCTTCTATCGCGGCCAGCGCGACGGACAGGTGTATCCGCTGCAGGATGATGACGTCTGGTTAACCCGCTTCTCGCAAGGATGGAAGCAGGTGGCGAACGGGAGCCCGCTGCATGGACTGGTGCTGGAGGTTTTACAGGATAACGCGCACTGGGGCGAGGATCTGACGGCTATTCCCGGCCTTTCCGACCAGGTCACGCGCTATCTGGAAATGATTTTGCGCTCAGGAATGCGGGAGGCCCTGGCGCGGCTGTAACGGTTTTGTTATGCGGCGTCCGCGGATTTGGGCGCCGTTTTTTTTGTGCTCCGAACCGCAAAAAGTGAATTTAGCGCCAACGCCTGGTGGATTTCCCGCATCATAAGCCTCTGTAAGGTGAAGAGGGGGATGTCATGCGTAAAACGGAACTGTTGGCTTTTCTGCAAAATCAGACCGATTTTTTTGATCCGGATAACCTGAGCGAGGTCTTCACCGCTGGCTACCTGGCTCAGCGTTTCGCGATGCAAAGAAATACCGCCAGCCACTATCTCAATCAGTTGGTGGCCCAGGATGTGCTGGTGAAGATCAATACTCGACCAGTCTATTTCCTGCATAAGGCCGCCTTCTGCCAGCAGTTCTTCCCTCTTTCCCGCAGCGAGTACGCCAGCATGGCGGAGCTGCTCGCAGAGAGCGACCGGCAGCCGGAGCAGGCGGATCATTTCTCATTGCTGACCGGCCATGACGGTAGCCTGCGCAAGCCTATCGAACAGATGAAAACCGCGCTGTTTTATCCTAACGGTGGGCTTCCGCTGCTGATCGTTGGCGACAGCGGAACTGGCAAGAGCTATATGGCGGAGCTGATGCATGAGTTTGCTATCGCCCAGGGGCTGCTGCCGCCCGATGCGCCTTTTGTCAGCTTTAACTGCGCCCAGTATGCCAGCAACCCGGAGCTGTTGGCCGCCAACCTGTTTGGTTACGTCAAAGGCGCGTTTACCGGCGCGCAGAGCGATAAAGCCGGGGCGTTTGAAGCGGCAAACGGCGGCGTGCTGTTTCTCGACGAAGTCCACCGCCTGGATGCGCAGGGGCAGGAGAAGCTGTTCACCTGGCTGGACCGTAAGGAGATCTATCGGGTGGGGGAAACGGCGCAGGGGATGCCGATTTCGCTGAGGCTGGTGTTTGCCACCACCGAAGATATTCACAGCACGTTTCTGACCACCTTTATTCGTCGTATCCCGATCCTCGTTAGCCTGCCTGATTTACAGACCCGCAGCCGCCACGAAAAAGACGCGCTCACGCTGCAGTTTTTCTGGCAGGAGGCGCGCACGTTGGCTACCCGGCTGCAGCTGACGCCCCGGCTGCTACAGGTGCTGACGCACTATGTTTATCGCGGTAACGTCGGTGAGCTGAAGAATGTGGTGAAATACACCGTGGCGTCGGCCTGGGCCAGGTGTCCGGGCAGCGAGATGCTTACCGTGACGCTGCACGATCTGCCGGATAATATCATGGCTGCGACGCCAGCGCTCAGTGAAGCGATGGGCCAGCAGGAGCCGCTGCTTATCGAGCCGCAGACCAGCCTGGTCTGGCTGCTGCGCGCGCGCGACCCGATTCAGGGGCTGATTTACGATACTCAGTGCCGCGTTCTCGCGCTGTATGAGGCGGTGCAGAGTAAAAAAACGCTTTGGGATGAGGCGCAAAAAAGCATGGGCGAGGAGATTGAAACCCTCTTCGATCGGCTGATTTTCGATAATCACGATGCCAATAGTTCGCATATGCTGCTACTGATAACGCATCAGGTGCGGGAGGAGTTTTATCGCCTTGAAAAGCGCTTCAATATCCAGTTTAACGGCAACTGTATCTACGCTTTAAGCCACTACCTGATACATCGTTCCCGGCAGGGGCCGTCCACGATGAGCAACGAGAAAAGCCGCCTGCTGGAGGATTTTCTGGCGCAGAAATATCCGCTGCTGTATCGCTTTTGCGAAGAGATCCTCGCTGCGCTGGCGCTGAAGCTGGACATTGAACCCCGGCGCATTGACCTGCTGCTGCTGGTGCTGTGGTTACATAAAAATGGCGCCATCAGCCAGCAGCAGGTGACCCGGGCAATTATCCTCGCCCACGGTTACGCCACCGCCAGCAGCATCGCCAACGTGGCGAACCGGTTGCTGAAAAGCCAGCTGTTTGAGTCATTCGATATGCCGCTCGACGTGACGCCGGAGGCTATTGCTAACCAGGTGATGGCCTATATTGAGAGCCACGCTCTGGCGTCAGGGTTGATCATTCTGGTCGATATGGGATCGCTGAACGCCATTCATCGCCATTTTAATCGTCGGCTGAGTACGCCGATGGCGATAATTAATAACGTCTCGACCGGGATGGCGATGTACGTTGGGGAGCGCATTTTGCAGGGCGTTATGCTGGAAGATATCGTCCGCGACCTCGGCGATGACCTTGCGGTTGAGCACCAGCTCTATTACCCGCAAACCGATAAACCGCGGGCGATTCTTACGACCTGCGCGACCGGTCTGGGCGCGGCAGCGAATCTGTCGGCGCTGTTAAAAGCCAGCATTCCTGAAGCGCTGGGGATCGATATTGTGGCCTGTGATGTGGAAACGCTCGCCGATCCCGCGCGGCGGCAACCGATGCTCAGCCGCTATGAGGTGCTGGCGATCGTCGGTACCCTGGATCCGCAGCTTGCCGATCTGCCGTGGATCTCGCTGGATTCGCTGATTTCCGGCCAGGGCAGCCGCCCGCTGATGCGTATCTTCGGCGAGCTGGCCTCCTCTGAACAAGTCAGCGAGATCAATAACCTGATCCTGAAAAATTTCTCGCTGCGCCGGGTGATCGAGTCGGTGACGATCCTCGATACCGCAAAGGTCATCAATCAGGTCGAGCAGTTTTTACTGCGCTATGAGCATCTGGCCGGCTGCGACGTGCCCAACGATCGCAAGGTGGCGCTGTATGTGCATATCAGCTGTCTGATAGAGCGCCTGATCCGCAACGCGTCGCCATCCCATTATTCCGGAAGGCAGTGTCCGCAGAGCGAGCTGGCGACGCTCCGCGAGGCTTTTAGTGTCATAGAGAGCGGGTATAGTGTCAAAATCCCCGTCGTCGAGCTCTGCTACATTCATGATATCCTGACGCGGGAAACGGAATTTATTCAGGAAGATCAAGAGTTTTAGTTCCCTCAGTCCGTTCGTCTTTGCGCTAACCAGCGCGCCACTGTTTCTGGCACGCCGGTTGCAATTAAGAAAGCAGTGGAATGCGCTTTCGAGGTAAGGATGAAACGACACTATATTTTTGCCAGCCATGGCACCTTTGCTAACGGTTTGCTGAACTCCGTGGAGCTGATCCTCGGTAAACAGCCGGATATTCATACCCTGTGCGCCTATGTAGAAGAGGAGTCAGATCTCACGCAGCAGGTGGAGGCGCTACTGGCGCGTTTCCCGGCACAGGATGAGCTGATAGTGATTACGGATATTTTCGCCGGTAGTGTGAATAACGAGTTTGTGCGTTTTTTATCACGCCCACACTTCCATTTATTATCCGGTTTAAATCTGCCGTTAATTACTGACTTGCTGATTTCCGCAGCGGAAGAGAATACTGAAAAATTAATTACTGAAGCATTAACCAGCGCCAAAGAGAGCATTCAGTACTGCAATCAAACGATTGCCAGTGCGATGACTATGGATAAAGACTTCTGAAATGAGGAAGCATGATGATTACGTTATTAAGGGTAGACCATCGATTACTTCACGGCCAGGTGGCCTTTTCCTGGACCCAATATGTCAGCGCCGATTGCATTTTGATCGCCAACGACAGTGTCCCTGAAGATGAACTGCGGAAAACCACCATTAAGCTTGCCAAACCGCCCTCGGTAAAACTGGTGATTAAAAATATCAATGATGCTATTGAGGCGATAAAAAGTGGGGTGACCGATAAATATAATTTATTTATTGTCGTGGAATCGGTCAATGACGCCTGGCGTATTGCCTGCGCTATCGGGGAAATAAAAAGCATAAATCTCGGCGGAATTAAGGCTAAAGAGGGCAGTAAAAATATCTCTAAGGCGATTAATTTACTGCCGACAGAAATAGAGCAGCTACAACAACTGGTGGGGAAGGGCGTCGAGGTGGAGATTCGCCAGGTCCCGAACGATCGCAAACAGCTTTTTACGGAATGCGTGTAATTCCGGAGGACAGATTATGGTAGAGGCTCTCTTACTGGGTCTGGTGGCGTTTATCGCGCAATCGGAATATGCCTTAGGGACGTCGCTGATTTCCCGGCCTATCGTCACCGGGCTGTTGACCGGACTGGTGCTGGGGGATGTACAGACCGGCGTCATTATGGGCGCGACGCTGGAGCTGGCGTTTATCGGCTCTTTCTCCGTTGGTGCCTCGATCCCGCCCGACGTGGTGACGGGCGGTATTCTCGGCGTGGCGTTCGCCATCACCTCCGGCGCGGGCACGGAAACGGCGCTGTTGCTCGGCCTGCCTATCGCCACCCTGACCCTGATCCTGAAAAACGTTTATCTGGGGATGTTTATCCCGATGCTCAGCCAGAAGGCGGACGGGTATGCGGAACGGGCGGATACGCGGGGCATTGAGCGGATGCATCTGATTGCCGGCTTCGGGCTGTCGCTGATGCTGGCCACGGTGGTCACCGTTTCATTCCTGGTGGGCAGCAACGCGGTGAAATCCCTGCTCGATACCATCCCGGAATTTATCAAACACGGGCTCAGCGTCGCCACCGGCATGATCCCGGCGCTCGGCTTCGCGATGCTTGCCAGGTTGCTGATTAACAAGAAAGTTGCGCCGTACTTTTTCCTCGGCTTTGTGCTAATGGCTTATTTGAAAATCCCGGTGACCGGCATCGCCATTCTCGGCACCATCGTGGCGGTGGTCATGGTTAACGTCACCGCGTTGAATTCACCTCGTACGACGACAGAACAAGGAGTCAGCGATGACGACGAAGACGATTTCTGAAGAGACCCTGCAACCGCAGGAGCAGGAAGAAACCCGGATTACGCCACGAGATTTACGCCGGGTGTTCTGGCGCTCCTTCCAGATGGAGTTCTCGTGGAACTATGAGCGGCAGATGAATCTCGCCTTTGTTTACGCGCTGATTCCGGTGCTGAAAAAGCTCTATCCGCGCAAAGAGGAGCTAGCCAGGGCGCTGAAACGTCATCTGGTGTTTTTCAATACCACGCCGCATATCGTCACCCTGCTGCTGGGGATCACCACGGCGATGGAGGAGAAAAACAGCCAGCAGAAAAACATGGATGCCACTGCGATTGATAACGTCAAAGCCTCGCTGATGGGGCCGCTGGCCGGGCTGGGGGACTCTTTCTTCTGGGGGACGCTGCGCCTGATCGCCACCGGGATCGGCACCAGCCTGGCGCTGAAGGGCAACATCCTCGGGCCGATCCTGTTTCTGCTGGTGTTTAACGTGCCGCACATTCTGGTGCGCTGGTGCTTTACCCGCTGGGGCTACGTGCTGGGAACCGGGGTCCTGCAGCGGATCCAGAAGAGCGGAATGATGGAGAGCCTGACCTACGGAGCGTCGATTATCGGCCTGATGGTGGTCGGGGCGATGACCGCCTCAATGATCGATATCACCATCCCTCTCTCCTTTGGTGCCGGAGAAGCCAAAACTCAGGTGCAGGACATTATCAATGACATTCTGCCCTGCATGCTGCCGCTGGTGAGTTTTGGCATCGTCTACTGGCTGCTGGGACGGAAAGTTAAACCGCTCTCAATTATTGGCGGCATGGCGCTGGTGGGCATTCTGGGTTCGTGGATCGGATTGTTTTAACGGGAGTGAGTTATGCGACCAACAATGATGACCTATATCAGTGAAGAGCCGGCCTGCCTGGCGCAGATCCTGCGTGGCTACCGGCAAAAGCTGGCGGCGATTGAGACCTTTGCCCGCCAGCACCCGGTACGCCGAATTTTGCTGCTGGCGACCGGATCGTCGCTGAATGCCGCGCTGTGCGCGCGCTATTTCTTTGAACAACGCTTCGGCGTGCTGGTTGACATTAAAGAGCCGTACAACTTTATCCATTACGAAGCGATCGACCCGCATACCGATCTGGTGGTGGCGATTTCACAGAGCGGGAAAAGCGCGTCAACGCTGGAGGCGATGCGTAAGGTACAGGCCTCAGGACTGCCGGTGTTTGCCCTGACCTCCGACCCGCAAAGCCCGATAGCCCGCGCTTGCGATGGCGTTCTGGATATCAATACCGGGATCGAGAGCGTAGGGTTTGTGACCCGCGGTTTTAGCGCGACGGTGCTGAATCTGTTGCTGATAGCGCTGATCATTGCTCGTCAGCAGGGGAAAGTCAGCGAGGTGGAGGAGCAGCACTATCTCGCTGAATTCCAGCGGCTGCTTGCGGCGATCCCGGATGTTATCGCCCGCACCTCGCGCTTTATCGACCGGTATAGCGAAACGCTGCGGAGCGGGGAGCGCTTTGTCGCCACCGGCTACGGTGCGCTGGTTGGCGTGGCGAAGGAATTTGAAACCAAATTTACTGAAACGGTGCGCGTGCCTTCCAGCGGCTTTGAGCTGGAAGCCTATATGCACGGTCCCTATCTGGAAGCCAACGCCCGCCATGTGATGCTGTTTATTGAAGATGCGCCGGATGCGCGAACCCGGGCGCTGCGGGACTATATGGCGCCGTCCATTGCCCGGGCTTTTACGCTAACGCTGAGCGATGACGAGGATGCGCAGACGCTGGCGCTAAACTGTCCGTGCGAGCATCACCTGGCGCCGCTGTTGCTGATTGTTCCCGTCCAGATGCTGGCCTGGCATACCGCCGGACTGAAAGGCATCGATCTGGCTAAACGTATTTTTGACGATTTTGACCGCGTATTAAAAAGTAAAATCTGAATATTCAGGAGAAAACTATGTTGGGTTTTAATCAGGACGAGTACCTGACCAGTGCTCGCGAGATCATCGCTGCGCGTAAACAGGCTGAAACCGTGGCCGATGATATTTATGACAGCGGCTGCAGCGCATTATTTTTTGCCTCGGTAGGCGGTTCTCTGGCACCGATGATGGCCATTAATGAGTTTGCCAAAGAATTAACCAGTGTGCCGGTATATCTTGAGCAGGCGGCCGAATTAATTCATCGCGGACATAAAAAATTAAATAAAGATGCAGTTGTCGTTACGTTATCTAAATCCGGTGATACCAAAGAGTCGGTGGCTATTGCCGAGTGGTGCAAGGCGCAGGGGATCCGCGTGGTGGCTATTACCCGTCATGCCGACTCGCCATTGGCCGCCGCCGCCAGCTGGCATATTCCGATGTGCCACAAGAACGGTGTGGAATATGAATATATGCTGCTGTACTGGTTATTCTTCCGCGTTATTTATCGTCACGGCGAGTTTGAAAATTATGCGCGATTTGCCAGCCAGCTCGAATTACTGCCGGAAAATCTCCTGCAGGCCAAGCGCCAGTTCGATCTCCAGGCGGATAGCATTGCCGCACAATACCATGACTGCGACTATATGATGTGGATTGGCGGCGCGGAAATGTGGGGCGAGGTTTACCTGTTCTCAATGTGTATTCTCGAAGAGATGCAGTGGAAGCGGACGAAATCCGTGAGCTCGGCTGAATTTTTCCACGGCACCCTGGAGCTGCTGGAAAAAGAGGTCCCGCTGTTTCTGGTGAAAGGAGAGGGGAAATGCCGGGCGCTGGACGAGCGCGTCGAACGCTTTGCCGAAAAGATAACTGACCATCTGGTGGTGATCGACCCGCGCGACTATCCGCTGAACGGCATTGATGACGCGTTCCGCTGGATTATGGCGCCGTGCGTGGTGTCCACCCTGCTGGTGGATCGGCTGGCGGCCCACTTTGAACACCATACCGGCCACGACCTCAATATCCGCCGTTACTACCGTCAGTTTGATTACTAAGCTGTGTTGATGGCGGCCAGCCGGGCTGGCCGCCATGCTATTCTCCGAGGCGCTTCCCAGAAAATTATCGTCAAATCCATTCGGGTAAAAACCGGTGGTAGAGTCCGGCTTTCCTTCTCTTTCAGGCAAGCGGATGGCCATGAAAAAACGGATGACCTCGACGCCGCACGATGCGGTCTTTAAACGATTTCTTCGCCACCCGGAGACGGCGAAGACGCTGTATGGCTGTCCGTTTACGTTGATCGACGTTACGGTGATGCCAGATGATGACCTCGTGCAGCATCGGCGAGTCGCCTTGCTGGAGCTGATGCAAAAATATATTCGCCAGCGCGATCTCAGCGGCATAACGGAGTCGTTGGCGGCCGTTGTGATGCTGGGATACACTAACCGTCGGCAGTTGAGAATGCTGTTTCACTATATGCTGCAGTACGGTAATACGGCCGAGCCGGGCGTGTTTCTCCGCCGGCTGGCCCGCCGTCTGCCACAGTATGAGGAGACACTGATGTCTATCGCGCAAAAGCTTAAGCAGGAAGGTCGGCAAGAAGGTCGGCAGGAAGGTCGACTAGAAGGCCGGGAAGAAGGGCACCAGGAGGGCTTGCAGGAAGGAAGCCGGCGCGAGGCGCTGCGCATTGCCGGCAGTATGTTACAAAATGGCCTCGACAAAGAGATGGTTCAGAAAATCACTGGACTGTCGGCTGATGAACTACAGCCGCTGTAGGGTTAACGCCCTGCCACGGCAACCGTTGCCCGGCGCGGAAACCCGCCGGGCAGGATGGTTTTAGCCTTCACTTTTCACCACTTTGATCTCCACCATGCCGATCCCCAGCTGACGTGGGGAGTGACCGAGGATATTGCCCTCGTTGGTGGACTGCGGGTCCGGCGGAGTGATGGTCAGGGTGTTGCTGCGCGACGGGTTGTCGAAATGCAGCGTCGTAGTGGTCACATCATTGGCCAGCGTAAGCACTTGCTCACTTTCACCTACCCGCACCGGGATCGGCTTATTGGCGTTTGGGCCGTAAGCTTTGGCGGTGATCACCAGATCAAATTTTTCCGGTAGCGGCTCTTTATATTCAATCTTCACGTCGCTGCCCAGCTGGGCATTGGACCACCGACCCCAGGACTCGGGACGCGAAATGCCGCTGAACTGCTTGACCTCTTCCGGGGCGCCGGCGACGTTAAACACGAAGCTGTCGGCCTTGTAGCGAATATCGTTGTCGACGACTTTTAGCGTATCGACGTTCCCCTTATAGCGCTCCATATCGATAAGGGTATCCCTGAAAGCGGTTTTGCCTTGCCACTGCGGCTTATCGACGTGCTGAACCTTTTGCTCACCGCCCAGCTGCCCCTGCGAGACGCACCAGTCGGTAGAGAGCGCGAGTTCAGGCGCCCACAGCTGCCCCATTTTATAGCAGCGATCGACCCAGACGAAATTATCCCGCGGCGCGAAATCGGCCAGCTGGAAGCGCAGCGGCGCGGAGTATTCGCTCTCCGGCAGCGGTTCAACGCGCTGGTTTGATACCCTGAGCAGTAGCGGCAGACGGAAATGGCTGCCGGAGAAGGCGATCATGTTCTTCTGCGAATCGATGGTGAAGTTTTTCATCTCTTTCGGGAAGTTCCACAGGCGGATCACGTCCGGTTTCCAGGCCAGGACCTTCTCTTTCATATTCATGAAAATACCGGAGAGCGACTGGCCGGAGAGGCTGCTGCGCCCGAGGCCGATATAGTTATCGCCGCCGAGAATATCGAGCACCGTCGCGCCGTTATCCATGGTGTTGCGTTTCACCGCCAGGGTCTCCTGCTGCGGTTTATCGCCGCGCAGGACGAAGAACAGATTGCTGCGATCGTGCTTGTTGAGGTAATCCCAGGCGCTGTTCTTCATGGCCAGGTGATCGGAAGAGACCACGATGACCGTGTTTTTGAAATAGGGTGAGGCTTTAATCTTCTCTATCAGCGCGGCGATATGTTCCTGGCTGCAGCTAACGGCGCTGAAGGAGAGGTTTTTCTTACCGTCCACGTCATAGCGTTTACGCTCGCAGGTGCGCGAGATAAAGCCGTCGGGGTGGTGGGTATCCACCGTCAGGGCGAACAGCGAGAAGCGTTTACCGGAGCGCGACAGCTCTTCGAATTTTTTCCACGTCTCATCGAGTACGGTGTCGTCATAGAAGCCCCAGTCGTTGCGATAGGCGGGATCCGCTACCGTAGTTTTGAGCTCTTCCGCCCCGTACAGGTGATCGAAGCCGTGGGATTTGAGAAACACATCTTTGCCGGCAAAGCGCAGGTTGGCTCCCTGCACAAAATAGTTTTCATAGCCGGAGTTTTTCAGGATATCGCCAAGGCAGATATTCTGGGGAAAGAAGCTGGAGACCGAGGCCGAGGCGTTGCCTTCAAACGGCGCGAACAGCGGAATGCCGCACTGCGAGGCGACCATACCGGCGATGGTGTAATCCGTCCCCGGGAGCTGCATGGTATTGCTGAAATCGAGGCCCTGATCTTTTATTTTGCCGAGCTCAGGGGTGAGGTTAGGAAAGGCGTCGTTATCAAAATAGGTACGCTCGAGGCTTTCGCCATAGATATAGACCAGGTTCAGCTGTGGATTGTCGATACGCTTCGACGGCTCTTTGTAGTATGCGGCAAAGTCCGGGTCACCTTCCCGTGACTGCGATTTCACCAGCTCGCTGATCTGATGGAAGGCCGGGCTGGCATCCACTGAGGCCAGCGCCAGCAGCAGCGCCGCCAGGCTGTAACCGACGTGATGAGGATGATGCCGACGGCGGCGCAGCACCCAGCCCAGCGCGCCAAAGACGGCAACCAGCGCGACGCCCACCCCGACGCCCGGCAGAATGTATTTGCCGATCCCGGCGCCAGTCAGGCTGTTGGTCAGGGTATAGAGCACCGCGTCGTTGATGCCGTCGCCGGTAAAGTAGTCGCTGGCGTAGAGGGTGATGTTCAGCACCACGAACAGACCTAACACCGTGAGCGTGGCGGCAAACCACCAGGTGTTACGACCCGCTTTCCAGGCATACAGCACCACCGAAGCTAAAAATAAGGCGATGGATAACAACTCTGACACAGCTCATCCTCATTAGCGCCAGTTGTCGGCTGGCAGAATAGATTACTTTTCACGCCACACTGTAATTGCAGCGCCATCTTGCTGCAATTCTAGCGTCATGAAACTGTGCAGTTATTCAGAATTGGTTTAGATGTTGCCTTTTTTGATCGGTGTCGCATCGGGTGTGGCGGGGAAGCGGAGAGGGAAAAAGGGTAAAAAAAACGTTTCAGGCCGCGCTGCCGTCGCGAAGGCGACAAACGCGGCATGAGCAGTACGTATCAGGAGAGGAAGTTAACGCCCTGTTTTAAGACCAGATCGCAGGCTTTGGTTTTCACCTGTTTCGCCAGCGAGCTGTTGCCAAGCGTATTCAGGTCCAGCTGCTGGCCGTTATTACTGTTGAGCAAGCCCTGCAGGCCATCGAGATAGTTGGTGTCTTGTTTCTGTTTTTCCGGCGTGCTGAGTCCCAGTTTATCCAGCACCTGGTTTTTGACGTTATCGGCGCTGGTCACGGAGGCCAGTTTCTGTTGCGCGCAATATGACAGGATCCCGGCCGCATTATTCATGCTGCTGGCGGTCAGAGACTGGCTGCTGCCGCTGAGCAGGCTGGTTAGCGAGGAGACGGACATGCCGCCGCTGCCAGCCTGGGTGCTGCTGCCGCTAAGCTGGCTGGCGGCGCTGTTAAGAGAATCCTGCCAGGAGGCAGCGTGAGCGCCGGCGAGAGTAAATGCACTGGCGGCAAGAGCGGCAAGTAAGCCATTTTTAAACGATTTCATAGACGGACTCATAAGCGTGACTGAATAATCGCTTTAGTATAACGCCGTCATCGTCCGGAAATCTCTTAATACTCCTTGCCAGTGACGCGGTGCCGGTAACTTTCCCAGTTGAAGATAACCCACAGACTGTTCCCCAGCCGCATACGGTCCATTACCCGCTCGCCGAGCAGCTTGTTCATCTCTTCCATATTACTGTTGGTGAGCATCCCGGTAGGCCGTTTGGATGAAGAACGACGGTCAACTATCTGATTGATAATGACCTTCTCATAGCGAGACTCCGTCTGCATACCAATTTCATCAATCACTAACAGGTCGACTTTGCTGAGGTCGCTCAGCAACTGCTCTTCGCTCGTTTCCCGGTTGCCAAAGGTATCTTTCATCGCCGACATAATATCGGCCACGGTGATGATTAAGACCGACTTCCCGCGCAGCAGCAGCTCGTTGCAGATGGCTGCCGCCAGGTGATTTTTACCGGTCCCCGGTTTACCGGAGAAGATAAAGCTGGCGATATTGCCATCGAACTCTTCCACATACTGACGTGCGCGGGCGAGGGCGTTCATCTGTCCTTCGCACTCGACGCGGTAGTTATCAAAGGAACAGTTCTGATGCAGCGGGCGGATCCCTGAGCGGTTGAAGGTGCGCTGCATTTTCATCGCGCGATTCTCCCGCTCCAGCGCTTCGGAACGCAGCCGGCCTTGCTCTTTTTGCCAGGCCAGCAGTTCTTCGCCGGTTTTAAACGCCGGTTCGATATGGGCCGGCATCATTTTCTGCAGACGCTTCATCAGGTCGCCCACGTTTTTCATGCTCATCCTCGGAAACCTCGCGGAATATGACTGTCGGGTTCGCTCACGCTGTTCACATCGCGCTTCGGCTGTCCGCCGTTGCTGGCGCGGCTGATTTGCACGCTACGTGCCAGCTTCTGCTGCCACTGCACGTGGTGAAACACTTTACCTTCCGCCTGCCAGTAAGCGACGAAGGCAGCCAGCTCTTCCGGCGTGACTGGCTGGCTCAGGGCAATGCCCCATAGCGCGGCCAGGCGCTGAAAATCGGCGTCCGGCTGCCAGTCGGCGTACATGGCAAATTTGCCCATTGGCACCGCAACTGGCGCCGCGGATGGCTCCTCGAAAAACTGCGGGTCAAGGGCGATGTCGCTGCCGGGGCGCGCCAGCCTGGCTTCCAGCTCCAGCAACTGCGCCAGCCGCGCTGGCGTCAGCGCATAGAATGCCGGCGCGTTATTGGCAAAAACGGCAACGGTGCCGTCAGTTGATTTCGCCAGCAGCGCCGCGTGCTGCTGGAGGAACTCTTCCAGGCCGCTAAAATGGGAGGTTAAAATTCGCGAAGACATAACTCTATCTCAACTCTGAACTGCAAAGAGTGGGGTGATCTGCACATAGTAGCACAGAGCCCGTCGCGGAAGGAGCGTCGCGGCTGTACCGCGACGCCGGGGGTCAGACGCGAGGGCGCTTACGATACAGCCACAGACCGGGTATCGACAGGCCAATAGAAAGGGCGCCCACAATAGACGATGCCTTTAAAAAATTGCTCAGCAGCAAAATCATCATCTCTTCAGAATAGCCAAAATGGCTGATCTTTACCGCGGAGATCATCGCGGTGTAGGCCGAGATGCCGGGAAACATCGGGATCACGGCGGCGACGGTAAAAATCTTCGGATGCGCCAGATACCAGCGTGACCACTGAATGCCGATGCTGCCCACCAGCAGCGCGGCGAGAAAGGTGGCCCATTCAATGTTAAAACCGGCGCTCATCATGACCATTCGCGAGCCGTGACCGATCGCCCCCAGCAGCGCGCACCAGCGCAAGGCGCGCTGGGGGACATTAAAGACCATGGCAAAACCAACGGCGGGGATTGCCGCCAGCAGCATGTCTTCCGCCAGTGCGAAAATAAACGAGATTATGCCCATCCGCGCAGCCCCCATACGGTCATCGCCATCACCACGCCAATGCAGGTGGCAAGGGTTAACAGGCTCGCGATCGCCCAGCGGGCGAGCCCCGTATTAATATGCCCTTTAAACATATCGGCGACGGCGTTGATCAAAGGAAAACCCGGAACCAGCAGCAGGACGCTGGCGGCCATGGCAATGGTCGGCGTACTGGCAAAGGCCGGGAGGCGCAGCAGCAGCCCGGAGATGGTGGTGGCGACAAAGGCGGTGATGCAGAAGTTGATCTGCGGATGCATGGACCGGTGGGTCAGCACCTGGCGAATGTACATGGCTACCGTACTGGCGCAGAAGCTGACCAGCGCGCCGTCCCAGCCGCCGTTATTCAGTTTGCAGAAACAGGCGCAGGAGAGCCCCACCATGATGACCAGCAGCCAGCGCGGATAACGCAAGGGAACGATCTGCGCAAAGCGCTTCTCGACATCGCGATAGTCGAGCAGCTTATGTTCGGCGAGGATCACAATGTGCTGCACTTCCGTTACCACATGCATATTGATGCCGCGGTCGACATTTTTACGCGTTGAGGTGAGACATTCGCCATCTTTAATGGTGGTCAGCACGATGGCATTAGACGAGATGGCGCTTTCGACGCTATCCATTCCCAGCGCCCGTCCGAGGCGGGTGGATAGCTCTTCCACCAGCGCACTTTCGGCGCCGTGCTGTAACAAAAAAAGACCACACTGGATGCACAATCGTGTGATTGCCCGCTGCTGTGACCGATCAACCTGCATAATTCCTCTGCTGTCCGCGACGTCTGGTTATCTGTCGATACTTTAACCTGAAGCGCCGTAGCGGCTGAGGGGGGCGGGATCAAATAATATGCAAAAATGTCCCGGCTGGCGGGACGGCAGAATTTGAAGCATCCCACAATTTTGCCAGTTTGGTGAAAAGTGCAATTTTTGCCGCCATTCATCCCTTCTTTTTCCCGTCTGACTTATCAAAAATGCAGGAAAGCACTTTTATTAAACAAAAAATATACAAATAATTAACCCTGCAAGAGTGAGACAACCCTATGAAAACACAGGTCGCGATTATTGGCGCAGGCCCCTCCGGGCTGCTGCTGGGGCAGTTGTTGCACAACGCCGGGATCCATACCGTGATCCTCGAGCGTCAAACGCCACAGTATGTGCTGGGGCGCATCCGCGCGGGAATTCTGGAAAGCGGCACCGTCGATCTGCTACGCGAAGCGGGCGTGGCGCAGCGGATGGATGCCGAAGGCCTGGTGCATCATGGGGTGGAGTTTCTGTTTGACGGCCAGCGGGTACCCGTCGCACTGAGCGAGCTGACTGACGGCAAGAGTGTGATGGTTTATGGCCAGACGGAAGTGACCCGCGACCTGATGGCGGCCCGGACCGCCAGCGGCGCGCCAATCGTCTATGGCGTGAGCGAGGTGGCTATTCATGACGCGAAAAGCGACCGACCGACGGTCACCTACCTCAGCGAAGGTGAAACCTGCCGCCTGGAGTGCGACTTTATCGCCGGTTGCGACGGTTTTCACGGGGTGTCACGGCAAAGCATTCCCGCTGACATTCTCAAAACCTACGAGAGCGTGTGGCCGTTTGGTTGGTTAGGCCTGCTGGCGGATACGCCGCCGGTCAATCCGGAGCTGATTTATGCACACCATCAGCGGGGGTTTGTATTGTGTAGTCAGCGCTCACTTACGCGCAGCCGCTATTATCTACAGGTTCCGCTGAGCGATAAGGTTGAAGCCTGGTCGGACGAACGTTTCTGGCAGGAGCTGAAAAGCCGCTTGCCGGAGGACCTGGCATCCAGGTTAGTGACTGGTCACTCACTTGAGAAGAGCATTGCCCCGCTGCGCAGTTTCGTGGTGGAGCCGATGCAGTATGGGCGGCTGTTTCTGGTGGGAGATGCGGCGCATATCGTTCCGCCAACCGGCGCCAAAGGGTTAAACCTGGCGGCATCGGATGTTAACTACCTGTGGCGGATCCTGCGTGAATACTATCATCGTGGCCGCAGCGATCTGCTGGCGACCTACTCGCAACTGGCGCTGGATCGGGTGTGGAAAGGGGAACGCTTTAGCTGGTTTATGACTCGCCTGCTGCATGATTTCCCGGACCAGAATGCGTTTGACGCCAAAATGCAGGCCGCCGACCGCCGCTACTACCTTGGCTCCCGCGCCGGGCTGACCACCATCGCGGAAAACTACGTGGGCTTGCCCATGGAACGCGTTACCTGACTAAAGAGGAGTGATTATGCCGCCCATGCAAGTCGTCCCCGTATTTAAGCTGTATGGCGAAGAGCGCGGCTGGCCAACGCCGGACCTGCTGCACTGCGAGTCGATTTTGCAGCGTAGCAGTCTGTATGAGTGGCATATTCGCGTTCATCAGCATGCGGAAATGGTCCAGCTCCTCTACCTGCATCAGGGCCGGGCGGAGATCGAAATTGAAGGCGCCACCGCGGTGATGACGGCGTCCTGCATCCAGGTGGTTCCCGCCCTTTGTATTCATGGGTTTCATTTTTCACCCGGGACACAAGGGTATGTGCTCTCTCTGGCGCTGCCGCTGCTGAGCCGGTTTGAAAACCAGTTCGGCCGGCCGCTGGATGTGCTTAGCGTACCGCAGTGCGTGCCGGTAGGCCGTTCCCGGGGGCATATGCATACGCTATTTTCGGCGCTTCGCGAGGAATATTGCGAAGAGCATGATGCCCGGGAGATGATGTTGTACTCGTTGCTGGGGACGCTGCTGGTCTGGCTGAACCGGCAGTGCCGCCCCGCACCGCCCGCGGAAGATAAAGCGGAGCGGAAGCGCAGTATGATGCGCCACTTTTCCCGGCTTATTGAGAGCCACTACCGGCAGCATCTCCCGCTGGCGGAGTATGCGAAGCTAATTGGGTTGTCGGTCACGCACTTAAATTATTTATGCCGCGAGTTCTATGGCTGTAGCGCGCTGGGAGTATTGCATCAACGCCTGATGCTGGAAGCGCGACGCAATCTGCAGTACACCCGCATGACGGTAACACAACTCTCTGATTACTTAGGGTTTAGTGATGCTGCCTATTTTTCTCGCTTTTTCCGCCGCTATAGCGGGATGTCGCCTAAAGCATTTAGAGAAACAATCAAAGATAATGCTTTATAACTCACGTGCCTGAAATTACTTTTGCTAAATAATAGTTTTATCTTTTCTAATTTATTAGCGCAGGAGCGTCTGTGCTAATATTAATCGCAAGTATACACAGCAATAATATTTACACGGTATGACCACGGTTCGGTCGTTACGTATACCGTGTACGCAGGCCATGAATATACTTTTTATATTCATTCAGAGAATGATAAGGCGATGATGTTAAGCGCCGATTGTTTGCCGGCAGGCGAAGGAACTTCGACAGGAAGCGGAGGTGTTATGTTACCAGGACAAGGTAAGTTTGGTGTTGTTATTAGTAAAATTCCCGTCATGCAGTCAGGGTTAAAGGTTATCTTCAATGAAAATCTCCCTGATTACGAACTCAGTTTTTGTCGTTCTCATGATGAGCTCACCCTTTTGCAACTGCGGCGGGCAGTGCTGGTCGTCGCGGATATCTCCGGCGAGATTGCGCATCCCCGTGCCGTCTGCGAGCGGTATTACTCTCTGATGACGCAGTATCGTGATATTCACTGGGTTTTTATGGTCAGTGACAGCCTCTATCCATTGGCCGTTGAGCTTTTAATTCGCCCTGAAAGTTCGCTGATCTCGGAGAGTGAGCCGGTTAACCGGTTGATTGAGGTGATTTGCGCCGGCAGTCGTGCCGCTGAGCAAATTAGCCGGACGTTGTTCACCGGAGACGAGGATAGCGATTTCGCAAGCTACCACTCTGCGGCGATGCTGACCCTTTCGGAACGCAAGGTTTTGCGTCTTCTGGCAAAGGGATGGGGAATCAATCAGATCGCTGCGCTGTTGAAAAAGAGCAATAAAACCATCAGTGCGCAGAAAAATAGCGCAATGCGACGCTTATCACTGCGAAGCAATGCTGAAATGTATGCCTGGATCAACAGCGTGCAGGGAATGCAAGAGCTGAATATCAATTCAGCTTACGGGGAGCAAATGGAATGGAAAAAAATAGCACAACCCACCATGTCGCCATCGTAGAGAAATGTGTGATGACGGAAATGGCCTGGCGCTATATCTTTAGTCGTGAAGATAATAGCCGATATCATATTCATCTGTTTAAAAATGTCAGTATGCTCAGGGCGGCGGAAACATCGTTTTCCTGGTCGGCCATTATCTTTTCTCTTTCGGGAAGCCGTTCTTCACGAGCTGAGAGTCTGCTTTTTGTTCATGAAATGGCGCGGTGTCGGCCGGAAGTCCAGGCAATTATTCTGGCTAATAATGAAAGTGAAATGCATCTGATCGGCCATCTTATGCCGGCCTGTCTGCACGGCATACTGAATAAATCCGCGCCGCGACGCGGGTTACAGGAGCGTTTGTTACAGTTGCTGGACAATCATCACCTCAGCGGCAGCGAACAATTTTGCGACAGAGAGGCGTGCAACGATCCGCTAAGTCCAACGGAGCACGCCATCCTTCGGTATATGTCGTGGGGATATTCGCTTTCTGATATTGCGATACAGCTGAACCGGAACATTAAAACTATCCGCGCGCATAAATTTAACGCCATGACCAAGCTCGGGGTTCGCTCAGACATCGGTTTATTAAACGCGGCGGATATCTTGCTGCATTTACCGATGAGCGGCGCGAACAACGCCGTTAAACAGGTGGCGTAACGCGGCTATAAACACACGTCTACCCATGTCGCATCGGTGAGCTGCGCCAATCGTTCTGGTTCAATACGAACGGCGCTGTGAATGGCTCCCGCTGCGGGTAGCACCTCCTGATAGTGCCTGAGCGAGACGTCGCAATAGACGGCCAGCGGGTTTTCCAGACCAAAAGGGCACACGCCGCCTACCGGATGACCGGTCCAGGTCACCACCTCATCGCTGCTTAACATTCTGGCTTTCGCACCAAAGGTCTCTTTCAGCTTTTTGTTATCCAGCCGCGCATCGCCCCTGGCGACGATCAGTACAATCTTATCCTTGATCTTGAGCGACAGCGTTTTGGCGATTTGTCCAGGCTCAACGTTGTGTGCGGCAGCGGCGAGCGCGACGGTGGCGGTACTCTGATTTAACTCAATAATTTCGATATCGGGGGCGTGTTCGGCAAAAAACTGCCGTACAGACTGCAGACTCATTGGATTCTCCTGATTTAAGCCTGGTTAAATCTGTCACAAGCCTGGCGGAGTGTAAATAACAGCGCGGACAATCCAGATTCTTTCTATTTTGTCGATCTCCTTCACATTCACCGTAACCGGTTACTGTAACCGGTTGCGGTTGTGCGCGTAGAGATGAATACTGGAACAGTCACTTCTCACTTTATTTATAACATAAGAGCCGTGTATGAATCGTTGCGTCATGAGCAGTATAGCCGGTAATCCATCAGCGGCCTGCTGCATCAAAAAGCGGTCATCGTAACGGCAGGGTAATCGTTGTTGGGCCAGTATCAATAGCCTGTCAGGAGGGCTACTATGTCTGCTAACCATGCTGCGTTTAATTTGATATTTCGCTTTGTAGAAAATTACATAAGCCCCATAGCAGGGCGAATCTCATCGCAGCGCCACGTCATGGCTATCCGTGACGGTTTTATCTCAGCGATGCCATTTATGATCGTCGGATCGTTCCTGCTGGTGTTTGCTTATCCACCTTTCTCACCGGATACCACCTGGGGTTTTGCCCGCGCCTGGCTGGATCTGGCAAAAGAGTTTGAGGGGCGTATTCTGACCCCCTTTGATATGACGATGGGGATCATGTCGATCTACATCTGCGCGGCGATCTCCTATAACCTCGGTAAGCACTACGAGAAATCCAATCAGCTCGATCCCTTCATGTGCGCAATGCTGTCGATCATGGCCTTTTTGCTGATTGCCGCGCCGAAGACCAATGGCACGCTGCCGGTGGATAGCCTCGGGGGGACCGGGATCTTTACCGCGATTCTGGTGGCGATCTATTGCGTGGAAATGATGCGTTTTTTGAAAGCGCACAACATTGGGATCCGCTTGCCGGACCAGGTTCCGCCGATGATCAAAAACTCCTTTGATCTGTTGATCCCGGTGCTGGTGGTCGTGCTGACGCTGTATCCGCTGAGTCTGTTTATCCAGCACCATTTTGACATGCTGATCCCGCAGGCCATTATGGCCATCTTCAAACCGCTCGTTTCGGCAGCCGACTCTCTGCCGGCAATTCTGCTGGCGGTGCTTATTGGCCACCTGTTGTGGTTCGCCGGGATCCACGGTGCCGCGATTGTGTCCGGGATGCTGCAGATGTTCTGGCTGACCAACCTCGGTATGAACCAGCAGGCGCTGGCCCAGGGGGCGCCTCTGCCGCATATCTTCATGGAGGCGTTCTGGACATTCTTCATAGTGGTTGGTGGTTCCGGGGCGACCATGGGGCTGGTGTTCTGTTATCTGCGTAGCCGCTCAGCGCATTTGCGCTCCATTGGTCGTCTGAGCGTGGTGCCAAGCCTGTTTAACATTAACGAGCCGGTTATCTTTGGGACGCCTATCGTCATGAATCCGGTGTTCTTTATTCCGTTCCTGCTGGCGCCAATGGTGAACGCGGTGCTGGCCTGGGCAGCAATGAAGCTGGATCTGATTGGCCGCGTTATCTCGGTGGTACCGTGGACGGCGCCAGCACCGATTGGCGGCGCCTGGGCGCTGGGCTGGGATTTTCGGGCGGCGGTTCTGGTGATCGTTCTGGCCTGCGTGTCGGCGATTATCTACTTCCCGTTCTTTAAGGTGTATGAGAAACAGCTGCTTGCTCAGGAAGCGGAAGAGGCCGAACGGGCGGAGCAGGAGAGTCAACAGACCGCATAAATAGCAACGGGCGGCAAGGGCCGCCCGTTAATTTTGAGGTAGGGGGCGTTATTTCAGCGTGCAGTCGCCGCACTGTTGGACATCCGGCAGGCGATAGCGCTGGCAGCAGGTGCGTCGGACTAACAGCCCTTCACGCAGCACCACCGTTCGCCACAGCGGGTTATCCTGACCATCGGCGAGCTGTTTTTCAAAGAAGCAGTGCTGACGCAGAGCGGCGACCTGCTCATCGCCCAGCTGCGTGCGCATTTCACCTAAATACCAGTTGATCAGATAGCCGGTATTACTCCAGATAAGTTTGCCATTGATCTCGCCCGTCGCTTCCAGCGCCTCAACAACCGGCTGCAGGGTACGAATCACCAGGGCATCTATCCGCGCCTGCGGTGAAAGCGCTGCTATCCTGGCATCGCTATGCACATCAATCCAGAAGCAGGCAGCCCGACCGCTCTCGTGAAATTCGACATGGAAATGTTCTGGCGCCAGGCTGAGTCCCTGCGGTTCATTAAGCAGCGCCAGCATCAGCGGCGGCACCAGCAGGCCGATATACCACTGGGCCCAGAGCGAGAGCAGGGGCTTCTGTTCACGCGGCTGCGTGGGCTGATGACGATAGATATGATCGGACCAGATGGCCAGCAGGGAGCGTAACGCGATGGGTTGCGACCACTCGGCGAGCGTTAACGCATGCGGCGGGGCAGGCTCATCCAGACGCAGGAAATCCAGCAGATGAGGGCGCAGGGCAGTGATTTTTGCCCGAAGACTCTCCGCCAGCGCGCGTTCAGCCGTCGGGAAGGGAGCCCGCCAGATGAGTTCGTCGCTAAGAGAAAGGGAGCGCCAGGCCATTTGATTTCCAGATACAAATCTAAATGATAATGATTCCTGATATTAGTTGTTTGCAGGCGGCATGGCAAGGAGTTTGTCGGCGCCGCGATACCGCGGCGCGCGAAGGAAAAGCTAACTGGCAAGAATAATATTGCGTCCTTTATTTTTGGCCTCATACAGTGCGCCATCGGCTCGTGCCAGCGCTTGCTCAATGTTGTCATCAATGAGCGGCGTCAGGCCAATGCTGATGGTCACGTTGGTGGCGACACTTTCATTAAACATATGCGGGATCTTCAGATCATAGACCCGCTGGCGAATGCGTTCGGCAGCCTGCCAGGCGGTTTCCTCGCTGCTGTTGGTCAGCAGGACCATAAACTCTTCCCCACCAAAACGAGCGACAATATCGCGTGAGCGCACGGCGTTGCGGATCGCGGCAGAGACGCGAATCAGCGCCTGGTCGCCCATCATATGGCCATAGTGGTCGTTATAGGCTTTAAAGTGATCGATATCGAGGAGCAGCACAAAGTGGTTGTCGCCGTCCAGCGCCAGCAGGGTGTCGAGGCGGTTCTGTAGCCCGCGGCGATTATACAAACCGGTCAGGGGATCCAGCATACTGAGATCGTTGAGAGTGTTGCGTTCCTGCATCAGTTTATCCATTAATCCTTGCGTGAAGGCATCGTTGCGCTTCTGGATAATATTTTGCAGGGTAATACCGGCAATAGGCAGCACAAAACAGTAGGTCATGCGCAACCATTGTTCCCCCTCTGACATTATCAGGCAGATAAGGAAAGTCGGTAAAGAGTGAAGGGTAAAGGCAGTGATATTATTGGAAAAAGCGATGGTGCCGATAAACAGAATGCTTAATAGGGCGATTACCAGATAGTTAAAATGCGGCGGTGTCAATAGCATCGCTTTTGCCACCACGTGCCATGCCCAGAGCATGCCAAATAACAACGAGATAGCCGGAATATTTATTTTCGCTTGCGGCCATTTCCAGTGCCAGAGCAGCAACAGCCCGCTGCAGGCCACGATCAGGGCGCAGGGCAGCGTAAAACGAACTACCGTAAATAGTGGGCTGACCAGCGACAGAGAGGAGGAAATGAAATTAAGCAGTAAAAAAAGCCGTAAGGAATATTGATATTTTTGTGCGTAGTGTGCTCGCCAGGTTTGTGCAGTCATATCGGAAGAATCATTATTAGTCGTTAAATTTCAAAATGATGAAAGCCAAAAATGAAGAGTCTGATAACAATGTGCAAAAAAAGGTTATTTGCAAAATAAGCAAAATATTTAATATATATCGATAATCCGCTTAATTTATCACCTTCATGAATGTATGTCATTACCGCGAACGTAAAGAAAAAGACGCAAAGCACATCGCAAATGACAAATGATAAATGTTATCATATGATATTGGTTATCATTATCGTTTTGAGAGGTGAAACCATGTTGCAGCGGGCATTAGGGAGTGGTTGGGGTGTGGTGGTTCCCGGCGTGCTGATTGCCGCTCTCGGGTATGCCGGAGTCTCGGCCGATGTGTGGCGGGCGCTGGTCACGGTGGGCATGCTGATGTCCGCAGCGATGATATGGCATCGTCAACTGCGCCATTTTATCCTGCTGCCATCTTGCGTTGCATTGATTGGTGGAATAATGCTGATGATTCTGGATTTTAAACTGGGGGGATAATGCCGGAAGAGAAAAGAATATTGGTGCGAGGGGGGGGACTTGAACCCCCACGTCCGTAAGGACACTAACACCTGAAGCTAGCGCGTCTACCAATTCCGCCACCTTCGCATACCATCGACACTATGAAAGTATCGTTACCACGGAGGCGCATTCTAGTGGTTTTCGGCGGCACGTCAATAGTTAATTATGCAGGTTGTATCGATTGCTGCAAAAATGGTCGGGTTTGCCGCGAAGAAGAGCCAGCGGCACCGCAAGTGGGCCGCTGGCGCCAGAAGACGATTATTTTTTCGCCTGGCGGGTCATGATGGTGCGATAGACCTTAAAGCGTCCTGTTTGGGCGATCACTTCATGGAAGCCAAATGTCTCATCCAGTACCTGGGGATACGGCAGGAAGGCGTTGGCGACAATGCGCAGTTCGCCGCCGCTGTTCAGATGGCGAACCGCGCCGCGGATCAGCGCCTGGGCCGCTTCGAGGCTGGTCTGCAGCCCATCATGGAATGGTGGGTTGGAGATGATCATGTCGAAGCGACCATTGACCTCCGAAAAGACGTTGCTGGCAAACACATCGCCTGCAAAACCATTAGCGGCAAGCGTCGCGCGGCTGGCTTCGACCGCCGGGGCGCTGACGTCGCACAGGGTCAGACGCACCTTCGGCGAATGGCTGGCCAGCACTGCGGCCAGCACGCCCGCGCCGCAGCCGACGTCCAGCACTTTCCCTTTGGTATGCGGCTCGAGAGTGGACAGCAGCAGCTGACTGCCGACGTCCAGACCGTCGCGACTAAACACGCCAGGCAGCGTTTTAATCGTCAGATTATCCAGCGCATACTCGCCCCAGAATGCTTCGGCGTCGAAGGTTGGCTGCTTTTCCAGACGACCATGGTAGAGGCCACAGCGACGGGCGCTGTCGATTTTATTCAGCGGGGCATATTCGGCCAGCATTTGCTCTGCGCTGCGAACGCCGCTACGGTTTTCCCCGACGACGAAAATATCGATTCCCACCGGCAGCAGAGAGAGCAGGTTCATCAGCTGGAACTGCGCCTCGGGTTTGTTCTTCGGCCAGTAGTAGATCAGGGTGTCGCAATCGGCGACGTCGGCGGCCTCGGCCACTAAGCTAAAACGGACGTTGTCACCCATCTGACGGTTCAGCACCTGCCAGTGGTGGAACTGTTGGGTATGAGCGCGGCTGGCCGCGGTATCCAGACGCGCAGGCAGGTCATCCTGCAGGTCACCGGCAAACAGAACGCGGGCGGACTCGAAATCATCACTGTGGCGCAGCAAGACTTCACTTGCCGGGGTAAAAGCGGACATGAAACACTCCTTCATTAAGACTGGCGCCGATTATAGTAGTTTGTTGGCGCAGATACGACGGATTTGCTATATTGCGCGCTTGTTTACCAGGAGTGTTTCGCTATGACATCCCGACGAGACTGGCAATTACAGCAGCTGGGCATTACCCAGTGGTCGCTGCGCCGACCGGGGGCGTTGCAGGGCGAAATCGCTATCTCGCTTCCTGAACATATTCGTCTGGTGATGGTGGCAGAAACCCCGCCGTCGCTGACAGAGCCGCTGATTGGCGACATATTACGCGCGCTGTCCGTGACGCCAGATCAGGTCCTGCAGCTTACCCCCGAGCGGGTGGCGATGCTGCCGCAGGACAGCCGTTGCAACAGCTGGCGGTTGGGCACAGAGGCGTCGCTGCCGCTGGCGGGCGCCCAGGTGTCCACCCCCGCTTTTGATGAACTTCAGACCAGCGCGCCTGCTCGCAGGGCGCTCTGGCAACAAATCTGCGCACATGAACACGATTTCTACCCTCAGCACGGCTGATTTATCCAACGCCTGGCAAATCGAAAAACGCGCCCACGCTTTCCCGTGGAGCGAACAGACCTTTGCCAGCAATCAGGGTGAACGTTATCTGAATTACCAACTGGCAGTGGATGGGGAAATGGCGGCATTTGCCATTACTCAGATTGTCCTTGATGAAGCGACGCTGTTTAACATCGCCGTCGACCCCGCATACCAGCGCCGTGGCCTGGGACGGGAACTGCTGGAACATGTTATTGATGAAGTTGAAAAACGCGGCGTCGTCACGCTGTGGCTGGAGGTGCGCGCTTCCAACGCTGCCGCCATTGCGCTCTATGAAAGCGTGGGTTTTAACGAAGCGACCATCCGCCGCAACTACTATCCGACGGTCGACGGGCGCGAAGACGCCATCATTATGGCTCTGCCAATCAGTATGTAAGACAAGGTGATACGATGAAATGGGACTGGATTTTCTTTGATGCCGATGAAACGTTGTTTTCGTTTGATTCTTTCAGCGGCTTACAGCGGATGTTTCTCGACTACAGCGTGACATTTACCGCCGAAGATTTTCAGGACTATCAGGCCGTGAATAAGCCGCTGTGGGTGGATTATCAAAACGGCGTCATCACCTCGCTGCAGCTGCAGCACCAGCGCTTTGACAGCTGGGCGGAACGTTTGAATGTTAAGCCGGGTGAGCTCAACGACGCGTTTATGAATGCGATGGCGGAAATCTGTGCCCCGCTGCCGGGGGCGGTCTCGCTGCTTAACGCGCTGCAGGGCAAGGTCAGGATGGGCATCATCACCAACGGTTTTACCTCGCTGCAGCAGACTCGTCTGGAACGCACAGGTTTACGCGATCACTTTGATTTACTGATTATTTCTGAAGAAGTCGGCGTCGCCAAGCCGGATGCGCGCATCTTCGATTACGCGCTGGCGCAGGCGGGTAATCCACCGCGCTCGCGAGTACTGATGGTCGGTGATACCGCTGAGTCGGATATCCGCGGCGGCGTGAATGCCGGCCTGGCGACCTGCTGGCTGAATGCGCACCAGCAAACGCTGCCGGTAGACCTGCAGCCCGACTGGACGGTGACCTCGTTAAGCGAACTGGAGCAGCTCCTGTGTAAACACTGATTGCCTCCCCCCCATTGATGGGTAAAATAGCCGCAATTTTTCGTATTCCACATGCGCAGCCCGTTGCTGCGTTTACTTAGAAGATTAATTATGACGTTGTCTCCTTATCTGCAAGAGGTGGCCAAACGCCGCACTTTTGCCATTATTTCTCACCCGGATGCCGGTAAGACCACCATCACCGAAAAGGTGCTGCTGTTCGGACAGGCGATTCAGACCGCCGGTACCGTAAAAGGCCGTGGCTCCAGCCAGCATGCAAAGTCCGACTGGATGGAGATGGAAAAGCAGCGTGGGATCTCAATCACCACCTCGGTGATGCAGTTCCCGTATCACGACTGCCTGGTGAACCTGCTGGATACGCCGGGGCACGAAGACTTCTCCGAAGATACCTACCGTACTCTGACGGCGGTTGACTGCTGTCTGATGGTGATCGACGCGGCGAAAGGCGTTGAAGACCGGACCCGTAAGCTGATGGAAGTTACCCGTCTGCGCGACACGCCGATCCTCACCTTTATGAACAAACTCGACCGTGATATCCGCGATCCGATGGAGTTGCTGGATGAAGTTGAGAATGAGCTGAAAATCGGCTGCGCGCCGATTACCTGGCCTATCGGCTGCGGCAAGCTGTTCAAAGGCGTTTATCATCTCTACAAAGATGAAACCTACCTGTATCAGACCGGTAAAGGCCACACCATTCAGGAAGTGCGCATCGTGAAGGGGCTCAACAACCCGGAACTCGACGCAGCGGTGGGGGAAGACCTGGCGCAGCAGTTGCGCGACGAGCTGGAGCTGGTGCAGGGCGCGTCAAACGAGTTCGATAAAGATCTGTTCCTGGCGGGCGAAATCACCCCGGTGTTCTTCGGGACCGCGTTAGGTAACTTCGGCGTTGACCATATGCTGGATGGCCTGGTGGAGTGGGCGCCGGCGCCGATGCCGCGTAACACCGACACGCGTGAAGTCACCGCCACGGAAGAGAAATTTACCGGCTTCGTGTTTAAAATTCAGGCCAACATGGACCCGAAACACCGCGACCGTGTGGCTTTCATGCGCGTGGTGTCCGGCAAATATGAAAAAGGCATGAAGCTGCGTCAGGTGCGTATCGGTAAAGACGTCGTGATTTCCGACGCGCTGACCTTTATGGCCGGCGACCGTTCTCACGTTGAAGAAGCGTATCCGGGCGATATTATCGGCCTGCATAACCACGGCACCATTCAGATTGGCGATACCTTCACCCAGGGCGAGATGATGAAGTTCACCGGTATTCCGAACTTCGCACCGGAACTGTTCCGTCGTATTCGCCTGAAGGATCCGCTGAAGCAGAAACAGCTGCTGAAAGGGCTGGTTCAGCTCTCTGAAGAGGGCGCGGTACAGGTCTTCCGTCCGATCGCCAATAACGACCTGATCGTCGGCGCCGTTGGTGTGCTGCAGTTTGACGTGGTGGTAGCGCGTCTGAAAAGCGAATACAACGTGGAAGCGATTTACGAATCGGTCAACGTGGCCACCGCGCGCTGGGTTGAATCCACGGATGTGAAGAAATTCGAAGAGTTCAAACGTAAAAACGAAGTTCAGCTGGCGCTGGATGGCGGCGATAATCTGACCTATATCGCCCCGACAATGGTCAACCTGAACCTGACGCAGGAGCGTTATCCTGACGTGGTGTTCCGCAAAACGCGCGAGCACTAATCCCTGATGAAGCGCGGCATAGCCCGCGCTTTTTTCTTTCCAAGCTCGCGTTTCCCTCCTTCTGGAAAGTTCTTAAAACACCGCTAATTCGTCTGTTTTTTGTCCATATCATCCGCAACCCCTTCGTCTGTCTACTATATTTAATTCGTGATTTTAAAAATGCTGGCGTAATTCACTGCTTTCAGACGCCAGCGCTGGTGAAAAAACGAGGACATCACGATGACCAGACTAAAGAATGCCAATATGTTGCTGGCGCTCTTCTTAGGCTTAGCCGCGTTGAACGCCTCGGCAGAGACGGAAAAAACAACGGTAGACAGTGCGAAGTCGGCTGCCAGCAATGCGGGAGAGGCGGTAGACAATTCGATTAATAAAGTCGGCGATTTTATGGATGACAGCACCATTACCGCGCGGGTAAAAGCGGCGTTGATCGACCATAAAGATATTAACTCCGGCGATATTTCGGTGAAAACAGAGAATAAAGTGGTCACCCTCAGCGGCGACGTCACCAGTACTGAACAGAAAAGTCAGGCACTGAGCGTAGCGAAAGGGGTCGAAGGCGTCTCGCACGTTAACGACAAGCTGACGGTCCATCATAAATCATCGAGCGAGACGGCGACGCTGAAAGGCTATGCCGGGGATACCGCCATTACCAGCGAAGTGAAAGCCAAGCTGCTGGCGGATGACATTGTCCCTTCGCGCAATGTGAAAGTCGAAACCAACGCCGGTGCAGTGCATCTGACCGGTACGGTGGCTTCCGCGGCGCAGGCGGAGCGTGCGGCAGAGATTGCGAAAGCGGTCTCCGGCGTGAAAAGCGTCCGCAACGATCTTAGCGTTAAGTAAATCGAGTTATTAACAAAAGTGTTGTCTGGCCAAGGTTGCCGAACGAATAGCAGCATCCTCTGAGCGATGAGCTATACAGAAAGGGTGCGCAAACCGCTGTTCACCGTCCATTATGGTAAGGAGAAAAGTATGTTTCGATGGGGAATTATTTTTCTGGTCATTGCATTAATTGCTGCGGCCCTGGGCTTTGGTGGTCTGGCGGGTACTGCCGCTGGCGCCGCGAAAATCGTCTTTGTCGTCGGGATTATCCTGTTCCTGGTGAGCCTGTTTACAGGACGCAGACGTCCTTAGGTGGCCCGCGATGCGGGCGATGCTGAAGCCTGAGCATTTTTACTGACACGTCATCTTACACAAAGCCAGTCCTGCGGACTGGCTTTCGCGGTTTAAGCGGTGGGCAAATTGCGTTACCTTGTCAGGAGAAGACCAATCGAACAGGAAAGCAGGGTGGGGCAACGCATTCCCGTCACGCTGGGCAATATCGCCCCGCTGGCGGTTAAACCCTTCCGACCGGGTAAGCTGGCGCTGGTATGCGAAGGCGGGGGACAGCGAGGGATTTTTACTGCCGGGGTGCTGGACGAATTTATGCGCGCCGGATTTAACCCCTTTGATCTGATGTTGGGGACCTCCGCCGGCGCGCAAAACCTCTCCGCCTACATGTGTAATCAGCAAGGCTATGCCCGCAAAGTTATCACCCGCTACACCACCTCACGCCAGTTTTTCGATCCGATGCGCTTTGTGCGCGGCGGCAACCTTATCGATCTCGACTGGCTGGTGGAGGCCACTTCGCAGCAGATGCCGCTGGCCATGAATTATGCTGAAGCGCAGTTCGCGTTGGGGAAAGAGCTGTGGCTGTGCGCCTGCCGCGGTGACGATTACTCTGCCAGCTATTTTTCGCCGACGCCGCAAACGTGGCTGGACCTGATCCGCGCCTCCAGCGCCATCCCCGGCTTTTATCGCAGCGGCGTGTTGCTCGACGGCGTCAGCTACCTTGACGGCGGCGTCAGCGATGCGATCCCGGTGCAGGAGGCGGCCCGCCGCGGCGCGCAGACCATCGTGGTGATCCGTACCGTCCCCTCGCAGATGTTTTATACCCCGCAGTGGTTTAAGCGGATGGAGCGCTGGCTGGGGGAGAGCAGCCTGCAGCCGCTGGTCAATCTGGTGCACCACCACGAAAACACTTACCGCGCTATCCAGCAGTTCATCGAGAAGCCACCCGGCAAGCTGCGGATCTTCGAAATCTACCCGCAGCGGCCATTGCGCAGTATGGCGCTTGGCAGTCGATTGCCGGCGCTGCTGGAGGACTACAAAACCGGACGTCAGTGTGGCCGCTATTTCCTGGCGACGGTGGGTAAACTGCTGGCCGACCAGCCGCCGCTGCTGCGCCATGCGCCGCGTATTGCCCGGCCTGCGCCGGTGGTGGTGCCGCCCGTACCGGTGGCCAATGAAGCGCCTCAGGCGACTGTCATTCCTGCACCGCAGGCGAATGACGCCAGCTTTGATCATGAGGATCTGGCATGAGCCACCGTTTTATCGATACCCACTGCCACTTCGATTTTCCTCCCTTCGCCGAGGATGAAACCGCCAGCCTGGCGCGCGCGGCCCAGGTCGGTGTCGGGCAGATCATTGTCCCGGCCATCTCCGCTGCGCGTTTTAACCGGGTGCTGGCGCTGGCGGCGCAGCATGAGGCGCTGTACGCCGCGCTGGGCATGCATCCGATCGTCATTGAGCAGCATGCCGATGAGGGGCTGGCGCAGCTGGAGAGGTGTCTGTCCCTGCGTCCGCCAAAACTGGTGGCGGTGGGGGAGATTGGCCTCGATCTCTATCGCGACGATCCGCAGTTTGACCGCCAGCAAGCGCTGCTGGAGGAGCAACTGAGGCTGGCGAAGCGTTACGATCTGCCGGTGATCCTCCACTCCCGACGTACCCACGATAAGCTGGCGATGCTGCTGAAAAAACATGCCCTGCCGCGCACCGGCGTGGTACATGGCTTCGCCGGCAGCCTACAGCAGGCCGAGCGCTTCGTTCAGCTCGGCTATAAGATTGGCGTTGGCGGCACTATTACCTATCCGCGCGCCAGCAAAACCCGCGAAGTGATGGCGCGTCTGCCGCTTTCCGCGCTGCTGCTGGAGACCGATGCGCCGGATATGCCGCTGAATGGTTTTCAGGGGCAGCCCAACCGCCCTGAACAGGTGGCGCGCGTATTTGACGCGCTATGTGAACTGCGCGCGGAACCGGCACCGACGATTGAAGCCGCGGTGATGGCGAATACAAAAAGCCTCTTTTCCGCGCTCGCGGGCTAAGCCTCTCCTTTTCCGCCTGAGACGAAGCAGGCCTCGATTTTGGCCTGCTGTGATAATTCCATCATTTTTTTGTCCATCTAAAATTCTTTATATCTCAATAATAAACTGTTGTTTATGGCGACGATGTGCACAAATTGTGCGCCATGGAGTCGAGAAACCTTAGTAGGGTATGTTAGAATAATAACATCATCACTCACTGCGCTTTGCCGGTTATGCTTAAACAGGACGTAAAGGTAAGCGTCGCGATGACGGATGATTAATTGTGACTTACATCACATCACAGTAATGCAAATTAGTAAGTAGTTTTCATTAACTGTGATGAATGTCGAAGTGTAACAGCGAGTGGATGTTACAATAGTAACAGACTCGCAAGGTGAACAAACTATTGATCCGGCATGACGCCGGCGGAGTATGAAATGACTGATTTAAAAGCAAGCAGCCTGCGCGCGTTAAAACTGATGGACCTGACCACCCTGAATGACGACGACACCAATGAGAAAGTCATTGCCCTGTGTCATCAGGCGAAAACCCCGGTGGGTAACACTGCGGCGGTGTGTATCTACCCGCGCTTCATCCCGATTGCCCGTAAAACGCTGAACGAGCAAGGAACGCCGGATATTCGCATCGCCACGGTCACCAACTTCCCGCACGGTAATGACGATATCGACATTGCGCTGGCGGAAACCCGCGCAGCGATCGCTTACGGTGCCGATGAAGTGGACGTGGTCTTCCCGTACCGCGCGCTGATCGCCGGCAACGAGCAGGTCGGTTTCGAGCTGGTGAAAGCCTGTAAAGAGGCCTGCGCGGCGGCCAACGTGCTGCTGAAAGTGATCATCGAAACCGGTGAGCTGAAAGAAGAAGCGCTGATCCGCAAAGCGTCTGAAATCTCTATCAAGGCAGGCGCTGACTTTATCAAGACTTCGACCGGTAAAGTGCCGGTGAATGCGACGCCGGAAAGCGCGCGCATCATGATGGAAGTGATCCGCGATATGGGCGTTGAGAAAACCGTTGGCTTCAAGCCTGCCGGCGGCGTACGCAGCGCGGAAGATGCGCAGCAGTTCCTGGCGATCGCTGATGAACTGTTCGGCGCCGACTGGGCCGATTCTCGTCACTATCGTTTTGGCGCATCCAGCCTGCTGGCTAGCCTGTTGAAAGCGCTGGGTCACGGCGACGGCAAGAGCGCCAGCAGCTACTAATCCCTTGATTTGCCGGATGGCGCTGCGCTTATCCGGCCTACGAATGGATGCCTGTAGGCCGGATAAGGCGCTCGCGCCGTCATCCGGCAATTTATTCTCTTTGGGAGGTTACCGTGTTTCTCGCACAAGAAATTATTCGTAAAAAACGTGATGGTCATGCATTAAGCGATGAAGAGATCCGCTTTTTCATCAACGGCATCCGCGACAATACTATCTCAGAAGGGCAGATCGCCGCGCTGGCGATGACCATTTTCTTCCACGATATGTCCATGCCGGAGCGTGTTTCGCTGACCATGGCGATGCGGGATTCCGGCACCGTTCTCAACTGGAAAAGCCTTAACCTCAACGGCCCGATCGTCGATAAACACTCCACCGGCGGCGTGGGTGACGTGACCTCGCTGATGTTGGGGCCAATGGTGGCCGCCTGCGGCGGTTATGTACCGATGATCTCCGGGCGTGGCCTCGGCCATACCGGCGGTACGCTGGATAAACTGGAAGCGATCCCGGGCTTCGATATCTTCCCGGACGACAACCGCTTTCGCGAGATTATTAAAGATGTCGGTGTGGCGATTATCGGGCAGACCAGCTCGCTTGCTCCGGCCGACAAACGTTTCTATGCCACCCGCGATATTACCGCGACGGTGGACTCCATCCCGCTGATTACCGCCTCGATTCTGGCCAAGAAACTGGCGGAAGGGCTGGACGCGCTGGTGATGGACGTCAAAGTCGGCAGCGGCGCCTTTATGCCGACTTATGAACTCTCTGCCGCGCTGGCCGAAGCGATCGTGGGTGTTGCCAACGGCGCCGGCGTGCGTACCACCGCGCTGCTGACCGATATGAATCAGGTGCTGGCATCCAGCGCCGGCAACGCCGTTGAAGTTCGCGAAGCGGTGCAGTTCCTGACCGGCGAATATCGCAACCCACGCCTGTTCGACGTGACGATGGCGCTGTGTGTGGAAATGCTGATCTCCGGCAAGCTGGCGGCGGATGACGCCGAGGCGCGCGCGAAGCTGCAGGCGGTGCTGGAGAACGGTAAAGCGGCGGAAGTCTTTGGCCGCATGGTCGCGGCGCAGAAAGGGCCGACCGACTTTGTCGAGAATTATGATCATTATCTGCCGACGGCGATGCTGAGCAAAGCGGTCTATGCTGATACCGAAGGTTTTATCAGCGCGATGGATACTCGCGCGCTGGGAATGGCAGTGGTTTCTATGGGCGGCGGCCGCCGCCAGGCATCAGATACCATTGACTATAGCGTTGGCTTTACCGATATGGCGCGTCTGGGTGACCACGTTGACGGACAGCGTCCGCTGGCGGTGATCCATGCCAAAGACGAGAACAGCTGGCAGGAGGCCGCGAAAGCGGTCAAAGCGGCCATTAAACTGGACGATAAAGCCCCGGAAATTACACCGACAGTCTATCGCCGCATCACTGAATAGCGATATACTGATCTGATCGCTTTTTTGCAGCGCAAGATGTATGGAGAACAAGATGAAACGTGCATTTATCATGGTGCTGGACTCCTTTGGGATTGGTGCAACGGAAGACGCAGACCGCTTTGGCGACGTCGGCGCCGATACGATGGGCCACATTGCGGAAGCCTGCGCCAAAGGCGAGGCTGACAATGGCCGCAAAGGCCCGCTGAATTTACCGAACCTGACCCGTCTGGGTCTGGTGAAAGCGCATGAAGGTTCTACCGGTAAAATTGCCGCCGGAATGGATGGCAATGCCGAAGTGATTGGTGCCTATGCCTGGGCGCATGAACTCTCTTCTGGTAAAGATACGCCGTCCGGTCACTGGGAAATCGCCGGTGTGCCGGTGCTGTTTGACTGGGGCTACTTCAGCGACCATGAAAACAGCTTCCCGCAGGAGCTGCTGGATAAGCTGGTGAAGCGTGCGAACCTGCCGGGCTACCTCGGCAACTGCCACTCCTCCGGGACGGTGATCCTCGATCAGCTCGGCGAAGAACATATGAAAACCGGGAAACCGATCTTCTATACCTCCGCTGACTCAGTGTTCCAGATCGCCTGTCACGAAGAGACCTTTGGCCTCGACAAGCTGTATGAGCTGTGCGAAATCGCGCGTGAAGAGCTGACCGAAGGCGGCTATAACATTGGCCGCGTCATCGCCCGTCCGTTTATCGGCGACAAAGCCGGTAACTTCCAGCGTACCGGCAACCGTCACGATCTGGCGGTCGAACCGCCGGCGCCGACCGTGTTGCAGAAGCTGGTTGACGAGAAGAACGGCCACGTGGTGTCCGTGGGTAAAATCGCCGACATCTACGCCAACTGCGGCATCACTAAGAAAGTGAAAGCCACCGGGCTGGACGCGCTGTTCGACGCGACCATCAAAGAGATGAAGGAAGCGGGCGACGAGACCATCGTCTTCACTAACTTCGTCGACTTTGACTCCTCCTGGGGCCACCGTCGCGATGTCGCCGGCTACGCAGCGGGTCTGGAGCTGTTCGACCGCCGTCTGCCGGAGCTGATGGAGCTGGTTGGCGAAGACGACATTCTGATCCTCACCGCCGACCACGGCTGTGACCCGACCTGGACCGGTACCGACCATACCCGCGAGCATATTCCGGTGCTGGTATATGGCCCGAAAGTGAAACCGGGTTCGCTCGGTCACCGTGAAACCTTCGCGGACATCGGCCAGACTATTGCGAAATACTTTGGTACGTCTGACATGGAATATGGCAAAGCCATGTTCTGAGGTCATTGCCCGGTGGCGCACAGCGATCCGGGCCTACGATTTGTAGGCCGGGTAAGGCGTAGCCGCCACCCGGCAAAAACAACAATGTAAAAGGAACTGAAGATGGCAACTCCTCACATTAACGCAGAAATGGGCGATTTCGCTGACGTCGTTTTGATGCCGGGCGACCCGCTGCGCGCGAAGCACATTGCAGAAACCTTCCTTGAAGACGTGCGTGAAGTGAACAACGTGCGCGGCATGCTGGGCTTCACCGGTACTTATAAAGGCCGCAAAATCTCCGTGATGGGCCACGGGATGGGTATCCCGTCCTGCTCAATCTACACCAAAGAGCTGATCACCGATTTTGGCGTGAAGAAAATCATCCGCGTGGGCTCCTGCGGCGCGGTGCGTGAAGATGTCAAACTGCGTGACGTGGTGATCGGCATGGGCGCGTGTACCGACTCTAAAGTAAACCGTCTGCGTTTCAAAGACCATGATTTCGCGGCGATTGCCGATTTCGGCATGGTGCGTAACGCGGTAGACGCGGCGAAAGCGCTGGGCGTTGACGCGCGCGTGGGCAACATTTTCTCCGCTGACCTGTTCTATACGCCAGACCCGTCCATGTTCGACGTGATGGAAAAATACGGCATCCTGGGCGTGGAAATGGAAGCGGCCGGGATCTACGGCGTGGCGGCAGAATTCGGCGCGAAAGCGCTGACCATCTGCACCGTCTCCGACCACATCCGTACCCACGAGCAGACCACTGCCGCTGAACGTCAGACGACCTTCAACGATATGATCAAAATCGCACTGGAATCGGTACTGCTGGGCGATAAAGAATAAGACCTGTTGTGCCGGGTGGCGGCTTCGCCTGACCCGGCCTACGGTTTTCCAGGCCCGCTAAGCGCAGCGGGCTTTTTTATTAGCGCACCGCGCCGGCCATCCACGCCGACAGTTCTTTGAGTTCCGCTTCCTGCTCCGGGAAATCGCCGACCAGCGCCTCACACTGCTGCTGCAAGACTTCCGCCCGATACTGACAGCCAACTAAGCGTGCCGCCAGGGCCTCCAGCGGCGCCGGGTTCAGGCTATCGGTAAAGGCTTGCGTGCGGGTGATATGGCCTTTCTCGACGTCAAAATGCAGCTCAACGCCGCCCCAGCGAAAGCGCTCGTCCAGCAGATGAGAGAAGGCCGGCGCCTGGCCGAAGTTCCACTCCCAGCTGCTCTGGCGGGCGAAGGTCTCGGCAAAATTCGGCAGGTCCGGCGTGTTGTCCGGGGAGATCACCTCGGCGTCCACCCGTTCGCCGTAATAGCTGAAGAACGCCTCCTGAATCGCCTCGCAAATGTGCTGATGGGTAATGCCCGGCAGCAGATCAACCAGGTTCGCCACGCGACCGCGCACCGAGGTAATGCCTTTGGCCTGTAGCTTTTTCTGGTCCGGGTTAAGGTAGTTAGCGAGGCGACTTAAATCGGCATTCAGCAGCAGGGTGCCGTGATGGAAACCGCGGTCGATGGTCTCGCGATAGGCGGATCCAGACACTTTGCGGTCGCCGCTGTCGGTTTTGACCACCAGATCGTTGCGCCCGGAGGCTTCGGCGGTTACGCCGAGTGAATTGAGCGCCGCCAGCACGATAGCGGTGGAGACGGTTTTGTCGTACTCCGGTTTGCCTGCCATAAAGGTAAAGCAGGTATTGCCGAGGTCGTGGAACACCGCGCCGCCGCCGCTGCTGCGACGGGCCAGCCGCACGTGATCTTCCTCCATGCGGCGAGTATTACACTCCTTCCACGGATTCTGCGCGCGGCCGATGACCACGGTATCGGCATTGCGCCACAGGAACAGCACCCGCTGGGTGGCGGGCATCTGGCGGAAAATACACTCCTCGACCGCCAGGTTGAACCACGGGTCGTAAGAGTCAGAGAGCAGGAGGCGCAATGTGGACATTATAGATTTCCTTTCTTTTCATCGTCTTCATCCTCAACCGGCTTGTTGGCGGTGAGCAGGAAGGGCGATTGCTGCCAGCGGGTGCGTTTACCCTGCAGCAGCGTGCGGGTTAGCACCACGCCGATAGCCAGGGACAGTAACAGCATCAGGCGTAATATATTGGTGGTATTATCCACCTGCTTCGCCTCGGTCGCCAGGGTATGAGTATCGAGGGTCAGACGCAGGTAGCCCAGCGGGCCGTTTTTTCCCGGAACCGGCTCGACAATCTGCTGGTTGAAGTAGCCGCCGGCTTTTTTGCCATCCAGCGCCAGCCGGTCGCGAACCTCGACGCTTTCGCCAGAGCGTGCCACCAGGTCGCCCTGTTCGTCATACACGCCGGCGTCCAGTACGCGGCTGTTATGGGTCAGCTGCGTCAACAGTTGATTAATGCGCTTCTCGTCCGGTGTTTCGCTGCGCATCAGCGGCACGAGATTCAGTACCACCTGCTGCGCCAGCGTGCGGGCCAGCTCTTCCAGCTGCGGATTGCGTTGTTTCTGACTGTTCTGACTGAACCACGAGGCGCCCTGCATCAGTGCGACGAGCAGCGCCAGACAGATAAGGACAATGACCGCACGATGCAGCCGGAATTTCAGTTTTGCGCGAACCATATTCCACCTTTGAAAATTTGCAGCTTAATGTTGCCAGAAGCGCTGGTTACAAGGTAGCCTCATGCGTTATTTTCCTCGCCTGAATGAAGAGATGTGGAGCCGTAATGCCTAACAGTTTGACCTGGTGCGACCTGCCTGAAGACGTTTCCCTGTGGCCTGGGTTGCCGCTTTCCCTGAGCGGCGATGAGGTCATGCCGCTGGATTATCACGCCGGGCGCAGCGGCTGGCTGCTGTACGGGCGTGGGCTGAATAAGCGCCGTCTGACGGACTGGCAGCGCGAGCTGGGCGCCGCGTTAGTGATCGTTGCCTCCTGGGTGGTCGAGGATTACCAGGTGATCCGCCTGGCCGGTTCGCTGACTCCCCGTGCGACGCGACTGGCGCATGAGGCGGGGCTGGACGTCGCGCCATTGGGTAAAATCCCCCATCTGCGCACCCCGGGCCTGCTGGTGATGGACATGGACTCCACGGCGATCCAGATCGAATGCATCGATGAGATTGCGAAACTGGCTGGCACCGGCGAGCTGGTCTCGGAAGTGACCGAGCGGGCGATGCGTGGGGAGCTGGACTTCACCGCCAGCCTGCGCCAGCGCGTGGCGACGCTGAAAGATGCGGATGCCAGTATTTTGCTGCAGGTGCGCGACGCGCTGCCGCTGATGCCGGGCCTGGCACAGCTGGTGCTCAAGCTGGAAACGTTAGGCTGGAAAGTGGCGATCGCCTCCGGCGGCTTCACCTTCTTTGCCGAGTACCTGCGCGACAAGCTACATCTCGACGCGGTGTTCGCCAATGAACTGGAGATCCGCGACGGCAAGCTCACCGGCAACGTGCTCGGCGATATCGTCGATGCGAAATATAAAGCCAATACGTTGCGCAAGCTGGCGGAAAAGTATGAGATCCCAACGGCGCAAACTGTGGCTATCGGTGATGGCGCCAACGACCTGCCGATGATTAAGGCGGCAGGCCTCGGCATCGCCTATCACGCGAAGCCTAAAGTGAATGAACAGGCGGAAGTGACTATCCGCCACGCTGACCTGATGGGGGTATTCTGTATTCTCTCGGGCAGCATGAACCAAAAGTAAGAGGTAAACGTGGCGAAAGCTCCAAAACGCGCATTTGTCTGTAATGAATGTGGTGCGGATTATCCGCGCTGGCAGGGGCAGTGCAGCGCCTGCCATGCCTGGAACACCATCACCGAGATGCGCATCGCCGCGTCGCCGCAGGTGGCGAGAAACGAGCGTCTTTCAGGCTATGCCGGTAACGCCGGCGTGTCGAAGGTGCAGAAGCTGTCAGACATCAGCCTGGAGGCGCTGCCGCGTTTCTCCACTGGCTTTAAAGAGTTTGACCGCGTGCTGGGCGGCGGCGTAGTGCCGGGCAGCGCGATCCTGATTGGCGGCAACCCCGGCGCCGGGAAATCGACGCTGCTGCTGCAAACCCTCTGCAAACTGGCGGAGGGGATGAAAACCCTGTACGTCACCGGGGAGGAGTCCCTGCAGCAGGTGGCGATGCGCGCCCATCGTCTCGGGTTGCCGACGGCCAACCTGAACATGCTCTCGGAAACCAGCATTGAGCAGATCTGTCAGATCGCCGATGAAGAAAAGCCGCAGCTGATGGTGATCGACTCCATCCAGGTGATGCATATGGCCGACGTGCAGTCGTCGCCGGGCAGTGTCGCCCAGGTACGTGAAACCGCAGCCTATTTGACGCGCTTTGCTAAAACTCGCGGCGTGGCGATTGTGATGGTCGGCCACGTCACCAAAGACGGCTCGCTGGCCGGTCCGAAGGTGCTGGAGCACTGTATCGACTGCTCGGTGCTGCTGGACGGGGATGCCGATTCCCGTTTCCGCACCCTGCGCAGCCACAAAAACCGCTTTGGCGCGGTCAATGAACTCGGCGTTTTCGCCATGACCGAGCAGGGCCTGCGCGAAGTCAGCAACCCCTCCGCTATCTTCCTTAGCCGGGGAGATGAAATCACCTCCGGCAGTTCGGTGATGGTGGTCTGGGAAGGGACCCGCCCGCTGCTGGTGGAGATCCAGGCGCTGGTGGATCACTCGATGATGTCCAACCCGCGCCGCGTGGCGGTGGGGCTGGAACAGAACCGTCTGGCGATCCTGCTGGCGGTGCTGCATCGTCACGGCGGCCTGCAGATGGCCGATCAGGACGTCTTCGTCAACGTGGTTGGCGGGGTGAAGGTCACCGAAACCAGCGCTGACCTGGCGCTGCTGCTGGCGATGGTTTCCAGCCTGCGCGATCGCCCGCTGCCGCAGGATCTGGTGGTCTTTGGCGAAGTCGGGCTGGCCGGGGAAATTCGCCCGGTGCCGAGCGGTCAGGAGCGTATATCCGAAGCGGCGAAGCATGGTTTCCGCCGCGCCATCGTCCCGGCGGCCAATGTGCCGAAAAAAGTACCGGAAGGCATGCAAATCTTTGGTGTGAAAAAGCTTTCAGACGCGCTAAGCGTTTTTGACGACTTATAATAAGTTAAAAGGAGATTAGCGATGTCGTCATTTGACTATTTAAAAAGCGCCATTAAGCAGAAAGGCTGTACCCTGCAGCAGGTGGCGGAAGCCAGCGGAATGACCAAGGGGTATCTCAGCCAGCTGCTGAATGCCAAAATCAAAAGCCCGAGCGCGCAGAAGCTTGAAGCGCTGCATCGTTTCCTCGGGCTGGAGTTTCCCCGCCGGCAGAAAAGCGTCGGGGTGGTGTTTGGTAAGTTTTACCCGCTGCATACCGGGCATATCTACCTGATACAGCGCGCCTGTAGCCAGGTCGATGAGCTGCATATCATTATGGGCTATGACGATACCCGCGACCGCGAGCTGTTTGAAGAGAGCGCCATGTCGCAGCAGCCGACGGTGCCTGACCGCCTGCGCTGGCTGCTGCAGACCTTTAAATATCAGAAGAATATTCGCATCCACGCCTTCAATGAAGAGGGGATGGAGCCCTATCCGCATGGCTGGGACGTCTGGAGCCATGGGATCCGCGCTTTTATGAGTGAAAAAGGGATCGAGCCGAACCGGATCTATACCTCGGAAGAGGCCGATGCGCCGCAGTACCTTGAGCATCTGGGGATCGAGACGGTGCTTATCGATCCTAAGCGGACCTTTATGAATATTAGCGGCGGGCAGATCCGCGAGAACCCGTTCCGCTACTGGGAATATATTCCGACGGAAGTGAAACCGTTCTTTGTGCGGACGGTGGCGATCCTCGGCGGCGAGTCGAGCGGTAAATCGACGCTGGTCAATAAGCTCGCCAATATCTTCAATACCACCAGCGCCTGGGAGTATGGTCGGGATTATGTCTTTTCGCATCTTGGCGGCGATGAGATGGCGCTCCAGTATTCGGATTACGATAAAATTGCCCTCGGACATGCGCAGTATATTGATTTTGCAGTGAAATACGCCAACAAGGTGGCGTTTATCGATACCGACTTCGTCAGCACTCAGGCCTTCTGCCTGAAGTACGAGGGGCGTGAGCACCCGTTCGTGCAGGCGCTGATTGATGAATACCGTTTCGACCTGGTGATCCTGCTGGAGAACAATACCCCGTGGGTGGCCGATGGGTTACGCAGCCTTGGGAGTTCGGTGGATCGTAAAGAGTTTCAGTCGCTGCTGGTGTCGCTGCTGAAAGAGAACGAGATCGAGTTTGTCCATGTTAAGGAGTCGGACTACGATGCCCGGTTCCTGCGCTGCGTTGAGCTGGTGAAGCAGCTGATGGGCGAGCAGGGGTAGGTCCTCTGCGGGCTGTTGCCCTCACCCCAACCCTCTCCCGGTGGGAGAGGGAGCAAACCCTAAAAAAGGCAACTTGCGTTGCCTTTTTGCATTTACCTTGCCCTCACCCCAACCCTCTCCCAATGGGAGAGGGAGCAAACAATAAAAAAGGCAACCGAAGTTGCCTTTTTGCGTTTTATTTCGCGATACGCTTGTACTTGATTCGCTTCGGCTCCAGCGCGTCGGCGCCGAGGGTGCGTTTCTTATACTCTTCGTATTCGGTAAAGTTACCTTCGAAGAACTCAACCTTACCTTCATCCTGGTAATCCAGAATGTGGGTGGCAATACGGTCAAGGAACCAGCGGTCGTGCGAGATAACCATCGCGCAGCCCGGGAACTCCAGCAGGGCGTTTTCCAGCGCGCGCAGGGTTTCGATATCCAGATCGTTGGTTGGTTCATCGAGCAGCAGGACGTTACCGCCGACCTGCAGCAGTTTCGCCAGGTGCAGACGACCACGCTCACCGCCGGACAGCTCGCCAACGCGTTTACCCTGGTCGACGCCTTTGAAGTTAAAGCGGCCCACGTAGGCGCGGCTCGGCATCTCGGTGTTGCCGATCTTCATGATATCCAGGCCGCCGGATACTTCTTCCCACACGGTCTTGCTATTGTCCATCGCGTCGCGGAACTGATCGACGGAGGCCAGCTTAACGGTTTCACCCAGGGTGATGGTGCCGGAATCTGGCTGCTCCTGGCCGGACATCATGCGGAACAGGGTGGATTTACCCGCGCCGTTCGGACCGATGATGCCGACGATAGCGCCTTTCGGTACCGAGAAGCTCAGATCGTCAATCAGCACGCGGTCGCCGTAGGATTTGCGCAGATGGCTGACTTCCAGAACTTTATCGCCCAGACGCGCGCCTGGCGGAATGAACAGTTCGTTAGTCTCGTTGCGTTTCTGGTATTCGACGTTGTTAAGCTCTTCAAAGCGCGCCAGACGGGCTTTGCCCTTAGACTGACGGCCTTTCGCGCCCTGGCGAACCCACTCGAGCTCTTTCTCGATGGATTTACGACGCGCCGCTTCCTGAGAAGCTTCCTGCGCCAGACGCTGATCTTTCTGCTCCAGCCAGGAGGAGTAGTTGCCTTCCCACGGAATACCTTCGCCGCGGTCAAGTTCGAGGATCCAGCCGGCGACGTTATCGAGGAAGTAACGGTCGTGGGTAATCGCCACCACGGTGCCTTCGAAATCGTGCAGGAAGCGTTCCAGCCAGGCGACGGACTCGGCGTCCAGGTGGTTGGTCGGTTCGTCGAGCAGCAGCATATCTGGTTTTTCCAGTAGCAGGCGGCACAGCGCGACGCGGCGGCGTTCACCACCGGAAAGATTCGCGATTTTCGCATCCCAGTCCGGCAGGCGCAGGGCATCGGCCGCGCGCTCCAGCTGCACGTTCAGGTTGTGGCCGTCGTGCGCCTGGATAATCTCTTCGAACTTGCCTTGCTGGGCGGCAAGCTTATCGAAGTCCGCATCCGGCTCGGCGTATTTGGCATACACTTCGTCCAGACCCTTCAGCGCGTTAACCACTTCGGCGACCGCTTCTTCAACGGACTCGCGCACGGTGTGTTCCGGGTTGAGCTGCGGCTCCTGCGGCAGGTAGCCGATTTTGATGCCTGGCTGCGGACGCGCTTCACCTTCGATCTCGGTGTCGATACCGGCCATGATGCGCAGCAGGGTAGACTTACCGGCGCCGTTCAGACCGAGCACACCGATTTTCGCGCCAGGGAAGAAGCTGAGGGAGATATTTTTCAAAATATGACGTTTCGGCGGAACCACTTTGCCGACACGATGCATGGTATAAACGAATTGAGCCACGTTGGACTTCGCCTCTTTCTATTTTGATAGATAGTTCAAAGCCGAAGTGTAGCCTTTTTCGCGCGCTAATCCCAGCGAGGCGACAGGATTCACAGAAGCGTAAAAAAATGTCCAGGACATGGCGCGTTTAGCGTTGTCTGATTAGCATAAGTAAAGCTGCCTGCCGAACCGGCGGGGGCTTTTAAGCGGCACGATGCTGCGAAAATGCACCGGAAAGAGGAAGAGCTTGTGGAAAAAGCCAAAAAAATGGCGTGGCATCTTTTGGCTGCCAGCGTTGGTCTGTTGACGTTGAGTCAGCTGGCGCATGCGGATTCACTGGATGAACAGCGCAACCGCTACGCACAAATTAAGCAGGCGTGGGATAACCGGCAGATGGATGTGGTCGACCAGCTGATGCCCACGTTAAGCACCTATCCCCTGTACCCCTATTTGCAGTACCGGCAGATCACCGACGATCTGATGAACCAGCCGGCGCTGGTGGTGAAAAACTTTATTGACGCCAATCCGACGCTGCCCCCGGCGCGTTCATTACGTTCGCGCTTCGTGAATGAGCTGGCCCGGCGCAGCGACTGGCGCGGCCTACTGGCGTTTAGTCCCGATAAGCCGACCAGCACCGAGGCACAGTGCAACTATTACTACGCCAAGTTGAGCGTGGGGCAGTCGCAGGAAGCCTGGAGCGGGGCGAAAGACCTGTGGTTGACGGGCAAGAACCAGCCTGGCGCCTGTGAGCCGCTGTTCAGCGCCTGGCGTGACTCCGGACAGCAGGATCCGCTAGCCTATCTCGAACGGATCCGCCTGGCGATGAAGGCCGGCAATATCGGGCTGGTCAAATCGCTGGCTCAGCAAATGCCCGGCAACTATCAGAGCATCGCTTCCGCCGTCGTCGCCCTGGCTAACGATCCAAACAGCGTTCTGACCTTCGCCCGCACCACCGGGGCGACAGACTTTACCCGTCAGATGGCCGCCGTCGCCTTCGCCAGCGTCGCCCGTCAGGATGTGGAAAATGCCCGCCTGATGATCCCTTCGCTGGTGCAGGCTCAGCAGCTCAATGAGGATCAGACTCAGGAGCTACGTGATATTGTCGCCTGGCGCCTGATGGGTACCGATGTAACCGAAGAGCAGGCTATCTGGCGCGATGACGCGATCATGCGCTCACAGTCCACGCCGCTGGTGGAGCGGCGCGTGCGGATGGCGCTGGGGACGGGCGATCGCCATGGTCTGAACACCTGGCTGGCGCGCCTGCCGATGGAGGCGAAAGAGAAAGACGAATGGCGCTACTGGCAAGCGGATCTGCTGCTTGAGCGCGGCAGGGACGAGGAGGCGCAGGCGATCCTTCGCTCGTTGATGCAACAGCGAGGCTTCTATCCGATGGTCGCTGCGCAGCGACTTGGCGAGGAGTATACCTTCCGCATCGATAAAGCCTCGGGAACGATCGATCCGGCGCTGGCTTCCGGTCCGGAGATGGCGCGGGTACGCGAGCTGATGTACTGGAATATGGATAACACCGCGCGCACCGAATGGGCGAACCTCGTCACCAGCCGAACCAAATCCCAGCAGGCGCAGCTGGCGCGTTACGCTTTTGATCAGCACTGGTGGGATCTGAGCGTGCAGGCGACGATCGCCGGCAAACTGTGGGATCAGCTGGAGGAGCGCTTCCCGCAGGCGTATAACGATCTGTTCGCGCGTTACATCAGTGGCAAAGATATCCCGCAGAGCTATGCGATGGCGATTGCCCGCCAGGAGAGTGCCTGGAACCCGAAAGTGCGCTCGCCGGTTGGTGCCAGCGGACTGATGCAGATTATGCCGGGCACCGCGACGCATACCGTCAGCATGTTCAGCATTCCCGGCTACAGCGGCCCGTCGCAGCTGTTGGATCCGGAAACCAACATCAACATCGGCACCAGCTATCTGCAGTATGTCTACCAGCAGTTCGGCAATAACCGTATCTATGCCTCGGCGGCCTATAACGCCGGGCCGGGCCGGGTTCGTACCTGGCAGGGGAACAGCGCCGGACGGATCGATGCGGTGGCGTTTGTCGAGAGTATTCCGTTCTCTGAAACCCGCGGCTACGTGAAGAATGTCCTCTCCTATGATGCCTACTATCGTTACTTTATGGGGCAGCAGGATAAGCTCTTCAGCGATGCGGAGTGGCGGCAGCGTTACTGATCGCCGGGAAGTATGTTATGCTTTGTACTCGTTGAAGAGTACATTCGACGGGCAGCGTAAGCTGCCCGTCTCAATATGGTGGCGCGATATGACCCAACAATCTCCTTATTCCGCGGCCGTTGCCGAACAACGTCATCAGGAGTGGCTGCGCTTTGTGGCGCTGTTACAGCAGGCCTATGCTGAGGATCTGCATCTGCCATTGCTGCAGCTGATGCTGACCCCCGACGAGCGCGAAGCGCTGGGCACCCGGGTGCGCATTATTGAAGAGCTGCTGCGCGGCGAGATGAGCCAGCGCGAGCTGAAAAATGAGCTCGGCGCCGGGATTGCGACCATTACCCGCGGGTCGAACAGCCTGAAATCAGCGCCGGCCGAACTGCGTCAGTGGCTGGAACAGACGCTGCTGACTAGCGATAAATAGCGTTATGAAACGGGCTTAACGCCAGCACGACCGCCTGATGGTAAACGCTGCTGCGGGTTAATTTTCCACCGGTGAAAACCCCAATCGCTCCCTCTTTACGACCGATCTGGTCGATGCCGGTATACTGCGACATGACCGGTCCCAGGGCTTCACCAGCGCGAACCTGCTCAAGAATAACCTCAGGTAACGGCAGCGTGGCTGAGCGCGCTTCTCCGCGCCGATCAGCGCTTTCAATGACCACCCAGCTAAAGGTGCTGCCATCGTCGATACCGGCCTCAATGGCCACCCAGAAATCGGCACTGGGTTGGACAAGACGCGCATTGGCGACGCGATTTCGTGCGCCAGCGCGCGTTTCCTCGCTGCCGAAGGGCTGTTCCGGCACGCCGCTCTCGACGGAGACGGACTCAATATGGCAGGATCCTTCGCCGAAAATCTCGTTAAAAGCCTGCAGAATTGCCTGAATTTTGGCGGGATTAGTGGTCGCTGAGACAACATGGTGCATAATCAAAACAACTCAGAATAAACTAACGTCATCGCAGTATACTCTAAATCACCCTCAGGGCAGGCGGTAATGCCCAAACCCGGTTGATAACGAGTCCAGAACGGAAAAAAAGCATGTTACAGGTATACCTTGTTCGCCACGGTGAAACGCAGTGGAACGCCGAGCGACGTATTCAGGGTCAGTCCGATAGCCCGCTGACCGCACACGGTGAGCGCCAGGCCTGGCAGGTTGGCGAGCGCGCCAGAACGCTGGGGATCACCCATATTATTACCAGCGATCTGGGACGAACCCGCCGCACAGCAGAGATTATCGCCGAAGCCTGCGGCTGCAGCGTGATCGCCGATGCGCGTCTGCGCGAGCTGGATATGGGGGTGCTGGAGAAGCGCCATATCGACTCGCTCAGCGACGAAGAAGAGGGCTGGCGTCGCCAGCTTGTCAACGGCACGCCGGATGGCCGTATTCCGCAGGGCGAATCGATGCAGGAGCTCAGCGAGCGGATGCATGCGGCGCTGGCATCCTGTCTGGAATTACCGGCCGGTAGCCGACCACTGCTGGTGAGTCATGGGATTGCGCTGGGCTGCCTGGTGAGCACGATTTTAGGGCTGCCGGCATACGCTGAGCGTCGTTTGCGACTGCGCAACTGCTCTATCTCGCGCGTTGACTATCAGCAAAGCCCGTGGCTGGCTTCCGGCTGGGTGGTGGAAACGGCGGGCGACGTCTCGCATCTTGACGCCCCCGCGATGGACGAGCTGCAGCGTTAACGACGAATCGGGATCAGATACTCGCAGCGTAACTGAATCGGCGTAGCCTGATCCCGGTTTTCATCTTCAGGGTAGAAGCGTTCAATATCCAGCCCCTTGCGACGGGTCAGGTTTAGCATCGGCATGCAGGTACCGTAGACCGTCAGGATGAATTCCTGCAGGCCGGTGCCCAGTCCTTCATACGTGAACATGACATACTCGCCGCCCTCCAGAGTGACCGGGTGGGCGTTCTGCAGATGGCCATTAGCCATCTCCGGCGTCAACGCGGTGGTATAGAACACTTCCTGCTCATCGTCTTTCTCCAGGCTCGGACGCGGCTCATGCAGCCCGTAGAGCACCGGGGGGATAGACGGCGAATTGCCGAGGAAGTCCCGCCAGAACTGGACGCGCATCTGGTTGCGGAAATCGGAGATTTCCTCGAGCTTACAGGTATAGCTCTGGGTGACGCCGAGCAACTGAGTGGTGGGCAGGGCAACAAATTCATGTTTTGGCAGCGTGAATTCGCCAAGACGCAGCGGCGGACGCATACCGAACGAGCTCCAGTCCGGGGAGCGGCGGTAGAGCGCCGGCGTCAGCGAGAACTGCTTTTTAAATGCCCGGGTGAAGGTCTGCTGGGAGTCGAAACGGTACTGAAGCGCAATATCAAGGATTGGACGGGCGGTTAGACGTAATGCGACAGCAGATTTCGATAACCGGCGCGCGCGAATATAGGCACCGATGGCATGGCCGGTGACATCCTTAAACATTCGCTGTAAATGCCACTTGGAATAACCTGCCTTCGCCGCCACATTGTCCAGAGAAAGCGGCTGATCCAGGTGACCTTCCAGCCAGCTAAGGAGATCGCGAATAATCCCTGCTTGATCCATAAAATGTCCCCATCCTTAAACACAGGTGCCTGATATTAAAGTAGCGGATAATAGCATTTTTTGATGTTTTAGCATTCAGTGTTTTTTTTGCTTTTAAATGCGGAAGGTCAGTGGAGCTGAACGATAATTTTGTAAAGCTGTGATCTATAAACCTTTTCTGCTAAGTGCGTGATAATCACTCAGCTATATTTTTTAATAATGGTAACAATATGAAATACAAGAAGTTTGCGATGGGCCTGCTGCTGCTGGCCGGCTGCCAGATGGCTCAGGCGGAGCAGATTGGTTCCGTGGATACGGTCTTCAAATGGTTAGGGCCGGATCACAAAATTGTCGTCGAAGCCTTTGACGATCCGGATGTGCAGAACGTGACCTGCTATATCAGCCGGGCGAAAACCGGCGGGATCAAAGGCGGGTTGGGGCTGGCGGAAGATACCTCTGACGCGGCCATCTCCTGCCAGCAGGTCGGGCCGATTGAGCTGACGGACAAAATCAAAAACGGCAAAAGCCAGGGTGACGTGGTGTTCCAGAAGCGCACCTCGCTGGTATTTAAAAAACTGCAGGTCGTGCGTTTCTATGATGCCAAGCGCAATGCGCTGGTCTATCTGACCTACTCGGATAAAGTGGTTGATGGCTCGCCGAAGAACGCCATCAGCGCCGTGCCGATCATGCCATGGAATAAATAAACGGGAGCGCGCATGCAGCAGCCACGGATTTGGTTAGTTGAGGATGAACAGAGTATCGCTGATACCCTGGTTTACATGCTGCAGCAGGAGGGCTTCCAGGTCACCGTCTTTGGCCGCGGGTTGCCCGCGCTGGAGGCGGCGGCGCATCAGGCGCCCGATGTCGCCATCCTTGACGTCGGCTTGCCGGATATCAGCGGCTTTGAGCTCTGTCGGCGCCTGCTAACGCGTTATCCGGCGCTGCCGGTGCTGTTTCTGACAGCGCGGAGCGACGAGGTCGATAAGCTGCTGGGGCTGGAAATCGGCGCTGACGATTATATCGCCAAGCCGTTTTCGCCGCGCGAAGTCTGCGCGCGGGTGCGAACCGTGCTGCGGCGACTGCAGAAGTTTGCCGCGCCTTCGCCGGTGGTGCGCGTCGGCGAGTTTGTGCTCGATGAGCAGGCGGCGTCGATAAGCTGGTTCGGCCAGCCGCTGAACCTGACGCGCTACGAATTCCTGCTGTTGAAAACCCTGCTTCACGCGCCTGGTCGCGTCTTCTCCCGTCAGCAATTGATGGAGCTGGTGTGGAGCGATGCCTGGGAAAGCCTCGACCGTACCGTCGATACCCATATCAAAACCCTGCGCGCCAAGCTGCGGGCCGTGAATCCCGAGGTTACGCCGATCAATACCCATCGCGGCATGGGCTACAGCCTGGGGCGTGGCTGATGCGTATCGGCATGCGCCTGCTGCTGGGCTATTTTCTTATCGTCGCTATCGCCGCGTGGTTTGTGCTGTCGATCTTTGTCCAGGAAGTGAAGCCAGGCGTGCGCGGGGCGACGGAGGGGACCCTCAACGATACCGCCACGCTGCTGGCGGCGCTGGCGCGTGAGGACCTGCTGGCGGCAAATCCGCAGCAGGGCAGGCTGGCTCAGGCCTTTCAACAGCTCAACCAGCAGCCGATCAACGCCCATATTGGCGGAATTAAAAAGGTGCGTAATGAGTACCGTGTCTATCTGACCGATGCCAGGGGCAAGGTAGTGTTTGACTCCAGCGGACAGGCGACAGGGCAGGACTATTCGCGCTGGAATGATGTCTGGCTCACCCTGCGCGGCCAGTACGGCGCGCGCAGTACGCGCAGCGATCCGCATGATGAAACCAGCTCAGTCATGTATATCGCCGCGCCAGTGATGGATAAGGGGCGGATTATCGGGGTGCTGAGCGTCGGTAAACCCAACCTGGCGATGACGCCGGTCATCAAGCGCAGCGAACGGCGGATCCTCTGGGCCGGCGGCGCCCTGCTGGGCATTGCGTTGTTGATTGGCGTCGGCGTCGTCTGGTGGATCAATTTCTCTATCGGCAAGCTGGTGCGCTATGCGGACTCGGTGACCGCTGAGCGCCCGCTGCCGCTGCCGGAGGTTGGCAGCAGCGAATTGCGCAAGCTGGCCCAGGCCCTGGAGAGCATGCGGGTAAAGCTCGAAGGTAAGAATGCCATCGAAAACTATGTCTATGACCTGACCCATGAACTGAAAAGCCCGCTGGCGGCCATCCGCGGCGCGGCGGAGATCCTGCGCGAAGGGCCGCCGCCTGAGGTAGCGGCGCGGTTTACTGATAATATCCTCGCGCAAAACACCCGGATGCAACTGCTGGTGGAGCGGCTGCTCCAGCAGGCGCGACTGGAAAGCCGGCTGGAGATAAAGCCGCAGCCGGTGTCGATAGATGCGCTATACCAACGGCTGACGGAGGAGCGTGACATCGCTCTGGCGGCGAAAGCTATCACCCTGCGCTGGCGGGAGAGTGGGATGCTGGTCAATGGCGATGGTGAGCTGCTGGCCCAGGCGCTGGGTAATCTGCTCGACAACGCGATTGACTTTACCCCCCAGGGCGGCGAGATCGCCCTGGCTGCGGAGAAGCGAAATGAAGAGGTGCAATTGAGCGTTATCGACAACGGATGCGGTATTCCGGACTATGCCCTGGAACGAATCTTTGAGCGATTCTACTCGCTACCGCGCGAAGACGGCCATAAGAGCAGCGGCCTGGGACTGGCGTTCGTTCGTGAAGTCGCGCGCCTGCATCACGGCGATATCAATCTGCACAATCGGCCCGAAGGCGGCGTGGTCGCCACGCTGCGACTTCACCGTCCCTTCACATAGCTTCAGGTTCCCCCCACATAGCCGCTCTACAGTGAGGCCATCACGATAGGGAGAAAGGCTATGTTGAAATCACCGTTATTCTGGAAAATCACCACGTTAATCGGTTGTGTTGTGCTGTTATCTTTGCCGTTAATGATGGTCAGGGAGCTTATTAATGAGCGGGCGGATTATCGTAGCGAAGTGGTGGACGCCATTGAGCAAAGCACCAGTGGTTCGCAAAAACTTGCCGGGCCGCTGATCGCTATTCCGATAACCGAGACCTTGACCCGCATGGAGAACCAAAAAGAGGTCAACTATCAGCGGAGCTGGGAGTACTACTGGCTGCCGGAGTCGCTGGCGGTCACCGGCAAACAGACCGTGGAGTCGAGGAGGGTGGGCATCTACAGCGGCCAGGTCTGGCATAACGCCTTGCAGATTAAGGCCTCGTTTGATCCGCTGCGTCTGGCGGCGCTGAGAAAAACGAATATCGTCTTAGGCCCGCCGCGGCTGGTGGTGAGCGTCGGCGATGCCCGCGGTATTGGCGCCATCCATGCCCCGGAGGTCAACGGTAACGTATTAAGCGTGGAGCCGGGGCTGGGGATAAGCGGCGATGGCGCAGGTATTCATATGCCGATGCCTGCGCTGGCGGAGGACAACAAGCCGCTTGAGATAGCCTTTTCTCTCGAGCTGAACGGGACGGGAGAGTTTTCACTGGTGCCGATCGGGCGTAACAGCGAGCTGCAGTTAACCAGTAACTGGCCGCATCCCGGCTTTCTCGGCAGCTTCCTGCCAACGCAACGGGAAGTGAGTGCTGCCGGCTATCGCGCCCACTGGCAAAGCAGCTGGTTCGCCAACGATATGGGGAGCTATTTTAAGGATGATATGGAGATCCCGTGGTCGCGACTGCCGGCGTTCAGTGCCGATGTGATGTCGCTTGCCGACCAGTACCAGCTAACCGATCGGGCGACAAAATATGCCATCCTGTTAATCGGGCTCACCTTTATGGTCTTTTTCGTGTTCGAGAGCCTGACCCGTCGTCCCCTGCATCCGATGCAATATCTGCTGGTGGGCCTGTCGCTGGTGCTGTTTTACCTGGTGCTGCTGGCGCTCTCGGAGCATGTTGGATTTACCGCCGCCTGGCTGGCGGCCAGCCTGTCCGGCGCGGTGATGAACGGGGTCTATTTACAGGCAGTGCTCAGGGGATGGCGTAACAGCCTGCTGTTTGTCGCCGCGCTGCTGCTGCTGGATGGTGTGATGTGGTTTCTGCTGCATTCCGAGGACAGCGCGCTGCTGCTGGGTACCGGGGTACTGGTACTGGCGCTGAGCGTCCTGATGTTTTTGACCCGCCGGGTGGACTGGTATGCGTTATCGTTACCGAAAGGCAGTGCGCCCCCGCCGCCGGCTGCCGATGACGACAAGCTGCGCCTCTGGAAAGAGTGACGACATAAAAAAACGGCGCCCTGAGGCGCCGTTTTCACATCATGACTGCGGAATAAAACGCATTATTCCTGCAGATCGCCACAGAAACGGTAGCCTTCACCGTGAATGGTGGCGATGATTTCCGGGGTATCCGGAGTGGATTCGAAGTGTTTACGAATCCGACGAATGGTCACGTCAACGGTACGGTCATGCGGCTTCAGCTCGCGACCGGTCATTTTCTTCAGCAGCTCGGCGCGAGACTGAATTTTGCCCGGATTTTCGCAGAAGTGCAGCATCGCGCGGAATTCACTGCGCGGCAGCTTGTACTGCTCGCCGTTCGGGCTCACCAGTGAGCGGCTGTTGATATCGAGTTCCCAACCATTGAACTTGTAGCTCTCCACGCTGCGGCGCTCTTCGCTCACGGTACCGAGATTCATGGTACGGGAGAGCAGGTTGCGCGCGCGGATGGTCAGCTCACGCGGGTTAAACGGTTTAGTGATATAGTCGTCAGCGCCGATTTCGAGGCCAAGGATCTTATCCACTTCGTTGTCGCGGCCGGTTAAGAACATCAGCGCGACGTCAGCCTGCTCACGCAACTCGCGCGCCAGCAGAAGACCATTTTTACCCGGCAGGTTGATATCCATGATTACCAGGTTGATATCATTTTCAGACAGGATCTGATGCATTTCCGCGCCATCGGTCGCTTCGAATACATCGTAACCTTCTGCTTCGAAAATACTTTTTAACGTGTTGCGTGTTACCAACTCGTCTTCAACGATAAGAATGTGCGGGGTCTGCATGTTTGCTACCTAAATTGCCAACTAAATCGAAACAGGAAGTACCAAAGTCCCTGACCTGCCTGCTGCATGTCGCAAATTAACATGCGCGGCGTAACATGACTAAAGTACGTAATTGCGTTCTTGATGCACTTTCCATCAACGTCAACAACATCATTAGCTTGGTCGTGGGTACTTTCCCTCTGGACCCGACGGTGTCAAAAACGGCTGTCATCCTAACCATTTTAACAGCAACATAACAGGCTAAGAGAGGCCGAACACCCAATAAAACTACGCTTCGTTGACATATATCAAGTTCAATTGTAGCACGTTAACAGTCTTGTGAAATCATTGCATCGTCATGCTCTTTATAGTCACAATCCTTACACAGCTCAACTAGTTGCGTGGATAAATTAATAAATACAGTGAATCCAATGCATGGAACGATGGCTCAGATGAAATTTCATTGCCCATCATATGGATAAATGGGTTCTGTTAACATACTCCTCGTCATGGCCTCCTGAGAACAGTTTAGATTTTTTTATGGGTAAGCAAACGCAATTTTAGTGATTTTTGTTGCAAATTTGTAAATTTTCACCGCGTAAAATGGTGGGGCCAGCGCTTCGCCAACGCCTGAGAGAGAGAAAGAAACCGCAATGCGTTTAACGATTATTTTAGTCGCCCCAGCCCGGGCAGAAAACGTCGGTGCCGCTGCCAGAGCAATGAAAACGATGGGATTTCGCGATCTCAGGATCGTGGACAGTGAAGCCCACCTGGCGCCAGCGGCACGCTGGGTGGCGCATGGTTCAGGTGATATCCTCGATGGCGTCACTACCTATCCAACCCTTGCTGCGGCGCTGCACGACGTCGATTTTACCGTCGCCACCACCGCCCGCAGTCGCGCGCGGTTTCACTACTACGCCACGCCGCAGCAACTGTTGCCGCTGCTGGAGGAGAAGGCGCAGTGGATGACGCACGCGGCGCTGGTTTTTGGCCGTGAAGACTCCGGGTTGAGCAATGAGGAGCTGGCCCTGGCCGATGTGCTCACCGGCGTGCCGATGGTAGCGGATTATCCATCGCTCAATCTCGGCCAGTCGGTGATGGTCTACTGTTATCAATTAGCATCGCTTATGCAACAAACGGCTCCCGCCGCCGCCGCGGCAGATCATCATCAGCTGCAGGCATTACGCATCCGCACCGAGGCATTGCTTTCGCGTTTAGGCGTGGAAGAGGATGCCAAACTGGCCGACTGGCTGGCGCAACGAATGGGGCTGCTGCAGCAGCGCGACACGGCAATGTTGCATCGATTGCTGCATGATATTGAAAAAAACCTACCAGAATAAAGCTCTGTCATATTTTTTAGTTATAGTTATCTGTGCTGTTTTTGTGGGCTGAATTCCGCCGAACTGGATGTTTTTTCTTGCCATGACGGCGCAATACGTAAGCTGGCTGAAATGGGGTTAATTGAGAAATTCATTGACTTAAGAAGGCAGATACTTTAACCAATATAGGCAGGACACACAGACAGATAAAAATACAGAGTACACAACATCCATGAATCGCATCGGCATGATTACCACCATTATCACCACCACCATTACCACAGGTAACGGTGCGGGCTGACGCGTACAGGAAACACAGAAAAAAGCCCGCACCTGAACAGTGCGGGCTTTTTTTTTGACAAGAGATCAAGGGGTAAGAACCATGCGAGTGTTGAAGTTCGGCGGTACATCAGTGGCAAATGCGGAACGTTTTCTGCGGGTTGCCGATATTCTGGAGAGTAATGCCAGGCAGGGGCAGGTAGCGACCGTACTGTCTGCCCCGGCGAAGATCACCAACCACCTGGTGGCGATGATTGAAAAAACGATCGGTGGCCAGGATGCCCTCCCGAATATTGCCGACGCTGAACGCATTTTTGCCGAACTTCTCCAGGGCCTTGCCGATGCCCAGCCCGCTTTCCCGCTTGCCCAACTGAAAGCCTTCGTTGAGCAGGAATTTGCTCAGATTAAGCATGTCCTGCACGGCATCAGCCTGCTGGGCCAATGCCCGGATGGGGTTAATGCCGCGCTGATCTGCCGTGGCGAAAAGCTCTCCATCGCCATCATGGCGGGTCTGCTGGAAGCCCGTGGACATAAAGTCAGTGTGATTAACCCGGTCGAAAAACTGCTCGCCGTGGGCCACTATCTGGAATCCACCGTCGATATCGCCGAATCCACCCGCCGCATTGCCGCCAGCCAGATCCCGGCAGACCATATGATCCTGATGGCCGGATTTACCGCCGGCAATGAGAAGGGCGAACTGGTGGTGCTGGGGCGTAACGGCTCCGACTATTCGGCGGCGGTACTGGCCGCCTGCCTGCGCGCGGACTGTTGCGAAATCTGGACCGATGTCGACGGGGTGTATACTTGCGATCCCCGCCAGGTGCCAGATGCGCGCCTGCTGAAATCAATGTCTTATCAGGAGGCGATGGAGCTCTCCTACTTTGGCGCGAAAGTGCTGCATCCGCGCACCATTGCCCCTATCGCTCAGTTTCAGATCCCATGCCTGATCAAAAATACCGGCAACCCGCAGGCGCCGGGAACGCTCATCGGCGCCAGTCGCGATGAAGACGACCTGCCGGTGAAAGGCATCTCTAACCTCAACAATATGGCGATGTTCAACGTCTCCGGTCCGGGGATGAAAGGTATGGTCGGCATGGCGGCACGCGTCTTCGCCACCATGTCCCGCGCTGGCATCTCGGTGGTATTGATCACCCAATCCTCTTCGGAGTACAGCATCAGTTTCTGCGTGCCGCAGAGCGATTGCGCGCGTGCCAAACGGGCGATGGAAGATGAGTTTTATCTCGAGCTGAAAGAGGGGCTGCTGGAGCCGCTGGCCATTATGGAGCGTCTGGCCATCATCTCCGTGGTGGGCGACGGGATGCGTACCCTGCGCGGTATCTCGGCGAAATTTTTTGCGGCGCTGGCCCGCGCCAATATCAATATCGTGGCGATTGCCCAGGGCTCTTCCGAGCGCTCTATTTCGGTGGTGGTCAGCAATGACGACGCCACCACCGGCGTGCGCGTGACCCATCAGATGCTGTTCAACACCGACCAGGTGATTGAAGTGTTTGTCATCGGCGTCGGCGGTGTCGGCGGCGCGCTGCTGGAGCAGATCAAGCGCCAGCAGGGATGGCTGAAGAACAAACATATCGATCTGCGCGTCTGCGGTGTAGCCAATTCTCAGGCGCTGCTGACCAGCGTTCATGGCCTGAATCTGGAGAACTGGAGTGAAGCGCTGGCGGAGGCGAAAGAGCCGTTTAATCTTGGCCGTCTGATCCGCCTGGTGAAAGAGTACCACCTGCTCAATCCGGTGATCGTCGACTGTACCTCCAGCCAGGCGGTCGCCGATCAGTACGCCGACTTCCTGCGCGAAGGTTTCCATGTGGTGACGCCGAACAAAAAGGCCAATACCTCTTCGCTGGATTACTATCACCAGCTGCGCCATGCGGCCAGCAGCTCGCGCCGTAAGTTCCTCTATGACACTAACGTTGGCGCTGGCCTGCCGGTGATTGAGAACCTGCAGAACCTGCTCAACGCCGGCGATGAGCTGCGCCACTTCTCCGGGATCCTTTCCGGCTCTCTGTCCTTTATCTTCGGCAAGCTGGACGAGGGGGTGAGTTTCTCAGCCGCGACGGCGCTGGCCCGTGAGATGGGGTATACCGAGCCGGATCCGCGCGACGATTTATCCGGGGTGGATGTCGCGCGTAAGCTGTTGATTCTGGCCCGTGAGACCGGGCGTGAACTGGAGCTGTCAGACATTATCGTGGAGTCGGCGCTGCCGGCGGACTTCGACGCCAGCGGCGACGTCGAAACCTTTATGGCCCGTCTGCCCTCGCTGGACGATGGGTTTGCTTCGCGGGTTGCTAAGGCACGTGATGAAGGTAAAGTCTTGCGCTACGTCGGTAACATCGAAGAGGATGGTACCTGCCGCGTGAAAATTGCCGCCGTTGACGGCAACGATCCATTATTCAAAGTCAAAAATGGTGAGAACGCGCTGGCCTTTTACAGCCACTATTATCAGCCACTGCCGCTGGTGCTGCGCGGCTATGGCGCCGGGAACGACGTCACGGCGGCCGGCGTATTTGCCGACCTGCTGCGCACCTTGTCCTGGAAGTTAGGAGTTTAAGATGGTCAAAGTATATGCCCCGGCTTCCAGTGCCAATATGAGCGTCGGGTTTGATGTGTTGGGCGCGGCGGTCACGCCGGTGGATGGCACGCTGCTGGGCGATAACGTCACTGTTGAAGCGGCGGAGCAATTCAGTCTGCACAATCTGGGACGCTTCGCCAGCAAACTGCCGACGGCGCCGCAGGAAAACATTGTTTATCAGTGCTGGGAAAGCTTTTGCCGGGAGATCGGTAAGACGGTACCGGTGACGATGACCCTGGAAAAAAACATGCCGATCGGCTCCGGGCTCGGCTCCAGCGCCTGCTCGGTGGTCGCCGCGCTGGTGGCCATGAACGAGTTCTGCGGTAAGCCGCTCAACGAGACGCGGATGCTGGCGCTGATGGGGGAGATGGAAGGGCGTATCTCCGGCAGCATTCACTACGATAACGTGGCGCCGTGTTATCTTGGCGGCATGCAGTTGATGATCGAAGAGAACGGGATTATCAGCCAGCAGGTGCCGGGGTTTGATGAGTGGCTGTGGGTGTTGGCCTATCCGGGGATTAAAGTATCCACCGCCGAAGCGCGGGCGATTCTGCCGGCACAATACCGCCGCCAGGATTGTATCGCCCATGGTCGCCACCTCGCGGGCTTTATTCATGCCTGCTACACCCGCCAGCCGCAGCTGGCGGCAAAATTGATGAAAGATGTCATTGCCGAACCGTACCGTACCAAACTGTTGCCGGGCTTTAGCGAAGCGCGCCAGGCGACAATGGAGATCGGTGCGCAGGCTTGCGGCATCTCCGGCTCTGGCCCGACGCTGTTTGCGTTGTGTGATAAACCGGACACCGCACAGCGCGTCGCCGACTGGCTTGGCGCGCACTATCTGCAGAATCAGGAAGGCTTTGTTCATATTTGCCGGCTGGACACGGCGGGCGCACGCGTAGTGGGATAACCAATGAAACTGTATAACTTAAAAGATCATAACGAGCAGGTCAGCTTTGCGCAGGCCGTCACCCAGGGACTTGGCAAGCATCAGGGTCTGTTCTTTCCGCACGATCTGCCGGAATTCAGCCTGACTGAAATCGACGACATGCTGGCGCAGGATTTTGTCACCCGCAGCGCCAAAATTTTATCGGCCTTTATCGGCGATGAGATCCCGCAGGATGTCCTGCAGCAGCGGGTGCGCGCAGCGTTTGCGTTTCCGGCGCCAGTAAGCAAGGTTCAGGACGATGTCGGCTGCCTGGAGCTGTTCCACGGCCCGACGCTGGCGTTTAAAGATTTTGGCGGCCGCTTTATGGCGCAGATGCTGACCCATATCGCCGGCGATAAGCCGGTCACCATTCTCACCGCAACCTCCGGCGACACCGGGGCGGCGGTGGCGCATGCCTTCTACGGTCTGCCGAACGTTAAGGTCGTGATCCTCTATCCGCGCGGTAAGATCAGCCCGCTGCAGGAGAAGCTGTTCTGTACCCTCGGCGGCAACATTGAAACCGTGGCGATTGATGGCGACTTTGATGCCTGCCAGGCGCTGGTGAAGCAGGCGTTTGACGATGAAGAGCTGAAGGCCACGCTGGGGCTCAACTCGGCTAACTCCATCAACATCAGCCGCCTGCTGGCGCAGATCTGCTACTACTTCGAAGCGGCGGCGCAGCTGCCGCAGGAAGCTCGCAATCAGCTGGTGATTTCCGTGCCAAGCGGCAACTTCGGCGATCTGACCGCTGGTCTGCTGGCCAAGTCGCTGGGTCTGCCGATTAAGCGCTTTATTGCCGCCACCAACGCGAACGACACCGTTCCCCGTTATCTGCAGGGCGGCGAGTGGGCGCCAAAAGCTACCCAGGCGACGCTGTCTAACGCCATGGACGTCAGCCAGCCGAACAACTGGCCGCGCGTCGAGGAGCTGTTCCGCCGTAAAATCTGGCGCCTGAGCGAGCTGGGTTACGCCGCGGTCGATGATGAGACCACCAAAGCGGCGATGCGCGAGCTGAAGGCCATCGGCTACATCTCTGAGCCGCACGCGGCGATTGCCTGGCGCGCGCTGCGCGATCAGCTGCAGCCGGGAGAGTACGGCCTGTTCCTCGGTACCGCGCATCCGGCGAAATTCAAAGAGAGCGTGGAAGAGATCCTGCAGGAAACCCTGCCGCTGCCGAAGGAGCTGGCTGACCGCGCCGACCTGCCGTTGCTGTCCCACAATCTGCCGGCGGATTTCGCCGCGCTGCGTAAGCTGATGATGGGCTAGTATTGTCGTTCATCCACCAGCTAAACCGGGCCTGGTGCCCGGTTTTTTTACGCTCGAAGATGGAGATATTGTGTACGAACGAGCAATAAATGCGGCGCACTCTAGATTCAGATTGCAGAGAATAATCAGAATAGTTTTGTGGCGTTAATATTTTGCTATCGGCCCATAACGGGGACGGATAGAAGAGGTCACTTATGACGACGCTGAAATCTGCTTTGCTGGCACTTTCTATATTGCTGGTCGCTCCTGCGTTGGTTCATGCCGACGAAATCACCCTGCTCCCGGCGGTGAAGCTGCAAATCGGCGATCGCGATGATTATGGGCACTACTGGGATGGCGATCATTGGCGCGATCGTGACTGGTGGGCTCACCATTATGACTGGCGTGACGATCGCTGGCGCCCGCATGATGATTATCGCCACCATGATCGCGACGATGATGACGATCAAGGCCATCATGGCCATGGGCACGAGCGGCATCACCACGACGACTGATCATCTTTGCCCCCGCTGAGAGGCCGGGGGCATCGAGGCCTACTGCTCGTGGCGTTTAAACACCAGTTCGCCTTTCTCCGAAGCCTCCGCATCAAAGAAATAGCCTTCGCTATTAAAGGCTTTGAGCTGCTCCGGCTGGGTTAAGCGGTTTTCGATAATGTAGCGACTCATCAGACCGCGCGCCTTTTTCGCATAGAAGCTGATCACTTTGAATTTACCGTTTTTCTCATCGAGGAAGACCGGCTTGATCAGCTGACCCTGCAATTTTTGCGTTTTCACCGATTTAAAATACTCATCGGAAGCCAGATTGATGACGATATCGTCGCCCTGAGCCTGCAGCGCCTGATTCAGCTTCTCGGTAATGGTCTCGCCCCAGAACTGGTACAGATCTTTGCCGCGCGGGTTTTCCAGACGGATCCCCATCTCCAGGCGGTAGGGCTGCATCAGGTCCAGCGGGCGCAGCACGCCATACAGGCCGGAGAGCATGCGCAGGTGTCGCTGGGCGAAGTCAAAGTCGTCCTCGGTGAGCGTCTCTGCCTGCAGGCCGGTGTAGACATCGCCCTTAAAGGCAAGGATCGCCTGGCGGGCATTTTGCGGCGTAAAGTCAGGATGCCAGTCGTGGAAACGGGTGGCGTTCAGATCCGCCAGCTTGTCGCTAATGCTCATTAGCTTGCCGATTTGCGGCGCGGTCAGCTTACGAGCGATGCCGATAAGCTGTTGAGAATACTCGAGGAGTTCGGGCTGGGTATAGCGAGTCGTTGCCAGCGGGCTTTGATAATCGAGCGTTTTAGCAGGTGAAATCAGAATCAGCATATCCAGTCCTTGCAGGTAATTTCGACGAATTTTAACAAAAAAAGTGCATGGTGGGATCGATAGCTGCGATTGCCGCGCTATTCGCGCGGCAGTTCATTCCAGGCGCCCGGGGCCAGTTGCTGGTGAATATCCGGGTAGCGGGCGGCATCGAAAGTGGGCTGGATACCCAGCCGCCGCTGGCGCAGATAATCGCTGGCGATAATCCGCACCGTCGGGGAAAGCAGCAGGATGGCCGTCAGGTTGGTCATCGCCATCAGCGCCATGATGATATCCGCGCTCTGCCAGACGACAGGCAGGCTTACCAGGGTCCCCAGCAGCACCATCAGGACGGTGAGTATTCGCAGCCCCCAGATGTAGCGAGGCTTATCCAGACGCAGAAAGACCAGATTATTCTCCGCATACACGTAGTTGGCCACAATAGAGCTAAAGGCGAACAGCAGCACGATGAGGGCGATAAAATCGGCTCCCCAGCCGCCGACCAGCACGCTCATCGCGTGTTGTAAGTCCTGAATGCCATTGAGCGTATATTCATTGTCGGGGCGCGGCGCCAGCATGACGATAATCGCGCTGGCAGTACAGATCACGATGGTATCGATAAACACGCCAATCATCTGCACGATCCCCTGCGCTGCCGGGTGCGGCGGCCAGGAGGCGGCGGCCGCGGCGGCGTTAGGCGAAGAACCCATCCCTGCTTCATTGGAGAACATGCCGCGCTGGAAGCCACTGGTCAGCGCCTGGCTGATGGAGTAGCCCACCGCGCCGGCGGCGGCTTCCTGCCAGCCGAAGGCGCAGCGAAAGATGGTGGCAAAAATGGTCGGCAGGGCGGTGACGTGCCACAGGCCGATGAGCAGGCTGGTGGCGATCCACAGCAGCGCCATGATGGGCACCAGCCACTGCATCAGGCGCGCCACGCCGCGCAGGCCACGGAGAATGGCCAGGAAAACGAAAATGGCCAGCACGCCGCCGCTGACTGCCGCTGGCAGATCGAACGCATAGTGCAGGGCATGGGCCACCGAGTTGGCCTGCACGGTGTTAAAGATAAATCCATAGGCCAGTAGCAGAAGGATCGAAAACAGGACACCCATCCAGCGCATGCCGAGACCGCGCGCCATATACCACGCCGGGCCGCCGCGAAACTGCCCCTGGCTGTCGCGCTCTTTGTATAGTTGCGCAAGAGAACACTCAGCGAAGCTGCTGGCCATGCCGAGCAGGGCGGAAACCCACATCCAGAATACGGCCCCAGGCCCGCCGGCAGCGATCGCCAGCGTCACCCCGGCAAGGTTGCCGCTGCCGACCCGGGCGGCAAGACTGGTACAGAGCGCCTGGAAGGACGTTAAACCGCCCGGCTGCGGGTGCAGGCTTTTTTTCAGACTGCGGCCGAATTTGCGCACGTAACGAAACTGAATACCCCGGGTTTGCCAGCTAAACCAGATCCCCGCCCCCAGTAACAGATAAATCATCACTGAGCCCCAGAGTATTTCATTGATAAATGAGAGAAAATCAGGCATTAAACATCCTCTTGTCCATGCCGGTACGCTTGTGTAAGCGTTACCAATTAAGTGACAATCCTTTCGCTTTCAGCAAATTAAGCGGCACAGTTTATCACACTCTGCGCTCTTCTCTCGTCGGCGGTTGCGCTGACCCGGCAGCGTGTTATCATCTGGGCAGACCGGTTACATCCCCTTAACTGCTGTTTAAGAGAAATATATCATGACGGATAAATTAACTTCTCTGCGTCAGTACACCACTGTCGTCGCTGACACCGGAGATATTGCGGCAATGAAGCTGTATCAGCCTCAGGATGCCACCACCAACCCTTCCCTGATTCTCGGCGCGGCTCAGATCCCTGAGTACCGTAAGCTGATTGATGACGCTGTGGCCTGGGCACGTAGCCAGAGCAGCGATCGCGCGCAGCAGATCCTCGATGCTTCCGACAAGCTGGCGGTGAACATCGGTCTCGAAATCCTGAAACTGATCCCGGGCCGTATTTCCACTGAAGTGGATGCACGCCTCTCCTATGATACTGAAGCGTCTATCGCGAAAGCCAAGCGCATCATCAAGCTGTATAACGACGCGGGCATCAGCAACGATCGTATTCTTATCAAGCTGGCTTCCACCTGGCAGGGCATTCGCGCCGCTGAACAGCTGGAAAAAGAAGGCATCAACTGTAACCTGACGCTGCTGTTCTCCTTCGCTCAGGCTCGCGCTTGCGCCGAAGCGGGCGTCTTCCTGATTTCGCCGTTTGTTGGCCGTATCCTCGACTGGTACAAAGCTAACACCGACAAGAAAGAGTACGCGCCGGCAGAAGATCCGGGCGTGGTTTCCGTCAGCGAAATCTACGAATACTACAAGCAGCACGGCTATGAAACCGTGGTGATGGGCGCCAGCTTCCGTAATGTTGGCGAAATCCTGGAACTGGCCGGCTGTGACCGCCTGACCATCGCCCCGGCGCTGCTGAAAGAGCTGTCTGAAAGCGAAGGCGCCGTTGAGCGTAAACTGGTTTATACCGGCGAAGTGAAAGCGCGTCCGGAACGTATTACCGAATCTGAGTTCCTGTGGCAGCATAACCAGGATCCGATGGCGGTAGACAAACTGGCGGAAGGTATCCGTAAGTTTGCGATCGACCAGGAAAAACTGGAAAAAATGATCGGCGAACTGCTGTAATCCCGCAGGTGGCCGACGCCCGTCGGCCACATTACACTGTCTGTCCCGCCTCCGGCAGTGTATCATTTCGTTTAACGCCACAGTTTGAACGGAATAACCATGAATACCTTACGAATCGGCTTAGTTTCCATCTCCGATCGCGCCTCCAGCGGCGTCTATCAGGATAAAGGCATCCCGGCACTGGAAGAGTGGCTGGCGCGTGCCCTCACCACCCCTTTCGAACTGCAAACCCGCCTGATTCCGGATGAGCAGGTGATCATTGAGCAAACGCTGTGCGAACTGGTTGACGAGATGGGGTGCCATCTGGTGCTGACCACCGGCGGAACCGGCCCTGCGCGTCGCGATGTGACGCCTGACGCAACGCTGGCGATTGCCGATCGCGAGATGCCGGGCTTCGGCGAGCAAATGCGCCAGGTTAGCCTACACTTTGTGCCGACGGCTATCCTTTCCCGGCAGGTCGGGGTGATCCGCAAGCAAGCGTTGATCCTCAACCTTCCCGGACAACCGAAAGCGATTCAGGAGACCCTGGAAGGGGTAAAAGATGCTGACGGCAAGGTACTGGTGCACGGTATTTTTGCAAGTGTACCTTATTGTGTACAGTTGCTGGAGGGGCCTTATGTGGAAACCGATGGCCGTGTGGTAGAAGCATTTCGTCCTAAGAGCGCCAGGCGCGAAACTTTATCCTGAATTTAATGCATTTGTGACATAACCTGCATCGCTGATGGTGTGCCGTTTTATTTACGATATAGTGCTGTTTACTTTACACGCTATAAATCACGCTGCACACCTCAGGATGAAATCGCGTTATGTCATATGCAAACCGACCGCTAAACCGCCAGGATTATAAAACGCTGACGCTGGCCGCCCTGGGCGGCGCGCTGGAGTTTTATGACTTTATCATTTTCGTTTTCTTTGCCGCCGTCGTCGGTGAGCTCTTCTTTCCCGCAGATATTCCCGAATGGCTCCGTCAGGTACAAACCTTTGGCATTTTCGCCGCCGGTTATCTGGCGCGCCCGCTGGGGGGGATCATCATGGCCCACTTTGGCGATCTGGTGGGACGCAAGAAAATGTTCACCCTCAGCATCCTGCTGATGGCGCTGCCGACCCTGGCGATTGGCCTGCTGCCAACCTATAGCTCGGTGGGCATCGTCGCGCCGTTGCTGTTACTGCTGATGCGTATTCTGCAGGGGGCGGCGATCGGCGGGGAAGTTCCTGGCGCCTGGGTGTTTGTCGCCGAGCATGTCCCGGAAAAACGCATTGGTATCGCCTGCGGTACGCTGACGGCCGGCCTGACGGTTGGCATTCTGTTGGGGTCGGTGGTGGCGACGCTTATCAACACCAGCCTGACGCCGCAGGGGATCCACGACGGCGGCTGGCGGATCCCCTTCCTGCTGGGCGGTGTATTTGGTCTGATTGCGATGTATCTGCGTCGCTGGCTGCAGGAGACGCCGATTTTTCTTGAGATGCAGCAGCGTAAAGCGCTGGCGCAGGAGCTGCCGGTAAAAGCGGTAGCGCTGAAGCACCAGAAGGCGGTGGTGATCTCTATGCTGCTGACCTGGCTGCTGTCGGCAGGCGTGGTGGTGGTGATCCTGATGTCGCCGGTCTGGCTGCAGAAACACTATGGCTTCGCGCCGGCGATTACCCTGCAGGCCAATAGCATCGCCACGATTATGTTGTGCATCGGCTGTCTGCTCGCCGGGCTGGCGGCGGATCGCTTTGGCGCCAGCCGGACTTTCATCGTCGGCAGCCTGCTGCTGGCGGTTGCCAGCTGGGCATTTTACCACCTGTCCGGCGCCAGCCCGCAGCGGCTGTTTCTGCTCTACGGCACGGTGGGGCTCTGCGTCGGGGTGGTAGGGGCGGTGCCTTATGTCATGGTGCGGGCCTTCCCGGCTGAAGTGCGCTTCACCGGCATCTCATTTTCCTACAACCTGTCGTACGCGATCTTTGGCGGCCTGACGCCGATTGCGGTCACCATGCTGATGGGCGTGTCGCCGATGGCGCCAGCCTGGTATGTGCTGGCCCTCTCGCTGATGGGGCTAGGATTAGGTATCTGGCTGCGTCAGGGGATGACGGCGTCGGCGGGATTGCCGGAAGGGGAACTGCAGCGTTGAGTCTGGTTTACCGATGATGACCTGCCGCCGCCCTGTGACAGGACGGCGGCGGACGATTAACGTGGTTCGCCGATCGGCAGCACGGTGCGGCCGAACTGCTCGTTCAGCACTTCACCCATCGCCAGGTAAATAGCGCTGGCGCCACAAACCAGGCCGACCCAGCCAGCGACTTTCACAATGCCTTCGTTATCCACCAGATGACCAATCGCCAGCAGCGCGAACAACACGGTCAGGCTCAGGAAGACAAACTGCAGCATGCGGGCTGCTTTCAGGGTGCCAAAGAACATAAACAGGGTAAAGACGCCCCACAGGCCGAGGTACATGCCGAGGAAGTGCGCGTTAGGCGCTTCCGCCAGACCCATTTTCGGCATCAGGAGGATAGCCACCAGCGTCAGCCAGAAGCTGCCGTAGGAGGTAAAAGCGGTTAAGCCAAAGGTGTTGCCTTTCTTGTATTCAAGCAGGCCGGCAAAAATTTGCGCAATGCCGCCGTAAAAAATGCCCATCGCCAGGATAGCTACATCGAATGCGAACAGGCCGCTATTCGCCAGGTTAAGCAGAATAGTGGTCATGCCGAAGCCCATAAGGCCCAGCGGTGCCGGATTAGCCAACTTAGTGTTGCCCATAATTCCTCAAAATTATCATTAAAAGGGAAGCATTACCCCGCGACTTGGCGGCGGGGCGCGGCATAATAATGAGGCGCTGAAGGGCTGTCTATGATCTGGCGGGGTATTTTTCACCAATTTCTGTTGCGCCCGACGGCGGCTGGATCATTTGCCGTAAACAGGCAATATGCAGGACCGCAGGGATGGTGACCCGGTAAGCGCTGCCGCTCACCGCTTTGACGCTGTTCAGCGCGGCGCCGAGCGGCCCGCCCAGCCCGGCGCCGCGCACCAGACCATGACCAATAACGCTTACGGCGGCATGGGTGCGCAGAATGGCGGTTAAGCGCTCGTCCAGCAACAGGGCGACCCCTTCGCTTAGCTTGCGGTGCCTCAGCAGATGGGGCAACAGATTTTCCAGCTCATGGCTCCGGCAATCCACCGCGGCAAGAAATTGTGCCTTTTGCTCCGCATCCAGCTTATTCCAGCTGTGCTGCAGGAAATGTTCCAGTAACTGCTGTTCGATCTGCGGCGTCGTCATCTGTTTGTCGACCTTCGCCTTCAGCCGTTTACACACATCCAGCAGGATCGCGCGATAAAATTTGCCGTGGCGGCGTAGGGTGTTGGCGATGCTGTCGCCGCCAAAATGCTGTAGCTCTCCGGCAATCAGCTGCCAGTTGCGGCGATAGCATTCAGGGTGGCCCTCCATTGCTAAAAAGGTCTCGTTGCGCAGCAGCGTGCTGGAGAGGCGGGGTTTGCCGTTATCGCCGTGGGTCAGAATACGGGTAAAAGCTTCCAGATGCGCCTCGCTGCACTCAGGAAGAAAGGCCAGATCGTCATCTGCCAGATAGTTAATATGCATAAATCATCCCTCCTCAGGATAACGAGGTTAGTCGTCGCCGATAATTTTTAATGAGGCCATATCTGAGGAGTGGACCGTGTGGCCGGAGAAGGCGATTTTCTTCACACAGCGTTTGCTGTCGTTATCGCTATTGATGTTGATCCAGCCGGAGGTGCTGCCCTCTTTTATCCCGGCGGGGACGTTCAGCGTATGGCTGGCGCCGCGGCTGGCCTTAAAGTAGACCGTCGCCCCGGAGAGCTGTACATCGCCGCGTTCGGCGCTGAGCTGAATGCGTTTGACGACCCGACAGACCGGGAGTTTCAGCGTCAGGTCGTTGGTTTCATTGCGCGGCATGGCTACCACACCGAGGATTTTATGGTCGTTGGCGGCCGCCGAGGTGATAAACGATAAGCCGAGGATAAGCCCCGCGGAAATCCGGAATAGTGGTTTCATCAATATGTCCCCTGAATAAGTAAAGTGCGACGGCGAGGGATATTATCACCAGGGGCGTGGGGCCATTAGCGCGCAAGTATTGCGGGTTATGTCAATGATATTATGAATATATTTTGTTTTCACATTCATCATTTATATATGTATTTCGCTGCCTCTTTTGGCGCCTGACAATGTCGCTCGGGACGCTTTTCACGACTCAGGTCGGGGCACGGTGCAAAAAATTTTTAGGCTTGCCCCTTGATGCCGGGGTGGGCGACCCCATCTTGTAGTCAACCGCAGTGAAGAACCTGAAAAAAAATGATGTCTGGGCAGTTGAAACCGCACGTTTCGCCCTTATCACAGGTTCACAACCACATGTTGATCGAATTTTTAGTGGAGACGTTTAGATGGGTAAAATTATTGGTATCGACCTGGGTACTACCAACTCTTGTGTAGCGATTATGGATGGCACTACTGCACGCGTGCTGGAGAACGCCGAAGGCGATCGCACCACGCCTTCTATCATTGCCTATACCCAGGATGGTGAAACTCTGGTTGGTCAGCCGGCTAAACGTCAGGCAGTGACAAACCCGCAAAACACCCTGTTTGCGATTAAACGCCTGATTGGCCGCCGCTTCCAGGACGAAGAAGTTCAGCGTGACGTTTCTATCATGCCATACAAAATTGTTGCCGCAGACAATGGCGACGCATGGCTGGATGTGAAAGGCACCAAAACTGCACCGCCGCAGATCTCTGCTGAAGTGCTGAAAAAAATGAAGAAAACGGCTGAAGATTACCTGGGTGAACCGGTAACTGAAGCGGTTATCACCGTACCGGCTTACTTCAACGATGCGCAGCGTCAGGCAACCAAAGATGCTGGCCGTATCGCCGGTCTGGAAGTCAAACGTATCATCAACGAACCAACCGCGGCCGCGCTGGCTTATGGTCTGGATAAAGAAGTCGGTAACCGCACTATCGCGGTATACGACCTCGGTGGTGGTACTTTCGATATCTCTATTATCGAAATCGACGAAGTTGACGGCGAGAAAACCTTTGAAGTACTGGCGACCAACGGTGACACCCACCTGGGCGGTGAAGACTTCGATACGCGTCTGATCAACTACCTCGTTGATGAGTTCAAGAAAGATCAGGGCATTGACCTGCGTAACGACCCGCTGGCCATGCAGCGCCTGAAAGAAGCCGCTGAGAAAGCGAAGATTGAACTGTCTTCTGCTCAGCAGACCGACGTTAACCTGCCGTATATCACTGCAGATGCGACCGGTCCGAAACACATGAATATCAAAGTGACTCGCGCGAAACTGGAAAGCCTGGTAGAAGACCTGGTTAACCGTTCCATCGAGCCGCTGAAAGTGGCCCTGCAGGATGCCGGTCTGTCCGTTTCCGATATCAACGACGTGATCCTCGTTGGTGGTCAGACTCGTATGCCGATGGTGCAGAAAAAAGTCGCTGAGTTCTTCGGTAAAGAGCCGCGTAAAGACGTTAACCCGGATGAAGCTGTGGCGATCGGCGCAGCGGTTCAGGGTGGTGTACTGACGGGGGATGTGAAAGACGTTCTGCTGCTGGACGTAACCCCGCTGTCGCTGGGTATCGAAACCATGGGCGGCGTGATGACAGCGCTTATCAACAAAAACACCACTATCCCGACCAAGCATAGCCAGGTGTTCTCTACTGCAGAAGACAACCAGTCTGCGGTAACCATCCATGTGCTGCAGGGTGAGCGTAAACGCGCGTCTGATAACAAATCACTGGGTCAGTTCAACCTGGATGGTATTAACCCGGCGCCGCGCGGTATGCCGCAGATCGAAGTCACCTTCGACATCGATGCTGACGGTATCCTGCACGTTTCCGCGAAAGACAAAAACAGCGGTAAAGAGCAGAAGATCACCATCAAGGCGTCTTCCGGTCTGAATGAAGAAGAAATTCAGAAAATGGTTCGCGAAGCAGAAGCTAACGCCGAATCTGACCGTAAGTTCGAAGAGCTGGTACAGACCCGTAACCAGGGCGACCATCTGCTGCACAGCACTCGCAAGCAGGTTGAAGAAGCAGGCGATAAACTGCCGGCTGATGACAAAACCGCTATCGAGTCTGCGCTGACTGCGCTGGAAACTTCCCTGAAAGGCGAAGACAAAGCGGACATCGAAGCGAAAATGCAGGCGCTGGCGCAGGCTTCTCAGAAGCTGATGGAAATTGCTCAGCAGCAGCACGCTCAGCAGCAGGCGGGTTCCGCTGACGCTCAGGCGAGCAACGCGAAAGACGACGATGTTGTCGACGCTGAGTTCGAAGAAGTGAAAGATAAAAAATAATCGCCCTTTGAACGGGTAAAACACTGGCACGGGCGAAGAGGTTTCCTCTCCGCCCGTGCACGCATGTTAAGGGGCTGAAAAACACCGATGGCAAAGCAAGATTACTACGAGATTTTAGGCGTCTCCAAAACAGCGGAAGAGCGTGAAATCAAAAAGGCTTACAAGCGCCTGGCCATGAAGTATCACCCGGACCGCAACCAGGGTGATAAAGAGGCCGAAGCCAAATTTAAGGAAATCAAAGAAGCGTATGAAATCCTGACTGATGCCCAGAAGCGTGCGGCCTACGATCAGTACGGCCACGCGGCCTTCGAACAGGGCGGCATGGGCGGCGGCGGCGGTTTTGGCGGCGGTGCGGATTTCAGCGATATCTTTGGCGATGTTTTCGGCGATATCTTTGGCGGCGGACGCGGTCGTCAGCGCGCGGCGCGCGGCGCCGATCTCCGTTACAACATGGAGCTGACGCTGGAAGAAGCGGTGCGTGGCGTCACCAAAGAGATCCGTATTCCGACGCTGGAAGAGTGCGACGTCTGTCACGGCAGCGGCGCCAAGGCCGGCAGCAAGCCGCAGACCTGTCCGACCTGTCATGGCGCAGGCCAGGTGCAGATGCGTCAGGGCTTCTTTGCGGTACAGCAGACCTGTCCGCACTGTCAGGGACGCGGTACGCTGATTAAAGATCCATGCAACAAATGTCATGGTCATGGGCGTGTAGAGAAAACGAAAACCTTGTCGGTTAAAATTCCGGCAGGTGTGGACACCGGCGATCGGATCCGTCTGGCGGGCGAAGGCGAAGCTGGCGAGCATGGCGCACCGGCAGGCGATCTGTACGTACAGGTCCAGGTGAAGCAGCACGCTATCTTTGAGCGTGAAGGTAATAACCTGTACTGCGAAGTCCCGATCAACTTCACGATGGCGGCGCTGGGTGGTGAGATTGAAGTGCCGACGCTCGACGGTCGCGTCAGTCTGAAAGTGCCGGGTGAAACCCAGACCGGCAAGCTGTTCCGCATGCGCGGCAAAGGTGTGAAATCCGTTCGCGGCGGCGCCCAGGGCGATCTGCTGTGCCGCGTGGTGGTGGAGACGCCGGTAGGGCTGAATGAGAAGCAGAAGCAGCTGCTGAAAGAGCTGCAGGAGAGCTTCGGCGGCCCGACCGGGGAAAACAACAGCCCGCGTTCGAAAAGCTTCTTCGACGGTGTGAAGAAGTTCTTCGACGACCTGACCCGCTAATTCCGCTTTTCCTGATATCCGGCCCGGGCCTTGCTGCCCGGGCTTTTTTTGCCTTACGCCTCCTCTTTTATTCGTAAAAAACGAACTTTAAAGCAATTTAAATCTGATTTTTTCGAGTTATCAGTGTGTGTATTATGCTTTTATCGAGTTATTCACCAACAGGATGAAAGTAAAAGTGAAACATCTGCAACGATTCTTTAGTAGCGATGCTTCCGGCGGCATTGTCTTAATCATTGCCGCCGCGCTGGCGATGGTGATGGCCAATACCAGCGTGACCAGCGGTCTGTATCACTCCTTCCTGGAGACGCCAGTTCAGCTGCGAGTCGGGGCGCTGGAGATCAATAAAAACATGCTGTTATGGATCAATGATGCCCTGATGGCGGTGTTTTTTTTACTGATTGGCCTGGAGGTCAAACGTGAGCTGATTCAGGGGTCGCTGGCGAGCCGTCGTCAGGCGGTGTTTCCAGTGATTGCCGCGCTCGGCGGGATGATTGTGCCGGCGCTGGTCTATCTGGCTTTTAACGCCCAGGATCCTGTCGCCAGAGAGGGGTGGGCGATCCCCGCGGCGACGGATATTGCCTTTGCGCTCGGTGTGCTGGCGCTGTTAGGTAGCCGGGTACCGACGGCGCTGAAGATTTTCCTGATGGCGCTGGCGATTATTGATGACCTCGGGGCTATCGTGATTATCGCGCTGTTTTATACCCACGACCTGTCCATGCTTTCGCTGGGCGTGGCGGCGGCGGCAATTGCGGTGCTGGTGGCCCTGAACCTCAGCGGCGTGCGGCGTACCGGGATCTATATTCTGGTTGGCGCGGTGCTGTGGACGGCGGTGCTGAAGTCTGGCGTTCATGCGACCCTTGCCGGGGTGATCGTCGGCTTTATGATCCCGCTCGAGGAAAAGCATGGCAAGTCACCGGCCAAAGCGCTTGAGCATGTCCTGCACCCGTGGGTCGCGTTTATGATCCTGCCGCTGTTCGCCTTCGCCAACGCTGGCGTTTCGCTGCAGGGAGTCACCCTGGCCGGACTGACGTCGCTTCTGCCGCTGGGCATTATGGCCGGGCTGTTTATCGGCAAGCCGCTGGGGATCAGCCTGTTCTGCTGGCTGGCGCTGAAGCTGAAGTGGGCCTCGCTGCCGGAGGGGACCACCTGCAAGCAGATCATGGCGGTGGGTATTCTGTGTGGGATTGGCTTTACGATGTCGATTTTCATCGCCACTCTGGCCTTCGGCAGCGTCGACCCCGCGTTGATCAACTGGGCCAAGCTTGGCATCCTGATTGGCTCAGTGCTATCAGCAGTCATCGGATATCTCATACTGCGTCAGCGCGTGACGGAGACTCGCCTCGCGGTATAACCTTTCTGCAGGAGAGCCTGCGTGGCTCTCCTGGACATTATCAGGGAGAGAAGCATGTCACATATCAACTACAACCATCTGTACTACTTCTGGCACGTGTATAAAGAAGGGTCCGTCGTTGGCGCGGCGGAGGCGCTGTTTCTGACGCCGCAGACGATTACCGGGCAGATCAAAGCCCTGGAAGAGCGCCTGCAGGGTAAGTTGTTTAAGCGAAAAGGAAGGGGACTGGAGCCGAGTGAGCTGGGCGAGCTGGTCTTCCGCTATGCCGACCGCATGTTTACCCTCAGCCAGGAGATGCTCGACATCGTCAACTACCGCAAAGAGTCGAATCTGCTGTTTGATGTCGGCGTCGCTGATGCGTTATCCAAGCGGCTGGTCAGCGGCGTGCTGGATGCCGCCGTCGTTGAGAGTGAGCAGATCCATCTGCGCTGTTTTGAATCCACCCATGAGCTGCTGCTGGAGCAACTGAGCCAGCATAAGCTCGATATGATTATCTCTGACTGTCCGATCGACTCGACACAGCAGGAAGGGCTATTTTCGGTGAAGATTGGCGAGTGCAGCGTCAGCTTCTGGTGCATGAATCCGGCGCCGACGAAGCCGTTTCCGGCCTGTCTGGAAGAGCGGCGGCTGCTGATCCCCGGTCGGCGTTCGATGCTGGGGCGTAAACTGCTGAACTGGATTAACGTGCAGGGCCTGAAGGTGGAGATCCTCGGCGAATTTGACGATGCGGCGCTCATGAAAGCCTTCGGCGCCGCGCATAATGCGATATTTGTCGCGCCGACGCTCTATGCGCATGATTTCTACTATGACGAATCGATTATCGAAATTGGCCGCATGGATAGCGTGATGGAGGAGTATCACGCTATTTTTGCCGAGCGAATGATTCAGCATCCCGCGGTTCAGCGCATCTGTAATCGCGATTACTCGTCACTGTTTACCGAACCCCGATAGCCTGCCGGCGTGGGCTGGCGTGGCGCTGGCCGCGCCAGCGCGCGTTAGCGGGGGAAGATGGCGGGCATAAAAAAACCCGCTTTCGCGGGTTTCTTTAACAAAGTTCAGCAAGCAGGCGATTAAGCCAGTTTGTTGATCTGTGCAGTCAGGTTTGCTTTATGACGCGCAGCTTTGTTTTTGTGGATCAGACCTTTAGCAGCCTGACGGTCCACGATTGGTTGCATTTCGTTAAATGCTTTCTGTGCAGCAGCTTTGTCGCCAGCTTCGATAGCTGCGTATACTTTCTTGATGAAAGTACGCATCATAGAGCGACGGCTTGCGTTGTGCTTGCGAGCCTTTTCAGACTGAACGGCGCGCTTCTTAGCTGATTTGATATTAGCCAAGGTCCAACTCCCAAATGTGTTCTATATGGACAATTCAAAGGCCGAGGAATATGCCCGTTTAGCCTTCTTTTGTCAATGGATTTGTGCAAATAAGCGCCGTTTAACACCACAGCGCTTCATTACGTAGTGATGGCGCAAGATTCTACCAGCTTGTTGCAGGCGAATACAGCTTTTCCACCATAAAAATCGCCGGGCGCGGCCAGTTTTCCCGCTTTCTCGCGCTGAGTGAATGAATTCCTGAGAACTTTCGTTGCCGAGGTGCAATCGCTGGTTAACGTTGACAGTTGTACAAGGTATACTCGGACGATTTTCACTGTTTTGAGCCAGACATGAAGCTGATACGCGGCATACATAATCTCAGTCAGGCGCCGCACGGGTGCGTGCTGACCATTGGTAATTTTGACGGCGTGCATCGTGGGCATCAGGCACTGCTGCAGCGGTTGCGCGAAGAGGGCCGCCAGCGCGGTTTACCGGTGGTGGTGATGATTTTCGAACCCCAGCCGCTGGAGCTCTTTGCCGCCGATAAAGCCCCGGCGCGGTTGACCCGCCTGCGTGAGAAGCTGAGCTATCTGGCTGAAAGCGGGGTCGACTATGTGCTGTGCGTTCGCTTTGACCGCCGTTTCGCCGCGCTAACCGCGCAGGATTTTATCAGCGAACTGCTGGTGCGCCGCCTGGGTGTGCAGTTCCTTGCCGTCGGTGATGATTTCCGCTTTGGCGCTGGTCGCCAGGGGGATTTCTTGTTATTACAAAAGGCCGGAGCGGAATACGGCTTCGACGTGACCAGCACCCAGACTTTCTGCGAAGGTGGGGTGCGTATCAGCAGTACGGCGGTGCGTCAGGCGCTGGCGGATGACGATCTCCTGCTGGCGGAGACGCTGCTGGGCCATCCGTTTAGCATCTCCGGACGCGTCGTTCATGGTGATGAACTGGGCCGTACCATAGGTTTTCCGACGGCGAACTTACCGCTGCGTCGTCAGGTTTCCCCGGTTAAAGGGGTCTATGCGGTAGAAGTGACAGGGCTGGGCGACAAACCCATAGCGGGCGTCGCCAATATTGGCACCCGTCCAACGGTCGCGGGCGTGCGTCAGCAGCTTGAAGTACATCTGTTGGACGTTGTAATGGACCTCTACGGTCGCCATATCAATGTAGTACTGCGTAAAAAGATACGTAACGAGCAGCGGTTTGCGTCGCTGGACGAGCTGAAGGCGCAAATCGCACGTGATGAGTTAACGGCCCGCGAATTATTTGGGCTGACCAGCCAGGCCTGAGCCGCTGGTGTTTATCAAACCGAAATACGGAACCGAGAATCTGATGAGTGACTATAAATCGACCCTGAATTTGCCGGAAACAGGGTTCCCTATGCGTGGCGACCTCGCCAAACGCGAACCGGGAATGCTGGCGCGTTGGACCGATGATGACCTGTACGGCATCATTCGTGCAGCCAAAAAAGGCAAAAAAACCTTCATTCTGCATGATGGCCCTCCTTATGCGAATGGCAGCATTCATATTGGTCACTCGGTTAACAAGATTCTGAAAGACATTATCGTTAAGTCCAAAGGCCTGACGGGCTATGACTCGCCGTACGTTCCGGGCTGGGACTGCCACGGTCTGCCGATCGAACTGAAAGTCGAGCAGCAATACGGTAAGCCGGGTGAGAAATTCACCGCCGCTGAATTCCGCGCCAAGTGCCGCGAATATGCCGCGGAGCAGATCGACGGTCAGCGTAAAGACTTTATCCGCCTGGGCGTGCTGGGCGACTGGTCGCGTCCGTACCTGACCATGGACTTCAAAACCGAAGCCAACATCATCCGTGCGCTGGGTAAAATCATCGGCAACGGTCATCTGCATAAAGGCGCTAAGCCGGTGCACTGGTGCGTTGACTGCCGTTCCGCGCTGGCGGAAGCGGAAGTGGAGTATTACGACAAAACCTCTCCGTCTATCGATGTGGCGTTCCACGCGGTAGACAAAGCCGCGGTACTGGCGAAATTCGGCGTAGCCGACGTCAACGGCCCGGTTTCCCTGGTTATCTGGACCACCACGCCGTGGACCCTGCCGGCTAACCGTGCCATCTCTCTGTCGCCGGAATTCGACTACGCGCTGGTGCAGGTTGACGGTCAGGCGCTGATCCTGGCGAAAGACCTGGTTGAGAGCGTAATGAAGCGCGTTGGCGCGACGGACTACACTATTCTGGCGGCGGTACAAGGTTCTGAGCTTGAACTGATGCGCTTTAAGCATCCGTTCCTCGATTTCGACGTGCCGGCGATCCTTGGCGACCACGTGACGCTGGACGCGGGTACCGGTGCGGTGCATACCGCCGGCGGCCACGGTCCGGACGACTACACCATCAGCCAGAAATACGGTCTGGAAATCGCCAACCCGGTTGGCCCGGACGGTGCTTACCTGCCTGGTACCTATCCGTCTCTGGATGGCATCAACGTCTTCAAAGCCAACGACATCATCGTTGAGATGCTGCGTGACAGCGGCGCGCTGCTGCACGTGGAAAAAATGCAGCACAGCTATCCGTGCTGCTGGCGCCACAAATCGCCGATCATCTTCCGCGCCACCCCGCAGTGGTTCGTGAGCATGGATCAGAAAGGCCTGCGCGCGCAGTCGCTGAAAGAGATCAAAGGCGTGCAGTGGATCCCGGACTGGGGCCAGGCGCGTATCGAATCGATGGTCGCTAACCGCCCTGACTGGTGTATCTCCCGTCAGCGTACCTGGGGCGTGCCGATGTCGCTGTTCGTGCACAAAGAAACCCACGAACTGCACCCGCGTACCCTCGAACTGATGGAAGAAGTGGCGAAACGCGTTGAAGTTGACGGCATCCAGGCGTGGTGGGATCTCGATTCCCGCGACATCCTTGGCGATGACGCCGACAGCTACGAGAAAGTGCCGGATACCCTCGACGTGTGGTTTGACTCCGGGTCGACCCACTCTTCCGTGGTTGATGTGCGTCCGGAATTCGCCGGTCACGCCGCGGACATGTATCTGGAAGGCTCTGACCAGCATCGCGGCTGGTTCATGTCTTCACTGATGATCTCCACGGCGATGAAAGGCAAAGCGCCATATCGCCAGGTACTGACCCACGGCTTCACCGTCGATGGCCAGGGCCGCAAAATGTCCAAGTCTATCGGTAACACCGTTAGCCCGCAGGACGTGATGAACAAGCTGGGCGCCGATATCCTGCGTCTGTGGGTGGCTTCCACCGACTACACCGGCGAAATGGCGGTCTCCGATGAGATCCTCAAACGCGCCGCGGACAGCTATCGTCGTATCCGTAACACCGCCCGCTTCCTGCTGGCGAACCTGAACGGTTTCGATCCAGCGAAAGACATGGTTAAACCGGAAGAGATGGTGGTGCTGGACCGCTGGGCAGTCGGCTGCGCGCAGGCGGCACAGGAAGATATCCTGAAAGCCTACGAATCCTACGACTTCCATGAAGTGGTACAGCGCCTGATGCGCTTCTGCTCCATCGAAATGGGCTCGTTCTACCTCGACATCATTAAAGACCGCCAGTACACCGCGAAAGCGGACAGCGTGGCGCGTCGCAGCTGCCAGACCGCGCTGTTCCATATCGTGGAAGCGCTGGTGCGCTGGATGGCGCCGATCATGTCCTTCACCGCGGACGAAATCTGGGGCTACCTGCCGGGCGATCGTGAGAAATATGTCTTCACCGGCGAGTGGTATGAAGGTCTGTTCGGCCTGGCCGACGATGAAGCGATGAACGACGGTTTCTGGGATGAATTGCTCAAGGTGCGCGGCGAAGTCAACAAGGTGATCGAGCAAGCGCGTGCGGATAAGAAAGTCGGTGGCTCTCTGGAAGCAGCGGTCACGCTGTATGCCGATGCCGACCTGGCGGCCAAGCTCAACGCGCTGGGCGATGAATTACGATTTGTCCTGTTGACCTCCGGCGCCAACGTTGCCGATTATGCGCAGGCGCCGGCTGATGCCTGGCAGAGCGATCTGCTGAAAGGGCTGAAAGTGGTCCTGAGTAAAGCCGAGGGCGAGAAGTGCCCACGCTGCTGGCATTACACCAGTGACGTCGGCAAGGTAGCGGAACACGCAGAAATCTGCGGTCGCTGTGTGAGCAACGTCGCCGGTAACGGCGAGCAACGTAAATTCGCCTGATGAGTAAATCGATCTGTTCAACGGGGCTACGCTGGCTGTGGGTCGTCGTAGCCGTGCTGATTATCGATCTGGGTAGCAAATTCCTGATCCTCCAGAACTTCGCTCTGGGGGAGACGGTTCCGCTGTTCCCGTCGCTTAATCTGCATTATGCCCGCAACTATGGCGCGGCGTTTAGTTTCCTCGCCGACAGCGGCGGCTGGCAGCGCTGGTTCTTTTCCGGGATCGCGATCGGCATTTGTGTGGTGCTGACGGTACTGATGTACCGTTCGAAGGCGACGCAAAAGCTGAACAATATTGCCTACGCCCTGATTATCGGCGGTGCGCTGGGTAACTTGTTCGATCGCCTGTGGCACGGCTTCGTGGTCGATATGATCGACTTCTACGTCGGTGACTGGCATTTCGCCACCTTCAACCTCGCCGATAGTGCGATCTGCATCGGCGCAGCGCTGATTGTGCTGGAAGGTTTCTTGCCGAAACCGACCGCGAAAGAGCAGGCGTAAATGTCAATGCCGGGTGGCGCTACGCTTACCCGGCCTACAGAATTTGTGGCCGCCCGTCGGTCCGGTTAGCATAGCGCCACCGGGCAACCGGTGACCTAAAACAAGCGAGCAATTTGCATGTCTAAATCCGTACAGAGCAACAGCGCGGTACTGGTGCACTTCACACTGAAACTGGACGACGGCTCCACCGCCGAGTCCACCCGCAGCAACGGCAAACCGGCGCTGTTTCGCCTCGGCGACACCTCTCTGTCTGAAGGGCTGGAGCAACAGCTTCTCGGTCTGAAAGAGGGGGAGAAAAAGGCCTTTTCGCTGGAGCCTGACGCCGCCTTTGGCGTACCCAGCCCTGACCTGATTCAGTATTTCTCTCGCCGTGAATTTATCGACGCTGGCGAACCAGAGATCGGCGCGATTATGCTCTTTACCGCAATGGATGGCAGCGAAATGCCTGGCGTGATCCGCGAAGTGAACGGCGATTCCATCACCGTCGACTTCAACCATCCGCTGGCCGGGCGCACCGTTCATTTTGATATTGAAGTGCTGGAGATCGATCCGGCGCTGGAGGAGTAACATGCAGATCCTGTTGGCTAACCCGCGCGGTTTTTGCGCTGGTGTTGACCGCGCTATCAGCATTGTAGAAAACGCGCTGACGCTGTATGGCGCACCGATCTATGTTCGTCATGAAGTGGTGCACAACCGCTATGTGGTGGATAGCCTGCGCAAGCGCGGCGCCATTTTTATCGAACAGATCAGCGAAGTGCCGGACGGCGCGATCCTGATTTTCTCCGCTCACGGCGTATCGCAGGCGGTACGGAATGAAGCGAAGAGCCGCGACCTGACGGTGTTCGATGCCACCTGTCCGCTGGTGACCAAAGTCCATATGGAAGTCGCCCGCGCCAGCCGCCGCGGCGAAGAGTCGATTCTGATCGGCCATGCCGGCCACCCGGAAGTCGAAGGCACTATGGGGCAGTACAATAACCCGCAAGGGGGCATGTACCTGGTCGAGTCGCCGGAAGACGTTCTCAAGCTGGAAGTCAAAAACGACGCCCGGCTGTCGTTTATGACCCAGACCACGCTCTCCGTCGACGATACGTCTGACGTTATTGACGCCCTGCGCGCGCGTTTCCCGAAAATCGTCGGCCCGCGCAAAGACGACATTTGCTATGCCACCACTAACCGTCAGGAAGCCGTGCGCGCGCTGGCGGAGCAGGCTGACGTGGTGCTGGTGGTCGGGTCGAAAAACTCCTCCAACTCTAACCGCCTCGCCGAGCTGGCGCAGCGGATGGGCAAAGCGGCTTACCTGATTGACGACGCCTCCGATATCCAGGAAGCGTGGGTCAAGGATGCGGCCTGTGTCGGCGTGACGGCGGGCGCATCGGCGCCGGATATTCTGGTGCAGAACGTCATTACCCGCCTGCAGGAGCTGGGCGGCGGCGAAGCCGTGCCACTGGAAGGCCGGGAAGAGAATATCGTCTTTGAAGTGCCGAAAGAGCTGCGTGTGGATGTCCGTGAAGTAGAGTAAGTTCTTTCCTCCAGCAGTATGAGAAGATGCCAGACTTAACGTCTGGCATTTTTTTTAGGGAGAAACCATGTGCTTACCGATCATTCTTGATACTGACCCGGGCATCGACGATGCTGCCGCCATTGCCGCGGCGCTGTTCGCGCCCGAGCTGGAGCTGCAACTGATGACCACCGTGGCGGGCAACGTTTCGGTGGAGAAGACGACCCGTAACGCGCTGCAGCTGCTGCACTTCTGGAATGCCGATGTGCCGCTGGCGCAGGGGGCGTCGATGCCGCTGGTGCGTCCGTTGCGCGACGCCGCCTCGGTGCATGGCGAATCCGGCATGGAGGGGTATGACTTTGTTGAGCATCAACGTCAGCCGCTGGCGAAGCCGGCCTTCCAGGCGATCCGCGATGCATTGATGCACGCTGCCGAGCCGATTACTCTGGTGGCGATTGGCCCGCTGACCAATATAGCGCTGCTGCTGACCCAGTACCCGGAATGCGTGTTCAACATCCGCCGGCTGGTGATCATGGGCGGCTCGGCGGGGCGCGGCAACTTCACGCCGAATGCGGAATTCAATATTGCTATCGACCCGGAAGCCGCCGCGAAAGTCTTCCACAGCGGGCTGGAGATTGTCATGTGCGGGCTGGACGTCACCAACCGGGCGCTGCTGACGGCAGATTACCTGGCGACCCTACCGACGCTGAACCAGACCGGTAAAATGCTTTATGCTCTGTTTAGCCACTATCGCAGCGGCAGCATGAGCAGTGGTTTGCGAATGCACGATCTCTGCGCTATTGCGTGGCTGGCGCGCCCGGAACTGTTCACTCTCCAGCCGTGTTTTGTGGCGGTGGAGACGCAGGGGACCTGGACCGCCGGCACCACGGTGGTGGATATCGAAGGACGACTGGGTCAGCCGGCGAACGCCCTGGTGGCGCTGGATATCGACGTGGAAGGGTTTCAGCGCTGGGCAGCGGAGGTGATTGCCCTGGCGCCGTGATAAATCACTCGATTTTCAAGGAAAGAAGCAATGACCTATGGACAGGCGTATTTGAGCGGCTGGAAAGAGACCTTTAATTTTAGTGGCCGCGCCAGCCGGCAGCAGTTCTGGACGTTTTTTCTCATCAATGTATTGATCGCCACCATGCCGCTGGCGGCCTGGTGTCTGGCAACCAGCGTTAACCCTCAATACGGTATCCTCAGTTTTGTTGTCATTCCCTTTGCCGCGCTCTGGCTGCTGCTGATGGCGCTCCCCTTGCTGGCTGTTGGCTGCCGGCGAATGCATGATATCGGCCGCTCCGGGATCTGGTTTGTGTTGGGGGTTATCATTCCGTGGTTTGCAATTATTTCGCTGGCTCTGTGCTGCCTGCGTTCAACGCCGGCACCGTCTCGCTGAGATAATCAATCATCACCCGCATCCTGGCGGGCATATGTTTATCTCCCGCCCACAGCAGCCACAGGTCGCCGGAGTAGCTGCTGATGAATTCCCACTCGGGCAGCACCTGCACGATATCGCCCTTCGCCAGCGCCTCGCGAGCGGTAAACAGCGGCAGGCTGCCAATGCCCAGATGCTGCTTAACCGCGTCGAGGCGGACGGCGGTATGGTTGGCGGCGTACCGCCCGTAGGTTTGCACTGTTTCGCTTTTCCCTTCCCGGCGGAACTTCCAGCGCGCGTCGGCGGGCGTTTCGCCAAGACTAATGCAGCAATGCGCGCGCAGATCCTGCGGCGTATACGGCGTACCGTGCTGCTGTAAATAGGGCTCAGTGGCGCAGATAACGTGCCTGATTGGCATCAGCGGTTTGCCATGCAGACCAGGGGAAGGGGTATCGGTGATGCGCAGCGCCAAATCAATACCGTCATCGATAAAATCCAGAGGGCGATCTTCCAGCCGCAGGCAGACGTCCACCTGCGGGTAGCGATGGAAAAACGCCATCATCAGCGGGTGGATCACAAAGCGGCCGACGGCTTTCGGTACGCTGAGCGTCAGCTTTCCCTGAGCGACCGTTTGGCGACTGCTGGCGGAATCTATCGCCTGCCGCGCCGCTTCCAGCATCTGCTGGGCATGCTGATACACTGTTTCCCCGGCATCGCTCAGTCGCAGCTTGCGGGTGGTACGATGCAGCAGCTTGCTGCCCATCTCCCGCTCCAGCCGCGACACGCTGCGGCTCACGGCGGAGGGCGTCAGTCCGCTCTGGCGGGCGACGGCGGAAAAGCTGCCCTGGTCGACAATCTGGACGAAGAGGGCGAGGTCCGGCAGGAGGTTTAGATTCATTTGTGCTCCCGGGGCAAAAGTGCATTGGCGGGTGGTGGGATTATCGCTGTCGATATTATCAATATACTGGTCGGACAGAGAGGAGAATCACCATGACTGAACGAGTTTATTACACCAGCGATGCTACCGACGGGCGCGCCCAGATCATCGCCTGCACCGCAGAAGTGGATGGCCGTTACGCCATCGAACTGGATCGGACGTTGTTTCACCCGCAAGGAGGCGGTCAACCGGCAGACCGCGGCTGGATAGCTGGGCAGGTGGTTGAGACGGTTATTGTGCGCGGCGACAGCGTGCTGCATATCCTGTCGCAAGCGCTTCCCCTCGGTGACGTGGAGATGAAAATTGATGCCTCCGCGAGACAGCTGCATGCCCGTCTGCATTCTGCCGGCCACCTGCTTGGCCTGGCGGGCGAACAGCTTGGCTGGCAACCGGTGAAAGCGCACCACTGGCCCGGCGAAGGGCGGATAACCTTTACCAGCAGGAACAATGCCGCGCTGCCGGACGCCAGTGCGCTACTGGCGCCGGTGAAGGCCTGGCAGGCGCAGGACTTACCGCGTCAGGTGACGTTCGCTGATGGCTTGCGCCAGGTGGGCTTCGGCGAACTGCCCGCTTATCCCTGCGGTGGCACCCACGTCGCCCGTCTGGCGGAGCTGGGCGACATTGTTATCAGTCAGATAAAGATGAAGAAGGGGCAGCTGGTGGTCAGCTATATCCTGGCATAAGGCTTTCTGCTCTACCGAAAGTATAATGTTTCCACAGCATTTCAATGCTGGTCGGTCGAGTTTGCCAGATTTAGTGCATCTTATTTCTTGAAACCGACAGATGACGAAAACGTCGATTATTGTCTCCGAGAGAGCACCCGCAAAGCACGCATTTCAGCACAATCGTATAGTTTTTACTGATATCGTCCGCCGTTTGTCATAAATTTCTAATTATCGGCGTTTTTGAGTAGCGGCCCGCTGACGGGCTGGTTACTCTGAAAACAATTTACGTAATGTTAACAAAAGAGAATAGCTATGCATGATGCACAAATCCGCGTGGCCATCGCCGGCGCGGGCGGCCGGATGGGACGCCAGTTAATTCAGGCTGCATTGCAGATGGAAGGCGTGGCGCTGGGCGCGGCGCTGGAGCGCGAAGGGTCAAGCCTGGTGGGCAGCGACGCCGGGGAGCTGGCGGGCGCCGGCAAAGCGGGCGTCGCGGTGCAGAGCAGCCTGACGGCGGTAAAAGATGATTTCGACGTGTTGATCGATTTTACCCGCCCGGAAGGCACGCTGAACCATCTGGCGTTTTGCCGTGAGCACGGCAAAGGGATGGTCATCGGCACCACCGGTTTTGACGACGCTGGCAAGCAGGCGATTCGCGACGCCGCGCAGGAGATTGCCATTGTCTTCGCCGCTAACTTTAGCGTCGGCGTCAACGTCCTGTTAAAGCTGCTGGAGAAGGCGGCAAAGGTGATGGGCGACTACACCGACATCGAAATTATCGAAGCGCACCACCGGCATAAAGTGGATGCGCCGTCAGGCACCGCGCTGGCGATGGGCGAAGCGATCGCCGGAGCATTGAACAAAGATCTGAAGGAATGCGCCGTCTACAGTCGTGAAGGTCATACCGGCGAACGCGTTCCGGGCACCATTGGCTTCGCCACCGTCCGTGCGGGCGATATCGTCGGCGAACATACGGCGATGTTTGCTGATATCGGTGAGCGTATTGAAATCACCCATAAAGCCTCCAGCCGGATGACCTTTGCTAATGGCGCGGTTCGCTCTGCATTATGGCTGAAAGACAAGAAAAATGGTCTGTTTGACATGCGTGATGTGCTGGATTTGAACAGTTTATAACGATTATTACCCATCGTGATGTGGTTATTGCAATCAATAAGTTATTGATGCAAGGGGCAATATATTGTTGCCCTTTTTTATTTTTATGGATTTGGTGTGTGTTTTACGTTGTGATAGCTATAAATAATAATCTTCATGCTGTTTTTGGTGAATGGAATGTAAATTTTGACCATTTGGTCCACTTTTTAGCGCTTCGTCGCCAGGTTTTACACTCTTTCCCGTCCGCAAGCGTTTTCTCAGCCAGGTTTGTTGGTCTTTTTGGCGTAAAAATCACATGTTATGCGCCAGTGGCGTAAAATGACATTAAAAATCTCCGCTTTAAGTTGACTTTTATCCGACATCTCTCCAGAATGCCGCCGTTTGCCAAAAATCTGCGGGCAACAGATTTGCATTGATTCAGATCGTGTTTATGAATTAATATGCAAATAAAGTGAGTGGATATTCTCTGGAGGGTGTTTTGATTAAGTCAGCGCTATTGGTTCTGGAAGACGGAACCCAGTTTCACGGTCGGGCCATCGGGGCAACCGGCACGGCGGTTGGGGAAGTCGTTTTCAATACTTCAATGACCGGTTATCAAGAAATCCTCACTGATCCTTCCTATTCCCGCCAAATCGTCACTCTTACTTATCCTCATATTGGTAATGTCGGCACCAACGCCGCCGATGAAGAATCTTCTCAGGTACACGCGCAGGGTCTGGTGATCCGCGATCTGCCGCTGATTGCCAGCAACTTCCGCAATACTGAAGATCTTTCTTCTTATCTGAAGCGCCATAACATCGTGGCGATTGCCGATATCGATACCCGCAAGCTGACGCGTCTGCTGCGTGAGAAAGGGGCGCAGAACGGCTGCATCATCGCGGGCGACAGCCCGGATGCTCAGCTGGCGCTGGAGAAAGCGAAAGCGTTCCCGGGTCTGAACGGCATGGATCTGGCGAAGGAAGTGACCACCGCAGAAACCTACAGCTGGACGCAGGGCAGCTGGACTCTGGCGGGCGACCTGCCGGAAGCGAAAGCGGAAAGCGAGCTGCCGTTCCACGTTGTGGCGTATGACTTCGGCGCGAAACGCAACATCCTGCGCATGCTGGTGGACCGCGGCTGCCGCCTGACGGTGGTGCCGGCGCAGACCTCTGCCGAAGACGTGCTGAAAATGAATCCGGACGGTATTTTCCTCTCTAACGGCCCAGGCGACCCGGCGCCGTGCGATTACGCTATCGACGCGATTGAAAAATTCCTTGAGACCGATATTCCGGTATTCGGTATCTGCCTTGGCCATCAGCTGCTGGCGCTGGCGAGTGGTGCGAAGACCATTAAGATGAAGTTCGGCCACCACGGCGGCAACCATCCGGTGAAAGATATTGATAACAATGTGGTGATGATCACCGCGCAGAACCACGGTTTTGCGGTTGACGAAGCCACCTTGCCGGCCAACCTGCGCGTGACCCACAAGTCGCTGTTCGACGGCACCCTGCAGGGCATTCATCGTACCGACAAACCGGCGTTTAGCTTCCAGGGGCACCCTGAAGCGAGCCCGGGGCCGCACGATGCCGCGCCGCTGTTCGACCACTTTATCGAGTTAATTGAGCTCTACCGTCAGTCCGCGAAATAATCAGGAGTAAAAGAGCAATGCCAAAACGTACAGACATAAAAAGTATCCTGATTCTGGGCGCGGGCCCGATTGTTATCGGTCAGGCGTGTGAGTTTGACTACTCCGGCGCGCAGGCCTGTAAAGCCCTGCGTGAAGAGGGCTACCGCGTTATTCTGGTGAACTCCAACCCGGCGACCATCATGACCGACCCGGAAATGGCTGATGCGACCTACATCGAGCCGATTCACTGGGAAGTGGTACGTAAAATTATCGAAAAAGAGCGCCCGGATGCCGTGCTGCCGACCATGGGCGGCCAGACCGCGCTGAACTGTGCGCTGGAGCTGGAACGTCAGGGCGTGCTGGCAGAGTTCGGCGTGACCATGATCGGCGCCACTGCGGACGCGATTGATAAAGCGGAAGACCGTCGTCGCTTCGACGTGGCGATGAAGAAAATCGGCCTCGACACCGCGCGCTCCGGCATCGCCCACACCATGGAAGAAGCGCTGGCGGTTGCCGCCGACGTTGGCTTCCCGTGCATTATCCGTCCGTCCTTTACGATGGGCGGCACCGGCGGCGGTATCGCCTATAACCGCGAAGAGTTCGAAGAAATCTGCGAACGCGGCCTGGATCTCTCTCCGACCAACGAACTGCTGATCGATGAATCGCTGATCGGCTGGAAAGAGTACGAGATGGAAGTGGTGCGCGATAAGAACGACAACTGCATCATCGTCTGCTCGATTGAAAACTTCGATGCCATGGGGATCCATACCGGCGACTCCATCACCGTTGCCCCGGCGCAGACCCTGACCGACAAAGAATACCAAATCATGCGTAACGCCTCGATGGCGGTCCTGCGTGAAATCGGTGTGGAAACCGGCGGCTCAAACGTGCAGTTCTCGGTGAACCCGAAAGACGGTCGCCTGATCGTTATCGAAATGAACCCGCGCGTCTCCCGCTCTTCGGCGCTGGCCTCGAAAGCCACCGGCTTCCCGATTGCTAAAGTGGCGGCCAAGCTGGCAGTGGGCTACACCCTTGACGAGCTGATGAACGACATCACCGGCGGCCGCACTCCGGCTTCCTTCGAGCCCTCCATCGACTACGTGGTCACCAAAATTCCACGCTTCAACTTCGAAAAATTCGCTGGCGCGAACGACCGTCTGACCACCCAGATGAAATCCGTCGGCGAAGTGATGGCGATTGGCCGCACCCAGCAGGAATCGCTGCAGAAAGCGCTGCGCGGCCTGGAAGTGGGCGCCACCGGCTTCGACCCGAAAGTGAGCCTCGACGACCCGGAAGCGCTGACCAAAATTCGCCGCGAGCTGAAAGACGCTGGCGCCGAGCGTATCTGGTACATCGCGGATGCCTTCCGCGCCGGCCTCTCGGTAGACGGCGTCTTCAACCTGACCAATATCGACCGCTGGTTCCTGGTGCAGATTGAAGAGCTGGTGCGTCTGGAAGAGAAAGTGGTGGAAGTGGGCATCAACGGCCTCGACGCCGACTTCCTGCGTACCCTGAAGCGTAAAGGCTTTGCCGATGCGCGTCTGGCGAAACTGGCGGGCGTGCGGGAAGCGGAAATTCGCAAGCTGCGCGACCAGTATGACCTGCATCCGGTCTACAAGCGCGTGGACACCTGCGCCGCCGAATTCGCCACCGATACCGCCTACATGTACTCCACTTATGAAGAAGAGTGTGAGTCCAACCCGTCCGTTGACCGCGATAAAATCATGGTCCTCGGCGGCGGCCCGAACCGTATCGGCCAGGGTATCGAATTTGACTACTGCTGCGTACACGCCTCTCTGGCGCTGCGCGAAGACGGTTACGAGACCATCATGGTCAACTGTAACCCGGAAACCGTGTCTACCGACTATGACACCTCCGACCGTCTGTACTTCGAGCCGGTGACCCTGGAAGACGTGCTGGAAATCGTGCGCATCGAGAAGCCGAAGGGCGTTATCGTCCAGTACGGCGGCCAGACGCCGCTGAAGCTGGCGCGCGCCCTGGAAGCCGCAGGCGTACCGGTTATCGGCACCAGCCCGGACGCTATCGACCGCGCGGAAGACCGTGAGCGCTTCCAGCATGCGGTTGACCGTCTGAAGCTGAAGCAGCCGGCGAATGCCACCGTCACTGCCATTGAGCAGGCGGTAGAGAGAGCGAAAGAGATTGGCTACCCACTGGTGGTTCGTCCATCTTACGTGCTTGGCGGCCGGGCGATGGAAATTGTTTACGACGAGCAGGATCTGCGCCGCTACTTCCAGACCGCGGTTAGCGTCTCCAACGATGCACCGGTACTGCTGGATCGCTTCCTCGACGACGCGATTGAAGTGGATGTCGACGCCATCTGCGACGGCGAAATGGTGCTGATTGGCGGCATCATGGAGCATATCGAGCAGGCGGGCGTACACTCCGGCGACTCAGCCTGTTCCCTGCCAGCGTATACGCTGAGCCAGGAAATTCAGGATGTGATGCGCGAGCAGGTGCAGAAGCTGGCTTTCGAGCTGCAGGTTCGTGGTCTGATGAACGTCCAGTTCGCGGTGAAAGATAACGAAGTTTATCTGATTGAAGTGAACCCGCGTGCGGCGCGTACCGTGCCGTTCGTCTCCAAAGCCACCGGTGTCCCGCTGGCGAAAGTCGCGGCGCGCGTAATGGCCGGTAAGACGCTGGCGCAGCAGGGCGTGACCAAAGAGATCATCCCGCCGTACTACTCGGTGAAAGAGGTGGTTCTGCCGTTCAACAAATTCCCGGGCGTTGACCCGCTGTTAGGGCCAGAAATGCGCTCTACCGGGGAAGTGATGGGCGTGGGCCGTACCTTCGCGGAAGCGTTCGCCAAAGCGCAGCTGGGCAGCAACTCAACCATGAAGAAACAGGGCCGCGCGCTGCTCTCCGTCCGCGAAGGCGATAAAGAGCGCGTGGTTGACCTGGCGGCGAAGCTGCTGAAGTTTGGCTTTGAGCTGGATGCGACCCACGGTACGGCGATTGTACTGGGCGAAGCCGGTATCAACCCGCGTCTGGTGAACAAGGTGCATGAAGGTCGTCCGCACATTCAGGACCGTATCAAGAATGGCGAATACACCTACATCATCAACACCACCGCAGGTCGCCAGGCGATTGAAGACTCCAAGCTGATTCGCCGCAGCGCGCTGCAGTACAAGGTGCATTACGACACCACCCTGAACGGCGGCTTTGCCACCGCGATGGCGCTGAACGCTGACGCCACCGAGAAGGTGATTTCGGTTCAGGAAATGCACGCGCAAATCACCAAATAAGCGCGCCGGCCTGGCCGGAGAGCAACAAACCAGGGCTGACGACATCGTCAGCCCTTTTTTTTGGCTGCAGTCATCTTCGGAGAGTTCTGCTTTTAACCACCTGTCGGGTCAGGCTAACTATAGTGAGCACCATAACGATACCTATTGATGAAAAGACAGGAGGATACAATGCGGAACAATATTCTGGTGGCATCCGCACTGGCAGCGACGGCAATCATGTTCGTGGCCGGCTGCTCATCGAATCAGTCGATCAAAACCACCGATGGCAAGACCATTGTCACCAGCGGCAAACCGCAGGTGGATGATGACACCGGCCTCGTCTCATACAAAAATGCCGAAACCGGCCGCGTGGAGCAGATTAACCGCGACCAGGTGAAGTCCATGGATGAGCTGGATAACTAATGGTTATCCCAGGCCCCGCGGGGAGTATGCGGGGCCGAACGAGCGCGTTACAGTAGCGCGCGATCGATTTTAACCACGATTTTACGCAACGCTGCGCCTTGTTCGAGGCAGGCCATCGGGCGGTGTAATTCGCCAGGGAAGAGGATCGCCAGCTCTTCCGGGTAGAGATGAATCAGCGTTTCGCTGTCGATAGCCTGACAGAAACCGATATCCTGCGTCGTGTTGAAGTGACCATCTTCAACGACCGGCAGCCCTTTATTCCCGGCACCGATGATCTCTTCACCTTTCAGCACAATGTGAATGTCGAGATATTGACGATGATATTCCGGGCGTTGCTCGCTCAGCGGCCGGGTATGGCCTTCGACGACGGTAAAAAACACATTATCACTCTCGACGGTATATTTCCCCGGCGGCAGCGCGTGCGGTTGTTGCTGTAACACGGCCTGCAGCGCCTGGCGGATCACCGGCGGATAGAGCTCATTTTCGGCGGCGGCGGTTAAGGTATCGATAATCATGCCGGGATCCTCTGCGGTTGTTGCGAATGAAGTAACGTTAATGAGTGAGCGACAATACTGGCGACGTCGGGGGTAATATCGACGGCCAGAACATCGCTTTCACTGGCGTCTGGCGTCTCCAGGGCGGCAAACTGGCTACGCAGTAACGCTTCTGGCATAAAGTGGCCTTTACGCTGGCGCATTCGATGCAAAATGCAGTCATAATCCCCGGTCAACCACAGGAAGCGTAGCTTCGCGTTCCCCTCACGCAGGCGGTCGCGATAGCGCTTTTTTAATGCGGAACAGACCAATACACCTGACTCGTTTTTCTGCTCAAGACTGAAAATGACGTCGGCGATACGCGTCAGCCACGGCTGACGATCCTCATCATTCAGCGGCTGGCTGGTGGCCATTTTGACGATATTGTTGCGTGGATGAAGGTCGTCGCCGTCGATAAATTTCGCTCCCAGCGCGTGGGCCAATGCCTGACCGACGGTGGATTTGCCGGTTCCGGAGACGCCCATCAAAATAATGCATTGTCCTGCCATCATGCGCTCCTTCTCTCAGACCGCGACCAGCATGCCGCCGTCAACGAACAGCAGATGGCCGTTGACGAAATTCGACGCGTTTGACGATAAAAAGACGGCAGCGCCGACCAGCTCCTGCGGATCGCCCCAGCGGGCGGCAGGGGTGCGTTTGCATAACCAGTCGGTAAACGCCTTATCCTCAACCAGCGTCCGGGTCATCGCCGTATTAAAGTAGCCCGGGGCAATGCCGTTGACCTGAATGTTGTGCCGCGCCAGCTCAACGCACATTCCGCGGGTTAGCATCTTCACCGCGCCTTTGGCGGCGGCGTAGGGGGTGATGGTGTCGCGCCCCAGCTCGCTCTGCATGGAGCAGATATTGATGATTTTTCCCTGCTGGCGGTCAACCATGCGCTTCGCGACGGCCTGAGAGACGAGAAATACCGCCGTCTGGTTAACTGAAATCACGTCATTCCATTCCTGCACCGGGAATTCGGTAAACGGGTGGCGGCGCTGGATCCCGGCGTTATTGAATAACACGTCAATCGGGCCAAGATGCGCTTCGATATTGGCAATGGCTTCTTCAACGGCCTCGGCATCGGTCACGTTAAATACCGCAGCATGGGCGGTGGCGCCTTCGTCGCGGAGCTTCATCACCGCATCGTCCGCTCGCGGGGCAGAAAGGTCATTAATAATGATTTCTGCGCCATATTGCGCCAGACCCTGAGCCATGACAAAACCGATCCCCTGTCCTGCGCCCGTAATTAAAATGCGTTTACCTTGTAAGCTGAAAAGATCGTTCATCTCGATATCCTGATTAGCGGCTGAAGAAAACCTGTGCCCTATCTCACGGATTTTTACCGGGGGAAACTGTGATGAAGATCACTCGGAACCGTGTTACAAAAAGGGGTTACTTTAAACGTGACGCTGCCGGTAAATCTCGCTGACTCAACAGGTTAACGGCTACGGACTGGCATTCTCTTTTGCCCCCCCGACAGGCATAATGGCCTGAAGCAGTCAGGTATTTGGCGGACACACAGATGAAAGCACAACGCATTACTCTCCATGATATTGCCGAGCTGGCTGGCGTAACCAAGATGACCGTTAGCCGCTATTTGCGCACCCCGGAAAAGGTGAAACCGGAGACGGCGGAGCGTATTGCTAGCGTGATAGCGGAGATCGGCTATCAGCCCGACCCGGATAATCCGGCGATGACCAGCGTCGCCGTGCCGCGGATTGGCGTACTCATTCCCTCCTTTCATAATCAAATTTTTGCCGATCTGCTGGCCGGCATCGAATCTGTTACCGCCGGGCATGGTTACCAGACGCTGGTGGTGAATTACGACTACGATCGCCAGCGTGAAGAGGAGCAGATTGCCGCCGTGCTGGCGTTTAATGTGAAAGGACTGCTGCTGACCGAGTCGGTGCACTCCCTGCGGGCGGACAAGTATCTGAATGCCGCGAAGATCCCGATCGCCGAAGTGATGGGGCTGGCGGAGAATCCAGGACGCATCAACGTCGGATTCGATAACTTCCAGGCCGGCTTCGATATGACCACCATGCTGCTGGCCAGCGGTAAACGACGGATCATCTACTTCGGCTCGATGTCCGACGTCCGCGACGAGCAGCGTTATCTGGGCTACTGTCGGGCGATGGAGAATGCCGGGCTGGCGGTGGGGCGCATTGCGCCGAATAAAGTCTCGTCGGTTTCCATTGGCACCGGCATGATGACCCTGGCGCGGCAAATGTACGCCGATATGGACGGTATCCTGTGCACTAATGACGACCTGGCGGTGGGCGTGTTACAGGAGTGCCTGGCATCCGGTATCAGCGTGCCCCAGGAGCTGGCTATCGCGGGCTTTCATGGCCTGGAGATTGGCCAGATCGTCTCTCCCCGGCTGGCCAGCGTCCTGACGCCGCGCTTCGAGATGGGTAAGGTGGCGACAGAGATTTTAATAAAGAAAATCAAAGGACTGCCCACCATTGAAAAGGTGGATCTCCACTACCGCCTGTCGATGGGCGAAACGATTTAACGGCCACCAGCCAGCGCCTGTCGTGTGTTAGCGAAAGGTTAATGCGCGCGCAGTCCATCGCCTGTCTGGTCGCCGTTTTGTCTTCACGATCACGCGTCCGGTAACATGCATTTTTAACACGATTCAGCGTGATACAGATCGCAAAATCCCCCGATAAAAACCCGTTTGATAGTGGCTACCGTCGTAACCAAACGTCAAACAGGTGATCTGATGAAGAGTGTTATTCCCCGCGCCGTCCTTTTAGTGGCCCCCGTAATTGAAACCCTGCAGCTGCAGCTGGCGGAGCATTTCCCGCTGCTGCGTCTCTACGAGCAGGACGATCCGATCGCCTTTCTGCGTGAACAAGGAGAGAACATTGCCGTCGTGGTCACTCGCGGCGACGTCGGCGTAGCAAACAGCGTCCTTGAGTTGCTGCCTCAGGCTGGGCTGATTGCCATCTTCGGCGTCGGTACCGATGCGGTGGATCTGGCGTATGCCCGCTCGCGGCAAATTGCCGTCACCATCACCTCCGGGGTGTTGACGAATGATGTCGCTGACCTGGCGATGGGGCTGCTGCTGGCCGGTTCCCGTCAGCTCTGTCAGGGCGATCGCTTTGTCCGCGAGGGACGCTGGCTGAGCGGTGGTATGCCGTTGGCGACTCAGGTCAGCGGGAAGCGTATCGGCCTGCTGGGTATGGGGAATATTGGCCAGGCGATCGCCCGCCGGGCGCGGGGTTTTGATATGCAGGTGCTGTATACCGACCGTAAAAAGATAGCGGGCCTCGATTATCAGTGGTGTGCCGACCTGCATACCCTGGCGCATGAGAGCGATTTTCTGGTGATTGCCGCATCCGGCGGCGAGGCGAACCGCGGCATCATCGACGCCTCGGTGTTTAACGTGATGCCGGCGCATGCCTGGCTTATCAATATTGCCCGCGGTTCGCTGGTGGATGAAAAGGCGTTGATCCACGCGTTACAAAACGGCGTTATCGCCGGGGCCGGGCTCGATGTTTTCGAACAGGAACCCCAGGTCCCGGCGGCGCTGATCGCCCTCGATAACGTGGTGCTGCAGCCGCATGTCGCCAGCGCCACGCAGGAAACACGACAGAAAATGAGCGAAGTGGTTTTTGCTAACGTCGCCGCCTGGTTTGCCGGCGCAGCGCTGCCAAACGCTATCGATTAATTAGCTTTTTATTTCTGTACCCGCGCGATCTCAATCAAAACAATAACCTCTGCATAGAGAGTGCAAATATATGAACGAGAAAATTCCCAGCACCCGTTGGCTGCGTATCATTGTGCCGGTGTTAATTGCCTGCATTATGTCATTTATGGACCGGGTTAATATTAGCTTTGCCCTGCCAGGCGGCATGGAGGCCGATTTAGGCATTACCAGCCAAATGGCTGGCGTGGCCAGCGGTATCTTTTTTATTGGTTATTTATTTTTGCAAATTCCCGGTGGGCGAATTGCGGTTAACGGCAGCGGTAAAAAATTTATTGCCTGGTCGCTGGTAGCCTGGGCTATCGTTTCCGTGGCGACAGGGTTTGTGACTCATCAATATCAACTGCTGGTGCTGCGATTTATTCTCGGGGTTTCGGAAGGGGGAATGCTGCCGGTAGTGCTGACCATGGTCAGCAATTGGTTTCCGGAAAAAGAGCTGGGTCGCGCGAACGCGTTTGTGATGATGTTTGCCCCGCTCGGCGGCATGCTCACCGCGCCGGTCTCCGGGGCCATTATTGCGGCGCTTGACTGGCGCTGGCTGTTTATCATCGAAGGGCTGTTGTCGCTGGTGGTGCTGGTCGTGTGGTGGTTTATGATCAGCGACCGTCCGCAAGAGGCCCACTGGTTGCCCGCCCGCGAGCGTGACTATCTGGTGACCACCCTGGCCGCCGAGCGTGCGGCGAAGCAGGCAGAAGCCCCTGTCAGCAAGGCCCCGGTGAAGGATGTGTTTGGTAATGCCGGACTGATGAAGCTGGTGATCCTCAATTTTTTCTACCAGACCGGGGATTATGGCTACACGCTGTGGCTGCCGACCATTCTGAAGGGGTTAACCGGCGGCAACATGGCCAGCGTTGGCTTCCTGGCGGTGCTGCCGTTTGTCGCCACGCTGGCCGGGATCTATGTGATTTCGTTGTTCAGCGACCACAGCGGTAAGCGTCGTCTGTGGGTTCGCTTCTCGCTCTACAGTTTTGCGGCAGCGCTGGTGGCGTCGGTAGTGCTCCGCGACCAGATGGTGGCGGCCTATATCGCACTGGTGATCTGCGGTTTCTTTCTCAAATCGGCTACCAGTCCGTTCTGGTCGATGCCGGGGCGTATCGCTTCGCCGGAGGTGGCGGGCAGCGCACGCGGGGTGATCAATGGTCTGGGCAATCTCGGCGGATTCTGTGGCCCCTATCTGGTGGGCGTGATGATGTATCTCTACGGCCAGAATGTGGCGGTCTGCGCCCTGGCCGGTTCGTTGATTATCGCCGGCACAATGACCTTTCTGCTACCGAAGCAATGCGATCTGGTCGACAGCGATTCTGATGTGGCGATCAAGAATCAACCCCGAAATGCGTAACCCACTGCGACATAAATCACAGTTATCATTGTAAGCGGTTGGCTTAACTGTCTACACTCTTGCTGATTACGACAAGAGCAAACGCAGGCCAATCAATGATTCTGATAATTTATGCGCATCCTTATCCGCAGCATTCTCATGCGAATAAGCGAATGCTTGAACAGGCAGGGACGCTTGAAGGCGTAGAGATACGCTCCCTCTATCAACTCTATCCCGACTTTAATATCGATGTCGCCGCCGAGCAGGCGGCGCTGGCCCGTGCCGATCTGGTTATCTGGCAGCACCCTATGCAATGGTATAGCGTACCGCCGCTGCTCAAGCTGTGGATGGACAAAGTGTTGGCGCACGGCTGGGCCTATGGTCACAACGGTATTGCCCTGCGCGGTAAATCGCTGATGTGGGCGGTGACCACCGGCGGCGGTGAAAGCCACTTCGACATCGGCTCATTCCCCGGTTTTCCGGTGCTGGCGCAGCCGTTGCAGGCAACCGCGCTTTACTGCGGAATGAAATGGCTGCCGCCGTTCGCCATGCACTGCACTTTTATCTGCGATGACGAAACGCTGCAGGCGCAGGCCCGCCATTATCGTCAACGCTTAATCGACTGGCAGGAGGCACACCAGAATGGATAGCCATACGCTGATACAAGCGCTGATTTACCTGGGCGCCGCGGCGCTGATTGTGCCCATCGCCGTCCGCCTGGGGCTGGGGTCGGTGCTGGGCTATCTGATCGCTGGCTGTATTATCGGCCCGTGGGGGCTGCGGCTGGTGACTGACGCCGAGGCGATTCTGCACTTTGCCGAGATCGGCGTGGTGCTGATGCTGTTCGTGATTGGTCTGGAGCTGGATCCGCAGCGGCTGTGGAAGCTACGCGCCTCGGTGTTCGGCGGCGGCGCGCTGCAGATGGTAGCCTGCGGGGTATTGATCGGTCTGTTCTGCATGCTGCTGGGCCTGCGCTGGCAGGTGGCCGAGCTGATAGGCATGACCCTGGCGCTCTCTTCCACAGCCATTGCGATGCAGGCGATGAATGAGCGCAATCTGACGGTGTCGCAGATGGGGCGGAGCGCCTTCGCGGTGCTGCTGTTCCAGGATATCGCGGCGATCCCATTGGTGGCGATGATCCCCCTGCTGGCGGCCAGCGGCGGCGCCACCTCGCTGGTGGCGTTTGCCCTCTCCGCGCTGAAGGTGGCCGCGGCGCTGGCGCTGGTGGTGGCCCTGGGGCGCTATCTGACCCGTCCGCTGCTGCGCTTTGTCGCCCGTTCCGGCCTGCGCGAAGTGTTCAGCGCCGTGGCGCTGTTCCTGGTCTTCGGCTTTGGATTGCTGCTGGAGGAAGTCGGGCTGTCGATGGCGATGGGGGCGTTTCTCGCCGGGGTGCTGCTGGCCAGCTCCGAGTATCGTCATGCGCTGGAGAGCGATATCGAGCCGTTTAAAGGGCTGCTGCTGGGGCTGTTCTTTATCGGCGTCGGCATGTCGATTGACTTCGGCACTCTCGTGACCCATCCGCTGCGTATCGTTATTTTGCTGGTCGGTTTCCTGGCGATAAAAATGCTGATGCTGTGGCTTATCGCCAGGCCGCTGGGCGTGCCACGCGCCCAGCGCCGCTGGTTTGCGGTGCTGCTGGGGCAGGGAAGCGAGTTCGCGTTTGTGGTCTTTGGCGCCGCGCGGATGGCGGATGTGCTGGACGGCGAATGGGCTAAGGCGCTGACCCTGGCGGTGGCGCTGTCGATGGCGGCAACGCCGGTCTTGCTGGTCCTGCTGACCCGTCTGGAGAAATCGGCCAGCGGCCAGGCGCGGGATGCTGACGAGATTGATGAAGAGCAGCCGCGGGTGATTGTTGCCGGCTTTGGCCGCTTCGGGCAGATTGCCGGGCGACTGTTGCTCTCCAGCGGGGTGAAGATGGTTATCCTCGATCACGACCCGGATCATGTTGATACCTTGCGCAAATTTGATATGAAGGTTTTCTACGGCGATGCCACCCGGGTCGACCTGCTGGAATCGGCCGGCGCCGAAAAGGCGGAAGTACTGATCAATGCCATAGACGATCCGCACGTCAGCCTTGAGCTGGTGGAAAGGGTAAAAGAGCATTTTCCGCATCTGCAGATCATCTCCCGCGCCCGCGATGTCGATCATTACATTAAGCTGCGCCAGGCTGGCGTCGAGGCGCCGGAGCGTGAAACCTTCGAGGCGGCGCTGAAGTCCGGCCGAATGACGCTGGAGGCGCTGGGACTCGGCGCCTATGAAGCCCGCGAGCGGGCCGATCTGTTCCGTCGCTTCAACCTGCAGATGGTCGAAGAGATGGTGGCGATGGCGGAAAATGACGCGGCGTCGCGGGTGGCGGTCTTCAAGCGGACCAGCGATATGCTCACCGGCATCATCAACGAAGATCGTCATCATCTGTCGCTGGTGCAGCGTCACGGCTGGCAGGGGACGGAAGAGGGCAGGCACACCGGGGATATTGCCGATGAGCCGGAAAATAAGCCCTCAGCCTGACGCTCGTCAGTAACATTTTGTTTTCCGTTTAGAACCGGTTCTGGCGGCCCACGGTGTGAACGTGGGCTTGCCAGCAAATCAGAAAATTTTCTTATTCTTTACCTTCCGGCCAGTCGACGAAGTAGTACGCTTTCCGTATAGTGGCGACAATTTTTTGCACTCGGGAATGAATGAATGATCAGTCTGATTGCGGCGTTAGCGGTAGATCGCGTCATTGGTATGGAAAACGCCATGCCATGGAACCTGCCTGCCGATCTCGCCTGGTTCAAACGCAACACGTTAAATAAGCCGGTGGTGATGGGGCGTCTGACCTGGGAATCCATTGGGCACCCGTTGCCGGGGCGTAAAAATATCGTGATCAGCAGCAAACCCGGCAGCGACGATCGCGTGCAGTGGGTCTCCTCAGTGGAGGAAGCGATTGCTGCCTGCGGCGATGTGGAAGAGATTATGGTGATTGGCGGCGGCCGCGTTTATGAGCAGTTCCTGCCGAAAGCGCATAAGCTCTATCTGACGCACATTGATGCGGAAGTGGAAGGCGATACCCATTTCCCGGATTACGACCCGGACGAGTGGGAGTCGGTGTTCAGCGAGTTTCATGACGCTGACGCGCAGAACTCCCACAGCTACTGCTTTGAGATCCTCGAACGCCGTTAAGCGGGAAGGATAGCAATGAAAAAACCCCGGTCGCGCCTGGCGTGACCGGGGTTTTCTTTTGCGTGAATTCCGCGACGAAGGCGCACTCAGTATCTCGTCATGTTCCCCGTCGCAGGCTTCGTCTTTCGGGAGCGCTGTCCGGGCGACAAATCGCAAGGAAATGTAGGTCGGGTAAGGCGTGAGCCGCCACCCGACACAAAAGTGGCTCCGCGCCCGCCGTTCTTGCCCGGGGCGACAAATCGCAAGGCAATGTAGCCCGGATAAGGCGCAACGCGCCGCCATCCGGGAAGACTCAGGACGCGACGGCTTCGCCTTCGTCGAGGCTTTTCTGGCGGTTCGACGGCTGGGTGAAGTACTGCTTATCTTCCCAGCGCAGGCAGGTGAGTTCCCCGCCCCAGCAGCAGCCCGTATCCAGGGCGTAAATCCCCTCCGGCGTACCGCGTCCCTCCAGTGAAGCCCAGTGGCCAAAGGCAATGCTGTAGGCATTGCTGACCGGGCCAGGAATGGCAAACCACGGCTTCAGCGGCGCCGGGGCGTCCTCGGGCGCCTCTTTCGAATACATATCCAGCTGGCCGTTGGGGAAGCAGTAGCGCATGCGGGTAAAAGCATTAGAGATAAAGCGCAGGCGCGCCAGACCGCTCAGCTCGTTGCTCCAGTGATTCGGCATATCGCCATACATGGCATCGAGGAAGAAAGGGTAGGAGTCGCTGGAGAGCACCGCTTCTACATCGCGCGCGCACTGCTGGGCGGTCTCCAGATCCCACTGCGGCGTGATGCCCGCGTGGGCCATCACCAGCTTTTTCTCTTCATCCACCTGCAGCAGCGGCTGGCGACGCAACCAGTTGAGCAGCTCGTCGGCATCCGGGGCTTCCAGCAGGGATTTCAGACGATCCTTCGGCTTGTTACGGCTGATACCGGCGAAGACGGCCAGCAGGTGGAGATCATGGTTGCCCAGCACCAGTCGCACACTGTCGCCCAGAGATTTGACATAGCGCAGGACCTCCAGCGACCCCGGGCCACGGGCCACCAGATCGCCGGTCAGCCATAGCGTATCGGTGCTCGGGTCGAATTCAACCTGCGCTAATAATGCGATCAGTTCATCGTAGCAACCGTGAACGTCGCCAATAAGGTATGTTGACATTGTTTTAATGAATGAGCGTTGGAACTGCGAGACGGAACACAGGGATCTCGATACGGAACGGCGAGCCGTCGATATCGATCATCTCATAATGACCCTGCATGGTTCCCAGCGGCGTTTCGATGACCGCGCCGCTGGTATATTGATATTCACCGCCAGCGGGAATATGTGGTTGCTCGCCGACCACCCCTTCACCCTGAACTTCAGTCTCACGACCGTGGCCGTTAGTGATGAGCCAGTAGCGGCCAAGCAGCTGAACCTGACTCCGCCCCAGATTGCGAATGGTGACGGTATAAGCGAAGACGTAACGCTCTTCTTCCGGAGAAGACTGCGATTCGATATAGACGCTTTGTACCTGAACGCAAACACGAGGCGAATTAATCATGGTTAGCTCTCCTTCGAAGGCAGATTGTTGGATAACCAGTTGGCCATCTTACAGTACTGCTCTACAGAAATATTTTCCGCACGCACTGCCGGGTCGACGCCCAGCTCGGTCAACACTTCAACGCTAAACAGATTGCCGAGACTATTGCGGATGGTCTTACGGCGCTGGTTGAAGGCTTCGGTGGTGATGCGGCTCAGTACCCGGACCTCTTTTACCGGATACGGCATGGTGCGGTGCGGCACCAGGCGAACCACCGCGGAGTCAACCTTAGGCGGCGGGGTAAACGCGCTCGGCGGCACTTCGAGTACCGGGATCACCTGGCAATAATATTGCGCCATCACGCTTAACCGACCATACGCCTTACTGTTCGGCCCGGCAACCAGACGATTGACCACTTCTTTCTGCAGCATAAAGTGCATATCGGCAATGGCATCAGTATAGCTGAACAGATGGAACATTAGCGGCGTCGAGATATTGTACGGCAGGTTGCCGAAGACGCGCAGCGGCTGGCCCATTTTCTCCGCCAGTTCGCCGAAGTTCATGGTCATCGCATCCTGCTGATAGATGGTCAGCTTCGGTCCGAGGAACGGGTGCGTCTGCAGGCGAGCCGCCAGATCGCGGTCCAGTTCGATAACGGTCAGCTGGTCAAGACGTTCGCCGACCGGTTCGGTCAGCGCGGCGAGACCCGGGCCGATTTCAACCATCGCCTGGCCTTTCTGCGGATTAATCGCCGAGACGATGCTGTCGATCACAAACTGATCGTTGAGGAAGTTCTGCCCGAAGCGTTTACGGGCTAAATGGCCCTGATGGACTCGATTATTCATTGGGTATTAACAATCATTTTGATGGCGAGATTAAGCGCCGTGATAAAACTGCCGACGTCCGCTTTTCCCTGACCCGCTAATTCCAGTGCGGTGCCGTGGTCGACGGAGGTACGAATAAAAGGTAAACCGAGCGTAATGTTCACGCCACGGCCAAAGCCCTGGTATTTTAGCACGGGCAGGCCCTGATCGTGGTACATCGCGAGTACCGCATCGGCATGGTCAAGGTATTTGGGCTGAAAGAGGGTGTCTGCCGGCAGCGGACCGCTGAGGTTCATCCCCTTAGCACGCATCTCTTCCAGCACCGGAATGATGGTGTCTATCTCTTCTGTTCCCATATGGCCGCCTTCGCCAGCGTGCGGGTTAAGCCCGCAAACCAGCACATGCGGCTGGGCAATGCCAAATTTCGTGCGCAGATCGTGATCGAGAATGGTGATGATCTCGCGCAGCAGCTCGGGCGTTATCGCTTCGCTGATGGCTTTCAACGGCAGATGGGTCGTCACCAGCGCCACCCGCAGCTCCTCGGTCGCCAGCATCATCACCACTTTGCTGGCCTTCGCGCGCTCTTCGAAGAACTCGGTATGACCGGTGAAGGCGATGCCGGCGTCGTTGATGTTGCCTTTGTGCACCGGGCCGGTCACTAACGCCGCAAATTCGCCGCTAAGGCAGCCGTCGCAGGCGCGCGCCAGCGTTTCCACGACATAGGCGCCGTTTTGCACGTTCAGCACGCCAGGTTCCGCCGGGACGTTCAGCGGTACATTAAGCAGCGTCAGCGTACCGGCGCGCTGCGGAACGGGCGGTTGCGCAGGATCGTATGGGAGGAGAGATAAAGGAAGACCGAGCCGCTGGGCTCGGTCAGTTAACAGGGCGCCGTCGGCGCAGATCACCAGCTCAACTGGCCAGTCGCGCTGGGCAAGCTGCACGACCAGGTCAGGGCCAATCCCGGCGGGTTCGCCGGGAGTGATGACAACTTTACGGATTTCAGGCATCGATATTAGTTGCTCAGAATTTTAACATACGCACTGGCGCGCTGTTCCTGCATCCAGGTTGCCGCTTCTTCAGAGAATTTGCGGTTCATCAGCATGCGGTATGCACGATCTTTCTGCGCGGCGTCGGTTCTGTCGACCTGACGGCTATCCAGCAGTTCGATCAGATGCCAGCCGAAGGAGGAGTGCACCGGTCCGCTGGTCTGCCCTTTGTTCAGACGCATCAGCGCATCGCGGAATGCCGGATCGAAGATGTCCGGCGTCGCCCAACCTAAATCACCGCCCTGGTTTGCTGAACCCGGATCTTCAGAGAACGCTTTCGCCGCTTTGGCGAAGGTGGTTTTCCCGCTCTTAATGTCAGCCGCGATTTGTTCCAGCTTGGCCTGGGCCTGGGCATCATTCATGATCGGCGACGGCTTAAGCAGAATATGACGGGCATGCACTTCGGTGACGGAGATGTTCTGAGTCCCGCCGCGCAGGTCGTTGACTTTCAGAATGTGGAAGCCGACGCCAGAGCGGATCGGGCCGACGATATCCCCTTTTTTGGCGGTGCTTAACGCCTGGGCGAAAATACCAGGCAGCTCCTGGATACGACCCCAGCCCATCTGGCCTCCCTTCAGCGCCTGTTGGTCAGCGGAGTAGGTGATGGCCAGTTTACCGAAGTTAGCGCCGTTGCGCGCTTGTTCAACGATGGCATTTGCTTGCTCCTGAGCTGCGGCAACTTCATCCGCGGTCGGGTTTTCCGCCAGCGGGATCAGGATGTGGCTCAGGTTAAGCTCGGTGCTGGCATCGTTCTGGTCGCCAATCTGTTTTGCCAGCGCTTCGACTTCCTGCGGCAGCACGGTGATACGGCGACGCACTTCATTGTTACGCACTTCCGAAATCAGCATCTCTTTGCGGATCTGGCTACGGTAGGTGTTGTAGTTGATGCCTTCATAGGCCAGACGGCTGCGCATCTGATCCATGGTCATGTTGTTTTGTTTGGCGATGTTGGCGATGGCCTGATCGAGCTGGTCGTCAGAGACCTTCACGCCCATCTTCTGCCCCAACTGCAATACGATCTGGTCCATGATCAGTCTTTCGAGGATTTGATGGCGCAGTGTCGCGTCATCCGGCAGCTGTTGGCCAGCCTGACCCGCATTGAGCTTAACTGATTGCATCAAACCATCGACGTCGCTTTCCAGCACGACGCCATTATTGACGACGGCCGCTACTTTATCGACCACCTGAGGGGCAGCGAAACTGGTATTCGCGATCATGGCGATACCGAGAAGCAGCGTTTTCCAGTTCTTCATACTTTTTCCATTTCAATTAACCGCAAATGCGGACGATGTTGTAAACCAGCCGCATCACAGGGAGCTCTGGTACGGTAAAATGTTCGAACGCAGCATCTGCTGGGTGCCGAGGCCGTAGTTAGAGCTCAGACCGCGCAATTCAATATTGATTCCGAAGGTGTTGTCGTATTTGCTCTCGCCGCCGTTGTTGTTGCTATCCCAGCCGTTGACTTTACGTTCGTAGCCAAGACGGATGGCGTAGCAGCAGGAGTTATACTGAACACCCAACATCTGGTTTGCTGCTTTCCGGGTATTGGTATCGAAGTAGTATGCCCCGACCACGGACCAGCGATCGACGATCGGCCAACTGGCGGTCATCCCCACCTGCGAAATACCCTGTTTATATTGTGCCGCCGTGGAATATGAAGGCAGTGTAGCCTGAATATATTCCGGGCTGGCGTAACGATAGTTAAGCTGGACTAAGCGGTTTTCATCGCGACGGTATTCAATGGTGCCGTTACCGGTGGCGACGTTATCCAGACGGGTGTCGTACTGGATCCCTCCGCGTAAACCCCAGTCATCGGCGATGCGCCAGTAGGTATCGCCGGCCCATACCAGTGAACCCGTGGTGTCGTTGTTCTCCCAGTTGATGTTGTCATCACCGGTGCGTGACTCGGTGAAATAGTAGATTTGACCAACGGAAATATTAAAACGTTCCACGGCGGCGGCATCATACACGCGAGAGGTGATGCCGGTAGTGACCTGGTTGGCTGACGCGATGCGGTCCAGACCGCTATAGGTACGGTCGCGGAACAGGCCGGTGTAGTCCGACTGCAATAGCGTGGAGTCGTAGCTACCGATTTCACTCTGATCGCGGTACGGCACGTACAGATACTGCATGCGCGGTTCCAGCGTTTGGGTGAATCCCTCCTGCAGGTCGCGTTCAAAGACCATTTTACCGTCGATTTTAAACTGCGGCATTACGCGGCTGACAGACTCTTTGTAGTCAGTGCCGTTGGCGGCGTTGTACTTATCGAGGTTGCTCTGCTGGTAGTGGGTCGCCAGCAGCTTGGCTTCAGTATTCAGACTGCCCCAGGCGTTGGACAGCGGCAGGTTGATCGTCGGTTCGAGGTGAACGCGGGTCGCTTCCGGCATGTTGTTATTCGAGTTAACAAAATGGGCGACCTGACCGTACAGATGGGTATCGAACGGACCGACATCGTTCTGGTAGTAGTTGATGTCGAGCTGCGGCTCAGCCGAGTAGGAGTTGCTCGATTCCCGGTCAAAGACCTGGAACTGCTTGGTCGATACCGTCGCGTCAAAGTTCTGATTGACGTAACCGGCGCTGAATTTCTGCGTCGCATAGCCGTCGGTACTGGAACCATATTTCGAGCTGAAATCGTTGAAGTAGTCAGGATCGCTGACCTTGGTGTAGTCAGCGTTCAGACGCCATACCTGATCGATAACCCCGGAGTGGTTCCAGTAGAACAGCCAGCGGCGGCTGTTGCTGTCGCTCGAGTGATCGTCTTCGTAGACTTTATCCGACGGCAGGTAGTCGAATTCAGTTAAGCCGCTGCCGAGCTGGGTCAGGTAGCGGAATTCGTTTTCCCACATCACGCCGCCGCGTTTGTTCATATAGTGCGGGGTGATGGTGGCATCGAAGTTCGGCGCAATGTTCCAGTAGTACGGCAGGGAGAATTCCACACCGTTTTTGGTACTGTATTTGGCGTTCGGGATCAGGAAACCGGAACGACGTTTGTCGCCCACCGGCAACTGCAGGTAAGGGCTGTAGAAAATCGGTACTGAGCCCAGCTTAAAGCGGGCGTTCCAGATCTCGGCAACCTGCTCTTCACGGTCGTGGATGACTTCGCTGCCCACGACGCTCCAGGTGTCGGAGCCCGGCAGACAGGAGGTAAAGCTGCCGTTTTCCAGAATGGTATAGCGGTTTTCGCCGCGCTGTTTCATCAGGTCCGCCGTGCCGCGTCCCTGGCGTCCGACCATTTGATAATCGCCCTGCCAGACGTTGGTATCTTTGGTGTTCAGGTTTGACCAGGCTTTAGGCCCTTTGAGGATCACCTGGTTATCGTCGTAATGGACGTTGCCCAGCGCATCCACCGTTCGCACCGGTTGCGCCTGGCCCGCGGCCTGCTGCTGATGCAGCTGCACTTCGTCGGCACGCAGGCGGCTGTTCCCCTGGTTAATATCGACGTTGCCGGTGAAGACGGCATTATCCGGGTAGTTGCCCTTCGCATGATCGGCGTTAATCGTCACCGGCAGATCGCCAGGCCGCCCTTCCACGAGCGGACGATCAAAGCTTGGCACGCCAAGCATACATTGCGTTGCGAGATCGGCAGCGAGGCCTTGTTGGCTATACAAGGCGCTGGCAATCATCGTAGCCAGGAGGCTGGGAATACGTTTTTTCATACGTTGTATTTATTGTTCCATCATCTTGTGGCAGCGGCTTGCAAACGGTCAGAGCCTAACTTACTCAACATTATCACGCTAGTGTTAATCCTGCCCGTTTCGAGCCCGAGCGTTAGGCACCCTGTTGAATGACGAGTATGATAAAGCAAATTATAGGCTATGTCCCACAATTGACCGAGGCGCGAGTGCCGGGTAACGTGCGGTCATATTCGAGCTTAACGGCGATAAACAGTTGGGGAGTCTATGCAGTATTTGGGTAAAGTGATTGGCGTGGCAGTGGCTTTGCTGATGGGCGGTGGGTTTTGGGGTGTCGTGCTCGGCTTCCTGGTGGGCCATATGTTTGACCGGGCGCGCAGTCGCCGGTTGAATCTCTTCGCCAATCAACAGGAACGCCAGTCGCTCTTCTTTTCCACCACCTTTGAAGTGATGGGGCATCTGACCAAATCCAAGGGGCGCGTCACCGAAGCTGATATTCATGTCGCCAATGTGCTGATGGATCGCATGAACCTGCACGGCGCATCGCGTACGGCGGCGCAGCAGGCGTTTCGCGACGGCAAGGCCGACAACTATCCGCTGCGCGAGAAGATGCGTCAGCTGCGCAGCGTCTGCTTTGGGCGCTTCGATCTGATTCGGATGTTTCTGGAAATTCAGCTGCAGGCGGCGTTCGCTGACGGCGAATTGCACCCCAACGAACGTGAAGTGCTGTTCGTCATCGCTGACGAGCTTGGCATCTCGCGCGCCCAGTTCGATCAATTCCTGCGGATGATGCAGGGCGGCGCCCAGTTTGGCGGCGGTTCGCAGCAGCAATCGTATGGTCAGCACGGCGGCAATGCCGGCTGGCAGCAGGCGCAGCGCGGGCCAACCCTCGAAGATGCCTGCAATGTGCTGGGGGTGAAACCGACCGATGACGCGGCGACGGTGAAGCGCGCCTATCGTAAGCTGATGAACGAACATCATCCGGACAAGCTGGTGGCGAAAGGGCTGCCGCCGGAGATGATGGAGATGGCCAAACAGAAAGCTCAGGAGATCCAGAAGGCCTGGGAGCTGATCAAAGAGCAGCGCGGCTTCTGAGTTTTCCCGCCCCTCCCGTCCGGCGAGGGGTTTTAGTTTTTAGGCTGTGCGCGTCGGTACAGCCGCCGCGGATGGCCGATTTTTCCATACAGCATCTCCACTTCCAGAAAGCCGGTCTCGACACCGTGTTCCAGATAGCGCCGGGCGGTGGTTTTGCTGAGCCCGGCGGCGCTGACCACCTCATCGACGGAAAAACAGTGTGCTTCCCGGCCGCTAAACAATCCCTGCACCAGCGCCAGCGTCTTCTCTTCAATGCCCTTACTACCGCTATCCACGCGGAAGTTCTTCGCCTGCAGTTGGTAGAGAGAATCGACGTTCTGCTGATCGACGATTTTCCATTCCCGCTGCTGATCGTAAAACTGGATAAAGCGCTCAAGCGACTGGCTCAGCCGCTTCCATGAGACGGGCTTAAGGATATAGTCGAAGGCGCCGTTGCGGATGGCCAGGCTGCAGGTTTCCATATCGCTGGCGGCGGTGATAAAGATCACCGAGCAATGGGTGGTTGCCAGCACCGGGTCGGTCATCAGCGTGACGCCTTTGCCGTCCGGTAAATAATTATCCAGCAGCACCAGCTGCGGCGGACTGGCGTGGAGCAACTGCCGCGCCTGAGCGAGGGAGGCCGCCATGCCTGCCAGCCGCAGTCGCGGGTGTTTTTGCACAAGCTCGGCGTGCAGGCGCGCCAGCTCGCTCTCATCTTCAATGATCAGCACATCGACCAGGTCATGATGCATTGTGGGCCTCCGTTTGCGGACAGGCGGGGGCGTCGGCCGGGATAAAAAGGGTGAAGATGGTTCCCCGCGGCGCGTTGTCGGCGACTTCGATGGTGCCGCCCGCCTGAGTGACATAATGTTCAATAAGATACAAACCAATGCCGTGATCGCCACGGGTTTTGGTGGTCACGCCGCGTTCAAAAATGCGGTCGCGAATATCGGGACGAATGCCGACGCCGCGGTCAGCCACTTCGATGATCAGTTCCCGGGCGTTGAGCTGAATCAGCACTTCCACCGGCTCGTGCGGCAGCTCGGCGCGCTGCGTGGCTTCGATGGCGTTATCCAGCAGGTTGCCGATGATGGAGATCAGTTCGGATTCCTTTAGCGACGGCAGCGGACGATCGATACGACAGGCCGGGTCGAAGCTCAGGACCACGCCTTTTTCGCGGGCGCGGGTCGCTTTGCCCAACAGCAGGCCGCACAGCGTCGGCGAGTGGAAGTGCGAGGAGATGAAGTCCAGCAGCTCCTGGGCATGCTCCGACTGGGCCTGAATATAGCGGATCGCTTCGTCATAGTGACCCATATGCAGCAGACCGGAGAGGGTGGTCATCCGGTTGAGCTGCTCGTGGCGCATGATGCGCAGGTTGTCGACATAGCGCTTCACCTGGCTGAGCTGGGCGGTGAGGGCATTGATTTCGTTGCGGTCGCGGAAGGTGATCACCCAGCCCTGCAGCGTATTCTCCAGCATAATGCGCACCCGGCTGGCGAGCACGGTCAGCTGGTTGAAGCGGCACAGCTCGTCATGAGTGTCACGCTCGAGCATGTCGCCGCTGGCGAAAAACGGCTGCGGCGAAATGACGCTGTCGATTGACTGGCCGCGCAGCTGACGGGCAGGCTGGCTGAGCCCCAGCTGGCTGCGGGCGGCATGGTTAATCACCTCAATGCGCCGCTGGTGATCGATGACGATCACCCCTTCAAAGATCGACTCCATCATTGCCTTTTGCTGACGTACCAGCAGGCCTATCTCCCGCGGCTCGAGCGAAAAAATCTGCTTCTTGATGCTGCGGGTAAAGTACCAGGAGAAGATAAACAGGGCGATGAGCAGCAGGATGGCGGCGATAAAAATATTGATCACTTTGGTCAGCGTGATGCTGTCGAGATAGCTGGTGAGGTAGCCAACGGAGACAATGCCGATCACCTGCCCCTCGTCATCGACGATGGGCGTTTTGCTGCGCAGTGAGACGCCGAGGCCGCCTTTGCGAATGGTGGTGATGGAGTGCCCCTCCAGCACCGCCTGATTGTCGCCGCCGACCAGCCGCGTACCAACCCACTCCGGATGGACGGAGTGAAACAGATGCACGCCCTGCCGATCGCCGATGACGATAAAACTGGCGTCGCTATGGGCGGCGATTTGCTGCATAAACGCCCGGATCGCCTGCGGATCGTGCTGGCTGACCTGCTGACGCAAATTTGGCATCAGGGCTATCTCTTCAGCCTGAATTTTGGCCCGGCCACTCATCTCCTGATACAGCTGGCGGCTGGCGTCAAAATAATAATAAATGCCCAGCGCTATAAAGAGGACCGAGAAAAAGGCGACCAGCGAAATAAACAGCTTATATTGAAAAGAGAGCTTCATAGGTCCCGTACTGCGTATTCACCATACCGGCACTCTATCATTTTTCTGTCACGTGACGTAAATGTTAAGAAGAAGTTGTGATCGCCTGCGCAGGCGCTGGCTGTCGGCGGGGGACTCAGTGGAAATAACGCGTCAGGGAGAATAAAAACCATAAAAACCACAATAATAAATCAGAGATATATCACCCCTTAGCGGTTCCGTGAATAGAAACCATAAAAACCATAGTGACCATTAAAACTTCTTTTTTAATCTGGGGAGCTTCACATTAACGACGCCGCTGTCCCTTTACGCTGAAAATGAATAATAACGACAGGGCTGAATTTATGAGCACCACAGACAATGCATTCTCTGCAACCCTTGAACCGATCAATACGCCGAAAACCACGCTGAAGCAGCGCTGGTGGCACATCATGGATAACTGGAAGGTAGGGATCGTCCCGCTGCCGCTGTTTTTGCTGGCCGGGGGGCTGATTGCCCTCGACTGCCTTGGCGGTAAACTGCCGAGCGATATCGTGGTGATGGTGGCCACCCTGGCTTTCTTTGGCTTCGCCTGCGGCGAGTTTGGTAAACGCCTGCCGGTGCTGGGAAAACTCGGCGCGGCGGCGATCTGCGCCACTTTTATTCCTTCCGCGCTGGTCCACTACGGTCTGCTGCCGGATGTGGTCGTGGAATCCACCACCAAATTCTATAAATCCACCAATATCCTCTATCTCTACATCTGCTGCATCATCGTCGGCAGCATCATGAGTATGAACCGCACCACGCTGATTCAGGGCTTTCTGAAGATCTTCTTCCCGATGCTGTGTGGCGAAGTGGTCGGCATGCTGGTGGGCATCGGCGTCGGCACGCTGCTGGGCATGGAGCCGTTCCAGGTGTTCTTCTTTATCGTGCTGCCGATCATGGCCGGTGGCGTGGGGGAAGGGGCGATCCCGCTGTCAATGGGTTACGCCGCGCTGATGCATATGGAGCAGGGCGTGGCGCTGGGCCGGATATTGCCGATGGTGATGCTCGGCAGTCTGACGGCGATCGTTATCTCCGGCTGCCTCAACCAGCTCGGCAAGCGCTCCCCGCATCTCACCGGTGAAGGGCAACTGATGCCGAACCGCAGCAATGAAACCCGTAGCCTCGGCGAGAGCGAAGGCGTGAGCGGCAAAACCGACGTCGGGACCCTGGCCTCCGGCGCGCTGCTGGCGGTGCTGCTGTATATGATGGGGATGCTTGGCCACAAACTGATTGGCCTGCCGGCGCCGGTGGGCATGCTGTTCCTCGCGGTGCTGTTAAAGCTGGCTAACGTGGTTTCTCCACGCCTGCAGGAGGGATCGCAGATGGTGTATAAATTCTTCCGCACCGCGGTGACTTACCCGATCCTCTTTGCCGTCGGCGTGGCGATCACCCCGTGGCAGGAACTGGTAAACGCCTTCACGCTGACCAACCTGCTGGTGATCGTCAGTACCGTCTCGGCGCTGGTGGCGACCGGGTTCTTTGTGGGTAAAAAAATAGGGATGCACCCGATCGATGTGGCGATTGTCTCCTGTTGCCAGAGCGGGCAGGGCGGCACCGGCGATGTGGCGATCCTGACCGCCGGTAACCGCATGAGCCTGATGCCGTTCGCGCAGATCGCTACCCGCATCGGCGGGGCGATAAATGTCTCGCTGGGACTGCTGTTCCTCAGCCACTATCTGGCGTGATTAAACGCTGCGCTAAGCGATAAATCTGCCATTTTCCGCTACAGAACGCAGAAAATATCTGCGTTCTGTATCCTAAATGCTCCGCATTTAGCGTTACAATCAGCGCGCGATCGGCTATCGCATCCATCATCATGACAGCCCAGGCGCTGTCGCATTTATCATATGTAGGAGAGGAATTAATGTCAGTGGATACTCCCGCCCAGGCGGGCGTCAGCATCGATGCATTGCTGGCGGCGAAAGAGCAGCGTGCAGCCCGCCAGGCTGACTGGCTGGCCCATTATCAGCAGCCTGTTATTTCCCTGACCCTGGTGACCCCGGGGGCGGTGAAAGACAGCATTCGCTATCGCAACATGATGGGCGTTGCCCTCCAGGCCTGCGACCAGCTGCTGTGGAAGCACCGCTGGCAAGCGCTGGATCGTCAGGTGCTGTGGTTGCCGACCGGGCCCGAAGCGCTGTGGTGCGTGGCGCACCCGGCCAGCGAAATCAAAGCGATGTGCAGCACGCTGGAGCAGAGCCATCCGCTGGGACGCCTGTGGGATATCGATGTGATCTGCCCACAGAACGGGCAGGTGGGACGTCAGTCGCTGGGTGAGTCGCAGCGCCGCTGTCTGCTGTGTGATGAGCCGGCGCACGCCTGCGCGCGCAGCCGTCGCCACGACACCGATCTCGTCGTGGCGCGCGTTGAGCAGATGATTGATGCGTGGTTTGCCCGCGACTAACGGGTCAGTATTCCCCGGCGGCAAGGCGCTACCGGGGACATCCTAAAAGTCGACCGGCGCGCGAAAGGTCATCGCGTTGCCGTAGGCAGGGTGGGTGATGGTGAGCGTCTCGGCGTGCAGCAGCAGACGCGGGGCCATCGCCAGCGCCTCCGGCGTGGCGTAAAAGCGGTCGCCAAGGATCGGATGCCCCAGCGCCAGCATATGCACGCGCAGCTGATGCGAGCGCCCGGTAATCGGCTTCAGGCGCACGCGGGCGGTGTTGTCCTCCGCGTACTCCAGCACCTCATACTCGGTTTGCGCCGCTTTGCCGGTTTCGTAGCACACCTTCTGCTTTGGCCGGTTCGGCCAGTCGCAAATCAGCGGTAAATCCACCAGACCTTCCGCCGGCTGCGGATGGCCCCAGACGCGGGCGACGTACTGTTTTTTCGGCTCGCGCTCGCGGAACTGACGTTTCAGCTCACGCTCCGCGGCCTTATTCAGCGCCACCACAATCACGCCGCTGGTGGCCATATCCAGGCGATGCACCGATTCGGCCTGCGGGAAGTCGCGCTGAATGCGCGTCATCACGCTGTCTTTATGCTCCTCAAGACGACCGGGTACGGACAACAAGCCGCTCGGCTTGTTGACCACCATGATGTGCTCATCCTGATACAGGATCACCAGCCAGGGATCCTGCGGCGGATTGTAGTTTTCCATCGCCATGTTCGCGTTCCGTTACTGGTGGGTGACGACGATCAGACGCAGCGCGTCCAGACGCCATCCGGCCTGTGCCAGAGCATCCATCACCTGCTGACGGTTGCTTTCGATCGCCGCCAGTTCGTCGTCACGGATGTTCGGGTTCACCGCCTTCAGCGCTTCCAGACGCGACAGCTCCGCCGTCAGCTTTTCATCGGCTTCGTTACGCGCTGCGTCGATCAGCCCCTGCGCCGCTTTGGCGATCTGCGCTTCGCCCTGTTGCAGAATGGCGTGAACGTCCTGCTGCACCGCGTTGACCAGTTTGCTGCCGGTGTGGCGGTTGACCGCGCTCAGCTGGCGGTTGAAGCTTTCAAATTCCACCTGGCCGGCGAGGTTGTTGCCGTTTTTATCCAGCAGCAGGCGAACCGGGGTCGCCGGCAGGAAGCGGTTAAGCTGCAGCTGCTTCGGCGCCTGCGCTTCGACGACGTAGATCAGCTCCAGCAGCAGGGTGCCGACCGGCAGCGCCTTATTCTTCAGCAGGGAAATGGTGCTGCTGCCGGTATCGCCGGAGAGGATCAGATCCAGACCGTTGCGGATCAGCGGATGTTCCCAGGTGATGAACTGCGCATCTTCACGCGACAGCGCCACGTCACGCTCGAAGGTGATGGTGCAGCCGTCTTCCGGCAGGCCCGGGAAATCCGGGACCAGCATATGGTCGGACGGGGTGAGGACGATCAGGTTTTCACCGCGGTCGTCCTGGTTGATGCCGACGATATCGAACAGGTTCATCGAGAAGGCGATCAGACTGGTGTCGTCATCCTGCTCTTCGATGCTCTCCGCCAGCGCCTGCGCTTTCTCGCCGCCGTTGGAGTGGATCTCCAGCAGACGGTCGCGGCCCTGCTCCAGCTGCGCCTTCAGGGCGTCATGCTGTTGGCGGCAGGATTTGATCAGATCGTCAAAGCCGTCGGTGGATTCTGGCGCCGCAAGATAGTTGATCAGTTCATCATGGACGCTGTCGTAGACGGTGCGGCCGGTCGGGCAGGTATGTTCGAAGGCGTCGAGCCCTTCGTGATACCAGCGCACCAGCACCGACTGCGCGGTTTTTTCCAGATACGGCACGTGGATCTGGATATCGTGCGCCTGGCCGATACGGTCGAGACGGCCGATACGCTGCTCCAGCAGATCCGGGTTAAACGGCAGGTCGAACATCACCAGGTTGCTGGCGAACTGGAAGTTACGCCCTTCGGAGCCGATTTCAGAACACAGCAGCACCTGCGCGCCGGTGTCTTCTTCGGCAAACCACGCCGCGGCGCGGTCGCGTTCGATAATCGACATCCCTTCATGGAACACCGCGGCGCGGATGCCTTCGCGCTCGCGCAGCACCTGCTCCAGCTGTAGCGCGGTGGCGGCTTTGGCGCAAATCACCAGGACCTTCTGTGAGCGATGGCTGGTCAGATAGCCCATCAGCCATTCGACGCGCGGGTCGAAGTTCCACCAGGTGCCGGTATCGCCTTCAAATTCCTGATAGATCTGCTCCGGATAGAGCATGTCGCGCGCGCGCTCTTCCGCGGTTTTGCGGGCGCCCATGATGCCAGAGACCTTGATGGCCGTCTGGTACTGGGTCGGCAGCGGCAGACGAATGGTGTGCAGCTCGCGTTTCGGGAAGCCTTTCACTCCGTTACGGGTGTTCCGGAACAGCACGCGGCTGGTGCCATGGCGGTCCATCAGCATCGAGACCAACTCCTGGCGCGCGGCCTGAGCGTCTTCGCGATCGCTGTTGGCAGCCTGCAGCAGCGGCTCGATATCCTGCTCGCCGATCAGATCGCCAAGGGTATTGAGTTCGCTATCGCTCAGCGTGTTGCCCGCCAGCAGCAGGGCGACGGCATCGGCGACCGGGCGGTAGTTTTGTTGTTCTTCAACAAACTGGGCAAAATCGTGGAAGCGGTTTGGATCCAGCAGACGCAGGCGCGCAAAGTGGCTCTCCATCCCCAACTGTTCCGGCGTCGCGGTCAGCAGCAGGATGCCCGGCACGCGCTCGGCCAGCTGTTCAATGGCCTGATATTCACGGCTCGGCGCCTCTTCGCTCCACACCAGGTGGTGCGCTTCGTCGACCACCATCAGGTCCCATTCGGCGTCGCACAGATGCTCCAGGCGCTGTTTGCTGCGGCGCACGAAGTCTAAAGAGCAGATCACCAGCTGTTCGGTTTCGAACGGGTTGTAGGCATCGTGCTGCGCTTCGGCGTAACGTTCGTCGTCGAACAGCGAGAAACGCAGGTTGAAACGGCGTAGCATTTCCACCAGCCACTGGTGCTGGAGGGTTTCCGGGACCACAATCAGCACGCGCTCGGCGGCGCCGGAGAGCAGCTGCTGGTGCAGGATCATCCCGGCTTCAATGGTTTTACCTAAGCCCACTTCATCGGCCAGCAGGACGCGCGGCGCGTGACGACGGCCCACGTCATGGGCGATGTTCAGCTGATGCGGGATCAGGCTGGTGCGCTGGCCGCGCAGGCCGCTCCACGGCATGCGGTACTGCTCGCTCTGGAACTTACGCGCACGGTAGCGCAGGGCAAAGCGGTCCATACGGTCAATTTGACCGGCAAACAGGCGGTCCTGCGGCTTGCTGAACACCAGTTTGCTGTCGAGCAGCACTTCACGCAGAGTCACGTTCGCTTCCTGGGTGTCCAGGCGAGTACCGGTGTAGGACAGCAGCCCGTTCTCTTCATTCACTTTGTCAACGTGGAGCTGCCAGCCTTCATGGCTGGTAATGGTGTCGCCCGGGTTAAACATCACGCGGGTGATCGGGGAATCGTTGCGAGAGTACAGACGGTTTTCGCCGATGGCGGGGAAAAGGAGAGTGACCATGCGCGCATCCAGCGCTACCACCGTCCCTAATCCTAGTTCGCTCTCTGTGTCGCTAATCCAGCGTTGACCAAGTGTAAAAGGCATATGTGTTCGGCTCTTTGTTCTTTAATTGCAGGCAATAGTTGATCATCTCCATGAATAATCGGAGATGCGTCAAAATTGGGGCCAGGAATGGAAAGGGCGCTATATTACTGGATGGAGGAACGTTCGTCACCTCCTCCGCACCCTTCATTTTTCGGCTTTTGTGCCTGCGGAATGAGTGAGAAAAAATTAAAATAGCCCCAGCTGTCCTGTCACTATTGTAGCAAAGTCATCGTTGACGAAGGGCAGGATCCCTTCCGCCACCGGCTGCAACTGCTTTGTTAAATAGTGATCGTAATCGAGCGGCGACTGCTGGTAATCCACCGGCTCCGGGCCGCTGGTGGTCCAGACGTATTTGATGGTGCCGCGCTGCTGATACTGCTGCGCCCGCCCAAGCTTCACGTTGTGTTCATCCGCCAGCCTCGCGGCGCGCACGTGCGGCGGCACGTTACGTTGATACTCGGCCAGCGGTCGGCGCAGGCGCTTGCGATAAACCAGCTGCTTGTCGAGTTCGCCATTCATCAGCCTGGCGATAGTCTCCCGCACATAATCCTGATACGGCTGGTTGCGGAAGATGCGCAGGTATAACTCCTGTTGAAACTGCTGGGCTAGCGGCGTCCAGTCGGTGCGTACCGTCTCCAGCCCCTTGAACACCATGCGCTGGGCATCGCCCTCCTGAATCATCCCGGCATAGCGCTTCTTGCTGCCGGTATCGGCGCCGCGGATCGTCGGCATTAAAAAGCGGCAGAAGTGGGTTTCATACTCCAGCTCCAGGGCGCTGGTCAGCTGGCTTTTACCAAGCTCCTGCGCCCACCAGGCATTGACGTCGCTGACCAGCTCGCGGCCGATCTCCGCTGCCTGTGCTTCGCTGTGCGGGCGTTTCAGCCAGACGAAGGTGGAATCGGTATCGCCGTAGATAACGTCGTAGCCTTTGGCTTCAATTAGCGCTTTGGTCTGGCGCATGATCGCGTGACCGCGCATGGTAATCGACGAGGCGAGACGCGGGTCGAAGAAGCGGCAGGCGCTGGTGCCCAGCACGCCGTAGAAGGCGTTCATGATAATCTTCAGCGCCTGGGAGAGCGGCTTATTATGCTGGCGTTTGGCTTCATCGCGGCCGTGCCAGATCTGGCTGACAATGCCGGGCAGGCAGTGTTTGTCGCGCGAAAAGCGGGCGCCAAGGAAGCCCTCGATGCTGTGCTGATCATCGGGCTGCGCCAGGCCTTCCACCAGGCCGACCGGATCGATTAGAAAGGTACGAATAATCGACGGATACAGGCTTTTGTAGTCCAGCACCAGCACCGAGTCATACAGACCGGGGCGGGAGTCCATCACGTAGCCGCCGGGGCTGGCCTGCGGGGGGACGTCGCCGAGGTTCGGCGCCACGTAGCCCAGGCGGTGCATGCGTGGGAAATAGAGATGGCTGAAGGCGGCCACCGATCCGCCGTGGCGATCGGCGGGCAGACCGTTAACCGTCGCCCGTTCGAGCAGAAACGGCATGATCTCCGTTTTGTGGAAGATCCGCGTGACCAGCTCGCAATCCTGCAGGTTATAGATCGCCAGCGCCGGTTTGTCTTCATGGAAGCGGCGATCGATCTCGTCCATCCGATCCCACGGGTTGTCAATGGCTTTACCTTCACCCAGCAGTTCGCGGGCCACGGCCTCCAGTGAAAAGGAGGAGAAGTTCCAGAACGCGGATTTTAGCGCGTCGATGCCGTCGATAATTAGCCGCCCGTTGGCCTGGGCGAAAAAGACGCCGTTCTTAAAACCGTGCTCACGCCACTCCAGCTCGCTGTTGCCGCGGCCGAGACGCAGCGGGATACGATAGCGCTCGGCGTGCTTTTGCAGGACCCGCAGATCGAACTGCACCACGTTCCAGCCGATCAGCACGTCAGGGTCGTGTTCGGCAAACCAGGCGTTGAGCTTTTCCAGCAGCAGGGGACGGCTGGCGATGAAGACCAGCTCGAAGTCGACGTCTGGCGGCGTTTCCGGTTCGGGGCCCAGCATGTAGACCACCCGCTGGCCGCAGCCTTCCAGACCGATGCAGTACAGCTCGCCGTGGCGGCTGGTTTCGATATCCAGCGACACCCATTTCAGCGGCGGGCGATAGTCAGGGTTCGGTTTCATGCGCGCGTTGACCAGCTGTGAGCCGCGCGTTTCGCCTTCCACCCACACCGGGGCGGTAATAAAGCGCTCCATCAGGTAGCGCTCCGGCGGACGGATATCACCCTCGTAGACGGTGACGCCGCTGTCGCGGAGCATCTTTTCCAGACGCATCAATTGACGATGGGCGCGACAGTAAAGGCCGACAACCGGCTGCCGGTGGAAATCTCTCAGGGTCAGTGGAGCGAAGCGGAAGCCTTTCTCCCCCTGCAGCAGCTGTTCAGCCTGCGCCTGCTGCGCTTCGGGGATAAAGGCAACGGACTCCTGCGGCGGGAGTGTGACCTGCAGCGGGCCGTCGTCGGTGGCCAGCCAGAAGGAAAGCTCGCTGCCCTGCGGGGTGTCCCGCCAGTGACGGGTGAGTAGAAAACCTGCTCGTGGCTGGGTCACGGGTATTCTCGCCGATAAAAAACCAGGCCTGATTATAGCCTGGTTTCATGATGGATGCTGGGGTTTTATACAGGCATTCGGCGCTAAGGTGGCCCCGGATTGCGGCTTGCGCCTTATCCGGGCTACCAGACGGTGGCGAGCAGGGTGATTATTGACCGTAGTAGGCTTTGGCCCCGTGCTTACGCAGATAGTGCTTATCGAGCAGCGTCTGCTGCATATCCGGCAGCTGCGGCGCCAGCTGGCGACAGAAGATACCCATATAGGCGATCTCTTCCAGGACGATGGCGTTATGCACCGCGTCTTCGGCATTCTTACCCCAGGCAAACGGGCCGTGGGAATGCACCAGCACGCCGGGCATCTGCGCCGGGTCGATTCCCTGCTGACGGAAAGTTTCGACAATCACGTTGCCGGTTTCCCACTCATATTCGCCGTTGATCTCCGCATCGGTCATCAACCGGGTGCAGGGAACCGGGCCATAGAAATAGTCAGCGTGGGTGGTGCCGGTCGCTGGAATGGATTGCCCGGCCTGCGCCCAGATGGTGGCGTGGCGCGAATGGGTATGCACAATACCGCCCAGCGTCGGGAAGGCCTGATACAGCAGGCGATGAGTAGGGGTATCCGACGAGGGCTTCTTGTTGCCTTCCACCACCTCGCCAGTCTCCAGACTGACGACCACCATATCGTCGGCGGTCATCATGCGGTAATCCACGCCGGAGGGTTTGATAACCAGTACGCCCTGGCCGCGGTCGACGGCGCTGACGTTGCCCCAGGTTAAGGTCACCAGATTATGCTGCGGCAGCGCTAAATTGGCTTCCAGAACCTGGCGTTTAAGATCTTCTAACATAGTGTGCTCCGAATAGCAGGCGAGTCGGGTATCCCTCACCCCGACCCTCTCCCGGCGGGAGAGGGAGAAAGGCGGCATGACGCCCTGTCGGTATCCTCTCCCCAACGGGGAGAGGGAAAGGGTGAGGGGACGGCCTCTTAGCGTTTTGAACCGTAATACACTTCATTCCAGCGCAGCGCGTCCTTGAAGGACGGCAGACGGGTATCGTTGTCGATGACCGTCAGCTCGATATTGTGCAGCTCGGCGAACTGGCGCATATCGTCGAGGTTCAGCGCATGGCTGAAGACGGTATGGTGCGCGCCACCGGCGATGATCCAGGCTTCCGAAGCGGTACGCAGATCCGGCTGCGCTTTCCACAGGGCGTTGGCCACCGGCAGCTTCGGCAGATCGTGCGGCGTCGGGACGGTTTCAATGGTATTGACCAGTAGACGGAAGCGATCTCCCAGATCGATCAGGCTGGCGACAATCGCCGGGCCGGTCTGGGTATTGAAGATCAAACGCGCCGGATCCGCTTTGCCGCCGATACCCAGCGGCTGGACGTCGAGGATCGGTTTCTCGGCGGTAGCGATCGTCGGGCACACTTCCAGCATATGCGAACCGAGCACCAGATCGTTGCCGTTGTCGAAGTGGTAGGTGTAATCCTCCATAAAGGAGGTGCCGCCCTGCAGACCGGTTGACATCACCTTCATGATGCGAAGCAGAGCGGCGGTTTTCCAGTCGCCTTCACCGGCAAAGCCGTAGCCCTGCTGCATCAGGCGCTGCACGGCGAGACCCGGAAGCTGTTTCAGGCCGTGGAGATCTTCAAAGGTGGTGGTAAAGGCGTGGAACCCGCCCTGCTCGAGGAAGCGTTTCATCCCCAGCTCAATGCGCGCGGCGTCCAGCACGTTCTGGCGCTTCTCGCCGTGAACCTGCGCCGCCGGGGTCAGACGGTAGCTGCTTTCATATTCATCGACCAGCGCGCTGATATCGCCGTCGCTGATGCTGTTGACCACCTGCACCAGATCGCCGACCGCCCAGGTGTTCACTGAGAAGCCAAACTTGATCTGCGCCGCGACTTTATCGCCGTCGGTCACCGCTACTTCGCGCATGTTATCGCCGAAACGGCACACTTTCAGATGGCGAGTATCCTGTTTGGAGACCGCCTGGCGCATCCAGCCGCCGATGCGCTGGTGGGCTTCTTTATCCTGCCAGTGGCCGGTGACCACGCTGTGTTGCTGGCGCATACGGGCGCCGATGAAACCGAACTCGCGGCCGCCGTGCGCGGTCTGGTTCAGGTTCATAAAGTCCATATCGATGCTGTCCCACGGCAGCGCGGCATTGTATTGCGTATGGAACTGCAGCAGCGGCTTGTTGAGGATGGTCAGGCCGTTGATCCACATTTTTGCCGGCGAGAAGGTATGCAACCAGACCACTAACCCGGCGCATTTGTCATCGTAGTTGGCGTCGCGGCAGATATGAGTGATCTCGTCCGGGGTGGTGCCCAGCGGCTTAAGGACCAGTTTGCAAGGCAGTTTGGCTTCCGCATTCAGGCTGTTCACCACATGTTCGGCATGCTTCGTCACCTGGCGCAGGGCTTCCGGGCCGTACAGATGTTGGCTGCCAATAACGAACCATACTTCATAGTTATCAAAAATCGTCATTTTCGTATCCTTAATGGGTGAGCGCTGCCTGAGATTGCGGGGCTTTTTCCGCCTTTGCAGCCGAAGGGAGATAGTGTTGTTCAGCGCTGACCGACCACTGCTGGTAGCGCTGATAGAGTTGTTCGAAACGTTGCGCCTGCGCCGGGCGTGGCTGCAGGGTGGTTTCCACCTGGCTTGCCATCCGCTGCTGGGCGGCGGGAATATCGTCATAGACGCCGGCGGCGACGGCGGCGAAGATAGCCGCCCCCAGCGCACAGCACTGATCGGAGGCGACAATCTGCAGCGGGCGGTTCAGCACATCGCAGCAGGCCTGCATGATGACCTGGTTTTTCCGTGCGATACCGCCGAGGGCCATCACGTTGTTAACCGGGATCCCCTGCTCGGTGAAGCACTCCATAATGGCGCGGGCGCCAAAGGCGGTGGCGGCGATGAGGCCACCGAACAGCGCCGGCGCGTCGGTCGCCAGGTTAAGATCGGTGATCACCCCTTTCAGACGCTGGTTGGCATTCGGCGTGCGGCGGCCGTTGAACCAGTCGAGCACCACCGGCAGGTGATCGAGGGACGGATTATTGGCCCAGGCTTCGGTGAGCGCCGGCAGTAACTGTTTTTGGCTGGCTTTGATTTGCTCGCGCAACGCCGGCTGCTGCTGAGCCAGTTGTTCCAGCGGCCAGCCGAGAATGCGGCCAAACCAGGCGTAAATATCGCCGAAGGCGGACTGGCCTGCCTCCATGCCGATAAAGTGCGGAACCACGCTGCCGTCAACCTGCCCGCAGATGCCTTTTACCGTGCGCTCGCCGACGCTCTCTTTATCGGCAATCAGGATGTCGCAGGTGGAGGTGCCGATGACTTTCACCAGCGCGTTAGGTTGCGCCCCGGCGCCAACGGCGCCCATATGGCAGTCGAAGGCGCCGCCGGAGATGGCCACGGTCTGCGACAGACCCAGACGCTGGGCCCACTCTGCGCTCAGCGTGCCGACCGGCACATCGGCCGTCCAGGTATCGGTGAACAGCGGCCAGGCCAGATGCTGGTTAATGATGGGATCAAGCTCATCGAAGAAGCTGGCCGGCGGCAGACCGCCCCAGCTTTCGTGCCACAGCGATTTATGTCCGGCGCTGCAGCGGCCGCGGCGCAGATCCTGCGGACGGGTGGTGCCGGAGAGCAGGGCGGGTACCCAGTCGCAAAGCTCTACCCACGAGGCGGCAGCCAGGGCGACGGCGCTATCTTCGCGGGTGACGTGAAGGATTTTGGCCCAGAACCATTCGCTGGAGTAGATACCGCCGATATAGCGCGAGTAATCCTCTTTGCCCGGCTGGTGACACAGGCGGGTGATCGCCTCGGCTTCCTCGACCGCGGTGTGATCCTTCCACAGGACAAACATGGCGTTAGGGTTGTCAGCGAATTCTTCGCGCAGCGCCAGCACGTTGCCCTCGGCATCAACGGGAGCCGGGGTTGAGCCGGTGCTGTCGACGCCAATGCCCACGACGTCGGCGCGCTGTTCGGCGCTCAGCGAAGCGAGCACGCTTTTCAGCGCCGCTTCCATGGACTCGATGTAATCTCGCGGGTGGTGGCGGAACCGGTTGTTAGCCCCATCGCAATACTGCCCTTCCCGCCAGCGCGGATACCACTCTACGCTTGCCGCCAGCTCTGCGCCGGACGCACATTCCACCGCCAGGGCGCGGACTGAGTCACTACCAAAGTCGAGGCCAATCGCAATTGCCATCTTGTTACTCCATGCAGAAATCATTCATGCAGCAACAGTAGATATCCCCGGCAAAATCCGTCAGGCCGGATTCGCTAATCTTATGGATTATTTTGCTGTCACCTCGCAAAGTGTGACGCCGTGCAAATATTCGATGTGGACTTTCCTGCCGTATTTATAGACACTTTTGTTACCCGGTATATCACGGTGGAATGCACGCTGCTGGCGCTTTTTCGCTTACCGTGCGGCTTTTTAGCGAAATTCCCACCGCCGTCGCAGTCGCGACAGGGCCGAGAGCGATAAAATGATGAATATGGACAATTGGTGTCACTAATACCTTCGGGGAGAACCACGCGTATGGCCGAAACGCAAAACGATCCGCTGCTGCCGGGCTACTCTTTTAACGCTCATCTGGTCACCGGCCTCACGCCGATTGAGGCGCAGGGATACCTGGATTTCTTTATCGACCGCCCGCTGGGCATGAAAGGCTATATTCTCAACCTGACGATCCGCGGCGAGGGTGTTATCAACAACCACGGCGAGCAGTTCGTCTGCCGGCCGGGTGATATGTTGCTGTTCCCGCCAGGGGAAATCCATCACTACGGCCGCCATCCCGACGCCAGCGAGTGGTATCACCAGTGGGTCTACTTCCGGCCACGCGCCTACTGGCACGAGTGGCTCAACTGGCCGACGATCTTCGCCCAGACCGGCTTTTTCCGTCCGGATGAACAGTGGCAGGCGCGCTTTGGCGAACTGTTCGGCCAGATCGTCGATGCCGGGCAGGGGGCGGGGCGCTATTCCGAACTGCTGGCGATAAATCTGCTGGAACAGCTGCTGCTGCGGCGCATGGAGGCGATCAACGAATCGCTGCATCCGCCGCTGGATAACCGGGTGCGCGACGCCTGCCAGTACATCAGCGACCATCTGGCGGACAGCCATTTTGATATTGCCAGCGTCGCCCAGCACGTCTGCCTGTCGCCCTCGCGTCTGTCGCACCTGTTCCGCCAGCAGTTGGGGATCAGCGTGCTCGGCTGGCGGGAAGATCAGCGCATCAGCCAGGCCAAACTGCTGCTGAGCACGACACGGATGCCGATCGCCACCGTCGGGCGCAATGTTGGCTTTGAAGATCAGCTCTATTTTTCGCGCGTATTTAAAAAATGCACCGGCGCCAGCCCGAGCGAATTCCGTGCAGGATGTGAATAAAAAGTAAAGAAAGTGAAATGATGACCCGCTTAAATATCACAGCCAGTAAACTATTAAGACAATTGGTGGCTTGACGAGGGCGCGATGGCTCCGGAGAATCCGGGCTTCGTTTTTTAACCGGGTACATTATGCAAGCATTGCTGGAACACTTTATCACCCAATCCACGGTCTACTCGTTGTTAGCCGTGATGCTGGTGGCCTTTCTCGAGTCGCTGGCGCTGGTGGGGCTTATCTTACCCGGAACGGTGATGATGGCCGGCCTTGGGGCGCTTATCGGCAGCGGTGAGGTTAACTTCTGGCAGGCGTGGCTGGCGGGGATTGTCGGCTGTCTGCTGGGCGACTGGATCTCATTCTGGCTCGGCTGGCGCTTTAAAAAGCCGCTGCACCGCTGGTCGTTTATGAAGAAAAACCGTGCCCTGTTGGAGAAGACCGAGCATGCGTTGCATCAGCACAGCATGATCACCATTCTGATCGGCCGCTTTGTTGGGCCGACGCGACCGCTGGTGCCGATGGTCGCCGGGATGCTCGATCTGCCGGTGGCGAAGTTTGTGCTACCGAATATTATCGGCTGCCTGCTCTGGCCGCCGCTCTATTTCCTGCCCGGCATTCTCGCCGGGGCGGCGATTGATATTCCGGCCGATGAAAACAGCGCCAGCTTTAAATGGCTGCTGTTGGGGGCGGCGCTGCTGGCCTGGCTGGCAGGGTGGCTGTGCTGGCGGCTGTGGCGGAGCGCGAAAACCTCAGGCGATCGCCTGACCCGCTGGCTGCCGCGCGGCCGACTACTGTGGCTGTCACCGCTGATGGTGGTGGTCGCCGCGACGGCGCTGACTCTGGTCTGCCGCCATCCGCTGATGCCGGTCTATCTGGCGATCCTGCACAAGGTTATTGCGCGCTGATGCCCATCAGATGCGAGGCGCTGCTGTTGCCGCTTAACAGCTCGGCGGTGGCGCCATCCCAGACAATCCGCCCTTCGGCGACCACTATCGAGCGCGGCGCGATGCGTGCGGCATCTTCCACGCTGTGGGAGACCATCAGCAGAGTGAGCTGCTGCTGCTCGCAGACATCGGCGACCAGGGACAGCATCTCCTGACGCAGCGCCGGGTCAAGCGCTGAGAAGGGTTCATCCAGTAACAGCACCGGCTGCTGGCGCACCAGACAGCGGGCCAGCGCCGCGCGCTGCCGCTGACCGCCGGAAAGCTCGCCCGGCAGGCGTTCCAGCAGCGCATCAATTCCCATCTGTCCGGCCATCGCCGCCACCTGCGCCTGCTGCTCGCGGTTCAGTTTCAGGCCCGGGTGGATCCCGAGGCTGATATTCTGCCGAACCGTGAGATGGTTAAACAGGTTATTCTCCTGGAACAGCATCGAGACCGGACGCTGCGCCGGCGGCGTCGCGTTATGCACCTCGCCATTGATCCGCAGGCTGCCGCTGGCGGGCGGTAGAAAACCGGCGATCAGATTCAGCAGGGTGCTCTTTCCGGCGCCGCTGGGGCCGAGCACCGCGATGCGCTCGCCGCGCGCGACGTCGAGGGTAAAACGCATCGGCAGATGCTGGTACAGCCAGGTCACATCATTGAGTTTTAGCATCACGCCCCGGAAGTTTTTCAATCAGCGTAAATAATAAGAAACAGAGCAGCAGCAGGAGCAGGGCGGTGACGGCGCCGTCCTGGCTGCGGTAGGCGCCTATCTGCTGGTACAGATAGAAAGGCAGGGTGCGGAACGCCTCGTTGCCGAACAGGGCCACCACGCCGAAGTCACCAATCGACAGCACGCAGGCGAAGGCTAACGCCTGGGCCAGCGGGCGCCGGAGGGCGCGAAGCTCAACCACCCGCAGCCGCGTGAAGCCTTCAATCCCCAACGACTGGCACAGCATACTGTAGCGAGCGGTTACGTCGCGCATCGGGTTTTCCAGCACTTTGAGCGCGTAGGGGATCGCCATCAGGGCATTGGTGAAGATGACGATGCCGTCGGCGGACTCCGGCAGTCCGACGCTGTTACTGAGCAGCAGAAAAAAGCCAGTGGCCAGCACAATCCCCGGCATGGCAAGGATTAACATGCCGCTCAGCTCCATCGCCTGCCCGGCCAGCGGCCGCTGGCGGGCGCGCAGCTCCCGGCTGCTCCACAGCAGCATCATCGTCAGGGTTACGCTCAACAGCCCGGCGGCGATGGCGATGCGCAGAGAGGTACTCAATGCCTGCCAGAGCGCCGGCTGCGCCAGCACGTTCAGCATGTTGCGGTTGATCCCGTCGACGATGACCGCCAGCAGCGGCGGGAGCAGCAGCAGCAGGGCGGCGCCGATCAAGAGTCCGTCGCTCAGGCGGCTATGCAGACGATCGTCAGGGTCGCGCCAGCCGCGGACATGGCTGACGCCGATAGCCACCGCTTTACTGAGGCGCTGGCTGAGCAGCACCAGCGCGAGGCAGCAAAGCATCTGGATCAGCGCCAGCATTGCCGCGCGCGCCGGATCGTAGTCAAAGCTCAGCGCCTGGTAGATAGCCAGCTCAATCGTGGTGGCCTTCGGGCCGCCGCCCAGCGACAGCACGGTGGCGAAGCTGGCGAAGCAGAGCATAAAAATCAGCGCAGCGACGGCGGGAATGTGGCGGCGCATCCACGGCCATTCGACGAGGCGGAAGAAGGCATAGCCGCGCATGCCAAGCTGGGCGGCAATTTGCCGCTGTTCACCAGGGATACTCTCCAGCGCCTGCAGCAGCAGGCGGGTGGCCATCGGCATATTGAAAAAGACGTGCGCCAGCAGGATGCCCTGCAGACCGTAGGGCGAGAAATCCCACTGCCAGCCGAGCGCGTGAAACAGCGAGGCCAGCCAGCCCTGGCGGCCATAGACGCTGAGGATGCCGAACACCGCCACCAGCACCGGCAGGATCAGGGTCATCGCGCACAGGCGCAGCAGCAGTGTGCGGCCCGGGAAGCGACGCCGGTAAAGGGCGCGGGCGAGAAAGATGGCCGGCACCACCGAGAACAGCGCTGACAGCGACGCCTGCCAGAAGGAGAAGCGCACCACGTGCCACAGGTAGCTATCGCTGAAGACCGATTGCCAGCCCGCGCCGGGGGCGCTAAACCACAGCGCCAGAAACGCCGCCAGCGCGACGGCGCAGAGCAGGGTGGCGGCAAAAAGGCCCGGCAATAGCCCGCGAAGGTTTAGCGGCTGACGGCGCGTTGCCATGCGCTAATCCAGGTCTGACGCTCGCTGGCGACCTGCTGCGGGGTAAACGACAGGGTGGTCTGCGGCTTCACCAGGGTATCAAACCCGGCCGGCAGCGCGACCTGAGTCACCGGATACATCCAGTTCCCGGTGGGGATGGCGTTCTGGAAGCCAGGCGAGACCATAAATTTGAGGAACTTCTCCGCCAGTTCCGGCTGCTTGCTGGCGGCGGTACGCGCGGCAACTTCGACCTGCAGATAATGGCCTTCGGCGAAGCTCGCCGCCGCATAGTTGTCTTTCTTCTCTTCAATAATGTGGTAAGCCGGCGAGGTGGTGTAGCTTAAGACCAGGTCGCTTTCCCCTTTCAGGAACAGACCGTAGGCTTCACTCCAGCCCTTGGTGACGGTGACCGTTTTCGCCGCCAGTTTCTGCCAGGCCTCGGGCGCTTTATCGCCATAGACCTTTTGCATCCACAGCAGCAGGCCCAGCCCCGGGGTGCTGGTGCGGGGATCTTCGTAGATGACGCGCCATTTCTGCGGGCTCTCAACCAGCTCTTTCAGGCTTTTCGGCGGGTTAGCCAGTTTATTTTTGTTATAGACGAAGGCGAAATAGCCGTAATCGTAGGGGACAAAGGTGTCATTATCCCAGCCGCCCGGCACGCTGACCGCGCTGGCAGGAACGTGGCTTTTGGCGAACAGTTTACTCTGCGCCGCGGCTTCCAGCAGGTTGTTATCCAGGCCAAGCACGATGTCGGCCTTGCTATTCTTGCCTTCCATGCGCAGGCGATTCAGTAGCGAAACGCCATCTTCCAGGGCGACGAACTTCAGTTCGCAGCCGCAGTCCGCTTCAAAGGCTTTTTTGACCGCCGGGCCGGGGCCCCAGTCGGCAGAGAAGGAGTCATAGGTATAGACGGTGAGGACAGGCTTAGCCAGAGCGGGCATGGCGACCAGCGCCAGCAGCGGGAGTAATTTTTTCAACACTTTGCACCTCACAAAAAAGGGGTGGCAAAGGATTTTGAGTGAGCCTCAAATCCCTTCGCCGGCGTTATCCGGATCAGGTTCGACGGGTATTTTCTCAGCCCATACGCTTCATCCTTCAAGCCGCATCTGCGTTAGCTTCGCGCGTTCACCCCTGTCACATAGTTATCTATGCTCCAGGGGATTCACCCGCTTGCTGCCGTGATGCAACTTGAATGATATTGCGTATGTTTATTAGCACCCCGTTGAGAACGGCCTTAGTGTAATGATTTTGTCAGATGACGGAAAGCGCTTACGGCTCCGGCGGCGCAAACCACGCGGATTTAAAGTCGAACCAGCCGAGGGTGTTCATCCGTACGCCGCGCATACTGCGCTGCCCCTGAATCATCAGCCAGTGGTGGATCAGCGGCACGATATGTTGCCCGGCCAGCAGCCGCTGGCTCCAGGTGGCCGGATTAAACTCTCCCGCGCGCCAGCGGCAGGCGTCTGCCTGCCAGTCAATGGGGATGCAGCGCTGAATGAGCGGGACTTCGTACAGATAGGCGAAGAGTGAGAATTCGATCGGTAAGGTGAAGTTAACGCTGTTAAGCCAGATATCGCTGACCACCTCGCCGCGATGCCAGGCATCATACTCCAGCTCCTGGATCTCCAGTTTTACCTGATGCGCTGCCAGCAGGTCGCGCATAATCCCGCCGATCACCCGATGTTCGACGTGATCGCGGTAATAGGTGAGGGTGACGGTCTCCAGCCCCGCCGGCTTCTCGCAGGCGTGGTTGCTGGCGTGATGCCAGCGCGGCAGCAGGCCGTAGGCGGGAAACCAGTTGCCCTGGTAGTGTTCGCCCGCATGGTAGAGCAGGTTGGCGGGCTGAAACAGATAGCTTAACCAGCGACGCACCGCGTCGTTGGCCCCCAGCGGGCTTCGCGAGTCGAACAGCAGGTAATAGCAGCCCTCTTCCAGGCGACTCTCCACCGCTTTTTCGCTTTCGGTATTGCCCTGCAGCGTCAGGCCGCCATTGGGCTCTTCACTAATTTCCGGCAGCACCCAGACGTTCACCTCATCGATCAGCGCCCGGTAGCCAAAATAGTCTTCAAAGGCATGGATCTTGAGCTGGTTCTGATTGTTACGCACCACGGCATAAGGGCCGGTGCCGACCGGCATGGAGGAAAAGTGGTTCATGGTCTGCCACTCCTGCGGCAGCACCATCGCCGGCACCTGGCCCAGCAGCCAGGGCAGCCAGCGGTCGGGCTGGCGCAGATGAATATCCAGGGTCCAGGCGGTGGGCGATTCGATGCGTTCGATATGTGAATAGAGCGGCAGGGCATTGCTGCGCTGCAGAGAGGCGATCACATCCGCCATCTCCAGCTCACGGCCGTGGTGAAAATGGATGCCCGGGCGGAGGAAAAAGCGCCAGTGGGTGGGGGTCAGCTGCTGCCAGTGGTGGGCAATATCGGCTTCCAGTTCCCCATTTTCCTCATTTACCCGCGTCAGGGCGCTGAAAATTTGCCGGGCAATATGCGTTTCCGAACGCCGCAGCGCACTGCCGGGCAGTAAATTCTTCATCGGACGATAGTAGAGCACGCGCAGGATATGGCGTCCCTGGCGAAAGCTGCGGCCAAGATGAGAGATCAGCATCTGGCGGACGGCGGCCTTATCGCCGACCAGCTGCACCAGCTGATCGATGCGATCCTGCTCGAGGAGATCTTCGGCACGCTGCTGCTGCAGGGCGAGGCCGGTATAGAGAAAGGTTAGCCGCGAACGCTTGCCGCGGCCTGCCTCCGCCTCCCAGGCCAGCCAACCGCGGGACTCCATCATATTGAGCAGGGTGCGCATATGGCGACGCGAGCAGCTCAGCATTTCCGCCAGCTCGTTGAGGGTGGTCTCCTGCGACTTGCCGTCGCAGCACTGCCATAAGCGGATGAACTGTTGTTGCAGACGGCTGGAAGACATAAAAGGGGAACTCCTGCGCAAAACTCAGCAATTTATTACTCCCCATATTAAGCCAATAATGAATCCCGATGAAGCGAGGAGGTGAATATGATGAGGTCTACCGCAAAATCGTTCTACCAGCGCTATTTTTCTGCGACGCAGGATGCGTCCTGGCTGGCCCGCCTGATGGCAGGACGACAACAGGAAATCCTGGGAGAACTGATGCAGTGGGGAGTGACGTCAAAGGCCTCTGATCATTGACTTGCAGACATCATGTGTGACTGAGTATTGGTGTTATACTCGTCGTTTTTCACGCTGCAGGGGCGTTGGCCGCGACCGCTCGTTTCGCTGTCGATGCGCTCAGGGCCTGACGTTCTGGCCACGCTCACCCTTTCAGGGCCAGCACAAGCGCTGTGCAAAACGGTTAACCGTTTTGTCCTGCAACATGAAACCCATAGAGTATAGAATCACCCGCCAGCAGAAATCCTCTGCTGGCTTTTTTCGTTTACTTCGCGTGTGTTAAGGACATTCCATGCTGTGGTTGATGACGATGGGACGACGGCTAAACGGCGTGTATGCCGCCTTTATGCTGGTTGCTTTTATGATGGGCGTGGCGGGCGCGTTGCAGGCGCCGACGTTGAGTTTGTTTCTCAGCCGCGAAGTAGGGGCGCAGCCGTTCTGGGTGGGCCTGTTCTACACGGTAAATGCCATTGCCGGGATCCTGGTGAGTCTGGCGTTGGCTAAGCGCTCTGATAGCCGCGGCGATCGGCGGCGGTTAATTATGCTCTGCTGCCTGATGGCGGTGGGCAATGCGCTGCTGTTTGCCTTCAACCGTCACTACCTGACGTTAATTACCTGCGGGGTGATGCTGGCGTCCATCGCCAATGCCGCCATGCCGCAGCTCTTCGCCCTGGCCCGGGAGTATGCCGACAGCTCGGCGCGGGAAGTGGTGATGTTCAGCTCGATCATGCGTGCCCAGTTGTCGCTGGCGTGGGTGATTGGCCCGCCGCTGGCCTTTATGCTGGCCCTCAATTATGGCTTTACCACCATGTTTTCCATTGCGGCGGGCATCTTTGTGATTAGTCTGGCGCTGATTGCCATTAAACTGCCCTCGGTCCCGCGGGTGGAACAGCCTTCGGAAGAGGCGGCGGCGCTGGTGCAGGCCGGCGGCTGGCAGGATAAGAACGTGCGCATGCTGTTTATCGCCTCCACGCTGATGTGGACCTGCAACACGATGTATATCATTGATATGCCGCTGTGGATCAGTAACGATCTCGGTCTTCCCGACAGCCTTGCCGGGATCCTGATGGGCACCGCCGCCGGACTGGAAATACCGGCGATGATCCTCGCCGGTTACTACGTGAAGCGCTTTGGTAAACGTAAAATGATGGTGGCGGCGGTCGCGGCCGGTGTGCTGTTTTATGCCGGGTTGATTCTGTTTCATGGCCGTACGGCGCTGCTGGCCCTGCAGCTATTTAACGCGGTCTTTATCGGTATTATTGCCGGGATCGGTATGCTGTGGTTCCAGGACTTAATGCCGGGTCGGGCGGGGGCGGCGACCACCCTGTTCACCAACAGTATTTCCACCGGCGTGATCCTCGCCGGCGTGATGCAGGGGGCGCTGTCGCAAAGTTATGGCCACGCCAGCGTCTACTGGACAATCGCCGCGATTTCGCTGGTGACACTGTTTTTGACCAGCAGGGTGAAGGATATCTGACAATCTGCCTTGCCCCGGCGAGCCACGTCGCCGGGGCAAGCTGACTACTCCAGGACGATACGCTTGATATCGCCGATGATAAAAATGTAGGCAATCACGCCGATCAGCGCCGTCAGGCCGACATAGATCAGCGCGTAAAAGAAATTACCCGTTGCGGAGATAATCACACCAATTATCAGTGGCGCAATAATAGATGCCATATTGGCGCAAAAATTAAATATGCCGCCGGTGAGGCCTGCCATATTTTCCGGGGCAATATCAGAAATTAAGGTCCAGCCCAGACCGACCATCCCCTGGCCAAAAAATGCCACCGACATAATAATGATTACGGTGCTGTTAGCGCTTACCCAGTTTGCCGCAATAATACAGCTGGACAGTAGTAAACCGGAAATTATTGGTAACTTTCGACTGATGTTGACGGAGCCGGTTCGCTTCAGCAACCGGTCCGAGATCCAGCCACCGAAGAGGATGCCGATCGCGGCGGCGAGGAAGGGCCAGGTGGCGAAAAATCCAACGTGAAGCCAGGGGAGATGGCGCTCGTTGGCAAGATAGCTGGGAAACCACGTCAGAAAAAACACCAGCGTGGTGTTCCCGGCGAACTGGCCCAGACTGGCGCCTACGATCTGACGACAGCCCAGCAGACGCCTGGCGTCACGCCAGTTAAATGGAACGTTCTGGATTTTATTGTTAATGTTGTTTGCGCCGATGTAATCCAACTCTGCTTTATTAGCCGTGCGTGATTCATGCGGTTCGTGATAAAAACGCCACCACACCAACGTAAATAGAATACCTAATCCGCCGGTGAGAAAAAACAGCGTTCTCCAGCCATGGTGTTCGAGGATTAAAAATAACAGCGGCGAGAAAGCGGCCAGCCCTATATATTCGCCAACTGTATATGTTGCCGTCGCCCGCGCGCGCTCATGCTGGGGAAACCAGGTGCTGACGATGCGGCTGTTGGCCGGAAAGCAGGGCGCTTCGCTGACGCCAAGCCCCAGGCGCAGGAGGAGCAGGGTTTTCAGCCCGAGGGTAAAACTTTGCAGCAGAGTAAACAGCGACCAGAAGAAAATAGACAGGGCATAGGTGAGCTTGTTACCAAAACGGTCTAAAAATACCCCGCCAGGGATCTGCGCCAGCGCATAGGTCCAGGCAAAGGCGGAGAAAATGATGCCCATCATCGCTGGATCGATATGAATTTCCTGGGTTAATTGTGGGGCGACAATACCCAGGATGGTGCGATCGAGATAATTGATCATCGTTCCGACGGACAACAGCAGTAAAATAACTATCCGAACGCGGCTTCTTTTTTTCGTCCCCGATGAGGAAGTGAGGACTTCCTGAGAGTTTGACATACTCATAGCGAGTTCCTTTAAAGTTTAAAATATTTTTGCATATATTCGCACATGCAAAAACATCTCCAGGAACTATAGATAGTATCTATGAATGGCAACGCTTTGTTGCACATTCATACGCTTCACAAAAGAATATTTGATGTAACGCCGATATTTACCCGCTCCCGCACATTATTGGTGGCTTGCATGGTATATTAGCGTCAGTGCATTTATTCTTATATTATACGGGCAAAAATAATGAACCTAAAGCAACTTTATTATTTTAAACGTCTGTCTGAAACCGAACATTACACCGAAGCCGCCTCCAGTCTGTGCATCACCCAGCCCTCGCTAAGCCATGCGATATCGGAGCTGGAGAAGGAGTTAGGGGTCGCGCTGTTCGCCAGACAGGGACGGAACGTTAAAATTACGCAAAACGGCAAGCGTTTTTTGCCGTATGTCGAAGATGCGCTGGCCTCGCTGGAGAATGGCCGGATGACATTACAAAAAAATGGCGCCGAGAATAAAGAGAATATTCGCATCGCCTTTATTTACACGATGGGCGAATATGTTGTTCCGCAGTTAATTAATCAATATTCTCTTTCACCTGAATGTCACAACGTTACTTTTTCTTTTACTCAGGGGACATCGCTGACCCTATTGCAGGAGCTGAAAGCAGGCAAAGTCGATCTGGCGATTTGCTCTTATATTGCGGATGAGCCGGATATCGATTTTATTCCTGTTATTCAGCAGGAGCTGGTGGTGGTCACGGCGAAGGATCATCCGTTGGCCCGCCTGTATGAACATGAGGTCGATCTGGTAGAGACGATTCATTATCCCTATATCTATTTTTCAGAGAATAGCGGTTTACGTCCGTTTATCGATAATGTGTTTATGCAGCAAAAGCTGGTGCCGGAGATCGCCTGCTACGTGGATGAGGATACCGCGATGGCCGGGTTGGTCAGTATTGACTATGGGATCGCGATTATGCCGCGGATCTCCGCGCTCTCCTATTACAACGTTCACATCCTGAAGATTAAAAACACCATCCCCCCACGCTATATCTATCTGGCGACAATGAAAGATCGGTTACTTTCCCCGGCGCTACAGTCATTTAAAAATGTGGTTATCCACGACAGCCAGAATCTCTGTTAGCGGATGGCCCGGAGATCGCCTCCGGGCCATTCGGGCATCAGGAGAGAATATCCATCACTTCACGTAGTTTGGCGATGGCGATCTGTCCTGGCGCAGAAGCCTGTCCTACGGTACCGAAGGTCATCGCCGAGCCGAATAAGCGCCCGGTCACCCGGCTAACGCCACCGGATTTGCCCATCGACATGGTAATCAGCGGGCGAGTGGCATATTTTTCTTTCATGGTCAGCGTAGCGGCAAGCAAGGTCAGAACGTCCTGCGGCGACTGCGGCATCACCGCGATCTTCGGCAGGTCGGCGCCCAGATCCTGCATGCGGCGCAGGCGATAGATAATATCTTCCTGAGCGGGAGTCTTGTGGAAATCATGGTTACTCATGATCACCTTGACGCCCGCGGCATGCGCATCGTCAACCAGCGCGCGGATCTGCGCTTCATCATTGAATAGCTCGATATCGATAACATCAACCAGTCCGCTGCGCGCGGCTTCGCGATTGAGCGCGAAGTACGCTTCGTCGCTGATCTCGGTTTCGCCACCTTCTTTCTTGCTGCGGAAGGTGAACAGCAGCGGGAGCGCTTTCAGCGCGCCACGGATTTCCGCCAGCGCGGCCATCACCTGGGTCATGTCTCTGACCTGGGTAAAGTGGTCAACGCGCCATTCGATAATATCGGCGCCGGCATCGACCAGACTATGGGCGTTACCCAGTATCTCATCGAGGGTTTTGCCGATCAGCGGTACACAAATGAGGGTTTCCCCTTCCTGAAAGGTGATGTTCTTTACGGTTACTGCATTTGTCATGTAGGTATCCATTATTGTTCGCGTTGAACCTCAGGCGGTGACTGCGGTGCGGGACACTTTTTGCGCCGCCCGAGCCTGCAGTTGACGATAGCCGATGTACAGGGCGATCACAAAGCCGATCACGGCGATTGCAAAATCAAACCACATAATGCTGGCAATACTGATCTGCGAAAGCTTTGCGGTGATCAGGGGGATCGTGAAGCTGGCGATACTGCCGGCGGTGTAGAAGATCCCGGTTGCTTTGCCTTTTCCGTTCGGGAAACTCATTGCCATGATTGTTGCTCCCAACTGCAGTACCCCGCCGGCGGCGGCAAAGCCGATGATAAAGGCGAAGCCGGTGACCATCATCGGCGTCGGGAACAGGCACACCAGCAGCAGCGAAATCATCGACAGGCCAGTATAGATGATCATGGCGATGGCTGAGCTGAACACCTCTTTGACGAAGGCGGCGGTCACGAAGACGCAGACCAGCGAACCGACGGTATAGATGCTAAGCAGTTTAATCGCCGAGGCGTAGGGCAGGCCGACCACGAATTGACCGTACTGCGCCAGCCACTGGCTGACCAGATAGAAGGTTGCCATGCCAATGTAGCCGTACAGGGTGAAGATCACCATATCCAGCTTATTAGCCTGCGGCCGGGCAGTTGCTTCCGCCTGCGCCGTAGGGGCCTCCTCTTTTTTCGCCGACTGGCTATCCGGGAATGGCATTTTGAGCAGGTAGATGCCGCTCAGGACAAACAGTCCCGCCGCAATGACGAACGACCAGCCGAACCACAGATTCGCCCAGATCAGGAAGCTGATAATGAATGGCAGCAGGAACTGTCCGGCGGAAACGAAGGCTTTGATCAGCACGTTGGCCCGGCTGGCGGAGTGCGGGAAAGACTCCATTAGCGCCGGATAGGTTCCGGAGTCGAGGAAGCTATTCGCCAGGCCCGCCATAATGCCGAAGACGTAGGCCAGATAGATATTTTTAGTCAGCAGGATGCCGACGAAGAAGATCAGATAGCTGAGGATCCCCAGATAAATAAAAGGCTTACGGCCAAAGCGATCCGACAAAAAGCCGGTCACAATGGTCGCCAGCTTGCCGATACCTAACGAGGAGATAACGATGGATACGCCAGCAGCGTCTGTTCCCCACTGTTCCTGAAGATGGGCCATGTTGAGGGTGATTAAGAGCACCCCCATGCCGTGAATCAGGTAGTTGAGATACAGCCCTGCCGCAGTAGGGATGTATTTATTTTTCATCATTCGCCTCTTAGAACAGAATGCTCTTGATGTAATCAACCGGCATCTGTTTACCCGTCCAGATTTCGAACGCGCGCGCGCCTTGCCACAGCATCATCCCCAGACCGTTCAGGGTGCGGCAGCCTTTTTTCTCCGCCACTTCCAGCAGGTGGGTTTTACGCGGGTTGTAGACGACGTCAGAGACGATCAGATCCGGGCGCAGGAAGCTGTCGTTCGGCAGCAACATTTGGCCTTCGAACGGCTTCATGCCAACGCCGGTGGCATTGGTCAGGATCACGCTGCTGTCGATTTCGGCGCGCAGCTTGTCATGATCGTCGAGATCGAACAGATGGATCTCGCAGTTGGTGTTGTTGCGGATCTTAGCTACCGTTTCTTCGGCGTTGGCGAAGAATTTATCGCGGCGGTTAAAGATGGAGATTGCCTTCACGCCATCCAGCGCCGCCTGGACGCAGAGCGCGGTCGCCGCGCCGCCGGCGCCGAGGACGGTCATCTTCTTGCCGATGATATCGATACCCGCTTCGCTAAGGGCGCGCATATAGCCGGTGCCGTCGGTGATATGTCCGGTCAGTACGCCATCGTCGTTGACCACGGTGTTGACCGCCCCGACCAGCTGCGCCGCCGGCGACAGCTTATCGAGATACTGGCAAATTTCGGTTTTGTTCGGCATAGAGACATTAAAGCCGCGCAGCTTCATTGCCCGAAAGCCCTGCACAACGTCCTTCAGCTCCTGATTACCGACTTCAAAAGCCAGATAAACATAGTCCAGCCCGAGATGGGCGAAAGCCTCGTTATGCATGGTGGGTGACATGCTGTGGCGAATCGGGGTGGCGATCAGGCCAATCAGCTCAGTGTGTCCAGTAATACGTTCTGCCATGACAAAAATCCTCAATAAGTTAGAAAGGGAATTCGTTGTGCTTCGCGACTGCCCAGCGCACCCATGTCTTCCAGGGTATCCAGCACGTTGCGGCCTTCGCGGATGCCGTCGATAATGCGCCGCGCCATCAGGCTGTCGCCGATATTCATGATTTTGACGTTATTGGCATTGGCCCAGCGCTCGATCTCGTCGAGACCCGTCCGGTTGGCGCGCATCCCCAGGCAGACAAAGCCGTAGTCAAAGGGGATATCGAAGGTTTGCTGTGTATTTTTCACCCGGAAATGGTCGGCAGCGACTGCCATCAGTTGGGTATTCATGTGCTGTTCGACCTGGTGCTCGTCGAGCATGGTCAACATGGCATTTTTGGTAATGATGTCGAGGTCGCGACCGGCGGCGTCCTGCATTTCGATTAATACCGCCTGCGCGCCGCGCGCCGTAAAGTATTCGATAACGTCGAGGCCAACGGCGCCTGCGCCGACGACGGCGATACGTTTACCCTCGATATCGGTAAATTTCGCCAGGTTGTCGATCATGCCGGTAATGGAAAAGACTTTGCCGTCCGCGGTATCAATGTTTTCCCGCAAGCCCTCAATGGGCGGCAGCAGCGGCGTTGAGCCGGTGGCGTTGACAATCAGATGCGGATGTAGGGCGGAAACTGAGGCCACGTCGGCACATTTGCCGACCTGCAGCATCAGGTTGTCCAGCGAGGCGATGCGATTTTTCATAAACTGCGGGAAATCAGCGATGCGTTTTTTCTCCGGCAGGCGGGAGATTTCGCTGGCGAGGCCGCCGACGTGGTTTTTCGCCTCCAGCAGCCAGGTATGGCAACCGACTTCCGCCGCCGTGCAGGCGGCTTCCATCCCGGCGGTGCCAGCGCCGATGACCACCACGTTCGTTTCGCGACTGACGCGGCGCATTTTGTAGGCATCGCCGTGGATGATGTCCGGGTTAATCGAACAGCGCAGCGGGCGCGAGCGGGCGATACGATGGTCAGCGCAACCGATATTGCAGGAGATGCATTTGCGCATCAGGCGCTCTTTACCGCCTTGCACCTTCTGCACCCACTCCGGCTCGGCAATCAGGCCGCGGCCAATGGCAATAAGGTCGGCATCGCCGCTGGCGAGAATATCCTCGGCCACCTGTGGTGAGCGAATATTGCCGGCGATGACCGTGGGCTTATGGAATTTATCGCGCACCGCGCGGGAGAGGTAGCGCTTCCAGCCATCCTCCAGCGACATCTGGTCGATTTGCAGATTCAGGTTGTCATTCTGCGCCGCAGAGACGTTGATGATATCGACCTTATCCTGGCAGAGTTCAAGGATGCGCAGGGAATCTTCGAGGGTATTGCCCCCCTTGAGGAAGTCGTCGGCGCTGATGCGCAGGCTGACCGGAAAACGCGGCCCCACGCAGGCGCGCACTTTATCGATAATCAGACTTAATATCCGGGTGCGATTTTCGACGGTGCCGCCAAATTCATCGGTGCGTTTGTTAAATAACGGCGATAAAAACTGGCTAATTAAATAGGAATGACCGGCATGAATTTCGACGCTGTCAAAACCCGCACGACGAACGCGCTCCGCGGCATCACCAAACTTTTCAACGGCATGATAAATTTCCTCATGCGTCATTGGGCGTGGAATATTTCCGTGCTTTTTCGAGGGCGTCGTGGAGGAAGAGAGTGGCGTCTGACCGTCAAGGCGGTAGGCGTACGCCGAGGCGCCAGCATGATTTAACTGAATGGATACGCAGGCGCCATGTTTATGCAGGGTCTCGGTTAATTTAAACAGCCGCGGAATATATTGATCGTTATCGATGCGTAACTGCGTGGTGCCGTTGGAAGCAAAGGGAAAATCAATACAGATGTTTTCGATGGTGATAAGTCCGGTGCCGCCTTTGGCCCGCAGTTCATAGTATTCCAGCTGTTCCTGCGACACCTCGCCGTTGAGCGTGGCCATATTGGTGCCCATAGGGGGCATGATAATGCGGTTTTTTAGCGTCAGTCCGTTGATGGTCAACGGACTGAAAAGGTGCGGATAGTGGCTCATCTCTTCTCTCCACAGGAGGCCGGGAGGCCGATATGCGGGGGCCCGGGCGTGTCCTTAGTTAATATTTCTCTGTGGGCAAAGATAGCGAGGGGAAAAATCGAAAAATAATGTTTTTTTTTGTTCTGAGCTATAGGGGTTCTCTATGGGATTAACGCTTCTTTCACATTCTTATATTTTTATATTAAACACTCGTGCCTTATTTTTACTTGCAGTGAAGGGATAATACATAAACAACGATGAGGAAGAGAAGGAAAGCGGAATGATTCTTCTTTATGGTGTGGGGCAGGGCGGGGTCAAGGCCTGACAATCAGCGAATCAATATTTTTTTTTGTGCGTGAGATCGCAATTTCCGCCGCGATAAAATTAAAAAGCCCGGTCAAATGACCGGGCCCGAAGGTTAATTCATAAACGCCGGCAGCTTGCGTTCATAGTCGGAAATCGCCTCTCCGTGCTGCAGCGTCAGGCCGATGCTATCCAGGCCGTTGAGCATGCAGTGGCGGCGGAAGTCGTCGATCTTAAAGCTGTAGGTTTTATCCCCGGCTTTAACCACCTGCGCTTCCAGATCCACTTCAAACGTCATGCCCGGGTTGGCCTGCACCAGCTTGAACAGCTCGTCGACCTGCTCGTCGCTCAGGGTCACCGGCAGCAGCTGGTTATTGAAGCTGTTGCCGTAAAAGATATCGGCAAAGCTTGGCGCAATCACGACCTTAAAGCCGTAATCGGTCAACGCCCACGGCGCGTGCTCGCGCGAGGAGCCGCAGCCGAAGTTTTCACGTGCCAGCAGGATTGACGCCCCTTTGTATTGCGGGAAATTCAGCACAAAATCCGGGTTCGGCTGCTGGCCTTTATCGTCGAGAAAGCGCCAGTCGTTAAACAGGTGGGCGCCGAAGCCGGTGCGAGTCACTTTCTGCAAAAACTGCTTGGGAATAATCGCGTCGGTATCGACGTTTGCAGCATCCAGCGGAACCACCAGGCCGGTATGTTGGGTAAATTTCTCTGCCATGATGGTCTCCTTACTTCAGATTACGGATATCGGCGAAATGACCGGTAACAGCTGCCGCTGCGGCCATTGCCGGGCTCACCAGGTGCGTGCGTCCGCCGCGGCCCTGACGGCCTTCAAAATTACGGTTGCTGGTGGAGGCACAGCGCTCGCCCGGATTCAGGCGGTCATTGTTCATTGCCAGACACATCGAGCAACCCGGTAAGCGCCACTCAAAGCCGGCTTCGATGAAGATCTTATCCAGGCCTTCCGCTTCCGCCTGCGCTTTCACCGGACCGGAACCCGGCACCACCAGCGCCTGGACACCCGGCGCCACTTTACGCCCTTTAGCGATTTCCGCCGCGGCGCGTAAATCTTCGATTCGCGAGTTGGTGCAGGAGCCGATAAACACTTTATCGATAGCCACATCCGTCAGCGGGATCCCGGATTTCAGGCCCATGTAGGCCAGCGCTTTTTCGGCGCTGGCGCGTTCCACGGGATCACTGAATGACGCCGGATCGGGGATATTATCCGTCACTGAGATCACCTGGCCCGGGTTGGTGCCCCAGGTCACCTGCGGGGCAATCTCCGCCGCCTGCAGCGTCACCACGGTATCAAACGTCGCGCCATCGTCGGTTTTCAGGGTTTTCCAGTACGCGACGGCATCGTCAAAATCTTTGCCTTTCGGCGCATGCAGACGGCCGCGTACGTAATTGAAGGTGGTTTCGTCCGGCGCGACCAGGCCCGCTTTGGCGCCCATCTCGATCGCCATGTTGCACAGGGTCATACGCCCTTCCATGCTCAGATCGCGGATCGCTTCGCCGCAGAACTCAACCACATGGCCGGTGCCGCCGGCGCTACCGGTTTTACCAATGATGGCCAGCACGATATCTTTGGCGGTAATGCCCGGCGCCGCTTTGCCTTGCACGTCGATTTTCATGGTCTTCGCGCGGCCCTGTTTCAGGGTCTGGGTCGCCAGCACATGCTCCACTTCGGAGGTGCCGATACCGAACGCCAGCGCCCCGAACGCGCCGTGGGTGGCGGTATGGGAGTCACCGCAAACAATGGTCATCCCCGGCAGGGTGACGCCCTGCTCCGGGCCCATGACGTGGACGATACCCTGGTATGGGTGATTTAAGTCATACAGCTCAACGCCAAACTCTTTACAGTTCTTAATCAGCTCCTGCATCTGGATACGGGCCATCTCGCCGGACGCGTTGATATCTTTGGTCTGCGTCGAGACGTTGTGATCCATGGTCGCGAAGGTTTTACCCGGCTGGCGCACCTGGCGGCCATGCGCGCGCAGGCCGTCAAACGCCTGCGGGGAGGTCACTTCGTGCACCAGATGGCGGTCGATGTACAGCAGCGGGGTTTCGTTCTGCGCCTCATACACTACGTGCGCATCAAATAATTTTTCGTATAACGTCTTCGCCATGATTACACCCCTTCTGCGACATAGCGGGCAATGATATCGCCCATTTCATCAGTACTGACCGCCGCCGTTCCGCGCGCCAGGTCGCCGGTACGAACCCCTTCCTCTAAAGCACGGTTGATGGCGCTTTCAATGGCGGTCGCCGCTTCGTCAGCGTCGAGGCTGTAGCGCAGCAGCAGGGCCAGAGAGAGGATCTGCGCGATCGGGTTAGCGATATTTTTGCCCGCGATGTCCGGCGCCGAGCCGCCCGCTGGTTCATACAGGCCAAAACCTTGCTCGTTGAGGCTGGCGGACGGCAACATGCCCATAGAGCCGGTGATCATCGCGCACTCGTCGGAGAGGATGTCGCCAAACAGGTTGGAGCACAGCAGCACGTCGAACTGGGACGGATCTTTAATCAGTTGCATGGTGGCGTTATCGATATACATATGCGCCAGCTCAACGTCCGGATACTCCTTGCCGATCTCGGTGACGATTTCGCGCCACAGAATGGACGACTGCAGGACGTTGGCCTTATCGATGGAGGTCACTTTGTGACGACGCTTACGAGCGGATTCAAAAGCGATGCGCGCGATACGTTCGATTTCAAAGCGGTGATACACCTCGGTATCAAAGGCTTTCTCATGCTGACCGCTGCCTTCGCGGCCTTTTGGCTGGCCGAAGTAGATGCCGCCGGTCAGTTCGCGAACGCAGAGAATGTCGAAGCCGTTGGCAGCGATGTCGGCGCGCAGCGGGCAGAACTCCTCCAGCCCCTGGTACAGTTTGGCCGGACGCAGATTGCTGAACAGTTTGAAGTGTTTACGCAGCGGCAGCAGCGCACCGCGCTCTGGCTGCTCGGCGGGCGGCAGGTGTTCCCATTTCGGACCACCGACGGAGCCGAACAGGATCGCATCCGCCTGTTCGCATCCGGCGACGGTCGCCTGCGGCAGGGGAGTCCCCTGACGGTCAATAGCCGCCCCACCGACGTCATACTGGCTGGTGGTAATGTGCATGGCAAAACGTTGGCGCACGGCTTCCAGTACTTTCATCGCCTGGTTCATCACTTCCGGGCCAATGCCATCACCCGGCAAAACGGCAATATGGTAATTCTTCGACATTACACGGTTTCCTTATTGTTCTCTTTATTCTGAGCTTTGCGTTGCAATTCTTTTTCGACTTCGGCGGCGCGCCAGATGTTGTTCAGCACGTGAACCATGGCTTTTGCTGACGACTCAACGATATCTGTGGCCAGACCAACACCGTGGAAACGGCGGCCGTTGTAGTCAACGACGATATCCACCTGGCCCAGGGCGTCTTTGCCGTGGCCTTTCGCACTTAAGCCATACTTCACTAAATCAATGTTGTAGTTTGTCACGCGGTTAATAGCCTGGTAGATGGCGTCGACCGGACCGTTGCCATTAGCGGCTTCGGTTTTGATTTCATCCCCGCAGACCAGCTTGATTGAAGCAGTGGCGATATCGCTGGAGCCAGACTGGACGCTGAAGTAGTCCAGGCGGAAATGCTCCGGCTCTTCCTGCTGCTTGTTGATAAACGCCAGCGCTTCCAGATCGTAATCGAAGACCTGGCCTTTTTTGTCCGCCAGCTTCAGGAACGCGTCGTACAGATGATCCAGGTTGTAATCGCTCTCCTGGTAACCCATCTCTTCCATCCGGTGTTTCACCGCCGCGCGACCGGAGCGGGAAGTCAGGTTCAGCTGTACCTGGTTCAGGCCGATGGATTCCGGGGTCATGATTTCGTAGTTTTCGCGGTTCTTCAGTACGCCGTCCTGGTGGATGCCGGAGGAGTGGGCGAAGGCGCCGGTGCCGACGATGGCTTTGTTGGCCGGGATCGGCATGTTGCAGATCTGGCTGACGGTCTGGCTGGTGCGCCAGATTTCATGATGATTAATGTTGGTGTGCACGTTCATGATGTCTTTGCGCACTTTGATCGCCATGATCACTTCTTCCAGCGCGCAGTTGCCAGCGCGTTCGCCGATACCGTTCATCGCGCCTTCTACCTGGCGCGCACCGGCGTGGACCGCGGCGAGGGCGTTACCGACGGCGATGCCCAGGTCATCATGGGTGTGGACGGAAATAATCGCTTTGTCGATATTCGGCACGCGATCATACAGGCCGCTGATAATGTTGGCGTATTCGAACGGCATGGTGTAGCCGACGGTGTCCGGGATATTAATGGTGGTGGCGCCAGCGTTGATCGCCGCTTCCACGACGCGAGCCAGATCGGCAATCGGCGTGCGGCCGGCGTCTTCACAGGAGAATTCGACATCGTCAGTGTAGTTGCGCGCCCGCTTCACCATATAGATCGCGCGCTCAATCACTTCATCCAGCGTGCTGCGCAGTTTGGTGGCGATATGCATCGGCGAGGTCGCAATAAAGGTATGGATGCGGAAAGCTTCAGCCACCTTTAAGGATTCTGCTGCCACATCGATATCTTTCTCAACGCAGCGCGCCAGAGCGCAAACACGGCTGTTTTTGATGGTGCGTGCGATGCTTTGCACCGATTCAAAATCGCCCGGGGAAGAGACCGGGAAACCGACTTCCATTACGTCGACCCCCATACGCTCAAGGGCCAGAGCGATCTGCAGCTTCTCTTTGACACTCAGGCTTGCCTGTAACGCTTGTTCGCCATCACGTAAGGTCGTATCGAAAATAATGACTTGCTGGCTCATGGTTTGGATCCTTAGTCTGTGTCCTGGCGCCTTGTTGACGAGCATAAAAAAACCCGCGCCAAGGCGCGGGTTTTATAGTCTTGCTGGAAGATGACTTAACGCTGAACGTCGCCCAACAGCCTACCGCGCAAATGGCATGCGTTTAGTAGTAGTAGGCTGGTGATACGAGCGGTGCGAATCATTGCGTCAAACTCCAGATGAAATCGTTATGCTTTTAGAGTTACTGGATAGCCGTTTTAAAGTCAACCCCTGGCACGGAAAAAGCGTTATTGGCTCACGATGTGAATTAGCAAATTGTGCTGATGTAAGCCCCGTTTTGCCGAAGATCCTATTTTGGACAAAGGGAGGCGCACCCTCATTTGTTTCATTTGAAAAAGTGCTTTGCATTCAACGCCTCGGTCACGATGAACCGTGAACGAGGCGGCAAAAAAAGCTATCTGAATGAAAATATTATATTTATTTTCCTTATGAATGTATTTGCTCATTAGCGGATTATTTTTCAATGATAAGCAGTTGTTAATTTTATGAGGTTAAAAATAAAATACTTTATTATTGCTTAAGTTACAGTTAACTATTAGTGTTGTTTTTATTTTTACGGATTATGGTTACACTCACCATCATTAAGTAACCGGTATGGTTTGAGCGGTTCATTTTCCTGGTAGTCCCGCTTTTTCACTGCCACTCATAGCCTTGATATATTCCTAAAAATCTCCTTTGCTATTTTGCAAATGTCATTTGCATGATAAATGATATTTTCGACGCTAATTATAGCGGTTTAGTAAAGGGAATTCATCGTGACGGCGGAATTAGATATGTTAATTGACACTCCAGAATATAAATCAGCCCCCGGACAGGAAGTCGTTAAACCTCAACTACGGATGGTTGATCTCAATCTGCTCACCGTTTTTGATGCGGTTATGCAAGAGCAGAATATCACCCGTGCCGCCCATACGCTCGGCATGTCTCAACCCGCGGTGAGTAACGCGGTTTCACGTCTGAAAGTGATGTTTAATGATGAGCTGTTTGTGCGCTATGGCCGCGGTATTCAGCCGACGGCGCGGGCCTATCAGCTTTTTGGTTCTGTGCGCCAGGCTCTGCAGCTGGTCCAAAACGAATTGCCGGGCTCCGGTTTTGAACCGCTAAGCAGTGAGCGCGTTTTCCATCTGTGCGTCTGCAGCCCGCTGGATAACATCCTGACGTCGGTTATTTTTAATAAAGTTGCGGAGATCGCACCCAATATTCATTTGGTCTTTAAATCCGCGCTGAATCAAAATACGGAACATCAGTTACGTTATCAGGAAACGGAATTTGTGATCGGTTATGAAGAGTTCCGTCGCCCTGAGTTTGCCTGCGTCCCGTTATTCAAAGACGAAATGGTTTTGGTGGCCAGTCGCAACCACCCCCGTATTTCCGGGCCGGTGATGGAGGCGGATATTTATCGTGAGGAGCATGCTACGGTGGCTCTCGATCGGTATGCCTCATTCAGTTTACCGTGGTATGACACGGCCGATAAACAGGCGCGTATCGCCTATCAGGGTAATGCGATGGTCAGCGTATTAAACGTGGTATCGCAAACTCAGATGGTGGCGATTGCCCCGCGCTGGCTGGCCAATGAGTTTGCCGATAAATTAGCCCTGCAAATATTACCTTTGCCGTTGAAGGTTAACAGCCGGACCTGCTATCTCTCGTGGCATGAAGCGGCTGGCCGCGATAAAGGCCATCAGTGGATGGAAGAGCTGCTGGTGGATATTTGCAAGCGCTGAGCCGATGGCAACGAGGATAAAAGGAGCTTCGGCTCCTTTTTTTATATGATGTAAATTCGATAATGCAGAATTTTGTTCTGTTTGACCTGTTCGAGGCATTCGTTGGGTTCGTGAAAAATGGATCAATTCCTGCTATCACGCCTTTTCTCCGAGTATTTACCATTCCCTTTTCTTATCTCTGAAGCAATCCACCATATTTTCACTTCTCCGCTTTCTTTTCTTCTTATTACGGGGATAACACATCCCCTGCGGCGAATTGCCTGCCTGCTGGCGAGCAGTTATGGTAGTGGCATGCAGTCCATTCACCTCAGTGCGGAGGGTCTCTCCTCCGCATCGTGCGAGCGCGCGGAAATTGAGTTCCGCTGTCGTAAAACAATAAGCCTGGAGGCAAACCATGGAGATGTTGTCAGGAGCCGAGATGGTCGTCCAATCGCTTGTCGATCAGGGCGTCAAGCAAGTATTCGGCTATCCCGGAGGCGCAGTCCTCGATATCTATGATGCGTTACATACCCTTGGCGGTATCGATCATGTGCTGGTTCGCCACGAGCAGGCGGCAGTGCATATGGCGGATGGCCTGGCGCGGGCGACCGGCGAGGTTGGCGTCGTGCTGGTCACCTCTGGACCAGGGGCGACGAACGCCATCACCGGTATCGCGACGGCCTATATGGATTCCATTCCGCTGGTGATCCTCTCCGGGCAGGTGGCGACATCGCTGATCGGCTACGATGCCTTCCAGGAGTGCGACATGGTGGGGATTTCCCGTCCGGTGGTGAAGCACAGTTTCCTGGTGAAGCAGACCGAAGATATTCCCGGTGTCCTGAAGAAAGCCTTCTGGCTGGCGGCCAGCGGTCGCCCCGGACCGGTGGTGGTCGATCTACCGAAAGATATTCTCAATCCGGCGAAAAAGCTGCCGTACGCCTGGCCGGAGGCGGTGAGTATGCGTTCGTATAACCCGACCACCAGCGGTCATAAGGGACAGATTAAACGCGCCCTGCAGACCCTGGTGGCGGCGAGTAAGCCGGTCGTTTACGTCGGCGGCGGGGCGATCAATGCGCATTGCGAACCCCAGCTGCGTGAACTGGTGGAAAAGCTGAAGCTGCCGGTTGCTTCCTCTCTGATGGGGCTTGGCGCTTTCCCGGCGACGCACCCGCAGGCGCTGGGGATGCTGGGTATGCACGGCACCTATGAAGCCAACATGACCATGCACCATTCGGACGTCATTTTCGCCGTCGGCGTCCGCTTTGACGATCGGACCACCAACAATCTGGCCAAGTACTGTCCGAACGCGACGGTGCTGCATATTGATATCGATCCGACCTCGATCTCGAAAACCGTGCCGGCAGATGTGCCGATCGTCGGCGATGCCCGGCTGGTACTGGAGCAGATGCTGGAGCTACTGGACCAGGAAGAGACGCAGCAGCCGCTGGACGACATTCGCGACTGGTGGCAACAGATCGAGCAGTGGCGTGCCCGCCATTGTCTGCGCTACGACGACCAGAGCGATAAAATCAAACCGCAGGCGGTGATTGAAACTATCTGGCGGTTGACCCAGGGCGATGCCTACGTCACTTCCGATGTGGGCCAGCACCAGATGTTCGCCGCCCTGTATTACCCCTTCGACAAACCACGGCGCTGGATTAACTCCGGTGGTCTCGGCACCATGGGCTTTGGCCTACCGGCTGCGCTGGGGGTCAAAATGGCTCTGCCGGACGAAATGGTGGTCTGCGTGACCGGTGACGGCAGTATCCAGATGAACATTCAGGAACTCTCTACTGCGCTGCAGTATGAGTTACCGGTTCTGGTGCTTAACCTCAACAACCGCTATCTCGGGATGGTGAAGCAGTGGCAGGATATGCTCTATTCCGGGCGCCACTCCCAGTCCTATATGGAATCGCTGCCGGACTTTGTGCGTCTGGCGGAAGCCTATGGTCACGTCGGGATCCGCATCAGCGAGCCGCAGGAGCTGGAGTCAAAGCTTGCTGAAGCGCTGGAGCAGGTGCGTCAGCGCCGGCTGGTGTTTGTCGATGTCACCGTCGACGGCAGTGAGCATGTGTACCCCATGCAGATCCGCGGCGGCGGCATGGATGAGATGTGGTTGAGCAAAACGGAGAGGACCTGATTATGCGCCGGATATTATCGGTATTACTGGAAAACGAATCGGGCGCATTGTCCCGCGTTATCGGCCTCTTTTCCCAGCGTGGCTATAATATAGAAAGCCTGACTGTGGCGCCGACGGACGACCCTACGCTCTCCAGAATGACCATCCAGACCGTGGGCGATGAAAAAGCGATCGAGCAGATTGAAAAGCAGCTGCACAAGCTGGTGGATGTGCTGCGGGTCAGCGAATTGGGGCAGGGGGCCCATGTCGAACGCGAAATCATGCTGGTGAAGGTTCAGGCCAGCGGCTATGGCCGTGAAGAAGTGAAACGCAACACCGAAATCTTTCGCGGACAGATTATCGATGTGACGCCTTCTATCTATACCGTTCAGCTCGCCGGAACCAGTGATAAGCTTGATGCTTTCCTGGCTTCGCTGCGCGATGTCGCTCGGATCGTGGAAGTGGCTCGCTCCGGTGTGGTCGGCCTGTCTCGCGGTGATAAAATCATGCGCTGAGGATCGGGAACTGATGCAAAAATAGCCCGGCAGCGACTGTCGGGCTTTTTTTTTGCGAAATCAGTAGGAACTGTAAGCGAAAGCGGTTGCTGCGCTAACTATTCTGCGCTTAGATGTTATAAAAAGGGTTCCATACCTGAATAATGGTTATGTTTGGCACTTCTTACCCAAGGGGCAATTGTGAAACTGGATGAAATCGCCCGGCTGGCCGGTGTTTCAAGAACCACCGCGAGCTATGTGATTAATGGCAAAGCGAAGCAGTACCGCGTAAGCGATAAAACGGTCGAAAAGGTGATGGCTGTGGTGCGGGAGCATAACTATCATCCGAATGCGGTCGCCGCTGGCCTGCGTGCAGGACGCACACGATCTATCGGTCTGGTGATCCCGGATCTCGAAAATACCAGCTATACCCGCATTGCAAATTATCTCGAACGTCAGGCGCGTCAGCGTGGCTATCAGCTGCTGATTGCCTGTTCGGAGGATCAACCCGATAACGAGATGCGCTGCATTGAGCATCTGCTGCAGCGCCAGGTGGACGCTATCATTGTCTCTACCTCGCTGCCGCCGGAGCACCCTTTCTATCAACGCTGGGCTAACGATCCGTTTCCGATTGTCGCGCTTGACCGCGCCCTTGACCGCGAGCATTTCACCAGTGTGGTCGGCGCTGATCAGGATGACGCTGAAATGCTCGCTGCCGAGCTGCGGACCTTCCCTGGCGAAACGGTACTTTATCTCGGCGCGCTGCCGGAACTGTCGGTGAGCTTCCTGCGCGAGCAGGGCTTCCGCAAAGCCTGGCAGGACGATCCGCGCGAGGTGCATTATCTCTATGCCAACAGCTATGAGCGCGAAGCGGCGGCTCAGCTGTTTGAGAAATGGCTTGAAACCCATCCGATGCCTCAGGCGCTGTTTACTACCTCTTTCCCGTTGCTGCAGGGCGTGATGGATGTGACGCTGCGCCGTGAGGGCAAACTGCCCTCCGAGCTGGCGATCGCCACCTTCGGCGATAATGAGCTGCTCGATTTTCTGCAGTGCCCGGTGCTGGCGGTGGCTCAGCGCCATCGCGATGTCGCTGAGCGGGTGCTGGAGATCGTCCTCGCCAGCCTCGATGAACCGCGCAAGCCAAAGCCGGGCCTGAGCCGTATTCGCCGTAATCTCTATCGTCGTGGTAGCCTGAATCGCCGCTAAGCGCGCAATATCGCCAGAGCCCAGGAATATTCCTGGCGGGCCTGCCGGAAAGCAGGCCTTTGGCGATTAATCAGGCAATTGACGTCCAAAATGCAAAACTGAATATATTTCAGACAAATCCCTAAACTTCTTTACGTGTTATTTTGTTTAATTCGCTGGCAATCGTTTTGTTACTCAAAACGGGACACAAAAAATGATTGCGCAGGCTTTAATTGTATTATTTTGTTACATTCACCAGGTTAATTGCTGAATTAACACTCATTTTGTACGCCCCAGCCTTTCTCTTCTGCCCTATCCCGCGTCTGGTCCGCCCCTCAGCCAGCAACAGGTACTGTTAACGACCGGCATAATGGCCTAAAATGCCGCTCGCGTCGCAAACTGACACTTTATATTTTCCCGCCGAAGATATTTTGTTGTTTATAACTGTTACGAGTTTGTTGGTTATTTTCTTACACGTATTCATAACGTTAATTTGCCTCGCCTGTTGATGATTTTTTCATCAGGGCTAATGTCGGCTGTAAATAATGGGTTTTTGAGCTCTGTTGGCATCCGTGCTGGCTTGACAAGCTTTTCCTCCGCTCCGTAAACTCCTTCTGGTGGGAATTTGTGGGATAAAGTGGCGAAAAGGGGTGAGGCTGGCATGTTCCGTGGAGCAACGTTGGTCAATCTCGACAGCAAAGGCCGCCTGGCCGTGCCAACGCGCTATCGCGATGGGCTGATCGAGGACGCTGCCGGTCAATTGGTATGCACCATTGACATTCATCACCCGTGCCTGCTGCTTTATCCATTGCCTGAATGGGAAATCATCGAGCAGAAATTGTCGCGTTTATCGAGCATGAATCCCGTTGAGCGGCGCGTACAGCGTTTGCTTCTGGGTCATGCCAGCGAATGTCAGATGGATAATGCCGGACGATTGCTCATCGCGCCGGTGTTACGGCAGCATGCCGGGCTGACAAAAGAAGTGATGCTGGTCGGGCAGTTTAATAAGTTTGAACTGTGGGATGAAACGACCTGGTATCAACGGGTCAAGGAAGATATCGACGCTGAGCAGTCCGCGACCGGTGAACTGTCGGAGCGCCTGCAGGATTTGTCCTTATAAAAATGATGGAAAATTATAAACATACTACGGTACTTCTGGATGAAGCCGTCAACGGCCTCAATATTCGTCCAGACGGTATCTATATTGATGGTACTTTTGGCCGCGGTGGTCACTCGCGCCTGATCCTCTCCCGGCTGGGAGCGGAAGGACGCTTGCTGGCAATCGATCGCGATCCACAGGCGATTGCCGTCGCGAAAACCATCGATGATCCCCGCTTTTCCATCGTACATGGTCCTTTTTCACAGCTCGCTGACTACGTCGACGAGCGTGATCTTACCGGTAAGATCGACGGCATTCTGCTCGATCTCGGCGTCTCTTCCCCGCAGCTTGACGATGCGGAACGCGGCTTTTCCTTTATGCGCGACGGGCCGCTGGACATGCGCATGGATCCGACGCGCGGTCAGTCCGCGGCCGAGTGGCTGCAGACGGCAGAAGAAGCCGATATCGCCTGGGTGATTAAAACCTTCGGCGAAGAGCGTTTCGGTAAACGTATCGCCCGCGCGATCGTCGAACGTAACCGTATTGAACCGATGACCCGCACCAAAGAGCTGGCGGAGGTCATTGCTGCGGCGATGCCGGTAAAAGATAAGCATAAACATCCCGCGACCCGTACCTTCCAGGCGGTGCGCATATGGGTAAACAGTGAACTGGAGGAGATAGAGCAGGCGCTAAAAAGCTCGCTCAGCGTGCTGGCCCCGGGTGGGCGGCTATCGATCATTAGTTTTCATTCGCTGGAAGATCGCATTGTGAAGCGCTTTATGCGTGAACAAAGCCGCGGTCCGCAGGTTCCGGCGGGAATACCGATGACCGAAGCGCAGCTCAAAAAACTGGGCGGCCGTGAGTTACGAGCACTAGGCAAGTTGATGCCGGGCGAAGAAGAGGTGGCAGAGAATCCACGTGCCCGTAGTTCAGTGCTGCGTATTGCAGAGAGGACGAACGCATGATCGGCAGAGTGACAGAGGCCTTAAGCAAGGTTAAAGGGTCGATTGGAAGCAACGAGCGCCATGCTTTGCCTGGCGTGATCGGGGACGACCTTCTGCGGTTTGGGAAACTGCCACTCTGCCTGTTCATTTGCATCATTATTACGGCGATTACCGTGGTCACCACCGCGCACCATACGCGCCTGCTGACCGCGCAGCGTGAACAACTGGTTCTGGAACGCGACGCCCTGGATATCGAGTGGCGCAACCTGATCCTCGAAGAGAACGCGCTCGGCGATCACAGTCGGGTTGAGCGGATCGCGACCGAGAAGTTGCAGATGCAGCACGTCGATCCATCACAAGAAAATATCGTTGTACAGAAATAAGGATTATTGCGACGGATGAAAGCAGCGCCAAAAACGCCAAAAGCAAAGCGTCAGGAAGAACAGGCCAACTTTATCAGTTGGCGTTTTGCGTTGCTGTGCGGCTGTATTCTGCTGGCGCTGACTTTCCTGCTAGGTCGTGTCGCCTGGCTCCAGGTGGTCAGCCCCGACATGCTGGTGCGTCAGGGCGATATGCGCTCGCTGCGCGTCCAGGAAGTGTCTACCGCGCGCGGGATGATTACCGACCGCTCCGGGCGGCCGCTGGCGGTCAGCGTACCGGTGAAGGCTATCTGGGCCGATCCGAAGGAGCTGCATGATGCTGGCGGGGTCACCTTGGATACGCGCTGGAAGGCGCTGGCGGACGCCCTCAATATGCCGCTGGATCAGCTGGCAACGCGCATCAATACCAATCCGCGGATGCGTTTTATCTATCTGGCGCGTCAGGTAAACCCTGACATGGCCGACTACATCAAAAAGCTAAAGCTGCCGGGCATTCATCTGCGTGAAGAGTCCCGTCGTTATTACCCTTCCGGAGAAGTGACTGCTCACCTCATTGGCTTTACCAACGTCGACAGCCAGGGGATTGAAGGGGTCGAAAAAAGCTTTGATAAATGGCTTACCGGCCAGCCGGGCGAGCGTATCGTGCGTAAAGACCGCTATGGCCGGGTCATTGAAGATATCTCTTCTACCGACAGCCAGGCGGCGCACAACCTGGCGCTGAGCATCGACGAACGTCTGCAGGCGCTGGTCTATCGCGAGCTGAACAACGCCGTGGCCTTTAACAAAGCCGAGTCGGGCAGCGCCGTGTTAGTGGACGTTAACACCGGGGAAGTGCTGGCGATGGCCAACAGCCCCTCCTATAACCCGAACAACTTCGCCGGTACGGCGAAAGACACCATGCGTAACCGCGCTATCACCGACGTATTCGAACCGGGTTCGACGGTGAAACCGATGGTGGTGATGACGGCGCTGCAACGCGGTATCGTCAACGAAAATACCGTGCTGAATACCATTCCCTATCGAATTAACGGCCACGAAATCAAAGACGTGGCGCGTTATAGCGAATTGACCCTGACCGGGGTGCTACAGAAGTCGAGTAACGTCGGTGTTTCTAAGCTGGCGTTAGCGATGCCGTCCTCAGCGTTAGTAGATACTTACTCACGTTTTGGGCTTGGAAAGGCGACCAATTTGGGGTTGGTCGGAGAACGCAGTGGCTTATATCCTCAAAAACAACGGTGGTCTGACATAGAGAGGGCCACCTTTTCTTTCGGCTACGGGCTAATGGTAACCCCGTTACAGTTAGCGCGAGTCTACGCAACGATTGGCAGCTATGGCATCTATCGCCCGCTGTCAATTACCAAGGTTGATCCACCGGTTCCGGGCGAGCGCGTCTTCCCGGAATCACTCGTTCGTACCGTCGTTCATATGATGGAAAGCGTGGCGCTGCCCGGCGGCGGCGGCGTGAAAGCGGCGATCAAAGGCTATCGCATCGCGATTAAAACCGGTACGGCGAAAAAAGTGGGGCCGGATGGCCGCTATATCAACAAATATATTGCTTACACCGCAGGCGTTGCGCCCGCCAGCCATCCGCGCTTCGCGCTGGTGGTGGTGATCAACGACCCGCAGGCAGGTAAATACTACGGTGGCGCCGTTTCCGCGCCGGTCTTCGGTGCCATCATGGGCGGCGTATTGCGCACCATGAACATTGAGCCGGATGCGCTGGCAACGGGCGAAAAAAGTGAATTTGTAATTAATCAAGGCGAGGGAACAGGTGGCAGATCGTAATTTGCGCGACCTACTCGCTCCGTGGGTGCCAAACGCACCGGAGCGCATTCTGCGAGAGATGACGCTGGACAGCCGGGTGGCTGCTTCCGGCGATCTCTTTATCGCGGTACAGGGTCATCAGGCGGACGGGCGTCGTTATATCCCGCAGGCGATAGCGCAAGGTGTGGCTGCCATTATTGCTGAAGCGCAGGGCGAGGCTGAAGACGGTGAGATCCGTGAAATGCACGGCGTGCCGGTTATTTACCTGAGCCAGCTTAACGAACGCTTATCGGCGCTGGCCGGGCGTTTTTATCATCAGCCGTCGCAGCAGCTGCGTCTGGTGGGCGTCACCGGTACTAACGGTAAAACGACCACCACTCAACTGCTGGCGCAGTGGGCGAAGCTGCTCGGCGAAACCAGCGCAGTGATGGGGACCGTTGGCAACGGCCTGCTGGATAAAGTCGTGCCGACCGAAAATACCACCGGTTCTGCGGTAGACGTTCAGCATGTGCTCTCCAGTCTGGTCGGGCAGGGGGCAACCTTCGGCGCGATGGAAGTCTCTTCCCACGGTCTGGTGCAACACCGCGTGGCGGCGCTGCAGTTTGCCGCCTCGGTGTTTACCAATCTGAGCCGCGACCACCTCGACTACCATGGCGACATGGAGCACTACGAAGCGGCGAAATGGCTGCTGTACTCGACCCACCATTGCGGCCAGGCCATCGTCAACGCTGACGATGAAGTGGGGCGTCGCTGGCTGGCGAAGCTGCCGGATGCGGTGGCGGTGTCGATGGAAGATCATATCAATCCGAACTGCCACGGCCGCTGGCTGAAGGCCACCGCGGTCAACTATCACGACAGCGGCGCGACCATTCAGTTTGACTCCAGCTGGGGCAACGGTGAAATCGAAAGCCGCCTGATGGGCGCCTTTAACGTCAGCAACCTGCTGCTGGCGCTGGCGACGCTGCTGGCGCTGGGCTATCCGCTGGCCGATCTGCTGAAAACCGCAGCGCGTTTACAGCCGGTATGCGGCCGTATGGAAGTGTTCAGCGCGCCCGGTAAACCGGCCGTGGTGGTGGATTACGCCCATACGCCTGACGCGCTGGAAAAAGCGCTGCAGGCCGCGCGCCTGCACTGCAGCGGCAAGCTGTGGTGCGTTTTCGGCTGCGGCGGCGACCGTGACAAAGGCAAGCGTCCGCTGATGGGCGCTATCGCTGAAGAATTTGCCGACATCGTGGTGGTCACTGATGACAACCCGCGCACCGAAGAGCCGCGGGCGATTATCAACGATATTCTGGCCGGCATGCTCGATGCGGGTCATGCGAAGGTGATGGAAGGCCGCGCGGAAGCGGTCACCAACGCCGTGATGCAGGCGAAAGAGAACGACGTGGTGCTGGTGGCGGGTAAAGGCCATGAAGATTACCAGATCGTCGGCAATCGCCGTCTGGATTATTCCGACCGCGTCACCGTCGCGCGTCTGCTGGGAGCGGTAGCATGATTCGCTTTACGTTAAGCCAGCTCGCCGCGATCGCCCATGGCGAACGGCAGGGTAGCGACATCGCTATCGACGAGGTGACCTCCGATACCCGTAAAGTGACGGCGGGCTGCCTGTTTGTGGCGCTGAAAGGCGAGCGTTTCGACGCTCATGATTTTGCCGAACAGGCGAAAGCAGCTGGCGCCGGCGCGCTGCTGGTGAGCCGTCCGCTGGCCTGCGATCTCCCGCAGGTGATCGTGAAAGATACCCGCCAGGCTTTCGGCGAGTTAGCCGCCTGGGTGCGTCAGCAGGTACCGACCCGCGTCGTCGCCCTGACCGGCTCGTCCGGTAAAACCTCGGTCAAAGAGATGACCGCGGCGATCCTTAGCCAGTGCGGCAACACACTGTATACCGCTGGCAACCTGAACAACGATATCGGTGTACCGATGACGCTGCTGCGCCTGACTAAAGAGCATCAGTACGCGGTGATCGAACTCGGCGCCAACCACCAGGGCGAAATCGCCTGGACCGTCAGCCTGACGCGTCCGGAAGCCGCGCTGGTCAACAACCTTGCTGCGGCGCACCTCGAAGGTTTCGGCTCGCTGGCGGGCGTGGCGAAGGCGAAGGGCGAAATCTATACCGGTCTGCCGGAAAACGGCATCGCCATTCTCAATGCTGATAACAACGACTGGCTGAACTGGCAGGCGGTGATTGGCGATCGCAAAGTGTGGCGCTTCTCACCGAATGCGGCCAACAGCGACTTCACGGCGACCAACGTGCAGATCACCAGCCACGGTACCGAATTTACGCTGCAGACCCCAACCGGCAACGTTGACGTCCTGCTGCCGCTGCCGGGACGCCATAACATCGCTAACGCGCTGGCGGCGACCTCGCTGGCGATGGCGGTAGGCGCCGATCTGGCGGCGGTAAAAGCCGGTCTGGCGCAGCTGAAGGCCGTTCCGGGGCGTCTGTTCCCGATCCGGCTGACGGAGAGCCAGCTGCTGCTGGATGACTCCTACAACGCCAACGTTGGTTCGATGACCGCGGCAGTGCAGGTACTGTCAGAGATGCCCGGCTTCCGGGCGATGGTGGTCGGCGATATGGCGGAGCTTGGCGCGGAAAGCGCGGCCTGCCATCGCGAAGTCGGCGAGGCAGCGAAAGCGGCGGGGCTGGATTGCGTCCTCAGCGTCGGCACCTTGAGCGCGGATATCAGCCGCGCCAGCGGCGTGGGCGAACATTTTAATGATAAAGCCGCAGTAGTGGCTCGCCTGCGCGAGCTGCTGGCGGAGCACAAGATAATGACCATTTTAGTGAAGGGTTCACGTAGTGCCGCCATGGAAGAGGTAGTACGCGCATTACAGGAGACTGGGACATGTTAGTATGGCTGGCCGAACATTTGGTCAAATATTATTCCGGCTTTAACGTCTTTTCTTATCTGACGTTTCGCGCCATCGTCAGCCTGCTGACCGCGCTGTTCATCTCGTTGTGGATGGGCCCGCGCATGATCGCCCGTCTGCAAAAACTCTCCTTCGGCCAGGTGGTTCGTAACGACGGTCCGGAGTCTCATTTCAGTAAGCGCGGTACCCCGACCATGGGGGGGATCATGATCCTCACCGCGATCACCGTGTCGGTGCTGCTGTGGGCTTACCCCTCCAACCCGTACGTCTGGTGCGTACTGACGGTATTAATCGGCTACGGGATCATCGGCTTTGTTGATGATTACCGTAAAGTCGTGCGCAAAGATACCAAAGGCCTGATCGCCCGCTGGAAGTATTTCTGGATGTCGGTGATCGCGCTGGGCGTGGCGTTCGCGCTCTATCTGGCCGGGAAAGACACCCCGGCGACCGAGCTGGTGGTGCCGTTCTTTAAAGACGTGATGCCGCAGCTGGGCCTGCTCTATATCCTGCTGGCTTACTTCGTTATCGTCGGTACCGGCAACGCGGTCAACCTGACCGATGGCCTCGACGGCCTGGCGATTATGCCGACCGTCTTCGTCGCTGCCGGCTTTGCGCTGGTGGCATGGGCTACCGGCAACATGAACTTCGCCAACTACCTGCACATTCCTTATCTGCGCCATGCTGGCGAGCTGGTGATCGTCTGTACGGCGATTGTCGGCGCGGGTCTGGGCTTCCTGTGGTTTAACACCTATCCGGCGCAGGTCTTTATGGGCGACGTCGGTTCGCTGGCGCTCGGCGGCGCGCTGGGCATTATCGCTGTGCTGCTGCGTCAGGAATTCCTGCTGGTGATTATGGGCGGCGTTTTCGTCGTGGAGACTCTGTCGGTGATCCTGCAGGTTGGCTCCTTTAAGCTGCGCGGTCAGCGCATCTTCCGTATGGCGCCGATTCACCATCACTATGAACTGAAGGGCTGGCCGGAGCCGCGCGTTATCGTGCGCTTCTGGATTATTTCGCTGATGCTGGTGCTGATTGGCCTGGCGACGCTGAAGGTACGTTAATCATGGCAGATTATCAGGGTAAAAAAGTCGTCATTATTGGGCTGGGTATGACCGGCCTGTCATGCGTGGACTTTTTCATGGCGCGCGGCGTGACGCCGCGTGTAATGGACACCCGCGTCGCGCCTCCGGGGCTGGATAAATTACCCGAATCGGTCGAATGCCATGTCGGCGGACTCAATGATACCTGGCTGCTGGCGGCGGATCTGATTGTCGCCAGTCCCGGCATCGCGCTGGCCCATCCTTCGCTGAGCGCGGCGGCCGATGCTGGCGTAGAAATCGTTGGTGATATCGAACTGTTCTGCCGCGAGGCGCAGGCGCCGATTATCGCCATTACCGGCTCTAACGGCAAAAGCACTGTCACTACTCTGGTGGGCGAGATGGCGAAAGCGGCCGGGGTTAACGTCGGCGTGGGCGGTAATATCGGCCTGCCGGCGCTGATGCTGCTGGACACCGATCGTGAGCTGTATGTGCTGGAGCTCTCCAGCTTCCAGCTGGAAACGACCTCCAGCCTGCAGGCGGTGGCGGCAACCATCCTCAACGTGACTGAGGACCATATGGACCGCTACCCGCTGGGGCTGCAGCAGTATCGCGCGGCGAAGCTGCGGATTTACGAGAATGCAAAGACCTGCGTGGTGAACGCGGACGATGCGCTCACGATGCCGGTACGCGGGGCGGACGATCGCTGCATCAGCTTTGGTGTCGATGTCGGTGACTACCACCTTAACCGTCAGCAGGGCGAAACCTGGCTGCGCGTTAAAGGTGAGAAAGTCCTCAATGTGAAAGAGATGCCTCTCACCGGTCAGCATAACTACAGCAACGCTCTGGCGGCGCTGGCGCTGGCCGATGCCGCGGGCCTGCCGCGGGCCAGTAGCCTGAAGGCATTAACCACCTTCACTGGTCTGGCCCATCGCTTTCAGCTGGTGCTGGATCACAACGGCGTACGCTGGATTAACGACTCGAAGGCAACCAACGTCGGCAGCACCGAGGCGGCGCTGAACGGCCTGCAGCTGGATGGCACGCTGTATCTTCTGCTGGGCGGCGACGGCAAGTCCGCTGATTTCACCCCGCTGAAGCGCTACCTCGGCGGCGATCGTATCCGTCTGTACTGCTTTGGTCGCGACGGCGCCGAGCTCGCCGAGCTGCGTCCTGACGTGGCGGTACAAACTGAAACCATGGAACAGGCGATGCGTCAGATAGCGCCCCTGGTGAAAGCGGGCGACATGGTTCTCCTGTCGCCGGCGTGCGCCAGCCTGGATCAGTTTAAGAATTTTGAACAACGGGGCGATATGTTTGCCCGTCTGGCGAAGGAGTTAGGTTGATGCGTTTCTCTCTCCCACGCCTGAGAATGCCGCAGCTGAGCTTGCCTCGGTTGAGACTGCCGCGACTGCCGGGGATGTTTATCTTCGCCTGGCTGTTCGCCGCGCTGAAAGGCTGGGTGATGGGCTCGCGCCCGAAAGATAACGACAGTCTGGTGATGTATGACCGGATGCTGCTATGGCTGACCTTCGGCCTGGCGGCGATCGGCTTTATCATGGTGACCTCGGCGTCGATGCCGGTGGGGCAGCGCCTGGCGAACGATCCTTTCCTCTTTGCCAAGCGCGACGGCCTGTATATTGTGCTGGCCTTTGTCCTCGCGCTGGTGACGCTGCGCCTGCCGATGGATTTCTGGCAGCGCCACAGTACCGCGATGCTGATTGCCTCAATTGTGATGCTGCTGATCGTACTGGTGGTGGGCAGCTCGGTAAACGGCGCATCGCGCTGGATCGCCCTTGGCCCGCTGCGTATTCAGCCGGCGGAGTTCACCAAGCTGTCGCTGTTCTGCTATATCGCCAACTATCTGGTGCGTAAAGCGGATGAAGTGCGTAACAACCTGCGCGGGTTCTTAAAACCGATGGGCGTGATTTTCGTGCTGGCGATCCTGCTGCTGGCGCAGCCTGACCTCGGTACCGTGGTAGTGCTGTTCGTCACCACGCTGGCGATGCTCTTCCTTGCTGGCGCGAAACTGTGGCAGTTCATCGCCATTATCGGCATGGGTATCTCGGCGGTGGTCCTGCTGATCCTCGCTGAACCGTACCGTATTCGCCGCGTGACCTCCTTCTGGAACCCATGGGAAGACCCGTTCGGCAGTGGTTACCAGCTGACCCAGTCGCTGATGGCCTTTGGCCGCGGCGAGATGTGGGGGCAGGGCCTCGGCAACTCAGTGCAAAAACTGGAGTATTTGCCGGAAGCGCACACTGACTTTATCTTCGCCATTATCGGCGAAGAACTCGGTTATATCGGTGTGGTACTGGCGCTTTTAATGGTATTCTTCGTCGCTTTCCGCGCCATGTCGATTGGCCGTAAAGCGCTGGAGATCGATCATCGCTTCTCCGGCTTCCTCGCCTGTGCGATTGGCATCTGGTTTAGCTTCCAGGCGTTAGTTAACGTCGGGGCGGCGGCGGGGATGCTGCCGACGAAAGGTTTGACGCTGCCGCTGATCAGTTATGGTGGTTCCAGTCTGCTGATTATGTCGACGGCCATCATGTTGTTGTTGCGAATAGATTATGAAACGCGTCTGGAAAAAGCCCAGGCGTTTACACGGGGTGTTCGATGAGCGGTCAGGAAAAGCGGTTGATGGTGATGGCGGGCGGTACCGGCGGGCATGTGTTCCCGGGGCTGGCGGTCGCGCACCATTTAATGGACCAGGGCTGGCAGGTTCGCTGGCTGGGTACCGCCGATCGTATGGAAGCGGATTTAGTGCCGAAAAACGGCATCGAGATTGATTTTATCCGTATCTCCGGCCTGCGTGGCAAAGGGATAAAAGCGCAACTGTTGGCGCCGGTGCGTATCTTCAACGCCTGGCGTCAGGCGCGAGCGATCATGAAGCGTTTCCAGCCGGATGTGGTGCTGGGCATGGGCGGCTATGTCTCCGGGCCTGGCGGTCTGGCGGCGTGGTCGTTGGGGATCCCGGTGGTCCTCCACGAACAAAACGGTATTGCCGGTCTGACCAACAAATGGCTGGCGAAGATTGCGAAGAAAGTGATGCAGGCGTTTCCCGGCGCGTTCCCGCATGCGGACGTGGTCGGAAACCCGGTGCGTACCGATGTACTGGCGCTGCCGCTGCCGGGTCAGAGACTGGTGGGGCGTCATGGACCGATTCGCGTGCTGGTGGTCGGTGGCTCTCAGGGCGCGCGCGTCCTGAACCAGACTATGCCGCAGGTGGCGGCGAAGCTCGGTGATGCGGTGACCATCTGGCATCAGAGCGGCAAAGGCGGTCAGCAAACCGTGCAACAGGCCTATGCCGCTGCGGGGCAGCCGCAGCATAAAGTGACGGAATTTATTGATGACATGGCCGCGGCCTATGCCTGGGCTGATGTCGTGGTTTGCCGTTCCGGCGCGCTGACGGTCAGCGAAATCGCGGCTGCAGGTTTACCGGCGCTGTTTGTACCCTTCCAGCACAAAGATCGTCAGCAGTACTGGAATGCGCTGCCGCTGGAGAAAGCCGGCGCGGCGAAAATTCTTGAACAGCCTGAGTTCACGGTAGAGGCGGTTGCCTCTACCCTGGCGAGCTGGGATCGGGAAACGTTGCTGGATATGGCGGAACGAGCGCGTGGCGCTTCGATTCCGGACGCTACCGAGCGAGTAGCAGAAGAGGTCAGCGCCGTAGCTTTGGCGCGCTAATTGCGGTGATTTTCACCGCCCGAATGACAGAAGTTGATGGCGTAAAGAATGAATACACAAGATTTGGCAAAACTGCGTTCCATAGTGCCCGAGATGCGTCGCGTCCGGCACATTCACTTTGTCGGCATCGGCGGTGCCGGTATGGGCGGTATTGCCGAAGTGTTGGCTAATGAAGGTTACCAGATCAGCGGCTCCGACCTGGCGCCGAATCCGGTGACCCAACAGCTGTCGCAGCTTGGCGCCACTATTTATTTCAACCATCGCCCGGAAAACGTGCGCGATGCCAGCGTTGTGGTCGTTTCCAGCGCGATTTCCGCGGATAACCCGGAAATCGTTGCCGCACACGAAGCGCGCATTCCGGTGATCCGCCGTGCGGAAATGCTGGCGGAGCTGATGCGCTTCCGCCACGGGATTGCGATTGCCGGAACTCACGGCAAAACCACTACCACCGCGATGGTGTCCAGTATTTACGCCGAAGCCGGGCTCGACCCGACCTTCGTCAACGGCGGGCTGGTGAAAGCGGCGGGCGTGCATGCCCGTCTCGGCCATAGCCGTTATCTGATTGCGGAAGCGGATGAGAGCGATGCGTCGTTCCTGCATCTGCAGCCGATGGTCGCGATTGTGACCAACATCGAAGCCGACCATATGGATACCTACCATGGCGACTTCGAAAATCTGAAGCAGACCTTTATTAACTTCCTGCACAACCTGCCGTTCTACGGACGTGCGGTGATGTGCGTGGACGATCCGGTTATTCGTGAACTGCTGCCGCGCGTCGGCCGGCAGATCACCACCTACGGTTTTAGCGACGACGCCGACGTTCGCGTCGAGGACTACCGTCAGCTTGGGGCTCAAGGCCATTTTCGCCTGGTGCGTCAGGATAAAGAGATCCTGCAGGTCACGCTCAATGCCCCGGGACGCCATAACGCATTGAACGCGGCGGCGGCGGTGGCCGTGGCGACGGAAGAGGGGATTGACGACCAGGCGATCCTGCGCGCGCTGGAAAGTTTCCAGGGAACCGGACGCCGCTTTGATTTTCTTGGCGAGTTTCCGCTGGCGGAAGTCAACGGCAAGCCGGGCAGCGCGATGCTGATCGATGACTACGGCCACCACCCGACGGAAGTGGACGCCACCATCAAAGCCGCGCGCGCTGGCTGGCCGGATAAAAATCTGGTGATGCTGTTCCAGCCGCACCGTTATACCCGTACCCGCGATCTGTATGACGATTTCGCCAACGTGCTGACCCAGGTCGATGCGCTGCTGATGCTGGATGTCTATCCGGCGGGCGAAGCGCCGATCCCGGGCGCCGATAGCCGCTCACTGTGCCGTACGATCCGCGGTCGCGGTAAAGTTGACCCGATCCTGGTCTCTGACCCGGCCCAGGCCGCGGAGATGCTGGCGTCGGTACTGACCGGTAACGATTTAGTGCTGGTGCAGGGCGCAGGCAACATCGGAAAAATTGCCCGTCACCTGGCTGAAATCAAACTGGCTCCGCAAAAAACGGAGGAAGAGCGCCATGGCTGATAAAATCGCGGTGCTTTTCGGTGGAACCTCCGCTGAACGTGAAGTGTCGCTGAATTCAGGCGCCGCGGTGCTGGCCGGGCTGCGTGAAGGCGGGGTGGATGCCCATCCGGTCGACCCGCGCGACATCGATATTACCCAGTTAAAAAATCTGGGCTTTAAGAAAGCGTTTATTGCCCTCCATGGCCGCGGCGGGGAAGATGGCACATTGCAGGGGCTGCTGGATCTGATCCAGTTGCCTTATACCGGCAGCGGGGTGATGGCCTCTGCGCTGTCGATGGATAAACTGCGCAGCAAATGGCTGTGGCAGGGGGCGGGATTGCCGGTCGCGCCGTGGGTCGCGCTGACCCGCGCCCAGTTTACTGCAGGACTTTCTGCTGCCGTTGAACAACAGATTGCGGCGCTGGGCCTGCCGGTCATCATCAAGCCGAGCCGTGAAGGCTCCAGCGTCGGGATGTCGAAAGTCAGCGAAAGCTGTGATTTACCGAGTGCATTGGCGCTGGCTTTTCAGCATGATGATGAAGTTTTGGTCGAAAAATGGCTTAGTGGGCCGGAATTTACCGTCGCCATCGTCGGTGAAGAAATTTTACCGTCAATACGTATCCAGGCCGCGGGAACCTTCTATGATTATGAGGCGAAGTATCTGTCTGATGAGACGCAATATTTCTGCCCTGGATTTGAAGATCCCGCGCGTGAGTCAGACATCCAGAGCCTGGTGCTTAAAGCCTGGAATGTTCTGGGGTGTAAAGGCTGGGGCCGTATTGACGTGATGCTGGACAGCGATGGCCAGTTTTATCTGCTGGAAGCAAATACTTCCCCGGGCATGACCAGCCATAGCCTTGTACCGATGGCGGCGCGTCAGGCAGGAATGAGCTTCTCCCAGCTTGTTGTACGAATTCTGGACCTGGCGGGGTGATATGTCGCAGGCTGCGCTGAATACGCGGAACCATGAAGAGGACGTTTCTTCTTCGCGTCGGAGTAATGGAACGCGGCTGGCAGGGATCGTTTTCCTGCTGGCGGTGCTGTTTACCGTGCTGGTCAGCGGGTGGATGGTTCTTGGCTGGATGGAAGATGCGCAGCGCTTGCCGCTGTCGAAGATGGTGGTGACCGGCGAGCGTCACTATACGCGCAATGATGACATCCGCCAGGCGATTCTGGCGTTGGGTTCACCGGGTACTTTCATGACTCAGGATGTGAACATTATTCAGAGTCAAATTGAACGCTTGCCGTGGATTAAGCAGGCGAGCGTCCGTAAGCAGTGGCCCGATGAATTGAAGATTCATCTGGTTGAATATGTGCCGATTGCGCGCTGGAATGATCAACATATGGTGGATGCAGAAGGAAATGCCTTCAGCGTACCGGCGGATCGCACCAGCAAACAGAATTTACCGATGTTATACGGCCCGGAAGGCAGTGAGAACGAAGTGCTGCAAGGGTATCGTGACATGGGGCAGGTGCTGGCAAAGGATAAATTCACGTTGAAAGTGGCGGCGATGACCGCCCGTCGCTCCTGGCAGTTGACGCTTAATAATGACATTAAGCTCAACCTTGGCCGTGGCGATACCATGAAACGGCTTCAGCGCTTTATGGAACTCTACCCGGTTCTCCAGCAGCAGGCGCAGACCGACGGCAAACGGATTAGCTACGTTGATTTGCGTTATGACTCGGGTGCGGCAGTGGGCTGGGTACCTGCTCCCGTAGAGGAAACTAATCAACAACAGAATCAGGCACAGGCAGAACAACAATGATCAAGGCGACGGACAGAAAACTGGTAGTTGGACTGGAGATTGGCACCGCTAAGGTGGCCGCTTTAGTAGGGGAAGTTCTGCCCGACGGCATGATTAATATCATCGGCGTGGGCAGTTGCCCATCACGTGGTATGGATAAAGGCGGTGTGAACGACCTCGAGTCGGTGGTGAAATGCGTACAGCGCGCCATCGACCAGGCCGAACTGATGGCGGATTGCCAGATTTCATCAGTTTATTTGGCACTTTCGGGTAAACATATAAGCTGTCAGAATGAAATCGGGATGGTACCGATTTCGGAAGAAGAAGTGACGCTGGATGACGTTGAGAACGTGGTCCACACCGCGAAGTCGGTTCGCGTCCGCGATGAACATCGCGTCCTGCACGTGATTCCGCAGGAATATGCCATCGACTACCAGGAAGGGATTAAAAACCCGGTAGGGCTGTCCGGCGTGCGTATGCAGGCGAAGGTGCATCTGATTACCTGCCATAACGATATGGCGAAAAACATTGTTAAAGCGGTGGAACGTTGCGGTCTGAAAGTTGACCAACTTATTTTCGCCGGGTTAGCGGCCAGTTATTCGGTATTAACAGAAGATGAACGTGAGCTGGGCGTCTGCGTCGTGGACATCGGCGGTGGTACAATGGATATCGCCGTCTACACCGGCGGCGCATTGCGTCACACCAAAGTGATCCCGTACGCCGGGAACGTGGTGACCAGCGATATCGCCTATGCCTTTGGTACGCCGCCGAGCGATGCCGAAGCGATTAAGGTTCGTCACGGTTGCGCATTAGGTTCCATCGTCGGTAAAGACGAAAACGTCGAAGTCCCGAGCGTAGGCGGACGTCCGCCGCGCAGCCTGCAGCGTCAGACGCTGGCAGAGGTGATTGAACCGCGCTATACCGAGCTGCTTAATCTGGTCAACGAAGAGATCCTGCAGCTGCAGGAACAGCTCCGCCAGCAGGGTGTCAAACATCATCTGGCGGCAGGGATTGTGTTAACCGGCGGCGCGGCGCAAATTGAAGGCCTGGCGGCCTGCGCGCAGCGGGTATTCCATACCCAGGTGCGTATTGGCGCGCCGCTGAACATTACTGGTTTAACGGATTACGCCCAGGAGCCGTATTATTCGACGGCGGTTGGGCTGCTGCACTACGGCAAAGAGTCACATTTGAGTGGTGAAGCGGAAGTCGAAAAACGCGTGACGGCGTCAGTGGGCTCGTGGATTAAACGACTCAACAGCTGGCTGCGAAAAGAGTTTTAATTTTTTAAGAGAACGCAGACAATTAGCGTTCTCAGGCGACAGGCACAAGACGGAGAGAAACTATGTTTGAACCTATGGAACTGACCAACGACGCGGTGATTAAAGTCATCGGCGTCGGTGGCGGCGGCGGTAACGCCGTTGAACACATGGTGCGCGAGCGCATTGAGGGTGTTGAATTCTTCGCGGTGAACACCGATGCGCAGGCGCTGCGTAAAACGGCTGTTGGCCAGACTATCCAGATCGGTAGCGGTATTACCAAAGGTCTGGGTGCGGGCGCGAACCCGGAAGTCGGCCGCAATGCGGCGGACGAAGACCGCGAAGCGCTGCGTGCGGCCCTTGATGGCGCAGACATGGTGTTCATCGCGGCAGGTATGGGCGGCGGTACCGGTACCGGTGCGGCGCCAGTGGTTGCGGAAGTGGCGAAGGATCTGGGTATCCTCACCGTTGCGGTGGTCACGAAGCCGTTTAATTTCGAAGGCAAGAAGCGCATGGCGTTTGCTGAGCAGGGGATCACCGAGCTGTCCAAGCACGTTGACTCACTGATCACCATCCCGAACGACAAGCTGCTGAAAGTACTCGGCCGTGGTATTTCTCTGCTCGACGCGTTCGGCGCGGCAAACGATGTACTGAAAGGCGCGGTGCAGGGTATCGCCGAACTGATTACGCGTCCGGGCCTGATGAACGTCGACTTCGCGGACGTCCGTACCGTGATGTCAGAAATGGGCTACGCGATGATGGGCTCCGGCGTGGCGAGTGGTGAAGACCGTGCGGAAGAAGCGGCTGAAATGGCTATCTCTTCTCCGCTGCTGGAAGATATCGACCTGTCCGGCGCGCGCGGCGTACTGGTTAACATCACTGCGGGCTTCGACCTGCGTCTGGATGAGTTCGAAACCGTGGGTAACACCATCCGTGCCTTTGCGTCGGATAACGCGACCGTAGTTATCGGTACTTCTCTGGACCCGGATATGAACGACGAGCTGCGCGTGACCGTGGTGGCGACTGGTATCGGCATGGACAAGCGTCCGGAAATTACCCTGGTGACCAACAAACAGGTTCAGCAGCCGGTGATGGATCGCTACCAGCAGCACGGTATGTCGCCGCTGACGCAAGAGCAGAAGCCGGCAGCAAAAGTGGTGAACGACAATACGCCGCAAACCGCGAAAGAGCCGGATTATCTGGATATCCCAGCCTTCCTGCGTAAGCAAGCCGATTAAGAATCGACTGGAAGTTGGGCATCTGCGCTCTTTGTGCTAAACTGGCCTCCCGATAGTGGTGTACACTTCGGTTGGATAGGTAAATTGGCGAGATTATACGATGATCAAACAAAGGACTCTTAAACGTATCGTTCAGGCGACTGGTGTCGGTTTGCATACCGGCAAGAAAGTCACACTGACGTTACGCCCTGCGCCGGCAAATACCGGGGTCATCTATCGTCGCACCGACTTGAATCCACCGGTAGATTTTCCGGCTGATGCCAAATCTGTGCGTGATACCATGCTCTGTACTTGCCTGGTTAATGAGCATGACGTGCGGATTTCTACGGTTGAACACCTGAACGCCGCATTGGCTGGCCTGGGTATCGACAACATTATTGTTGAAGTCGATGCGCCGGAAATCCCGATTATGGACGGCAGTGCGGCTCCGTTCGTTTATCTGTTGCTGGACGCCGGCATCGATGAACTGAACTGCGCCAAGAAATTTGTTCGTATCAAAGAGACGGTTCGCGTCGAAGATGGCGACAAATGGGCTGAATTCAAACCGTACAATGGTTTTTCGCTGGATTTCACCATCGATTTTAACCATCCGGCGATTGATGCCAGCACCCAGCGCTATACGCTGAACTTCTCGGCCGATGCGTTCATGCGTCAGATTAGCCGTGCGCGTACCTTCGGTTTTATGCGCGATATCGAATATCTGCAGTCCCGCGGCCTGTGCCTGGGCGGCAGCTTCGATTGTGCCATCGTTGTTGACGATTATCGCGTACTGAACGAAGACGGTCTGCGCTTTGAAGACGAATTTGTTCGCCACAAAATGCTGGATGCGATCGGTGACCTGTTTATGTGTGGTCACAACATTATCGGCGCATTCACGGCGTACAAATCGGGTCACGCGTTGAATAACAAACTGCTGCAGGCGGTCCTGGCAAAACAGGAAGCCTGGGAGTATGTGACCTTCGAAGACGACGCAAAACTGCCTATGGCGTTCCGCGCACCGTCGATGGTTCTGGCGTAAGCCTGACCATTCAGTAAATTCGACTGGTAACCTGGTACTCTCTCCGACCAGGGAACCAGTCGTTTTTCTTTTATAACCCCTTCCAGTTATTTTTCGCAGTGATTGTCGGGCAATAATTAGCGCGCGTTCGCTGTTTTATTAAGCGTTTTCCCCGGGCAATCGCCTTCATTCATGCTGCCTCAGCGCGGTAATAATGTTAGTATTTGAGCGCAAAATTATTTCTCCGGGTTGCTTTACCCCGTGGATGTCAGGGTGTCCTGCAAAAAACGCTAATTAAGAGGCAGCCTGAACGACGACGGGTATACCAACGAAAGGTAATGAAAGTGAGTGGATTGCTGACGCGCTGGCGACAGTTTGGCAGACGGTATTTTTGGCCGCATCTCCTGTTGGGGATGGTCGCGGCCAGCTTCGGCCTGCCCGCGCTTAGCAACAGCCACGAAACCGCGACGCCGGCGAAGGCAACGTCCAGCAACCATAATCCGAGCAAAGTTAACTTCTCTCAGCTGGCGCTGCTGGAGAGTAATCGTCGGCCGAACTTTACCGTCGACTACTGGCATCAGCACGCCATTCGCACCGTTATTCGTCATCTCTCCTTCGCGATGGCGCCACAGGCATTGCCGGTGGCGGAAGAAACTTCTCCGCTGCAGGCCCAACATCTGGCGCTGCTTGATACGCTCAGCGCGCTGCTGACCCAGGACAGCACGCCGCCGGTGGTGATCCGCCAGGTGGCTTACATCTCTTCCTCATATTCTGCCTTCCGCGTGAGCGCCTGGATTAGCCAGGTGGCGGGGATCCGCGCAGGACCTCAACGTCTCAGCTGAAAATAACCACGGACCATCCTATTTTTTGTGACTCCGCACCGCGGGGCGTTTGAGATTTTATTATGCTTATTAAAATGTTAACTAAGGTTTTCGGCAGCCGTAACGACCGTACGCTGCGTCGTATGCGCAAAGTTGTCAATATCATCAACGGTATGGAACCGGCGATGGAAAAACTCTCTGATGACGAGCTGAAAGCGAAAACTGCTGAATTCCGCGCGCGCCTGGAAAAAGGCGAAGTGCTGGAAAACCTGATCCCGGAAGCCTTTGCCGTCGTTCGCGAAGCCAGTAAGCGTGTGTTTGGCATGCGCCACTTCGACGTCCAGCTGCTGGGCGGTATGGTGCTTAACGATCGCTGCATCGCCGAGATGCGTACTGGTGAAGGTAAAACGCTGACCGCGACCCTGCCAGCGTACCTCAACGCGCTGACCGGTAAAGGCGTCCACGTGGTGACCGTCAACGACTATCTGGCGCAGCGTGACGCCGAAAACAACCGTCCGCTGTTCGAATTCCTTGGTATGAGCGTGGGCATCAATATGTCCGGTCTGCCGGCGCCGGCGAAGCGTGACGCCTACGCGGCCGACATCACTTACGGTACCAACAACGAATACGGCTTCGACTATCTGCGCGACAACATGGCCTTCAGCCCGGAAGAGCGCGTTCAACGTAAACTGCACTATGCGCTGGTGGATGAGGTGGACTCCATCCTGATCGACGAAGCGCGTACCCCGCTGATCATTTCCGGTCCGGCGGAAGACAGCTCTGAAATGTACCGTAAGGTAAACAAAATCATCCCGCATCTGATCCGTCAGGAAAAAGAGGATTCGGATACCTTTACCGGTGAAGGCCACTTCTCTGTTGATGAGAAAGCCCGCCAGGTTAACCTGACCGAACGCGGTCTGGTGCTCATCGAAGAGCTGCTGGTGCAGGAAGGCATTATGGAAGAAGGTGAGTCGCTGTACTCCCCGACCAACATCATGCTGATGCACCACGTGACCGCCGCGCTGCGCGCCCATGCGTTGTTCACCCGCGACGTTGACTACATCGTTAAAGATGGCGAAGTTATCATCGTCGATGAGCACACTGGCCGTACGATGCAAGGCCGCCGTTGGTCCGATGGTCTGCACCAGGCGGTAGAAGCCAAAGAAGGCGTGGAGATCCAGAACGAGAACCAGACTCTGGCCTCTATCACCTTCCAGAACTACTTCCGCCTGTACGAGAAACTGGCGGGGATGACCGGTACAGCGGATACCGAAGCCTTCGAATTCAGCTCTATCTATAAGCTGGATACCGTTGTCGTGCCGACCAACCGTCCGATGATCCGTAAGGACATGGCGGATCTGGTCTATATGACCGAAGCGGAAAAAATTCAGGCGATTATCGAAGATATTAAAACCCGCACCGCTGCCGGCCAGCCGGTGCTGGTGGGGACTATCTCGATCGAAAAATCCGAAGTAGTTTCGCGCGAGCTGACCAAAGCCGGCATCAAGCACAACGTACTGAACGCCAAGTTCCACGCCAGCGAAGCGGATATCGTCGCCCAGGCGGGTTATCCGGCAGCGGTGACCATTGCCACCAACATGGCGGGTCGTGGTACCGATATTATGCTCGGCGGTAGCTGGCAGGCGGAAGTCGCCGCGCTGGAAAATCCGACGGCGGAACAGATTGAAAAAATCAAAGCGGACTGGCAGGTGCGCCATGATGCGGTTCTGGCCGCAGGCGGTCTACACATTATCGGTACTGAGCGTCATGAATCACGCCGTATCGATAACCAGCTGCGTGGCCGTGCGGGTCGTCAGGGTGATGCCGGTTCTTCCCGCTTCTACCTGTCGATGGAAGATGCCCTGATGCGTATCTTCGCCTCCGATCGTGTGTCCGGCATGATGCGCAAACTGGGGATGAAACCGGGTGAAGCCATCGAGCACCCATGGGTGACTAAGGCTATCGCCAACGCCCAGCGTAAAGTGGAAAGCCGTAACTTTGATATTCGTAAGCAGCTGCTGGAATATGATGATGTGGCTAACGACCAGCGCCGCGCGATCTACACTCAGCGTAACGAACTGCTGGACGTGTCTGATGTCAGCGAAACCATCAACAGCATCCGCGAAGACGTCTTTAAAGCGACTATCGATGCGCATATTCCGCCGCAGTCGCTGGAAGAGATGTGGGATATTGAAGGCCTGCAGGAGCGTCTGAAAAACGACTTCGATCTCGAGCTGCCGATCAAAGAGTGGCTGGATAAAGAGCCAGAGCTGCATGAAGAGACCCTGCGTGAACGTATTCTGCAGAGCGCGGTAGAAACTTACCAGCGTAAAGAAGAAGTGGTCGGTGCCGAGATGATGCGTCACTTTGAGAAAGGTGTGATGCTGCAGACCCTGGACTCCCTGTGGAAAGAGCACCTGGCAGCGATGGACTATCTGCGTCAGGGTATCCATCTGCGTGGCTATGCGCAGAAAGATCCGAAGCAGGAGTACAAGCGCGAATCGTTCTCTATGTTTGCTGCGATGCTGGAGTCACTGAAGTATGAAGTGATTAGCACCCTGAGCAAAGTCCAGGTGCGTATGCCGGAAGAAGTCGAAGCGATGGAGCAACAGCGTCGTGAAGAAGCCGAGCGCCTGGCGCAGATGCAGCAGCTCAGCCATCAGAGCGACGATGAGGCCGCTGCCGAGGATCTGGCGGCACAAACCGGCGAGCGTAAAGTGGGGCGTAACGATCCCTGTCCGTGCGGTTCCGGTAAAAAATATAAACAGTGCCACGGCCGTCTGAGCTAAGGCCTGATAAAAAAACAAAGGCGCAGAGTTCTGCGCCTTTTTTATGGAGCTGATTCAATGAAAAAACTGCAAATCGCCGTCGGGATAATTCGCAATCCGCAAGGCGAAATCTTTATTACCCAGCGCGCCGCTGATGCCCATATGGCGAATAAGCTGGAGTTCCCGGGCGGGAAGATTGAATCTGATGAGACGCCGGAGCAGGCGCTAATTCGCGAGCTGCAGGAAGAGGTTGGAATTACGGTAAGGTCTGCAACGCTATTCGATAAGCTGGAGTATCAGTTCCCTGACCGCCATATAACGCTGTGGTTTTTCCTTGTGGAAAGTTGGCAAGGCGAGCCATGGGGCAAAGAAGGGCAACCGGGACGGTGGATGGCGGGTCAGACACTGGATCCAGAGGAGTTCCCCCCGGCGAATGAACCGGTTATCAACAAACTTATCGGCCTGGGCTGAGCGTCAGGCTACAACGCTAACCCGATAATTATCGGGTTAGCGTGCCGGTAAATCAGGGCTGCTGCTCGCTCCAGTCATCGCTGTCGGAGAGATCGCCCGCACTGGGGATGCGTTTCTCTTCTGCGGCCCATTCTCCCAGATCGATCAGCTGACAGCGCTTGCTGCAGAATGGACGAAAGGGACTCTGCTCGCCCCACACCACGTTTTTGCCGCAGGTCGGGCAGTTGACGATGGTCTCTTCAGACATGTTATCTCCTTAGCAGCAGGCCAGTTCAAAATCAAAGCGCTCCGGCACGATCCCATACTCACTGTCCAGCGGCAGGAAACGGATAGCGAAACGGCTCTTATGGCCGGAGATCTGCGGATACAGCTGGTGAGCCAGATCGAGACGCAGACGTAGCAGATCGGCATCTTCGCCATTATCCTGGTAAAAGCCGTTGAGGCTGGTCTGTTTGCGAAACAGCGCAGAGTTACGGATCAGGTCGAGGATCAGGTTCAGGGACTGGATCAGCGGATCGAGGCTGGCGAGCCAGCTGGCCACCTGCTCGTCCCGATGCGCCTGTGGCATATGGAGCCAGATATGCAGGGTCGGTAAATCGAAGCTGCAGCAGCCGCCTGGAATACTCAGGCGCTGACGCACCAGCGCAATCAGGCGATCTTCACGCAGAAACTGGCCAATACGCGGCGCGGCCATCAGGGTGCTGGAGGATTGCTTCAGCTGCTGGCGCAGTTCGTTAATGCGCTCCTGATCGACGCCCGGTACTTCTGCCCAGGACTGGAGCTTGCGCTGCTGGCGCTCCAGTTCTTTAACCAGGTCGGTACGCACCTCGCCACGCTCCAGCACATCCAACAGATCGCCGGCGTTACGGAAAAAATGGAGCGCATCGGCATGAGTGGCAATCATCGGATGGAAAGCCATTTGCTGGATCAGAAATTCGATGCGCAGCCAGGTACGCATTTTCTCATTAAGAGGATGTTCAAACAGAACGGGGGTATGCATTACGAGTTTTCCTGTGAGGCGGCCTGCGATGCCAGCATTAAATACTTTTCGTGCAGGCGGGCAACATCCGATGCCACTGCATCCGGCGTGCCAGTGTTTTCAATAACATCGTCCGCGGCGGCCAGGCGCTGCTCGCGCGTGGCCTGAGCGGCAAGAATATGTTCAGCATGTTCGCGGCTGACCTTGTCACGCAGCATGGTGCGTTCGATCTGCGTTTCTTTTGGCACATCGACGACCAGTACGCGATCGGCCTGACCGGACAGGCGGTTTTCGACCAGCAAAGGTACGACCCAGAGGAGATAAGGGGAGGTAGCAGCCTGCATCTGGCGGCGCGTTTCCTGCTGGATCAGCGGATGTAACAGCGCGTTAAGCCAGGCTTTATCCTCCACGTGAGCAAAAATTTTTTCCCGCAGCAGGCGGCGGTTCAGCGCGCCGTCGGGGGCAATCATCTGCGGCCCAAAGTGGCCGGCGATAGCCTGGAGCGCCGGGGTGCCAGGTTCGACTACCTGGCGGGCGATAACATCGGCATCAACAACGTTAACCCCGAGCTGCGCGAAGGCGTCGGCGACCGTGCTTTTACCGCTGCCGATCCCACCTGTTAACGCGACTGTGTACCCCATATCTTCTGACCCTGAAACGGATTGCTCGTATTTTTTGCATTCAGACAGCGATGACTGGCCGCACGTCGGAGAGGTGATAGTGATCATATCGTGATAGTCACGTGTCAACCGGGATCGCCGCCCGCTATTCTGTTTCTTTTAATCAAGCAAATCAAATGGTTAAAAATAATACGCTGGCGAGGAAAGGCATAAGCGCTTTTTTCTCCATTCACCAGGTAAATTTATACGATTGTAGCGTAAAAAAAGTGAAAATCGCAGTCTTGCGCAGGTCTGATTCGTGCGTATGATAACGTCACTGGAGTTGTGCTCTCACAATAATGCAATTAACCCCAGGAATTCGCACATGCGTATTGAAGAAGATCTGAAGCTTGGTTTCAAAGACGTTCTTATCCGCCCGAAACGCTCTACTCTCAAAAGCCGTTCTGATGTTGAGCTGGAACGTGAATTCACTTTCAAACATTCAGGCCAGACCTGGTCCGGTGTGCCAATTATTGCGGCCAACATGGATACCGTCGGCACCTTCAGTATGGCGCAAGCGCTGGCCACTTTTGGTATTCTGACCGCGGTACACAAGCACTACACCGTTGAGGAATGGCAGGCGTTTGTACAGGGCGCGTCCGCAGACGTCCTCAAGCATGTGATGGTTTCCACCGGCACTTCCGATGCGGATTTCGAAAAGACGCAACAGATCCTCTCTCAGAATCCGCAACTGAACTTTGTGTGCATCGACGTGGCTAACGGCTACTCTGAGCACTTTGTGCAGTTTGTGGCGAAAGCCCGTGAAGCCTGGCCGCAGAAAACCATTATCGCCGGGAACGTGGTCACTGGTGAAATGTGTGAAGAGCTGATCCTCTCTGGCGCCGATATTGTGAAAGTCGGGATTGGCCCGGGTTCCGTCTGCACTACCCGCGTCAAAACTGGCGTCGGCTATCCGCAGCTCTCCGCCGTGATCGAGTGCGCTGATGCGGCGCACGGCCTGGGCGGCCAGATCATCAGCGACGGCGGATGCACCATGCCGGGTGATGTGGCGAAAGCTTTCGGCGGCGGCGCCGATTTCGTGATGCTCGGCGGCATGCTGGCGGGCCATGAAGAGAGCGGCGGAACCATCGTTGAAGAGAACGGGGAAAAATTCATGCTGTTCTATGGCATGAGCTCCGAGTCGGCGATGACGCGCCATGTTGGCGGTGTCGCGAAATACCGCGCGGCGGAAGGTAAAACCGTTAAGCTACCGCTGCGTGGCCCGGTGGATAATACTGCTCGCGATATCCTTGGCGGCCTGCGTTCAGCCTGCACCTATGTTGGCGCGTCGCGTCTGAAAGAGCTGACCAAACGGACGACCTTTATCCGCGTTCAGGAACAAGAGAACCGGATATTCAATAGCCTGTAAGTGGCTTCGCTGGCGCCTGTGCTGCGCCAGCGTTTCTCACCCTCCCGCCCCGCCAATGGCATCGCCCAGATGAAAAACGGGCAAATACATCGCCACCACCAGAATGCCGACCAGTGAACCGGTTATCACCAGCATGATGGGTTCGAGATGCGCAGCCAGACTGTCGGCTCGCTGATGCGTTTGCTCTCGATGATGGTGCGCCAGATTTTCCAGCATTTGATCCAGCGCCCCCGCGCTTTCACCCGTACGGATGAGCTGCAGGCACAGCGGAGTAAAACCGCCGCACCGGCTTAACGCCTGCCAAATCGGTTCCCCCTGGGCTATCAGCGTACGGGCTTGCGCCAGGCGCTGGCGCCAGAGTGGGCACGACAGAGTTGCTTCAACACTTTGCAAACCCTGCAGAAAGCTAATACCGGCGCTTTGGGTTAACGCCAGGATGGTAAAGATCAGGCTCAGCTGTTGGCCGCCGATCAGGGGGCCGATGAGAGGGAGCGCGTTCAGCAATCGCTGGCGGCGCAGCAACCAGTCGCTACGCCGCTGGACCAGCTGGTTGAGCAGCAGCGGGCTCAGGAAAAGGGCCAGCAGTAGCGGCCAGCCGCGACTTAGCATGTCGCCTGCCGCAACGACCATCCGCGTCAACAGCGGCAGCGGCGTACTGAACGTCTGGTAGATGGCGGTGAACTCGGGCAGGACAAAATAGAGCATCCCCAGCACCACCAGCAGCGCCAGGGCGAGCACGATCAGCGGGTAACGCAGCGCTTTTTTGACCTTGCCGGCGAGCCGCTGCTGCTCCTGCTGTTGGTTGGCCAGCTGCTGGCAGCAAATATCGAGCTTGCCTGTCAGTTCGCCGGTGCTAATCATCGCCAGATAAAGCGGCGGAAAGGCTTGCGGCCACTGCGCCAGCGCGGTAGTGAAAGCTACACCCTGAGCCAGCTCGCGGCCCAGGGACTCAAGCAGCGCTTGCCATTGCGGGTGTGGTTGCTGCTGCGCCAGCAGAGATAAACCGTCCGCCAGCGGCAGGCCGGCCTGCAGCAGGGTGGCGAGCTGACGGATCGTTTCGCTACTGTAGCGTGGGTGCCAGAGATTCAGCTTCACTGCACAGCGGCGCACGGCCAGCGGCATGACGCGCTGCTGCTGAAGGTCGTGCAGCACCTCCAGACGACTGGCTTGCCATAGCATCCCCTGGCAAGGGGCGCCGTGCGCATCGATACCGCGCCAGCGCCAGAGACGCTTAGTCGCCATGGGGGATCCCCAGCACCCGCACCACCTCTTCAAGGCTGGTCAGCCCCTGTTCGATAGCCTGACAACCGCTTTCAAAAAGCGTCATCATCCCCGCGGCTCGCGCCAGAGATTCAATCTCAATGGCATTCAGCCCCTGGACTATTCCCTGGCGTAACCCGGGGGTGACAGGCATGACCTCAAACAGCGCCAGCCTGCCGTGATAACCGTGATAACAGTGTTCGCAGCCAGCCGCCTGCCAGCGCGGCAGCGGGCGTGGCCACAGGCTGTGCGGCAGGTCGGCGGCGCTACCGACATTGCGCCGACAGTGGGGGCACAGCTTGCGGACCAGGCGCTGGGCGATAACCAGCGAGAGCGCTGAAGATATCATCCAGCGGGCGATGCCCATCTGCTGCAGGCGGGTGAGGGTTTCGCTGGTGGAGTTGGTGTGCAGGGTGGAAAGCACCAGATGGCCGGTCTGGGCGGCTTTCAGGGCTATTTCAGCGGTCTCGGCGTCACGAATCTCGCCTACCATGACAATATCCGGATCCTGGCGTAACAGGGCTCGGAGTACGCTGTGAAAGGTGAGCCCGGAACGCGGATTAATTTGCGTCTGATTCATCCCGGCGATGGGGATCTCCAGAGGATCCTCGACGCTACAGATGTTCACTTGCTCCCGGTTTCTGGCCTGCAGGGCGCTGTAGAGGGTCACCGTTTTACCGCTTCCGGTCGGGCCGGTGACCAGCAGTAGACCCTGCGGCTGATTAAGCGCCTGGCGAAAAGCCGCCAGCTGGGAAGAGGAGAGTCCGAGGGCCTCCAGATCCAGGGCCTGGTCAACCTGATGCAGAAGACGCAGGACAATTTTTTCGCCATAGCGGCAGGGTAGAGTGGCGATGCGAAAGGAGAGCGGTCGTCCGCCGAGGTTCAGCGCGAACTGACCATCCTGTGGTAAACGATGCTCGGCGATATCGAGACTGGCCATGACCTTGAGTCGCGCGATAATCGGTGCCGCCAGCTCGGGGGCCAGCAACGGCAGGGCATGGAGGACGCCATCGACCCGCAGGCGGATGCGTAAATGCGTTTCCGTGGGTTCGATATGAATATCGGACGCCCGCTGACGCAGAGCCTGTTCGAGGATCTGGTTGACCCGTTCGGCGATATTTTCCGGCCCCGCGTTTTGCGCCAGTTGCGCCTGCTTTTCCTGGGCCTGCAGACGCTTGTCCATCTGTTCCTGGCTCCAGCATTCAATATCGATTCGCTTTTGTGTCGCGAAGCGCAGCGCCTCCATCAGCTCCGCCGGTGGGGTATCGACCACCGCAATGGATATCGTCTGCTCGTCGCTATGCAGCAACATGGCGTGATAGCGGCGACAGAGAGGGATCAGCTGTTCTGTTTTCATGTGTTTGCCCTTACTTCACCCGGAAGACGTCTTCGCAGGCCTGCTGAAGGGCGCTGTTGCCGGTGATAGTGCAGACGCGCTGCCAGCCAGTGACGCCCTCGGCGTTATCCCAGGTCGGCGTCAGAGTGACGCCCAGTCCGTTCAGGCTTTCCTGGCCGGTGAGGGTGACGACCCCTTTGGCCACGCTCATAGCGGAGAGGTAGCGTGTGGTTGTCGGCGAGGGAATGCCGTTGCTGCCGCCGTCGCATGGCGTCAGGCCGCCATGATCGAGCGCGCAAAGTTCGATGGCCGTCCGATAGGGGACAAAGGTCTGCAGCAGGTCGGTGAGGGCGGCTTTACGCAGGTAGTTCTGGTAGGCCGGGATGCCAATTGCGCTGAGAATAGCGATGATCCCAATGACCACCATCAGTTCAATCAGGGTGAAACCACGTTGTTTATCCATAAGTCGCTCCTTGTTGTGACAGGAGCACTGTGACGGGATTCGGGATGTCAGGCGAGAAGGCGAAAACGATCCGGGAAACCAGATTCCAGGGTTTTTACTTTGCTTACATGGTGGGCATGAACGGCTGCGAGTCGGCTCGCAAATTCAGGCCCTCACGCCCGGCAGCGTGAAGGCCAATTGCTTAGCGAAAACGCATCGACAGGTCGAGCGCCTGCACATGTTTGGTCAGGGCGCCGACGGAGATATAGTCGACGCCGGTGTCGGCAAATTCGCGGATGGTGTCGAAGGTGACGTTACCGGAGACCTCCAGCGCCGCCTGGCCTGCGGTGATTTTCACCGCCTCGCGCATCAGGTCGGTGGTGAAGTTATCGAGCATAATGATGTCCGCCCCGGCTTTTAACGCCTGCTCCAGCTCATCCAGGGTTTCCACTTCCACTTCCACCGGCACATCAGGATGTAGCCAGAACGCCTTTTCCACCGCCTGACGGATCGAACCGGAGGCGATGATATGGTTTTCTTTAATCAGGAAAGCGTCGAACAGGCCCAGGCGGTGGTTGGCGCCGCCGCCGCAGAGTACCGCGTATTTCAGCGCGGTACGCAGCCCTGGCAGCGTTTTACGGGTATCCAGAAGTTGGGTTTTGGTGCCAGCCAGCAGGTCGACGTAGCGACGGACGACGCTGGCGACGCCGGAGAGAGTTTGCACAAAGTTCAGCGCCGTGCGTTCGCCGGTGAGCAGAATACGCGACGGGCCTTCCAGCTCGAACAGCGGCTGGTCGGCTTTGACCGCATCGCCGTCGGCCACGTGCCAGGTGATATTCACGTCGTCACCGGCGAGCTGAATAAAGACCTCTTCCACCCAGCGTTTGCCACAGAAGACGCCATCTTCGCGGGTAATGACCACCGCATGGGAGCGTGCATCCTGCGGCAATAATTGCGCGCTAATATCGTTGTTGGCGTCGACTTCGCCGCCCAAATCTTCCCGCAGGGAGTGTGCGACAGCATCGGTAATATCGAGGTTAATACGTTCCAGCAGCACGTCACGGCGGCGGTCGGGGTTGTAACGACGAGGCGACATGATAAAGCTCCAGATAGATAAGATTCAGAAGTGGGAAACATGCTAACCTGAACGACGTTTCAGTACCATACACACTTCATCCTTTGGGCCGGCGTGTGGCCCGGAAGCATGAGTTCGCGAAAGGAGATCCCGCATGCAGTTGAACGAGGGATGGCTGGTCGGCGCGCGTCGGGTTCCCTCGCCGCACCATGACTGCCGTCCGGATGAAGAAGCCCCTTCCTTACTGGTGGTGCATAACATTAGCCTGCCACCGGGTGAATTTGGTGGTCCGTGGATTGATGCGCTGTTCACTGGCACCCTGGATCCCCATGCGCATCCTTTCTTTGCCGAGATTGCTCATCTGCGCGTTTCGGCACATTGTCTGATTCGCCGTGATGGCGAAATCGTGCAGTATGTGCCTTTCGATAAGCGTGCGTGGCATGCGGGGGTCTCCTGCTATCAGGGGCGAGAACGCTGCAATGACTTTTCCATTGGCATTGAGCTGGAAGGCACGGATACCCTGGCGTATACCGATGCGCAGTACCAGCAGCTGGCGGCGGTGACGGAACTACTGATCACGATTTACCCGGCTATCGCCGAAAACATCGCGGGCCACAGCGATATCGCGCCCGTGCGGAAAACCGATCCAGGACCGGCCTTTGACTGGATAAAATTCCGGGCGCTACTCAGTGCGCCGTCAGATAAGGAGACATCATGACGCTGTTTACGACGCTGCTGGTGCTTATCGCCGAACGGCTGTTTAAGCTGGGCGAACACTGGCAGCTTGATCATCGGCTGGAGGTGGTGTTCCGCCGGATAAAACATTTTTCGCTGCTGGGCACGCTGCTGATGACGGTGGTGGCTGTCGCGGTGGTGTATCTCATTCAGCGCCTGCTGCAGGGGCAGCTATTTAACGTACCTCTGCTGGTGTTCTGGATCTTGCTGGGCCTGTTGTGCATCGGGGCAGGCAAGGTTCGGCTGCATTATCATGCCTATCTGAAAGCGGCGTCGCGCAATGACAGTCGCGCCTGCGATGCCATGGCCAGCGAGCTGACGCTGATCCACGGCGTACCGCCGGGCTGCGATGAGCGTGAATATCTGAGTGAGCTGCAAAATGCGCTGCTGTGGATTAACTATCGATATTACCTGGCGCCGCTTTTCTGGTTTGTGGTGGGGGGCGCGTGGGGGCCGCTGACGCTTATCGCTTACAGCGTACTGCGCGCCTGGCAGACGTGGCTGGCGCGCTACCAGACGCCGCATCACCGTTTGCAGTCTGGGATCGATGGTCTCTTGCATATCGTGGACTGGCTGCCGGTGCGTCTGGTGGGGGTTGTCTATGCTCTGGTGGGGCATGGAGAGAAAGCGCTCCCGGCGTGGTTTGCATCGTTAGGCGACCGCCATTCATCGCAGTATCAGGTATTGACCCGCCTGGCGCAGTATTCCCTGGCTCGTGAACCGCACGTGGATAAAGTGGCGACCCCGAAGGCCGCGGTGTCGATGGCCAAGAAAACCTCGCTGGTGGTGGTGGTGATCATGGCGCTGCTGACGATTTACGGCACCCTGGTTTAACGGCCTGAGCCCGCGTTCAGCCTGCCACGATGCATGCACCTGCGGGACTCTTGCTGCCGGGTGGCGGCTTCGCCTGACCCGGCCTGCAGAACCGCGTCAGCGGGCTTCATTCCGAACCGCTACAGCGTATCCGCCGGCGGGATGCCGAAGTCGGGCATCCCGTCCTCCCTCCAGCTGACGAGTTTTAACCGCGTATGGCGATTGGGGTCATACAGTGGATCGCCTTCTATCTCGGTGTAATTCCGCGCGTGATACACCAGCACATCTTCCCCTTCCGGCGTTTGGGTAAAACTATTATGGCCCGGGCCATACTGGCGGTTTTCATAGCTGGTACGAAAGACCGGCTGCGGGGCTTTATGCCAGTTCGTCGGCTGCAGCGGATCGGCCTGCAGATCGATCCAGAGTAACCCCATGCAGTAGTTTTCATCGGTGGCGCTGGCGGAATAGCTGATGAACAGCTTATCGCCATGCACCAGCACCGCAGGACCTTCGTTGACCTTAAATCCCCGGCACTCCCAGTCGAACTCCGGCTTGCTCAGCATGACCGGCTCGCCTTTTAGCGTCCACGGGTTGGCCATTTCAGCAAGATATAAGTTTGAGTTGCCTTCGATATGCGGGGATTTTTGCGCCCACAGATACCAGCGTTTGCCCTGATGGATAAAAGTAGTGGCATCGAGGGCGAAGGTATCGAAAGGCGTGACCACCTGGCCTTTTTCCTGCCAGCGACCGGTCAGCGGATCGTTGTCGGCGCACTCGAGAACGAACATGCGATGCTGGAACATCCCCAGCGCATCCAGATCGTGAGTATGGGTGGCGGCAAAATAGATATACCACTTACCGTCTATTTCATGCAGCTCCGGCGCCCAAATCAGCTGGCTCATCGGCCCGCTTTGCGGCGCGCGCCAGACCACTACCGGCTCAGCATCGCGCAATCCTTCAAGGGTGGCCGCGCGCCGGATCTCCAGCCGGTCATATTCCGGTACCGAGGCAATAAAGTAGTAGTGATTAAGGTGGCGCAGAATAAAGGGGTCTGCGCGCTGTTCAATAAAGGGGTTTGGCCAGTTGTTCATCAGGCTTTCCTTACGTGTTCACTGGTTTTCAGTTCCTGGTATTCGTTCAGCTCGCTGTAGTTGCTGCGGCGCTTCTCTAAATCGCTTTGAATCTGGCGCATCAGGGTGCGGTCAACCTTCAGCAGGCGCACCACGCCGGCGGTGATCAGATAGCCGACGCCGGGGATGACCGAGAATAGGAGCACGATGCCGTTGAGGGCGGAGGCGCTTTGCGCTTTCGCGCCGGCGTCGTAGCCGTACCATGACAGCAGGAAACCGACCATTGCTCCGGCGACCGCCAGGCCGACCTTGAGGAAGAACAGATTGCCGGAGAAGCTAATGCCGGTGATGCGCTTACCGGTTTTCCACTCGCCATAGTCGTCAACGTCGGACATCAGCGACCAGTGCAGCGGAGAGGGGATCTGATGCAGGATGTTGAGCAGGAAGTAGAGCACCATAATCAGCGTGGTGGCGTGCGGATTAAAGAAATAGAAGGCGCAGGAGAAAATCGCCAGCACGATGTTGGTCCAGAAGAAAACCTGCAGTTTGCACCAGCGGTCGGTGAGGACTTTCGCCAGCATGCTGCCAATCATCATCCCGACCACGCCGAGGCTGATAAACAGGGTGGCAAAATGGGTGCTTTGTCCCATCACCCAGGTGACGTAATACATGGTGGCGGCCATGCGAATAAAGCCCGGGCAGACGTTGCACAGCGTGAGCAGCAGGATGCGCACCCACTGGTCATTTTTCCACACGTCTTTGAGGTCTTTTTTCAGTTCATCATTCGTCTGCACCGCCGGGTGTATGCGTTCACGCACGGTAGCGAAGCAGAACAGGAACATACACATGCCGATAAAGGCCAGCACGGTCATCGCCATCTGGTAGCCCTTCGCTTTATCGGCGCCGCCGAACCAGTCGGCCATTGGCAGCAGCGTCAATGACAGCAGCAGCGTGGCGATACCCACCATCACAAAACGATAGGACTGGCAGGCAACGCGTTCTTTCGGATCAGCGGTCATCACCGTTCCCAGCGAGCAGTAGGGGATGTTAATCGCGGTATAGGTCACCGACAGCAGAAAGTAGGTCACGAACGCATAGATAACTTTGCTGTTATAGGTCCACTCAGGAGTAGTGAACATCAGCACGCTGAACAGGGCGTAGGGGAAGGCAATCCACAGTAGCCATGGACGAAAGCGGCCATATTTACTGCGGGTACGGTCGGCAAGGGCGCCCATAATCGGATCGGTCACCGCATCGATGACGCGCACCGACAACAGCAGTACGCCGACCAGCGCCGGCGCCAGGCCGAAGATATCGGTATAAAAATAGTTAACAAACAGCATGATGGCGCCAAATATGATATTGCATCCGGCATCACCCATCCCGTAACCAATCTTTTCCTTTATTGATAGTCTATTGTCTGCCATGTGCGGTCTCTCCGTTGCAGTATGGAGAGAATTATTGGCTGCTATCGAGGGAAATACGTTGCAGGAACTCGTTAACGATATGGATATATCAGCTATGGAGGGGAAAGTGTGAAGCAGATAACAATGCTCTGCGCCCGTTATTCAGGGAGGGGCGCAGAGCAAAGAGAAATATTTATGAGATGTATTATTGTGCTTTTATGGTGGCGGCGGCTTTCTGTTTAAACAGATAGCCCACGCCCAGCACCGCAATCCATACCGGGATCAGCCAAACGGAAATCGCCATCCCCGGGGTCATCAGCATAATCACCAGCACTGCCGCCATAAACAGCAGGCACACCCAGTTACCCAGCGGGTAGAAGAGGGCAGGGAAGCGAGTGGTGACCCCCTGCTGCTGTTTGGCGCGACGGAATTTCATATGCGCCAGGCTGATCATCGCCCAGTTGATAACCAGGGCCGAGACCACCAGCGCCATCAACAGGCCGAAGGCGGATTCCGGCGCCAGGTAGTTGATCAGTACGCACAGCGCGGTCACCAGGGCCGAGACGAGGATGGTATTCACCGGCACGCCGCGTTTGTCGACGCTGAGTAGCGCTTTTGGCGCGTTACCCTGCTGGGCAAGGCCGAACAGCATACGGCTGTTGCAGTAGACGCAGCTGTTATAAACCGACAGAGCCGCCGTCAGCACCACGACGTTAAGGGCATTTGCCACCAGCGTATCGCCAAGCTCATGGAAAATCAGGACGAATGGGCTGGTGTCCGCGGTCACGCGGGTCCACGGCAGCAGGGAGAGCAGCACCGCCAGCGAGCCAACATAGAAGATCAGGATACGGTAGATAACCTGGTTGGTGGCTTTCGGAATGCTTTGCTCCGGATTATCCGCTTCCGCCGCGGTGATCCCCACCAGCTCCAGACCGCCGAAGGAGAACATGATGATCGCCATCATCATTACCAGTCCGGTAAAGCCGTGCGGCAGGAAGCCACCCTGATCCCACAGGTTACGTACCGTCGCCTGCGGGCCGCCGTTGCCGCTGAACAGCAGCCAGCCGCCGAACAGAATCATCGCCACCACGGCGACCACTTTGATAATCGCGAACCAGAACTCCATTTCCCCGAACACTTTCACGTTGGTCAGGTTAATGGCGTTGATAGCGATGAAGAAGACCGCCGCCGAGGCCCAGGTCGGGATTTCCGGCCACCAGAACTGGATATATTTGCCGACGGCGGTGAGTTCCGCCATGGCCACCAGGACATACAACACCCAGTAGTTCCAGCCGGAAGCGAAGCCGGCAAAGCCGCCCCAGTATTTATATGCGAAGTGGCTGAACGAACCTGCTACCGGCTCTTCCACCACCATCTCACCCAACTGACGCATGATCAGAAAGGCGATAAAGCCGGCAATCGCGTAACCAAGAATGATACCCGGGCCGGCGGACTGAATGACGGACGCGCTTCCCAGAAACAGGCCGGTGCCGATAGCCCCGCCCAGCGCGATAAGCTGAATGTGGCGGTTTTTCAGGCCGCGCTTCAGCCGATCGCCGTGCTGTTGACCTTCCATATGAAACCTCGTGTGTGGTTATTTTTTGTGTACGTCATCCGTCAGGTTGCTGCTTCTCTGCTGTCCCTGCCAGAAAGCATAGCCAGCGAAAATTTGGGCGAAGTGGCCCACTTTTTACCTGAGTGATGGCGCGCACATATTGTTGTGTTTGTGTATTTAGCGACTTCCGTTTCTGTATTGTTTTGTTTACGGAAGGCGGTGTGGTAATTCAAAAAAAGGCCTTTCGTCTGAGGGAGAATAGTGTTAAGCGCGACCGAATGCACCTGCTTTATGAAGGGATGATGACGATGTGTCTAAAAAGACATCAATAGACACATTCAGTATTATTCCATCGCATTACCCATGAGTGGTTATTTATTCTATTAATTTGATTTTTTATTCATCTATGGCGCAGTTGAATCGGTTCAGATAGCGTAATTTTTCGTTTCCATAAAGTTAACGCTACCCCTTTGTGAGTAAACGTAACATTTGTGCAAGGTTACATTTCTGAAATGTTATTTCTGTAAGGTTGTTAAAATGTCCGCGGTTTACTGATTTCAATCAAAACCTGTATGGACAGAAGGTGAATACTTTGTTACTTTAGCGCTACGAACTTTAAATTGGTAAGACCAATTGACTCCGGGCTAATGGCAGAGACAGGGAATATGGCCTACAGCAAAATCCGCCAACCAAAATTATCCGATGTGATAGAGCAGCAGCTGGAGTTTCTGATCCTTGAGGGGACCTTGCGCCCCGGTGAAAAACTTCCGCCCGAACGCGAACTGGCTAAGCAGTTCGACGTTTCCCGCCCCTCGCTGCGTGAGGCGATTCAACGCCTCGAAGCCAAGGGCTTGTTGCTTCGTCGTCAGGGAGGTGGAACGTTTGTTCAGAGCCGCCTGTGGCAGAGCTTCAGCGATCCGCTGGTCGAGCTGCTGTCCGATCACCCTGAATCCCAATTCGATCTGCTTGAGACCCGTCACGCGCTGGAAGGCATCGCGGCTTATTACGCGGCGCTGCGCAGCAATGATGAAGATCGCGATCGTATCCGCGAGCTGCATCAGGCCATTGAACGGGCGCAGCAGTCGGGCGATCTGGACGCTGAGTCCGGCGCCGTCGTCCAGTATCAAATCGCCGTCACCGAGGCGGCACACAATGTGGTTTTGCTCCATCTGCTAAGGTGTATGGAGCCGATGCTGGCACAAAACGTTCGTCAGAACTTTGAATTGCTGTATGCCCGCCGGGAAATGCTCCCGTTGGTCAGCAACCATCGTACTCGCATTTTCGAGGCGATAATGGCCGGGGAGCCGGAGCAGGCGCGTGAGGCGTCGCACCGTCACCTGGCGTTCATTGAGGAAATTTTGCTGGACCGTAGCCGTGAGCAGAGTCGTAGAGAGCGCTCACTGCGTCGTTTACAGCAACGAAAGGACGAGAACTCCGGTTCTTAAGCGCCATTTTTAGAGCGCGGCAACTAAACGCAGAACCTGTCTTATTGAATTTTTGGTTGTTCAAAGGTGAAGAACGAAGAGTTCAATGGGACAGGTTCCAGATTAATCAACGATTAGATAGATAAGGAATACCCCCCATGTCAGAACGTTTACCAAATGACGTGGATCCGATCGAAACTCGCGACTGGCTACAGGCGATCGAATCGGTCATCCGTGAAGAAGGTGTTGAGCGTGCTCAGTATCTTATTGACCAACTCCTTTCTGAAGCCCGCAAAGGCGGGGTGAAAGTGGCTGCTGGCGCATCGACCGGCGGTTACGTCAACACTATTGCCGTTGAAGATGAACCGGAATACCCGGGTAATCTGGATCTGGAACGTCGTATCCGTTCTGCGATCCGCTGGAACGCGATCATGACCGTTCTGCGCGCATCGAAAAAAGATCTCGAACTGGGCGGCCACATGGCTTCCTTCCAGTCTTCCGCAACCTTCTACGAAGTGTGCTTCAACCACTTCTTCCGCGCACGCAACGAGCAGGATGGCGGCGATCTGGTGTACTTCCAGGGCCACATCTCTCCGGGCGTGTATGCGCGTGCTTTCCTGGAAGGTCGTCTGACTGAAGAGCAGATGAACAATTTCCGTCAGGAAGTTCACGGTAAAGGTCTGTCCTCTTATCCGCACCCGAAACTGATGCCGGAATTCTGGCAGTTCCCGACCGTTTCTATGGGTCTGGGCCCAATCGGGGCAATTTATCAGGCTAAATTCCTGAAATATCTGGAACACCGTGGTCTGAAAGACACCTCCAAACAAACCGTTTATGCTTTCCTGGGCGACGGTGAGATGGACGAGCCGGAATCTAAAGGTGCGATCACCATCGCCACCCGCGAGAAGCTGGACAACCTGGTCTTCGTTATCAACTGTAACCTGCAGCGTCTTGATGGCCCGGTAACGGGTAACGGCAAAATCATCAACGAACTGGAAGGCATCTTCGCGGGCGCTGGCTGGAACGTTATCAAGGTTATCTGGGGCGGTCGTTGGGATGAGCTGCTGCGTAAAGACACCAGCGGTAAGCTGATCCAGCTGATGGAAGAAACCGTTGACGGCGATTACCAGACCTTCAAATCCAAAGACGGCGCATATGTGCGCGAGCACTTCTTCGGTAAATATCCGGAGACCGCGGCGCTGGTTGCCGACTGGACTGACGAGCAGATTTGGGCCCTGAATCGCGGCGGCCACGATCCGAAGAAAGTTTACGCTGCACTGAAAAAAGCGCAGGAAACCAAAGGCAAAGCGACCGTAATCCTCGCCCATACCATTAAAGGTTACGGCATGGGTGACACCGCTGAAGGTAAGAACATCGCCCACCAGGTTAAGAAAATGAACATGGACGGCGTTCGTTACGTCCGCGATCGTTTCAACGTGCCGGTTGCCGATGCCGATCTCGAAAAACTGCCGTACGTCACCTTCCCGGAAGGTTCCGAAGAGCACACCTATCTGCACGCTCAGCGCCAGAAACTGCACGGCTATCTGCCGAGCCGTCAGCCGAACTTCTCTGAGAAGCTGGAGCTGCCGACGCTGGAAGATTTCGCTCCGCTGCTGGAAGAGCAGAATAAAGAGATCTCTACCACTATCGCATTTGTTCGTGCCCTGAACGTGATGCTGAAGAACAAATCCATCAAAGACCGCCTCGTGCCGATTATCGCCGACGAAGCGCGTACTTTCGGTATGGAAGGTCTGTTCCGTCAGATCGGTATTTACAGCCCGAACGGCCAGCAGTACACCCCGCAGGACCGTGAGCAGGTTGCTTACTACAAAGAAGACGAGAAAGGCCAGATCCTGCAGGAAGGGATCAACGAGCTGGGCGCAGGCGCATCCTGGCTGGCTGCGGCGACTTCTTACAGCACCAACAACCTGCCGATGATCCCGTTCTACATCTACTACTCGATGTTCGGGTTCCAGCGTATCGGCGACCTGTGCTGGCAGGCAGGCGACCAGCAGGCTCGCGGCTTCCTGATCGGTGGTACTTCCGGTCGTACAACGCTGAACGGCGAAGGTCTGCAGCACGAAGATGGCCACAGCCATATTCAGTCGCTGACTATCCCGAACTGTATCTCTTACGATCCGTCCTATGCATACGAAGTGGCGGTCATCATGCATGATGGCCTGGAGCGTATGTACGGTGAGAAACAAGAGAACGTTTACTACTACATCACTACGCTGAACGAAAACTACCACATGCCGGCCATGCCGGAAGGCGCCGAGGAAGGTATCCGTAAAGGTATCTACAAACTCGAAACCATTGAAGGTAGCAAAGGTAAAGTTCAGCTGCTGGGCTCCGGTTCTATCCTGCGTCACGTTCGTGAAGCAGCGCAGATCCTGGCGAAAGACTACGGCGTGGGCTCTGACGTGTATAGCGTCACCTCCTTCACCGAACTGGCGCGTGATGGCCAGGATTGCGAACGCTGGAACATGCTGCACCCGCTGGAAACCCCGCGCGTGCCGTATATCGCTCAGGTAATGAACGACGCTCCGGCCGTGGCATCCACTGACTATATGAAACTGTTCGCTGAGCAGGTTCGTACTTATGTACCGGCTGATGATTACCGCGTACTGGGTACCGATGGCTTCGGTCGTTCCGACAGCCGTGAAAACCTGCGTCACCACTTCGAAGTCGATGCTTCCTATGTGGTCGTTGCAGCGCTGGGCGAACTGGCTAAACGTGGTGAAATCGATAAGAAAGTGGTGGCTGACGCTATCGCGAAATTCGACATCGATGCAGAAAAAGTTAACCCGCGTCTGGCGTAAGAGGTAAAAGAATAATGGCTATCGAAATCAAAGTACCGGACATCGGGGCTGATGAAGTTGAAATCACCGAGATCCTGGTCAAAGTGGGCGACAAAGTAGAAGCTGAACAGTCGCTGATCACCGTAGAAGGCGATAAAGCCTCTATGGAAGTCCCGTCTCCGCAGGCTGGCGTCGTGAAAGAGATTAAAGTCTCCGTCGGCGACAAAACCGAGACTGGCAAACTGATTATGATTTTCGATTCCGCCGAGGGTGCAGCAGCCGCTGCACCTGCGCAGGAAGAGAAGAAAGAAGCCGCTCCGGCTGCGCCAGCAGCTGCCGCGGCAGCGAAAGAAGTTCACGTCCCGGATATCGGCGGCGATGAAGTTGAAGTTACCGAGATCATGGTTAAAGTGGGCGACACCATCGCCGCTGAGCAATCCCTGATCACCGTAGAAGGCGATAAAGCCTCTATGGAAGTGCCGGCGCCGTTCGCGGGTACCGTGAAAGAGATCAAAATCAACACCGGTGACAAAGTGTCCACCGGCTCCCTGATCATGATCTTCGAAGTGGCGGGCGCTGCGCCTGCCGCCGCACCTGCTCAGGCTGCTGCTCCGGCGGCGGCTGCTCCAGCTGCGGCTGGCGGTGCGAAAGACGTTAACGTACCGGACATCGGCGGCGACGAAGTTGAAGTCACCGAAGTGATGGTCAAAGTCGGCGATAAAGTGGCTGCTGAGCAGTCCCTGATCACCGTCGAAGGCGACAAAGCGTCTATGGAAGTGCCGGCGCCATTCGCAGGTACCGTCAAAGAGATCAAAATCAGCACCGGCGATAAAGTCAAAACCGGTTCCCTGATCATGGTCTTCGAAGTGGAAGGCGCTGCGCCTGCCGCCGCGCCGGCTCAGGCTGCTGCTCCGGCACCGGCTGCTGCACCGGCTCAGGCCGCTAAGCCTGCCGCTGCACCGGCTGCGAAAGCAGAAGGCAAAACTGAATTCGCTGAAAACGATGCTTACGTTCACGCGACGCCGCTGATTCGCCGCCTGGCGCGCGAGTTCGGCGTTAACCTGGCAAAAGTGAAAGGCACCGGCCGTAAAGGTCGTATCCTGCGCGAAGACGTTCAGGCTTATGTGAAAGACGCGGTTAAACGCGCTGAATCCGCACCGGCGGCTGCCGCTGGCGGCGGTATCCCGGGCATGCTGCCATGGCCGAAGGTTGACTTCAGCAAGTTTGGTGAAATCGAAGAAGTGGAACTGGGTCGTATCCAGAAAATCTCTGGGGCTAACCTGAGCCGTAACTGGGTGATGATCCCGCACGTTACCCACTTCGACAAAACCGATATCACCGATCTGGAAGCGTTCCGTAAGCAGCAGAACGCCGAAGCTGAGAAGCGTAAACTGGACGTGAAATTCACCCCAGTGGTCTTCATCATGAAAGCCGTTGCCGCTGCGCTTGAGCAGATGCCGCGCTTCAACAGCTCGCTGTCCGAAGATGGTCAGCGCCTGACGCTGAAGAAATACATCAACATCGGTGTGGCGGTTGATACCCCGAACGGTCTGGTGGTTCCGGTCTTCAAAGACGTGAATAAGAAGAGCATCACCGAGCTGTCTCGTGAACTGACCACCATCTCGAAGAAAGCGCGCGATGGCAAGCTGACGGCTGGCGAAATGCAGGGCGGTTGCTTCACCATCTCCAGCATCGGCGGCCTGGGCACTACCCACTTCGCGCCGATTGTTAACGCGCCGGAAGTGGCCATCCTGGGCGTGTCTAAGTCCGCGATGGAGCCGGTATGGAATGGTAAAGAGTTCGTTCCGCGTCTGATGATGCCGATCTCTCTGTCCTTCGACCACCGCGTCATCGACGGTGCTGATGGTGCCCGCTTCATTACCATCATTAACAACACCTTGAGCGACATTCGCCGTCTGGTGATGTAATCGAAAAAGCCGGCCTGACGGCCGGCTTTTTTCTGATAACCTCAGGCTGTTGGGGATTATCAGCAACAAAGGACAAAATCGTTTGCCGTTTGTTGTTTAAAAATTGTTAACAATTTTGTAAAATACACGCGGATAGAACGTCCCGGTGGACTTGGGCGTAAGAATAATAGCGTCAGACCCGCCGGATATAAATTACAGAGGTCATGATGAGTACTGAAATCAAAACTCAGGTCGTGGTACTTGGGGCAGGCCCCGCAGGTTACTCTGCAGCCTTCCGTTGCGCTGATTTAGGTCTGGAAACCGTCATCGTAGAACGTTACAGCACCCTCGGTGGCGTTTGCCTGAACGTGGGTTGTATCCCGTCTAAAGCGCTGCTGCACGTGGCAAAAGTTATCGAAGAAGCGAAAGCGCTGGCCGAACACGGCATCGTTTTCGGCGAACCGAAAACCGACATTGACAAGATCCGCACCTGGAAAGAAAAAGTTATCACTCAGCTGACCGGCGGCCTGGCTGGCATGGCTAAAGGCCGTAAAGTGAAAGTGGTTAACGGTCTGGGTAAATTTACCGGCGCCAACACCCTGGAAGTGGAAGGCGAAAACGGTAAAACCGTGATCAACTTCGACAACGCCATCATCGCGGCGGGCTCCCGTCCGATTCAGCTGCCGTTTATCCCGCATGAAGATCCGCGCGTATGGGACTCCACCGACGCCCTGGAACTGAAATCCGTACCGAAACGTATGCTGGTCATGGGTGGCGGTATCATCGGTCTGGAAATGGGTACCGTATACCATGCGCTGGGTTCAGAGATTGACGTGGTTGAAATGTTCGACCAGGTTATCCCGGCGGCCGATAAAGACGTGGTGAAAGTCTTCACTAAACGCATCAGCAAGAAATTCAACCTGATGCTGGAAACCAAAGTGACTGCCGTTGAAGCGAAAGAAGACGGTATTTACGTTTCCATGGAAGGCAAAAAAGCGCCGGCTGAAGCGCAGCGTTACGACGCCGTGCTGGTCGCTATCGGTCGCGTACCGAACGGCAAAAACCTCGACGCAGGTAAAGCGGGCGTGGAAGTGGACGATCGCGGCTTTATCCGCGTTGACAAACAAATGCGCACCAACGTGCCGCACATCTTTGCTATCGGCGATATCGTCGGTCAGCCGATGCTGGCGCACAAAGGCGTACATGAAGGTCACGTTGCCGCAGAAGTTATCTCCGGCCTGAAACACTACTTCGATCCGAAAGTGATCCCGTCCATCGCCTACACTGAGCCAGAAGTGGCATGGGTTGGTCTGACTGAGAAAGAAGCGAAAGAGAAAGGCATCAGCTACGAAACCGCCACCTTCCCGTGGGCTGCTTCCGGCCGTGCTATCGCTTCCGACTGCGCAGACGGTATGACCAAACTGATCTTCGACAAAGAGACCCACCGTGTTATCGGCGGTGCGATTGTCGGCACCAACGGCGGCGAGCTGCTCGGTGAGATCGGCCTGGCTATCGAAATGGGCTGCGACGCTGAAGACATCGCGCTGACCATCCATGCTCACCCGACTCTGCACGAGTCTGTTGGCCTGGCGGCAGAAGTCTTCGAAGGCAGCATCACCGATCTGCCAAACGCCAAAGCGAAGAAAAAGTAACTTTTTCTTTCAGGCTAAAAGCATAAGCGGCTCCCGGAGCCGCTTTTTTTATGCCTGATGTTTAGAACTATGTCTCCGTTCATAAACCGCTACACCTCATACATACTTTGAAAATAATCACGCCATAAACTTATAGGTAGTTAACGATATAGTTGAGGTGTGAGATGAAACGCTTTTTAACCGCAGCGCTGGTCGCTGCAACGTGCCTATCCGGTGTGGCCTGCGCGGCTGACGCCACCATCCCCTGGGCAGACAACAGCGGTGGCACGGAAACGACCCATATCGCGGCGATGGGGCAGGATCTGAATGCCCAGCATCAGCAGGTGACGAAGACGAATGAAGGGGTATGGGCGGCGAACTCCGGAAGCATCAGCGCTGATGAAGCGGCATTATCCAGCACAAAGCCGACTTTTGCTGGCGATCCGTCTCTGATGCCCCATCAGGGCTAAGCGAATAGAAACGCCAGGTTGCTTGAGGGCAACCTGGCGTTTTTTTATGGTTTGACAACCTGCCAGCCGGCGTCAGCATCGGGGGCAAAGCGCGTGATGGCCTGCGCTTTTGCGGCGCTCTCTTCGCCGAGATTAGCCTGATAAACGGTATCGTGCAGATCGATCATAAAGCTCATCACTCCGGTTTCACCCCATTCCACAGGCCAGGCAAGCAAGGCCGCATCCTGGTCATCGCGGCCTGCGATAATGCGGAAACGATAGCCATGATAACCGGCGCCGGGCTCCGTCGGGCTGAATGCCGGCCCCAGCGGGCTGGGCGTCTCACCCGGCGACGTCGGCCAGTACAACCCATCTTTTTTGCCTTCACTGCTGATGATTTTCTGCGCCCAGCGGTGATTAAGCTGGTAGTAATCCTGCTGGGCGTCAACGTAAGCGTGCATGGCGGCTATCGCTGACAGTTCATTGCGACCGATGGCGCGGGTGAGGATCTCCTCTTCGCCTGCGGCCATATCAAAGCGCCAGCCCTGAGACGTTTTTACGATAGGCACCGGCAACCGCCATGCTTCGCTGCCGACGTCGAGCCAGGCGTTATCACCCTGCTGCACGATGACATGTTTTACCTGCCAGTCGCGCTGAAAACGGTCGACGGCGCTGGGGTCGATCCCATCGGTAGGTAAAAATTGCTGCCAGTTATCGCCGAGCACCTTGCTCAGCGCCGCTTCATTTTGCTGGCTGAGCGCCTCAGCCAGCGCGCTCGCGGCCTGCTCCGGGGTAGAAAACGGCTGCTGGGCGAAGGCGGCTAACGGTGACAGTATCAATGTGAACAGGGCAATAGGTAATAGGTTTCTCATTCTGCTCATCCTCAGCGGCGGCGCAGTTCATGGTGTTCGGAAAGACGTTCTCTGGCGCCGCCACGCTCCTCGCGGTTTACAGCGGAAAACTGCCGACTTTGCAGTCCCCGTTCCTGCTGCGCTTGCCAGGAGGGGGCGCGGCTTTCGTTGCCGCTAAGAGCGCTGGCGCGTAAATGACTAACCTGCTGCTGACGCTGCGCGGGCGTGGCGGACTGGATCTGCTGCCGATGCTGTTGCTGCTGAGGTGTCAGGTTCTGCTCGCGGCTCTTAACGGTTTCCCGACGCTGCTGTTGCTGCGGCGTGGGATTTTTCAACTGCGTTTTCGCCGCCTCGCGACGCTGCTGCTGGGTCGAGGTTGGTGTGCTGTCGTAACCGCGATAGTTGCTGCGCTGGGTGGCTTGTTTCAATTGCGCCGAAGCTGCCTGACGCTGGGCATCGCGTGAGGCGTTGTTTGCCGCCAGGTTGCCCGCTGTCGCCGCCGGTACGTTATGCTGCAGCTGGGTCATCGCTGCCTGGCGCTGCGCTTCGCGATCGACTGGCGCATGTTGGGTAGTGCTCAGCCCGCCAGCAACGTTGGTCTGATGGAAGCGTTGAGCAACCGTATTATCGGGATACGGTGTGTGACCGCGATAGGCAGGATTATGCTGCCAGTTAACGTGGTTGCCCGGCAGGTTTTCTCCCGTTATATGATTGAAATTATTTATATTAATATTGATGTTATCGCCATTATGCGAGTAATCGCCGTGGTGATAGTCGTCATCGTGATGGTGGTGGTCATCATCATCATCCCAGTCGATACTGCTAAACAGCGCCCAGGTAGTGGCCACGCCCAGGCTGTAACCGAAGCCTTTGACGAAGCTATCGGTAAACTGCTCCCCGGGAGGCGGCGGCAGGTAGACCGGCGGATAGGCGCTGTTTGGCCAGGTACCATAGACGGTAGAGGGGTTATAGCTGGGAACATAGACCACCTGCGGATTGGTCGGTTCTATTTTAATAACCTGCGTGGGCGCAGGCGCCGCCGAGTGGGTGGTGGACGTTGCTGCCGTGCTGCTGGGGGAAACCGGTGCGGCAGGGGTGACAATCACTTTCTGCTGTGGCGTGGATTTCAGTGTCCCGGTCTGCTGGGCAATAGTACGCAGGCGCTGCACCGAGTCCATCACATCATGCGGCTGGGCCAAAAACGCATTTCCGAGGTTCTCCACCCACGGCGGATTTTCGCCCATCATCGCCAGCAGGGCAGGGAAAGCGACAAGGGATTTGACGCTGGGATCCCACGGCTGACTGGCAACCGCCTGAACCGCCGCATCCCCTTTCATCGCGGGGTTATCCTGGGACCACTGTACCGCCTGCATGACGTTGTCGGGATAAGTGGAGGCCATCAACACCTGCGACAGCAGACTGTCCGGGTAGAGCGCGATGGGCGCGACCCACTGATCAATTTGCGCCTGGGTGTAGGTGGTGGTCACCGGCTGCGCTGCGGCAGGAGGTGAGGTTGGCGTTGGTGCCGGTGCAGGCTGCGCCGCCGCCTCAGTGACCTTCTCTGGAGTACGGCTTTGCACATAGAGTGTTCCCGCCGCCGCGAGTAAGCCAGCGCTACAGAGCAGGGCGATGATATGGGGTTTGAACGGCAGTGACATGGAAGCTCCTGACCCAAAAAGTAACCCATCTCGCTAAAGTATCGGCGAAAACGGCGCGTTTGCTGAGTATAAGTAAGCGGTATGGCTTTTTATTGATTATTGTTGGGATCGGCCCGGGGAGTTGTACGCGGAAAGGAATTTTTGTCGCGGTATTTGAACAGAAAGCCTGCAATATCCTGCCCTTAACGATTCAGCTAAATTTTAATGTTGCTTTTTTGTAAACAGATTAACACCTTTCAAAAATCCTGCTATGCTGCCGACGCGGTATCGGGCATTTACCCTACAAACTGCTGTCTCACAGGAGCGTGAAGAAAATCGCCCAGCCACTAAATCCTTCAAGATGCGTCAAGGCGGCAAACTGCCAATACCGAAGCAGATTGATTGAAGACGTGTAGGCCGCATTATGACAATGAGAAGCGAGGAGAACCGTCGTGCTAGAAGAATACCGTAAGCACGTAGCTGAGCGTGCCGCCATGGGGATTGTTGCCAAACCCTTAGATGCAACCCAAATGGCCGCGCTGGTAGAACTGCTGAAAAACCCGCCTGCGGGCGAAGAAGAATTCCTGTTAGACCTGCTGATTAACCGTGTACCGCCGGGCGTCGACGAAGCCGCCTATGTTAAAGCTGGATTCCTTGCCGCGATCGCCAAAGGCGAAGCGACCTCCCCTCTGGTAACCCCTGAAAAAGCCGTTGAACTGCTGGGCACCATGCAGGGTGGTTACAACATTCATCCGCTGATCGATGCGCTGGACGACGCGAAACTGGCGCCGATTGCCGCGAAAGCGCTGTCTCATACTCTGCTGATGTTCGATAACTTCTACGACGTAGAAGAGAAAGCAAAAGCAGGTAACGAGCATGCTAAACGGGTCATGCAATCCTGGGCTGACGCTGAGTGGTTCCTGAACCGCCCGCAGCTGGCAGAGAAAATCACCGTTACCGTCTTCAAGGTCACCGGCGAAACCAATACCGATGACCTGTCTCCGGCGCCGGATGCCTGGTCGCGGCCGGATATCCCACTGCATGCGCTGGCGATGCTGAAAAACGCCCGCGAAGGAATTGATCCGGACCAGCCGGGCGTCGTCGGCCCGATTAAACAAATCGAAGCCCTGCAGCAGAAAGGCTATCCGCTGGCCTACGTCGGCGACGTGGTCGGTACGGGTTCCTCGCGTAAATCCGCGACCAACTCGGTGCTGTGGTTTATGGGCGACGATATTCCGAACGTGCCGAACAAGCGCGGCGGCGGTCTGTGCCTGGGCGGCAAAATCGCGCCAATCTTCTTCAACACCATGGAAGATGCGGGTGCGCTGCCTATCGAAGTTGATGTGTCAAACCTGAACATGGGCGACGTGATTGACGTTTACCCGTTCAAAGGTGAAGTGCGTAACCACGAAACCAACGAACTGCTGGCCAGCTTCGAGCTGAAGACCGATGTGCTGATCGACGAAGTGCGCGCCGGTGGCCGTATTCCGCTGATCATCGGCCGCGGCTTGACCACCAAAGCGCGCGAAGCGCTGGGGCTGCCGCACAGCGACGTCTTCCGTCAGGCGAAAGACGTGGCGGAAAGCACCCGCGGCTTCTCTCTGGCGCAGAAAATGGTTGGCCGCGCCTGCGGCGTTGCCGGTATCCGTCCGGGCGCCTACTGCGAGCCGAAAATGACCTCCGTCGGTTCTCAGGACACCACCGGTCCAATGACCCGTGATGAACTGAAAGACCTGGCGTGCCTGGGCTTCTCCGCTGACCTGGTGATGCAGTCCTTCTGCCACACCGCAGCCTATCCGAAGCCGGTTGACGTGACCACGCACCATACCCTGCCGGACTTCATCATGAACCGCGGCGGTGTTTCTCTACGTCCGGGCGATGGCGTTATCCACTCCTGGCTGAACCGCATGCTGCTGCCGGATACCGTGGGTACCGGCGGCGACTCCCATACCCGTTTCCCAATCGGTATCTCCTTCCCGGCGGGCTCTGGTCTGGTGGCCTTCGCCGCTGCGACCGGCGTGATGCCGTTGGATATGCCGGAATCGGTGCTGGTGCGCTTCAAAGGGAAAATGCAGCCGGGTATCACCCTGCGCGACCTGGTTCATGCCATCCCACTGTATGCCATCAAGCAGGGCCTGCTGACCGTTGAGAAGAAAGGTAAGAAAAACATCTTCTCTGGTCGCATCCTCGAGATCGAAGGTCTGCCGGATCTGAAAGTCGAGCAGGCATTTGAACTGACCGATGCGTCCGCTGAGCGTTCTGCTGCCGGTTGCACCATCAAGCTGAACAAAGAGCCGATCGTTGAGTACCTGAACTCCAACATCGTCCTGCTGAAGTGGATGATCGCCGAAGGCTACGGCGACCGCCGTACGCTGGAACGCCGTATCCAGGGCATGGAAAAATGGCTGGCGGATCCGCAGCTGCTGGAAGCCGACGCTGACGCGGAATACGCGGCAGTGATCGACATCGATCTGGCGGATATCAAAGAGCCAATCCTGTGCGCGCCGAACGATCCGGACGATGCCCGTCTGCTGTCTGACGTGCAGGGCGAGAAGATCGACGAAGTGTTCATCGGTTCCTGCATGACCAACATCGGCCACTTCCGTGCCGCCGGTAAGCTGCTGGACAGCCACAAAGGCCAGCTGCCGACTCGCCTGTGGGTGGCGCCGCCAACCCGTATGGACGCCGCGCAGCTGACCGAAGAAGGCTACTACAGCGTGTTTGGTAAGAGCGGGGCGCGTATCGAAATCCCTGGCTGTTCCCTGTGTATGGGTAACCAGGCTCGCGTGGCCGACGGTGCGACGGTGGTCTCCACCTCCACCCGTAACTTCCCGAACCGTTTAGGTACCGGCGCTAACGTCTATCTGGCCTCTGCCGAGCTGGCAGCGGTGGCTTCTCTGCTCGGCAAATTGCCGACGCCGGAAGAGTACCAGACCTTCGTGGCGCAGGTGGATAAGACAGCGGAAGATACCTACCGTTATCTGAACTTCAACCAGCTGGATCAGTACACTGAAAAAGCTGACGGCGTGATCTTCCAGACCGCGGTGTAAAACCATTCGGTCAGCCCGGCTGACCGTTTGGCGATAAACTCCCCAATGCCCGGTGAACATTGCATCACCGGGCATTTTTATTTCCAAACCTCCTGCCCGTTACGCTTTTTTTCTTTCTGTCTGCTGCGATAATTACTGCATGGGTACAGTGCAGCGGTGACGCATTGCCCTTGCAGAGGAAAAGACTATGGACTACGAATTTCTGCGCGATATTACCGGAGTGGTAAAGGTGCGAATGTCGATGGATCACGAGGCGATCGGCCACTGGTTCAACGAAGAGGTGAAAGACAATCTTGCCCTGCTTGATGAAGTAGAGCAGGCTGCACGCACCGTGAAGGGCAGTGAACGTTCCTGGCAGCGGGCTGGCCATGAATATACGCTGTGGCTGGATGGCGAAGAGGTGATGATCCGCGCCAATCAGCTGGAGTTTTCCGGCGACGAAATCGAGGAGGGGATGAGCTACTACGACGAAGAAAGTCTCTCTCTCTGCGGCGTGGAGGATTTCCTGCAGGTCGTTGCCGCTTATCGTGAATTTATGCAGCAGCGTTAATGACGCCTTTTATGTCGGGTGGCGCAAGAGCGTAGCCCTGCTAAGCGTAGCGTGAGCAGGGGAAATCCCCGGGTAGCGGCTGGTGCCTTACCCGGGCGACCAGGCGGCGCAGAATCCTAGGCCCGGCAAGCGCAAGCGCCGCCGGGCATTTCCAATATTACACGGCAGGAATATTGCGGCCGTAGTAAATCTCGCGCATCTCTTTCCACAGCAGGTCGGTAATGACCTTGCGCTCTTCGGCGGTCAATTCTTCCGGTCGGGTATGGAACATGTAGTGCTTAAGGTCGAACTCCTTGAGCAACATTTTGGTATGGAAGATATTTTCCTGATAAACGTTCACATCGACCATGTCATACAACGACTTAATGTCATCGGACATAAAGTTCTGAATCGAATTGATTTCATGATCGATAAAATGCTTCATCCCATTGATATCGCGGGTAAAGCCGCGCACGCGGTAGTCAATGGTCACAATGTCCGATTCCAGCTGGTGGATCAGATAGTTCAGCGCTTTAAGCGGAGAAATGACCCCGCAGGTAGAGACTTCGATATCGGCGCGGAAGGTGCACAGTCCACCTTCCGGATGGCTCTCCGGGTAGGTATGCACGCAGATATGGCTCTTATCGAGATGGGCGACCACGGTTTCCGGTAACGGACCTGGATGTTCGGTCTGGTCGATAAGCTTGGGATCGACAGGCTCTTCGCTGACCAGAATGGTCACGCTGGCGCCCTGGGGTTCATAATCCTGGCGGGCGATATTCAGGATATTGGCGCCAATAATAGAACAGGTTTCTGTCAGGATCTCCGTCAGGCGATTGGCATTATAGAGTTCGTCGATATAAGCGATGTAGCCGTCACGCTCCTCTGCCGTTTTGGCGTAACAGATATCGTAGATACAAAAACTCAGGCTTTTGGTCAGGTTGTTAAAGCCATGCAGCTTCAATTTTTTCAATTTAGTTCACCCCCTTACTTCGCGTCACGGTGCGGACAAAGCATCATGCAGATATTGTGGTAAGGCGAAGGCCGCCGTATGGATTGCCGGATTGTAGTAACGGCAGGTCAGGTTGGCTTTGTGAAAGCGCGCCTGAATGATTTCGCTGGAGAGATGGCGCAACGCCTCGTTGTCGCTCGCCCAGGCAAAAGTCATGATCCCGCCGTAATAGGTTGGGATAGCCGCCTGGTAGAAGCTGACGTCGCGAAAATAGTGGCTCAGTTTGCGATGGCTACCGACCGCTTCGTCCTGCTGCAGGAAACAAACGCCGTTTTGGGCAACGAACACGCCCCCCGGGTTCAGGCAGCGTTTGCAGCCTTCATAAAAAGCCGAGGTGAACAGGCTTTCGCCCGGACCGATAGGGTCGGTACAGTCCGAAATGATCACGTCAAACGTTTGCGTCGTCTGGTTAACAAAATTGACGCCATCATCAATCACCAGCGTGAAGCGCGGATCGTCGTAGGCCCCGGCGCTATGGTTGGGCAGGTACTGACGGCAGAATGAGACCACCCCGGCATCGATTTCCACCATGGTGATGGTTTCGATGCTACGGTGACGAGAGACTTCGCGCAGCATCGCGCCGTCGCCGCCGCCGATGATCAGGACATGCTTCGCGTTGCCGTGGGCCAGCAGCGGCACGTGGGTCATCATTTCGTGATAGATAAACTCATCGCGTTCGGTGGTTTGCACGACGCCATCCAGCGCCATCACCCGGCCAAAGGCGCGGTTGTCGAAGATGATCAAATCCTGATGATCGGTTTTTTCGTGGTACAGCACGTTATCAACGCTAAAGTACTGACCAAAATGGTCATGCAGCGTTTCATGCCACAGTGGATTATCGGCCACGGTGAGGCTCCTCCTTCGTTAACATCTGTTACACCCGTAAAACGAGTGCAACATCATAGACAACTATAGATGAGGATGCACGGCGGTTATTGCAGCAATGCGGCAGGAATAACCGCCACCGCCCGGGGAGAGCGGTGGGGGGAGGGTTATTTCGCCGGTGCGGGTTGGCTATCTACTATCCGCACGGAATAAACCATGGTGGCGCCTGGCGGGATTTTCGGCGGTAATCCTTTACTGCCATAGGCTTTTTCGGGCGGGACGACCAGCGTCAAGGAGCCATGGTTCTGCAGGCGTTGCAGCGGGCCGCGAAACACCGGGGGATAGGCATCCAGCTTCTGGGTGAGCGCCTGATCTTTCGCTTCCATATCGTTGATCACTGTCCCGTCCGTCAGCATCTCTTTGATTACTACGGTGACCAGATCGTTACCGCTTATTTTTCCTTTGCCCGGATAATCGACGCGACTGTAGACGCCATCTTTGAAGATCACATCTTTTTTGCGCGCAAACGCCTGCTGATATTTCTTACCGGCACTGATGTTTTTCTGCTCGATTTTATTCAGGTTCTGGAAAACCTGCTGCGAGACGTCAAACAGCGCCTTGTTACGCTCCTGTTCTCCGAGACGAAGCTGGCCGCTAAAAGCATCTTCGATACCCCGCAGCACCAGCCCGGCGTCGACGGTAATTCCCTGAGTGCGACGGGTGGTGAGAACGTTAAGGGCTTCTGCTCCCATCGAGGCGCCGATCGCATAAGCCTGCTGTTCTCCCGATGCGCTGAGTTTGGCGGCGGCGCTCTCGCCGCTGCGCGTTTTAGACTGTACAGAAAGCTGTGTTCTCAGCAGTTGGATTTCATCTTCTTTCATCCGTAGCTGGGCGTTGTCTTTATCCGCCTGCAGGCGGTAGGCTGCAACAACCGCCGCCATTTCCGGCGGCTCATTTTTTGGCGCTGCAGCGGTGTCAGGGCGGGTTGTTGGCGCTTTTTCCGCGGCGGCCAACCGGGCGGTTAACGACTGCTTGTCGGCGTTTAGCGCCTTGACCTGGTCGAGAGCGGCCTGCTGTGTTTTCTCCGCGGCGTCGAGCCGGATAGTCAGCGACTGCTTATCGGTGGTCAGCGCTTTGACCTGGTCGAGGGCGGACAGCTTCTCTTTTTCCGCCGCGGCCAGTCGGCTGGCCAGCGGCTGTTTATCAGCGTTCAGTGTTTTGGCCTGGTCGAGGGCGGCCTGCTGTGCCTTCTCCGCAGCGGCGAGCCGGATAGTCAGCGACTGCTTATCGGTGGTCAGCGCTTTAACCTGCTCGAGGGCAGCCAGCTTCTCTTTTTCCACCACGGCCAGTCGGGTGGCCAGCGGCTGTTTGTCGGCGTTAAGGGCTTTGGCCTGGTCGAGGGCGGCCTGTTTCTCTTTTTCCGCAGCCATCAGCCGGGCGGTGAGTGTCTGCTTGTCTGTGTCGAGGGCGGTGAGCTGGCCGAGTGCGGTCTGCTGTGCTTTTTCCGCGGCGGCCAGCCGGGAGGTCAGCGTTTGTTTATCTGTATTCAGCGTGGTGAGGCTGGTGCTGAGCCGTTTATTTTCCGCTTCGACGCTCTGAAGCTGCGACGTTAATTGTTGGATCTGCTTAAGTGCGGCAGCCTGGCTCTGTTGCAGAGTATTATTCCGGGCAACGACTTCCTTTTTAATTAACGTCTCATTTTCCGCCGTGGCGGCGGTTAAGGCGAGCTGTAATTGCTTTATTTTATTATTTAACGCCGCTTGCTCATTCGCAATGGATGTATCCGTGGCTGGTGTGGCGGTAAGCTGTTTTTTTAATTGTTGGATAATTTTATCTTTTTGCGCAATCGTTGCCTGTTGGCTGGCGATTCTTTTTTGCAACTGTGCGTTATTGGCCGTCGTTTTTTTATTGTCCGCGTTCTGGCGAGCGTCTGACGCTTGCTTTGCTGTGGCCGCAGAGCTTTTCTCTTCTTGCGCTTGAGCTTGCTGCTGGGCGTAATCGAGAAAAGCCGGCGTAGCACCGGCGTAGAATGAGGTTGAAAGCGCCAGCGCCGCGACGAGCATCAGCAGTGGTGCTTTAGGGGTCAGCGTGGCGGGTTTGTTCATGGCAGTTTGTTTTCACCACGCTGTACCAGGGTATCGATCAGCGTTTTCTGGATATCGGAACACAGTTTGATGGATTTAAACTGGTACATGGAGTCAATGCCCAGTCGGGTGGGATCGGCCACTTTATCGCGCACATTGTTGTATTGCGATGCCGAACGCACCAGGGCATTGAACTCATTGCTGAGTTTAGTTGCCTGCTGTGGGTTCACCTCTTTAAGTGAATCCAGCGCCTTTCGGCAGGACTCAATACGCTCCTGTTCGCTGGCCGCTCGCTCCTGCTCAGCCTGCTGCTGTGATGTGAGCGGCGTGGTGATCGGTTTTACCTGCTGGCGAGAAGAGGTATTGCTACAGCCCACTAATAAAAGTGCGGCGAGCGGGATAATACGGAGAGTCGGCGAGATATTCACAATTTCAGTCCATGAAGTAGGGATATTTTCACCGGATTCTAGAAGGGTGCTTTTTATTTTGCAATATATGGCTAATGATATTTTATTAGTTTTTTAGTCATTCATCATTATTAGGAGTTTAATTTATTTGGCGAATTGATAGGTTTGCAATTAAATAATGTTTGTTTATATACAATAATAAATATAGATATAAATATTTAAATGTGACAAATGAAACGGCAAAGGCGCGGAGCGTGACCGTCCGCGCCGGTCATTATTTGACGTAAGCCAACAGGCTGAGCGAATCGCGGGCCAGCGCTTTGCATTTTTTCGCCGTCGGGATGTTAATACCGCTGAGATCGCGGTAGCTATCCTCGCCAAGCGCTTTCATGTTGTAGCTGTCGTAGTTGCTCAGGTCCCACTGGTTCTGTTGGGCAAAGAACACCAGCGCGCGTCGGATCTGTGTATTGGGCAGGTTCTGGTAGCCACAGTCGTTTTTCAGAAACACAAAAACCGCGGTTAAATCAGCCATATCTTCTGCTTCTGATTCGCTGAGCGCGTAGCTGTTGGCGGAGAGAGCAAGCAGGCTGCCGAGTACCATTGTTCTGAAAAGCGTCTTCATTTTTTCTACCATTAGATCACCGACGCTTCAAATTAGCATACTTCTTTACACAGCGCCGATCTTTATTCTTACTCTTCTGCTTGACCTTCCCGTTACGGTAGGGTTTAAGCTCAAATATTCGCCCGCAGAATAAAAAGGATGTGAATATGCAACGTCGAGACTTCCTCAAACTGACCGCCGCGGTTAGCGTGGCCAGCGCATTACCGCTATGGAGCCGTGCGGTTTTTGCGGCCAGTCGCCCGGCTCTGCCGATACCGACGCTGTTAACGGCCGATGCGCGCAACCGTATCGCCCTGACGATCCAGGCGGGCAAAACACAGTTTGGCGCTCTGCACGCCACCACCTGGGGCTATAACGGTTCACTGCTGGGTCCTGCGCTACAGTTGACGCAGGGGAAGACCATTACGGTTGACATTACCAACCAGCTGGCGGAAGAGACCACGCTGCACTGGCATGGCCTGGAGGTCCCGGGCGAGGTCGACGGCGGACCGCAGGGGGTTATCGCCCCGGGCGCCACCCGTACGGTGAGCTTCACGCCGACGCAGCGGGCGGCCACCTGCTGGTTTCATCCGCATCAACATGGGACCACCGGCCGGCAGGTGGCCATGGGGCTGGCCGGCCTAGTGCTGATCGAGGATGAAGAGAGCGGACGCCTGCTGCTGCCTAAGCAATGGGGAATCGATGATGTGCCGGTGATTGTCCAGGACAAGAAGTTCACCGCCGCCGGCGAGATCGACTACCAGCTGGATGTGATGAGCGCCGCTGTCGGCTGGTTTGGCGATACGCTGCTGACCAATGGCGCTCTCTATCCCGAACATGCCGCCCCGCGGGGCTGGCTACGTCTGCGCTTGCTAAACGGCTGTAATGCCCGTTCCCTCAATTTTGCCACCAGCGATAAGCGTCCGCTGTACGTGGTGGCCAGTGACGGCGGTCTGTTGGCCGAGCCGGTGAAGGTCGATGAATTGCCGGTGTTGATGGGGGAACGCTTTGAGGTGCTGGTGGACACCAGCGACGGTAAACCTTTCGATCTGGTGACCCTGCCGGTGAGCCAGATGGGCATGGCCATTGCGCCTTTTGATAAACCGCAGCCGGTGCTGCGCGTTCAGCCGCTGGTCATTCCCGCCTCCGGCAAACTGCTGGATACGCTGGCCACGCTGCCGGCGTTACCGTCCCTGACGGGGCTGACGCAGCGTCAGCTCCAGCTGTCGATGGATCCGATGCTCGACAGGATGGGCATGCAGGCGCTGATGGAGAAGTATGGCGACCAGGCGATGGCGGGAATGGACCACGGCATGATGGGGCATGGCGGCATGGGCGACATGAGCAATATGCACCATGGCGACATGAGCAATATGAGCAATATGAACCACGAGGCTGGTCGGGATCATGGCATGTCGTCAGGCAAGGGGTTTGATTTCCATAACGCCAACCGCATCAACGGCAAAGCCTTCGACATGAATGTGCCGATGTTTGCCGCGGCCAGAGGCCAGTATGAGCGCTGGGTGATATCGGGTAAGGGCGACATGATGCTGCATCCGTTCCATATCCACGGCACCCAGTTCCGTATCCTCAGCGAGAACGGCAAGCCGCCAGCCGCGCACCGCAGCGGCTGGAAAGATACTGTCCGCGTGGAAGGTGACGTCAGTGAAGTGTTGGTGAAGTTTGATCATCCGGCGCCGAAGGAGTTTGCCTATATGGCCCACTGCCACCTGCTGGAGCATGAAGACACCGGGATGATGTTGGGATTCACGGTTTAGGGCTCGGCGGCCTGCTGCCATCTTCCATGGGGAGAAGGGATAAACACAAAAAAAACGGCAACTTTCGTTGCCGTTTTGCGTTTTATTTGGCGTCATCCGGGAGCGCATAGGCGACGATGTAATCGCCCATTTTGGTACCGAACGAGCCGTGACCGCCGGCAGAGATGACAACATACTGTTTGCCATTCACTTCGTAGGTCATTGGGGTGGCCTGACCGCCGGCTGGCAGACGGGCTTCCCACAGCTTCTCGCCGTTGCTCATATTGTACGCGCGCAGGTAGTTATCTGCGGTCGCGCCGATGAACAGGACGTTACCGGCCGTAGAGATCGGGCCGCCAAGCATCGGCATCCCCATGGTGAACGGCAGCTTAACCGGCATCGGGAACGGCAGGCTGTCCTGCGGCGTACCGATACGTTTTTTCCATACCACTTCGTTGGTTTTCAGATCCAGCGCGGAGATATAGCCCCAGGCCGGTTGTTTGCACGGCAGACCGAACGGCGACAGGAACGGATTCAGAGTGACGCCGTACGGGACACCGTACTGTGGCTGCACGCCGGACTCGGTGCCAGAGCCTTTCGCATCTTTCGGCGGCTCCATCGGGTTGCCAGGGCCGCGTGGGATCAGTTTAGAGACGAACGGCAGCGCCATCGGGTTGGCAATAGCCACCTGACGGTTCGGATCGACGGAGATACCGCCCCATTCAAACATCCCCAGGTTACCCGGGAAGACGAGAGTGCCCTGCTCAGATGGCGGGGTGAAGATACCTTCATAGCGCATCTGGTGGAAGATCACGCGACACACCAACTGGTCGAACATAGTGGCGCCCCACATGTCCGCCCCGGTCAGATCTTTCTTCGGACGGAAGCTCAGATCGGAGAACGGCTGGGTTTTGGCGACGTAATCCCCTTTGGCAGCGCCCTGCGGAACCGGTTTTTCCGGGGCCGGGACCACCAGCTCGCCATTACGGCGATCCAGTACGAAGATGTTGCCGGTTTTCGCCGGGGCATAGACGACCGGTACGGTTTTACCATTAACCTCAATGTCAGCCAGCGTCGGCTGGGAGGGCATATCCATATCCCACAGATCGTGGTGGACGGTCTGGTAGCTCCAGGCCAGCTTACCGGTGGTGGCGTTCAGCGCCACAATCGAGCTGGCGTAACGCTCTTGCTCCGGCGTGCGGTTGCCGCCCCAGATATCCGGGGTGGTCACGCCCATCGGCAGATAGACCAGATCCAGCTTAGCGTCGTAGGCGGCAGGCGCCCAGGAGTTCGGTGAGTTGAGCGTGAAGTGATGTTCATCGCTCGGGATGGCGTTCGGATCTTTCGCACCCGGATCGAAGGCCCACAAGAGTTTACCGGTATTCACATCAAAGCCGCGGATGACGCCAGACGGCTCGCGGGTTGAGAAGTTATCGGTGACCGCGCCGGCTATCACGATGGTTTTATCGGTGATAATCGGCGGAGAAGTGGGTTCATACATACCCGGCGTGGTGACCGGCATGTTGGTCTGCAGGTTGAGAATACCTTTATTGGCAAAGGTTTCGCACAGCTTACCGTTGTCGGCGTTCACCGCGAACAGGCGGCCATCGTTCACCGGCAGGATAATACGGCGCGGACAGTCGGCGACGACGTCGGCAGGAGCGTTATCCGCTTTGGCTTCGTGATAAGAGACGCCGCGGCAGGTGACGTGCTGGAACGACGGATCGGCGTTCAGCTGCGGGTCAAAATGCCACTTCTCTTTACCGGTGGCCGCGTCCAGCGCGAACAGACGCTGGTGGGCGGTACACAGGAAGAGCGTGTCGCCGACTTTAATCGGCGTCACTTCGTTGGTGATTTCACCCGGGTCGTTCGGTTGCTTCAGGTCGCCGGTGCGGAATACCCAGGCTTCCTTCAGGTTCTTCACGTTGTCGGCGTTAATCTGCTTCAGCGGAGAGAAGCGCTGGCCTTCCTGGTTGCGGCCATAGGCCGGCCAGTCGCCGTCGGCAACGTTGGAGATCGGCGCGGCCGGGGTGGCGTCGGCGCTCAGGGTGCCGTTGACTTCCTGCGGGTCGTTAAAACCAGCCCAGGTCAGCATGCCGCCGCTGATCAGCAGGGCGACGACCAGCGCGCCTACGGCGCCAGCGGAAGGCACGGACAGACGACGCCAGACAAAGGGCAGGATCAGCCAGATACCAAAGAAGACGAGGATGTCGCTACGCGGCGTCAGCGCCCAGAAGTCGAAGCCGACTTCCCAGACGCCCCAGATCATCGTCGCCAGCAGCAGCGCAGCGTACAGCCACAGCGCAGCGCGTTTGCCGCGCAGCAGCATCACGGTCACGCCCAGCATCACCAGACCGGCGATAGGGTAGTACCAGGAGCCGCCAAGCACGACCAGCCATGCTCCGCCGATTAAAAGATAGAGGCCGCAGAACGCTGCAAATAGCGCAGTCAGCGTCACCAGGAGCCTTGATTGTTGAGACTTTGTTTCAGCCATAGAAAGTTACTCATGTGTTTGTTAATTTTTTAACTGCAATTAATTATAGGTTTTAACAAGTGTGATCGGAATCACAAATATGGCTTTATTAATCCCTGCACCGAAGATTTCTTTTTGCTGGTATACTGGATGGCTTGCCGGTCATCGTCGGGGCGAAAGCAGCGGCTTTGATGATTTATATTTAGAATCAAATGGTTAGTCTTATGAAACATACTGTAGAAGTGATGATCCCGGAATCCGAGATCAAAGCGCGCATCGCGGAACTGGGTCGTCAAATCAACGAACATTATCAGGACAGCGGCAGCGAAATGGTGCTGGTGGGGCTGCTTCGCGGCTCATTTATGTTCATGGCCGACCTGTGCCGTGAAGTGCAGGTGCCGCATGAAGTCGATTTTATGACCGCCTCCAGCTACGGCAGCGGCATGTCCACCACCCGTGATGTGAAAATCCTCAAAGATCTGGATGAAGACATCCGTGGTAAAGATGTACTGATCGTGGAAGACATCATCGATTCCGGCAATACCCTGTCTAAAGTGCGTGAGATCCTCAGCCTGCGCGAGCCGAAATCGCTGGCCATTTGTACGCTGCTGGATAAACCAAGCCGTCGTGAAGTGAATGTCCCGGTTGAGTTCGTCGGTTTCGCCATTCCGGACGAGTTCGTGGTGGGCTACGGTATCGACTACGCCCAGCGCTACCGTCATCTGCCGTATATTGGCAAAGTTACCCTGCTGGACGAGTAAGAGATATCCCCCCAGGACAGCGCACGCTGCGCTCTCCAGGGGGGCTAAGCCTGAAGGCTATTTGTGGTTGATGTGCTTGATCTTGAGGTTGGAGATGCCGTGGCGATAGCGCTGTTCGAGGGTTTCCCGGCTCACGGCGGTGACATCCAGATCGCGCAGCAGCCCGTCGTGAATGCCATATGCCCAGCCGTGGATGGTGACCTTCTGTCCGCGCTTCCACGCCGATTGCATAATCGTCGAATGTCCCAGGTTGTACACCTGCTCCATCACGTTGAGTTCGCAAAGGGTATCCAGACGGCGCTCCTCAGGCATTTCACCTAGCAGTGAGCTGTGCTTGAACCAGATATCGCGGATATGCAGGAGCCAGTTGTCGATAAGCCCCAGCTCCGGGTTTTCCACCGCCGCCTGCACGCCGCCGCAGCCGTAGTGGCCACAAATAATAATGTGCTCGACTTCGAGGACATCGACGGCATACTGCACCACCGACAGGCAGTTCAGGTCGGTGTGGATCACCAGGTTAGCGACGTTACGATGGACAAACAGTTCGCCAGGTTCCAGGCCGGTAAGTCGCTCAGCGGGAACGCGGCTGTCAGAGCAGCCAATCCAAAGGAAGCGCGGTTTCTGCGTCTGCGACAGTTTCTCAAAAAAGCCGGGGTCCTCTTCCACCAGCATTTTTGACCATAGTGCATTATTGCTGATGAGTGTATCTATATCATTCATGGACGTTATCGGCCTGTAACCAAGTAAGTGCGTTGCGCTAATATAGGGTAAGCTCACCTTTTTTAAAACCATCTTAACCCGTGATACGTCAGGCTACCGATGCGTTGGCGGCGCCAGCGCCAGTAGAACGCAAACGTGAGTCAGGCGGGTTAATGACGTGTCACGACACGAGAAGAGATATTTAATGACCATTGCTCTGGAATTAAAACAGCTCAAAAAAACCTACCCCGGCGGGGTTCAGGCGCTGCGGGGAATCGACCTGCAGGTCGAGGCGGGGGATTTCTATGCCCTGCTGGGGCCGAACGGGGCCGGAAAATCCACGACTATCGGCATCATCAGTTCGCTGGTGAATAAAACCTCCGGTCAGGTCAATGTCTTTGGCTACGATCTGGAAAAAGACGTCGTCAATGCCAAGCGTCAGCTTGGCCTGGTGCCGCAGGAATTTAACTTCAACCCGTTCGAGACCGTGCAGCAGATTGTCGTTAACCAGGCGGGCTACTACGGCGTGGAACGCAAAGAAGCTGTCGCCCGCAGCGAAAAATACCTAAAACAGCTCGATCTGTGGGAAAAACGCAACGAACGCGCGCGGATGCTCTCCGGCGGGATGAAGCGTCGCCTGATGATCGCCCGCGCGCTAATGCATGAGCCGAAGCTGCTGATCCTCGACGAACCGACCGCTGGCGTCGATATTGAACTGCGTCGCTCAATGTGGGGCTTTCTTAAGGATCTGAACGATCGCGGAACCACCATTATCCTGACCACCCACTATCTCGAAGAGGCCGAAATGCTATGCCGCAACATCGGCATCATCCAGCACGGCGCGCTGGTGGAAAACACCTCGATGAAAGCATTGCTGTCGAAGCTGAAGTCAGAGACCTTTATTCTCGACCTCGCGCCAAAAAGCCCGGTACCGAAGCTCGAAGGCTACCAGTATCAACTGGTCGATACCTCGACGCTGGAAGTCGAGGTTCTGCGCGAGCAGGGGATTAACAGCGTCTTTGCCCAACTGAGCGCCCAGGGGGTGCAGGTACTGAGTATGCGTAACAAAGCTAACCGTCTGGAAGAGCTGTTTGTCACGCTGGTGCATGAGCGAAAAGGAGAGTCAGCATGATGCAGCTTTATTGGGTCGCGCTGAAAAGCATCTGGACCAAAGAGATCCACCGTTTTATGCGCATCTGGATCCAGACGCTGGTGCCGCCGGTGATCACCATGACCCTGTACTTCGTGATTTTCGGCAACCTGATCGGGTCGCGCATCGGCGAGATGCACGGCTTTACCTATATGCAGTTTATCGTGCCGGGCCTGATCATGATGGCGGTGATCACCAACGCTTATGCCAATGTCGCCTCGTCGTTCTTCAGCGCCAAGTTTCAGCGCAATATTGAAGAGCTGCTGGTGGCGCCGGTGCCGACGCATGTGATCATCGCTGGCTACGTTGGCGGCGGCGTGGCGCGCGGACTGTGCGTGGGGATCCTGGTGACGGCGGTGTCGCTGTTCTTTGTGCCGTTCCAGGTTCACTCCTGGCTGTTTGTCGCCCTGACGCTGATCCTCACCGCGGTGCTGTTCTCGCTGGCGGGTCTGTTGAACGCGGTGTTTGCCAAGACCTTTGACGACATTAGCCTGATCCCGACCTTTGTGCTGACGCCGCTGACCTACCTCGGCGGGGTGTTCTACTCGTTGACCTTGCTGCCGCCGTTCTGGCAGGGGCTGTCGCATCTGAATCCCATCGTCTACATGATCAGCGGTTTCCGCTTCGGCTTCCTGGGTATCAACGATGTGCCGCTGGTGACCACCTTTGCGGTGCTGGTGGTCTTCATCGTCGCCTTCTATCTGCTTTGCTGGTCGTTAATCCAGCGCGGCCGCGGCCTGCGCAGCTGATGCTCATCACGGTTAGCGCTTCCTGATGCCAATACGCGAAGCGCTAACCGCTTATCTTTGACCGCCATCACCGATACGCCATCCTCCCCTTGCTACATTGTTGGCTGGCTAAGGAGGGAAGCATGCTTGGTTGGGTCATTACCTGCCACGATGAGCTGGCGCAGGAGATGCTGGATCGTCTTGAACGAAAATTTGGTCCGCTGGCCCAGTGCCGGGCGGTCAATTACTGGCGCAATCTCAGCAGTAATATGTTGAGCCGGATGATGTGCGATGCGCTGCATGCCACCGACTCCGGGGACGGAGTCATTTTCCTGACCGACAGAACCGGCGCGGCGCCTTATCGGGCCGCGGCGTTGATGAGCCACAAACATACCCACTGCGAAGTGATCTCCGGCGTCAGCTATTCATTACTTGAGCGAATGTATCTGCTGCGGAACACGTTAAGCAGCGAGGCGTTTCGCCAGGCTATCGTCAGCGCGGGCGGGCCAATGGTGAGCAGCTTGTGGCATCAGCAGCAGAAGAACCCCCCGTTCCGCTTGCGTCATGATACCTTCGGAAATTAAGCAGCGTGACAGATGCCGCTTTTGTTACAATAGCTGCCGTTGATGGTTTACCGGTTCGATGCGCATGCTTGCCCGATTTTTTACGCTGCTTCTTTTACTGACCTCGCTCAGCGCTTCCGCCAGTCTGCTTAGCCAGCAGGGCAAGCCTGTGCGCTATATGCAAACCACCGAAGATGCGGTCATCTGGGCGCAGGTGGGGAATCATGTGGTCAGCGTCGGCAATGTGCGTGCCGGGCAGATCCTCGCGGTTGTCCCGACGGCGGCTGACTATTATGAATTTCGCTTCGGCTTCGGCACCGGGTTTATTGATAAAGGCCACCTCGAGCCGGTACAGGGTAAGCAGCGCGTGGAGGACCGACTGGGGGATCTCAATAAACCGTTGAGTAACCAGAATTTGCTCACCTGGAAAGATACGCCGCTCTACAACACACCCGCCGTGAGCAGCGTGCCGTTTGGTACGCTGGCCACTAACCTGCGCTATCCGATCCTCAGCAAGCTAAAAGACCGGCTCAATCAGACCTGGTTTCAGATCCGCATTGGCGACCGGCTGGCGTGGGTCAGCAGTCTGGATGCACAGGAAGATAATGGTATTCCCGTACTGACCTATCATCACATTCTGCGCGACGAAGAGAACACCCGTTTCCGCCATACCTCGACCACCACCTCGGTACGCGCCTTCAACAACCAGATGACCTGGCTGCGCGATCAGGGCTATACCACGCTGACCCTGTATCAGCTGGAAGGCTATGTGCGTAATAAAATCAACCTTCCGGCGCGGGCAGTGGTCATCACCTTCGATGACGGCCTGAAATCGGTAAACCGTTACGCCTATCCGGTACTAAAGCAGTACGGTTTTCATGCCACCGCGTTTATTATCTCCTCGCGTATTAAGCGCCATCCGCAGAAATGGGATCCGAAATCGCTGCAGTTCATGAGTATTTCTGAGCTCCGGCAGATCCAGGATGTTTTTGATATTCAGTCGCATACCCACTTCCTGCATCGGGTTGACGCCGGCCGCCGGCCGATTTTATTCAGCCGCAATTACCATAATATTCTGTTTGATTTCGCCCGCTCGCGCCGGGCGCTCAGCCAGTTTAATCCACATGTTCTCTACCTTTCCTATCCCTTCGGCGGCTATAACGCCACGGCGGTGCAGGCGGCGAATGACGCCGGGTTTCATATGGCGGTGACAACGGTGCGTGGGAAGGTGAAGCCGGGTGACAATCCGTTTCTGTTAAAGCGGTTATATATCTTACGCACGGATTCGCTGGAGACGATGTCGCGGCTGATCAGTAACCAGCCGCAGGGGTAATACCGGCGCTGCGCCTGAGCGCAGCGCCGCGGTCATCAGGCGACCTGCACCGGAATGGCTTTCGCCTGGCGCTTCATTTCATTGTCGCCTTCGAAGTAGGCGATGTTGGGCTGCCAGGTGCGCGCCTCTTCGTCCGACATGGTGACGAAGCTGGCGATGATCAGGATATCGCCGACGCTGGCGCAGTGCGCGGCGGCGCCGTTGACGGAGATGATTCTGGAACCCCGTTCGGCGGCAATCGCATAGGTGGAGAAACGATTGCCGTTGGTGACGTTCCAGAGGTGAATGGTTTCATTCTCCAGAATACCGGCCGCATCCAGGAAATCCTGGTCAATGGCGCATGAACCTTCATAGTGCAGGTCAGCCTGCGTGACTTTTACGCGGTGGAGCTTGCCCTGCAGCATATTACGCATCATAACTTCTACCCTTCAACCTTAATGTAGCAGAGCGGACAGGTCGTCCGCCCTGAGAAAAGCCCGGGCAAGTATTGCCCGATTTTTACCCGCTGTCTACTGACCGAGCGTGACGATCTGGTTGTCGATCAGGCGGGCCTGACCCAGCCAGGCGGCCATCAGGATCACCGCGCGCTGGCTGGCATCCGTCAGCTCAAGCAGGGTGTCGGCATCGCGGATCTGAATGTCGTCGGCGCGGAAGCCTTTTTCATTTAGCTCCTGTTCAGCGATAGCGATGATCTCATCGAGCTGGCGATCGCCGGCGGCCAGTTTTTCCGCCACCGCGCTCAGCACTTTGTAGAGGCCGGGAGCGATTTTGCGCTGGTCGGCGGTCAGGTAGCCGTTACGCGAGCTCAGCGCCAGGCCATCTTTCGCGCGGACGATCGGCACGCCGATAATCTCGATATCGTAGCCCATGTCGGCGACCATCTTGCGGATCAGCGCCAGCTGCTGAAAGTCTTTCTCGCCGAAGCAGGCGACGTCCGGCTGAACCAGATTGAACAGCTTACTGACGATGGTCGACACGCCGCGGAAGTGGCCCGGGCGGCTGGCGCCTTCCAGCATAGTGGACAGGCCGGGGACGTCGACGTAGGTCTGGCCTTCGGTGCCCTGGGGATAAACTTCCGCCGGCGTCGGCGCGAAGACAAAGTCGACATGGCGCTTGTTCAGCTTTTCGCAATCATCCTGCAGGGTACGCGGATAGCGCGCCAGGTCGTCGGCGCGGTCAAACTGCATCGGATTGACGAAAATACTGACCACCACCACGTCCGCGCTGGCTTTAGCCTCATCAACCAGCTTCATATGACCATCATGCAGGTTGCCCATCGTCGGAACCAGCGCGATACGCTTACCTTCCTGACGCAGACGGCGGATATGCTGACGCAGCAGCAGCACGGATTCAATAATCAGCACAACAAGACTCCTTAATGGAAACTGTGTTCTTCGCCCGGATAGACCCCGGATTCAACTTCGGCAATATACTGCCGTACCGCGGCGCGGATGTCGCCCGCTTCGGCAAGGAAATTCTTGGCGAATTTAGGGATGTGGCCGCCGGTGATCCCGAATGCGTCATGCATCACCAGGATCTGCCCGTCGGTGACGTTGCCCGCGCCGATGCCGATCACTGGAATGGTCAGGGCGTCGGTAATGCGTTTCGCCAGTTCTACCGGGACGCACTCCAGCACCAGCAGCTGCGCGCCAGCCGCTTCCAGCGCTAATGCGTCGTCAAACAGGGTCTGCGCTGCATCGCCGCGCCCCTGCACTTTATACCCGCCGAATACGTTTACCGACTGCGGCGTGAGGCCGAGGTGGCCGCAAACCGGCACCGCGCGTTCCGCCAGCATCTTCACGGTATCGGCCAGCCAGGCGCCGCCTTCGAGTTTGACCATATTGGCGCCAGCGCGCATCACGATGGCCGCATTTTCGAAGGTCTGTTCGGGGGTGGCGTAGGCCATGAACGGCAGGTCGGCAAGCAGCAGGCTGTTCGGCGCACCGCGGCGGACGGCGCGGGTGTGATAGGCGATATCTTCCACGGTGACCGGCAGGGTGGAGTCGTGACCCTGTACCGTCATTCCCAGGGAATCGCCCACCAGCAGCACATTAATGCCTTCATCGGCGAACAGCTTCGCGAAGCTATGGTCGTAGGCGGTAATGGTGGCAAAGCGCTTCTTTTCCTGTTTGCATTTCTGCAGCAGGGCAATGGTGGTCGGTTTCATAACATTTCCTGATGATGAAAGTCATATTAACCGGCATTCTAACAGCAGCATTCAGAGGGGCAATGATTTTGGGCAACCGATTACGACGATCGCCGCAAATGCTAAAAAAGGAGAGGGGATTACCAGCTCGCGGGTTTTTCCGCGCCCAGATCATCCAGCACGGCGCGCAGCGCAGGGCCGTCAGGAAAATGGAGATCCGGAGCGATCTCGAACAGCGGCCAGAGCATAAAGCCGCGGTTTTTCATATCATAGTGCGGAACGGTCAGGCGCGGGCTATTGATGACCTCATCGCCAAACAGCATGATGTCAAGGTCGAGCGTGCGCGGTCCCCAGCGTTCAGCTTTGCGCACCCGACCCTGCTGCAGCTCGATGCGCTGAGTGTGATCGAGCAGCGCATCGGGCGCCAGGGTGGTTTCCAGCGCGACGGCGGCGTTGAGATAGTCCGGCTGATCCTGCGGGCCCAGCGGCGGCGTGCGGTAGAACGAAGAGACGTTCACCACGCGGCTGTGCGGAATATCGCCCAGCGCGCGGATGGCTGCCTGCACCTGCTCCAGCGGAGAAGCAAGGTTACTGCCAAGCGCGATATAGACCAGGGTCATGCGTTACCCTGACGCGGCGCGCGTTTGCGCGGACGACGGTGGCGACGGCGTGGCGCCGGATCGTCCCCGAGGTCGTTGAGCATGTCTTTTTGTTCCGGCGGCGCGGCGACCTGGAATTCGCCCCACCATTTGGTCAGACGCTGCAGTTCGCTGTTGTTTTCCGCCCCGGCGCGCAGCTCCAGCAGATCGTAGGCGGCACGGAATTTCGGATGCTCCATCAGTTTCCAGGCGCGTTTGCCCTGGCGACGGGACATGCGCAGCTGCAGCTGCCAGATATCACGAATAAGGGTAGTGATGCGTTTAGGGATCGCCAGCGTACGGCAGGCTTCGTCCAGGACATCGTTCATCGCCAGAGCGAAGGCGTCGTAGTACGCCAGGCCGCTCTCCTGGGCGATTTTTTGCGCCGTCTCCAGCAGCGGATACCAGAACATCACCGCGAAGAGGAAGGCCGGATTGACGCGCATGTCGTTATGAATGCGGTTATCGGTGTTCTTCAGCACCTGGCTGATGATCCGCTCCATCGGGCTGTCGCCGCGCTCGGTAAAGTAGCGGGTGATGGTCGGGAACAGCGGCTGGAACAGGTTGTATTCGCGCAGCAGCATGTAGGTCTGGTAGCCATACCCGGCCTGCAGCAGCTTAAGCACCTCTTCGAACAGGCGTGCCGGCGGCACGTCGTGGAGCAGGGTGGCCAGGCGCGGCAGTGGTTCAGCCGTTTCCGGGCTGATACGCATATCCAGCTTGGCGGCAAAGCGCACCGCGCGCAGCATGCGTACCGGATCTTCGCGATAGCGGGTTTCCGGATTGCCGATCAGGCGGATCACGCCGTCCTGCAGATCCTTCATGCCGCCGACGTAGTCGCGAACGGTAAAGTCAGCCACGCTGTAATAAAGGCTATTGATGGTGAAGTCGCGACGCTGGGCATCCTCTTCGATCGAGCCGAAGATGTTATCCCGCAGCAGCATGCCATTCTGGCCCTGCTGGGAGGTCACGCGATCGGTGGTGTGCCCTTCGTGGTGGCCGCGGAAGGTGGCCACTTCAATGATTTCCGGCCCGAACATGACGTGCGCCAGGCGGAAACGTCGCCCGACCAGACGGCAGTTGCGGAACAGCTTGCGCACCTGATCCGGTGTGGCGTTGGTGGTGACGTCAAAATCTTTCGGCTTTTTGCCAAGCAGCAGGTCGCGGACACCGCCGCCGACCAGCCAGGATTCGTAGCCTGCCTTGTTGAGGCGGTACATGACCTTGAGGGCGTTTTCACTGATATCTTTGCGGGAAATAGCATGCTGCTCACGCGGGATCACCGTCATAGGCATGGGTTCGACGGCGGCTTCTGCCTCGCGCTCCTCACGGCTTAGCACCTTACGGCAAAAATTAGCGACTCGGGTAAAAATGGTGCACCTCGTAGTGTCAGACGGACTTCAGATCAACTGTACAGTATAAAAATAGCGGCTAATCATAGCTCAGCGGGAGCCATTTGAGAATGCTCGATTTTTGCGGGCTGCCAGTTGGCGACGGCCTGACTGAGTAAATCGTCCATGCTCAGGGCTTGCCAGTCCTGGGCGATGTCCTGATTAAGAAACCGGAGCGCCCGGACAATTTCGGGGCGCGGATCGCCTTCCGGCAGCGCCGGTGCGTGGTTTTGTTTAGAGAGTTTATTCCCGTCAGCATTGAGGGCCAGCGGCAGATGGAGGTAGTCCGGCGCCTGCCAGCCAAAATGCTGATACAGTGAAATCTGCCGGACCGTCGGCTCAATCAGGTCAGCGCCGCGGACGATCTCGGTGATCCCCTGAAAGTGGTCATCAACCACCACCGCCAGATTGTAGGCAAACAGGCCGTCGCGACGGTGGATAATAAAATCCTCGCGCGCCAGCGGCTCGTTGGCGACCAGCGTGCCGCGCAGGCGATCGGTGAACTGCAGCACCGGACGGGTCTGGCGCAGGCGCAGCGCGGCGTTTTCCGCCCCCAGCCCGAGGTCGCGGCAGTGACCATCGTAGATCCCGCCTACGGCATGGATCCGCGCGCGGGTGCAGGTGCAGTAATAGCTCAGCCCTTGTTCACCCAGCCAGGCCAGCGCCTCGCGGTAAGCTTCATGTCGTTGCGACTGCCAGAGCACGTCGCCGTCCCAGTGCAGACCGTAGTGGTCAAGCTGGCGCAGAATGGTGTCGGCGGCCCCGGGGACTTCGCGCGGCGGGTCGATATCTTCAATACGAACGCGCCAGATACCCTGGTTCGCGCGGGCTTGCAGGTAGCTGCCGAGCGCGGCAATCAAAGAGCCGAAGTGGAGTTCACCGGAGGGGGAGGGAGCAAAGCGCCCAATATAGCGTGAGTCAGTCATGTTACGGACAACAGAACCAGGCGGGAGAGACTCCCGCCAGAGAGTGAGGCAGCAGGGGATTAGCCCGCCATCTGTTTTTCGCGAATTTCCGCCAGGGTTTTGCAGTCAATGCACAGATCCGCAGTCGGACGCGCTTCCAGACGGCGAATGCCGATCTCCACGCCGCAGGATTCGCAGTAGCCGAAGTCTTCATCTTCAACTTTTTTCAGCGTTTTCTCGATCTTTTTGATCAGTTTACGTTCGCGGTCGCGGTTACGCAGTTCCAGGCTGAACTCTTCTTCCTGGGCGGCACGGTCTACCGGATCCGGGAAGTTGGCAGCTTCATCCTGCATGTGCGTTACGGTGCGATCCACTTCATCCCTGAGTTGATTACGCCATGCTTCAAGAATACGCTTGAAGTGCGCCAGCTGGGCTTCGTTCATATACTCTTCGCCCGGTTTCTCTTGGTACGGCTCCACCCCAGCGATGGCGAGAATACTCAGGGACGATGTTTTACGGTTTTGCCCTTCTTGCATGTTGCTTCTCCTTAACACGCACTATCGATCCCCATGTGGGGGAAAATCAGGCCGCTATAAATAGCAGATGCTTTTCCGGATAGCAATTATCTAAACGTTACACTTGACAACCCTGTGAAGAAAAGCGTATTCGCGCTTGCGACCCGAACACTATTTAGCCACTTATTTCCCGGGGTTTAACACCACGGCAATCGGCTTATTCAGAGTCATCTTCGTCGTAGAAAGTTCCGCCTTCCAGGCGAGAATTTCCACCCCCTTGTCGCGGGCTTCTGTTAACAGCTGTGCGTATCTGGCATCAATATGATGCGCGGGAGAGAAACGGTCAATTGCCGAATGCAAAACGGCAAATAAAATCACCGCACGGTCGCCATTTGCCGCGACGGCCATCAGCTCCCGCAGGTGCTTCTGACCGCGCGTGGTTACCGCATCGGGAAAATAACCGTATTCTTTCTCCGCCAACGTAACCGATTTCACTTCAATATAGCAGTTTTGTCGGTCATCTGCCTGTAACATAATATCGATACGGCTATTCTCTTCGCCATATTTCACTTCGCTTTTCAGCTGGTTATAGCCGGAAAGCTCAGGGATTATTCCGGCGGAAATCGCCTCTTTTGCCAGCGAATTCGCGCGCAGCGTATTGACGCAAATAACCGCGCCCTGTTGCGTTTCAGTTAATTCCCAGGTGTGGGCATATTTGCGCTTCGCATTGTCAGAAGTGGAATACCAGACGGTGTCGCCCGGGGCGGCGCAACCGGTCATTGCGCCGGTATTGGGGCAGTGAAGCGTCAGCTCACGGCCATCGGGGGTAACCACGTCAGCAAGAAATCGTTTGTAACGTTTAAGCAAAATAGCGGGCTGTAACGGCGGATCAAACTGCATCAACTTTCCTTATGAAACGGATAACGTTCCAGCGCCGTGTAGCGCGTGCGCCCCCGGCCGAAGCTGGACTCATAAAGCACGAACTCGTTCACCGGAAACGACCAGTGAAAGCCGGGAGCCGGGATCGGCACCGCCTGGCGGGCATCGCGCCACAGGGTAATATGCGGATGAAACGGCTGCGGGCTCTGATAGCAGCCGCTGCGCGCCGCCTGAGCGCGCAGCATACTGGCGAGCTGCAGCAGGCCGCGCGGCGGCTGACGGGTCCCGAGCCAGACCACCCGCGAGCGCAGCCACTGTCCGGCATCGTCCAGTGTCAGGGTAAAGCCCGGCTGGCGCAGCCGGCCAGCGAGGGCGGCCAGCGCCCGCTGTTTTTCCGCGCTCACCTCGCCGAGAAACGCCAGCGTCAGATGGAGGTTATCCGCCGCGACGGGCCTGCCGGCATCCTCGGGGAAGTGGCTTGCCCGCCACTGGACGATCTGTTTCTGGACGGCAGACGGCAGTTCAAGCGCAAAAAACAGCCTTTTCGGCTCAGACATGATAGAGACTCGGTAATGAATTAGGGGGATGCTACAATGCGAGCCCCTGAATGTTAACCCCCGGAGCCTTTTGTGTCCTCATTGCCGGTTGCCGCCGTCCTCCCAGAACTGTTATCCGCCCTGCAGCACGCGCCGCAGGTTTTGCTCAACGCGCCGACCGGCGCCGGGAAATCGACCTGGCTGCCGCTGCAGATCCTCGCCGAGGGCAACATCGCGGGACGCATTATCCTGCTGGAGCCGAGGCGCCTGGCGGCGCGTAATGTCGCGCAGCGGCTGGCTGAACTGCTTGGCGAAAAGCCGGGGGAGACCGTGGGTTACCGCATGCGCGCCGAAACCTGCGTCGGGCCGCAGACCCGCCTGGAGGTGGTTACGGAGGGGATCCTGACGCGCATGATCCAGCGCGATCCGGAGCTGGCGGGCGTGGGGCTGGTGATCCTCGATGAGTTTCACGAGCGTAGCCTGCAGGCGGATCTGGCGCTGGCCTTGCTGCTCGACGTCCAGCAGGGATTGCGTGACGATCTCAAGCTGCTGATCATGTCGGCGACCCTCGATAACGATCGCCTGCAGCGTCTGCTGCCTGAGGCGCCAGTGGTGGTCTCGGAGGGACGCGCTTATCCGGTGGAGCGCCGTTTCAACCCGCTTCCCACGCACCAGCGCTTTGATGAGGCGGTGGCGGTGGCGGCAGCGGAGCTGTTGCGACACGAGCAGGGATCGATGCTGCTGTTTCTGCCCGGCGTCGGTGAGATCCAGCGCGTTCAGGAACAGCTGACGGAGCGCGTGGCGGAGGATGTCATCCTCTGCCCGCTGTACGGCGCGCTGCCCCTAAGCGAGCAGCGCAAAGCGATCCTCCCGGCGCCGGCCGGGAAGCGCAAAGTGGTGCTGGCCACCAATATCGCCGAGACCAGTCTGACCATCGAGGGGATCCGCCTGGTGGTCGACAGCGCCCAGGAGCGGGTCGCCCGCTTTGACCCGCGCACCGGCCTGACCCGGCTGGTGACGCAGCGCATCAGCCAGGCATCGATGACGCAGCGTGCCGGACGCGCCGGTCGTCTCTCTCCGGGGATCTGCCTGCATTTGCTCGGCAAAGAACAGGCGGAACGGGCGGCGGCGCAGAGCGAACCGGAGATCCTGCACAGCGATCTGTCGGCGCTACTGCTGGAGCTGCTGCAGTGGGGCTGCCACGATCCGGCCGCGCTGGCCTGGCTGGATCAGCCGCCCGCGGTGAACCTGGCCGCCGCGCGCCGCCTGCTGGAGGCGCTCTCGGCGCTGGACGGCGAGCGGCTGTCGGCGTTTGGCCGCAAAATGGCGACCCTCGGCAACGAGCCGCGACTGGCGGCGATGCTGGCCGCCGCGCAGACCGATGACGAGGCGGCGACGGCGGCCAGGCTGGCGGCGATCCTTGAGGAGCCTCCGCGCGGCGGGCTGGTGGATTTGGGCGCCGTCTTTTCCCGTCAGCAGACCAACTGGCAGCAGCGGGCGCAGCAGCTGATGAAGCGTCTGGCCCGCCGCCGCGGCCAGCCCGATGCCGAAGGAATGGCGGGGTTGCTGGCGTCGGCCTTCGCCGATCGCATCGCCCGACGCCGCGGTCAGGAGGGGCGCTACCAGCTGGCGAACGGCATGGGCGCGATGCTGGACGCCGACGACGCGCTGGGCCGCCATGAGTGGCTGATCGCTCCGCTGCTGCTGCAGGGCAGCGCCTCGCCGGATGCCCGCATGCTGTTGGCTCTGCCAGTGGATATCGGCGAGCTGATCGCCGCCCGTCCCGAGCTGGCGCAGCGTTCCGACACGGTGGAGTGGGATGAAGCGCAGGGGACGCTGAAAGCCTGGCGGCGGACGGTGATAGGCCAGTTGGTGATCAAGACCCAGCCGCTGGCGAAGCCCTCTGAGGCGGAGCTGCATCAGGCGATGCTCAACGGTATTCGTGAGAAAGGCCTCGGTGTGCTCAACTGGACGCCAGAGGCTGAGCAGTTGCGACTGCGGCTGCAGTGTGCGGCGCAGTGGTTGCCGGAAGAGGCGTGGCCCGCGGTGGATGACGCTTCGCTGTTGGCCTCGCTGGAGGCATGGCTGCTGCCGCAGATGAACGGCGTTCACTCGCTGCGGGCGCTGAAGGCACTGGATCTGCGTCAGGCGCTACAGGACTGGCTGCCGTGGCCGCTGCGCCAGAAGCTGGATCGCGAGCTGCCGACGCACTATACCGTGCCGACCGGCAGCCGTCTGGCGATCCGTTACCATGCGGAGAACCCGCCAGCGCTGGCGGTACGTATGCAGGAGATGTTCGGCGAGGCCACGACGCCGGTTATCGCCGAGGGGCGGGTGCCGCTGGTGCTGGAGCTGCTGTCGCCCGCCCAGCGTCCGCTGCAGATCACCCGCGATCTGAGCGCCTTCTGGCAGGGAAGCTACCGCGAGGTGCAAAAAGAGATGAAGGGACGCTACCCGAAACACGTCTGGCCGGACGATCCGGCCAACACCGCCCCGACCCGGCGCAGCAAAAAATATTCGTAGTCGTCTGGCCGGGCGGTATCCTGCCCGGCCAGGCGGGCAGTAACCGCTAGACCATCTGCTGCCAGAGAAAAATGCCCCCTCCGGCCAGCGCCAGCCAGGGGCCGAAGGCCAGCGGCTGCTGCAGCGACTGCCGGGTCCACAGGCGCTGCAGCAGGGTCCACACCAGCCCGCAGGCCGAGGCGAGCAACAGCACCTGCGGCAGAACCTGCCAGCCGCACCAGGCGCCCAGCGCCGCCAGCAGCTTAAAATCGCCATAGCCCAGCGCCTCTTTCCCGGTCAGCAGGCGGAACAGCCAGTAGACCGACCACAGCGCCAGATAACCGGCCATCGCCCCGGCGACCGCGTCCGGCAGGGCAATGTACACCTCGTTAAGATTGAACAGCAGCCCGGCCCACAGCAGGGGCAGCGTCAGACGGTCGGGCAACAGCTGGGTCCGGGCGTCAATCCGCGCCAGCATCAGCAGGAACGAGAGCAGCAGCAGGCCGCCCGCCAGCGGCAGGCCCGGCGCGAGCAGCGCCCCGGCGAGGATAAACAGCAGGCCGGTGGCCAGCTCGGTCAGCGGATAGCTCCACGCGATGGGCGCCTGACAGCAGCGGGCGCGACGGCCCAGCCAGAGGAAACTGAGCAGCGGGATATTGTCCCGCCAGGCGATCGGCTGGCGGCACTGCGGGCAGGAGGAGCCCGGGGTGCTGAGGGTTATCCGCTCGTCGTCCGCGGTCTGGGTCAACATGCGCGGCAGACGATAGATCACCACGTTGTAAAAGCTGCCCAGCGCCAGGCCGAACAGCAGCAGGAAGCCATACCAGACAAGGGGAAAGTGCAGCGATAATGCCGTTAATGTCGTCATTTTTGCTCCTGGGGTAACCATTTTCCCTGAATCTGCCACGGTGTGCGACCCGGCTCGTTTTTAGAGGCGGGGCGCGTGACCAGCAGCGCCAGCAGGGGCGGCATCCCCTGCCGGGGCTGCAGCGTACCGCGAAACAGATAGCGGCCATCGGGCGACAGGGTCCCCTGGCCGCTGAGGCTCAGCTGATGAGAATCCTGGCGGAGGGTCAGCGCCACGGTGCCGTCCGCCGTACAGCGGAAGGTGCCATTAACCTGGGCCAGCTCCAGGCTGCCGACCGGGGAGTGCAGTCGGGCCTGACGCCACTGCGCGTCTCCGGCGGTGATTTGTCGGCAGCGCCCCTCGCTGAAGTGCGCTTCGGCCAGGCTGAAAGTGACCTCTCCCTCGGCGCTGACGGGCATGGTCGACATCAGCCAGCGGCTGAGCAGGCTGGCGGGGGCGGTGAGCCGCCCCTCCTGCAGGCGCAGATCGCGCAGGCCCCACAGCCGGGCCTGACCCTCCACACCGCGGGGATCGCTGAGAGAGACCTGCCAGCCAGCCAGGGTCAGCGACCACGCCAGTCGTTCAAGCCGTTCGCCATGCCAGTAGACCGGTTGCGCCGCGCCGCGCCAGACGCTGCCGCTGAGGCTGCCCACCTGTACGCCGGGCGGCAGCATCGGGACCAGCAGGCGCGCCGGGGCGGTAGCGGTGAGCCACAACAGATAGAGGACCAGCAGCAGTCCGCCCGCGATCCCTTTAGCTTTCATCATCGCGCTCCAGCAGCAGATGGTTGACCATAACCCAGCCGGGCCGCGACGGCTGCCCGGTCACGGACAGGGAGACCGCGTTGACGCCACGCATCGCCGGGGCGTCGAGCCACGCCATCAGTGCCTGGAAGGTGCAGGGCTGGAGGGTGACCTGCAGACGTTTTCCCTGCGGCTGCAGGCGGGCGACGGCCAGCCCGTGGCTCGCCGCCTCGCGCATCACCAGGGCGGTGAGCGCCTCTTTTGCCGTCGGCGTGGGCTGCTGGCTGAGCTGCTGCAGGCGCGGGCTCTGCTGCGTCATCCAGCGCAGGCTGGCCTGCTCTTTCATCAGGGTTTGTCGCCACTGCGCCTCCCGGGCTCGCCAGGGCTGCCACAATCCGTACCAGAGGGCGCATACCACCAGCAGCCCCGCGAGTCCGAGCAGCAGGCGTTGCTCGGACGGCGTGCGCTGCCGCCACCAGATAAGCAGATTAGCCATTGTTTTCCTCCAGCGTCAGTTGTCCCTCAATGCCATCCGGTTTCGTGGTCATGTCGCCTGGCCGGACGCGAAACCGCGGCTGCGCCCGCTGGGTGAACTGCTCCAGCGCCCGGGAAGAGACCGCGGCGATATCCAGCTGCAGACGGTTGCCCGCGGCATCCCAGCTCAGCGTCCGCAGGCGGATCCCCGGCGTGTCGCTGAGGATGTTTTGCAGCGCGCTGAGGCGATCGACGAGGGGGGCATGCTGCGCCTGACGGACGAGGGTTTGCAGGTGTTGCTGCATCTGCAGTCGCGGATTAATCACCTTTTTCTCCGTCGGAAACCAGCGGTGATAGAAAGCCCGGCTGGCCTGCTGCGCCGCCTCGGCCTGACGCGCCAGATCGAGATGGTCCAGCACGCTGTTTGTCCCCACCAGTAACGCCAGAGCCAGTGCGGCATATTGCGCCGAACGCCAGGTCGCCTGTACAGTCCGCCGCCAACGGACGGCAAACTCCCCCTGCAGCAGACTGAGCTTCTGCGCTGCCGGATAGCGTGCGGCAAGGGTCAGCAATGTCTGCGCAGGTTGCGCCCGCCAGACGCCCGGCGCCGCGGGCGGCGGTGAATAGCTGTCGATGACTGGTTCTTCCGCCTCGCTCTGCAGCAGCTCCGTCAGCCAGACGTTTTCCGCCGCCATGCCGCCCCACGGCTGGTGGCGGATCAGCCACTGCTCGTCCACCTGCACCGCGCTCCACGCTGGCGGATGCCAGGGCAGGGCCAGCACGTCGGGCGTCAACGCCAGGGGCCGAAGGGAGAGCGATTCGCAGCGGGCCAGCCAGTCGCGCATTTTTTGCCGCTGTACGGCGACGATCTCGCACTGCGCCTGCTGGCGGTGGAGCAAGGCAAAATGGGTGGCTTCGACATCGTCGGCCAGCTGCTCTTCCAGCAGGAATGGGGCGACCTGCAGCGGCGGTTTACGCAAGCCCGCCGGCAGGGTGAGTGAGTGAAACGCGCAGTCGCTGGCCGGGATCAGCACCCAGGCGGGGTAGTGCGCCGCCAGCGCCGGGAAAGGGCTGGCGTCGTCGGCCGGCCACCGGCCGCTGGTCTCGTGGTGTGGCTCGCCGGGGGCGAAGAGTTGCCAGTGCAGCGGCGCCAGCCCGGGGGCGAAGCGCACGATCAGCATGGCCTGGGGAGAAGCGTTAAACTTATTCATCGACCACCATAGAAAGTCCATATCGCCGCTGGACGACGGTAAACGTGCGCCCCTCCTGTTGCAGGACGCTGTGCAGCTGAAAGCGAAGATTGCCGGTCACCACGCTAAAGGCGGCGATAAAGCGCGTGCTGTGTACCGTCAGCCAGGGGCGGGCAAGCGTGGTATCGGTTTTCTGCAGCGTCGGCTGCGCGAGAAACGCAGCGACGCTGCTCCATCCGGTTCGCGGGCGGTTGTGCAGCAGTTGTTGCGCCTCCTGCAGCGTCAGCTCGCCGGGAAAGAGGGCCACCAGCAGAGCGGCCTGGGAGGGCCGCAGGGTGTTGACATTGACCTGCAGCGCGTCATCCGGCTGGACGCAGACGAAGGGGAGCAAGCGCTGATAGAGGGCGGCGTCCATACCCGCCAGCAGGCGCAGCTCGCTGACATCCTGCATCGGCTGGTTGGCGGCGAGATAGCCCGGGGTTTGCGCCATGTAGACCTCATCCTCTGCTCCGTTCAGCCGCGGCTGGCCGTCGCTGTCCGTCCAGTCGCCAAGGGCGGCGGCGATCTGGCTGGTGCGCAGCGGCGATTCGCCGAGCAGCGCCAACAGCCGGACGAAGACGTCGGTCGGGTAGGGCGTTCCGCCGCTGGTTTCATCCGCGCGATTGTTGATGGCATTGAGGTTAAAGCAGGCGCGCCCGTCGCGGATCGTGGCGCGGATTTCACCATCGTCGAGGGTAAAGCGGCGCCCCTCCTGCGCCCAGCTTTGCGCCAGGTTCGTTTGACTGGGCGAGTCCAGCGCGTCGCGTTGCAGGAGCGCGGCGGCCATGTTTTCCGCCGCCAGGGCGTACCATCTGGCCTGCAGATTATCGAGGGTCACGGCGGTATGCTGATACATGACCGCGGTGCGTTCGGTCATGGCGCTGGCGAGGATCATCATCAGGGCAAGGATGAACAGCACCATCAGGAGCGCGATGCCGCGTTGCCGATTTTTCACTGGCTGCCTCCCGGGGTGAGTAAAAACAGGCGGGTTATCTCCCCGCTGTTCGCCAGCGTCAGGGTGATCTCCAGCCCTTGCGGCAGCGTCTGCGAGCGATCCCAGGTCTCCTGCCAGCGTCCGTCGGCGTAGAAGCGCAGACGAAACGCCGTCACCTCGCGCAATACCACCCGAACCGTCGGCTGGCTGCCGGTCAGCGGATCCTGCTGATCGAAGCTCAGTCGCTCAAGCTGTTGCTGGCGCAGACGGTAGCTGACGTTCTGGATCTCCGAACGTGGGAGGATCCCCAGTGGGTTCGGCCAGCCGCTGCGGCTGAAGGCCAGCCCCCAGTCGTCGCTCTGCAACTGGAAACGTCCGGCGAAGAAAAGCGTGTCGCTGTTTCTGGCGCGACGGGGAATGATGTGCGTGACATCGTCGGCGATCTGGCGAAAGGCGCGCTGGAGGGCGGCGATCTGCTGGCTCTTCTCGCGGGTCAGGCCATCGGCGCGGATGACGTTCTGCAGTACCATCACGGCGGCGGCGCTAAGGACGGCGAGGATAGCCAGCGCCAGCAACGTTTCAATCAGGGTGAAACCGCGCATTTTCGTTATCATGGCGGCGTCACCCAGGTGCGCAGGGTCGCCAGCGGCGCGGGATCGCTTTTTTGCCGCCGGACCTCCACGTCCAGCGCCCGCAGCTGCGGAAGCGCGGTTTCCACCCCTTGCCAGCGGACAAACCAGCGCGTTCCGGCGGCTTCCACGGTGGTTTCGGACCAGCTGAGGGCGGGCCAGCGTTTCTCCAGCCGCAGCTGCACCAGCTGATTATCCGCCAGCCAGCTGGCGAGGATTTTCTCTTCCATACGCCCAAGCTGGCGCGTCTGCTGCAGGGTGGACTGCATCACCGCCAGACCGGCGAGGGCGAAAATCACCAGCGCGACCATCACTTCGATAAGCGTCATCCCGGCCTGGCGTTTCATGGCTGCTCCCGCGCCGCCAGCGGCTGGCTGTCACCCTGGGCGTCGATGGTGATGCCCGTCGCGGCGTCAATCCGCAGCTGAAACGGTGTGACTTCGCCGCCTGGGAAGATCAGCACGTCGGGCTGCTCTCCTGGCGTCCACGCCTGGCCGTCGGGAAAGCGCAGCGTCAGCCTGGTCCGGGGGAGGGTTTCCGCCGTGGTGACGCGTCCGGCCTGCAGCGGCAGCCACTGCGCGTTGCCCCAGCGGTCGTCAGCCGCCGCCGGAGCGTCTTCGTCGGCAGGCTGCAGGCGCATAAACTGCCAGCGGTCAGGGTGGATGACGATCCCGAAGAGCTGACCGGTTTGCTGCCCGCGCTCGCGGACAAAATCCAGCTGCGCCTGAAAGCGCGCCAGGATCTGCGTAGCCTCCTGGGTGCGGGCGGAGGGAAACGCCAGCAGCACCATGCTGGCGCTGACGCCAATCAGCAGCAGGACCAGCATCATCTCAAGGAGCGTGAAACCGCGCTGAGACACTATTTCTTCCCGAGGGTCCAGTTGCCGATATCGTCATTGGTGTCGGGCATCCCGTCCGGGCCGACGCTGAAGACGTCGATGGCGCCATGCTGACCCGGGCTTAACAGCTGATACTCATTTCCCCACGGGTCCTGCGGCAGGCGGCGGATATAGCCGCCTTCCGGGTAGTTGCGGGCGTGCGGCTCGGCGGCCGGGGCGGTCACCAGAGCCTGCAGTCCCTGCTCGGTGTTGGGGTAGCGGCTGTTGTCCAGTTTATACATATCCAGCGCCCCCTCGAGCGCCACCAGATCGCTGACGACTTTCTGGCGGTCCGCTTTCTCCTTGTTGCCCATCAGGTTGGGCACCACCAGGCTGGCGAGAATGCCGAGAATGACGATCACCACCATAATTTCCAGTAACGTGAAACCGCGTTGCCGTTGCATAGTTTTCTCCATTAATACAGTTACATACTCATAAGGGTGTTCAGTTGCAGGATCGGCTGCAGGATAGCCAGCACGATAAACAGCACCATGCCGGCCATGGTGACCACCAGCAGGGGTTCAAACAGACTGAGGGCCATCTGGATCTGCGCGCTCAGCTCCCGGTCCTGATTCTCCGCCGCGCGCTCCAGCATCGCGGTCAACTCGCCGCTCTGCTCGCCGCTGGCGATCATGTAGCGCATCATCGGCGGGAACAGGGCGGTGGATTCCAGCGCCCGATGCAGACTGACGCCTTCGCGTACCGATTCGCTGGCCGCCGCCAGCTGGCTGCGCGCCCAGGCGTTGCTGAGGACGCCGGCGCTGATGCGCATCGACAGCAGCAGCGGCACCGCGCTGGCATTGAGAATGCTTAAGGTGCGGGCGTAGCGTGCGCTGTTCACGCTGCGCGCCACGCGGCCGATGACCGGCAGGCGCAGCAGCATCTGGTCCCAGGCGAGCCGCCGGCCGGGCTGGCGCAGCAGATAACGCAGCGTCAGCAGCGCCAGTAGCGACAGCAGCACCAGCCATGGCCCCGCGCTGCGCACGATATCGCTCAGGCTCATCAGCAGCCGGGTGGAGAACGGCAGGGCCTGTTTCAGATGAACAAACTGCTCAACGACTTTTGGGACCACAGTGGAGAGCAGAATGGCGATCACGCTGATGGCGACCAGCGTTAGCACGATGGGATAGATCATTGCCTGCTGCAGGCGGGCGCGAAGCTGCTGGCGCTGCTCGGTATAGTCCGCCAGCCGGTTCAGCACGCCGTCGAGATGGCCGGAGGTTTCGCCAGCCGCCACCATGGCGCAGAACAGTCCATCGAAGCAGGCGGGATAGCCGCGCATCGCCTCCGCCAGCGAATGGCCTTCGAGTACTTTGCTGCGCACCCCGGCCATTAACGTTCTTAGCGGCGCCTTTTCGCACTGCTGGGCGACGGCATCGAGCGCCTTTTCCAGCGGGATCCCGGCGGCAACCAGGGTGGCCAGCTGGCGGGTGAGCAGGGCTAAATCACCGGCGCTGGTGCGCCGGGCGAGGGATCCGCCGCGCCACAGCCGACGCGCCGGGTCGGCGGCGGTCACTTCCAGCGCCAGCCAGCCGTTGTCCCGCAGCAGCTGGCGGGCGTGGCGGGCGGAGTCGGCCTGCTGAACGCCGCGGCGGGTTTTGCCCTGCGGGTCCAGTGCCTGATAGCGAAACAGGGCCATCTCAGACGCTTTCCGTCGTTTGCTGTTCGGTGACCCGCATCACCTCTTCCCAGCTGGTGATCCCCGCCAGCGCTTTGTCGCGTCCGGCATGGCGCAGGGTTTGCCAGGCTGGCCCCAGCTGCTGGATCAGGGTGATCTCATTCTCGCCGCGGTGGATGGCGGCGCGGACGCGGTCGTCAACCAGCAGCAGTTCATGAATACCGGTGCGTCCGCGATAGCCGATGAAATTACACTCCGGACAGCCTTTGGGCTGCCACAGCCGCGCGCCGACCGGGACCGCCATCTGCCGGGCGGTGTCGGCATCCGCCTGCGTGGGCTGACGGCAGTGCGGGCACAGTTGGCGCACCAGCCGCTGCGACATCACCGCCAGCAGCGACGTGGAGAGTAAAAAAGGCTCCACGCCCATATCCTGCAGACGGGAAATGGCGCCCAGCGCGCTGTTGGTGTGCAGGGTCGACAGCACCAGGTGTCCGGTCAGCGAGGCCTGGACGGCGATCTGGGCGGTTTCGCCATCGCGGATTTCCCCCACCAGTACCACATCCGGATCCTGGCGCAGTATGGCGCGCAGGCCGCGGGCGAAAGTCATATCGACTTTGGCGTTGACCTGAGTCTGGCCGATGCCCTCCAGCTCATACTCCACCGGATCTTCAATGGTCATGATATTGCGTTCGTGGGCGTCGAGGCGGCTGAGGGCGGCATACAGGGTAGTGCTTTTCCCCGACCCGGTCGGCCCGGTGACCAGAATAATGCCGTGTGGCCGGGCGATCAGCGCGTCGACCCGATCGAGCAGAGCGGGGGGCATGCCCAGCGTCAGCAGATCCAGGTTGACGCTGTTTTTGTCCAGCAGGCGCAGGACGACGCGTTCGCCGTGGCTGGAGGGTAGGGTGGAGACGCGCACGTCGATCGCCCGCCCGCCGATGCGCAGCGCCATCCGCCCATCCTGAGGGATCCGTTTTTCAGCAATATCCAGGCTGGCCATCACCTTGATACGCGAAATTAACAGCGCGGCCAGCCGCCGCTGCGGGCGCAGAATTTCGCGCAGCACGCCGTCGACGCGAAAGCGGATCTGCAGATGGCGCTCATAGGTTTCGATATGAATATCCGAGGCTTTCTCTTTGATGGCCTCGGTGAGCATGGCGTTGATCAGGCGGATGATCGGCGCGTCGTCCTCGCTGTCGAGCAGATCGTCGCTGTCCGGTAGCTCTTCGGCGAGGGTATAGAGGTCGAGCTCATTGCCGATATCGGCCATCATGCGGTGCGCTTCCGCCGAGTCGCGCTGATAGCTGAGCACCAGCACTTTCTCGAACGCGTCCGGCGCCAGACGGCTGACGCTCATCGGGCCGTCCGCCAGGCGACGCGCTTCCAGCAGCGCCCGGGCGGCGGTATCGGAGCGGCACAGCGCTTCGCAGCGTTCGCCGTCGCTGAGCAGCACAAGATGATGCGCGCGGGCCCAGGCAAAGGGCAGCAGCGGACGGCGTTCGGCGGCTGGCGTCATGGGCGGCCTCCGAGGTTAAAGGCGTCAATGGCGGCGCTGACCTGGCGGAAGGCCTGGGTCTCCTGCTTTGGATAGATGTGCAGCAGGTCATTACTGAGTGTCGCTTCGCTGCTGTCTTTGCCCCGCTGTTTGGTTTGCGCATTGTCGAATGCGGTGTACTGGCCGGAAGAGGCCTGACGGTACTCATCACGATCGCGAATGATGGTCGGACGGATAAACAGCATCAGGTTGCGTTTCGACACTTTCTTGCTCTCGGAGCGGAACAGGGCGCCGATCACCGGGATGTCGCCGAGCAGCGGCACTTTGTCGGCGGTATCGGTGACGCTTTTATCCAGCAGCCCGCCAACCACCACCGTTTCACCGCTGCCGACCAGCACGGCGTTATTCACCGTCCGGGTATTGAAGGTCGCGCCGAGATCGCTACTGGTGCTGGAGGCCGAGTCGGCGACGCTCGATACCTCCTGCTCAATCTCCAGCAGCACGGCATCGCCTTCGTTAATCTGCGGTTTCACCTTCAGCTTAATGCCGACGGTTTTGCGCTCGACGGTATTAAAGATGTTGTCGCCGGAAGTGGTTTGCGAGCCGGTTAATACCGGAACTTCCTGGCCGACGTTAAAGGTGGCTTGCATGTTGTCGAGGGTGACGATGCTGGGGGTGGCCAGAATATCGTTCTTGGTACTGCTGGAGAGGGCGGTGAGCAGCATCGCCCAGTTCCCCTGATAGAAGCCGGCGGCGATACCGTTAAACGAGCCCAGAGCGCTGGCCAGCGAGCTGCTGACGGTACCGTCTTTGTTGTATTGGTTGGCGCCAGCGATAACCGTGGAGATCGGCAGCCCGCTGTTGGTGAACTGGGTCATGCCGGCATTTTTATTGGCCCACTGGATACCGAGGTTGAGGCCGTCGGCATCCTGCACTTCGGCGATAATCGCCTCCACCAGCACCTGCGGGCGGCGGATATCGAGCTGGGCGATCACTCGCTCAAGATCGTTCATCACGTCCGGCGCCGCGGTGACGATCAGGGCGTTGGTCTGGCCGTGGGCTTTGATAATGATATTTTTGTCGATCGCGGCCACCGGTTTGGCGCTTTGCTTATCGTTCTGCAGTGAGCTGCTGATCCCGGTGAGGACCTCCACCAGATCGGCGGCTTTGGCGTACTTCAGGTAGATCACTTTGGTGTTGCCCTGCACCGCCTGCTGGCGGTCGAGCTGTTTGATCATGGCGATAATGCGCTGGCGCGAGTTCGGCTCGCCGCTGACCAGTACCGCGTTGGTGCGCTCATCGGCCACCACGTTCGCCACCATCGAGCCCGGCAGTGCCGACTTGCTGCTGTCTTTATTGAGCTCGGTAACCAGTTTGACCACCTCCGCGGCGGAGGCCCAGGAGAGGGGAACGGTCACCACGCTGCGATCCCCGGCGTTGTCGACGCGCTCGACAATGGTCAGCAGGCGTTTGATGACCGCTGCGCGGCCGGTCATCAGCAATACGTTGGAGGGCTCATAATGGACCACGCTGCCGGCGCCGGCGTTATCGTTCAGCTGGCGAAGCAGCGGGGCGAGATCGCGGGCGGCGACGTTGGTCAGGGGCACCACCCGGGTGACCACTTCATCGCCTTCGCCCGGTGCTGCCTCGCTGGCGACCGGGACGGCCGAGGTTTTCGCATCTTTAGCCCGCACCACCTTCAGTACGCCGTTATTCATATTGATCACGGCGAAGCCATACACATCCAGCACGCTAAGGAAGAATTGATAATATTGCTCTTCATTGAGCATATCGTAACTGCGTACGGTAATGGTGCCGCGCACGCTGGGATCGATAATCACCGTTTTATTCAGGTTTTTGCTGACGGTATTGATAAATTCCTGGATATCGGTGCCTTTAAAGCTGGCGGAAAATTCTTCTGCGATGGCCGGACGAAATAGCAGCGGCGTTAATATCAGCAGCACAGTCAGCATTTTCCGCAGTCGTTTTATGGTTGGCAATTATTCATCCCCCAGCGCGAAAGCGATATCGTGTCGTTGACCTTCTCGCTCAACAGTCAGCGTTATTTCGGTCTGTTCATTCAGGTGTTGCAGCGCCTGCTGTGCTTGCGCCTGATCGCGTAAATCAATGCCATTTAGGGCAATGGCTAAATCATTTTCCTGCAGGCCGGACTGACGAAATAGCGAGGCGTCTTTGCCTGGATTAAGGCGATAGCCCTGCAGTTTGTCGCCACTGAGCACCGGCGAAATAGATAAATAAGTGAGGATATTTTGCGGCTGTTCGCGGAGTTGCTTCACAAGAGGCGGAGTGGCCGCTGTAGCGGGCGATGACGACGGCGCGCGGGTATCGTTAAATAACAAAATGGCCTCTTTGCGTCCCTGATAGTTAACGATGATCCGGTCGGGAAGAATGGCGACGATCCGCGCATCGTACCCCGGGATAGTATCGCCGGAACTAAGGCTAACCTGCTGATTTCCTTTTTCTATAATGGCGATGGATCGTGCCGGGTTACTGCTGGCGAGCAGACCCGTAAGGCGTAGTTTCAGGCTGGAAACCGGCACCTGATTGAGGTGGGTTGCATCCGTTGGCGCGGGGTTGTTTTTTGCCGCCAGACCAAACAGGGTAAATACGGGCCGTTCGGTTTTTAATTCCGACTCCGCCATTGGAGAAGCGGTTAATGGCAGGGCGGAAATATCCTCAGGACTCACAGGGAATACCACGCGCCAGGTTAATTTCGCCAGCTGGGGGATAGCGGTTATTAATATGATGAGCGTCACAATTTGTGGTAATAATTTAATTATCCCTTTATTTATATTTGTTAACCCCATCACAGAAACTGGCATTTTAATTCCTTTGCTAATTTATTTTTCTGCACGTTGGCGTAATACCCTACCGAAACAGGTAGGTGATTATTGGCTTTTGAATTATTTATTGCCGGAGAGTGGCGATAAGCGTGGCGAATCATAATCAGTTTGCGGTTTCGGGTCGTCATTCCCTTTATTGATTTACTCCCCCGGCTTCCTACGCCCCCCTCTCATTTGTGGGGGATGATTGCGCCCCGGAAAGCAAAAATATCTAATTAGCGCGCTGTAAAGATATTCATCCTTTCTTACCTTTTATAATTTAATAAGCATATTAGGGACTATCGAATGCTCAGATATACCTGTCATGCCCTATTTCTTGGATCGTTAGTATTATTGAGTGGCTGTGATAACAGCTCTTCCTCTTCACCCTCTGGCTCACCGGGTTCACCAGGCAATCCTGGCAACCCAGGCACGCCCGGTACGCCCGACCCGCAGGATGTGGTCGTCCGCTTACCGGACGTTGCCGTCCCTGGCGAAGCGGCGCAGGCTTCCGCCAACCAGGCTGTCATTCACCTTGTCGATATCGCCGGCATCACCAGCAGCACGCCGGCCGACTATGCGACTAAAAACCTCTATCTATGGAATAACGAAACCTGTGATGCGCTGAGCGCGCCGGTGGCGGACTGGAATGATGTCAGCACTACGCCGACCGGCAGCGACAAATATGGCCCTTACTGGGTGATCCCGCTGACTAAAGAGAGCGGATGTATCAACGTTATCGTCCGCGATGGCACCAATAAGCTTATCGACAGCGACCTGCGCGTCTCTTTTGGCGATTTCACCGATCGCACGGTATCGGTCATCGCTGGCAACAGCGCGGTCTATGACTCCCGCGCCGACGCCTTCCGCGCCGCCTTTGGCGTGGCGCTGGCCGATGCGCACTGGGTCGATAAAACCACCCTGCTGTGGCCGGGCGGCGAAAATAAACCCATTGTGCGCCTCTATTACAGCCACAGCAGTAAGGTGGCCGCCGACAGTAACGGCGAATTTACCGATAAATATGTCAAGCTGACCCCCACTACTGTCAGCCAGCAGGTGAGCATGCGCTTCCCGCATCTCGCCAGCTATCCTGCCTTTAAGCTGCCGGATGATGTCAACGTCGATGAATTGCTGCAGGGCGAGACGGTGGCGATATCCGCCGAAAGCGACGGGATCCTTAGCTCCGCCACCCAGGTGCAGACCGCCGGCGTGCTGGACGATACCTATGCCGCTGCCGCCGAGGCGCTGAGCTATGGCGCCCAGCTAACTGATAGCGGTGTGACCTTCCGCGTCTGGGCGCCCACGGCGCAGCAGGTTGAGCTGGTGGTCTACAGCGCCGACAAGAAGGTGGTGGCCAGCCATCCGATGACCCGCGACAGCGCCTCCGGCGCCTGGTCCTGGCAGGGCGGGAGCGACCTGAAGGGCGCGTTCTACCGCTACGCGATGACCGTCTACCACCCGCAGTCGCGTAAAGTCGAGCAGTACGAAGTGACCGATCCCTACGCCCATAGTTTGTCGACCAACTCGGAGTACAGCCAGGTGGTCGATCTCAACGACAGCGCGCTGAAGCCGGAAGGCTGGGACGGGCTGACGATGCCGCACGCGCAGAAAACCAAAGCCGACCTGGCGAAAATGACGATCCACGAGTCGCATATTCGCGATCTCTCTGCCTGGGATCAAACCGTTCCCGCCGAACTGCGCGGTAAGTATCTGGCGCTCACCGCCCAGGAGAGCAATATGGTCCAGCATCTGAAACAGCTGTCGGCCTCGGGAGTGACCCATATTGAGCTGCTGCCGGTCTTCGATCTGGCGACGGTCAATGAGTTCAGCGACAAAGTCGCCGATATTCAGCAGCCGTTCAGTCGCCTGTGCGAGATCAACAGCGCGGTGAAGAGCAGCGAGTTCGCGGGCTATTGCGACAGCGGTTCGACGGTCGAAGAGGTGCTGACCCAGCTGAAGCAGAACGACAGCAAGGATAACCCGCAGGTGCAGGCGTTGAATACGCTGGTGGCGCAGACCGACTCCTATAACTGGGGCTACGATCCGTTCCACTACACGGTGCCGGAAGGATCCTACGCCACCGATCCGGAAGGCACGGCGCGCATTAAAGAGTTCCGCACCATGATTCAGGCGATCAAGCAGGATCTGGGAATGAACGTCATCATGGACGTGGTGTATAACCACACCAACGCCGCCGGCCCGACCGACCGCACCTCGGTGCTGGATAAGATCGTCCCCTGGTACTATCAGCGCCTGAATGAAACCACCGGCAGCGTGGAATCGGCCACCTGTTGCTCCGACTCGGCGCCAGAGCACCGGATGTTCGCCAAGCTTATCGCCGATTCACTGGCGGTATGGACCACCGATTATAAGATCGATGGCTTCCGCTTCGACCTGATGGGCTATCATCCGAAAGCGCAGATCCTCTCGGCCTGGGAGCGCATTAAAGCGCTGAACCCGGACATTTATTTCTTTGGTGAAGGTTGGGATTCCAACCAGAGCGATCGCTTTGAAATTGCCTCGCAAATCAATCTGAAAGGCACCGGGATCGGCACGTTCTCCGATCGTCTGCGCGACGCCGTGCGCGGTGGCGGGCCGTTCGATTCCGGCGATGCATTGCGCCAGAATCAGGGGGTGGGCAGCGGCGCCGGCGTTCAGCCAAATGAGCTGACCAGCATGACCGACGATCAGGCGCGCCACCTCGCCGATCTGACCCGTCTGGGCATGGCCGGTAACCTCGCGGACTTCGTGCTGATCGACAAAGACGGCGCGGTGAAGAAAGGCAGCGAGATTGACTATAACGGCGCGCCTGGCGGCTATGCGGCTGACCCGACGGAAGTCGTGAATTATGTGTCAAAACACGACAACCAAACGCTGTGGGACATGATCAGCTATAAAGCTGCTCAGGAGGCGGATCTCGATACCCGCGTCCGGATGCAGGCGGTGTCGCTGGCGACGGTGATGCTCGGCCAGGGGATCGCCTTTGACCAGCAGGGCTCGGAGCTGCTGCGCTCTAAATCTTTTACCCGCGATTCGTATGATTCCGGTGACTGGTTTAACCGCGTGGATTACTCCCTGCAGGACAACAACTACAACGTGGGTATGCCGCGCAGCAGCGATGATGGCAGCAACTATGACATCATCGCCCGGGTGAAAGACGCGGTGGCGACCCCGGGTGAAACGGAGCTCAAGCAGATGACCGCGTTTTATCAGGAGCTGACCGCGCTGCGTAAATCGTCTCCGCTGTTTACCCTCGGTGACGGCGCGACGGTGATGAAGCGCGTGGACTTCCGCAACACCGGCGCCGATCAGCAGACGGGTCTGCTGGTGATGACCATCGATGATGGGATGCAGGCTGGCGCCAGTCTGGACAGCCGTGTCGACGGCATCGTGGTGGGGATCAACGCCGCACCGGAAAGCCGGACGCTGCAGGACTTCGTCGGCACATCGCTGCAGCTGAGCGCCATCCAGCAGGCGGCAGGCGACCGTTCGCTGGCGAGCGGCGTGCAGGTTGCCGCTGACGGCTCGGTCACGCTGCCGGCCTGGTCGGTAGCGGTTCTCGAGCTGCCACAGGGGGAATCGCAGGGCGCTGGCCTGCCGGTGAGCAGTAAATAACATAACGTGGGGCGCCCGTAAGGGCGCCTCTGGCTGATGACAAACCTGTTTCGTTATTGTGCTCGCCTTTCTGCCGGGTGGCGGCTTACGCCTTACCCGGCCTACGAAAGACTGCAATATCAAACAGTTATGCGGTTATCTGTCGGCCCGCACTAGCGTAGCGCCGCCGGGCAATCTCTGAAGAATGCACTTTGTCAGCAGTCTGGGGCGCCCGTAAGGGCGCCTTCTCTGCACCGTGAGGGAACAGGAGACGGTTGTGATTGTTCGTGATGATAGTGAAAGAGGCATCCCGCCTCTGGTGGCGCATCAGCCGCCGTCCGCGCAGGCAGACGCGCCGGTGAGCCGCGGTCGGATGGTGCAGATCCCCGGCTGGATTATCCCGCTGTACGCCGGATTATTTATCGCGCTCGGCTGGTTTGGCGGCGAGCAGTGGCGCCATCCGTCACCGCCGCAAACGCTGCCTCTGCCGGTGGCTCATGCGGCGCTTTTGCCGTTAACCGCCGCCGGGGAGACCGCGCCAAAAAAACCGCCGTCGGCGGTAAAACCCAGCGCGCCAGCGGCGCCGGTAGTGGACAGCGATACGCTGCCGCCCCTGCGCTACAGCGCCCATGTCTACGCCTCGCTACCGGAAAAGCGCAGCATTGTGTTAAACGGCAAAGCGTGGTCGGAGGGTGATTCCCCGCTGCCCAATCTGGTGGTGGAGCAGATCCAGCAGGATGTGACGATCTTTAGCTTCAACGGCACAACATTTACCCTGGCGGCGCTGGATGACTGGCCCGGCGGGAAAATTGACGAGGAGCCGAAAGGGGAATAAGGGCTACGCGCAATAAAATGCGCGTTGAGAATATTTTGTTTAGTCGCTGCGCAAGCTGGCAATAAAGGGAGCGAGCTGGCGATTAAATTGACTACACTGTGTGGCTTCCGGAGTGCTGTCCTGCAAAAGTTGTTGATAAAGCCGGTCGCTATTTTGGCTTAACGTCGCCACGTCAATATTTCCCCACCCGCGCGCTTTGCCGACATTCACCGCTGCCCGATATATCGTTTCATCGCCGGGCAGATCGCTACGATTACATTTATTCTTGAGATAGCGCGTCCCGGCTGCTACCGACGAGAGCTGCTCCAGCTGCGCCTGGCTGCTGATGGCCGGGCTGAGCGTTGAGGCGGGTTTCTGTTGGCAGCCAGAGAGCACGGCGACCACGCAAAGCGAAAATATAAGCGGAATGCGCATAGTAAAGTAATCAAAATAATGAATCACTGGCCGCTAGTTTAACAAAGATTTTCCTAGTGTCATCATAAAATATTATTCTGCATAAATGTTAACAGGCTCTCATTTTTATTGGCAGAAACTCGATTAATTCCCTTTACTTCTCTCAATAATAAATGTTGTCGTCCGGGAAATATATTTTCGGTGTGAGGCGATGCCGCCGCATTTGGCATCAGGGCGAGCGTCATTTTTTATGTTATTAAAAAACATACTCTTTCCCATCTTGTTACGTGCGCAGGAGGTAAAATGCTGGTTAAGAATGTCGCATTTTAGTGCTATCCTGTATGCCCTGAACATTACGTGCTATGTTCTGACCATTTCTGCTGATGATGCGTTTAACATAATGATTTTATGGTGAATTCTTATTGTTAATATCATGTAAAACGAAGCAAACCAACCTCATGAAAGGCTGGCGGCATGTCCTGCCTGCCAGCAGGTTGTCGTCCGAAGGATAAGCAGCCTGGACGTTAATTTGAGAGATTTCTTCTTCCTCTGTGCAGGGGAAGTATTGAGAATCAGGCCCTTGCGCCTGAACGTTGCGGAGAAAAAGCATGGCGGGAGATGACCGCGAGCCTATCGGACGTAAGGGGAGACCCTCACGTCCGACAAAACAAAAAGTTACCCGTCGCCGGGTCCGGGAAGAGGACTACGACGATGAGTATGATGACGATGATTATGAGGATGAGAAACCGGTGCCGAGAAAAGGAAAAGGCAACGGTGGCAAACCTCGTCGTAAGCGCCGCTGGCTGTGGCTGCTGGTCAAGCTGGGGATTGTCTTCGCGGTGCTGATTGCCGCCTATGGCGTCTACCTCGATCAGAAAATCCGCAGCCGCATTGACGGTAAAGTCTGGGAGCTGCCGGCCGCGGTTTATGGCCGGATGGTGAACCTTGAGCCGGACATGCAGATCAGCAAAAACGAGATGGTGCGTCTGCTGAACGCCACCCAGTATCGTCAGGTCAGCGCGATGACGCGCCCGGGCGAATACACCGTGCAGGCCAACAGCATCGAGATGATCCGTCGTCCGTTCGATTTCCCGGACAGTAAAGAAGGGCAGGTGCGCGCGCGTCTGACCTTCGATGGCGACCATCTGGAGACCATCGAGAATATGGATAATAACCGCCAGTTCGGTTTCTTCCGTCTCGATCCGCGTCTTATTACCATGCTGCAGTCGCCGAACGGTGAGCAGCGCCTGTTCGTGAAGCGCAGTGGCTTCCCGGATCTGCTGGTGGATACGCTGCTGGCGACCGAAGACCGCCACTTCTACGAGCACGATGGTATCAGCCTGTATTCCATCGGCCGCGCGGTGCTGGCGAACCTGACGGCAGGTCGTACGGTGCAGGGGGCGAGTACCCTGACCCAGCAGCTGGTGAAAAACCTGTTCCTCTCCAGCGAGCGCTCCTACTGGCGTAAAGCCAACGAAGCGTATATGGCGCTGATCGTCGATGCCCGTTACAGCAAGGATCGCATCCTTGAGCTGTATATGAACGAGGTGTACCTCGGCCAGAGCGGCGATAATGAAATTCGCGGCTTCCCGCTGGCCAGCCTGTACTACTTTGGCCGTCCGGTGGAAGAGCTGAGCCTCGATCAGCAGGCGCTGCTGGTGGGGATGGTGAAAGGGGCGTCGGTGTATAACCCGTGGCGCAACCCGAAACTGGCCCTTGAGCGACGCAATCTGGTGCTGCGTCTGCTGCAGCAGCAGCAGGTTATCGACCAGGAGCTGTACGATATGCTGAGCGCGCGTCCGCTGGGCGTGCAGCCGCGCGGCGGGGTGATTTCACCGCAGCCGGCCTTTATGCAGATGGTTCGTCAGGAGCTGCAGGCGAAGCTGGGCGATAAAGTGAAAGATCTCTCCGGCGTGAAGATCTTCACCACCTTCGACTCGGTGGCGCAGGATGCGGCGGAAAAAGCGGCTACTGAAGGGATCCCGGTACTGAAGAAACAGCGCAAGCTGGCAGACCTGGAAACCGCCATGGTGGTGGTGGACCGCTTTACCGGTGAAGTGCGGGCGATGGTCGGCGGCGCGGAGCCGCAGTTCGCCGGCTACAACCGCGCGATGCAGGCCCGCCGGTCGATTGGTTCTCTGGCCAAGCCGGCGACCTATCTGACCGCGCTGAGCCAGCCGAACCAGTATCGCCTGAACACCTGGATCGCCGATGCGCCGGTGACCATTCGCCTGTCCAACGGCCAGACGTGGTCCCCGCAGAACGACGATCGTCGCTTCAGCGGCCAGGTGATGCTGGTGGATGCCTTGACCCGCTCGATGAACGTCCCGACGGTTAACCTCGGGATGGCGCTGGGCTTGCCGGCGGTCGTCGATACCTGGACTAAACTGGGGGCGCCGAAGAATCAGCTCAACGCGGTGCCGGCGATGCTGCTGGGTGCGCTGAACCTGACGCCGATTGAAGTGGCGCAGGCCTTCCAGACGATTGCCAGCGGCGGCAACCGTGCGCCGCTGTCCGCCCTGCGGTCAGTGATTGCGGAAGATGGCACGGTGCTTTACCAGAGCTACCCGCAGGCGGAACGCGCCGTGCCTGCCCAGGCGGCCTACATGACGCTGTGGACCATGCAGCAGGTGGTGCAGCGCGGCACGGGGCGTCAGCTGGGCGCGAAGTATCCGGGCCTGCATCTGGCGGGGAAAACCGGGACCACCAACAATAACGTCGATACCTGGTTCGCCGGCATCGACGGTAGCCAGGTGACCATCACCTGGGTGGGCCGCGACAACAACCAGCCGACCAAACTGTACGGCGCCAGCGGCGCGATGTCGATTTACCAGCGCTATCTGGCGAACCAGACGCCGACGCCGCTGGCGTTGACGGCGCCGGAAGACGTGGTCGACATGGGCGTGGACAGCAACGGCAACCTCGTCTGCAGCGGTGGCGTCCGTTCGCTGCCGGTCTGGACGACGCAGCCGGATGCGCTGTGCCGCCAGGGCGAGATGATGCAGCAGCAGCAGTTGCAGCAGCAGGAAGCGAACAACCCGTTTAATCAGTCCGGGCAACAGCAGCCGCAGCAGCAACAGCAACAGCAACAGCAGCAACAGCCGAAGCAGCAGGAGAAGAGCGACGGCGTCGCGGGCTGGATCAAGGATATGTTCGGCAGTAACTGATTTTGGCCGCACAACCCGACCCCTTAATACGAAAGTATTAAGGGGTTTTTTTATACCTGTAAAAAAGTTAACGCCTCTTTAACTCCATAATAACTATCTGGTTATTAATTCGGCCTTCGGTCTCGCCAGGCTGGCATATCGCTTGCCTTGCCTTCGGCGTTTCGCCTATTATATCGCCCGTCATAATAATAATTATCGTTTACGTTATCATTCACTTTCATCAGAGATATACCCATGGCGCGTCCAAAAACTGCTCAGCCAAATCACTCGCTGCGTAAAATCGCAGTCGTAGTAGCCACGGCGGTTAGCGGCATGTCTGTCTATGCACAGGCTGCGGAACAACCGAAACAAGAAGAGACTATCACCGTCGTTGCGGCACCGGCCGCCCAGGAAAGCGCCTGGGGACCGGCGCCGACCATCGCGGCAAAACGCTCTGCCACGGCGACGAAAACCGATACCCCGATCGAAAAAACGCCGCAGTCTGTCTCGGTGGTCACGCGCCAGGAGATGGAGATGCGCCAGCCGACCACGGTAAAAGAGGCGCTCTCCTATACGCCGAGCGTCTTCTCCACCCGCGGTAGCTCGACCACCTATGATGTGGTCACCATCCGCGGTTTCACTACCTCGACGACCGTCAATACCAACCAGTATCTGGACGGCATGAAGCTGCAGGGAAATAACTACTCTGAAGTCTCCATGGACCCGTATTTCCTCGAGCGCGTGGAAGTGATGCGCGGGCCAACCTCGGTGCTGTACGGCAACAGCAACCCGGGCGGTATCGTCAGCATGGTCAGCAAACGCCCGACCACTGAGCCGCTGAAAGAAGTGCAGTTCAAGATGGGCACCGACAACCTGTGGCAGACCGGGTTTGACTTCAGCGACGCCATTGATGATGCCGGCGTCTGGTCCTATCGCCTGACCGGCCTGGGCCGCAGCCAGGATACCCAGCAGCAGATGGCGAAGTCTACACGCTATGCGGTGGCGCCGTCCTTTAGCTGGCGCCCGGACGATAAAACCGACTTCACCTTCCTGAGCAACTTCCAGAATGACCCGGATGCGGGCTACTACGGCTGGCTGCCGCGCGAAGGCACCGTGGTGCCGTATTACGATGCCAACGGGAAGGCGCACAAGCTGCCGACCGATTTCAACGAAGGCGAGGCGGATAATAAGATCTCGCGCCGCCAGAAGATGGTGGGTTATAGCTTCTCCCATCAGTTTGATGACACCTTTACCGTGCGGCAGAACCTGCGCTATGCCGAAGTCGATACCTTGTATCGCTCGGTGTACGGGAATGGCTATGTCGCCCCGGGCTACATGAATCGCGCCTATGTGCGTTCTGATGAGCACCTGAACACCTTTACCGTCGATACCCAGCTGCAGTCTGCTTTCGCCACCGGCGCGGTCAGCCATACGCTGCTGACCGGCGTGGATTACTCACGAATGCGCAACGATGTGGATGCCGACTACGGGACGGCGGATCCTATCAGCATGAGCAACCCGCAATACGGCAACCCGAATATTCAGGTCACTTTCCCGTACGCGGTCCTCAACCGAATGGAGCAGACGGGCCTGTACGCGCAGGATCAGATGGAGTGGGATAAGTGGGTCATGACCCTGGGCGGCCGTTACGATTACGCCACCACCTCAACGTTAACTCGCTCCAGTAACAGCCTGGCGGAGAATCACGACCAGCAGTTCACCTGGCGCGGCGGTGTCAATTACCTGTTTGATAACGGCATCTCTCCGTACTTCAGCTACAGCGAATCCTTCGAGCCGGTATCGGGCTCCGGGCTTAACGGCCAGCCGTTCGATCCGTCGCGTGGCAAGCAGTATGAAGCTGGCGTGAAATATGTGCCGAAAGATATGCCAGTGGTGGTCACCGCCGCGGTCTATCAGCTGACCAAAGATAAGAACCTGACGGCGGATCCGGCTAACCAGGCGTTCAGCATCCAGACCGGCGAGATCCGCTCCCGCGGCCTTGAGCTGGAGGCGAAAGCGGCGGTGAACGCCAATATCAACGTCACCGCGGCCTACAGCTATACCGATGCGGAATACACTCACGATACGGTGTTCAACGGCAAGCGTCCGGCGGAAGTGCCGCGTAACATGGCGTCGCTGTGGGCGGATTACACCTTCCACGAAACCGCGCTCAGCGGTTTGACGGTCGGCGCCGGGGCGCGCTATATCGGTTCTACGGTCAGCTATTACAAAACTGACACCAGCACCGGTAACAAAAATGATGCCTTCAATGTGGCCGGTTATGCGCTGATGGATGCGACGGTCAAATACGATCTGGCGCGCTTTGGCCTGCCGGGCTCTTCGGTCGGCGTCAACGTCAACAACCTGTTTGACCGCGAATATGTCTCCAGCTGCTATAGCGAATACGCCTGCTACTGGGGTGCGGGACGTCAGGTTGTCGCGACCGCAACCTTCCGCTTCTAACTACTCACGGGCGCGGTTCGCCGCGCCCAACATCAGGTTGTTGCTATGCTGGAACAGACTCCGCACTCTGAGACCACCTTTGCGTTAAATGGCGTGACCTTTCGCGTACCAGGTCGCACGCTGCTTCACCCCCTTTCGTTAACCTTCCCGGCAGGAAAAGTGACTGGCCTGATAGGCCATAACGGTTCCGGCAAATCCACATTACTGAAAATGCTCGGCCGCCATCAGCCGCCTTCCGCGGGCGAGGTGCTGCTGGACGGCCAGCCGCTGGAGAGCTGGAGTAGCAAGGCGTTTGCCCGCAAAGTGGCCTATCTGCCGCAGCAGCTGCCGGCGGCGGAAGGGATGACAGTTCGCGAGCTGGTGGCGATAGGTCGCTACCCGTGGCATGGCGCGCTGGGGCGCTTCGGCGCGGCGGATCGGGAAAAGGTGGAAGAGGCGATCGCGCTGGTGGGGCTGAAGCCTTTGGCGCAGCGGCTGGTGGACAGTCTCTCCGGCGGCGAGCGTCAGCGGGCGTGGATCGCCATGCTGGTGGCGCAGGATAGCCGCTGTCTGCTGCTTGATGAACCGACCTCGGCGCTGGATATCGCCCATCAGGTCGATGTCCTGGCGCTGGTGCATCGTCTCAGCCAGCAGCGTGGCCTGACGGTGATCGCGGTCCTGCATGATATCAATATGGCTGCCCGCTACTGCGATTATCTGGTCGCGCTGCGCGGTGGGGAAATGATCGCCCAGGGGACGCCAGCAGAACTGATGCGCAGCGACACGCTGGAACAAATCTACGGCATCCCGATGGGGATCCTGCCGCACCCGGCGGGCGCGGCGCCGGTAAGTTTTGTCTATTGATGATGAACCCAACTCTGATAACCCGACGCCGCCTGCTGACCGCGATGGCGCTCTCGCCGCTGCTGTGGCAGATGCGCGGCGCGCAGGCGGCGAACATTGACCCGCAGCGCGTCGTCGCGCTGGAGTGGCTGCCGGCCGAACTGCTGCTGGCGCTTGGCGTCACGCCCTACGGCGTGGCCGACATTCCCAACTATCGCCTGTGGGTGAACGAACCCGCGCTGCCCGCGTCGGTAATCGATGTCGGCCTGCGCACCGAACCCAATCTTGAGCTGCTGACGCAGATGAAACCGTCGTTTATCGTCTGGTCGGCAGGCTATGGCCCGTCGCCAGAAAAGCTGGCGCGTATCGCGCCTGGCCGTGGTTTCACCTTCAGCGACGGCAAACGGCCGCTGGCGATGGCCCAGCGTTCGCTACTGGAAATGGCCGACCTGCTGGGTAAACAACAGCAGGCGAAGCGCCATCTGGCGGAGTTCGACGCGCTGATGGAGAACCTGCGTCCGCGATTTGCCCGGCGTGGCGATCGCCCACTGCTGATGATTTCGCTGCTCGATGCCCGCCACGTGCTGGTATTTGGTGAGAACTGCCTGTTCCAGGAGGTGCTTGACCGCTTTGGCATTCAAAACGCCTGGCGCGGCGAAGCGGCATTCTGGGGCAGCGTCACCGTCGGTATTGACCGGCTGGCGGCATTTAACGAGGCCGATGTGATCTGTTTCGATCATGGCAACGATCGGGAGATGGCCCAGCTGTTGGCGACCCCGCTGTGGCAGGCGATGCCGTTCGTGCGCGCGGGGCGTTTCCAGCGGGTTCCGGCGGTGTGGTTCTATGGCGCGACGCTGTCGGCGATGCATTTCGCCCGCGTGCTGGCCGATGCGCAGGGGAGGGCGGCGGTATGAACGCGCGTCTCTCGCCGTTAGCCATTCTCCTGCTGACCGGGCTGCTGGTTGCCGCTTTCGCGCTGAGCATCGTCAACCTCAATGTCGCTTTACCTTACGCGCAATGGCGTCAGGCGCTGTGGCAGCCGGATATCGATAATATCGCCCAGATGCTGTTCCATTACAGCCTGCTGCCGAGGCTGGCGATATCGCTGCTGGTCGGCGCCGGGCTGGGGCTGGTCGGCGTGCTGTTCCAGCAGGTGCTGCGTAACCCGCTGGCGGAGCCAACCACGCTCGGCGTCGCCACCGGCGCACAGCTGGGAATGACGGTGACGACGCTATGGGCCATCCCTGGCGTGCTGGCCTCGCAGTTTGCGGCGCTGGCTGGGGCTTGTCTGGTGGGGGCGCTGGTGTTTGGCGTCTCGTGGGGCAAACGTCTGTCGCCGGTGACGCTGATCCTGGCCGGCCTGGTAGTGAGTCTCTATTGCGGCGCGGTCAATCAGCTGATGGTGATTTTCCATCACGATCAGCTGCAAAGCATGTTCCTGTGGAGTACCGGCACCCTGACGCAGACCGACTGGAGCGTGGTGCAACGCCTGTGGCCGCAGCTGCTCGGCGGCGCGATGTTGACGCTGTTATTGCTACGCCCGTTAACCCTGATGGGACTCGATGATGGCGTGGCGCGCAACCTTGGGCTGGCGCTGTCTCTGGCGCGGCTTGGCGTGCTGACGCTGGCGATTGTCATCAGCGCGCTGCTGGTTAACGCGGTCGGCATTATCGGCTTTATCGGTCTGTTCGCGCCGCTGCTGGCGAAAATGCTCGGCGCCCGCCGCCTGCTGCCGCGATTGCTGCTGGCGGCGCTAATTGGCGCGTTGATCCTGTGGCTTTCCGATCAAATTATTCTCTGGCTCAGCCGGGTCTGGCGGGAAGTCTCGACCGGGTCAGTCACCGCGCTGATTGGCGCGCCTTTATTGCTGTGGCTGCTGCCGCGGCTGCGCAGCATCAGCGCCCCGGTGATGAATGGCGGCGATAAAGCGTTGATCGAGCGCCGCCACGTGCCGTGGTTCGCGCTGGGCGGCTTAGCGCTGCTGCTGTTGGCGATAACCGCCGCGCTGACCTTTGGTCGCGATGCCCATGGCTGGCAGTGGGCCAGCGGCGATCTGCTGGCGCAACTGATGCCCTGGCGCTGGCCACGTGTGCTCTCGGCGCTGTTCGCCGGGGTGATGCTGGCGGTCGCGGGCTGCATCATTCAACGCCTGACCGGCAACCCGATGGCCAGCCCGGAAGTACTGGGCATCAGCTCTGGCGCGGCGTTCGGTGTGGTATTGATGCTGTTCTTCGTGCCGGGCAACGCCTTTGTCTGGCTGCTGCCTGCCGGCAGCCTTGGCGCGGCGGCAACGCTGCTGGTTATTCTGATCGCCGCCGGGCGCGGCGGTTTCTCGCCGCACCGGATGCTGCTGGCGGGGATGGCGCTGAGTACCGCCTTCACCATGCTGTTGATGATGCTGCAGGCCAGCGGCGATCCGCGCATGGCGCAGATCCTGACGTGGATGTCCGGTTCGACCTATAGCGCGACGCCGGAGATGGCGCTGCGTAGTGGCGTGGTGATGCTGGCGCTGCTGGCGCTGGCGCCGCTCTGCCGCCGCTGGCTGACCATTTTGCCGCTGGGCGGCGAGGCGGCGCGGGCGGTGGGGATGGCGCTGACGCCATCGCGTATCGGGTTGCTGCTGCTGGCGGCGAGCCTGACGGCGACGGCGACGCTCACCATTGGGCCGTTAAGTTTCGTTGGCCTGATGGCGCCGCATATTGCGAGGATGCTGGGATTCCGCCGGACGATGCCGCATATGGTGATTTCCGGGTTGACGGGCGGGATGCTGCTGGTCTTTGCCGACTGGTGCGGGCGGATGATTATGTTCCCCTACCAGATCCCGGCGGGGCTGTTGTCGACGTTTATCGGCGCGCCGTACTTTATCTATTTGCTGAGAAAGCAGAGCCGCTAACGATCCTGGATGGCCTCAATATCCCCGGTGGCGCTAGCGCTTACCGGGGCTACAGCGCTGTGCGATTTGGTAGCCCGGACAAGGCGCAGCGCGCCGCCTCCGGGAAAATCCCTGCGCCACCAGGCCTTCAAGTACCTTACAGTTTGGCAAACACCCGACGGGCGGCGTCGATGGTGTTGTTAATGTCCTCTTCACTGTGAGCGATGGACATAAAGCCGGCTTCAAATGCCGACGGCGCCAGGTACACGCCTTCCTCCAGCATCAGGTGGAAGAAGCGCTTGAAGCGTTCGACATCGCACTTCACCACGTCCTGATAGCAGGTGACGGTTTCGGCATCGGTAAAGAAGATGCCGAACATGCCGCCGACGTTATTGACCACCAGCGGGATCCCGGTTTCGCGCGCCGCGTTCAGCAGGCCATCCGCCAGCTGGTTGGTCAGGTCGGTCAGGGTTTCATGCACACCCGGCTGCGCCACTTCGCTTAAGCAGGCGAAGCCAGCGGCCATGGCGATCGGGTTACCGGAGAGCGTACCAGCCTGGTACACCGGGCCGGTCGGCGCCAGCGCGTCCATCACTTCGCGGCGGCCGCCGAAGGCGCCCACCGGCATCCCGCCGCCGATGATTTTCCCGAGACAGGTCAGATCCGGCTCCACGCCGTAATAAGCCTGGGCGCCCGCCAGCGCCACGCGGAAGCCGGTCATCACTTCGTCGATGATCAGCAGGGCGCCAAATTCGTCGCACAACGCGCGCAGGCCCGGCAGGAACTCCGGCTGCGGCGGAATGCAGTTCATATTCCCGGCGACCGGCTCGACGATGATGCAGGCGATATCCTGCGGATATTGCTCGAACGCCGCGCGTACCGAGGCGAGGTCGTTATAGGTGCAGGTCAGGGTATGTTTCGCGAAATCGGCTGGCACGCCCGGCGAGTTTGGCTGGCCGAGGGTCAGCGCGCCGGAACCGGCTTTCACCAGCAGACAGTCGGCATGGCCGTGATAGCAGCCTTCGAACTTAATGATCTTATCGCGGCCGGTGAAGCCGCGGGCCAGGCGAATGGCGCTCATGGTCGCTTCGGTGCCGGAGTTCACCATCCGCACCATATCCATGGTCGGGACCAGCTCGGTCACCAGCGCCGCCATTTTCACTTCCATTTCGGTCGGCGCGCCAAAGCTCAGGCCGCGGGACGCCGCTTCGATCACCGCATTGCGGATAGCCGGGTGGTTGTGGCCCAGCACCATCGGACCCCAGGAGCCCACATAATCGATATAGGCCTTCCCGTCCACGTCATAAAGATAGGCGCCATCCGCGCGTTCGATAAACAGCGGCGTGCCGCCGACGCCGGTGAAGGCGCGCACCGGCGAGTTAACGCCGCCGGGGATCAGTTCGCGCGCAGCATGGTATAGATTTTCAGATTTGCTCATGGCCAGGGTCCTGGTTCGTGAAAAATGTTTTATCGGCTATTCTAAGTTATTCCAGGATGGTTATGAAAGTTTTGCCCAATTGAAACAATGTGCCGCAAGGGCATTTTTTTGACGACGCAGCGCGCCGGGACGGCTAAAATGCCTCTCTCTTCATTTGTATTACCAATAATTGATAATGGCATGAAAGCAGAAACTCCCTCTTTTGAAGCACATCAGTTCGTGCGGGTACGTCGCGGCGATGCGGTACGCCGTTTGATTCAGCGCGATAAAACGCCGCTGGCGGTCCTGTTGATGGCGGCGGTGGTTGGCACGCTGGCCGGTCTGGTGGGCGTGGCGTTTGAAAAGAGCGTGAACTGGGTGCAGAACCAGCGGATCGGCGCGCTGGCGCAGGTGGCCGATCATTGGTATCTGGTCTGGCCGCTGGCGTTTATCTTGTCGGCGCTGCTGGCAATGGTCGGTTATTTTCTCGTGCGCCGCTTTGCGCCGGAGGCGGGCGGCTCCGGGATCCCGGAAATCGAAGGGGCGCTGGAGGAGCTGCGGCCGGTGCGCTGGTGGCGCGTGCTGCCGGTGAAATTCATCGGCGGCATGGGGACCCTGGGCGCCGGAATGGTGCTGGGACGCGAAGGGCCGATGGTGCAGCTTGGCGGCAACATTGGACGCATGGTGCTGGATATCTTCCGCATGCGCAGTCCGGAGGCGCGGCACACGCTGCTGGCGACCGGTGCGGCGTCGGGGCTCTCGGCGGCCTTTAATGCGCCGCTGGCCGGTATTCTGTTTATCATCGAAGAGATGCGCCCGCAGTTTCGCTACAACCTGATCTCCATTAAAGCGGTATTTACCGGCGTGATCATGTCGAGCATTGTGTTTCGTATTTTCAATGGCGAAGCGGCGATCATTGAGGTAGGCAAGCTGAGCAACGCCCCGGTGAATACCCTGTGGCTGTATCTGGTGCTGGGCATGCTCTTTGGTTGCTTTGGTCCGCTGTTTAACTTCCTGGTGCTGCGCACCCAGGATATCTTCCAGCGCATCCACGGTGGCAATATCAAAAAATGGGTATTGATGGGCGGGGTCATCGGCGGGATCTGCGGCCTGCTGGGGCTGATGCAGCCCTCCGCGGTGGGCGGTGGCTTTAACCTGATCCCCATCGCCGCCGCCGGTAATTTCTCCGTCGGTTTGCTGCTGTTTATCTTTATTGCCCGCGTGGTGACCACGCTGATCTGCTTCTCTTCCGGCGCGCCGGGGGGGATCTTCGCGCCGATGCTGGCGCTGGGCACCTTGCTGGGCACGGCGTTCGGCATGGCGGCTATTCCGCTGTTTCCGGCCTACCATCTCGATGCCGGCACCTTCGCCATCGCCGGGATGGGGGCGCTGCTGGCCGCCTCGGTGCGCGCGCCGCTCACCGGGATTGTGCTGGTGCTGGAGATGACGGATAACTATCAGCTCATTTTGCCAATGATTATTACCTGCCTTGGCGCAACACTACTGGCGCAATTCCTCGGCGGTAAGCCTTTGTATTCGACCATTCTGCAACGTACTCTGGCGAAGCAGGAGGCCGAGCAGGCGGCAAAAGCGCAGCAGGCACCGCGGGAGAATACTTGAACGATTTACCAGGGTATTAGATAATGGCTCAAAAGGTCCGGTTATTCTTTAACCGGCCGGAAGTATCAATGGGAGCAAAAAATGAGTGATGACGTAGCGTTGCCGCTGGAGTTTACCGAAGCCGCAGCCAACAAAGTAAAACACCTGATTGCGGATGAAGATAATCCGAACCTGAAACTGCGCGTGTATATCACCGGCGGCGGTTGCAGCGGTTTCCAGTATGGCTTCACCTTTGACGATCAGGTGAACGAAGGCGATATGACCATCGAGAAACAGGGCGTCGGCCTGGTGGTTGACCCAATGAGTCTGCAGTATCTGGTCGGCGGCGCCGTCGACTATACCGAGGGTCTGGAAGGTTCGCGTTTCATCGTGACCAACCCGAACGCGAAAAGCACCTGCGGCTGCGGTTCCTCATTCAGCGTTTAAAGCGAGTGCGACCGGGCGCCTTCTCCTCCAGCGAGCGGGAGCCAACGCGAAAAACGGTAACCTTAAGGTTACCGTTTTGCTTTTACTACCGCCCGTTATCGTCCAGGGCAAACGTCGGCAGCTTCAGGTGCCAGCGGATCGCCGCCAGACGGATCACCAGTGTCACCACCATGCCCATCATCGCCGAATTCTCCAGCGGGAGATGAAAGGTGTCGTGCGCTGTAGCGTGGACAATGCCGCCGACAATACAGGCGGTGGCGTAGATCTCGGTGCGCAGAATCATGGGAATTTCGCGCGCCAGCACGTCACGGATAATCCCGCCGCCGACGCCGGTGACCACCCCCATGCAGACCGCCACCAGCGGACCACTGCCGGCGAGAAAGGCTTTATTGACGCCGATGCCGACAAACACCGCCAGACCGACGGCATCAAGAACGGGCAGTATCCATTTCGGCAGCCGACGCGGCTGGCGGACCAGCAGGATGGTCAGCATGCTGGTGACCATCGCCACCACCAGATCGGTGGGATCTTTGACCCAGAATACCGGGCCATTCGCCAGCGCCATGTCGCGGATGGTTCCGCCGCCCACCGCCGTCACCACGCCTAACACCAGCACGCCGAATGGGTCCATGCGTAATTTTCCCGCCAGCAGAACGCCGGAGATCGCGAAGACAGCCGTGCCAATAATATCCAGCCAATAGACAAGCATCGTTGATTCCCACTGAACATCCGGTGTGCCGGATGATTATTTTACCTGGTCAAGCGCCGCACAAAGTTGTTTGGCGGCGAGGATAATACGTGGGCTTGCCCGTTCAAACCAGTCGCTGTGTAACGCAATCAACGAAATGGTGAGCTGATGTTGCCAAAAGCGCTGCGCTTCGGCAATGCGGCTGGCGTCGCCGGTCACCACGATCGCCTGCGGCTGGCGGGCCAGCACCTGTTCGCGGCTCACCTGCGGCCAGGGAACACGGCTGGTGGCAAAGATATTCTCGCCGCCGCACAGCCCCAGCACCTGATCCTGAATCGAACCGGGACCACTGGTGAATAGCGGCGCGGATCCGAACTGCAGGAAGACGCGTTTCTTCGGCGCATTGGCATAGCGCGCTTTCAGCGTATCGTATTCCTGCTGCATCGCCTGCGCCGCCTGCTGCGCTTTTTCCGGCTGCGGGCTCCACTGCGCCAGCTGACGCAGGGTGGCGATGATCTCTTCTATCGTCGAGGTCTGCACCCAGAGGACATGAATACCCAGCGACTGCAGCTGGTTAACCTGGCGTTCGGCATTGCCCCCGCGCCAGGCCAGCACCACGTCTGGCTTTAGCGCCACGATGCGCTCCAGGTTCATCCCCTGCCAGCTGGCAACCTGTTCTATGGTTTTGGCCTGCGGAGGATAATCGGAATAGCTGCTGACGCCGACCGGCGTGATCCCGGCGGCAAAGGCCAGTTCGGTATTGGCGGGGGAGAGGGTGACCACCCGCGGCGCGGCCAGTAGCCACGCCGGGGCGAGTAACAGCAGCGCGGCAAGCGCGAAGGATAGCGACTTAGCCACGTGCCAGGTTCTGTACCAGATTCTCCACCATCAGGGTGGACTGTCTGGCGGCGACCGCAAGGAACTCCTCAAAACTGAGGTGGGACTGCTGATCGGCCACGTCGGAGATGGCGCGAACCACCACGAAGGGAACCTTGAAGTTATGGCAGACGTGAGCGATGGCGGTCGCTTCCATTTCCACGGCGATTGCCTGCGGGAAATTATGGCGGATCTTCGCCAGCGCGACGGAGCCGTTAATGAAGGCATCGCCGCTGACGATCAGGCCGCGAACGGCATTGAGATCTAACGCTTTAATGCAGTCTTCGGCGGCGGCCACCAGCTTATCGTCCGCTTTAAAGCCCGCCGGGCAGCCAGGCAACTGGCCATACTCATAACCGAAGGCGGTGACGTCGGCATCGTGGTAGCGCGCTTCATCGGAGACGACGATATCGCCGACCTTCAGCGTCGGCGCGAGGCCGCCGGCAGAACCGGTATCAATGATCACGTCAGGCTGGCAGCGCTCCAGCAGCAGGGTCGCGCCCGTCGCCGCCGCCACTTTCCCGATACCAGACTTCAGCAGAGCGACGTCAACGCCGTGAAGTTGGCCGGTATAGATTTCGCTCCCGCCAATAGTGATAGTCTGGCGGTTTTCGATTTTGTCGCGCAGGAGGGTAACTTCCTCTTCCATAGCGCCAATAATGCCAATTTTCATAGATTTACTCGCGATGTGTCAGGTTTAGTTGCATAGTCTATCATGCGCTTAAGGGGAAGCGTATTGCTCGCGCGGGAGAGGCTATGGCAAAGATTGATTTTCGCAACAAGATAAACTGGCGTCGACGCTTCCGTTCGCCGCCGCGGGTGGAGACGGAGCGCGACATCCTGCGGATCTTCGAAAGCGATCGGGGGCGGATCGTCAACTCGCCGGCCATCCGCCGCCTACAGCAAAAAACCCAGGTCTTCCCGCTGGAGCGCAACGCGGCGGTCCGTACTCGCCTGACCCACTCGCTGGAGGTGCAGCAGGTGGGGCGCTATATCGCCAAAGAAGTGCTTAGCAGGCTGAAAGAGCAGAAGCTACTGGAAGAGTATGGCCTGGAAGAGCTGACCGGGCCATTCGAGAGCGTGGTTGAAATGGCCTGCCTGATGCACGACATTGGCAACCCGCCGTTTGGCCACTTTGGCGAGGCGGCGATTAACGACTGGTTTCGCCAGCGCCTGGCCCCCGGCGATGCGCTCGGCCAGCCGTTGACCGACGATCGCTGCGAGGTGCAGGCGTTACGCCTGCACGAAGGGGAAACGGCGCTGAATGCGCTGCGGCGTAAAGTGCGCCAGGATCTCTGCAGCTTTGAGGGCAACGCGCAGGGGATTCGTCTGGTCCACACGCTGATGCGGATGAATCTGACCTGGGCGCAGGTGGGCTGCATCCTGAAATATACCCGACCGGCGTGGTGGTTCGAGGCGACGCCAGCCAGTCACAGTTATTTAATGAAGAAGCCTGGCTATTATTTAGCCGAAGAAGAGTATGTCGCGCGCCTGCGTAAAGAACTGGATCTGGCACCTTACAATCGATTCCCATTAACCTGGATTATGGAGGCCGCGGATGACATCTCATATTGCGTCGCGGATCTCGAGGACGCGGTTGAAAAACGTATTTTCAGCGCCGAGCAGCTTTATCAGCATCTTTACGACGCCTGGGGCAACCATGAAAAAGGATCGTTATTCTCTCAGGTAGTGGAAAATGCCTGGGAAAAATCGCGAGCTAATTACCTGCGACAGAGCGCGGAAGATCAGTTTTTTATGTATTTGCGGGTAAACACGCTGAATAAGCTGGTGCCCTACGCGGCGCGCCGATTTATTGATAACCTGCCGGCCATCTTCACTGGCGACTTTAATCATGCGCTGCTTGAGGACGATAGCGATTGCAGCCAGCTGCTGGAACTCTATAAAAATGTAGCGATGAAACAGGTCTTTAGCCATCCGGATGTCGAGCAGCTGGAATTGCAGGGCTACCGGGTGATTAGCGGCCTGCTGGATATCTATCAGCCGCTGCTGAAATTATCTCTGGAGGATTTCAGCGAATTAGTGGCGCAGGAGCGGGTACGGCGGTTACCCATTGCCTCCCGGCTGTATCAGAAACTTTCAACCCGTCACCGGCTGGCCTATGTTGAAGCAGTAAATAAGCTGGTGCGCACGGCGCCCGAATTTGCGCTGATGGAATACTATTATCGCTGCCGTCTGATCCAGGATTATATCAGCGGAATGACGGATTTGTATGCGTGGGATGAATATCGGCGACTGATGGCGGTGGAATAGGCTGGAGTTTTGTAAAGATGGACAATAAATTTTTACTTTTTCCAGAAACTTAATTCCGGAACTTAGCGCTATAAAATGACTCTGATAGTCACGTACACAGCAACTTTCGTTATCTGATATTGAGATTGAAACTGATGAAAAAAACCACGTTAGCAATGAGTGCACTGGCTCTGAGTTTAGGTCTGGCGTTGTCCCCGCTCTCTGCGAGCGCGGCAGAAACGGCATCTTCGGCCACTAATGCACAGCAGATGCCAAGCCTGGCCCCGATGCTGGAGAAGGTGATGCCATCGGTGGTGAGCATTAACGTTGAAGGTAGCACTACTGTTAATACCCCACGGATGCCGCGTAACTTCCAGCAGTTCTTTGGCGATAATTCGCCGTTCTGCCAGGATGGTTCTCCTTTCCAGAGTTCACCGTTTTGCCAGGGCGGTGGACAGGGCGGTCAGCCTGACGGCGGCCAGCAGCAGAAATTCATGGCGCTGGGCTCCGGCGTCATCATTGATGCGGCCAAAGGGTATGTGGTGACCAACAACCACGTTGTGGACAACGCCACCACGATTAAGGTTCAACTGAGCGATGGCCGTAAGTTTGATGCCAAAGTCGTGGGCAAAGATCCGCGCTCCGATATCGCGCTGATTCAGATTCAGGATCCGAAAAACCTGACGGCGATTAAGCTGGCTGATTCTGATGCGCTGCGCGTCGGCGACTACACCGTGGCTATCGGTAACCCGTTTGGTCTGGGCGAAACCGTGACCTCCGGGATTGTCTCCGCGCTGGGCCGTAGCGGCCTGAACGTGGAAAACTACGAAAACTTTATCCAGACCGATGCGGCGATTAACCGCGGGAACTCCGGCGGCGCGCTGGTGAACCTCAACGGCGAGCTGATCGGCATTAACACCGCCATCCTGGCGCCGGACGGCGGCAACATCGGTATCGGTTTTGCTATCCCGAGCAACATGGTGAAAAACCTGACCGAGCAGATGGTGAAATATGGCCAGGTGAAACGCGGTGAGCTGGGCATCATGGGCACCGAACTGAACTCTGAACTGGCGAAAGCGATGAAAGTCGACGCCCAGCGCGGCGCCTTTGTCAGCCAGGTGATGCCAGGTTCGGCAGCCGCCAAAGCGGGCATTAAAGCCGGCGACGTGATCACTACCCTCAACGGCAAGGCGATCAGCAGCTTCGCCGCGCTGCGTGCTCAGGTCGGCACTATGCCTATCGGCAGCAAAGTTGAGCTTGGCCTGCTCCGCGACGGCAAACCGGTCACCGTTACCGTCGAACTGCAGCAGAGCAACCAGACCCAGGTGGATTCCAGCACCATCTTCAACGGGATTGAAGGTGCGGAAATGAGTAACAAGGGTCAGGATAAGGGCGTGGTGGTCAACAATGTGAAAGCCGGCACCCCGGCGGCGCAGATTGGCCTCAAGAAAGGCGATATCATTGTCGGGGCGAATCAGCAGCCGGTGAAAAACATCGCCGATCTGCGGAAAATCTTCGACGCCAAACCGTCCGTGCTGGCGCTGAACATTCAGCGCGGCGACGCCTCTATCTACCTGCTGTTGCAGTAATCGTCAGCGCAAGCGCCACAGCCCCTTCCCTCGCCGAGGGCAGGGGCTTTTTTTTCGTTCTGTGACCACTTCCACAACTCCACATATCTCGCCCCGCCTTCGGGCATATGCACAATGCAGCAGGACGGAGACTCTTTTATGCTGGTGCCCTGCATAGGGGAGGATTACATGGCTGGCTGGCATCTTGATACCAAAATGGCGCAGGATATTGTGGCGCGCACGATGCGCATCATCGATACCAACATCAACGTGATGGATGCCCGCGGGCGGATTATCGGCAGCGGCGATCGGGAAAGAATTGGTGAATTGCACGAAGGCGCGCTGCTGGTGCTTTCTCAGGGGCGGGTGGTGGATATCGACGATGCGGTCGCTCGCCATCTGCACGGAGTGCGTCAGGGGATCAACCTGCCGCTACGCCTCGAAGGTGAAATCGTCGGGGTGATCGGCCTGACCGGCGAGCCGGAGTCGCTGCGGAAATATGGCGAGCTGGTGTGCATGACGGCAGAGATGATGCTGGAGCAGTCGCGGCTGATGCATCTCCTGGCGCAGGACAGCCGCCTGCGCGAAGAGCTGGTGATGAACCTGATTCAGGCGGAAGAGCATACCCCGGCGCTGAACGAATGGGCTCAGCGGTTAGGTATCGATCTCAATCAGCCGCGGGTGGTGGCGATGATTGAGGTGGACAGCGGCCAGCTCGGCGTGGATAGCGCGATGGCGGAACTGCAGCAGTTGCAGAACGCGCTGACCACCCCTGATCGCAATAATCTGGTGGCCATTGTGTCACTCACGGAAATGGTGGTGCTGAAACCAGCGCTGAACAGCTTTGGCCGCTGGGACGCCGACGATCACGTCCGCCGCGTCGAGCAGCTTATCGCCAGGATGAAAGAGAATGGTCAGCTCCGCTTTCGCGTGGCGCTGGGCAACTTCTTCACCGGCCCCGGGAGTATCGCCCGCTCTTACCGTACCGCACGGACGACCATGATGGTGGGTAAGCAACGAATGCCGGAGAGCCGCAGCTATTTCTATCAGGATCTGATGCTGCCGGTGCTGCTAGACAGCCTGCGCGGCGGCTGGCAGGCCAATGAACTGGCCCGTCCGCTGGCGCGTCTGAAGGCTATGGATAACAACGGTTTGCTGCGGCGTACGCTGCAGGCGTGGTTTCGCCATAACGTGCAGCCGCTGGCGACATCAAAGGCGCTGTTTATTCATCGCAATACCCTGGAGTATCGGTTGAACCGTATCTCGGAGCTGACCGGTCTGGATCTCGGCAGCTTTGACGATCGGCTGCTGCTCTATATAGCCCTGCAGCTGGATGAGCAACGATAGGGAGTCGAGATAAAAATGCCGGGAGGCGGTTCGCCTTACCCGGCCTGGAGGATGCATGGCGTAAGCGGCAGATTATATTGGTTGCCCGGTCAAGCGGTGCGCCGCCGGGAACGCTGTCACTTACGGGTAAGTTTTTCCAGATCGGCTTCGATTTCGCTGATCTTATTGGTGACCACGCTTTCCAGATGGCGTAAATCGTCGAGGATTTTACGCTTGAGATCGATTTCAGTGCGATCGCGCTGGCAGATCTGATCCAGTTCGTCGATGACGTAGCGCAGATTGGGGCTGATCTCCTGGACTTCTTTGTAGCCCTGGCCGACGCCGTCGGCGACAACGGTTTTGCGCTGACGCGGGTATTTAAACTTCACGCTCTTGGCGAAGAATTCGCCTTTGTCTTTCTGAAAATAGATTTTCAGGATGTCGTTGTTAGCTTCCTGCCGCAGGCTATAGCGATCGATCTCATCAGGGTTGGTAATGCCAAGACTTTTCAGATTATCGTACATAACGGTACCTTTGATAGCATCATAACCATTGAATAATTAACGAAAAAATCCATTTTCGCCAGCATCAAATATAAAAAAAGCGGGATATCTCCCGCTTTTTATTTGCTTTAGTCGATGGTGCGCAGCAGTTCGTTAATGCCGACTTTGCCGCGGGTTTTGGCATCGACTTTCTTAACGATCACCGCGCAGTACAGGCTGTATTTACCATCCTTCGACGGCAGGTTGCCTGACACGACTACCGAGCCAGCCGGTACGCGGCCGTAGAAGACTTCACCGGTTTCGCGATCGTAGATTTTGGTGCTCTGACCCAGGTAAACGCCCATGGAGATGACGGAGCCTTCTTCGACAATCACCCCTTCAACCACTTCAGAGCGCGCGCCGATGAAGCAGTTGTCTTCGATGATGGTCGGGTTCGCCTGCAGCGGCTCCAGTACGCCACCGATGCCGACGCCGCCGGACAGGTGAACGTTTTTACCGATCTGCGCGCAGGAGCCGACGGTAGCCCAGGTATCAACCATGGTGCCTTCGTCAACGTAGGCGCCGATGTTAACGTAGGACGGCATCAGCACGGTGTTGCGGGCGATGAATGCGCCCTGACGTACCGCTGCCGGCGGCACCACGCGGAAACCTTCTTTCTGGAAACGCGCTTCGTCATAGTCAGCGAATTTCATCGGTACTTTATCGAAGTAGCGGCTTTCCGCACCATCGATAACCTGGTTATCGTTAATACGGAAAGAGAGCAGTACCGCTTTCTTCAGCCATTGATGCGTCACCCACTGACCATCGATCTTCTCAGCGACGCGCAGCGCGCCGGAATCCAGAAGGGCGATAACCTGGTTTACCGCTTCGCGGGTCACGGTATCCACATTGGCCGGCGTGATGTCGGCGCGACGCTCGAAGGCGGACTCAATAACGTTCTGTAACTGCTGCATTGTTTCTTTCCATTCACTAAAAAAAATACGTCACCCTTTATCGTTTGGATTGAGGGCCTCTGTCAACCGTTGTTGCACTTCTTGTTGTAGCTCATTATTAAGGCCACGCCGGTCGGCGGTGGCGATTATAAATAAATCTTCTACTCGCTCACCAATTGTCGTAATTCGCGCCCCGTGAAGCGAAATACCGAGGTCGGCGAACACCTGGCCGACGCGGGCGAGCAGCCCTGGCTGATCGAGCGCAATCAGCTCGAGAAACGATTTTCGATCGGTATGGGTCGGCAGGAAATTCACCTCTGTCGGCACAGAGAAGTGACGCAGTTTTGCCGCCTGACGACGCGGGGCCGGGGGTTCCCAGCTGCGCTGAGTTATCGTCTGTTCAAGACCGTGGCGAATCGCGTCGTGGCGGTCAGCGGAAAGCGGGCTGCCGTCGGGTTCGAGGACAATAAAGGTATCCATCGCCATGCCGTCGCGGGTGGTGAAGATCTGCGCGTCGTGGACGCTGAGGTTGCGGCGGTCCAGTTCGCCGCACACCGCGGCAAACAGATAAGGGCGATCCGGGCTCCAGATAAAAATCTCCGTACCGCCGCGGGTGGCCTGCGAACTCAGCAGAATCATCGGCTTATTCAGATCGTGACGCAGCAGGTTGCGGGCGTGCCAGGCGAGCTGCGTCGGCGTATGCCGCACGAAATAGTTGGCGCGGCAGCGGTTCCAGATCTGATGCAGCGCCTCTTCATTAATATTGTCCATCCGCAGCAGGGCCAGCGCCTGCAGCTGATGATGACGCACCCGTTCGCGCATATCCGGGGTGCTTTGCATGCCCCGACGCAGCTGTTTCTCGGTGGCGAAATAGAGTTCGCGCAGCAGACTCTGCTTCCAGCTGTTCCACAGCGTTTCGTTGGTGGCGCAGATGTCGGCGACGGTCAGGCACACCAGATAGCGCAGGCGATTTTCCGTTTGCACTTCCTCGGCGAACTGCTTAATCACCTCCGGATCCTGAATGTCGCGCCGCTGGGCGGTGACCGACATCAGCAGATGGTGACGCACCAGCCAGGCGACCAACTGCGTTTCGCGAGAGTTCAGTCCGTGCAGCTCGGCAAACTTCAGCACATCCTGCGCGCCGAGGATCGAGTGGTCGCCGCCACGCCCTTTCGCAATGTCGTGGAACAGGGCGGCGATTAAAATCAGCTCCGGGTGCGTTAAGCGCGGCCATAGCTCCACGCACAGCGGGTGGCGGCTGCGGGTTTCTTCTTTGGCAAAGCTCTCCAGCTTCAGCATCACGCGGATGGTGTGTTCATCGACGGTGTAGGCGTGAAACAGATCGAACTGCATCTGGCCGACGATATGTGACCACTGCGGCATATAGGCCCACAGCACGCTATGGCGATGCATCGGCAGCAGTCCGCGGCTGACCGCCCCCTGATGGCGCAGCATGCTGAGAAAGAGCGTGCGCGCCTCCGGGATATAGCACAGCGGCTGGGTCAGATGGCGCCGGGCATGGCGCAGATGGCGCAACGTCGTGGAGTAGATGCCGGTGATAGTGCTGTTGCGCACCATCATATAAAACATGCGCAGAATGGCCTGCGGTTCGCGAATAAACAGCGTGTCGTCACGCAGATCGATAAGGGTGCCGCGCAGCTGGAAGTCATCGTCTATCGGGCGCGGTTTTTCATCCTCGGTCAGGGCGAGAATAGCCTCTTCAAACAGCTGAAGCAGCATCTGGTTCAGCTCGCTCACCCGGCGGGTGACGCGGAAGAAGTCCTTCATCATATGCTCAATCGGCTGGTTGCCGTCGCCTTCATAGCCGAGCCGGCGGGCGACGCTGAGCTGGCGGTCGAAAAGCAGACGGTTGTCATAGCGAGTGAGCTCGAGATGCAGCGCGAAACGGATGCGCCACAGCTGATGCAGACACTCGTTGAGCTCATTGCGCTCGGCTTCGGTCAGAAAGCCGAAGCCGACCATCTCATCCATCGAGGTGGCGCCAAAATGACGGCGAGCCACCCACTGTAGCGTATGGATATCCCGCAGGCCGCCGGGGCTGCTTTTCACGTCCGGCTCCAGGTTATAGCTGGTGCCGTGATAGCGTTGATGACGGACGTTCTGCTCTTCCACCTTGGCGGCGAAGAACTTTTCCGATGGCCAGAAGCCGTCGCTAAAAATATGTTTTTGCAGTTCAAGGAACAGCGCGACGTCGCCGATCAGCAGGCGCGATTCAATCAAGTTAGTGGCGACGGTGAGATCCGAAAGTCCTTCGAGCAGACACTCTTCGAGGGTGCGCACGCTGTGGCCCACCTCCAGCTTGACGTCCCACAGTAGCGTCAGCAGTTCGCCGACCTTTTGCGCCTGGTCGTCAGGCAGTTTTTTGCGGCTGAGGATCAGCAGGTCGACGTCAGAGAGCGGGTGCAGCTCGCCGCGGCCATAGCCGCCGACGGCCACCAGCGCCAGATCGCAGACGGATTCAAAACCGTAGGCGATCCACAACCGCTGCAGCAGCTGGTCGATAAATTCGGTGCGCGCCGCAATGAGCTGCTCCGCGGCGATGCCGGAGTCAAACGCCTCGCCCAGCCAGTGCTGGAAGGTATCGATGTGCGCCTTAATTGCAGCACAGTTCAGATCGCCCTGCGGCCAGCTCACCGGATGTTCCGGCGGGACGGGCAGAAGAGGGGAGGCTGTGTCAGGTAATGAGTTGCTCATCGCGTCACCATAAGAAAAAACTATCTAATAAAAAAGCCGGCGGGCGCCGGCTTTTCATCATTCATCGTGCGAGATTATCGCCGGGATGGTGTCATCCTTGCGTAGCGTCAGAATTTCGCAGCCGTTGTCTGTCACCACAATAGTATGCTCGTACTGCGCAGACAAGCTCCGGTCTTTAGTTTTCACCGTCCAGCCGTCTTTCATGCTGCGGATCTCTTTTTTACCCGCGTTGACCATCGGCTCGATGGTGAAGGTCATGCCGGGTTTGAGCACAACGTTGGTTTCCGGTGAGTCGTAGTGCAGCACCTGCGGCTCTTCATGGAAGCCGCGGCCGATACCGTGGCCACAGTATTCGCGCACCACGGAAAAACCTTCGGCTTCAACGTATTTCTGGATCGCCGCGCCGATAGTGCGCAGGTTGATCCCCGGCTTCACCATTTTCAGCGCCAGATACAGGCTTTCCTGAGTGATGCGGCACAGGCGCTCACCGAGAATCGTCGGTTTACCGACGATAAACATTTTGGAGGTGTCGCCATGGAAATCATCTTTAATGACCGTCACGTCGATGTTAACGATATCGCCATCTTTCAGCAGTTTGCCGTCGTCAGGGATACCGTGGCAAACTACTTCGTTGACCGAAATGCAGACGGACTTCGGATAGCCGTGATAGCCGAGGCAGGCGGAAATGGCCTTCTGCTCGTTAACGATATAGTCGTTACAGATGCGGTCCAGTTCACCGGTGCTGACGCCAGGTTTAACCCAGGGTTCGATCATTTCCAGCACTTCAGCGGCCAGGCGGCCGGCAACGCGCATTTTTTCAATGTCTTCAGATGTCTTGATAGAGATAGCCATGGAGTATGTCCAGCAGTGTCGATATTTTCGACAATAATAGAGTAAGTCCTGCCAATGGTAACAGTCCGGGCAGGCTGGTGCCAAATTGAGAATCATTAACAGCACGTGGCGTCAACAAGAGTTGGTGTCTGGGCGGATTTTGTGGTATAAAGCGCGCCGGACTTCCGTTCCATCTCAGATACACAAGGATGGGACGTAAGCGACATACTCATATTGTGTAAATAACACACACGTATCGACACATATTCCGGGGTGCCCTTTGGGGTCGGTAATATGGGATACGTGGAGGCATAACCCCAATTTAATCTATAGAGGTTTTAAACATGGCAACTGTTTCCATGCGCGACATGCTCAAGGCTGGTGTTCACTTTGGTCACCAGACCCGTTACTGGAACCCGAAAATGAAGCCTTTCATCTTCGGCGCGCGTAACAAAGTTCACATCATCAACCTTGAGAAAACGGTACCGATGTTCAACGAAGCTCTGGCTGAGCTGAACAAAATCTCTGCCCGTAAAGGCAAGATCCTGTTCGTGGGTACTAAGCGCGCTGCAAGCGAAGCGGTAAAAGAAGCTGCTAACAGCTGCGACCAGTTCTTCGTGAACCATCGCTGGCTGGGCGGTATGCTGACTAACTGGAAAACCGTTCGTCAGTCCATCAAACGTCTGAAAGACCTGGAAACTCAGTCCCAGGACGGTACTTTCGACAAGCTGACCAAGAAAGAAGCGCTGATGCGCACTCGTGAGCTGGACAAGCTGGAAAACAGCCTGGGCGGTATCAAAGACATGGGCGGCCTGCCGGACGCACTGTTCGTTATCGACGCTGACCACGAGCACATCGCTATCAAAGAAGCAAACAACCTGGGTATCCCGGTATTTGCTATCGTTGATACCAACTCTGATCCGGACGGCGTAGACTTCGTTATCCCGGGTAACGACGATGCAATCCGCGCAGTAAGCCTGTACCTGGGCGCTGTTGCTGCTACCGTTCGTGAAGGTCGCTCTCAGGACCTGGCTTCTCAGGCGGAAGAAAGCTTCGTAGAAGCTGAATAATAAGGTTTAAGCCCTTATTAGTACCGTGTATGAATAGGGGCCCATTACAGGCCCCTTTTTTCAATTTACGCTGTTTGGCCGTTGGCCGGGCAGTATCCACATCTCCCGAGGATTTTAGAATGGCTGAAATTACCGCTTCCCTGGTAAAAGAACTGCGCGAACGTACTGGCGCAGGCATGATGGATTGCAAAAAAGCGCTGACTGAAGCGAATGGCGACATCGAGCTGGCAATCGAAAACATGCGTAAATCCGGCGCGATCAAAGCGGCGAAGAAAGCAGGCAACGTGGCTGCTGACGGCGTGATCAAAACCAAAATCGAAGGCAACTACGGTTACATTCTGGAAGTTAACTGCCAGACTGACTTCGTTGCTAAAGATGGTGGTTTCCAGGCATTTGCTGACAAAGTACTGGACGCTGCTGTTGCGGGTAAAATCTCCGACGTTGAAGTTCTGAAAGCGCAGTTCGAAGAAGAACGCGTTGCGCTGGTTGCTAAAATCGGTGAGAACATCAACATCCGTCGTATCGCTGTTCTGGAAGGCGACGTTCTGGGTAGCTACCAGCACGGTGCGCGCATCGGTGTTCTGGTTGCCGCTAAAGGCGCTGACGAAGAGCTGGTTAAGCAGCTGGCAATGCACGTTGCTGCAAGCAAGCCGGAATTCGTTAAGCCGGAAGACGTGTCTGCTGAAGTGGTAGAGAAAGAGTACCAGGTTCAGCTGGACATCGCGATGCAGTCCGGTAAGCCGAAAGAAATCGCAGAGAAAATGGTTGAAGGCCGCATGAAGAAATTCACCGGCGAAGTTTCTCTGACGGGTCAGCCTTTCGTTATGGAGCCGAGCAAATCTGTTGGTCAGCTGCTGAAAGAGCACAACGCTGACGTGACTGGCTTCATCCGCTTTGAAGTGGGCGAAGGCATCGAGAAAGTTGAGACTGACTTTGCAGCAGAAGTTGCTGCGATGTCCAAGCAGTCTTAATTTTTACAAGGAGCCGCCTGAGGGCGGCTTCTTTTTGCGCCCATTTTGTAAATTCAGCCAACTGCGTATAGTGACCGCGCTGAAATGCGACATACAATGTCGCCAGAATTCTCATATCTCATTCGTTGACAGTCTCAGGAAAGAAACATGGCTACCAATGCAAAACCCGTCTACAAACGTATTCTGCTGAAATTAAGTGGCGAAGCGCTGCAGGGCTCAGAAGGCTTCGGTATTGATGCAAGCATACTTGACCGCATGGCTCAGGAGATCAAAGAGCTGGTCGAGCTGGGTATTCAGGTTGGCGTAGTAATTGGTGGTGGTAACCTGTTCCGTGGTGCTGGTCTGGCGAAAGCGGGTATGAACCGCGTTGTGGGCGACCACATGGGCATGCTGGCAACGGTCATGAACGGCCTGGCAATGCGTGATGCGCTCCACCGCGCCTATGTGAACGCTCGTCTGATGTCCGCCATCCCGCTGAACGGCGTGTGCGACAACTACAGCTGGGCAGAGGCGATCAGCCTGCTGCGCAACAACCGCGTGGTGATCCTCTCCGCAGGCACCGGCAACCCGTTCTTTACCACCGATTCCGCAGCCTGCCTGCGTGGTATTGAAATTGAAGCCGACGTGGTGCTGAAAGCGACCAAGGTTGACGGTGTGTTTACCGCGGATCCGGCCAAAGATCCTTCTGCCACCATGTACGATCAGCTGACCTACAGCGAAGTGCTGGATAAAGAGCTGAAAGTGATGGATCTGGCGGCCTTCACCCTGGCGCGTGACCACAAATTGCCGATTCGCGTCTTCAACATGAACAAACCCGGCGCCCTGCGTCGCGTGGTCATGGGCGAAAAAGAAGGCACATTGATCACGGAATAATTCCCGTCAGCGCCAAATCCGGGTAATATTCCGCTTTACTTTCGCGGGGATATTGCCCGGTGATTTTCATTAAATCTGACTATACTTAGCTCATTTTCCGACGGGTGTCCCGTCTGGTCTGACTGAGACAAGCTTTCAAGGATTCGTAACGTGATTAGCGATATCAGAAAAGATGCTGAAATCCGCATGGAAAAATGCGTCGAAGCATTCAAAAACCAAATCAGCAAAATTCGCACGGGTCGTGCTTCTCCGAGCCTGCTGGACGGGATTGTTGTTGAATATTACGGTACGCCGACTCCGCTGCGCCAGCTGGCCAGCGTCACCGTCGAAGACTCCCGTACTCTGAAAATCAACGTCTTTGACCGTTCTATGTCTGCGGCCGTTGAAAAAGCGATCATGGCGTCTGACCTCGGTCTGAACCCAAGCTCCGCCGGCAGCGATATTCGTGTTCCGCTGCCGCCGCTGACCGAAGAGCGTCGTAAAGATCTGACCAAGATCGTCCGTGGCGAAGCTGAGCAGGCGCGTGTCGCCGTGCGTAACGTTCGCCGTGACGCGAACGACAAAGTTAAAGCGCTGCTGAAAGAGAAAGAGATCAGCGAAGATGACGATCGCCGTTCTCAGGACGACGTGCAGAAAATGACTGACGCCGCCATCAAGAAAGTTGACGCGGCGCTGGCAGATAAAGAAGCGGAACTGATGCAGTTCTGATGCTCTGCTGTTGCTCGGGCCGATACTTCCTGGCCTGAGTAAAATCTGAAACGCCGTACAGAAGACTGTACGCTCAATTCTCGGGATTGCGTTGAGCCGGCTGGCCTTGTAGCCTTTAGCGCTAAGTTGAAGGCCTGATGCCGCCGCCTTACCCCCGATAGTTGTTGCGTAGGGGCTTGCTGGCGGCGTTTTGCTTTTTATTCTGTTTCCTTTCTTCTGGACGTCTCATGAAGCAATTAACCGTTCTCGGTTCGACCGGCTCCATTGGCTGTAGCACGCTGGACGTGGTACGCCATAACCCTGGTTGCTTTTCCGTCGCCGCGCTGGTCGCGGGGAAAAACGTTGACCGCATGGTTGAACAATGCCTGGAATTTACCCCGCGTTACGCCGTGATGGATGATGCGCAAAGCGCTGAGCGGTTGCGCACCCGTCTGCATGAGCATGGCCGCCGTACCGAAGTGCTGAGCGGCCAGCAGGCGGCGGCTGAGGTCGCGGCGCTGGATGAGGTCGATCAGGTGATGGCGGCAATCGTCGGCGCGGCGGGGCTGGTACCGACGCTGGCGGCGATCCGCGCCGGGAAAACCGTGTTGTTGGCGAATAAAGAATCGCTGGTGACCTGCGGTCGCTTGTTCATGGAGGCCGTTCAGCGGTCGGGGGCGCGATTGCTGCCGGTCGATAGCGAACATAACGCGATTTTTCAGAGTATGCCGGAGACAATTCAACAGCATCTGGGATACGCTGACCTCACCCGGAATGGCGTCTCGTCCATCCTGTTAACCGGTTCCGGGGGGCCTTTCCGCGAGACGGACGTGGCTGAACTATCGGCGATGACCCCCGATCAGGCCTGCCGCCATCCCAACTGGTCGATGGGACGTAAGATCTCCGTCGATTCAGCCACGATGATGAACAAAGGTCTGGAATATATTGAAGCTCGCTGGCTGTTCAATGCTTCGGCGCAGCAGATGGAAGTGCTGATCCACCCGCAGTCGGTGATCCACTCGATGGTTCGCTATCAGGACGGCAGCGTGCTGGCCCAGCTTGGGGAGCCGGATATGCGCACGCCGATTGCCCATACCATGGGCTGGCCACAGCGCCTGAGCTCCGGGGTCAAACCACTGGACTTCTGCCAGCTGAGCAACCTGAGCTTCTCCGCGCCGGACTACGCCCGCTATCCCTGCCTGAAGCTGGCGATGGACGCGTTTGAGGTCGGCCAGGCGGCCACCACGGCGCTGAATGCGGCCAATGAAGAGTCGGTTGCCGCGTTTCTGCATGGCGATATCCGCTTTACCGATATTGCGGCGGTGAATCTGGCGGTGCTGGATAAGATGAACCTACAGGAGCCGCAAAGCATTGATGATGTTCTGGTTATCGACGCTGACGCTCGTGCGGTAGCTCACCAGCAGCTTAATCGTTTGGGCGCGCAGGCGTAACGCGGTGGTATTTGTGGGCGAAAGGCTTCGGTGATATAGTCTGCGCCACCCGATCGTTGCATTTTGTTGTTAAAGATTACGGTGGCCGTGGCAAAACACGGCTTTTTTGCGTAAAGCTTTTGGTTGTTCTCTGCGATTGGCTGCAGCCCCGGCATCGGATAAAAATGCGTATCCAGCGCGGCCCGGTGGCCTCTGTTTGGTGGCTAGTTAATCCTTATTATGGACTTAAAACGCGTGATGTTGTCTGCTAATCAAACTGTCAGCGAAATATCGCCAACACATGGCTGCCGTCATGTCGCCATTATTATGGATGGCAACGGCCGTTGGGCGAAACGGCAAGGTAAAATTCGCGCTTTCGGGCACAAGGCCGGTGCGAAATCCGTGCGTCGCGCGGTCTCCTTCGCGGCGAATAATGGAATTGAGGCGTTAACGTTATACGCGTTCAGCAGCGAAAACTGGAACCGTCCAGCCCAGGAAGTCAGCGCGCTGATGGAACTGTTCGTCTGGGCGCTGGATAGCGAAGTCAAAAGTCTGCACCGACACAATGTGCGTTTGCGGGTCATTGGCGACACCACGCGCTTCAATGCGCGCCTGCAGGAACGCATCCGCAAAGCGGAAGCGTTGACCGCAAACAATACCGGCTTAACGCTGAACATTGCGGCAAATTACGGCGGTCGCTGGGATATTACCCAGGGCGTTCGTCTGCTGGCGAAACAAGTACAGGACGGGACGCTGCTGCCTGAAGAGATCACGGAAGAAATGCTGAGTCAGCAGGTCTGCATGCATGAACTGGCTCCCGTTGATTTAGTTATTAGGACCGGGGGAGAGCACCGAATAAGTAACTTTTTGATTTGGCAAATTGCCTATGCCGAACTTTACTTTACGGATGTTCTTTGGCCCGATTTTGCTGAACAGGACTTTGAAGGTGCACTCCATGCCTTTGTTAATCGAGAGCGTCGTTTCGGCGGCACTGAGCCGGGTGGCAGTCATGCCTGATGGGGGTCACTTTTGCTGAAGTATCGCCTGATATCTGCTTTCGTCTTAATTCCCGTCGTCATTGCGGCGCTGTTCTTATTGCCGCCGATGGGATTTGCTATCGTGACCCTCGTGGTCTGCATGCTCGCCGCGTGGGAGTGGGGGCAACTGAGCGGTTTCACCTCAACGTCGCAGCGGGTCTGGCTGGCGGTGCTGTGCGGCCTTCTGCTGGCTGCCATGCTTTTTCTGCTGCCTGAATACCATTATGACGTTCATCAACCGATGGTGGAAGGTTCACTATGGGCCTCATTCGCCTGGTGGATCGTCGCGCTGTTGCTGGTGTTATCGTACCCGGCGTCGGCGGCATTCTGGCGCCATTCCAAAGTGCTGCGCCTTATCTTCGGCATATTGACCATTGTTCCGTTTTTCTGGGGCATGCTGGCGCTGCGCGCCTGGCACTATACCGATAATCACTACAGCGGTGCGGTGTGGCTGCTGTACGTCATGATCCTGGTCTGGGGAGCCGACTCTGGCGCCTACATGTTTGGCAAAATGTTCGGCAAGCATAAGCTGGCGCCGAAGGTTTCACCGGGAAAAACCTGGCAGGGTTTTTTTGGCGGTTTGCTGACGGCGGCCGTGATCTCCTGGGCTTACGGGGTGTGGGCGCATCTTGACGTCACGCCGACGGTGCTGCTGGTCTGTTCCGTGGTGGCGGCCCTGGCTTCCGTGCTGGGCGATCTGACGGAAAGTATGTTTAAGCGCGAGGCCGGCATTAAGGATAGCGGGCACTTGATTCCCGGACACGGCGGTATTCTCGATCGTATCGACAGCCTGACGGCGGCGGTACCGGTCTTCGCCTGTCTGCTACTGTTGGTCTTCAGGACGATTTGACGGAAGGTTATATGCTGAGCGTGCTCTGGAATCTGGCAGCTTTTATCATTGCGCTTGGCGTACTGATTACGGTGCATGAGTTTGGCCATTTTTGGGTGGCGCGCCGCTGCGGCATCCGGGTTGAGCGTTTTTCTATCGGCTTTGGCAAAGCGCTGTGGCGGCGGATGGATAAGCAGGGCACGGAGTTCGTGATTGCCCTGATCCCGCTGGGCGGCTACGTCAAGATGCTGGACGAGCGCGTCGAGGCGGTGGCGCCGGAGATGCGCCACTACGCCTTCAACAATAAAACCGTCGGCCAGCGTGCGGCGGTGATTGCCGCCGGCCCCATCGCTAACTTCATTTTCGCTATCTTTGCTTACTGGCTGGTCTTTATTATCGGTGTTCCTGGCGTGCGGCCGGTGGTGGGTGAAATAACGCCCAATTCGGTTGCTGCGCAAGCACAAATTGCAAAAGGAACGGAACTTAAAGCGATAGATGGTATCGAAACGCCTGATTGGGATGCGGTGCGTATGCAGCTGGTCGCCAAAATCGGCAACCCGCAAACAATACTTACCGTCGCCCCTTTCGGGACCAATCAGCGCCAGGATAAAATCGTCGATCTGCGGCACTGGGCGTTTGAGCCAGACAAGCAAGATCCCGTGACCTCGCTGGGGATCCAGCCGCGCAGCGCGCAGATTGATACGGTGCTGGCGGAGGTCCAGACGGGCTCGGCAGCTCAGAAAGCGGGTTTGCAAGCGGGCGATCGGATCGTTAAAGTCGATGGTCAACCGTTAACGCAGTGGATGACGTTTGTTAATCTGGTGCGCGATAATCCGGGCAAAGCGCTGGCGCTGGAGATTGAACGGCAGGGGAGTGCGCTGCCGTTAACCCTGACGCCGGATGCGAAAACGGTAAAAGGTAAGGCAGAAGGGTTCGCAGGGGTGGTGCCAAAGGTCATCCCGCTACCTGAGGAATACAAGACAGTACGTCAGTACGGACCGTTTGCCGCCATCGCTGAAGCCACGGATAAAACCTGGCAGCTGATGTCACTGACGGTCAGGATGCTGGGTAAATTGATAACCGGTGATGTCAAACTGAACAACCTCAGTGGGCCGATCTCTATCGCTCAGGGGGCTGGAATGTCAGCGGAGTTTGGGTTGATTTATTATCTGATGTTCCTTGCGCTGATTAGCGTGAACCTCGGAATCATCAACCTGTTCCCACTGCCCGTACTGGATGGGGGACATCTGCTGTTTTTAGCGATCGAAAAGCTGAAGGGCGGGCCGGTATCCGAGCGAGTTCAAGACTTTAGTTATCGCATTGGCTCAATACTGCTGGTGCTGTTAATGGGGCTTGCACTTTTCAATGATTTCTCTCGGTTATAAGAGAGTTTGTTAGGAAGAACGCATAATAACGATGGCGATGAAAAAGTTGCTCATAGCGTCGCTGCTGTTTAGCAGCGCGACTGTATACGGTGCTGAAGGGTTCGTGGTGAAGGACATTCATTTCGAAGGCTTGCAGCGTGTCGCTGTTGGTGCGGCCCTCCTCAGTATGCCAGTGCGTCCTGGCGATACGGTGACCGACGATGATATCAGTAACACTATTCGCGCGCTGTTTGCCACTGGCAACTTTGAGGACGTCCGCGTCCTGCGCGATGGTGATACCCTGCTGGTGCAGGTGAAAGAGCGTCCGACGATCGCCAGCATCACCTTCTCCGGCAATAAGTCGGTGAAAGATGACATGCTCAAGCAGAACCTCGAGGCCTCTGGTGTTCGGGTGGGCGAGTCGCTTGACCGCACGACCATCGCGGATATCGAGAAGGGTCTGGAGGATTTCTACTACAGCGTTGGTAAATACAGCGCCAGCGTCAAAGCGGTTGTGACGCCGCTGCCGCGTAACCGTGTCGATCTGAAGCTGGTCTTCCAGGAAGGCGTCTCCGCAAAAATTCAGCAGATCAATATCGTCGGCAACCATGCGTTTTCGACCGATGAACTGATCTCCCACTTCCAGCTGCGCGATGAGGTACCGTGGTGGAACGTGGTCGGCGACCGTAAATACCAGAAGCAGAAGCTGGCGGGCGACCTTGAAACCCTGCGCAGCTACTATCTGGATCGCGGTTATGCCCGTTTCAACATCGATTCTACTCAGGTTAGCCTGACGCCGGACAAGAAAGGGATCTACATTACCGTCAACATCACCGAAGGCGATCAGTACAAGCTTTCCGGGGTGCAGGTAACGGGCGATCTCGCGGGCCATTCGGCCGAAATCGAAGCGCTGACCAAAGTCGAGCCGGGCGAACTGTACAACGGCGCGAAAGTAACCAAGATGGAAAACGACATCAAGAAACTGTTGGGTCGTTATGGTTACGCCTACCCGCGCGTTCAGTCGCAGCCGGAAATCAACGACAGCGATAAGACCGTCAAACTGCACGTCAACGTCGATGCGGGTAACCGCTATTACGTGCGTAAAATTCGCTTCGAAGGTAACGACACCTCCAAAGATGCCGTTCTGCGCCGCGAAATGCGCCAGATGGAAGGCGCATGGCTGGGGAGCGATCTCGTCGATCAGGGTAAAGACCGTCTCAACCGTTTAGGCTTCTTCGAAACGGTGGATACCGATACCCAACGCGTGCCGGGCAGCCCGGACCAGGTCGACGTTGTCTACAAGGTGAAAGAGCGTAACACCGGTAGCTTCAACTTCGGTATCGGCTACGGTACCGAAAGCGGCGTCAGCTTCCAGGCGGGCGTCCAGCAGGATAACTGGTTAGGTACCGGTTATGCGGTCGGGATCAACGGCACCAAAAACGATTACCAGACCTATACCGAACTGTCGGTGACCAACCCGTACTTCACCGTTGACGGTGTGAGCCTCGGCGGCCGTATCTTCTATAATGACTTCGATGCGAACGATGCGGATCTGTCTGACTATACCAACAAAAGTTATGGTACAGACGTCACGCTGGGCTTCCCGGTCAACGAATACAACACGCTGCGCGCCGGGGTCGGTTATGTTCATAACTCCCTGTCCAATATGCAGCCGCAGGTGGCGATGTGGCGTTACCTGAACTCGATGGGCCAGTATCCGGACAACACCAACGACCGGAACTCGTTCAGTGCGAATGACTTCACCTTCAACTACGGTTGGACCTATAACAAGCTTGACCGCGGCTTCTTCCCAACGGAAGGTTCGCGCGTCAACCTGAACGGTAAGGTGACCATTCCGGGCTCAGACAACGAATACTACAAAGCGACGCTGGATACCGCCACCTATGTGCCGATCGACAACGATCACCAGTGGGTAGTGTTGGGTCGTACCCGCTTTGGCTATGGCGATGGTATCGGCGGCAAAGAGATGCCGTTCTATGAGAACTTCTATGCCGGTGGTTCCAGCACCGTGCGTGGCTTCCAGTCGAACACCATTGGTCCGAAGGCGGTGTACTTCCCGTCGAGCAGCCGTCATGATGGCGATAGCGGTTATACCAATGACTGTAAGAGCACCGAATCCGCGCCGTGTAAATCCGATGATGCGGTGGGCGGTAACGCGATGGCGGTGGCCAGCCTGGAGCTGATTACCCCGACGCCGTTTATTAGTGACAAATATGCGAACTCGGTCCGTACTTCCGTCTTCTGGGATATGGGTACCGTATGGGATACTCACTGGGATTCGAACGCCTATGGCGGTTACCCGGATTACAGTGATCCGAGCAACATCCGTATGTCTGCGGGTATTGCCGTGCAGTGGATGTCGCCGTTGGGGCCGTTGGTCTTCTCCTACGCCCAACCGTTCAAAAAGTACGATGGAGACAAAGCCGAACAGTTCCAGTTTAACATTGGTAAAACCTGGTAATTGTTGGCGGCAACGGAATGCAAGTGCAGTATAGCGCTGACTGTAGGCGATAACGCGGTTATCGCCTCGCCACGCAAATAACGGTACCCCTGGGTACTCATGGGATGGTAAGGAGTTTATTGTGAAAAAGTGGTTATTAGCTGCAGGTCTGGGTTTGGCAATGGTAACTTCCGCTCAGGCGGCAGATAAAATTGCCCTGGTGAACATGAACAGCCTGTTCCAACAGGTTGCCCAGAAAACTGGCGTTTCCAACACGCTGGAAAACGAGTTCAAAGGCCGCGCTAGCGAACTGCAGCGTATGGAAGGCGACCTGCAGTCTAAAATGCAGCGTCTGCAGTCCATGAAGCCGGGCGCCGATCGTACCAAACTGGAAAAAGACGTGATGGCTCAGCGCCAGACCTTCTCACAGAAAGCGCAGGCGTTTGAACAGGATCGCGCACGTCGTTCCAACGAAGAGCGTGGCAAACTGGTTACCCGCATCCAGACTGCTGTACAGAGCGTAGCGAAAGATCAGAGCATCGATCTGGTGGTTGACGCAAATGCCGTTGCATACAACAGCAGCGATGTAAAAGACATCACCGCTGATGTGCTGAAACAGGTTAAATAAGTAATGCCTTCAATTCGACTGGCTGATCTCGCGCAGCAGTTGGATGCAGAATTACACGGTGATGGCGATATCGTCATCACCGGCGTTGCGTCCATGCAGAGCGCGAAAACGGGCCAAATCACTTTCATGGTCAACCCTAAGTACCGTGAACACCTGGCCGCTTGTCAGGCTTCTGCCGTTGTCATGACGCAGGATGATTTGCCTTTTGCCCATAGCGCCGCGCTGGTAGTGCGTAATCCCTACCTGACCTACGCGCGCATGGCTCAAATTCTTGATACCACGCCGCAGCCGGCACAGGATATCGCGCCGAGCGCGGTCATCGATCCGTCGGCGAAGCTGGGTAACAACGTGGCGATCGGCGCTAACGCGGTTATCGAATCCGGTGTTGTACTGGGCGATAACGTGGCGATCGGCGCAGGCTGCTTCGTTGGGAAAAATACGAAAATCGGTGCCGGCTCGCGTTTGTGGGCCAATGTGACCATTTACCATGAGATTGAGATCGGCGAGAATTGCCTGATCCAGTCCAGCACGGTGATCGGCGCGGATGGCTTCGGTTATGCTAACGATCGCGGTAACTGGGTCAAGATCCCGCAACTGGGTCGCGTCATTATTGGCGATCGCGTGGAGATTGGCGCCTGCACCACCATCGATCGCGGCGCGCTGGACGATACCCTTATCGGTAACGGCGTTATCATTGATAATCAGTGTCAGATTGCGCATAACGTGGTAATTGGCGACAATACCGCGGTTGCCGGCGGCGTTATCATGGCGGGCAGCCTGAAAATTGGCCGCTACTGCATGATTGGCGGCGCCAGCGTGATTAACGGCCATATGGAAATCTGCGATAAAGTCACCGTCACGGGGATGGGGATGGTGATGCGTCCTATCTCTGAACCTGGCGTATACTCCTCCGGTATTCCGCTGCAGCCGAACAAGGCGTGGCGTAAAACTGCGGCGCTGGTGATGAATATTGACGAGATGAGCAAGCGCCTGAAAGCGATTGAGCGCAAGGTTAATCAACAAGACTAATTCATCATTTGGTCACATGACATTTCCGGCCTGTTGCATTCGCTAAAAGATTGCCGCAGGCCGTGTTATTATTGCCTTTTAGTACATTTAGACAGGAAGAGTATTTTGACTACTGACACTCATACTCTGCACATTGAAGAGATTCTGGAACTTCTGCCTCACCGTTACCCGTTCCTGCTGGTAGACCGCGTGCTGGATTTTGAAGAAGGTCGTTTTCTGCGCGCAGTAAAAAATGTTTCTGTAAACGAGCCGTTTTTCCAGGGGCACTTCCCTGGTAAGCCGATTTTGCCTGGCGTGCTGATTCTGGAAGCGATGGCGCAGGCCACCGGGATTCTGGCATTTAAAAGCGTCGGAAAACTGGAGCCAGGCGAGCTGTATTATTTCGCAGGCATCGACGAAGCGCGCTTCAAACGTCCGGTAGTACCAGGCGATCAGATGATTATGGAAGTCACTTTCGAGAAAACCCGCCGCGGCCTGACCCGTTTCAAAGGCGTCGCGCTGGTTGACGGTAAAGTGGTATGCGAAGCGACGATGATGTGTGCGCGTAGCCGGGAGGCCTGATACGTGATTGATAAAACCGCTTTTGTTCATCCTACCGCCATTGTAGAAGAAGGCGCCGTCATTGGTGCTAACGTTCACATTGGTCCGTTTTGTATTGTTGGCGCTAACGTCGAAATTGGCGAAGGCACCGTACTGAAGTCTCATGTCGTCGTTAACGGCCATACCAAAATCGGCCGTGACAATGAGATCTATCAGTTCGCTTCCATCGGCGAAGTTAACCAGGATCTGAAATATGCTGGCGAACCGACCCGGGTGGAAATTGGCGATCGCAACCGCATCCGCGAAAGCGTCACCATTCATCGCGGCACAGTACAGGGCGGTGGATTAACAAAGGTGGGCAACGATAACCTGCTGATGATCAACGCCCATGTGGCGCACGATTGTACGCTTGGCGATCGCTGCATTCTGGCCAATAACGCAACCTTGGCCGGTCACGTATCTCTGGATGATTTCGTCATCATCGGCGGCATGACCGCAGTACACCAGTTCTGCATCATCGGCGCACACGTCATGGTAGGCGGATGCTCCGGCGTGGCGCAGGACGTTCCGCCGTTCGTGATTGCCCAGGGTAACCACGCGACGCCGTTTGGCGTCAACATCGAAGGGCTGAAACGCCGCGGCTTTAGCCGTGAGGCGATTACCGCGATTCGTAACGCGTATAAACTGCTGTACCGCAGCGGCAAAACGCTGGACGAAGCCAAACCGGAAATCGCCGAACTGGCGACTCAGCATCCTGAAGTTCAGCCGTTTGTTGATTTCTTTGCCCGTTCCACTCGCGGCTTGATTCGTTAATGGCTGAACCGCGTCCCCTGACGATTGCCCTGGTCGCCGGAGAAACCTCCGGCGATATTCTTGGTGCAGGCCTCATCCGGGCTCTCAAAGCGCGCATCCCTGACGCGCGCTTTGTCGGCGTGGCGGGGCCGCTGATGCAGGCGGAAGGGTGCGAAGCCTGGTACGAAATGGAAGAGCTGGCGGTGATGGGCATTGTTGAGGTGCTCGGTCGCTTACGCCGTCTCCTGCATATTCGCGCCGATCTTACCCGCCGCTTTGGCGAGCTGCGCCCCGATGTCTTCGTCGGCATCGACGCCCCTGACTTCAATATTACCCTCGAAGGGAATCTGAAAAAGCAGGGCATCAAAACGATTCACTACGTCAGCCCGTCGGTCTGGGCCTGGCGACAAAAACGCGTTTTCAAAATCGGCAGAGCGACCGACCTGGTGCTGGCTTTTCTGCCTTTCGAAAAAGCGTTTTATGACAAATTTAACGTCCCTTGCCGCTTTATCGGCCATACCATGGCGGATGCGATGCCGCTGGATCCTGACAAAGGCGCTGCGCGCGACCGGTTAGGGATCCCGCACAATGTGCGCTGTCTGGCGTTGCTGCCCGGCAGCCGCGGCGCGGAAGTCGAAATGCTCAGCGCGGACTTTCTGAAAACCGCGCAGTTGTTACGCGTCACTTATCCCGATTTGCAGGTGGTAGTGCCGCTGGTCAATGCCAAACGGCGGGAGCAGTTTGAGCGAATCAAAGCTGAGACGGCGCCGGATATGATCGTGCATATGCTGGACGGTCAGGCGCGCGATGCGATGATCGCCAGCGACGCCGCGCTGCTGGCCTCCGGGACGGCGGCGCTGGAGTGCATGCTGGCGAAGTGCCCGATGGTGGTTGGCTACCGCATGAAGCCGTTCACCTTCTGGCTGGCAAAGCGTCTGGTGAAAACCGACTACGTCTCCTTGCCGAATCTGCTGGCCGGTCGCGAGCTGGTCAAAGAGCTACTGCAGGATGAGTGCGAGCCGCAGGCGCTGGCCGCCGCCCTGCAGCCGCTGCTGGCCGATGGCAAAACCAGCCACGAGATGCATGAGACGTTCCGCGCGCTGCATCAGCAGATCCGCTGCAACGCCGATGAGCAGGCCGCGGACGCCGTACTGGAGTTAGCAAAACAATGATGGAGTTCGTCTATCCGCATACCCATCTGGTTGCCGGCGTTGATGAGGTTGGCCGCGGGCCGCTGGTTGGCGCGGTCGTGACCGCGGCGGTGATCCTCGATCCGGCGAAGCCGATTGTGGGTCTGAATGATTCCAAAAAACTCAGCGAAAAGCGTCGCCTGGCGCTGTGTGATGAGATTAAAGAGAAAGCGCTGTGCTGGAGCCTGGGGCGTGCCGAGCCGCACGAAATCGACGAGCTGAATATTCTGCATGCCACTATGCTGGCGATGCAGCGCGCCGTCGCCGGCCTGAGCATTGTTCCTGAGTTTGTCCTGATCGATGGCAACCGCTGTCCGTCGCTGCCGATGCCCTCTCTGGCGGTGGTGAAAGGCGACAGCCGGGTGGCAGAAATCAGCGCAGCGTCTATTCTGGCAAAAGTCACTCGTGACGCCGAAATGGCCACGCTGGACCTCGCATTTCCCCACTACGGATTTGCCCAGCATAAAGGCTATCCCACCGCTGTTCACCTGCAGAAGCTGCAGGAACACGGCGCAACAGAGCATCACCGGCGCAGTTTTGGTCCGGTGAAGCGTGCCCTGGGCCTGGCGTCCAACTAAGTCACCGGGATCTAAAGATGGCTGAACCACGTTTCGTACACCTGCGGGTGCACAGCGACTATTCCATGATCGATGGGCTGGCAAAGACCGGGCCACTGGTCAAGAAGGCGGCCTCGCTTGGCATGCCGGCGCTGGCGATCACCGATTTCACCAACCTGTGCGGGCTGGTGAAGTTCTACGGGACGGGACACGGCGCGGGTATTAAGCCGATTGTCGGCGCCGATTTTCACGTGCAGTGCGACCTGCTCGGCGATGAGTTTACCGAGCTGACCGTGCTGGCGGCGAACAACACCGGTTACCAGAACCTGACGCTGCTCATTTCCCGCGCCTATCAGCGCGGCTACGGCGCGCTGGGGCCGTGGATTGACCGCGACTGGCTGGTAGAACACCAGGAAGGGCTGATTCTGCTTTCCGGCGGCCGTAAAGGCGACGTCGGCGTTAGCCTGATCCGCGGCAATATGCCGTTAGTGGAACAGTGCGTCGCGTTCTATGAAGAGCATTTCCCGGACCGTTATTTTCTTGAGCTGATCCGCACCGGTCGTCAGGATGAAGAGGCCTATCTCCACGCCGCCGTGGCGCTGGCGGAAGCACGCGGCCTGCCGGTGGTGGCGACCAACGATGTCCGCTTCCTCGACACCAGCGATTTCGACGCCCATGAAATCCGCGTCGCGATCCACGATGGCTTTACGCTCGACGACCCGAAACGGCCGCGCAACTACTCGCCGCAGCAATATATGCGCAGTGAGGAGGAGATGTGCGAGCTGTTCGCCGATATCCCGGAAGCGCTGGAGAACAGCGTCGAGATCGCCAAACGCTGCAACGTCACCGTGCGGCTTGGCGAATATTTCCTGCCGCAGTTCCCGACCGGCGATATGACCACGGAAGATTTCCTGGTCATGAAATCGAAAGAGGGTCTGGAAGAGCGGCTGGAATTTCTCTTCCCGGATCCTGCCGTGCGTGCTGAAAAGCGCCCGGAGTATGACCAGCGTCTGGATATTGAACTGCAGGTGATCAACCAGATGGGGTTCCCGGGCTACTTCCTGATCGTTATGGAGTTTATCCAGTGGTCGAAGGATAACGGCGTGCCGGTTGGCCCGGGCCGCGGTTCCGGCGCCGGCTCGCTGGTGGCCTACGCGCTGAAGATCACCGATCTTGATCCGCTGGAATTCGACCTGCTGTTCGAACGTTTCCTTAACCCGGAACGTGTCTCGATGCCCGACTTCGACGTCGATTTCTGCATGGAGAAACGCGATCAGGTTATTGAGCACGTGGCGGACATGTATGGCCGCGATGCGGTATCGCAGATCATCACCTTCGGTACCATGGCGGCGAAAGCGGTCATCCGCGATGTGGGCCGCGTGCTGGGTCACCCGTACGGCTTTGTCGACCGTATCTCCAAGCTGGTGCCGCCCGATCCGGGTATGACGCTGGCGAAAGCGTTTGAAGCCGAACCGCAGCTGCCGGAAATCTATGAGGCGGACGAAGAAGTTAAAGCGCTGATCGACATGGCGCGTAAGCTGGAAGGGGTGACGCGAAACGCCGGTAAACACGCCGGTGGGGTGGTTATCGCTCCCACTAAAATTACCGACTTTGCGCCGCTGTATTGCGATGAGCAGGGGCTGCATCCGGTTACCCAGTTTGACAAAAACGACGTGGAATACGCCGGGCTGGTAAAATTCGACTTCCTCGGTCTGCGTACGCTCACTATCATTAACTGGGCGCTGGAGATGATCAACAAGCGGCGGGCGAAAAACGGCGAAGGGCCGTTGGATATCGCCGCTATCCCGTTGGATGACAAGAAAAGCTTCGACATGCTGCAGCGCTCGGAAACCACCGCGGTCTTCCAGCTTGAATCGCGCGGCATGAAAGATCTGATTAAGCGTCTGCAGCCTGACTGCTTCGAAGATATGATCGCGCTGGTGGCCCTGTTCCGCCCGGGTCCGCTGCAGTCGGGGATGGTAGATAACTTTATCGACCGTAAGCACGGCCGCGAAGAGATTTCCTACCCGGACGTGCAGTGGCAGCATGAGAGCCTGAAACCGGTGCTGGAGCCGACCTACGGCATTATCCTGTATCAGGAACAGGTCATGCAGATTGCCCAGGTGCTCTCCGGTTATACCCTCGGCGGCGCGGATATGCTGCGCCGTGCGATGGGTAAGAAAAAACCGGAGGAGATGGCCAAGCAGCGTTCTATCTTTGAAGATGGGGCGAAGAAAAACGGCGTTGACGGCGAACTGGCGATGAAAATCTTCGACCTGGTGGAGAAATTCGCCGGTTACGGATTTAACAAGTCGCACTCCGCCGCCTACGCGCTGGTCTCCTACCAGACGCTGTGGCTTAAGGCGCACTATCCGGCTGAGTTTATGGCGGCGGTAATGACCGCCGATATGGACAACACCGAGAAGGTCGTTGGCCTGGTGGACGAGTGCTGGCGCATGGGGCTGAAAATTTTGCCCCCGGATATTAACTCCGGCCTGTACCATTTCCACGTTAACGACGACGGCGAGATTGTCTACGGCATCGGCGCCATCAAAGGCGTTGGCGAAGGGCCGATCGAAGCGATCATTGAGGCGCGCAACAACGGCGGTTATTTCCGCGAGCTGTTCGACCTCTGCGCGCGGACCGATATTAAAAAGCTCAACCGCCGGGTGCTGGAAAAACTGATTATGTCCGGGGCGTTCGATCGTCTCGGTCCGCATCGCGCGGCGCTGATGAACTCGCTGGGCGATGCGTTGAAAGCCGCCGACCAGCACGCGAAAGCGGAGGCTATTGGCCAGGCCGATATGTTCGGCGTACTGGCGGAAGAGCCTGAACAAATAGAACAGTCCTACGCCAGCTGCCAGCCATGGCCTGAGCAGGTGGTGCTGGATGGTGAAAGGGAAACCCTGGGGCTATACCTGACCGGGCACCCGATTAACCAGTACCTGAAAGAGATTGAGCGCTACGTCGGCGGCGTGCGGCTCAAAGACATGCATCCGACCGATCGTGGTAAAGTGACCACGGCGGCGGGGCTGGTGATTGCGGCGCGGGTAATGGTCACCAAGCGCGGCAATCGTATCGGCATCTGTACCCTGGATGACCGTTCCGGGCGTCTGGAGGTGATGTTGTTCACCGACGCGCTGGATAAATATCAGCAGTTGCTGGAAAAAGACCGCATACTTATCGTCAGCGGACAGGTCAGCTTTGATGACTTTAGCGGGGGGCTTAAAATGACCGCCCGCGAAGTCATGGACATTGACGAAGCCCGGGAAAAATATGCTCGCGGGCTTGCTATCTCGCTGACGGACAGGCAAATTGATGACCAGCTTTTAAACCGACTCCGTCAGTCTCTGGAACCCCACCGTTCGGGAACCATTCCAGTGCACCTCTACTATCAGAGGGCGGATGCACGCGCGCGGTTGCGTTTCGGCGCAACATGGCGCGTCTCTCCGAGCGATCGTTTACTTAACGATCTGCGTGGCCTTATCGGCTCGGAGCAGGTGGAACTGGAGTTTGACTAATACAGGAATACTATGAGTCTGAATTTCCTAGATTTTGAACAGCCGATTGCAGAGCTGGAAGCGAAAATCGATTCCCTGACTGCGGTAAGCCGTCAGGATGAGAAACTGGATATTAACATCGACGAAGAAGTGCATCGTCTGCGCGAGAAAAGCGTAGAGCTGACGCGCAAAATCTTCGCCGATCTCGGTGCATGGCAGGTTGCGCAACTGGCGCGCCACCCGCGCCGTCCTTATACCCTGGATTATGTCCGCCTGGCGTTCGACGAATTTGACGAACTGGCCGGTGACCGCGCCTACGCTGACGATAAAGCGATTGTCGGCGGTATCGCGCGTCTTGATGGTCGTCCGGTGATGATCATCGGCCACCAGAAAGGTCGCGAAACCAAAGAGAAGATCCGTCGCAACTTTGGTATGCCGGCCCCGGAAGGCTACCGCAAAGCGCTGCGCCTGATGGAAATGGCCGAGCGGTTTAAAATGCCGATCATCACCTTCATCGACACCCCTGGCGCCTACCCGGGCGTCGGCGCGGAAGAGCGTGGCCAGTCGGAAGCGATTGCCCGCAACCTGCGTGAGATGTCGCGTCTGAGCGTGCCGGTTATCTGCACCGTGATCGGCGAAGGCGGCTCCGGCGGCGCGCTGGCGATTGGCGTGGGCGACAAGGTCAATATGCTGCAGTACAGCACCTATTCGGTGATTTCGCCGGAAGGCTGCGCGTCCATTCTTTGGAAAAGCGCGGATAAAGCACCGCTGGCCGCGGAAGCGATGGGTATCGTCGCACCGCGTCTGAAAGAGCTGAAGCTGATTGATTCTATCGTTCAGGAACCGTTGGGCGGCGCGCACCGCAACCCGGAAGCAATGGCAGCGAGCCTGAAAGCGCAGCTGCTGGCAGACCTGGCCGATCTCGATCTGCTCAGCGAAGAAGAGCTGCTGAACCGCCGCTATCAGCGTCTGATGAGCTACGGTTACGCCTAAGTTTTCCGCTAGCGAAAAACACTAAGGGCCGGATTTTCCGGCCCTTTTTTTGTGTGCGATGCGCCCAGGGGATTGCTATGATGCTTGACTTAGGTGAATACCAGGAGGAAAGCGTGAATATTATCGCCATCATGGGGCCTCACGGCGTCTACCACAAAGACGAGCCGATCAAAGAACTGGAAGCGGCGCTGCAGCGCCAGGGCTTCCAGACCATCTGGCCGCAAAACAGCGCCGACCTGCTGCAGTTTATTGAGCACAACCCGCGCATCTGCGGGGTGATCTTCGACTGGGATGAATACAGCGTCGATCTGTGCAGCGATATCAATCAGCTCAATGAATATCTGCCCCTGTACGCCTTTATTAATGCCCACTCGACGATGGACGTCAGCAGTCAGGATCTGCGTATGACGCTGTGGTTCTTCGAATATGCGCTGGGACTCTCCGAAGAGATCGCCACCCGCATTGGGCAGTATACCCGCGAGTACCTGGACAATATCACCCCGCCGTTTACCCGCGCGCTGTTTAACTATGTGCAGGAGGGGAAGTATACCTTTTGTACACCGGGCCATATGGGCGGTAGCGCCTATCAGAAAAGCCCGGTGGGCTGCCTGTTCTATGATTTCTTTGGCGGAAATACGCTGAAGGCGGATGTCTCGATTTCGGTCACCGAGCTGGGCTCCCTGCTGGATCATACCGGCCCGCATCTGGAGGCGGAGGAGTATATTGCCCGCGCCTTTGGCGCTGAACAGAGCTACATGGTGACCAATGGCACCTCGACGTCCAACAAAATTGTCGGTATGTACTCGGCGCCCGCCGGCAGCACGCTGCTGATTGACCGTAACTGTCACAAATCACTGGCCCACCTGCTGATGATGAGCGATGTGGTTCCCTTGTGGCTGAAGCCGACCCGCAACGCGTTGGGGATCCTCGGCGGTATCCCCCGGCGCGAATTTACCCGCGACAGCATTCAGCAGAAAGTGCGCGACACGGGCGGGGCGCAGTGGCCCGTGCATGCGGTGATCACCAACTCCACCTACGATGGTCTGCTCTATAACACCACCTGGCTTAAGGAGACGCTCGACGTCCCGTCGATCCATTTCGATTCCGCCTGGGTGCCCTATACCCATTTCCATCCGATATATCAGGGGAAAAGCGGCATGAGCGGGGAGCGGATCCCCGGAAAAGTCATCTTCGAGACGCAGTCGACGCATAAGATGCTGGCCGCGCTGTCGCAGGCCTCGCTGATCCACATTAAGGGCAACTATGATGAAGAGACCTTTAATGAAGCCTTTATGATGCATACCTCGACGTCGCCGAGCTATCCCATCGTCGCGTCGATTGAGACCGCGGCGGCGATGCTGCGCGGTAACTCCGGTAAGCGCCTGATCCAGCGCTCCATTGAGCGAGCGCTGGATTTCCGCAAAGAGGTGCAGCGACTGCGCGAGGAGTCAGACGGCTGGTTCTTTGATATCTGGCAGCCGGAAGCGGTGGATAAAGCCGAGTGCTGGCCGGTGGCGCCTGGCGAAGACTGGCACGGTTTCAAAGATGCCGATGCGGATCATATGTATCTCGATCCGGTGAAGGTCACCATTCTGACGCCGGGCATGGACGAGCAGGGGAATATGGATGAAGAGGGGATCCCGGCGGCGCTGGTGGCGAAGTTCCTCGACGAGCGGGGCGTGGTGGTGGAAAAAACGGGCCCCTACAACCTGCTGTTCCTGTTCAGCATCGGTATTGATAAAACCCGGGCGATGGGGCTGCTGCGCGGTCTGACCGAGTTCAAACGCGCCTACGATCTTAATCTGCGGGTGAAAAATATGTTGCCGGATCTGTACGCGGAAGATCCCGACTTTTACCGCAACATGCGGATCCAGGATCTGGCGCAGGGGATCCACCGCTTGATCCGTCAGCACCAGCTACCGCAGCTGATGCTCAGCGCCTTTGACGTCCTGCCGGAAATGAAAATGACGCCGCATCACGCCTGGCAGCGCCAGATTAAGGGTGAGGTGGAAACCATTGAACTGGAGAACCTGGTCGGCCGGATTTCGGCCAACATGATCCTCCCTTATCCGCCGGGCGTACCGCTGCTGATGCCGGGAGAGATGATTACGGAGGAGAGCCGGGCAGTGCTCGATTTCCTGCTGATGCTCTGCTCCATCGGCCGTCATTACCCGGGGTTTGAGACCGATATTCACGGGGCGAAGCGCGATGAGGACGGCGTGTATCGGGTACGAGTCTTAAAAAATGACGAAAGGCTTGCGCGTTAACGGCGCGCACGAGTAACGTGGCTGGCTTAACAGAAGGAGTTTGACCATGCTGGGTTTGAAACGGGTTCACCATATTGCCATCATTGCGACTGACTACGCCCGCAGTAAAGCGTTCTATTGCGATATTCTGGGGTTTACGCTGCAAAGTGAGTTCTATCGCGCCGAGCGCGACTCCTGGAAGGGCGATCTGGCGCTCAATGGCGAGTACGTGATTGAGCTGTTCTCGTTCCCGTTTCCCCCGGCCCGCCCCAGTCGCCCCGAAGCCTGCGGGCTGCGTCATCTGGCCTTTAGCGTGGATGATATCGACGCCGCGGTAGCGCATCTGACGGCGCATGTCGTCGAGTGCGAAGCGATTCGCGTCGATCCCTTTACCGGCAAACGCTTTACCTTCTTTAGCGATCCGGACGACCTGCCGCTGGAAATATATCAGCAGTAAACCTTGCCAGCGCGACCCTGGCCCGGTAACGTGCCGTGCCATCACTTCTCGGTATGTTCGTGGATATGACGGCTGATATTGCGCATACGCTTCATCCCCATCGCCAGCTGCTGGTGGCCTTCAGCGGCGGTCTGGATTCGACGGTTCTCCTGCACCAGCTGGTGCTGCTGCGGGAACAGGATCCCTCGCTGACGCTGCGGGCGGTGCATGTTCACCACGGCCTGAGCGCCCATGCAGACGACTGGGTGGCGCATTGTCGGCAGATTTGCCTGCAGTGGCAGGTGCCGCTGGTGGTGCATCATGTGACGTTAGCCAGGGGCGGTCTCGGCGTGGAGGCCCATGCCCGTGCGGCGCGCTATCAGGCCTTTCAGGATACGCTCAATGCCGGCGAGGTGTTAGTGACCGCCCAGCACCAGGATGACCAGTGCGAAACGCTGCTGCTGGCGTTAAAACGCGGCAGCGGTCCTACTGGTCTGTCGGCGATGGCGCCATCCTCTGCCTTTGCCGACAGTCGACTACTGCGTCCTCTCCTCAATGAAACCCGCGAATCGCTACGCCAGTGGGCGCTCGCCCATCAGCTGTCGTGGATTGAAGATGAGAGTAATCAGGACGATACCTATGACCGCAACTTTCTGCGCCTGCGGGTGATCCCGGTCCTGCGCGAGCGCTGGCCGCATTTTAGCGAGGCCGTTGCCCGCAGCGCCAGCCTGTGCGCCGAGCAGGAACAACTGCTGGACGAAATGCTGGCGGCGGAGCTGGCGTCGCTGGTGGCCGAAGATGGCTCGCTGGCTATCACGCCGCTGACGTCGATGAGCCCACCCCGTCGCGCGGCGCTGCTGCGTCGCTGGCTCGCCGGGCAGCAGGCGCCGATGCCAGCCCGGGAGGTGCCAGAGCGCCTCTGGCATGAGGTGGCGCTGGCGCGGGAAGATGCCAGCCCTTGTCTGCGGCTCGGGGATTTTACCGTCCGCCGTTTTCAACAGCGTTTGTACTGGGTGAAGTATCTTCCGGGCCAGACGGAAAGTGTCCAGCACTGGCCCGACTGGCGCCAGCCGCTGCGGCTGGCAGACGGTCTCGGCGAGCTGATGCTGCAGCCCGGCGGCAGGCTGCGCCCGCCGTCTGCGGATGAGCCGGTCACTGTCCGCTTTCGCGCCAGCGGCCACCTGCATATCGTCGGACGCCACGGCGGACGTAAGCTGAAGAAGATCTGGCAGGAGCTGGGCGTTCCTCCCTGGCGACGAGACACTACGCCGCTGCTGTTTTACGGCGAAACGCCGATCGCTGCAGCGGACGATCTGTTTGTGACCACCGAAGGTGAAGTGAAGGACGGGGAAGGGGTCAGGCTGTCATGGAGGAAAACGGGCGGTTAAGCCCGTTTTGATTCAGGATTCGCTCACCACCACGGTGCCGATTTCCGGGTGACTGAAGCTGGCGATTTTATCCAGGCGCAGCTCGCGGACGTTGCCGGCGAGTTCGACCACCAGATACTCGATATTTTTACGCGAGATTAGATCGCTGGCCTTTGCCTGCAGCTGTTCGCCATCCTTCAGCGCCAGCGTCAGCACCAGGTGATGCTGGCAAGCCAGTTCCAGGTTGTCGTAATCATCGCAGTTAATGGGTTGATAAGTATCATTCATTGACATAATCGCTCACCAGTAAGTTTGCTGCCGCATAAGCGGCCTTTTCCCTGACTGACTCCGAAAGGGCCTCATCCGCCGCAATCTCATTCAATACTTTCAACACGCAACCCAGCGCATCCGGGATATACCCTAAGTCTCCGCTGGCTATTTCCGCATACCGCTTGCGTATTAACTCACAATAGTGGTCCACATGCCCTCCTGTCAGCGTTCTGACTCAACCGTGGGATGCAAGTTTAAGCCTACGAAGATAAACTCTGTTTAGCAAGGGAACTATATCATAGTCATTTAAGCAATTTCAGCAGGATGAAACAGGTTGCTGCGATTGACGACAGCCTTTTGCCGCCAGTTTCGCTACAATGTCCGCCATTCTTTTCAGGAGTTTATTCATGGCGCTGAAAGCGACAATATATAAAGCTGCGGTAAATGTAGCCGATCTGGATCGCAACCAGTTTCTGGATGCTAACCTGACGCTGGCGCAGCACCCCTCGGAAACCCAGGAGCGCATGATGCTGCGCCTGCTGGCGTGGATCAAATATGCCGATGAACGGCTGCAGTTTACCCGCGGCCTGTCGTCGGACGACGAGCCGGAGCTGTGGCTGCTTAACGATCATCTCGGGGTCGATCTGTGGATCGAACTGGGTCTGCCGGATGAGCGGCGGATTAAGAAAGCCTGCTCACGGGCGCAGGCGGTGGCGCTGTTTGCCTATAATAGCCGGGCCGCTGAAATCTGGTGGCAGCAGAATCAGAACAAGCTTGCGGCGTACCCGAAGTTAACCATCTGGTATCTTGATGACGCGCAACTGGCGCAGCTTAGCGCCTTTGCCGACCGTACCATGACACTGCAGGCCACTCTGCAGGACGGTAGTATCTGGTTATCCGATGCTCGGAATAATCTGGAAATTCATTTGACGGCCTGGCAAGCACCGGCATGATTACCATTAGCCGCAGCGTGATCCTTGCCGATAACGAGGTTACGCTGGAAGGTATTCGTGCCCAGGGGGCCGGGGGCCAGCATGTGAACAAAGCGTCGACGGCAATCCATCTGCGCTTTGATATTAAAGCTTCAAGCCTGCCGGAGTTTTACAAAGAGCGCCTGCTCGCCGCCAGGCACCACTTAATTTCTGCTGACGGTGTGGTTATCATTAAGGCTCAGGAATACCGCAGCCAGGAGATGAACCGCGAAGCGGCGATTGCCCGGCTGGTGGCCCTCATAAAAGAATTAACCGCAGTGCAAAAAAGTCGCCGGGAGACGCGACCGACTCGGGCATCCAAAGAGCGACGCCTTGCTTCCAAGGCACAGAAGTCCTCAGTCAAGGCGCTGCGTGGGAAAGTTCGCCAGTGAAGACGTCGGCGAACGGGTGAAATGGATGATAAGGAAAGCAAAGTGAAGAAAATCGTATTCTCCGTGATAGCGGCCTGCTCGCTGTTCGCGCTGTTTGGTTGTAACCATCGCGCCGAGACTGACACCGTACAGCCAGCGGCGATGGAAGAGCTCAAACCGATGCAGCAAAGCTGGCGTGGGGTGCTGCCTTGCGCGGATTGTGAAGGTATCGACACCTCGCTGTTCCTGGAAAAAGACGGTACCTGGGTGATGACCGAGCACTACCAGGGCGCTCGTCGTGAACCGTCATCTTTTGCCTCTTATGGCACCTGGGCTCGCACAGCGGATAAACTGGTGCTGACCGACAGCAAAGGCGAGAAATCATATTTTCGCGCGAAGGGCGACAAGCTGGAGATGCTTGACCGCAACGGGAGCCCCGTTCAGTCTCCTCTCAATTATACCCTGGAGCCGGTGAAGGCCAGCCTGCCGACCACCCCGATGGCGATGCGCGGCATGTATTTCTATATGGCCGATGCGGCAACCTTTACCGATTGCGCGACCGGTAAACGCGTCGCGGTGGCGAACAATGCCCAGCTTGAGCGGGATTATGCCGCTGCCCGCGGCAATGATTCACGACCGGTGCTGCTGGTGGTGGAGGGGCACTTTACCCTCGAGGCGAACCCGGACACCGGCGAAATGATGAAGACGCTGATGACGGACCAGGCCGGCAAATTTATTCCCGGTAAAGACTGTAGCCATTGATTGTCAGGCCCCTGCCCGGGAAACGGGCAGGGGATGATCCCACACAGTCCCCCTACTTGCTCCTGCTATTCGCCCTGTCATATACAGAGTGAGCGTGGGTCTGGCTGGCGGAAAAGCGCAAATCTTTTCTTTACTCCGCATCGTCCTTCGGTTTATTCAGCCCCACCAGCTTCCCGGCCTGAAGATAAACGCCCAGTTTCAGATGCCCGACATACTGTAGCTGCGTTTCGGGTTTAAACGTGGCGACGTCTCCTTCCCGCATGTGCAGCAGATCGGAAGGACTTATCCACGCCGCCTGCGCCAGGGTCAGCGGATGCCCGGCTCTGACGAAGGCCTCGCTAACAAACTCCGAGCAAAACCATGCTTTCTTGTCGGCGCTTGCCGCATCGCCCAGTTGCGCTTTGGCCAGGCCGCTCACGCACTGCTGACGAAAGTTACGCGAGAAAGGGTTGAGCGAGCAGAGCGGTTTGGTGACCATATAAGGGATAAACTGAATAATGCCGCGATAGTTATACCCGCTGTCTTTGACCTGCCAGACAAAATTTTTCATCGCCGTTGCCTGGTCCGGCGTCAGGTCGGGCACCCTGAGGGCAAAGAGTTTATCGCTATGCGCCAGCGCCTGCTGAACAGAAATCACCTGTACGCCAGCGCCGGTGGCTTCCGCGATCTGACCCTCGCCAAGATACAGTGCGACGTGGCTAACGGAAGAGGCGCTGAAGGCGCGGATCCCAAGCGAAGTGATACCCAGGCTGGACGAGAAGAGCAGGTCGCCGGAACGGAGATCGCTTTCGTCAATTTCGTGGAGCCCGCTGCCGGCAATCGAGCTTTGACGCTGGAGAGTGACAGCCCATGGCGGGGAGCGGCCCTCGGTAGCGGATGCGGAAGCGGCGCTGCGGCCGACGTCTATGGTGCAGGCGGTAAGCAGCAGCAGGGCGGAAGTAAGCAGTCCGCTGCTGAGGATAGGTGCAGTCATGGGTACTTTCCTTGTAAAAAAAAGGCCCTGACATCCGTTCAGGGCCCTGAGGTGGTTGCTTAGCCTTTTATCGCTTTAACCAGATATTCCACGATATCACCGGTTTTAATCAGCTGCTTCTCACCATTGCGACGATACTTGTATTCGATATCATCGTTATCGAGGTTCCGATCGCCCAGCACGATGGTGTGCGGAATACCGATCAGTTCCATATCGGCGAACATCACGCCCGGACGCTCTTTACGGTCGTCCATCAGCACATCGATGCCGTGCGCACGCAGCTCGGCGTACAGCTTCTCGGCCAGCTCCTGCACGCGATAGGACTTGTGCATATTCATCGGCAGAATTGCCACCTGGAACGGCGCGATGGCGTCTGGCCAGATAATCCCGCGATCGTCAAAGTTTTGCTCAATGGCGGCGGCCACCACGCGGGTCACCCCAATACCGTAGCAGCCCATGGTCAGGATCTGGTTACGGCCATCTTCGCCCTGAACTGCGGCATTCATCGCCTGAGAGTACTTTGTACCCAGCTGGAAGATATGACCCACTTCGATACCGCGCTTGATAAGCAGAGTACCTTTGCCGTCCGGGCTCGGATCGCCGGCAACGACGTTACGAATATCGGCGACTTCCGGAGTCGCAACGTCGCGATCCCAGTTGATGCCGAAGTAGTGTTTGCCATCGATGTTAGCGCCAGCGGCGAAATCGCTCATTACCGCGACGGTACGGTCGATAACCACCGGGATCGGCAGGTTCACCGGACCCAGGGATCCCGGACCCGCTTTCACCAGAGCGCGGATCTCTTCTTCGGTGGCGAAGGTCAGCGGGCTGGCGACCTGCGGCAGTTTTTCCGCTTTCACTTCGTTCAGCTCGTGATCGCCGCGCACCAGCAGGGCAACCAGCGGAGAGGCGCTACCTTCAACCGCTTTCACCAGCAGGGTCTTCACGGTTTTTTCGATCGGCAGGTCGAACTGCTCAACCAACTCGGCGATGGTTTTGGCGTTCGGCGTATCAACCAGGGTCATCTCCTGGGTGGCGGCTGCGCGCGGCTCTTTTGGCGCAACGGCTTCCGCAAACTCGATGTTTGCCGCGTAGTCGGAGCTGTCGGAGAAGATCACATCGTCTTCGCCGCTCTGCGCCAGCACCTGGAATTCATGAGAGGCGCTGCCGCCGATAGAACCGGTGTCAGCCTGTACCGCACGGAAATCCAGCCCCATACGACTGAAGATTTTGCTGTAAGCGGTATACATCGCGTCGTAGGTTTCCTGCAGCGATTCCTGAGAGGTATGGAAAGAGTAAGCATCTTTCATCAGGAATTCACGGGAGCGCATCACGCCGAAACGCGGGCGCACTTCGTCGCGGAATTTGGTCTGGATCTGATAGAAGTTCAGCGGCAACTGCTTATAGGAGTTCAGCTCGTTGCGGATCAGATCGGTAATGACCTCTTCGTGGGTTGGACCGAGGACGAACGGGCGATCGCCACGATCGGCAATGCGCAGCAGCTCCGGGCCATACTGCTCCCAGCGACCGCTCTCCTGCCACAGTTCAGAAGGCTGAACGACCGGCATTAACACCTCGATCGCACCGGCATTATTCATTTCTTCACGCACGATGTTTTCGACTTTTTTCAGGACGCGCACGCCGGTCGGCAGCCAGGTGTATAACCCGGAGGCCAGCTTGCGGATCATCCCGGCGCGCAGCATCAGCTGGTGGCTGATTACCTCGGCGTCGGCAGGTGTCTCCTTCAGAGTGGAGAGCAGATATTGGCTAGTACGCATGTTGTAACGGTTCCAGTTAAACGAGCGGAACAGGCTGGTTGCCCAGCCTGAAACAAAAAAAGTGGTTTAGTTTACCAGTGTGGCAAAGATGCCAAAAGAGAGGAAAAATAAAATTAGCGCGCTTCGAGGGCAAAGACTTCAAAACCAGAGGCAATCACCCGCCAGCGGACGTTGAAATCCAGCAACCAGACGGCATAATTTTTTCCTGCTTCTTCCTCTTTACGGTAGGCCGGGCGCGGATCCTGCGCCAATACTTCGCGGATAAACGCTTTGATATGCGGGTAGCGTTTTTCCAGGGTCAGTAACTGTGCTTCTGTTTCCGGTGTAAAACTGACGTTCATACCCGCCAGCGGCGCCTGTTGCGCATAGCTGGCGCTGGCATCCGGCAGGGCTTCGGCGAAAGGAAGATACGGTTTGATATCAACCACCGGCGTCCCGTCGACGAGATCGAGGCTACCGAGTTCCAGGATCACCTGATCCTTCTGACAGCGAATGCCTTTCAGCTCAACCAGCGACATGCCGATGGGGTTGGGGCGAAACGTCGAACGGGTGGCGAAGACGCCCATCCGCGCATTGCCTCCCAGTCGGGGAGGGCGCACCGTCGGACGCCAACCGCCTTCCATGGTCTGATGAAACACAAACAGGATCCACAGATGGCTGAAGTTTTCCAGGCCTCGCACGGCGTCGGCCTGGTTGTAGGGCGCAACCAGATGCAGTTCTCCGCCGCCGTGTTTCACCAGACCAGGCTGGCGAGGAACGGCAAATTTCTCTTTATACGGCGAGCGGATAACGCCTATCTGCGCGAACTGGAATGCACTCATTGTGCCGAAACGTTAAGCGCCGAGCCCAGACAAACCGCCTGACGGTAGCAGCCTGGCGTGCCGCTGGTCACTTCGCAGCGGTGAAGCAGGACGGCATTGGCTTTCATGCGTGCCGCATTCACCTGCAGACGCTTGCGGGCGGTTGGGATGTTCGGCGGAGAATCCTGATTTGAGGCCTGGCATGACTCACCAGTCACTTCACCCAGATCGCGGAACGGTTTTCCCACCAGCTCTGACGCATCGGTATAAATACGTACCGGCGCCGGACGGGTTGCGCGTGGTTTGCTCGGCTCAGATTTAACCGGGGGGGTTGCAGTGCTTTGAACAGGTTCAACGGGGGATCTGCTTAGCATGGAACAACCGCTTAACATGAGTGCTAACAAACAGACCGGTAAAGCACGCATAGTATTTCCTCAATGAATAAAAAAACAGGGCGTTATTGAATCAGGTGCTTGCATAAATGACAAGACGGGCGTGAAGCCCGTCCTGAATGATATTACGGTGAGAAAAGATTACCAGCCTTTCACTGCGCCGCCGTTAAAGATCTTGTTCGCCGCTTCGTAAACTTCATCGCTCTGGTAAGCCTGAACGAATTTCTTCACATTCTCAGCATCTTTATTGTCTTCACGCGCCACAATCAGGTTCACGTAAGGAGACTCTTTGCCTTCAACAAAGATACCGTCTTTCGCCGGGGTCAGGCCAATCTGGCTGGCGTAAGTGGTGTTGATGACGGCCAGCGCAATCTGTGCGTCGTCCAGCGAACGCGGCAGCTGTGGCGCTTCCAGTTCAACAATTTTCAGGTTTTTCGGGTTCTCGACGATATCCAGCGAGGTCGGCAGCAGGCCCACGCCGTCTTTCAGTTTGATCAGACCCACCTGCTGCAGCAGCAGCAGGGAACGGCCGAGGTTAGTCGGATCGTTCGGGACGGCGATCTGCGAGCCCGGCTGCAGTTCGTCCAGCGATTTGATTTTCTTCGAGTAACCCGCGATCGGATAGACGAAGGTGTTGCCAACGGAGACCAGCTTATAGCCACGGTCTTTAATCTGCTGGTCGAGATACGGTTTATGCTGGAAGGCGTTCACGTCGATATCGCCTTTGCTTAGCGCTTCGTTTGGCAGCACGTAATCGTTGAAGGTCACCAGCTCAACATCGAGACCATACTTCTCTTTTGCCACTTTCTGCGCAACTTCAGCGACCTGCTGTTCCGCCCCGACGATAACGCCGACTTTAATATGATTCGGATCTTTTTCATCCTGACCGCAACCCACCAGCGCCAGAGAACCGATTAACGCGCCAACTGCCGCAAAGGTTTTGAAATTAAAGGCCATGTTATTTCCTTCCTGTAAGAATGAGTGTTGTCTGCCAATAACGTTATTTATGAGTCACAGCCCGGACGATACGATCGCCAGAGAATTGAATTAAATAAACCAGAATAACCAGTAACACCAGTACGGTATTCATCACCGTTGCGTTGTAGCCGATATAACCGTACTGATAACCAATCTGCCCCAGACCACCGGCGCCCACCGCGCCGCCCATGGCGGAGTAGCCTACCAGGGTAATAAGCGTGATGGTGGCGGCGTTGACCAGCCCCGGCAGCGCTTCAGGCAGCAGAACCTTGCGGACGATCTGCAGCGGTGTGGCGCCCATCGCGCGGGAAGCTTCGATGAGCCCGGTCGGGATCTCCAGCAGGGCGTTCTCCACCATGCGGGCGATAAACGGCGCGGCGCCCACCGTCAGCGGAACGATTGCCGCCTGCAGGCCGATCGAGGTGCCGACGATTACGCGGGTAAACGGGATCATCCAGACCAGCAGGATAATGAACGGAATGGAACGGAAAATGTTCACCAGCGCCGACAGAGTACGGTACAGTTTGGCATTGGCGACGATTTGCCCCGGCCGGGTCACATACAGCAGCACGCCCACCGGCAGACCAAGGACAAAACCGAAGAAGCCGGAGACAAAGGTCATTGCCAGCGTTTCCCATACGCCGCGCAACAGCAGCCACATCATTGCCTCAGACATAACCCAATACCTCTACTTTTACATGATGTTCCTGCAGCCAGGCGATGGCCGCCTGAGTGTCTTCCTGTGTACCGTGCATTTCGGTGAGCATGATGCCGAACTTCACCCCGCCGGCATAATCCATCTGCGCGCTGATAATGTTGTTATTCACATTGAAGCGACGCGCGGTTTCAGAGAGCAGCGGCGCATCGACGGAGTGGCCGGTAAATTCCATACGCAGCATCGGCACGCTATCCGCTGTGGCAGTAGATTTCAGGCGCGCCTGGTAGTCATCCGGAATATCGAGGTGCAGCGTGGACTGAATAAACTGCTGGGCCAGCGGCGTCTTCGGATGGGAGAAGACTTCGCTCACCGTATCCTGCTCGATTAGTTGACCGTTGCTAATGACCGCCACGCAGTCGCAGATGCGTTTCACCACATCCATTTCGTGGGTGATCAGCAGAATGGTCAGTCCCAGACGCCGGTTAATGTCTTTCAGCAGTTCGAGAATGGAACGGGTGGTGGCCGGGTCGAGGGCGCTGGTGGCTTCATCGCACAGCAATACCTTCGGGTTGCTGGCCAGCGCGCGGGCAATAGCGACGCGCTGTTTCTGGCCACCGGAGAGATTAGCCGGGTAGCTGTCGTGCTTATCACCCAGGCCGACGAGATCCAGCAGCTCCGTCACACGGCGTTTGATTTCTGCCTGCGGGGTGTTATCCAGTTCCAGGGGCAACGCGACGTTGCCGAAAACGGTCCGGGAGGCCAGCAGGTTAAAATGCTGGAAAATCATGCCAATCTGACGGCGCGCACGGGTTAGCTCTTTTTCCGACAGTGCAGTCAATTCCTGACCGTCAACCTGTACGCTGCCCTCGGTCGGGCGCTCCAGCAGGTTGACGCAGCGAATCAGCGTACTTTTACCGGCGCCGGAGGCACCGATGACGCCATAAATTTGTCCGGCAGGGACATGCAGGCTGACGTTATTCAGCGCCTGAATGCTGCGATTCCCCTGCTGGAACACTTTGGTGATATTGGAAAGTTTAATCATCAGTTATTTATTATCGTTTAGCCGTTTGCCGTGGCATTTTCTTCTGCCGTATCCAGGCGATGCCTGGCAATGAAATGGATGTTAAGGCATCCAGACGTCTAAATCAATCTGACTCTTTATAATGAGCACTTTCTTGCATGCTGAAACATGCGATACTAACGGCACTAGCCTTTTTCAGGAGCAAACCGGTGGCAAAGTCAGTACCCGCAATTTTTCTCGACCGTGACGGCACTATTAATGTCGATCATGGCTACGTCCACGAAATCGACAATTTTGAATTTATCGATGGCGTCATTGACGCGATGCGCGAACTAAAAGAGATGGGCTATGCGCTGGTGCTGGTCACTAACCAGTCCGGTATTGCACGCGGTAAATTTACCGAAGCCCAGTTTGAAACGCTGACCGAATGGATGGACTGGTCTCTGGCCGATCGTGGCGTCGACCTGGACGGTATCTACTATTGCCCGCATCACCCGCAGGGTGCGGTGGAGGAGTACCGTCAGACTTGTGATTGTCGTAAACCGCATCCGGGGATGCTGATCTCCGCCCGCGATTATCTGCATATCGATATGGCTTCTTCCTATATGGTAGGGGACAAACTGGAAGATATGCAGGCTGCTGCGGCGGCAGATGTCGGTACTAAAGTGCTGGTGCGTACCGGTAAGCCCCTGACTGAAGAAGCGGAAAAAGCGGCTGACTGGGTGCTAAATAGCCTGACAGAGCTGCCTGCGGCGATTAAAAAGCAGTAAAAATAAGCGTTGCGTTTAAAAGATGAGCGGTTGAAATAAAATTGTATTTTTCCGCTTGTCATTCCCGGAGAGCTCCCTATAATGCGCCTCCATCGACACGGCGGATGTGAATCACTTCACACAAACAGCCGGTTCGGTTGAAGAGAAAAATCCTGAAAAACGGGTTGACTCTGAAAGAGGAAAGCGTAATATACGCCACCTCGCGACAGAGCGCTAAAGCGCGTCGCAACTGCTCTTTAACAATTTATCAGACAATCTGTGTGGGCACTCAAAGTGACATGGATTCTTAACGTCCTCGGACGAAA